>Ga0209417_1000279_pt1 | contig 133108 bp, 112 predicted proteins | sample RifGroF2_FD_184002 | JGI IMG/M metagenome (GOLD analysis project Ga0209417, IMG submission 184002) | Groundwater microbial communities from Rifle, Colorado, USA - Groundwater F2 (SPAdes) (version 2) | ecosystem: Environmental > Aquatic > Deep subsurface > Groundwater | place: Rifle, Colorado... | reverse complement strand
CGAAGGTATAGTACTGACAGAGATTCATCCAGAGTTTACAGTTGCCCAGTTACAAGAGGCAACTGGTGCCAAATTGATTATTTCAAATAATTTAATAAATATGAGATCATAATTATGAAAAAGGTTTATATCGTAGCAGCCAGACGGACTGCAATTGGTAAATTTATGGGTTCTCTTTCTTCTTTCAGTTCAGGAGAGATAGGTGCAATTGTCATAAAGGAGATTATTAAAGAAACGGGTATAAATCCTGCAAATGTAGACTCTGTCATAGCAGGTAACATATTATCAGCCGGTCAGATGCAGGGTGTTGCCCGTCAGGCTTCAATCAAGGCAGGAATACCACAGGAGGTTCCTGCATACTCACTTAATATGGTATGTGGTTCTGGTATGAAAGCCGTAATGAATGGTTACGCAGAAATTCTTTCGGGAGCTGCAGAGGTAATTATTGCAGGAGGAACTGAATCGATGTCAAATGCAGGCTTTGTTCTGCACGGTTCTGTTAGAAATGGTATCAAAATGGGGAACATACAGGCTGTGGACCATATGGTTTGCGATGGTCTTACAGACGCATTCAATAACTATCATATGGGTATAACAGCTGAGAATATAGCAGAAAAATACGGAATAACCCGTGAGGAACAGGATGCTTTTTCGTATATATCTCAACAAAAAGCAATTGCAGCAGTTGATTCGGGTGCGTTCTCAACGGAAATTGTTCCTGTATCTATAGTTAGCAAGAAGGAGACTATAATATTTGACAAGGATGAATATCCAAATAGAGCAAGTACTGTTGACAAACTAGCTTCACTTAAGCCTGCATTCAAAAAAGAGGGTACAGTTACCGCGGGAAATGCTTCCGGGGTAAATGATGGTGCCTCATTTGTGATGCTTGCAAGTGAAGATGCTGTTAAAAATTATAACCTTAAACCTATTGCAGAGATAGTATCTGTTGGCCAGGGAGGGGTAGATCCGGCAATAATGGGTATGGGACCTGTACCTGCAATTAGAATGGCTCTTAAAAATGCAGGAATGAAGTTGTCTGAAATTGATCTTATTGAGCTTAATGAAGCTTTTGCTGCTCAGTCACTTGGTGTTATTAAAGAGATTACCTCCGAACATAATGTAACCCGCGAATGGATTGACCAGAGATGCAACATTAACGGAGGTGCAATTGCTTTAGGTCATCCTATTGGTGCTTCTGGAAACAGGATAATTGTATCCTTGGTGCATGAGCTTAAAACAACCGGAAAAAAATTCGGATTGGCTTCTCTGTGCATCGGAGGAGGTATGGGTACAGCCATAATTGTAAAGTCTGTATAAAATTATGAAAAAGAGTCTTTTTATTTTTGTTGTTCTGTTCGCATTAATTTTTGCGAATGAGTCTTATGGGCAGAAAAACCCAAAAAGAGAGTTCAGAGGAGCCTGGTATCCTACCGTTGTTAATACGACCTGGAAGAACATGACGACAGAAGAGATAAAGGCCGATATCATATACAATCTGGACATATTCAAAAAGCTGCACATAAATGCTGTTGTTTTTCAGGTAAGACCCCAGGCCGATGCACTTTTTGTGTCGGCACTGGAACCCTGGAGCAGATTTATTACCGGAACTCAGGGGAAAGCACCGGAGCCATTTTTCGATCCTACTCAATTCGTTATAGATGAGTGTCATAAAAGAGGAATGGAGATGCATGCATGGTTCAATCCTTACAGAGTTACTTCAAACAACAAGGAGATTCTGGCTCCGGATCATCTCTATTTCAAACATCCGGAGCTCTTTGTTAGTTATGGACCACAAATGTATTTTGATCCGGGAAACCCTGGGTCAAGGGAGCATACAGTTAAGGTTATTTCAGATTTTGTAAGAAGATACGATGCTGACGCAATTCATTTTGACGATTATTTCTACCCATACAGGCTTCCTTATCTTGAATTTCCAGACGAGGAATCATTTATCAAATATCACGATATTGATGGATTTGGACGTTTTGACAAAAATAACTGGCGAAGAAATAATGTCAATATTCTCGTCAAAGAGCTCAGTAAAACAATAAAAGAGATAAAACCATGGGTAAAATTCGGTATCAGCCCATTTGGTGTATGGAGAAATATCGGTATTGACCCTACTGGTTCAGAATCATCGTCTCTCCAGACAAATTATGACGATCTCTATGCCGACATACTCTTATGGATGAAAGAGGGGTGGATTGATTATACAGCACCTCAGATTTATAAAGAGATAGGGCATGCCAGGGCAAATTACCTCCCTCTTGTGAAATGGTGGTCAAAAAACAATAATGGAGTAAACATTTATATTGGTCAAAGTATAACCAGCCAACTGGAGATAAATAATTCCAATGGCGACCTTGTAAACCAGCTATACCGGAAAATGGCGATGGTAAAAGGGGATAATAATATTCAGGGGAATATATGGTGGAGTGGTTTGGGTTTTTCGTCAAATAAAAAGCTCATGGACAGTCTAATGAACAACTACCAAAAATATCCTTCACTGATGCCTTTGTATAAAAACATCGATACATTGCCCCCTAAAACTGCCAAAGGAGTTGCGTTGAAAAAAGGCACCCTTGTCTGGACTGCTCCAATTGCAAACAATGAAATGGATAAAGTAATCTTTTACTGTATCTATAGATTTGGCATTAACGAGACGGTTGACATAAGTAACCCTGCTAAATTGATTGATATAGTTGGTGAGACTAAATTCAGGACAGACGGATCCAGAGGAGTTAAATATGTGGTAACTTCATTGGACAGGATGCAAAATGAGAGTAAACCGTCAAACATCGTTATCAGGAGATAGTGCGCTTCTCTTTTTTATGTTTTTTTGAAGCTTCTTCAAGAATCTTTGCTGTTTCACGAGCCTTATCCATTGCCGGCAATATATGGGACAAAATGTATTCTCTGCCAATCTCGTCAGCAAATCCTGAACTAACCAATGATTTCATTACATTTTCGCTTACTCCGGAAAGTACAACCTGAATATGTGCTTTCTTTGATCTTTTCCACAGATTTCTTAGGTTATTGAGACCGGTAGAGTCCATAAAAGGAACTTTCCTCATCCTTATTACGCGAACTCTTACCTTCTTCTCCTGGTCAGCTGAAATATCCAATTCATCTATCCTGTTTGCAAGTCCAAAAAAGAATGGCCCGTCTATTTCAAAAACTTCAACTCCCTCTGGAATATCTAGCATTTCAATATCGTTAGGAAATTCATGCAACTCAGTTCCTGCAATCACACCATCTTCAATCATCTTAATGCTTGATGTTTCAGATATCCTCTTGACAAACAGGATAATCGCCAGAATGACTCCAACCTCAATGGCAATTGTAAGATCTATCACGACAGTAAGGAAGAAAGTAATAATAAGAACGGCAACATCTGCCCGGTGACCCTTTAACAAATATTTGAATGACCTCCACTCACTCATATTGTAAGCGACAATAATTAAAATTGCTGCCAGACACGAAAGTGGGATATAAACAGCATAAGGCATAAGAAAAAGAAAAATCAACAAAAGGACCACTGCATGGATAATTCCTGCAACAGGAGTCTTTCCTCCATTATTAATATTTGCCATAGTCCGGGCAATTGCTCCGGTTGATGGGATACCCCCGAAGAAAGGGGTTATTATATTCGTAATCCCCTGTCCGATAAGCTCAGTATTGGAATTATGCCTCTTTCCTGTTACACCGTCTGCAACCATGGCAGCGAGCAATGATTCTATTGCGCAAAGAAGTGCAATTGTTATAGCAGGTTGAAAAAGAACCTTGATTGCAGCAAAATCGATTTTTGGAGTCTCTGGTCTTGGAAGAGGTATGCCACTAGCCAGTTCAGGAAATTTACTCCCGATTGTAGCAAAATCTATTTTGAAAAAATGCGTGATTATAAGAGCGATAACAGTCCCTGCAACAATCGCAACCAACGAACCAGGAACCTTCCTAGTGATTTTTGGCCATAAGACAATAGTAAGTATGCAAAACAATCCCAATGCTGCTTCCCAATAGTTGATTGTAGATATATGTCCGAAGTAGCTGATCCATTTTGGTATGAATTCAGATGGCAGATTGTCTATATGGAGCCCTAGAAGATCTTTAATCTGTGTTGAGAAGATAACCAGGGCAATACCGCTTGTAAAACCAACTACTATAGGATAGGGGATGAATTTTATTATGTTTCCCAACTTTAGCAAACCCATTGCAACCAGCATGATACCTGCCAGAACAGTTGCGATTATCAGACCAGTTACTCCGTACTGCGTGACAATGCCATAAATTATCACTATAAATGCCCCAGTAGGACCACCAATAAGAAAACTCGAACCTCCGAATACAGATGTCAATACTCCTGCTATTATAGCAGTTATCAAACCTTGCTGAGGCGTTACACCCGATGCAATACCAAAAGCTATAGCGAGCGGTAGTGCTATTATTCCTACGATTACACCGGCAATAAGGTCAGAAATGAATGTTTTTTTGTTGTAAGATTTTTTTTGAAAGAGGTCGAAAAACTTAGGTTTAAAGACCGAGGACAATTGAAACTTCATTGGAACTAAAAATTAAAAAGAGATTCAACAGATTTTATTATAAATTCTGTTTCTAAATTATTATCGATAACCAGATTTGGTTTGAGATAAAAAACCTTGTTTTCGGATTTGAATCGTTTTTCGCCACCACCTGTTATGTTTAGCATTAATACCTTTTCTCTCTCAACCTTACCTGAATTGATACTTTTGATCATTCCTGCAAGTGCTATTCCAGCAGCAGGATGAATATCAATACCTTCATGTTTTTCAAACAGGGCACATGCCATCTCCATCTCTCCGTTGTCGGCAATTTCGATATCTCCATCAGAGTCCTTAAGGGCGTCATACAATCCTCCGGGTATGGCATATGGGGGCCTTCTGTTTGAAAGGACCTTGGCACCAATTAAGAGGGCCCTTTCACGGGCGTCGTTCTCATCAGTTTGAATCAAATCTCTGCTTCCTATTTTCCACGCATCGTACATTGGTGTAAATGGAGAATTCTGAGAAGGAAGTAATACCATCTTATGGTTTCCGAATCTTCCATCATCAATAAGCCGGAGGTTTGCCTCCCAGGCGGCGATAGTGCCCGTTCCGCTTCCGATTGCCTGAAAATAATAGTCCGGGATCCTACCTATTGTTGTAGCTGCCGACAAAACAGTTGTTCCCATTCCGTCCCTTCTTGCAACATTCTTTGCTCCGCCTTCCTCAAAAAACAAAGATGACTTACATACCTTCCCGGCAAGATCAATAGCATCGTAATAGTCTGTCTGTGTTGGAGAACAGATTAATTTGACGCATTCATTTACAGGGGAATCAAACCATAGGGCATCAATATTGTCTTCAGGAACAACTATGAGTAAGGGGATATTGTTGTCTGAACATACTTTTGCAAATGCTCTGGCTGTATTACCTACAGAAGCTACTACCATGACCTTCTCCGATTTATCTTTTAATCTGGCACACACAGAATATGCCTCTGTCTCTTTGAAGGAGCAGGTTGTCATTTTTGCACCCTTTTCAGGCCAGTATCCGCTAAAGCTTATATATAGATTTTCAAGGTCTAGGGCGTTAGCTAGCTTGTCACTTTTATATGTTATTGTAGGAGCTGAATTATTCAAGAAACGATTAATTGGCAACCAGTCGGAATACTTATAAAAACCTAAGGATTCATTCTGACAATCTATTTGCTTCTTATCGTATATCGCTCTGATTAATGAGGGTTTATTATCTTGAGGATCACATAATAGCCATCCTGTGTCATCGAACATCCTTCCGGAAGCAAAATTCTGAAGTTTGTATTTTGTCATAAAGCCACACAATTAATTTTGGGCGTAAATTTAGCTATTATATTAGGTTTTCAGAAACAATTTGTGCAATATCTCTGGTTGGTATGGTATTATAAGTACTGAAACTCTTGAGGCATAGCGGACATGCAGTGATTAATTTGTCGGGATTGTTTGTCAATAGAGAGTTAAGGGATGATTTTGCAATTTGTTCTCTTTCACTAAATGACAGGGTCAGGCTCCCAAGACTTCCTCCACAGCAGATACTCAGATTTTTCTCCTGGGAGGCCTCTTTTACTATTCCGATTGCAGAAAGCAACTCTCGGGGTTCATTGTAAATACCAGACCCTCTTCCAAGTTCACATGGATCGTGAAAAACAAATGATCCTATGCCTTTATGTAATTTGATATTGCCGCTGGTTAAAAGATTGTTAATATATACAGAGTGATGAACTATATCAATACCGTCGAGTTTGTATTCTTCTTTAAAAAACTTGTAACATATTGGACAAGACAGGATCAGTGTCTTGCATCCGGAAGATCTTATAAGTTCTCTGTTCTTATTTATGAGTTCTTTTGCACTCTCTTTATCTCCTGACATAAATAATGGCCTACCGCAACAAATTGACCCATCTATATCTAAAAATGTGTATTTTATATTGGCACTTTTCAGAATTTTAAAGAGAGATTTGTAAATTGCAGGAGTGAGGTGGGTCATACAACCGGCATAGTATAACACAGAATCTGTTGCATCAATTTTGTTTTCAATAGATTGAAGATATTCATAGTCTGTTCTGCTTCTTACATGCATTTCTTGTCTTTTAAGCAGCTTAAGTCTGGTTGAGTCAATTCCGACAGGACATGCATCAACGCATTTATTGCACATCAGGCATTTGTCTGCTGTTGCAAGTGATTCGGTTGACCTCCGCCTCAGGAGACGGATAAAATATACAGAAGAAAATTTAATGTTTCTTTTTTTAGAGGTCATAGGACAGGCATCTATGCAGATACCACATCGGGAGCAAGAATATATTTCGGACTCTGCATATCCATCTCTGGATACAGACGACTTTATTCCTGCATTTCTCAGAACTATAAGTAAAATCTCTGTGGGTATATGCATGTATCTGGAGAAGGGGAGGGCAAAAAGAAATAATCCAAGTGCCCATGAGTATCCCCACCAGACAGGTAATATGTGGTCTGGGTTTGTAACAAAAGCGTTAAGCAGATGGTTTATTGAGATTGTAAGAAAGCTTCCACCACTAATATTGGCTGTGAAACTCTCTGCAAGAAGCCTTAATGGAAATATTGCCCATAGTGAATACAAGGCAATTTTATCTCCCAACCTAAGCTTTGTTGTTCTTCTCATACCAAGTATCCTGGAATGAAACCTTTTGTAAATTGCAAGTCCTATTCCTGTAAGAACCAGTAATAAAGAGAGATCCATCAAAAAGAAGAAAAAAGAGCCTCTTAATGTTTCATGAGTCTCCATTACAAAGTATCTGAAAAAAACAGGATAGTAGAGAACACCGTTTCTCTGTGGTGTATAGATCATTACCTCAATATGACCAACAAGGATAAGCATAAACCATCCGAAAGCTATACTAAAGTGCATATACCCAAGAAGTATATTCTTTTTGAATATTTGTACATGTATCAGACAATCAGCTATTATATCCTTGAAGGTTTTAAATAAGGTAGCGGGCATAAAGGATTTAAGCAACAATTTTCTTTCATCATTATCCAGTGCCAGAATGATGCGGACCGTACCAGTCAGCAGGTATAATATGATAAAGACCATTCCAAATGTGAATGGCAGTACAAAAGGATCATATCCGAAAATCAGTCTCTCTTTCAAATTATACCTCCTTGTAAATTTTTAAAATATTTATTATCAGATTTCTGGTATTTATCCCTCTTGGGCATACAAGTGTGCATTTCCCGCAAAGCATACATCCCTCAATAAGTGCGATGGCTTCCTTTTCCATACCTCTGTTTAATAAAAGAATTACCATTCTGAGGTTTACCTTAGTAAAATTACCTGCAGAGCATGAGGCAGCACAGGAACCACAGGCCATACACTTGAGGAAATCGGGCTCAACAGCGGTGATTTTCTTCAGTTTTTTCTGATTTATATTATCTAATGATATCCGAGAACTACTTGTAAGAGAATAGCCAAAATCTATCATATCATTTCTGTTTTGACAAATAACCATGAATAGCCAGAGCAGATGCTTTTGCTTCATTGATTGATTCAGGCAAAGTCTTTGGCCCGGTAGAAGCACCGGCAAAAAATATACCCGCAATCTCTCCCTCAGTAGATCTAAGAATAGGACTTGCTGATTGGAAGAATCCATCATCACCGAGTCTTGTATTCAGAAGAGAAGAAAGGTTCTCATTATCTGCATTTTTAATCATTCCAACCATTAAAACGAGAAGATCTAGTGTAATCTTTAACGGTTTGGATGATAGTGTATCCTCTGCTTTTATTACAAGTTTTCCCGTTTCATCTTCAGCAACTTCGGATACCCGTCCCCTAATAAACCTTATTCCATATTTGCTCTGTGCCTCCAGGTACAGATCTTCATAACCTCTGCCATACATTCTGAGATCCATATAAAAACAATAAATATCGGCGTCGGGATATTGCTCCTTGATTTCACAAGCCTGTTTCACAGCAGTAATACAACATACTTTGGAGCATTGTCTGTTACATGCTTTTTCATCTCTGGAACCTACACAATGAACAAACCCGACACTCTTAGGATTTTGTATCCTGCTGTCTGAACCGGTCTTGAAGAAATCTTCAAGATCTGCACTGGTTATCACTCTGTTGTAGATATTATATCCATACTCTTCTTTTTTCTCTGCTGGAAAAAGAGAAAATCCCGCTGATACAATAATTGCTGAGACATTAAGAGTGGCATCGTTTGATAATTGAACACTAAAGTGTTCTCCTGTCTTGCTAACTGAAACTACAGTGCAATCTAAAAAAGTTGTAATATGACCGACTGGTTCTAACAATTTTTGCAATGTCTCTGCAGCTGAGATACTCTCCGGAAAAAGCCTGTCCCATTTGAGAAGATGTCCCCCTAATTTATCACTTTTCTCTACAATGTATGCTTTGTAGCCAAGATTCTCAAGCTGGCCGGCAGCTTCCAGACCCGCCGGACCTCCGCCGATAACCAATACTTGTTTATTCATCTGTTATAGTTTGTATTTATCAGCTTTGTTGTATATTATTCCCATCTTGTCGAGCAGTGGCTCGACTCCGGTTTGATGAATCTGCAGGCCCAGATCCCATGGATCATAACCAAGAACCAGTCCTGCAACCTCTTCGTATGTAAAAACCGGGATTCCCTGAGAATTTTCACCATATGTCTTACCCTCCATTTCAGAAATGACATACTGCCATCTGTCAAGAAAGTAGGGACATCCCGGACAGTTTGTTATAATCATATCAGGTTTGAACGGTTTCATTGATTCAAATTTCTTGTGAGTATTGGAGAGAGAGTAACCTCTGTTTGCCTTTACAAGATACTGCCGGAATCCAAAACCGCAACAATGTCTTCTTTCCGGATAATCAATGATTTCTCCACCCCAAGCTTCAATCATCCCTGTTAAAACATATGGATATTCCGCTCCACCGACACCTTTTGAAGGAAACATCTTTGAATAGTGACAACCAATATGTTCTACAACCTTTAAGGGTTCTCCTGTTTTTTTATTTACCAGCCTGTTTACAGAAGCCGTTGCAATTCGATCTCTAAGCTTGTAAATGACATCACTAGCATGTGCAAGATATTCGGGTTTGTTAAATTCTCTTTTTGTTGCTTTCCAGAGACTTTCTCGGACTTTTGTTTCCAGTTCCGGATAATGACGCCATGTCTCAAGTGTTTCTGTGTATATTCCAAATGAAGTAATGCAAGAGGCTACATAATTCTTATACCCGGCATCTGTCATTAAGGCAAATTGCCGGGCAACAATTGTCATAAGGGTCTCCTGGGGTATAGAGTCACTATGGTATGCAATTCCACCACATGTAGTATGGTGCTCGGTTTCAAAGAAGTCAAGGCCAAGTCTGTTTTGCACTATATCAAGAAATGTTTTTTCTGATGCGGGAAAAAAGTTTTGCCGAATGCAACTTCTTACGTAAAAATAATGATCGTCAGGAATCTCCTTCTGATACTCGCTCCAAATCCTTTGCTTACCGTTAAAAATCATAGGATTAATGTTGATAGTGATCGATTTCTGTTATAGTAAAAATATGCTCAATGTACTCTTCTTGAGTAAACCCCAATTCGTCGGCTTTTTTCAATGACAACTTTTCTATAAGGTCCAGCCTTGCTGTTGCACCAGTAACATCAAATATTGTTTTAAGCTCATCCAGATCTTCCTGGGGTATTTTTCTAAGAATTCCAACTCCTGACCCATCAAGATTAGATCCTAATCTATTGTGAATTGCTTCCAGATTGTCTTCTATCCATTTACCTGTTGTACCGGATTCGGGATGGTCCTTATATAAAAACGTCCTGGGGTAGACACAATAACCAAAATTTAGAATATTACCGCAGAGTACCTTGTTTAGTACATATTGTTGTCTGCCTTTTTCTGCATCAATGAAAAAACCGAGCTCTTGAGAAAGGTTTCTGAGTGCCATAATGATAAGGCCCGGAGCATTGTTACGTGGACATCTGGTTATACATGACATGCACTCTCCGCAATACCAGATAGTTTCACTTTTTAGAAGTGCTTCAATTTCCGCATCGTCCTTATTCTGGACAGTATTTGTAATTGATCTGGGATCATATTTGTAAAATTCTGCCGCAGGACAAATGGCTGTACAGGTTCCGCAGTTGATACAGGCATTAAGGCCCTCTTTAAAGCGATAATCCTCCATCAGTTTGTCGAACAACTTACCCATATTTCAATTTTCCTCCTTAATTACCATATTATCAGACATTTTGGTCAGGACTTTGATAAACGTGTAAAGATCTTCTACCGGTATATCTCTTATAATACTGTTTGTTGCATCCAATGCTATCTCGGTTACCTTATCTTTTATTTTCAGCCCATTCTCAGTTATATGTATCAGATTCAGCCTCCTGTCCTGCTTGTATGCAACCCGTTGAACAAAATTCTTCTTCTCAAGTGCATCAATAAGCTTGGTGACAGAATTTTTGTCCTTGTTTATTTTAAGTGCGATTTCCTGCTGAGATTGTACACCATCGTCCCATAACGTGTCCAGAACAAGAAACTGTTCAGGTGTTAAATCGAATCCCTGGTTTTGGAAAAATGTGCTCATATACACTTTGAACCGGCAATGAACCAAATTTAGAAAAACTCCAACTTTTTTATTTAGTATCATCTGTTATAGTATATGCTTTTACTATTGCAAATATAATAGTTTTTTCATTAATTTGTAATGTTTCAAAAACATTTTTCAACAACATCTCCACTATGAATATTTTGACGCTAATTACACTTATTGTTCTGATAATTATCGGACTAATTCTGATATTTCCTCTTTATGCCATTGGCAACAGGATAAATTCATTGTATGAAAATTTATCCAGGCTGGAAACAAGACTTATTGATGATTTGAGATATCTACGAGAAGAGAGCACGAAGTCATCCAAGGAGAACAGAGGGGAACTCTCTGAGGCACTCAAACAGTTTTCTGATCAACTGTCTCAAAACATGAAGGCATTTCAGGATTCATCGGACAAAAGCTTTAATTTACTGACAGAGATTCAAAAGGAAAAACTGTCGCAAATTGAACAGCGGCAGAATGAGATGATCAAGAATACAGAAGACAAACTTGAAAAAATAAGAATAACAGTTGAAGAGAAGTTGGAAAAGACACTTAGTGAGAGACTAGGGCAAAGTTTTGAGACTGTTGGCAAGCAACTAATTGAGGTTCAGAAGGGACTAGGAGAAATGCAGATACTGGCTCAGGATGTAGGTGGATTAAAGAGGGTGCTTAGTAATGTAAAGATGAGGGGAGGGATAGGAGAGGTGCAACTATCCATGTTGCTTGAGCAAATACTTGCCCCGGAGCAATATGAATCCAATGTAAGAACAAAGCCGAGTGGAAAAGACTTTGTTGAATTTGCCATAAAACTTCCTGGAAAAGATGACCAGAACAACCAGATATGGTTACCGATAGATGCAAAGTTTCCAAAAGAGGTCTACGAATCACTGCAGGAAGCTTATGATACAGGAGATATTATAAAAATAGAACAAGAGCAGAAGACTATGGACAATGCCATAAAAAAGATGGCAAAAGATATCCATGACAAGTATGTTGACCCTCCTTACACTACCGACTTTGCAATCATGTTCCTCCCTTTTGAGGGAATTTATGCGGAGGTGGTACGTAAAGCTTCTCTTCTTGAAGAACTTCAGCAAAAGTACAAGGTTATAGTTACTGGGCCCACTACTCTTGCAGCAATCCTGAACAGTCTGCAGATGGGCTTCAGGACTTTGGCAATAGAGAAGAGAAGTAGTGAAGTCTGGAAGGTTCTGGGAGCTGTAAAGACTGAATTCGAATCGTTCGGTGGCCTTCTGCAGAAGGCTCAGAAAAATATTCAGGGAGGTCTTGACGATATCGACAAACTCGTTGGTACAAGGACAAACGCTATCCGCAGAAAGTTAAAAGGAGTGGAGTCTCTCGATGAAGAGAGCTCCAGAATGATTCTGGGAGATGGTGAAAAACTGATTATAGATGATGAGTGATATATATCATTTCAAGATATATACTCATCCCAACTTTTAATCTGAATATCTTCAATTGCTATTGTACAAAATGCAAATATAAATGCCGATGCAAGTCTGGCATTGGTAATAAGCGGAATATTAAAATCAACGGCAGTCCTTCTTATCTTGTATCCATTATCCAGTTCTTCCTGTGTAAGGTTTTTGGGTATATTTATTACCAGATCAATTTTCTTTTCCTGAAGCATTTTTATTGCCTGTGGTTCAAGCGTAGGTTCGCTTGGCCAGTAAACCAGTTCTGCAGGAATATTATTGTCAATAAGGTATTTATAAGAGCCCCCAGTTGCATATAGGTTATATCCTTTTTCTGCCAGTAGTTTAGCAGCTGCAAGCATGTCAGCCTTCTGTCTGGCATCTCCGGTAGATAGAAGTATGTTTTTTTTAGGAATCTTGTATCCGACAGATAACATCGACTTTAAAACAGCCTCGTTTGTATCATCACCTATACAGCCAACTTCGCCTGTAGAAGCCATGTCCACTCCGAGTACAGGGTCAGCCTTCTGTAGACGTGAAAATGAAAACTGAGAAGCTTTAATGCCTACATAATCAAGATCAAACGCATTCTTGGAAGGAGCCTTTACATCTTCGCCAATCATGACCTGAGTAGCAAGTTCAATAAAATTGATTTTAAGAACTTTTGATACAAAAGGGAAGCTTCTTGATGCTCTCAGATTGCATTCTATCACCTTAATATCGTTTTCCTTAGCCAGGAACTGAATATTGAATGGCCCCGTAATGTTAAGCTCCTCAGCTATTTTCTTTGCAATTTTTTTGATTCTTCTGGCAGTCTCAACATAAAGCTTCTGTGGCGGAAACTGAATTGTTGCATCCCCCGAGTGCACTCCTGCAAATTCTATATGTTCAGAAATGGCATATGCAACCATATTGCCTTTATTGGCAACAGCATCAATCTCAATCTCTTTTGCGTTCTGTATGAATTCTGAAACAACTACCGGGTGTTTTTTGGATACATTTGCAGCAAGTGTAAGAAACTGTTCCAATTCAGCATTATTTGAACACACATTCATAGCAGCACCTGAAAGTACGTATGATGGCCTTACCAGAACGGGAAATCCTACAACATCTACAAAATCATTAACCTCAGAAAGCGTGGTCAACTCTTTCCATCTAGGCTGGTCAATCAGAAGTCTGTCAAGCATAGAAGAGAATTTATGTCTGTCTTCTGCATTATCTATACTTGTGGCTGTTGTACCAAGAAGCTGCACACCGGATTTGTCTAGTTTAAGAGCAAGATTATTAGGTATTTGACCCCCTACAGATACAATCATGCCATGAGGATTCTCCAGTTCATAAATATCCATCACTCTTTCATAGGTAAGCTCGTCAAAGTATAGTCGGTCACACATATCATAGTCAGTGGATACAGTCTCAGGATTATAGTTTATCATTACCCCTCTCCATCCACTTTTTCTGATTGTGAGCAGTGCATTTACACTGCACCAGTCAAACTCTACTGAGCTTCCAATTCGGTATGCTCCAGACCCTAAAACTATAATAGACTTATGGTCACCAAGATAATTGACATCATTGTGAGTTCCGTTATAGGTAAGATAAAGGTAATTAGTCTGAGCAGGATACTCTGCTGCTAGGGTGTCAATTTGTTTCACAACAGGTACTATTTTCAGCTCTTTTCTGAATGTCCTTACCATTGCTGCCGCCTCATCAACATCAATTCTGTCCTTATATAATAATCTTCCAATCTGAAAGTCAGAAAATCCTTGATTTTTAGATCTCTTCAGAAGATCATAGCTTAAGGCATCCAGAGTGTCTATTTTGGCTAATTCTTTGGATGTCAGTACTATTGTATATAATTTATCCAGGAACCATCTGTCAATTTTTGTCAGTTCCTGAATCTGTTCTACGGTGTACCCTTTTTGAAATGCCTTTGAAATGACAAATATCCTGTTGTCAGTAGGTTCTCTCAATGCTTTATCAATGTCATCCACAGTTATTTCCCTGTTTGCAACAAAACCATGAGCACCCTGACCAATCATCCGCAGACCTTTCTGAATTGCCTCTTCAAAACTACGACCAATGGCCATTACTTCTCCGACGCTCTTCATGCTTGATCCAATTTCCCTTGAAACGCCTTGAAATTTAGAAAGATCCCATCTAGGAATCTTACATACAATATAATCCAGTGCAGGTTCGAAAAAAGCAGGAGTGGTCTTTGTTACTGAGTTTTTCAGATCGAACAATCCATATCCTAAACCTAATTTTGCTGCAACGAATGCTAATGGATAACCAGTTGCTTTAGAGGCAAGTGCAGATGATCTGCTCAACCGGGCATTCACCTCAATAACTCTATAGTCCTCAGAAAGAGGGTCAAATGCATACTGAACATTACATTCACCAACTATACCTATGTGCCTTACAATTTTTATTGCCAGTTCCCTCAGTAAATGATACTCACTATTTGTAAGTGTCTGAGATGGCGCAACAACAATACTTTCACCAGTATGTATTCCCAATGGATCGAAGTTCTCCATGTTGCAAACGGTGATGCAATTATCAAACCTGTCCCTTACAACTTCATATTCAATCTCCTTCCAACCCTTAAGAGATTTCTCAACCAATACTTGAGATGAATAAGAAAATGCCTTAACAGCAAGCATATTGAGCTCAGATTCATTATCACAAAAACCACTCCCTAATCCACCCAACGCATATGCTGCCCTGAGAATGACCGGGTACCCGAGGTTCTTTGCTGCTTCTCTTGCATCCTCGAGATTTTCAACTGCATGGCTTTTAATGGTCTTAACCGAAATCTGATCAAGCTTTTTTACAAAAAGTTCTCTGTCCTCGGTGTCCATAATTGCCTGTACGGGTGTACCAAGCACTTTTAGATTATACTTATCAAAAACTCCTGCCCTATAGAGCTCAACCCCGCAGTTAAGAGCAGTCTGCCCTCCAAATGCCAGCAGGATACCCTGAGGTTTCTCTTTCTTTATAACAGCTTCTACAAAATGGGGAGTAACCGGTAAAAAATATATTTTATCTGCAACATCTTCAGATGTTTGCACGGTTGCAATGTTCGGATTTATCAAAACAGTCTCTATTCCCTCTTCCTTTAATGCTTTTAAAGCCTGAGATCCGGAATAATCAAATTCGCCTGCTTCACCAATCTTTAGTGCTCCTGATCCCAGAAGCAGAACTTTCTTTATACTTGTATCCATAGCTTTAATTTACAGTAATTTAATAAAATCATCAAAAAGGAATTCAGTATCAGTCGGGCCGCTTGATGCCTCAGGATGAAACTGGCATGAAAAGAAGGGTTTACTTTTGTGGCGGATACCTTCGTTAGTTCCATCATTCATATTTGTAAAAAGAGGTTCCCACTCTTTACCAAGTGTAGCGTCATCAACCGCATATCCGTGATTCTGAGATGTGATGAAACATCTGTCTGTACCTGCCATCCGGACAGGCTGATTGTGGCTTCTGTGGCCATATTTCATTTTAAAGGTATTTGCCCCGGTTGCTTTTGCCATCAGTTGATTTCCCATACATATGCCAAAAATCGGGATATCATTGTCAAAGGCTCTCTTTATATTGTTTACTGCTGTTGTACAAAAGTCTGGATTTCCGGGACCATTGGAAATAAACAACCCATCGTATTCAATCTGGCTAAAATTGTAGTCCCACGGTACTCTTATCACTTCCACTCCACGTTTGACAAGGCATCTGATTATATTGTGCTTGACACCACAGTCAACCAAAACAATTTTTTTGGATCCTGAGCCGTATTTAATAACCTCTTTGCAGCTTACAACGTCTACCTGATTAATAATATTAGGATCTTCAAACCCCTCTAAAAAGGTACCTTCCGGAAGTATTTTTCCAAGCATGGTGCCGCTCTCTCGAAGGACTTTTGTGAGTTCTCTTGTGTCTATACCAAAAATCCCCGGGATTTTAAATTCCTTGAGCCATGAATCAAGGCTCTTAGCAGCGTTCCAATGGCTGTAGTTAAAGGAATAATCAGATATTATAAGTCCCCTTACATGTATCTTTTCTGATTCGAAAAGTGAAGAGAGATTATCAATAATTGTGTCATTTGGAACACCGTAGTTTCCAACCAAGGGATATGACACACACAAAATTTGCCCCGAATATGAAGGATCTGTCAGACTCTCCGGATAACCTACCATTGCAGTAGAAAAAACGACCTCACCATCAATGGCTTGGTCGTACCCAAATGAGAATCCTCTAAATTCTGCACCACTTTCGAGGAGAAGTGTTGCTGGTTTACTATCGCCCATTATCAATTCGATTAAAATAATTTTACAAACTCGGCAAAGGTAGGCATTCTTGAAGCAAAAAAAAAGGGGCAAAAGCCTCTTTTTTTAAATATCATAGCAAAGATTTGCCTACATGCCCCTGGCAAATATCGTCCATAACTCAGATTTAAGTTCTTGCCATCTCTGCATTGCCTGACTTGCAAAATTGTTTGTATAGTCAGTTAGAAAAACTTTCGCTTCCTGGGTTTTACCCTCTTTTATCAACTTTACAACAGTCTCTTCTACTAAAGGTGCTTGATTAAAAATCATCTCTTCAAACTTTTTGATCTGAGGTTCAACAAGATTTCTGGTTCTGTCCCAATTAATTGTTGCAATTCTGTTTGATTCCCTGAATGACCATGCTGCAGCATCTTCTCTGTATCTCAACTGTCCGCAGATTCCAAAAGACTTTGGAAGGTACATAGTTCCTGAATAGATAGGTATTCTCGGGCTTTGGGCTGGGTTGTCAAATGCAAAGTAAGCTACACCACCAACTTCGTCGGGCAGCCAGTCCCTTAATTGAATTATATGCGAATATGCACATTGAATTACTGCAATGCTCCTTATTCTCTCTGTAACACCCGGTTTGATATTGTTGAGAAGAGAACGTATGTCATTGCTCATAAAATTTGATATGGGTCTTATCTTCTCCTTATACTCACCTTTAACAGGGTCCCTTCTTGTAATCTCAACAGATAGATTTTTAGTCTGATCAAATTCCGTTCCCTCATAGGTTTGCCTGTATAGAGCCATTACATCTCTGACAGATACCTTTTTATCGGGTTTAACCGAGAAAGGAAGCTCCTCAGAGTCAAGTTTTAAGCCAAGTGATGGAGCTAATGAATTTAACACAAAGTACTCACGGAATGAAAATGGTTTACTGCCACTTACAATTTTCCAGAACACAAAATCAGATGTACCATCCCACAGTCCCAATCTCTTTGTTCTCTCGCGTATATCAGTGCTGTACATAAATTTGTCTTTGTCTGCAAAATTCACCACTGATATCCTTGGAATGTTTGCCGATATGCCAATATGGTCGTCGGGGATTCTCTGAGCAACCCAAATTGAACTTGGCTTTCCGGGACCGGATCCGAAAATTTCCAGGTGCCAGACCTCTTTCTTGTCAGCGATTGTAATGCACTCTCCGGAATCACCATATCCGTAAAGTTCGGCGAGTTTCCCTATAAGTTTCACAGCATCTCTTGCAGTTGTACACCTCTGAAGTGCTATTCTCTCAAGCTCTTCAATTGGGAAAAGGCCATTTTTATTTACCAGAGTGTCTTTACCAGTTATTGTAGTTTCTCCAATGGCAAGTTGCTTCTCATTCATACAAGGATATGCAGTGTTGAGATAGGCATAGGTTTCAGAAACTGCCGGTATTCTCCCTTTCTCTGTAACATTTCTCATGTCCCAGGCTTCTTCGTTGTGAAGGGTTCCCCAGTAAACAGGTTCTGTATCTCCGGCCTTGTAGCTCTTCCTTTGTGCAATTTCCAGCCATGTTCTGTAGTTGGAATCACAAGTATGGGCAGTCATAACAGAACCATCAGTACTTGCACCTTTTCCAACCATTATTGATGTACAACTCTCGGTGTAATCAGAATCGTCAGGATTCACATAATAGGGAGAGTATTGGCAAAAAGCCATATTAACACTAAAGAAAAGTGTAGCTGCTAAAAGTAGTTTGTTGATTTTCATTAGATTATTTTTATTATATTTTATCTGATTTATTTTGAATGTCCTCTTCTATAATCTTTAGCAAAATGTCTATTGCCTCATTCTCGGGAACTGCTCTAAATACAGGAACCCTCCCTTTATAGATACTCACCTTGTTACGACTTTCACCAACGTAACCATAATCAGCGTCAGCCATCTCTCCGGGTCCGTTAACGATACATCCCATTACTGCAATGTTATAGCCGGTTAAATGAGCTGTCCGTCTTTTAACCTCATTGAAAACAGTTTCCAGGTTGAAAGTTGTCCTTCCGCATCCAGGACAAGCAATATATTCCGGTTTGCTGAACACTCTTCTCGATGCCTGAAGTAACTCATCCCTGAATCTTGAAATATCGCTTTTTTCATATTTCTCATCACAAACAAGCTGGATTTCAATGTCATCTATTTTTTTATCAAGTAACAATGGTCCAAAATCGCACGATGCAGATAATATGAAATCTGACCATGTTTTGCATTTATATGATAATCTGCAAACGACAGGATTTGATCCAATGATATCGAAAGGTATTTCTGCTTTGTTTTTTCTAAATTCAAACGAGTAATCGGCAATGAACCTCGCAACAGGTAACTCATTTTCAGGATCTTCTGTCAAAGAGACCCTGATAGTGTCGCCAATACCATAATTAAGAAGCGATGCAATACCAACTGCCGATTTTATCCTGCCGTATTCTCCATTACCTGCTTCAGTAACTCCAAGATGGAGTGGAAAAGCCAATCCTGTTTTTTTAAATTCATCCTGCAGTAGTCTGTATGCTTGTGCCATGACCAAGGTATTGCTGGATTTCAATGATATGACTATCTGGTCAAAATTGTTGCTCAAAGCCATTTTAATCCATTCTATAGCAGACTCTTTCATACCCGCCGGAGTATCGCCGTGCTTTTCAATAATCCTATCTCCCAGAGAACCGTGATTAATTCCTATTCTAAGAGCAGTTCCATGTTGCTTGCATATGTCCGTCAGTTCTACAAATCGTTTGGTAGCCAGAGTGTGATCTTTACTGAAATTTCCAGGATTTATCCTTACTTTATCTGCGACCATTGCTGCAGCCTTGGCAACATCAGGAGAAAAATGAACATCAGCTACAAGAGGTGTATGAATGCCCTTTTTCCTAAGCATCTCCTTAATAACTTTCAATGCTTCAACCTCCTTGTACCCCTGAGTTGTCAGACGGATAATCTCGGCTCCGGCAATACTGAGCTTTACGCATTGTTCAAACGAAGCATCAATATCCTGTGTGGGAGTATTGCACATAGTCTGAATGACTATATGGCTGTTGTCGCCTATCAGTACACTTCCAGCTTTTACAACAGTTTTTCTCATATTTTACAAATGTAGGTAAAGAGCAAGACTTAACAGTAACTGATGTGGATAGGAGAACTGAAGGTCAGTATCACTGAATTTCCTTGGATTATACAGATAGGAGAGAGAATACTGATAGTTTCCTTCCAGATGAAGTTCCAAGGGTTTAAAAACAAACGCTAACCCTCCACCTGCTATGAAACCATAATCAAGTCTCAGGTCAGAGGAGTCAAAAGCTTGGTTACTTGCCATTCTGTAGCCCATAAAGCCACCCAGATTTATTAAAAAACGCATTTTCCAGAAATCAATATGGAACTGCGAGACGAGTGGAATCTCATAGCAAGTAAGTCGTGTTTCGGTATCATCTATACGGTATGCCTGCTCCTGGTAAGAAAACGACGCCTGAAAACCAAAATATGGCATTGTTTTCCATAAATCGTGGTAATATAAGTAGACAAGAGAATAGTTTTTAAAAGTAGTAACACTCACCTCATTCATTGTTGGTTTGAAATCAACTCCGCTTATATTATATGCGGCTTTGAAGCCTATAAGGTGCTCCTTCATCTGACCATATAGAGGAGATATTGAAAAGGTTAGTATCAGTAATATTGAAATTATTATTTTTTTCATTTAAAAAACTCCTTAAGATTTATATTTTGCTCTAAATCAAGGCCCTCTTTAAACACTAACTCGGAAGAGCCGCTTTTCAAAAGATATAATCTGACCTTTTCGGGTTGTTTTTTCAGGGGAAGGTTGCCAGTATCCAGGATTCCGTTCCCATTTAAATCCTGCGTTATTCTTATGTTGTACTTTCCCGGTTGAATGTAAGGAAACTCAAGTTTGGTATCATGGGTGATCTTAAAACCCCTGTATACTTTGTCCCTTGTCTGGTTTGTGAGCTCTATCAAATATGAACCGTCTGCTCCCGAAATATTCAAAGTAAGCCTGGACAGCTTATCACTGTTTGGTAGCATTACATTTGTTCTTGAAGAGTCATTTGTAAATTTGTAAACATCCTTGAATGTCCCTTCTGCTATTCTGAGGATATATTCATAACCCTGAAGCATTTTAATGTTAGGTTTAACATAGTAAAATCTTGTCTCTAAAGAGTCCTGAGTAAAGATGAATGGCTCCTTTGCCAAAATACCTTTTGGGGTTTTAGAAAAAAGAGTGACTGAGTCATGTTTGATGCTGATAAATGGTGCCGGGAATATGAGTTTGAACCCCTCTTGTTCGATCATATCCGGCTTAGCTTCTATTGCCAGTTTCAACAGATCTGTCCTGGGAGGTTTTATATCAGTTGTTCCTGGTGTACGTCTGGCAGGAGGGGCTTGCTTGACAGTTTTTGGTGCTACCAGCATCAGACTTTCTCTGCTGACAACAAGATTCGACAGGCTATCTGATTTATAGTATTTTATATCGAACATAAGCGTATCAGATACTATTAAGGAGTCTTTTATCCACAATACCAGACTGTCTCGGGTGATATTAAACTGTTTAATAATTTGTGTGGAATCGTATCCTCTGAAACCCATAGAATCAATTTTGACATAAGGAGCGGCAAATGTCACAAAAGCCATTTTTCTCTGAGGACGCTTTTTATCTTTTATATACTGTTTTTGTGATGCTTCACGGAAAAGATACATTTCGGTCTGAAATGGTCTTGCCAGAGCCTTGCTTGTATCTTTCATATCTACAAACCTTAACTCTTCAGATTCTTTTGCCATAACCTTCGTAGGAACAACAAGAGAGTCACAAAAGGAAATCATCTCATTCTCAGGATCGTAATGATTGTTATTATTAATGTCTTTGAAAGCATACAATCTGTATGGAATAGGTTTAAGGTTCATACCTACATAATACCCCCATTTGTCACTCTTTGCCAATACAGAAGGGTAATTTTTGTATATTGCAGTATCAGAGAGATTAGAATAGAACCCCACAACTATGTCTTCCATAGGGAGGAGTGTCCTTGAGTCCATAATCACTCCGGCATACATCATAGAATCTACGCTTTTTCCCGTAGAAAAGGAATAGACATAAGGGTAGAAAACATTTCCCTCGTTATTGTCGTTTATGGAAGTACCAAAATGCAGGGAGTAAGTAGCAGACGAGTCAAGTATCTCCGGAAATGTTACAAAAATGCTTTTACCGCGGATCTTTGTTGTAAGTCTCTTTTTTTGAGGTGGAGAAAGGTACACGAACTTGTTTGGCTCCTTTAAAACAACATATTCGTCAAACTTCATCTCAATTGTTCCCCCCTTTACCGGAAAATTTACTGAATTAGAGTCGGGTAAAACCTTTATTAAAACCGGTGGTATAGTATCTTTTGGCCCTCCGGTTGGTGGAGTGGAGGTATTGGCACATGAGTGTACTACATAATAAAGTACTATAAACAAAACAGATAATTGAATCTTCTTGCTTTTCATTTCGTTCAGTCTTCTTTTATTTCGGTTCGATTAACGCTCTCAATGCCTTTCACCTGTGTCATCTGTTTTATCATTTTTTCAAGATCCTCAGTATTGTGCACATAAAGGTCTATATATCCTTCAAATATTCCATCGTGAGTTTCGATGAATATCTTTCTTATGTTTACACTTAATACAAGTGTGATATATTGTGTCAGTTCATTGAGAATTCCAATCCGGTCAATCCCTCTCATGCTGATTCTGGCCAGAAAAGATAATACAGTGTGTTTGCTCCATTTTGCACTTACAATTCTGTCAGCATCCCTTGCCGCCATTAAAATAGCTTCCTGACAGCTTTTTTTGTGAACAGTAACCTCTCCATCGTCACTCAGGAATCCTATTACTCCGTCTCCTGGGATTGGTCTGCAACATTTTGCTACCTGATATGACAGGGTTTTCTCCAAAGGATTCTCGCGAAGCAGAAAGTCCTTCTTTTTGTCAATATTTGATATTTTTAGCGGTTTGGATTTTTGAATTTCAGCTTTTTCACCTGCACTTTTCTCTTCCCGATCTTGTTCATCTTCATCTTCATAATCATCAATTTCAGACTCATCCTCAGAATCACCTCCACTTAATCTTGAAAACTGGAGATTCCAGTATCTTACAAACTTGTTGCTTGAATTTTTCTTGAGCATCTTTGAAAGATCAGAAAGGTCGAGCATTCCAGCACCAATTTTACTGAATAATTCCTCCCTGTTGTTCAAACCATAGGCTTCAGATAGTTTTTTATATACTCTTGCCTGTGGTTTTATACCTAACTCTTTTAATTTTTCCGTCAATATTCCCTGCCCTTTTTTCAAATGATCCTTTATTTCTGATTTTAAAGTATCCATTATCAAGGTTCTGGCTTTGGGGGTCTTTACAAAATCAAGCCACTCCCTTTGAGGCCTCTGTGACTCTGCAGTTATGATTTCCATCTGGTCGCCATTTCTCAATTCGTATGTGAGAGGGACCAGCTTGAAATTGGCTTTTGCTGCAATAGCCTTATTTCCAACCTCAGTGTGTATAGCATAGGCTAGATCCAGTGCAGTAGAACCTTTTGGCAATGCTTTTGACTCTCCTTTAGGAGTAAATACATAAATTTCTGATGACAGCAGACCAGTATGAAATTTATCCAGAAAATCCAAAGCATTTACATCTGGATTTTCCAAGACTTCCCTCACCATGTTGAGCCATTTGTCCATCTCGTTTTCAGAAGGAGTTCCCCCTTTATATGTCCAATGAGCGGCAACCCCTCTTTCTGCAAGATTGTCCATTCTGCTGGTTCTTATCTGAACCTCTATCCAGTTACCCTGTGGCCCCATTACTGTGCAATGAAGGGCCTCGTATCCATTAATCTTTGGCGTGCTCACCCAATCCCTTATTCTGTCTGTCTTGGACAGATAAAGTTCTGTAATTAGTGAATATATATGCCAGCATTGTATTCTTTCAGGTTCTTCACCTTTGGGTTCAAAAACGATTCTTACAGCATAGAGGTCATAAATTTGCTCAAAAGGAATTGATTTTGTATTCATTTTCCTCCAGATGGAGTAGGGGGTCTTGGTTCTTTTACTTACAGCAAACTGATATCCTGCTTGTTTAAGACTCTCGGATATTGGTTCCATGAACTTCTCGATTGCACACCCTCTTTCAACAACCGTTTGTGCAATTTTTGACTGTACAGCCTCATATTCAGCTGGCAATGTGTGCATAAGCCAGATATTCTCAAGTTCAGATTTGATTCCGTATAACCCCAGGCGGTGCGCCAGAGGAATGAAAATATACATTGTTTCGCTAAGAATTTTTGCCCTTTTGTATTCCGGCATAAATTCTATTGTTCTCATATTATGAAGCCTGTCTGCGAGTTTAATCAGAATCACCCGGACATCATCATTAAGAGTTAGAAGAATACGCTTGAAATTTTCCGCCTGACTGGTATGGCTGCTGTCAAATGCGCTTTTGATTTTAGTAAGACCATCTACAAGGGAGGCAATCTTTGAGCCGAAGAGTCTTTCAATATCCTCAATAGTGTACTCGGTATCCTCAACTACATCATGAATCAATGCTGTGACAATGGATTTGTAACCCAGACCTATCTCCTGCACTACAATTTTTGCAACTGAAATGGGATGAATAATATAGGGTTCTCCTGATCTGCGTCTGACACCATTGTGGGCAGATTTTGCGAAATCAAAGGCCTTTAAAACAATTTCATACTCATTCTGATTGGCACACCTTTTTAAGCTTGCAAGACGTAACTCTTCAAACTCCCTGTTTATCAACTCATTGTCTCTATCGTTAAACATATCGATTTAATAGAGAATATCTCTTTTACCACTTTTAATCAATTCAATTTTTGCAGCAACTTCATCCCTTTTATTCAGGTCTTTAATTTTTGCCAACTCTCTGTTTATGAGTTCATAACCTGCTTGTTTTGTCTTTTCCGACGAATAATCCTCCAGATATTCAGATAATGTAAGCAATGCATTGGGAGTACAGAAACTGCCAATAAAACCAGGAATGGCGTACTCCATGAAATGTTCTCCTGTTCTTCCTACCCTGTAACAGGATGTGCAAAAACTAGGGATGAAATCTTTGTTGAGCAGCCATTGAATAACAGAATCCAGCTCCCTTGAGTCTCCAACCTGAAACTGTTCTCTGTTTAGTTCCTGTCCCTTTTCCCTCGATTCCTGATATCCTCCTATCTCAAGTCTTGTACCTGCGTCAATTTGCGAAACGCCAAACTCTATAACGGAATCTCTGACTTCTGATGTTTCTCTCGCTGTCATTATTAAGCCAGTGTATGGAACAGCCATCCTAAGTATTGCAACCAGTTGCTTGAAGTGTTCATCAGAAACCTGATAGGGAAGATTCATATCAAGACCTTGAGCTGCTTTTATTCTTGGAAAACTGATTGTGTGTGGTCCTACGCCAAATTTTTCCTGAAGATATATTGCATGCCTTACAAGACCCAAAACTTCAAATCTCCAGTCATAAAGTCCGAAAAGAGCCCCAATGCCCATATCGTCAATGCCACCTTCAAAAGCCCTGTCCATTGCATTAAGTCTCCACATATAGTCACTCTTTGTGGTAGGAGCGGGGTGGTATTTCGCATATGTCTCTTTATGATAAGTCTCTTGAAATACCTGGAATGTTCCTATTCCTGACTCCTTTACTATCCTGAAGCCTTCAACGGACATTGGCGCAGCGTTTATATTCACTCTTCTAATCTCACCATTGCCAACCTTTACGTTATATACAGTTCTTACAGTCTGGGCTATGTATTCAGGTGAATATTTCGGATGTTCTCCATAGACCAGAATAAGTCTTTTATGTCCCTCTTTTTCAAGTTGCGCAACTTCTGCAACTAATTCTTGCTCAGTCAATGTTTTTCTTATAGCAGATGTAAGACTGCTTCTGAAACCACAATACTGACAATTGTTTATGCAATAGTTCCCAATATACAGTGGGGCAAAGAGAACAATTCTGTTACCATAGATTGATTTTTTAAGCTCTCTGGCTGTCTGGAATAACTCCTCAAGACCTTCTGGTGAATTTATTGCAAGAAGCTGAGCAGTCTCTTCAAGTGTTAAAGCTTGCTTTGATTTGCTTTTTGCGAAAATTTCACGTAAAAGTGATCTGTCTTCTTTAGTATTATCAATCAGTGAATGCAACAATTCGTCGTTAATAAAATCTGTTGCGTCTTTTGTCAAAATTCTATCCATTTTCAATTTTATAATTATCTACGTTCTGAAATGCATGTGAAAGCTCTGCCCCAAAAAGAATTAAAGTCCAGCTAATATTTATCCAGACCAGAAAAAGAGGTATAGCTGCAAACACACCATACACTGCGTTTAATCCCGATACCATTAATTGAGTCTCCAGATAGAAAAACTGAACCACAATAAATGCAAAAGCAAGTATTATTGCAGAATTAAATGCAGCCACAAATTTAACCTTTGTATTTGGGATAAGAAAATACATTATCGTAAAGACAATGCTTACAAGAGCATATATTGAGAACCATGTGAAAATGGATGTAACCGGAATAAATCTGTCTATTTCAAAACCAACAGATCTTAAGGCATTTGTATATATAAGGCCGAGTGTAAGAAAAATTAATATGATAAGTGGAGAGACAAATAAAAGCAGTAAATAATATGCTAGTCGTTTATGAAAGGAACGCCCATCGTCAACTTTCCAGATAACGTTAAATGATTTTTCGATGCTCAACATTAGAAAAACCAGTGTTGATATAAGAAAAAGGAAACTAATGACCCCGAAAATTCCATTTTTAAGCGTAGAGATGATGTTGTAAGAAAATTTGAGCAAATACTCAATTACTTGCTCATTACCCTCGAAGTATTTAAAAAGAAGCTCCTGGAGTTTTGTATCGTATCCAAATCCATTTGTTATTGCAAACATTACAGCAAAAAAAGGCACTACGGACATAGCGGACAAGAAGCTTAGATTTGATGCCTGAAGACCAACTTTGTCGGAAGTGAAATTCCTTATTGTAATCAGCAGAACTTTCAAATACCTGACCATACGAGCTTTCATTATACTAAACTCAGAAAGGTCGAGGTGCCAAATATCTGTCAGAAGAAACTTGAGAACTCTTTGGTAGGTATGTTTTACTGCATATCTTTTCAAGATATATTGTGCATGTATTTGGCCGGGTTAATAATATATCTCATATGGGTACCTTTTCCTATCTCTCCCTGTTCGTCAAAGGCTACAACGCTAAATGTAAGCTTTTTACCTTCAATCAAAATCAGTTCTGCCTCCGCATAAACCTTAGTTCCCATAGGAGTTGCACGCGTATGTTTAACATTAACCTCAATTCCGACAGTATCCTGTGTTTCAGGTAAAGAAAATTTTGCCAGAAGGTGGGCCGATTGCTCCATTAGTGCAATCATTGCAGGAGTAGCAAAAACATGAAGAAGACCTGAACCGTAATAAGCTGCAGTGTCTGTTTCTGTTACGAGCTTTTCGATAATTAATTTTTTCCCTATCTCCATCATAGTCATAATATTTTATTGGCAATATTTTGGAATCCTTCCATTTTAGCAACGTTTGGAGAACCAATAAGATCAATAGGATCACTAACAAGGTTCCAGTTCATTTTTTCTGCAAAAGAGAGAAGCGATTTTAATCCTCCTCCGCTCCAGCTGTAGGACCCAAAAAGGGCATAATTTTTATCTTTTGGATTAACCACTTCAAGTTCATGACAAAGATGAACCATCATTGGATGCATCCCTGTGTTATAGGCACAGGACCCGAGCACAAGAGATTTATATCTCCATATGTCGCTGATTATATATGAAATGTGAGTTTTTGAAACATCATATATCTTAATATTCCTGATTCCATTTTCGGCCATCAAACGAGCGGCAAAATCAGCCATTTTTTCTGTATTTCCGTACATAGATGCATAAGCAATAACGACACCATCTTCGGAGATATGTTTGCTCCAGTTGTCGTATAAACCAATAACTTTTCCGGGGTCTTTTCGCCATACAGGCCCATGAGATGGGCAGACGAACCTGACAGATAAACCATTAAGCTTGGCAAGGGCTTTCTGAACCATATGACTGTATTTACCGACAATGTTGGAGTAATAACGTCTCATTTCATCGAGCAAATAGGGTTCAAAATTAATCTCATCATCGAATATGCCTCCATCTAGTGTTCCGAAACCGCCAAAAGCATCACAAGAGAAAAGTATATGATCTGTAATGTCGTATGTCATCATTGTCTCGGGCCAATGAACCCATGGTGTAAGTACAAATTTAAGTTTGTGATAACCGATGTCCAGAATCTCACTATCACTAACCTCAATAAACTGCATTTTATCAAGACCAAAATATGCTTCCAACATCTTAAAGGTCTTTATATTACCGACAATTTTCAACTCAGGATAATATCTAAGCATCATTCCGGTCATACTTGCATGATCTGGTTCCATGTGATTGATTACAAGATAGTCAAGTTTTCTTCCTTCCAGGATTCTATCAATTTCTTCCAGATAATCACTTTTAGATCCAAACTCAAGTGTATCAATAAGTACTGACTTTTCATCTGCAATCAAATATGAATTATAAGCTACACCATTTGGCAGGGGCCAATTATTCTCAAACAACTGTTTTTTACGATCATTTGTTCCTAAATAGTATACCTTATTACTTACAACGATATCCTTCATTACAAAATGCTTAGTTTGCTTATTAATTTCTAAAAATACTACTTTATTTTAAAAGTTGCCAAAATATAAAGCATAAATTATAACAATTTATAAAAATCTTCTTCACTAATAACCTTAATTCCCAATTTATCAGCTTGTTGTATTTTCGCGGGTCCCGGTTTGTCACCTGCAATGAGGTAGTTTGTATTAGCTGATATAGAACTTACAACTCGTCCTGAATTTAAACTTATAATTCTCTTTATTTCTTCTCTGGAAACAGAAAAGTTACCCGTAATAACAATATTATTACCGATTAGTTTGTCTGATACGATGCTTTTGTTTTGGTCAATCTGTGCAAAAATCAAGCCTTGTTCCTTTAATTCGTTGATTAATTCTATATTATCACTATTGCTAAAATAGGTTATCAATGAATCTGCCATTATTTCACCCACCTCTTCCACATTGAGAAATTCCTCTTTTGTTGCAGATATCATCTTCTCTATAGTTTTGAAGTGGTTTACAAGATTCTTTGCCGAGGTCTCTCCAATATATCTTATACCAAGAGCAAATAGAATTTTATAAAAAGGACTCTGACGTGATTTGTCTATGCTTTCAAGAAATCTCAAGGCAGATCTCTCTTTCCATCCCTCAAGAGTCATCAGTTGATCCTTTTCGAGTTTGTATAAATCTGAAAGTCTTCTGATATATTTTAAATTGAACAGCTGTTCTATAGTAGCTTCTCCAGCAAGGATATCCATCGCTTTTCTTCCTGAAAAATGGATAAATTTTGCCTTTATCTGAGTAGGGCAGCTTGATTGATTAGGGCAAAACTGTTTTGCCTCGCTCTCCTCTCTAACCAAAGGTGTGCCGCAATCTGGACAAAATTCAGGAAAAATAACCGGTATAAGGTCGTTACCTCTTCTCGATTTGTCTACCGATACTATTTTTGGTATAATCTCGCCTCCTTTTTCTACAAAAACAAAGTCGTTTATGTGAATATCAAGCATTTTTATCTGGTCACTGTTGTGTAAAGAAGCCCTTTTGACTGTTGAACCGGAAAGAAGTACCGGTTCAAGATTAGCAACTGGTGTAACTGCTCCGGTTCTGCCAACCTGATAATCTACAGACAATACTTTTGAAATTGCTTGTTCTGCCTTAAACTTGAATGCAGTTGCCCATCTGGGAGATTTTGCAGTGAATCCGAGGCTTCTCTGATAGTTAAGGTTATCTACTTTAATTACAACTCCGTCGGTAGCATATGGTAAGGATTTTCTTTCATTATCCCAAAAATCGAGATAATCAATCACTTCATCTATACTCTTGCACAGTTTTGAATATGGAGAAACCGGGAGCCCCCATTCACCGGCAAGCATAAGCGACTCAAAATGACTTTCGCAAAAAACATCCAAAGTAACTATATGGTATAAAATTGACATGAGCCCCCTTTTTGAAATTTCTTCAGAATCAAGAAGTTTCAGTGAGCCGGCTGCTGCATTTCTTGGATTGGCAAACACGGCATCCTCATTGTCGTTTCTCCTTTTGTTAATCTCTTCAAATGAGCTCCATGGCATGAAAATCTCACCTCTTATATCAAATTCCGATGGATAGGAATCTCCTTTGAGAGAGACAGGTATCGAGGGAATCATTTTAACATTTCTTGTAACATCGTCCCCAACTGTACCATCACCTCGTGTAACTGCACTTACCAGTTTGCCATTAACATATGATAGAGAAATTGCGGTACCATCTATTTTTAATTCACAAACATAATTGAATGGTTTGTCAATTACCTTCTTAATTTTCTCATTGAAAGACAGTAATTCACTTTTATCGTAAGTATTACTTAAAGATAACATTGGGTACTTGTGATGTACCTGTGTGAATTCTGTCTTGTCAGATGTTTCTGCCAAATCACTTCCAACCCTGTTGGTAGGTGATTTTTCGGAAGCAAACTGTGGATATCTTGCTTCAAGGGCTTGTAAATCGTTAATGAGTACATCATACTCAAAATCTGAGATAACAGGCTTGTTTTCTATATAATATCTCCGATTATGACTATTAATAACCTCTCTCAGGCGAGAGATTTTCTCTAATGCATCTGCGTCTGTTTTTTTCATAAAATTCTTTACAAATTTAGATATTTTTTAATTATTACTACCTTTGTAAACTCAATTAATAAAAGATGAAACAATCAATTGTAATTTTAACAGGAGGGGGACCAGCACCAGGAATGAATACTGTTGTAGGCAGTATTACTAAAACCTTTATTTCTAAAGGTTATCGCGTTTTGGGCCTGCATGGTGGGTACAAAGGGATATTTTCAAAGAATCCCGATTATACAGAGCTGGATTTTTTATTGGCTGACTCAATATTCAACAGAGGTGGTTCATATCTGATAATGAGCAGATATAAACCAAGTACCAAAGATTTCGAAGATAACTTCAATTTGAACTTCTTTGTTGAAAACAATATTAAGCTACTCGTCACTATCGGAGGCGACGACACTGCATCAACAGCCAACAGAGTAGCTAAATTTTTACAGGAACATAATCACAAAATATCAAACATACATGTTCCTAAAACAATTGACAACGACCTTCCATTGCCTCTTCAAAGACCTACTTTTGGTTATGAATCAGCAAAATCGGAGGGTGCAAGACTGGCAACTACTGTTTATGAAGATGCAAGGACGAGCAACAATTGGTTCGTTGTTTGTGCAATGGGACGTTCGGCAGGTCATCTGGCATTTGGAATTGGTGCCGCAGCCCACTATCCTATGATTGTAATTCCAGAGATGTTCAACAAAACACCAATCACTTTAGATAAGATAATCAAACTAGCTGTTTCTTCTATTGTTAAAAGACTTATACTAGGAATAAAATATGGTTCCGTAATGATCTCTGAAGGCGTTTTTCATGAACTAAGCAGCGATGAACTAAAAAAATCGGGAGTTACTTTTTCTTATGACGACCATGGCCATCCAGAGCTTGGAAAAGTATCCAAGGCACATATATTTAGTGAAATGGTAGAAAAAAGACTTAGAGAACTTGGGCTCGATACAAAAACAAGACCTGTAGAACTTGGTTATGAGTTAAGATGTCAATATCCAAGTGCTTATGATCTTGTTTATTGCACAGAACTGGGTATTGGGGTAAACCAACTTTTCAACGAGGGAAAAACAGGATGCATGGTTTATATTGACCATCTTGGAAAAGTCAAGCCTCTTTATCTTAAGGATATACAGGATCCTGTAACAGGAAAAATTCCTCCAAGAGGAGTAAGCCTTGAATCGGACAGAGTACAGGCAATAATCAATAATATAATGCATTACATTACAGAAAATGATTATGAAGCTGCAAAAGCATTTTTGCCTGCACCAGAGGAATACGATTTTAAAAAAATACTGAATTGGTAACATCTTCCTTAAAGGAGAAATTTTTAATCTATCAGGTTTTACCGAGGTTGTTTGGGAATACAAATGAGAATTGTATTCCCAATTCTTCTTTGGCGGTTAATGGTTCCGGTAAATTCAATGATTTCGATATCAAAACGTTACATTCTTTAAAGGAGCTGGGGTGTACCCATATCTGGTTTACAGGAGTAATTGAACACGCAACAAAAACCGATTATACAAAATACGGAATATTTAAGGACCATCAATCGCTGGTCAAAGGGGAGGCCGGTTCTCCCTATGCAATCAAAGACTATTTTGATGTAGATCCAGACCTGGCATCAGATGTAAATATCAGAATATCAGAATTTACAGATTTGATAAACAGAACTCACGAGGCTGGTTTAAAGGTAATAATGGATTTTGTTCCCAACCATGTGGCTCGTGCTTATTATTCTGACAAGAAACCTTCAGGAGTAGAAGATTTCGGAACCAAGGACAAGAGTGATTACTCATTTCACCCAATGAATAATTATTACTATCTATTAAATGAATATTATAAATCACCTGTTATAACTAATTCTGAAACACAAGAATATACAGAATATCCATCTAAGGTTACAGGGAATGACTGCTTCTCGTCCCACCCGGGCATAAACGATTGGTATGAGACTGTCAAATTAAATTATGGAGTTGATTACAAAAATAATAGCCAGAGTTATTTTAACCCTGTTCCTGATACCTGGAAAAAGATGAGGGCCATATTGGATTATTGGCTCAATCTAGGTGTTGATGGTTTCCGTTGCGATATGGCAGAGATGGTACCGGTTGAATTTTGGAGGTGGACAATCAGAAATTTGAAAAGGAACTACCCTGAAGCTCTTTTTATTGCTGAAATATACAAACCAGACCAATATTCAGATTATCTTAATATTGCAGGGTTCGACTACCTTTATGATAAAGTAGGGTTATACGATACTCTAAGAAAGATATTGATAGGAGAAGCCCCAGCTTCAAGCATTACAAAATTGTGGCAATCACTTGGCGAAAATCAGAGCAAGATGTTGAATTTCCTTGAAAACCATGATGAACAGAGAATTGCATCTGAATATTTTCTCAGGAACCCATACCTAATTATTCCGGCACTTGCCGTTTCTCTGCTGTTCAACACAACACCCTTTATGATTTATTTCGGACAGGAACTGGGAGAGAGGGGCATGGACGAAGAGGGATTCAGTGGATTGGATGGAAGAACTACAATATTTGACTACTGGTCGGTTTCATCAGTCAGAAAATGGAGGCAAGACAACAAAGTTCCCTTAATACGCAATACATACAAGAAGCTATTGAATACTGCTTTAAATGAACAAGCTATAAGGGTTGGGCAGACTTATGACCTTGGGTATGCAAATGACAAATCCGTATTTTTCAACCCTGAATATCACTTTGCATTTTTCAGATATTTTAACAACGAACTTATACTGATAGTTGTAAATTTCAGTAGTAATGATGGCACGTTAAAGATAAATATTCCTAAACACTGTTTTGATTTTTTTAAAGTCTCAGACCAGATTACATATATCGGAGTGGATATCATTACAGAAGAGATACTCCGGGAGCAATTATCTCTGTCCTTTCCATATTCGGTTTCAATACAGGCTAACAATATAAGAATGATTAAATTTTCACTTCAATAATATCATCCCATGAAGTTGTATATCTTTTGGATAGATGATTTGAAAATGCCTTTATCTTTTCCACTCCCTGAGCTGCCATAACGAGTGTATTTCTTCCATATTTAATATTGACATCATCTAAGGCAGACATTAAATTAGTATGTTTGGCCACTTCAAAATCACAAAAAATATTACCGGTTGTCTCCTCCTTTTTAGATATTTGCGAAAATATGACACCTGCCTTTTTGTAACTGAACAGAGGGTTGTAGATTTGTTCAAGAGCCCTGCAAGAAATTTTAACAAGTTGCAGTGTGCTGTCGGTTGCTGTTTCAATTGGAACTACTATGCTTTGATAGCACTGAGGCATATCTTCACGAAAATAATTTGTAAGGATAAATACTTGAATCTGACTGCATACTCCTTTTTGCTTCCTGAGTTTTTCGGAACAGTTACTTGCAAAATAAGAGACGGCCTGATAAATATCCTCAATATTGGACAACTCTTTTGAAAAACTTCTGCTTGTGCAAATTTGTTTCTTATCATCAACAGAATCTTCAAATGTTATGCAAGATTCTTGGTGTAACTCTTTCCACGTCTTTAGACCGACAATACTCATCTTAGATTTTACCCATTCAGGAGAAGCATTACAAAAGTCCAAAGCAGTATTTATACCATTGTTTCTGAGCATTTTTGCATATCTCCGGCCAATACCCCAGACATCTTCCACCGGGAAAGTGCTCAATACCTTCCTTATGTCAGAATCCTTTTCCAGAAAACATGAGTTATTAAGTCTTGGATATTTTTTGCTCAGCCTACTGGCGATTTTTGCAAGTGTTTTTGTATGCGATATTCCCATACTAATGGGAATTCCTGTATCTCTTCTTGTTACTCTGGAAATCGCCTCTCCCATGACTTTAAGCTTTTCTGTGCTTACACCGGAAAAATCAATAAATGCCTCATCTATTGAATATACTTCGATTGCAGGAACCATATTTCTGATTGAATCCATAACTCTTCTGGACATATCGCCATAAAGTACATAATTAGAAGAGAAAACTTTTACATCTGAGTTTCTCACCAGATCCATTATCTTGAAAACGGGCTCCCCCATTTTTATACCAAGAGCTTTTGCCTCATTTGAACGCGAAATGACACATCCATCGTTATTACTCAATACTACAACGGGCCTTCCTGCCAAAGAGGGTTTGAACACTCTTTCGCAACTCACAAAGAAATTGTTGCAGTCGGCTAATCCTAACATTTTACTTGTGAAAATATTTTTTTGAGATGCATATAACTGTTATCACAAGAGTACCTGCAAGAATGGCAATGAAGTTTGCCAGCATATCTTTAGGATCAAAGTTTCTGTGAGGATTGAGCAATTGTGAAAATTCCGTGACTACTGCCAGGACAAGACCTGAGGTACCTATCAGCACAAATGACCAGTTGGAAAATCTTTTAATTGTAGTCCTTCCAAAGGCAAGCCATGCAAAAACCGAATAAGGAAAGAACAGTGTGAAATGCACTAGTTTGTCGATCTCTATGCCCAGTAATTGTATCGGTATCTCAACATCGTCCGGGTTAATAGTAATTATCATAAGACAAAATAAAACTGCCAGATAAATGAAGAAAAGAATCTTATATAATAATAACCTCATGTCATAAAACCTTTTTAATAATATATTTAACAACTCCCCAAACCAGAAAATCATTGTTTGCATCAACTTTTATAGGTTTGTATTTTTTATTTGCTGGTACCAAATATAGGGTCTCACCATCGATCCTGACCCTTTTTAATGTAAATTCCCCATCAAGAAAACATACAGCCAGACATCCGTCATAAGGATCTACAGACTTGTCGATAATCAGCAGATCCTCATCATCAACTCCATCATCAATCATACTGTCACCACTTACTCTTGCAAAAAATGTCGAAGATGGATTCTTGATAAGAGCTTTATTCAGATCCATTGTATTTTCAAGATAATTTTCTGCAGGGGAGGGGAATCCGGCATGAACAGTTGGAATTATTTCTATATTTTTTGTTAAACTTAATCTTGCAAATAAGCTATAACAACAGAGTATTAATTTCATCAAAAATACAAAATATCAGCAGAATAAGTTTGTTAAATATTTATTTGATTTTGTAAAAAAAAAGTTTATATTTGCTTTGAATTTAAAAAATTGGGTAAACTACCACATTATTACTGCAATATGTCGGATTTTGTTTGATTTGGAATGAAAAAAACATTACTATTTTTTCTCTTTTTTTGGTCGACTGCCATTTGTCAGGCACAAACAGAAGTAGAAAAATTCCTGGTGAGACAAGGATTTGAAAATGTAAGACATATTTCCGATAATGGTAAAGAGCATTTTTATCTGGAAAGCAAGGCTTTTCCTACAAGTGAAAGAATAGTTGGGTCTGTTTGTAAAAGTATGGATTCCATAAGTTCCAGATTAAAAAACGACCAGATTGATATAGTTTTATTAAAAAACAGGTTGCCTGTCTTCCATATGCAGAGTAACCGCTCCTTAAAAAACAAAAGTGACAGGTTAATATGGAGATCAGATTTTCGCACTGGCGAAAGTTACAAAGTTCTTAGAAATAATGGTTCAGGTAAGAGATTTCTCAATTCGTCATTCGCAAAGATTGACCTGTTGTTCTATCCTCAGTTCAGATTTAAAAATGTCACCCTTGACAAGATGTATCTTTTTCAGATAAACATCAATCCTACTTTAGAAATCGCGTTATGGAAGGGAGCTTTACTCACTACGCAAGTTATAATCCCCATACTTAACGAGTATTCAACAGAGGAGAGTGAGGTAAGACCCGGCTTTTTAACATTTAGTCAGGACTTTAAAATTCCGGGTAACATTTTCGCAAGGGCTACTATAGGAAACTTCAGTCAGTTCAGAGGAGGTGCAGATTTAAAGATTTTCAAACCAGTAGGGGAGAGAGTAGGTTTGTATGGACAAATAGGAATTACAGCAATGTCCATCATGTTGTTTGATACATGGTACTACTCAGATTTAAACAGAACAACATGGAGAGCGGGTGTCAATTATTTTGCAAAACCCTGGAACCTGATGTTCAATTTTAGTGTCGGAAAATATCTTGCTAATGACTTTTCAGCTAGAGGTGAGATAATGAGACATTTTAAAAATTCAACAGTAGGGTTCTACATACAGACAATTGAAATTGATGAATTTCCAGTTAACGGCGGGTTCTTTTTTTCTGTTGCCCTTCCCCCTTACTTTCAAAAAAGGACCAGGGGTTTCAGAATTTCTCCAGCCAGATACTTTAATTTTGAATATCTTGCCAGACCATACCCAAACGAAGGTAGAATGTATCAGACAGCGCCCGATGAGAGCACAACTGAAAACTTTTTTAACACAATGAGATTGAACCAGATAATAAAAAATAACTAATTAATAATATGCAAGACTATGAATGCAAGAATTTTTAAAAAAATCATCAAAACAACTTTTGCCGGTCTTATGATTGTTGCCCTTGTCGGGGTTTCTTCATGCAGAAAGACTGAGGAGCCTGCTCCAATTCCAGAACCTCAACCAGCTAAATATACAATCAAGGGTACGGTGTTAAATCAGGCAACCAATGCAGCACTGCCGGGAGTTTTAGTTACTATGGGAGCACTTACAGCAACGACTACTGCTACAGGTAGCTTTGAATTTGCAAACCTGACAACGGCAGGAAAATACACTCTCATCCTTACCAAGGCAGATTTCTTTTCAGCAACTTACAGCATTGAATTCCAGACAGCAGGTCCAAATCATACCATTGTTTACACAGTAACTGCCACGATGGTACCGTATGTGCCAGGTGTAACACCATTGAACCCAGTTACCGGTGGTACGATTCCGGTTACAGGAGGAGATATAGCTACAACTCTCACAATTCCTGCAAACACTACAGTAACTGATAAAAATGGTGTTCCGGTAACTGGTAACATCAACATCACCGCAGTTACAACATCCGATATAGTAATTGCCGGAGTTAGCAATAACCCTGGTTTGGTAGTTCTCCGTTTTGAACCATCTGGGTTACAATTTAGTAAACCTTTACCACTTGTTGTTGATAACCCTATAAGCGGCTATCGTTTTTCACAAATGCAACTGGAGTTCTTCAATGCACTTACAACTTTATGGGAGGTTCAGACACAGCCTGTTACATTTGTTTCAGCTACTAATGATTATTCAACCTCCATTACTCACTTTTCATTATACAAATTATCATTTACACATGCCGTTGCAGAACTGCCAGCTACAACTTTACCAATAGTTGTTACAGATGATATAATAAGAAATAACTCTCTGGTAAATCTTGCTGTAACAAAGATCAGATACAAACGTAATTCAGGTTATTTGCTTGAAAAACCGATTATGACCTCTCTTTCTGATGTTGGAATAACTGGAACCGATGCTACTGAGCTAGCTGAATTGATTCTTGAAGTTGTAAAAAATCATTTCAATGGAATAGCACCTGTTACTGCTTATACAGTTAGTGATGCAGAACTTGCTGTTGTAAGAACAGTACTTCCAAAATACAAATTAGTAACTATAGGTACTCAAAAAATTGTCAATAAACAATTTACTATCAGCTTAGTAAAACTTTCAGATTCAACAACAAAAACTGTTATTATTAAGGTGAATTCTGCAGATATGGTTACTTTATCTATGGATGATGTAATATTTGACGCTCACGACCATGAACTAGGTGGTGGAGGTTCAAATTAATCTTTACTAAAACGTAACACTATAGGTGTTTACAATTAAACAAAATTTTTGCATGGAGGCGCTAGGAGCAATTGTATTGCTCCTAGTTTCCTCTTATACTGTCTGTGCTCAATCAACTGTTGGTATTACGGGGTTGCTCAACAGTCCCTCTGCTGAGATGTCTCAGGATGGAACAGTTAAATTTGGAGGAAACATTCTTAATAAAGAGATCACTCCTGATCATTGGAATTATCATACTATTAATTATTTCCTCAATATTACTTTTTTGCCCTTTTTTGAAGCTTCTCTCACAAATACAGCATTGGACCTGTGGAATGATGGTAGATTCAGTAATGTAGACCGCTCAATTAACTTTAAATTACGACCGCTAAAGGAGGGAAAATACTGGCCCGCAGTGGTTATTGGTTCAAACGATTTTATAACGACAAGTTCGGAACTTGTAACTCCGGTAAGTGGTAACAGGTTTTTTGGAAAGGTCTATCTTGCTTTATCAAAGCATATTGATATAAATGGTCATACAATTGGACTGCATACAGCATATAGCTATATAACAAGTAGTTCTGTAGAAATTGAATCTCCGGTTTCCGGAGGAATTTCCTATTCACCCGCTTTTTATAAGAAAATGAATATTATCGCTGAGTATGACACAAAAAACTTTAATGTGGGGGCAAATATTATTTTTTTAAAATTCGTATACTTTCAGGTACTTATGCAAAATCTTAAGTATATGTCAATTGGTGCCCACTTTCAGTTTACTATCTGATAATTATTAACCAATTCATGTACATTCCTAAATGAAACGTAGTATTTTAACGGCACTTTTGTTTATTTCTTCCTTGACCATTTACTCTCAAAACATTGAGGGAAGTTGGCATGGAGTATTAAAGGCTCATAATCTGGAACTTAGGATTGTATTTAATATAGAAAAAAGAGATACATCGTATTTTGCAACAATGGACAGCCCAGATCAGGGAGCAATTGGAATACCGGTTCAAACAGTTTCGTTTCAGAATACAGTTTTAAAAATAGCTATACCGAAGGCATCAATAGAATATTCCGGTCTGCATATAGGTGAAAGGATTATCGGGACATTTCATCAGTCCGGGCAGTCAATACCAATGAATCTCTCTAAGAAGGCCTCTGATGGGCCAAAAAGACCTCAGAACCCTGTTAAGCCATATTCTTACTACTCAGAAGATGTGAAGTTCAGGAACGCAAAGGGATCAATCACTCTTGCCGGAACTCTTTCACTTCCATCTAAGGATGGAGTATATCCAGTAGTAATTTTAATTTCAGGCAGCGGACCTCAAAACAGAGATGAGGAGTTAATGGGGCATAAACCATTTCTTGTTTTAGCTGACCATCTTACTAAAAATGGTATAGGAGTATTTAGATTTGACGACAGAGGGGTAGGAGAGTCTGGAGGTATCTTTTCTCTTGCAACAACACTGGATTTTGCAAGCGATGTGGAGGCTGCCGTAGATTATTTAAAGAACAGGAGAGAGATCGATATTAAGAAAATCGGACTTGTTGGTCACAGCGAAGGTGGAATTATCGCTCCTTTAGTCGCAAATGACAGGAAAGATGTTGCCTTTATTGTTCTGTTGGCAGGAACAGGAATCAAAGGATCGGAAATTGTTCTTGCTCAGCAAGAATTAATGGCTAAGGCAATGGGAGTGAACGATGACGATATTGAAAGATACAAGAAATTAAACAGAGATCTTTTTCAGACTCTTGATAAAGAGGAAAAAAATCCTGAATTGAAATTTATTTTATCAAATATGATAAATACAGCCTCCGGAGGTGTTGCAAGTTTAGAGGATGTCAAACTTCAAATTGAGCAGCTTACAAGCCCATGGATGATGTTTTTCCTGAAGTATGACCCGAGGATAGCTCTCAGAGAGGTCAAATGTCCCTTGCTTGCAATTAATGGAGACAAAGACCTGCAAGTTCCATCAAAAGTTAACTTAAAGGCAATTTCTGACTCTTTTAATAAGGTAGAAGACACAGGTAACAGTAAAGTAACCAAAACGAACAACGATGTTACAACTATTGAATTAGAGGGTCTTAATCATCTATTCCAAGAGGCCGTAACAGGAATGCCTTCTGAATATGCTACAATTGAGCAAACATTCTCACCTAAGGCACTTGTAGTAATAACTGACTGGATCCTTAAAAGAGTCCGGTAATTTTGAATTACGGAACGTATATTACTTTATCATAGCCAGACTTTTCTTTTCCATTGACAGCGATTACCAGGTAGTTCTTGTTTGATGTGCCTGTAAAAGACAGAGCTGTACTAATCTGACAGGAATGTGCATTCCAGTTTAACGTACTGCCATCGCGGACTAATTCATAGACAGCATAAAGTTTTGCATTTGTAACGGCATTCCATGAGATAGTCTTTAGATTTATCGATGTCTGAGGTGAGGCAGGAACAGGTTCACTGAAATTGCCAAGTTTTGGTAATAAGCTTGGTGATGGGTATACCGTACTCTCTATATAAGTTCCTAATGAATTATTCAGGAAATAGGCTACTCTGAACCAGCAGTTGCCAGTAACACTATTAAGTGTCCTTCCAAGATTTACCTCATTCTGAATCTCTTGTAAAGTGTAAAATGGGTATGCAGGGTCTCCATATTTATAAGCTGCCAGTCCCGGAATTATTGGAACTCCGTTAGAATTTGAATTCCAGTATTTTATTACCATATCAAAGTCTGCAGTTGCATGTCCTATCTGCCAGTAAATCTGAGGTGCAAGATAATCTAACCACTTTTTTTGTAACCACTCAGTAGCATCAGCATATACAGTCATTGAATTTTCCTGTTTGCCCTGAGGAGATATCCCGAAAACTACTTTTGGATTTAAAGATTTGATTAAGAGATTAACATCCCGTACCATATCATTGACATTCTTCTCTCTCCAATCATCAATAGTAAGTCCTCCTCCATATGTATCGAATGTCGGTTTATCATTAAAACCAAAAGGTGTTGTAGTTGACTTTGCACCAGAGGGGTAGAAATAGTCATCAAAATGAATACCATCAACATTGTAGTTGTTTATTATCTCCCTGATTACATCTTGAAGGTGAGTTTTTACCTCAGGCAATCCCGGGTTCAAGTAGCGGTTTCCTGAATATTCTATGGCCCAGTCAGGGTGAATGACGGCTGGGTGGTTAGAAGCAAGTGTATTTGTTGATGCTCCTATACGATAAGGATTGAGCCAAGCATGGAGTTCCATTCCCCTTTCATGACATGCCTGGATTGCAACGGCTAAAGGGTCGAAGCCCGGATCTGCCCCTTGAATTCCGGTCAGATACATGGACCATGGTACCAAATTGGATCTATAAAATGCATCTGATGATGGTCTTGCATGAAACAATACTACATTGAAATTCAAAACTTTCAGCCGTTCTATCATTGCAATTAAAGCAGCTCTCTGAGACTCTCCGGTAGCATTTTTCTGTGGCCAGTCGTAATTACCTACAGTTGTGAGCCATGCAGCCCTGAATTCATGTTTGAGTAATACTTGTTCAGTTGAAGGATTATACTCTGGTGAGTTGACTGTAGTGAACGTAGCCTGGTCGCTGTAAGCAGTACCCACAGCATTTGTAGCATAGGCCCTTAAATAATATTTAGTACCCGGAGTCAAACCTGTGATTGAACTTGTGAAGCTGCCTATTCCTGAGCCATCGGTTGTCTTATTCCCGGATATTGTTGGAATTTGACTTGTACTCCAGCAAACACCTCGGGCAGTTATAGCAGACCCCCCGTCAGAAGAAATGGCCCCGCCTGATGAAGCTGTCGTCATAGTAATACTGGCAACAGGTGTGACTGTAATTTTTGGAATGACCATAATTGGGTCTTTCTGACAACTTATAATAGAAGAGATTAAGAGTCCCGCCAACAGAAGCGAGTAAACCGACGAATTGATTTTCATGTCTGGTATTAAGTTTAGGTTGTTCAATAAATGCCGTTAAAGATAGGAAATATTCTTTTTTCCATATATTTGTCTGTATTTTTATTTCTTATGAGATTATTATTGATAATTGGAGCAGGAGGATTTATAGGATCAATCTTGAGGTACCTGACTTCAAAATTGATTCAGCAATACATGCTTTCATCCTTCCCATATGGAACTCTGGCTGTTAATGTTTTAGGGTGTTTTTTGTTGGGTGTTGTTTATGCACTTGCAGAAAAAAATGCTATAGTTTCAGATGAAATGCGTTTGTTTCTTACAGTAGGTATTTGTGGGGGATTTACAACGTTTTCTACATTTGCCAATGAAAACATGAGTTTTTTAAGGGATGGCGAATTTTTCCAATTTGCACTTTATGCATCTGTTTCTCTTTTATTAGGGCTTTTAGCACTTTATCTCGGCAATGTAACAATCAAAATCTTTTAATTATGGTTGGTCAAAAAAAAGCAAAGTTACTTAGGATTTTTGTCAGTTCTACTGATAAATTTGAACATAAGCCTCTTTATGAGGAGATTGTATATGCCGCTAAGAAGTTTGACATTTCAGGTGCGACAGTGATAAAGGGAATTATGGGCTATGGTGCGAGCAGTCAGATTTACTCTCAGAAATTATGGGAGGTATCAGAAAAAATACCTGTTATTATTGAAATTGTAGACGAAGAGGAAAAGATAGGGAAGTTTATCTCTGTTTTGCTACCATTTCTGGATAATAGCGGAAAAGGATGTATGGTCACAATGGAAGATGCATCGATTATTCTTGCCAAAAAAGGAAAAAAATAATCAGAGGTACTTTGATATTACAGAATATAGGACGTTCTTTTCTATAGGTTTAGAAATGTAATCATCACACCCTTCTAAAAGAGCTCTCTCTTTGTCCCCAAAAACTGAATATGCAGTCTGGGCAATAATTCTGATTTGAGGATATGATTGTTTTATTATTTTTGTTGCTTCTAGTCCGTTTATTTCAGGCATGCTTATATCCATTAATATAAGATCTATGCCAGAAATTTCTTTGCACATATTTACTGCTTCAGTACCATTTTTTGCAAGTAGAGTACTAATACCAATTCTGTTTAACAGAGTTTTAAGCAATAAGTAACTTGATTCGTCGTCTTCTGCTATTAAAACAAGCTTTCCGCTGTAGTCCATATCCAGAATTTCTAAAAGAATTTGGCTTCAAATTCAAATGTAATAAAAATAACGGGAACAATGTTTACCTTTGCAGACAAATTTAACAAACACAGGAAAAATATGAGTTTTACACATGAAGTTGAAGGTATGATTTGTGTTGCCCAAGGCGCAAATCATGGGCCTGCACCTATTCCGGAAGAGGGAAAATGGGTAAAGGCAAAAGAGGTAAAAGACATCTCAGGGTTGACCCATGGTGTCGGCTGGTGTGCACCTCAACAGGGAGCTTGCAAGCTGACTCTTAATGTAAAAGAGGGAATTATCCAGGAAGCATTGGTAGAGACCCTGGGTTGTACAGGTATGACCCATTCTGCTGCAATGGCATCTGAAATTCTTCCCGGTAAGACAATTCTCGAGGCACTTAATACTGATTTGGTTTGCGATGCCATCAATACTGCAATGCGTGAGTTGTTTCTTCAGATAGTTTATGGTCGTACCCAGACAGCTTTTTCAGAGGGAGGCCTTCCAATAGGAGCAGGCCTAGAAGATCTGGGTAAAGGTCTTCGCAGTGTTGCCGGTACAATGTACGGCACAGTGGCTAAAGGTCCAAGATATCTTGAAATGGCAGAGGGATACATTACAAAAATCGGTCTTGACGGCGACAATGAAATCATCGGATACGAATTTGTAAACCTTGGTCGCATGATGGATATGATTAAAAGTGGTACAGATGCCAATGATGCCTTAAAAAAGGCATCCGGAAAGTACGGCCGTATGGAAGATGTAGTAAAAGTTATTGATCCACGTAAAGAATAGGAGGAAAAGCAATGCCATTATTTGAAAGTTACGACAGAAGAATAAACCAGATAAATAAGGTTTTAAATTCTTATGGAATTGCTTCTCTTGAAGAAGCAAAAGCAATATGCGACAAAAAAGGAGTAGATGTTTACAAAATAGTAAAGGAGATACAACCTATAGCATTTGAAAATGCTATGTGGGCATATATTGTTGGTGCAGCAATAGCAATTAAAAAAGGAGAGACAAAAGCTGCCGATATAGCAGCAACACTTGGCGTAGGTCTGCAGGCGTTCTGTATCCCTGGTTCGGTGGCAGATGACAGAAAGGTAGGGCTGGGTCACGGAAACCTGGCCGCAATGTTGTTACGCGAAGAGACCAAGTGTTTTGCTTTCCTTGCAGGACATGAGTCATTTGCAGCTGCAGAGGGTGCCATTGGTATCGCAAAATCAGCTAACAGAGTTCGTAAAGAACCATTACGTGTCATTCTTAATGGTCTTGGAAAGGATGCAGCAAAAATCATTGCAAGAATCAATGGTTTTACCTATGTTCAGACAAGATTCGACTACGCTACAGGTGAATTACATGAGGTTGCCCGTAAATCTTATTCTATTGGAGACAAAGCCAAAGTAAACTGCTACGGTGCTGACGATGTAAGGGAAGGAGTAGCAATTCTTCACAGTGAGGGAGTTGATGTATCAATTACCGGAAACTCGACAAATCCGACACGTTTCCAGCATCCTGTTGCAGGAACATACAAGAAAGAGTGCATAGAACAGGGTAAAAAATATTTTTCTGTAGCCTCAGGTGGAGGCACTGGCCGCACCTTGCATCCGGATAATATGGGAGCAGGACCCGCTTCATACGGGATGACAGACACAATGGGCAGAATGCACTCCGATGCACAGTTTGCAGGATCTTCTTCCGTTCCGGCACACGTTGAGATGATGGGTCTGATAGGAATGGGTAACAACCCTATGGTTGGTGCCTCTGTTGCAGTAGCTGTAGCCGTTTCGCAAGCATAGAAAAAAACTATATATATTAATAAAACTGCGTATACTCAACCGGAGGGAGCAAAACTCCTGAAGGCGGACGATGCGCAGTCTTATTAACAGTATACTCATTTTTCAGATTAATCAAAGCATTGGCAATCACATTCATTACTCCGTCAATATCAAGCAGGTGACCCTCTTTGTATAATGAAGTCACAAACTCTTCATGGTTCCGTCCGTTTCTGTAATCCGGTTCCCGTGATGGATGTTTTAAATACCTTGAAATCAATTTCGCATCTTCATTTACATTAATAACCGCATGATAGAACAGTTTGCCATTATTGATATACATAGATGATCCAAGTACTTTTTTGCCGTTAATAGACAAGTCAGAAATACCATTCATTGCCAGATTATATACACCTGCAGTTTTGAATGAGGCTATTAAGCTTTCATTGATCTCATCAAATATCTTACCTGGTTTTACTAAATGGTCAAATCTTTGTTTCAGTGAAAAAACAACCATTTTTGGACTAAGAACTACGCTATGTCCTCCTGAATTTCTCTTTAAGATTTTAATTTTATCATCAACAGCCCTTTCCATATACACAGACTCTTCAGGGTTATTTGCCCTGCCAAGAACTATATAAGTTGAGTCAGGCTGCCATATATAAAAATCAAAATCCAAATCTGAATCCAATATTTTTGAATCAGGAAGATCGTATTCAAGGGCAGATAATGAAGTATTCATCTCTAAATGTGAATTGCCTTGTCTACCGCCATAAAACCTGCCTCCATAAATACCTCTGAGACTGTAGGATGAGTGTGCACCGTCTGGGCAATATCATATACGGTGGATTCCAGTTGCATATATGCCGATGCCTCATTTATCATGTCTGTTGCATTGGGGGCAATAATCTGAACACCAAGCACCTCTCCATATTTATTATCAGACAATATCCTGACAAAACCCTCGGTTGCACCTTCGGTTTGCGCCTTTCCATTTGCAGAAAGAGGGAACTCGCTGGATTTATAATCATAACCCTCTGCCTTGATTTCATCCTCGGTAAGGCCGATTTGTGCAGCTTCTGGAATTGTATACATGTTCATCGGCAATTTTCGGATATCCAGTTTGTTATTAATCCCTTTAAGTAAATTCACCACATGCAAACCTTGGGCAGACCCGATATGAGCAAAAGTACTTACACCATTTACATCACCTACAGCATAGATTCCTTTTACAGAAGTTTCACAATTTTCATCAACCTTAATGAATCCATCATGAAGGTCAATTTCAATATCTGATTCTATCAAATTAGCCTTCCTGTCTCTTGAGTTGATTATCAGGTCGCAGTCAATTGCCTGTTCGGCAACAGTCAATTTTCCATTTGTCCAGACATTGTCGGTTGTTGAGACTACAGTATTGAATATCAGGTTTATCTTGCCTTTTTTTAATGTATTCAACATGTATTCTCTTATATATCTGTCTGCCTTAGGGAGAATTCCATCAGTATCTGATATGATAGTCACCTTTTTGTCCATCATGCTTAAAGCCTGTGCCAACTCCACTGCTACAGAAGTTTTTCCAACAACTACGATGTTCGAAGGTAACTCTCTCTCTTTGAAGAACTCCTTTGGCTCAATCACAAGACCTTCGTGATTGTTCTCTATCACAGGTGAGGCTGAGCCTGTTGCTATGATTATGTTTCTGGTTTCAAGATGACGGTTATCGACAAGAACAGTACTGGCAGTCAGAATTTTTGCTTCACCTTTAATAATATCAATCCCATTTTTATTCAAAAGGAACTCAACACCTCCGGTTAGTTTTTTAACAATACCATCAGTTCGTTTGATAGCTTTGTTCCAGTTAAAAGAGATACCTTTCTTGTCAATCCCGTCAATGCCAAAACGAGAAGAATCCTTTATTATCCGCTGGTAAAATTTGACACTTTCCAGAATCGACTTTGAAGGAATACAACCCCAGTTAAGGCACATACCTCCAATCTCATTTCTTTCAATTATTGCGGTTTTTAAACCAACTTGTCCGGCACGGATCGCTGCTACATATCCCGCAGGTCCGGAGCCAATTACTATAAGATCATACATAATTATCCTGAGTTTAGTTGAACAGGATACTTGCCGGATCTGACAAATACCCCATAATGGTATTAATAAATCGTGTTGTCTCTCCTCCATCGGCAATTCTGTGATCGACACTAAGAGAGAGTGGGAGTATGAGCCCTATTGCAAGCTGATCATTCTTGACTATAGGTTTTTTTGATATCCTGCCTATACCCAGGATGCCTGCCTGAGGATAATTAATCACAGGAACAGCAAAGAGGCCGCCGATACTTCCGTAGCTTGTAATTGTGAATGTTCCGTCTTTCATATCATCAAGCGAAAGCTTTCCTTCTCTTGCCTTTTCTGAGAATAACTGTATCTGTTGTGCAATCCCCTTTATCGACAATTTATCTGCACCCTTTATCACCGGCACTACAAGCCCTTTTTCTGTGTCAATCGCTATTCCGATATTATAGAACTTCTTGTAAATCATATTGCCATTATCTGCATCCATTTCTGAATTCAGGGTCTTGTGTCTCTTCAACGCTAAAGCGGTAGCCTTTATAACGAAAGCAAGATAGGTAAGCTTAATGCCGTCTGCAGCCAGATTTTCCTTATACTTTGTTCTGATACGGTCAAGTTCAGATATTTCAACCTCTTCAAAAACAGTCATATGAGCAGCATTATGCTTGCTTCTGATCATGTTTTTTGCAATCGTCTTTCTAATCTGTGAGAGAGGGACAATCTCTACACTATTTTCACTCATATTTTCAACCGCAATAGGAGCTAACGTTTTATTCCCTTCCCTGGAATAAGCTATAATATCATCCTTTGTAACCCTTCCACCGGGGCCTGTTCCTTTGACAATGTTTATATCCAGATTGAAATCTTTTGCTATTGCCCGTGCAACGGGTGTGGCAAGCGCCTTTTTGGAAATCGGTCTGCCAATATCCTGCTGGACTCCCTCTTTGCTGGCCGAAAGGACAAAACTATTACCCGCAACTTCAAGAGTACCAACAACTCCGGCACCCTCTTCTTCCACTGCCTCGGTCTTTTTTAGCTCTGCGACCGGTTTATTGGCCTCTTCAACTGCCTTCTCTCCATCAACTCCTTCTATGTCAATCTCTACCAGAGCAGAACCAACATGAATGATTTCTCCGGGTTTGCCAAATTTTGCAGCAATAACACCGTTTTTAGGAGAAGGAATAGCAGTTACTACCTTATCAGTCTCCATTGTTACCAGAGAATCGCCCATCTTTACACTCTGACCTTTCTCTACGTGCCATTCAACGATGGTCCCTTCTTCAAGTCCTTCACCAATATCCGGAAATTTAAAAATATATCTCATAATTACTAAAACTTTACAATTCGTTCAATTTCATAAAAGATCTTATACGGATCCTGCATATAGTGATGCTCTCCCTTTGGCAGAGGAACAATCACATCAAAACCTGATACTCTTGATGGTGGAGCCTCCAGAGAGAGAAAGGCCTCTTCAATGGCAATCTGACTAATCTCGGAGCCCAGTCCGAAAGATCTTGGTCCCTCTGTTACTGTAATGATCCTACCGGTCTTCTTTACCGACTTGGCAATTGTCTCTCTGTCTATTGGATAGATCGATCTGAGATCTATTAGTTCCACACTTATCCCAGCCTCCTTTGCCATAATCATTGCCTTCTGCACCTCTCTAACCATTGCTCCAAAAGCAACCACGGTAACATCTTTACCTTGTGTCAGAACATTAGCCTTTCCTAGCGGAATTGAGTATTTCTCTTCTGCAACCTCTTGCTTTATAGCTCTGTATATTCTTTTTGGTTCCATAAAGAGAATCGTATCGTTACTCTCTATTGCCGATATCAATAATCCCTTTGCATCATGAGGTGTAGATGGTACAACAACCTTGAGCCCCGGTATATGGCCAAATATAGCCTCCATACTCTCGCTGTGATGTTCAAGGGCATTTATTCCACCACCGTAAGGCATTCTGATAACCATTGGAGTTTCAAAATTTCCTCTTGACCGGTTCCTGATGCGGGAAGCGTGACTGATTATCTGATTAAAAGCAGGATATACGAACCCGCAAAACTGCATCTCAACAACAGGCCTAAGCCCGGCAACTGCCATACCAATAGCTGTTCCGACAATACCCGATTCTGCCAGTGGAGAATCAAAAACCCTATCGGCCCCGTGTTTTAGTTGAAGTCCTTCAGTTGCCCTGAAAACTCCCCCTTCAACGCCAACATCCTCTCCGTAGACAATTACATTCTTATCGTCAGAAAGCTTAATATCCAATGCATCATTTATTGCATTGACCATGTTCATTATTTTCATTCCTGTAAATTCTTTAGTTGAATAATTACTTAACCTTAGTGGCTTTCCACTGTAAGAAGCGATCATACTGGCGCTCTTGTTCCTTAAGATCGTCCGGCATATCTGCATATAGATACTTAAACACATCCTCCTTTGGGTAAGCACCCCAATTTTCTGCCTCTATGAACTGTCTGTCAACCTCTTCCTTGTATTGCGGTACAATTTTCTCTTCAGCCTCGTTGCTCCAGAGTTTTTTATCAATAAGATAAGATTTGAGCCTGTTGAGAGGGTCCTTGCCATCCCATAGCAACTCCTCCTCCTTTGTCCGGTATTTTGTAGGATCATCCGATGTTGTGTGAGCTCCCTTTCTGTATGTAACCGCCTCAATAAGAACCGGTCCTTCTCCTTTTTTGCATAGTTCAACAGATTCCTGAATGGTCCGGTACATAGCAAGAAAGTCGTTCCCGTCTACCTGTATTCCCTTTACTCCGTACGCTACGGACTTGATTGCAAGCGATTCAGAGGCTGTCTGCAATCGGGTGGGAGTGGAGATACCGTATTGGTTGTTCTGAATTATAAAGATTACCGGAACTTTCCATACTCCTGCAAAATTTATTGCTTCGTGAAAATCTCCTTGGGAGGTACCTCCGTCACCAACAAAGGTGAAGACTACCTTATCCTCTTTGTTGTATTTTATTGCGTAGCCGATTCCTGCAGCGTGAAGTATCTGAGAGGCAATAGGAACGCTTATTGGTAATGTGAACTTTGCCTTCTGAAACTTTGAGCCATCTTCATATCCCATAAAATAGAGGAAGAGCTCCTTTAATGTCACTCCTTTGGCAAGCATTGCACCCATTTCGCGGAATGCCGGTACCAGCCAGTCATTGTCACCAATTAATGCACCTGTTGCTCCTGCAATTGCCTCCTGTCCATAATTAGGAGGGTAGGTATATATCCTGCCCTGTCGCTGATACGATACTGTCTGAAGGTCAGCGACACGTGCAAATAGCATATCCTTATATGCCTTAAGCAGTGCTTCGTCTCCAATCTCCGGGAGCCATTCTTTATTGACAACCTTTCCTGCGTCATCAATAATCCGGAACATGGTTTTGTTTAACGGATTGTATTGGTCAAATAAAATTTTATTCTTAATCATTTGTGTTTTACTTAAATCATGTATTATTATAACAGAGCTGGTGTGATTTTGTTGAACATTGATTATTTTTACAGCTAAATGAGAGTATGACAAAACAAGATATCATAACATTGCTGACAGCAGATTTCTACGAGGGGTTTGCGGAGCAGTGTGGAAAGATAATAATTGAACAGCAAGGGGTAGATGCTCTTTTTGGATTGCTGACCGATACTATTGTAATTTTCAATGTGGCAGGTATGAAAAAAGATGCTTTGTCCAGGATTGGATTTCGTGCTGCTTATGCACTTGATTACATCTATTTTTCCAACAACAAAGTATTTGATAAATATTATCAAAACTTCTTTTTCATTTTTCCACTGGTGACAAATGAGAGCACAAAGCGGCATTTTGCCAAAGTTATGGCTGATATATTAGCAAAAGACAACTATTTAGCGGAGCTTGCAGACTATGAATCAGTCGCTTCTGCATGTGTAGATTGGATAATAAATGAAAAAGTGAGAGTTGCCGTTCAGGTATGGGCCGTAGAGTGTCTGATTCGTCTGAAAGGCAGAGTAGGGTGGGTTCCCGATATATTGGACGACATTCTTGATAAACTAAGCATTAATCCTTCACCTGGCATGATTGTCAGGCTCAGGGGATGGAGAAATTCCTGAATAATATTTATATGTGATGAAGGATGTTTTGTTTAGAACAATTGGCACATACGCTGTATTCTTAACGACTCTATGTCAAAATTATAAATAAATCGCATACTATTATATCTTATAATTGATAAAATGACGATTTAAAGATACCATCATATCTCTAAAGTATCTTAAGAAATCACCTGTTACTTTCCGATGCAGAACTTACCGAAAATATTCCCCAGTATCTCCTCACTGTTTATTTCCCCGACTATTTCACCAATATGGTAAAGTGCTTCGCGGATATCCTGTGTCAGGAGGTCCGTGGGGAGCTCTGATAATATTCCATCCACTACCCTCATTAGAGAGGTGCGGGCATCCTGGAGGGCCTGATAATGCCTTAAATTGGTTACTAAAGTGGTGCTTGAACCTGTCGAGAGATTTTTCTGGGTACCGGTCAATAAATCCTTCAGTTTGTCCAATCCGGTTTGGTTCTTGGCCGATACCGGAATTACTGATAGAATTTTAACACCAAAGTGTGCAGATATAGTTTCAATGTTACTTACCAAATCTGCTATTAATCTGGAATTGTGCTTATTGCCTGAGTTTGCAGCGATATCGGTCTTATTGAGTAACACAATAACCTTCTGATTATCTTCGTCGATATTTGCTTTCAGTTGCTTTATCCCATCTTCAAAACCTTCCGGGCGGCCTGCGTCAAGCATTAAAATAACAATACTTGCCGATCTTATCTTCTCAAAGGTTCTCTCTATTCCAAGAATCTCTATGGTTTCCTTTGTCTGACGAATTCCGGCTGTGTCTACAAACCGGAAGGCTACACCGCCCAGGTTTACCACATCCTCAATAAAATCTCGGGTTGTCCCGTGTATTTCAGAAACTATAGCTCTCTCCTCGCCGAGAATTGCATTAAGAAGGGTACTCTTACCGGTATTTGTTGCACCCACAATTGCCACTGGCACACCGTTTTTAATGACATTACCTAATCTGAAGGAGTCGATAAGTTCTGAGATATGAGATAATATATCGTCCAATAGTTTATTGAGTCTGGTACGGTCCGCAAACTCAACATCCTCCTCACTAAAATCCAGTTCCAGCTCCATAAGAGAGACTAGGTCCAGAAGAGATCTCCTCATAACCGAAAGCTCCTTGGAGAATCCGCCCTTCATCTGTTGTATAGCGATCCTGTGTGCTGCAGCGGTTTCAGAAGAAATAAGGTCCGCAACCGCTTCTGCCTGGGCCAAGTCCATCTTCCCATTTAAAAAGGCCCTTTGCGAAAATTCACCCGGTTTTGCCATTTTTGCCCCTTTAGAATGGAGAAGCATCAATATCTCCTGTTGAATATAATTGGAACCGTGACAAGATATCTCCACAGAGTTCTCCCCAGTGAAAGAGTGGGGGTGTCTGAAAACTGAAACAAGCACTTCATCAAGAAGAAGTTCGTCCTTATAGATACCTCCAAACTTTAAATTATAACCTGAAGTATTACTTAAATCAGCACCCCTATATGGTTTAAAAACAGAATTTACTATGTTAATAGAATCATTGCCGCTAACTCTTATCACAGCTAGGGCACTGGTCCCTTGAACAGTTGCAAGAGCACAAATGGTATCTTCATTATTCCTGCTTTTCATATTTATGATATAAGTTCCATTAAAACAACGTTCTCGAGATGGTGAGTGTGGGGAAACATATCTACAGGCTGAACCTTTGTAATTTTATAAAAGTCCGACATTAGCGCAATATCTCTTGCCTGACTTGCAGGGTTACAGCTGACATATATTATCTTACGAGGTCTTGCTTCAACAATTACTTTAGCAACATCAGGATGAATTCCTGCTCTCGGGGGGTCTAGTATAACAATATCCGGATGTCCATTTTGTTGAATAAAATCAGCTTTTAGCATATCTTTCATGTCTCCGGCAAAAAACATGCAATTGGTTATATTATTCTCCATTGTATTAGATCTGGCATCATCAATTGCTTCCGGCACATATTCAATTCCGATAACCTTTCTGGCTCTGGAGGAGAGAAACTGAGCGATGGTGCCGGTGCCGGTATAGAGATCATATACAATCTCGTCTCCTTTAAGGTCGGCATAATCTCTTACAACTGAATATAACTTGTACGCCTGGTCGGAATTTGTCTGATAAAAAGACTTCGGACCTATTTTAAACTTCAGGTTTTCCATGGTTTCATATATGGAATCCTTGCCAGAAAAGGTAGTATAAGGAAGATCTGATGTGTTATCGTTCTTTTTTCCGTTAATTATATAATTGATTGAGGTGATGTTCGCAAATTTCTCTCTTACAGCATTTAAAATAAGCTCGCGCAGTTCAAGATCGTCAAATGCAAATACTAATATCAACATAACTTCGCCTGTAGAACTGGTTCTCACAACCATGTTTCTAAGCAGGCCGGTCTGTTCCCTTAAGTCAAAATACGGATAATTGTGTTTTAATGAAAATTCCCGAATAAAAAGCCTTATCTCGTTTGAAGGATCGGGCTGTAAATAACACCATTTTACATCCAGGACCTTGTCGAACAGACCCGATATATGAAAACCAAGACCTGAGCGTTCATTTTCGGCTACGGTATTGATTTCGTCCTTTGTCTCAAGCCATCTCTTGTTCGAAAAGGTGAATTCCAGTTTATTTCTGTAGAACCGTGTTTTTTCCGAACCAATAATGGATGAGATTTCCGGTAAATTCAGCTTCCCGATTCTGGTTAGCTGGTCAACAACCTGTCTTTGTTTGAATTCCAGCTGCATGGGGTAGGGAAGGGGCTGCCACTTACAACCTCCACAGACACCGTAATGAGAGCAAAATGGTTCAATTCTGATGGGGGAGGGTTTAATCATGTTAACAACATACCCCTCCATATAACCTTTACGTTTAATATTCACCTGAACATCAACAATATCTCCAGGTATTGCGTTTGGTACAAATAAAACCTTGCCATTTATATGCGAAATTGCTTTACCTTCAGCTGCAATCGTTTCAATTTCAACAGATTCAAAATACTCTTTATCTCTTCTTCCCATTATCAGTTTTTTTATCACGCGAAATTAACTTTTTTTAACGGGAAACGTTAATATTGTATACAAAATTAGTATATTCGCTAATAGTAAAATAGAAAAAATTATGAAAAAACTAATCACTTTTTTTGTTTCTATTTTGATTTGCCTGTCTGTTACTCTCGGAGCTCAGGAGTACAAATCAATCACTGGAAAAGTACAGGATGCGACAACCAGAAAAGCGCTAAATTTTGCATCAGTTCAATTACTATCTACCCATATAAGCAATGTAACCAACTCAGAAGGAATTTTTGTTCTCAAGTTCAATTCTACAACAAAGGCCGACACTCTGCTTATCACATATCTGGGTTATAAATCACAAAGAATTCCTTTATCAGCATTAGAAAAAAACGAGTTGGTTGTGAGGATGGAACCTTCTATAAGCAATCTTAAACCAATAACAATCAGGCCACAAGATGCATCTACTATTCTAAAAATGGCATTGGCGAGAGTAGATAGGAACTATATAACCAAGCCTGTTCAGTTAACAACATTCTATAGGGAGATGATAAAAAAAGGCAACTCATATGTGTCTATCAATGAGGCTGTACTGGATATCAACAAAGCATCCTATATTGGATACAGGGCAGACCAGATTGGCATCTATAAAGCAAGAGGCAACTATGATGTTAACAGAATTGACACTCTGATGGTAAAATTTCAAGGAGGGCCCAACTCAGCAATGGATATTGATATTTTGAAGAGCCCTTTTTTAGGAGTAGATATACCTATGTTGGACGATGTATATGATTTTAAGTTTGCAACGCCTGTTACTATTGATGATAAATACTTCTATGTGGTTGAATTTAACCAGAATGCAAAACAAACTGAGCCATTCTTCAGAGGAAAGATCTATATAGAATCAGAACTGCTTGCAATTGCCAGGGTGGAATTTTCTATGAATGTAGAGGATAATCCCTCAGCAAGTGCTTATTTTGTCAAAAGAAAGCCTCCAACACTTAAAATGGATGTAATTTATGCAAATTATATTGTTAATTACAAACAGAATAAAGGCCTGTGGTTTTTTGACTATTCAAGGACAGAATTAAAATTTCATGCCAAGTGGGACAAGAAATGGTTCAGGAGCAATTATATAATTTCTTCTGAAATTGCTTTAACTGACTTGAGCGAGACAGAAAGAAAAATTGAAATGGAAAACAGAATTAAACCAAGGGATATTATTTCTAACAGAGTAGCAGATTTTACAAATGACAACTTCTGGGAAGGTTATAACATAATAGAACCGGATCAATCTATTGAGAATGTTATATCGAGAATAATTAAACAGCTGAGAAAACGAGATTAGTAATACAATTTATATTATGTTAAATAGACAAGCGGCAACAGGATTTGGTGCCCTTCTGCTCCTTTCACAAGGTCTAAGTGCACAGGATAGACCCAATATCATCTACATTATGGCAGATGATCATGCTTCAGCAGCAATTAGTGCTTACAAAAGCCGTTTGGCAAAAATTTTACCGACACCCAATATTGATAGATTGGCTCGTGAAGGTGCCATCATGAATTCCTGCTTTTGTACGAATTCAATTTCCACTCCAAGTCGGGCCGCAATTCTTACCGGTCAATACAGTCAAAAAAACGGAGTCTATACATTGTCTGACAAACTTGACACAAACAAACTGACATTACCAAGGATTCTGCAAAAATCGGGATATACCACTGCTCTCGTTGGAAAATGGCATCTTGTAACAGAACCTAAGGGTTTTGATGACTATTCCTGCTTTATTGGTCAGGGAACCTATAATAACCCCCACCTCATAGAAAAGAACCGGACAGATGGAGTTGATTTCGAAAATTCTAAAGGAACTGTCTATGAGGGTCATTCAACCGATGTCGTAACTCAAAGAGCAATAGATTGTATCGCTGAAATGAAAGACAAGTCAAAACCTTTCTTTCTTATGCTCCATTTCAAAGCACCTCACCGGCCCTGGCAGCCTGCGGAGAGATTTAAACATTTGCTAGACAGTGTTACTATACCTGAACCTGAAAACTTGCTTGACACCTATGAGACAAGGGGGAATTATACTGATTCTCTCACAATGAGCATGGAACACATGACTGAGACTGACCTTAAGACCCCTATTCCTACAAATCTTGGAAGGGACGAGCATAGAAAATGGGCATATCAGTTATATTTAAAAGATTACTTAAGATGCATAGCCGGTATAGATGAAAACATCGGAAAATTGCTTAATTATTTAGATGAAAATGGATTAGACAGGAATACAATAGTAATCTATACATCTGACCAAGGCTTTTTTCTTGGGGAACACGGATGGTTCGACAAGCGTCTGATGCAGGAAGAGTCTTTTCGTATGCCTTTCTTAATAAGATATCCAAAAGAGATAAGCCCCGGAACAGTAAACAACGATCTCTCGTTAAATGTGGATTTTGCCCCTACCCTGCTTGATTATGCCAATGTTGGAGTTCCATCTGACATGCAAGGGAAAAGCTTCAGACAAAATCTTGTTGGTTCTACCCCCAAAAACTGGAGAAAATCTGTCTATTACCGCTATTGGATGCATAATGATTTCTATCACAGGGCTGTTGCAAATCTGGGTATACGTACAGACAGATACAAGCTGATATTCTACTACGGGGACCCTCTTGACAAGAAAGGAGCACGAAAACCCGCCTATGAACCGGTATGGGAGCTGTATGATTTAAAGAATGATCCTGAAGAAATGCACAATCTGTATAATGTTCCAAAATATAGGAAACTTGTAAAAGAGCTTAAAAACGAGATTCTCAAGCAGAGGAAAGAGTTGGAAGATGAAGATAATCAGTCTTCTGTAATGAAAAAAATAATGGATGAATACTACTGGAGATAAATTACTGAACAGAATTCCCCTACCTGAGAGAATGAGACCCAAAACTCTGGAGGATTATGTAGGTCAGGATCATCTTGTTGGACAAGGTTCAGTATTGCGTAAAATGATTGAGTCGGATACTCTCCCCTCTTTCATATTGTGGGGACCACCGGGTGTCGGCAAGACTACTTTGGCAAAAATAATTGCCAATAAGCTTGAAAGACCTTTTTACATACTATCAGCAATTAGCGCAGGGGTTAAGGATGTGAGGGAAATTATTGAAAAATCAAGATCAAATTCTCTGTTCAATAGGGCTAAACCAATACTGTTTATCGATGAAATTCACCGTTTCAGCAAATCACAGCAGGATGCCCTTCTTGGAGCAGTCGAGGACGGAACTCTTATTCTTATAGGTGCTACTACTGAGAATCCTTCATTTGAGGTAATTACACCTTTATTGTCAAGATGTCAGGTATGTGTACTCAAATCACTGGATGTAGAGGCATTGGATCTTTTACTGGTAAGAGCAATTAAAACAGATCCAGTACTAAGAAAAAATGAGATTGAAATAAGTGAAAAAGAGGCACTTTTCAGGTTTTCGGGAGGTGATGCAAGAAAATTGTTGAACATACTGGAGATTTTGGTTTCAGGCCAGAAGGAAGGAGAGAAAATAGTAATTGACAATAAGTACGTGACAGAGAAGTTGCAGGAAAATATTGCCATTTATGACAAAAACGGAGAGCAACATTATGATATCATATCGGCATTCATTAAAAGTATCAGAGGGTCAGATCCCAATGCTGCAGTCTATTGGATGGCCAGAATGATTGCAGGAGGCGAAGATCCTCTCTTTATTGCAAGGAGAATGGTTATTTTGGCTTCTGAAGATATCGGCCTTGCAAATCCGAACGCTCTTTTACTTGCATCTGCCTGTTTTGACGCGGTGCACAAAATAGGAATGCCTGAATCGAGGATAATCCTTTCCGAAGTAGCAGTCTTTTTAGCAACATCGCTAAAAAGTAATTCCTCATATCTTGCTATCGATGCAGCTCTTGAGGAGGTAGAGAAAAGCGGAGACCTTCCTGTTCCTCTTCATCTTAGAAATGCTCCAACAAAGCTTATGCAGGAGTTGGGTTATGCAAAAGATTATAAATACGCCCACTCCTATTCAAATAATTTCGTCGATCAGGAGTTTCTTCCTAAAGAGTTGAATGATAAAAAATTTTACGAACCAGGAGATAATTCCAAGGAAAACGAGATCAAAAAGCGCCTTGAATCACTTTGGAAAAAGTACGATTATTGATTGTTTTTAACTATTTTTGCCCACATTATGATGATTGACAATATCCCAAATATCAGGTTTACCAATGAAGGTAATTTTTTTCTTTTAGCAGGTCCATGTGTTATTGAAGGAAAAGAGATTACATACAGAGTAGCTTCAGAAATAAAGGAGATAACAGAACAACTTTCTATACCCTTTATCTTCAAATCTTCATATCGCAAGGCCAACCGGTCAAAAGCAGATTCATTTACCGGTATTGGTGATGAAAAAGGGCTGGAGATACTTCAAATGATACGAGAGAAACTTAAGGTTCCTGTTGTAACAGATATTCACAGTCCGGCAGAGGCATTTTTGGCTGCCTCTTATGGCATTGATGTATTGCAGATACCAGCGTTTCTTTGCAGACAGACAGATTTACTTGAGGCTGCAGCCGAAACAGGTAAATACGTAAATATCAAAAAGGGACAGTTCCTTGCTCCTATATCAATGAAATTTGCTGCAGAGAAGGTCTCTTCAAAAGGTAATAACAATATATTCCTGACAGAAAGAGGTACTCAGTTCGGATATTCAGATCTTATTGTTGACTTCAGATCGATTCCGGAAATGAAGAGTTATGGATATCCTGTAATTTTAGATGTAACCCATAGCCTTCAGCAACCTAACCAAGCTTCCGGTGTCACTGGTGGAAGGCCGGATTTAATATCAACAATGGCACGTGCAGGAATTGCAACAGGTGTTGATGGGTTGTTCATAGAGACACATCCTGACCCTGCAAATGCAAAATCGGACGGGGCAAATATGTTAAAATTGGATCTTCTGGAAGATTTGTTGAAATCATTGCTCCCATTAAGAAAAGTAACAAATTTGTTAAATAAGGTTTAAAGTTTGTATTATGATTGTAAATCAAGATTTTACTAAAAGGTATGAAAAAATACCAGTTGACATTTTTAGCGATTCGTCAGCTGCATCAATATTAGTTGCAAAAAAGATTGCTGAAGCTATTAATTTAAAAAACAGCAATAATCAACCGTGTGTACTGGGACTTAGCACCTCTTCATCATCAATTCAGGTATATGAAGAGTTGGTGAAGTTGTTCAAGAAAAAAGAGTTGACATTCAAAAATGCACATATTTTTTCTCTGGACGAATTTTATCCCCTTAACAAAAATGAGATTCAGAGCCATTACAGGTTCCTTAGAGAGTATCTTCTCGATTTCATTGATATTCCTAAGGAAAACATAAATTGTCTTGACAGTGAGATTTCCAAGGATGGCATTCACGATTATTTGGAAAACTTCGAAAAGAAAATTTCCAAACTTGGTGGTATAGATATTCTGGTTTTGGGTGATATGGGTTATAACGAACCCGGCTCTCACTATAATTCCAGGACAAGGCTTATTACACTCAACCACAACACCCGTGTTTCATCTGCCTCAGATTTCTTTGGTGTGGAATATGTTCCTTTTCATGCTCTTACAATGGGTATTGAGACTATTCTGGATGCAAAAAAGATATTCTATCTGGCATTTGGTGAAGGAACAGCAAATACTATTGCAAAACTTGTCGAAGGTGTGGTTAACGAACAAAGTCCGGTTTCATACCTTCAAGAGCACTCAAATATTGACATACTGATAGATTTACCGGCTGCAGCTGAGTTGACTAGAATAAAAACTCCATGGCTCACTGGTTCTTGTGAATGGGACGACCACATGATAAGAAAGTCGGTATTCTGGTTATGCAGGAAATTGGAAAAACCTATCCTTAAGCTTACTGACAGAGATTATAACGATAATGGTATGAGTGACCTGATTACTGAAAGCGGTCCAGCCAGCAAAATTAATATAAAGGTTTTCAATAACCTGCAACATACAATTTCGGGATGGCCGGGAGGAAAACCAAATGCAGACGACTCTACCAGGCCCGAAAGAGCAACTCCGTTTCCAAAACGTGCAGTGATTTTCAGCCCTCACCCAGATGATGACGTTATATCTAATGGGTGAACTCTTGCCCGTCTTTCCGAACAAGGTCACGAGGTACATCTTGCATATCAGACTTCCGGGAATATTGCAGTTTTTGACCACGATGCTATCCGGTTTCTTGACTTTATAAGAGAGAGCTCAAAAATTTTCGATTTTGATTACAACAAAAGCGATCTAATATATAAAACAGCACTTAAGGACCTTGAGAAAAAGCATCCTGGAGAGCCTGATACACAGAGCATAAGAGAAGTAAAAGGGGCAATACGCAGAGGAGAAGCCAAAGCTGCCTGCAGGTATTTAAAGATTCCTGAAGATAGGGTTCATTTTCAGAATTTGCCGTTTTACGAGACGGGCGGTGTAAAGAAGAATCCTGTAGGGCCTGATGATATTGCTATTGTTAAAGAACTGCTTCAGAAGGTAAAACCTCATCAGATATATGCTGCCGGCGATTTAAGTGACCCTCACGGAACTCACAGGGTATGTCTGCAGGCAATATTTGCTGCCATTGAAGAACTAAAGGGAGAAAAATGGCTGCAGGATTGCCGTGTATGGCTATATAGAGGTGCATGGCAGGAGTGGGATGTTGCAGATGCAGACATGGCTGTTCCATTAAGTCCCGAGGAGGTTAACATTAAAAGAGAGGCAATATTCAAGCACCAGTCACAGAAAGACAGGCCTGTATTTCCGGGATCTGACAAAAGAGAGTTCTGGCAAAGAGCAGAGGAGAGGAACCACAACACTGCTGTACTTTTTGACAAGCTGGGAATGGCAGAATATCAGGCGATAGAGCTATTTGTAAGATACAACATCTAAACTTAAAAAATAATGACACAAAAGAAAAACTTCATCATCCCTCTGGTTTTCGTTGGCATGATGTTCTTTGCAATCGGGTTTGCTTTAGGAATCAACTCATTTCTGATTCCGGTACTAAAGGGAACACTAGGTGTTTCCTCGGGTGAATCATACCTGATATTAGCAGCCACGTTTTCGACTTTCATCATTTTCGGGTATCCTGCTTCAATGACAATTTCGAAGATAGGTTACAAAAGGACAATGGCGCTCTCTTTTCTGCTCTTTGCAATTGCCTTTGCTCTGTTTATCCCATCTGCAAAAAGCGAAAGTTTCATTCTTTTCCTTGTAGCTTCATTCATGAGCGGTATTGGCAACACATTTTTGCAAGCATCTGTTAATCCATATATTACAATATTAGGACCAATAGAGAGTGCAGCAAAAAGAATGTCCATTATGGGAATCTGTAATAAACTTGCCTGGCCGGTTGCCCCTGTTTTTCTCGCTTATGTCATTGGAAAGAATACAACTGACACACTCATCTCTGATCTGTACCTGCCATTTTACATAATTATTGGTGTATTCCTTCTTTTGGGTATTATATCATTACTTGCTCCACTTCCTGAGGTAAAGGCAGTTGGAGAGGATGGTTCCAGTACAGATGAAAGTCTGTATGCGTCAAATAAAAAATCAATCTGGCAGTTTCCTCATCTTTTGCTTGGGGCCCTCACTCTTTTCCTCTATGTAGGAGTTGAAACAGTAGCACTTAGTACACTGGTTGATTATGCCGACTCTCTTGCACTGCCCAATGCATCGTCTTATGCCTGGATATCTTCTGTAGGTATGGTAGTCGGGTACATTTGCGGCATTATTTTCATTCCAAAATATCTTAGTCAGGCAAAGGCACTTGTTATCTGTTCTTTATTAGGTATTGCCGGAGCCCTGCTTGTTGTTTTAATGCCTGCAGCAATATCTATCTGGTTTATCGGACTTATGGCCCTTGGTTGTTCTTTGATGTGGCCGGCTCTTTGGCCACTCGCAATTGCAGATTTGGGTAAGTTCACCAAAGCTGGTTCTTCGTTGTTGGTTATGGCTATTGTCGGTGGAGCTGTCATTCCTACTATATTTGGTTTCCTTAAAGATATAGTTGGTGCCCAGAACTCATACTGGATTGCTTTACCTTGCTTCCTTTTCATCCTTTATTATGGTGTTTCCGGATATAAGATCAGGACTACTTAATGTTTCTGAAAAAAATAATTTGCGTGCTTTCAGTCATGCCACTTCTTGTTGTAAGTAGCATGACTGTTAAGCCGTTATTATTAAACAATAAAATGATAACAGTAAAAAAAATAGGTTTCCCTTGTAAGACCCCTCCTATTGCCCTTGTAGAGAAAATGCTTGATAGTTGCAAAGTTGAATTCAATCAGATAGATCAACTGAACTGGCCAGCGTTTCCATATAAACCGGATGTAAAATTCAGAATTGCATACTCAAGAGATGAAATTTATCTGCAATATATTGTCAAAGAGAGATTTATAAGAGCCCACTTTTCGGAAGACACAGGATCACAACCATATAAGGACTCATGCGTGGAATTTTTCATAATTCCGGCTCAGGACAATATATATTATAATCTTGAACTGAATTGCATAGGCACCGGGACATTTGCCGGTGGCCCTAACAGAAAGGAGAGAACCCGCTTCGGCTCAGATGTGACAAAGCAGATAAGAAGAATTTCGTCCCTTGGTAATAACGGATTTGAGACAAAAGAGGGAGATTATGAATGGAAAATTACAATTGCAATACCTATTTCGCTTTTTTGTCTTAGTAATGTTCCAAAATTAGAAGGAAGAACGATTAAAGCAAATTTCTACAAATGTGGCGATGACTTGCCCGATAAACATTACCTCTCATGGAATCCAATATTAATGAATAGCCCTGATTTTCATACACCTGCATTCTTTGGAAATCTTTATTTTCAAGATTAAAACGGATAACCAACCCCAAATTGCAGACTATATGTGTTAGGTTTAAACCAGTTCTTTACTCCTATCCAGGATTTCAATAAAGGGTCATATGCAATCATACCAAGGTCCAGCCGGAGTATCACAAAATCAAGATTTAACCTTAACCCTGTTCCCCAGTTAAAAGCCAGACTTTTATAAAAATCCTTAATTCTGAACAATGACTCTTCCCTACCCTGTTCAGCTTTGAGGTTCCAGATATTGCCTACATCGGTAAACAGTGCTCCCTCCACTTTCCAAAAGAGACCGAACCGATATTCTGCATTCATCTCCAGTTTAAAGTCACCAGTCTGGTTTGGTATTGAAAATGTTGTATCTATAGGTGATGATCCCGGACCTATTGATCTGGCTTGCCAACCTCTAAGACTGTTTGCTCCCCCGGCATAAAACAGCTTCTCAAATGATACTGTCGCAGAATTACCATATGCGTGGGCAACTCCAACATTAAACCTGGCTGCAAAACTAGTCTTATTAGCAAATTTCCAGGTGTGAACCATTGACAAATCACTTCTGAAATACTGAGCGTATGCTGTATTTAAGATTGTTCTAAAGCCATTTGTATCCAATGGCATTGATTTATTGAACAGACTAAGCAGATTTCCGGAAATGTCGTTCATCCACCTAAGATAGAAATATGTTTTCTTTGGGTTTGGTGAAGCATCGGTAGTATAAAACAGAGTTGCTCCTGATCCTAGGTCGAAATTGTTTTTATATGCATTTTTTAGAAATGGATCTGAGAGGTTTTGATAAAAGAGCGGACTGAGATTTGATAACCTTATTACACTAAGTTGAATAGGATTTACTTTATAAAAGAATCTGTCACCCATTTTCCAGTTATAGCCATAATTAAGAGACAATAAGTTTCTTGTAAACTCGGGTCTGTTCTGAAAGTTATAACTAAGAGAAATATCTGTTCTTGGTATTGTAGATGTAAATATTTTATCTGGTAAAAGCAAGAAGTCAGGTATGGACAGACTGGAAGAGACTCCCAGTTCAGATGATCTTGCAGGGTCTTTTAATTTAAATTGAAAATTACCCATAAATCCTAGAGAAAACCACTCCCCTCCCCTGAAGATGTTTTTATGGTAATATGATATTGCAGGAGACACTCCCAAAAGGTTATTCGAGTTACTTGATGCCTCAAGATTTATTTTATAGCCTTGAGATTTAGACGGAGTAAGTCTTATGGTACAATCTACCTCATTATTCCCTAAACCGTCATCCTTATCTTTTTTTACCTCGTCAAATTGCACGTTTACTCCTGAAAAATATCTTAAAGTAACGAATCTCTCATATGTATTGTTTACAACACGTTCATTGTATAGATCACCCGGGATTATTTTGTTCATTTTAGCCAGTACAGATGGCTTGATATTGAGTTTTCCATTATAGAAAATATTGACATTTCCGTATTTAAGACTATCTGGCAGGGCAAGTGTATCCAGTCTGCTGATTGTGGGATTATAATCTGATTGAATCATAACCCTCCTTATATAAAACTTGTTGTGAGGTCTGGATTCCTTTGTAGTTTCGTTCCTGGTATAATTCTCGATTCTCATTACCAGGTCTGAAGTTCCGTTATTTTTAAGAGTGTCAGCTTCAAAAAAAATGAAATTTTTTGTAAAGTTATAGTAACCTATATCCCTGAGTATTCCGGTTATTCTGTCATTTTCATCCGAAAGAATCTTTTCTGACATATAATCGTTCCTTTTGACCAGAGAATTTAAAGTGTCAGCAAATACTAAACTTCTTATTGTGGAATCCTTGATTTCATACTTGATTTGATTAATTTTAAATCTCTCTCCCAGAGATATTGTATATACTACGGTTGTCTTCTTTGCTTTTGTCTCTATAGAATGGCTTAATATTGAGTTGTAGTAGCCCAGATATTCCAGGTGGTTGTTTAGATTTACTTCACTTTTAGCTATAAGGGAACTGTCAAATATTACTGGTGCTTGTCCAATGCTTTTTACCAGTCTGTTCCATCCATTGTCCTTTCCATTACTCCAATTATAAATGTTGAGGAATGGATTTATACCTATAAGAAATGTGGAATTGGGTTTTTGTCTTAAATATGGTTCAAGGACAACGGTATTGAATTTTTTTGAGTTCTTAATAACGATTTTATTACTTTTCAATCTGCTGGTCCCAACAGGCAAAACCCTTACAGTACTGCACGAGATAACAAACAGTGCCATAAAGACAAATCCAAATACTTTAAGGGGGGATATATATACCATCACGCACTTCATTTAGTACAAATTTAATAAATTATCTATTGAATTTTTTAATAAAGTAAAAATTGAGATATATTTGCACTCAAGAATAATCCGTCTCGTCTACTTAGACTAAAATTTGACAAACTAACTCACTTACTTTTATAATATGAAGAATAAATATATCGATCTGATTGAACAGTCATTTGAATTTCCACAAGATGAATTTAAGGTAGGTGACGGAGAACTTCTTTTTCACAATATACCTGTAATGGACCTTATTGAACAGTATGGTACTCCATTAAAAATTACTTATCTTCCAAAGATCTCATCTCAGATTCAGCGTGCTAAACGTATGTTTAATGTAGCAATGGCAAAAGTTGACTATGATGGAGATTATCACTACTGCTATTGTACCAAGAGTTCCCATTTCTCATTTGTTCTGGAAGAAGCTCTTAAAAATGACATTCATATAGAGACATCCTCTGCCTTTGACCTTAATCTAATTGAATCACTGCAAGAGCAAGGTATTGTAAACCAAGATCTTTATATTATTTGTAACGGGTTCAAGAAAGACGTATACATAGAGAATATTGCAAACCTTATAAATAACGGATGGAAGAACACTATTCCGGTGTTGGATAATATGAAGGAATTTGATGAGTTGGAGCTTTGCGTCAAGGAGCCATGCAAGATAGGTATCCGGATTGCTGCAGAAGAGGAGCCCAAATTTGAATTTTACACATCCAGATTAGGTATAAGATACAGTGACATAATTCCTTTCTTCGAAGATAAGATCAAAAACAACACAAAGTTTTCCCTTAAAATGCTGCACTTCTTCATAAACACAGGTATTCGTGACAATGCATATTACTGGAACGAATTGAGTAAGTGCGTATCGGTGTATTGTGATCTTAAGGCAATTTGTCCGGAACTGGATTCTTTGAATATCGGGGGTGGTTTCCCGATTAAAAATTCTCTTGCATTTGATTATGACTATGAATATATGGCAGAGGAAGTAATAGCTCAGATTAAGAGCATATGTACTCAACGCGGTATACCGGAACCACATATATTTACTGAATTCGGAAGCTTTACCGTTGGGGAAAGTGGGGCAACTATATATCAGGTTCTTGACCAAAAACAGCAAAATGATCGTGAAAGATGGTATATGGTAGACAGTTCTTTTATGACAACTTTACCAGATACCTGGGGAATCAAACAAAGATTTGTACTTCTGCCTATAAACAAATGGAATGATGAGTATCAGAGAGTCTTTCTTGGAGGATTGACTTGTGATAGTCAAGATTATTATAATGCTGAAGCACACGCTAATGCAATATTCCTACCAACAATAAACGGAGATGAACCTCTTTATATTGGGTTCTTCCACACGGGTGCTTATCAAGAGTCAATTGCAGGTTTTGGGGGAATTCAACATTGTCTACAACCTGCTCCAAAGCATATAACAATTGACAGGGACGAGAACGGTGAATATTTTACAAGGCTTTTCAGCAAAGAGCAGACATATAAATCTATGCTTAAAATATTGGGATACTGATGCTTTCAAAATCTGACATAAAATTTTTAAAATCACTATCTCATAAAAAAACAAGAGACGAACTTGGTTTATTTATTGTGGAGGGTGAAAAAATGGTGGAGGAGGCAAAAAAATCTGATTTTCTTCTCGAGAGGGTTATATACATGAAAGACATAGGTGAGGATGTTATGTCAAAAATCACACTTCTCTCCTCCCCTTCTCCGGTTTTTGCAATTCTAAGAAGAAAGGATTCTCCTCTAAGTATCCCGGTAGATTCTGATAAAATTTACCTGGCCTTGGATTCTGTACGCGATCCGGGTAATCTTGGCACAATTATACGTCTTGCAGACTGGTTTGGAATTAATGCAATAATTGCATCAGAAGATACAGTTGACATGTATAATCCAAAGGTAGTACAGGCTTCTATGGGGGCTATTTTCAGAACAAAAATGCATTATACAAACTTATGTGATTTTATAGGTAAAAACTCCCATAAGACAGAAATTTACGGGACATTTCTCAATGCATCAAACATTTATAGGGAATCACTTTCCGGAAGTGGAATAATTGTAATAGGAAGTGAGTCCAACGGAATTTCCCCGGAAGTAGAAGGTCTTATAAAAAAGAGGCTCTTTATCCCATCATTCACTGGAAAAGCAGGCTGTGGCTCTGAATCTTTGAATGTGGCTATAGCAACGGCTATTGTTTGCTCTGAATTCAGACGTTCTTCTGTCTGACAGCCTCAAACATTACTACTGAAGCAGCTACTGAGACATTAAGAGAACCGATTGCACCTAATAGAGGAATTCTGGCTTTATCTGTCGCAAGACTTAAAACGGAATCGGAAATGCCCTTGTTTTCGGACCCCATTATAATGGCTGTTGGTTTTTTGAAGTCAATCTCATAAATGCTCTTTTTTGCCTTTTCATCAGCTGCAACTATTTGAAATCCAGATTCAATAAGATAATAAATAGCTACTCTTAGATTTGCAGCCTTAGATGTTGCTATTCTAAGCAACGCGCCAGCAGATGTCTTTATTGCATCAGCATTGACTGCTGCCCCTCCTTTTGCTGGCAGGATAATACCGGCAACACCTGCACACTCTGCTGATCTGGCAATTGCTCCAAAATTTCTTACATCACTTACCCCGTCAAGTAGTATAAACAAAGGAGCTGCACTCTTTTTCATTGCGTTTTCGACCATATCTTCAATTGGAATATACTCAACCTGAGAAATGAATGCAATGACACCCTGATGATTACCGTTTGTAATACTGTTTAATTTTTCTGCCGGGGCAAACTGTACAGGAATCTCTTTCTCCTGTAGCCTCTCAATCAGCTGGCGAAACTGTATTCCCTCCAGACCTTGTTTAAAAAGAACTTTTTCAATTTTCTTATTGCTTTCCAATGCCTCCATAACAGAATGCATTCCATATAGATAATGTGTCTTTTGTTCCATTTTTGTGTTTCTTTTTGTAAATATAACTTTATTTTAACTCTGTTGGGTGGCCCACTCCTCCAACTTCAAATCCAGTTCAAGTTTGTAACCATTATACTCTTTCAAAATTTCATCAAGAGTGTTGTTTTTTTGAGGATTAGCGAGGATTATTTCAATTTCTGCTATCTTTTTTTCCAACCAGTCGATTCTCTTCTCACAAGCCTCTATAATATTTCTTTTTTTACGAGACTCTTTTTCAATCTCCTTTTGCTCCTGATGCGACAATAACTCTTTTTTATTATCCCTGACAACTCCTGTATCTTTTTTGTCAGGTGAATGGAATTCAAGTTCTCTTAAATTTTCCATTTTCTTTCGTGACAAAAATTCCATTACACCTCCAAGGTGCTCCTTTACCCGACCGTCTTTAAATTCGTATACCTTATTTACAAGTCCGTCAAGAAAATCTCTATCATGCGAAACCAGTATCAATGTGCCATCAAAGTTTGCAAGAGCCTGCTTCAAAACATCTTTAGATCTTATATCCATATGATTTGTAGGCTCATCCAACACTAATAAATTTCGTGGTTTAAGTATGAGTTTTGCCATTGCCAGTCTGGCTCTTTCGCCACCGCTTAGTACTGCTGTCTTTTTATTTACATCTTCACCCTTAAAAAGAAATGCCCCCAGAATGTCCCTGAGTTTTGTCCTTATGTCACCAACAGCAATTTTATCCAGAGTCTCCAGGACAGTATCATTTTTATCCAATAAATCTTCCTGATTTTGGGCATAGTATCCAAGGGATACATTGTGTCCAAGCTCAAGGATACCACTTTTAGGACTTATCTCGTTTGCTATAAGTCTTATAAAAGTAGTTTTGCCCTCACCGTTCCTTCCTACTAAAGCAACCTTCTCTCCACGTTCGATTGTGATATTTGCTTTGTCAAATACTACCTTCTCTCCGAACTGCATTTTCAGGTCCCTTGCATTTATAACAACCTGTCCAGACCTTGGGGAAGGTGGAAATTTGACAGCAAGAGATGATTTATCCTCATCATCAATCTCTATCCGTTCAATTTTATCCAGTTGCTTTATCCTTGATTGTACCTGATTGGATTTTGTTGCCTTATATCTGAACTTTTCAATAAACTCTTCAGTCTTCTCAATTTTTCTCTGCTGATTGTCATATGCCGCTCTTTGTTGCTCAATTCTCTCTTTTCTCAACTCAAGATATCTGGAATACGGGACTTTATAGTCGTAAGCCTTGCCCAGCATCAGCTCCACGGTCCTGTTGGTGGCATTGTCAAGAAATTTTCTGTCATGGGAGATTAAAACCAAAGAACCGTAGTAATTCTCGAGATACTCCTCCAGCCATTGGATAGATTCAATATCTAGATGGTTGGTAGGTTCATCCAGCAACAGGACATCAGGTTTTTTGAGCAATACTTTCGCCAGTTCTATCCTCATGTTCCATCCCTGGCTGAATGTATGTGTTGGCCTGTCCAGTTCATTACGGTTAAAACCCAATCCTATAAGTGTTTTCTCAGTTAATCCCTCAGGATTTTCCGATCCGTAATAGTGTATTTTGTCGCTGATATCATTTATACCAACCATGAGTTTATGGTACTCATCACTCTCATAATCATCTCTGTTTGCCAATTCATGACTTATTCGTTCCATCTCTCTTTGCAAATCAAAAAAATACAAAAAAGCAGTAAGAGCCTCCTCAAACACAGTCTTATCTTTTGCATGCTCCATCTGTTGAGGGAGATAACCAATTGATATCCCGACAGGTTTTACAACAAGACCTTCAGTTGGTTTGTTTATTCCCATGATTAACTTAAGCATGGTAGATTTTCCGGAACCGTTTTTCCCTACGAGCCCAATTCTGTCCTTTTCGCTGATATGGAAATTAATATCATTTAAAAGCGTAAACCCGCCAAAGGAAACGGTTAGGTTATTTATCGATATCACGACTTACTACTATGCTAAATTCATATAGAAGATAAAGAGGCGCTCCGACAACAAAAAGGGTAAAAGCGTCGCCGCTTGGTGTTATCACAGCGGCTAAAATTATTAGAAATACAAAGGCATGTTTTCTGTATTTCTTAAGAAATGACTTATTTATGATTCCCATCCTGGAAAGAATACTTGCCAAAGCCGGCATTTCAAATACAATTCCCATTATAAGAATAAGCCATGTAAACATGGATATATAGGACTTGAGTGAAATTTGGTTAACCACCCAGTCACTCACCTGATATGTTCCTAAAAACCTGACTGTTAATGGAAATACGAAAAAATATCCAACTAAAACGCCAATAAAAAACAGGATTCCGGCAAAACCGAATGCTTTATTTATGGCTCTTTTCTCTTTTTCGTAAAGCCCAGGTTTTACAAAGTTCCATAACTGATATAAAATGAATGGCACAGAAAGAATAAATGCCAGTGTCATTGAGATATTTACATGCGTAAAAAACTGAGCAGAAAGTTCTATGTTGATCAGATTCAAATGAAAAGGTTCCGGTGCAATTGCAGGATATGAAAGTAAAACAGAGAGTGCACCAAACCACTTATAAAGTATAAAATCAGAGTCAATAGGTGCAAAGATGATTTTGTCAAAAACAAAATTCTTGTTCAGGAAAATTACAACCATCAGAACAATAATGACAATGGCAGATCTGAACAAGACTTTTCTAAGCTCATCCAGATGTTCCCAAAATGTCATTTCACCACTCACTGCTTATCTTCCTTTTTCTCTTCGTTAATGGTGTCTTTCATCTCTTCTTCTACTCCTTTCATCCCATCCTTAAAGCTTTTCACACCTTTACCAATGCCCTTCATCAGTTCAGGAATTTTTTTTCCTCCAAAAAGAAGAAGCACTATTAGAGCGACAATTATTATTTCAGTTGCTCCTACTGTTCCAAAAAGTAATAGATGATTCATATTAATATTATTTAGTAATTATTATTCAAAGAAAAGGGCAAATTTTTCTGCTATATATTCAGGTACCCTGGTGGGTTTTCGTGTATCTTTGTGAATGAAGCCCAATGTAACACTTCCATCGCATACAATTTGATTTTCCTCATTGTAAATTGTTGTTTCAATGACAATTCTTGCTTTAGGAGGCTCAGTGACCGTGCTCACAATTCTTAACTTCTCTCCTTGTCTGGCTGGAACCTTGTAGTTACAAATCACATTTACCACAGGCATCATTATTCCGGCATCCTCAATCTTCTGAATTGGTAGCCCCAGATCTATTAACGCCTGGTTCCTTCCACATTCGAAATACCTTATATAATTGGAGTGATGAACCACCCCCATTAGGTCAGTTTCGTAGTATCTTACTTCAAGGGTTGTTTCAGAAACAAACATAATCTATTTTTTTAGTTCCCGTTTTAATTGAGTCAATTTAGAAATCTTTGTCATAGCATCACTCTGCTTCTTATATTCCATTTCAACTACATCCTTAGAAGCATTGGCTACAAATTTCTCGTTAGATAGCTTTTTGTTTACAGCAACAAGAAAACCTTCCAGATGTTTTATTTCGCTCTCTATCCTTGTAATTTCGTCATCTTTATTCACAAGATTTCCGAGTGGCAGGAAAAATTCTACAGTGCCAACCATAAATGATGACCCATTGAGTGATTCTTCTTTTTCTGAATATGGTTTGATTGCATTAATATTGGCCATCTTCTTTATGATGCAGTATAAAGCTTCTGAAAAATCTCCCTTAATATAAAGGGAAAGTGGCTCTTTAGGTGATATGCTTTTTGACTGTCGGATGCTCCGGATGTTTACGATTGTTGCTTTTGCCTGCTCCACGTTCAAAATAAGATCAGTTGAGTATTTCTCAGCCTTTGGCTGCTTAAGAATCATTATGCTCTCACCATCTTTAGTATTACTGAGATTTTGCCATAATTCTTCTGTAATAAAAGGCATAAAAGGATGGAGAAGTTTCAGTAATTTGTCGAAATAGACCAAAGTGGCCTCATGAGTGCCCTTGTCCATAGCTCCACCCTGAACAGGCTTTATTATCTCAAGATACCACGCACAGAAATCATCCCAGAAAAGTTTGTATAGAAGCATAAGGGAGTCAGAAAGACGGAACTTTTCAAAATGGTCATTCATTGTCTCAATTGACTGAGATAGCAGACTGTCAAACCATTCAACAGCAACTTTGTTTTGGGGAGATGTGGTTAAAGAGTCGTCAACCTGCCAGCTCTTTATGAGTCTGAATGCGTTCCATATCTTATTAGAGAAGTTTCTTCCCTGTTCTACCTGACTCTCGTCAAATAGTATGTCGGTGCCTGCACTGCTACACAACAGCATGCCTACACGTACCCCGTCAGCACCAAAATTTTCCATCAGTTTTATTGGGTCGGGCGAGTTGCCTAGCGATTTTGACATCTTCCTTCCCGACTTGTCCCTTACGGTACCTGTCAGATAAACATTCCTGAAGGGGAGGCCTCCGCAGAACTCATGCCCTGCCATCACCATACGGGCTACCCAGAAAAAGAGAATTTCAGGGGCAGTGACCAAATCGTTTGTTGGATAATAGTAAGCAAGTTCCTTATTTGGCTCTCTATCAGGAAATCCTGGTTTTCCTGCATCAAATACTGATATTGGCCACAACCATGAAGAGAACCATGTATCAAGCACATCATTGTCCTGTTGTAGGTCAGAAACTGACAATTCCGGATTTATTTTTTGAGCTGCCTTAAGTGCTTCTTCCTTGTTCGATTCAACTACAAATTCTCCATTCGGCAGGTACCATGCCGGTATTCTCTGACCCCACCAAAGTTGTCGGGATATACACCAGTCATGTACATTCTCCATCCAGTGCCGGTATGTATTCTTGTACTTGTCAGGAATCAGCCTTATTTGGTCACTTTCTACATACTTCAAAGCATTTTCAGCAGCTTCATTCATTTTTAAAAACCATTGTAAAGAAAGTCTTGGTTCAATGACAGCATTTGTCCTTTCGGAATAACCAATCTGAGATGTATATGGCTCTTCTTTCTCAAGATTGCCCGCCTCTGCAAGCATCTTTACAATTTTTCTCCTTGCAGCAAACCTCTCTTCACCTATCAATATCTGTGCTTTATCATTCAGTTTGGCATACTTGTCAAGAATGTCAATTACAGGGAGTTTATGTCTCAGCCCAATTTCATAGTCATTGATATCATGTGCCGGAGTGATTTTCAAACAACCAGTTCCAAAATCCATAGAAACATAATCATCCTCAATAACCGGAATCTCCTTGTTGATTAGAGGAATTAGTACCCTTTTGCCTTTCAGCCAGTTATAACGTTCATCCAGTGGATGCACACAAATGGCAGTGTCTGCCATAATTGTTTCTGGACGTGTTGTTGCAATTACAATGAATTTATCTGTGGTTTTACCATTTTCAGATATAAAGTATTTAAGATAGAAGAGTTTCGACGGGGTCTCTTTACGGATTACCTCCTCGTCGCTGACTGCTGTTTGTCCCTCAGGGTCCCAATTCACCATCCTTACGCCTCTGTAAATCCATCCCTTCTTGTAAAAGTAAACAAATGTATTTACTACACTGGAACTTAAATCTTCATCCATAGTGAATTTTGTCCTTTCCCAGTCACAAGATGCACCAAGCTTTTTCAGTTGTTCCAGGATAATACCTCCGTGCTTCTCCTTCCACTCCCAGGCATGTTTCAGAAATTCATCTCTTGATATATCTGTTTTCTCTATTCCCTCAGTTTTAAGTTTTGCTACAACCTTCGCCTCCGTGGCTATGGATGCATGATCTGTACCCGGAACCCAGCAGGCGTTTTTTCCCAACATTCTAGCACGTCTTATCAACACATCCTGTATGGTATTGTTAAGCATATGTCCCATGTGAAGGACACCAGTAACGTTAGGAGGAGGAATTACAATTGTATAGGCCTCTCTGTCATCTGGTTCAGAATGAAAAAAATTATTCTTTAACCAATAAGAATACCACTTATCTTCTGTTAAAGACGGGTCATATTTTGCGGGTAAATCCATATTTTATCAACACTTTTTTTGAATCTAAGCTACAAAGTTAATCAATTATAAAACGCATACAAAATTCGCTTATAAGAAAAAATCTTATCTTTGCAGGGTTTTAACACTAATAACATATTATGAATACTGATAATGAGCTAAATATAGAGTTAAGCGGAGAAGTAGCGCAAGGCTCTTACTCAAACCTCGCAATAATCACACATTCCAGCAGTGAATTTATTATTGACTTTATAAGGATGATGCCTGGTGTGCCTAAACCACAGGTAAACAACAGAATAATAATGACTGCAGAACATGCCAAAAGACTATTCCTTGCACTTGAGGATAATATTGCAAAGTTTGAAAAACAGTATGGAGAAATTGAGCTTCATAACGAGCAGAAAAACATGATTCCTATGGGCTTTGGAAGCAATTCAGCCGAAGCATAATATACATTAAACAAATATGACTAAAACCTTTAAAATTGTTGTACTGGCAAAGCAAGTGCCAGATACACGTAATGTTGGAAAGAATGCTATGAAAGAGGACGGAACTGTTAACCGTGCCGCTCTCCCAGCAATTTTTAATCCCGAGGACATGAATGCACTCGAACAAGCTTTAAGAATTAAGGACCGGTTTCCGGGAAGTAAAGTATTGCTTCTGACTATGGGACCATCCAGAGCTGCAGAGATAATAAGAGAGGGATTTTTCCGCGGTGCCGACGGTGGAGTATTATTGACAGACAGGAAATTTGCAGGAGCTGATACCCTGGCTACCTCATATGCTCTGGCTATGGCGATAAAGAAAATGAATCCTGACATGATAATTGCCGGAAGACAGGCAATTGACGGCGATACTGCTCAAGTGGGGCCACAGGTGGCAGAAAAATTGAATCTCCCACAAGTGACATATGCAGAAGATATTATGGGGTTTGAAAACGACAAGATAACCATAAAAAGAAGGCTTGAGAGAGGGGTTGAAGTGGTGACATCTACATTACCTGTAGTTATTACGGTTAATGCAACCGCCGCACCTTGCAGACCAAGAAATGCAAAGCAACTAATGCGATTCAAACATGCCCGAACCTTAACCGAGGAACAGGATAACGAGCATAACTCATATCTTCCCATATTCAGTCTTGAGTCATTGATAATTCCCGAATGGGGTGTTGCTGATGTAGGTGGAGACGAAGCAAATTACGGGCTTTCAGGTTCTCCCACCAAGGTTAAAAAGATAGAAAACATTGTTTTTCAGGCAAAGGAATCCAAGAGACTTACTTCAGCTGACCAGGATATTGATTCGCTTATTAAAGAGCTTATCTCTTCTCACACTATTGGTTAACAAATAATAAATAGACAATGAATAACATTATAGTATATATAGAAACAGAAAACGGAAAAATCGGAGATGTGAGCCTTGAGTTGCTGACAAAGGCGCGTTCTCTCGCTAAAGGGCTCTCATGCAACCTGGAGGCTTTAATGATAGGCCATAAAGTAAGTGAACTCCAGAATGAATTATTCGCATATGGAGTGCAAAAAATTCATATTGCCGACGATCCTAGGCTGATAAATTATCTTACACTTCCATATTCTGCAATTACAATATCCCTTTTTAAGGAGGAAAAACCACAGGTAGCTCTTTTTGGAGCAACCAGCCTTGGTAGAGATCTTGCACCACGGGTTTCAAGTGCATTGAAAAGTGGTTTGACCGCAGATTGTACCTCATTGGAAATAGGTGATCATACTGATACAAAATCAGGCACAATTTATAAAAACCTTTTATACCAAATTCGTCCGGCATTTGGCGGTAATATTATTGCTACAATCATAAATCCTGAGTGTCGTCCTCAGATGGCAACGGTAAGGGAAGGTGTAATGAAAAAAGAGCCTCTTGAATCTCCGGTAAAAGGTAAGGTAAACATTCTGGATGTTAAATCGATATTGAACAATGAGGACTTTATTGTTGAAATTATAGAGAGGCACATGGAAGAGAGGAAAATTGACATAAAAGGCTCACCGGTAATAATTGCCGGAGGTTTTGGTGTTGGATCAAGGGATAATTTCAAGCAATTGTTTGATTTGGCTCATCTTCTGGGGGCAGAAGTCGGAGCGTCAAGAGCAGCTGTTGATGCAGGCTTTGCCGACCATGCAAGACAAATAGGTCAGACGGGAGTTACAGTAAGACCAAAATTGTTTATCTCCGTAGGTATTTCAGGTCAGATCCAACATACCGCAGGAATGGACGAATCGGCTATGATTATATCGATAAACAGCGATCCTGATGCACCGATCCATCAGATTGCAGACTATGCAATCGTGGGTGATTTAAATGAAGTTTTACCTAAGATGATACAGTCTTACAAAAAAAATAGCAAATAGTATGGCAAACTTTTATAAAGATAATAAAGACCTTAAATTCCAGTTTCAGAATCCGTTAATGAAAAAAATCGTGCAACTTAAGGAGCAGGATTTCAAGGATTCCGGCAAGTTTGATTACGCTCCATGTACAGGTGAAGATACTCTGGATTCTTACGAAAAAGTTATGGAGATCGCTGGTGAGATTTGTGGAGATGTCATTGCAGTAAATGCCGAGGAGGTGGATAAATGTGGACCACATCATGAAAATGGCAGAGTGACTTATGCTCCGGGTACACAACAGAATCAGGATGTATTGATTCAAGCGGGACTTTACGGAATGTCACTTCCAAGAGAATTCGGTGGCCTTAATTTTTCGATGGTTCCTTATGTAATGGCAGGTGAAATGGTAGCAAGGGCAGATGCCGGTTTTGCAAATATCTGGGGACTTCAGGATTGTGCCGAAACAATTCATGAATTCGCATCAGAAGAGCTTAAAAACGAGTTTTTACCCAGAATAAATCAAGGTCAGACTTGTTCAATGGACCTTACCGAACCGGATGCAGGAAGTGATCTTCAGGCAGTTATGCTTAAAGCCACATATAATGAGAAAACCGGAATATGGTATCTGAATGGAGTAAAACGGTTTATAACTAATGGAGATGCCCAGATTAAACTGGTACTGGCCCGATCAGAAGAGAACACTACCGATGGAAGGGGACTTTCATATTTTGTTTATGACAAGGACTGGGAAGGAGTTCAGGTAAGAAGGATTGAAAACAAGCTTGGGATAAAGGGATCTCCTACATGTGAACTTGTATTCCATAACGCTCCCGCCAAATTAGTTGGTGAAAGAAGAATGGGGCTAATCAAGTATGTAATGACTCTTATGAATGGTGCTAGATTGGGAGTTGCTGCTCAATCAGTTGGAATATCAGAAGCTGCGTATCGTGAGGCTTTGAAATATGCTCATGAAAGGACACAGTTCGGTAAGCCGATTGTTCAGTTTCCTGCGGTTTACGAAATGTTGGCTATTATTAAGGCAAAACTTCAGGCCTCAAGAGCTCTTCTTTATGAGACAACCCGTTTCGTCGATATTTACAAAGCTTATGGTTTTATAGCCGAAGAACGTAAACTCACACCTGAGGAGAGACAGGAATCGAAAAGTTACCAAAGGCTTGCAGATATGTTTACGCCAATCGTAAAACTTATGGCATCGGAATATTCAAATCAGAATGCATACGACTCACTTCAAGTGCATGGTGGTTCAGGATTCATGAAGGATTATCCAATCGAGAGAATTTTCAGAGATGCCCGTATTACAACCATTTATGAAGGAACGTCTCAATTACAGGTAGTTGCGGCTCAGAGATATGTGACAAACGGTGCATACCTAAACCAAATAAAGGAGTACGAAAAAACCGAGTTTAAGCCGGGTTTCTCTCAGTACAAAAAAACACTTGCCGAGATGGCCGAACAATATCAACAGGCTGTTGCTCTTGTTGCAGGTTCAGATAATGAAGTTATTGACTTTCATGCACGCAGACTGGTGGAAATGGCAGCACATATAATCATGTCATACTTGTTGATCATAGACTCTCAGTCTGACGACAGTTTTGAAAATTCCGCATCTGTATATCTAAACATATCAAAAGCATGGAACGATGAACGTTATTCTTACATTAAGGATTTCGCACCTTCAGACATAAATCCATTTGTTTCAATAAAAGAAGAAATAGTACCTGAAGCATAACATTGTTTCATAGTCATGAGAAAATTATTCACGATTCTTGGCCCTTTTGTTTTGGTGGTTTTTATATCATCATCTTGTTCAAGAAAGATATATTATACTGAAAACAAGGAGCAACTGAACAAAAAAGTCTGGGCATGGATGTCTGGCAAAATTGCCATGACACCAGAACAATGGGAACATTATTTCAGTTGTGCCTCAAGTGCCGGAATAGATGCAATAATATTGGAGTGTCATGGGGGATATCCCGAGATACAAGGTGACACTACAGATTTCACAGACAAGGGGGCAATCACTATTATTAAAACAGCAATACCCTATGCGAAGAAATTCAATATTGAATTGCATGCATGGATCTGGACAACAAACCGTACAGAATTGAATCTCAGAGAGTCTCATCCTGAACTTTATCAGGTGAATGCACTGGGTCAGTCATGTCTTGATATCAAATTGTACAACAGGGAACATTACAGGTGGCTATGCCCTACCCGACCTGGAACAACAGAATATCTGAAGGCTCGGGTGGCAGAGTTGGCAGAAATTGATGGCCTTGCAGGTATTCACCTGGATTTTATAAGGTATCCAGATGCAATTCTTCCATACGGTTTGCACAAGTCGCGTGGAGTTTTTCAGGACAAGGTATATCCTCTATGGGATCATTGTTACTGTGAAGCTTGCCGGTCGGCATTCAGCAAAAAAACAGGTATTGACCCCATTAAACTTGAAGACCCTACATCAAATACAGAATGGATGCAATTCAGATATGATGCCATAGCCAAAGTTGCAAGTGAACTATGCCATGTGATAAAATCGCATGGCAAAATTGCTTCTGCTGCAGTTTTTGCATCACCAGTGGAGTCAAAAAAGCTTGTCCGACAAGATTGGGCCAACTTTAAGAATATTGATGTCCTTTTTCCTATGATATACCATAAGTTCTATGACAAGCCTGATGAATGGATAGAAACTTCAACAAAAGAGGGAGTTAATGCACTCAGAACACACAAGAGCAGTGCATACCTTTGTTCAGGATTATTCGTGGGACATGTGACAAAAGAGAGAATTGACGAAATGTTTGATTATGCATCAAAAGGTGGATCAAAAGGAATATGTCTTTTCTCACTAGAGGGAGTAGACAAAACCGAGGGTTATTGGGATGCTCTCGGTGAAGCAATCATCAGATACAAAAAGTAGGTTCTTCTTTCAGCATTTCTCCTTATAACCACAATCGCAAGCTTCGTCTGTATTCTCAAATTCTATTGTGAGGTGTCCGATTCCATACTTCTCCCCTATACAACGAATCTCTTGCTTGTATTTCGCAAGTTCCTCCAATGATGACTCTTTTTTCAATACAACATGCATAGTGAGAATGTGGTTCTCACCATCCAGGCTCCAAAGATGAAGGTCGTGAATAGATTCAATGGCATTCATAATCGTGATTTCCTGTATAAATTCTTCTGTCTTCACTCCCCTTGGAATCTCCTGGAGCATTATTTTTAGTGTTTTGGACAAATTCTTATAGACATTAATTAAAACCCATATAGTTATTCCTATTGAAAGTAGAGGGTCTATGACCGGTAAGTTGACGAACATCATAACTACGCTTGCAATAAGCACTGCTATCCAGCCAAGTACGTCTTCCATCATATGAATCAACACTGCTTTTTCATTAAGCGAAGACCCTTTTTTTAGTCGTAATACAGCTGCTCCGTTGACGATTATCCCAAGGATAGCCAGCAGCAGCATTCCTGTGGCATTTGACTGTTGTGGTTCAATAACTCTTTTTACACTTTCAGCTATTATAAAAATCGAACTTACAGCCAGAACAATAGATATGAATATTGATCCAAGAAGCGAAAATCGTTTATATCCATATGAATAAAATTCATCACTTTTTTTACCCGCTCTTTTTTGCAGATAATATGCAACTCCGAGAGATATACTGTCGCCGAAATCATGCAGTGCATCTGAAAGTATTGCAACACTATTAGTAAACAATCCGCCTGCCAGCTCAATTATAGCAAACAGAAAGTTTAAAACAAAGGCCATTTTTATGTTTCCTGAAGATATCGAATTGGCGTTGTCGCCATTATGTTCTTTTGAATCCATATTTATATTATTTCTAAGAATATCTGATGCAAAACTACTAAGAAATTTATTGATCAAAAATATTTACCTTTGCTCAATATAGTAACAATCCGGCTATGAACAATAATCTGAAAGTCGTAATCTTCTCATCTTCCTTACATGATTCATCAACTCTTCTTGATACCAGAGTTGAGTTATTCAATGAATTAAGATCTGAATATGAAGTCGAACTAATTGACAGTTCACAAGTTGTAAGCTCTTTAGCAGGAGAAGACCTGGTTATCGCATTTATTGCGACAGGTGGAACAGAAGAGAAGTTTGCCGGAAAATACCAATTGCTCTCTAATCCTGTCGTTATCCTCAGCGATTCTTATCACAACTCACTTGCAGCCTCATTGGAAATCTCTTCATGGCTTAGTAATAAAGAGGTTAAACACAAACATTTAAACTTTCCGCTTTCACCATCGAGAAGATTCTGCGAAGATTTTAAACAGGAGGTATCTGCATTAATGCAAATCCAGTTGGCTCGTTATAAATTGTCTAAAGCTGTTGTTGGTCTTATTGGCGGTGAATCGTCGTGGTTAATCTCCTCCAAAGTGAATCTCAATTTTGTGTCAGAAAAATTTGAGACAAAATTTCTCCCCATAAATATTTCCGAACTGGAGGAATTATATAAAAATGAGGATGTTTCATTCAGTATTAATGAACCATTGATTCAGGAGATGACAGATAAAAGGGATGGTGACAGATCTCAAAAAGACATTACTGATGCAATTAAAATGTATCTGGCTTTGAATAAACTAATTGATGTTCACAATTTGAGTGCTCTTACAATAAAGTGTTTCGACTTGTTATCATCTTGCAGGACAACATCATGCCTGGCTTTATCATTGTTGAACGATAGAGGAATTGTAGCTGGTTGTGAGGGTGATATTCCCTCTTTATGGTCAATGTTGATTGCTGACGCGCTTTGCGGGACTGCATCGTTTATGGCAAACCCATCATCAATAGAGGTTGATGAAAAAAGTGTCGACTTTGCTCATTGCACAGCTCCCGTAAGTTTGTCAAAGAGCTATACCCTTCCTTCTCATTATGAATCAAAGATTGGAATTGGTATTGCTGCACAACTACCTCTTGGAAAGTATACTATTTTTAAATGCAGTGGGGAAAACCTGGATAGATACTACGCATATGAGGGAGAAATTGTCCAGAATACAAGTGTAGTTGAACGATGCAGGACGCAGGTTAAATTTATTTTCAAGTCCGCTCTTGATTTAGATGAATTTCTTAACAGTCATTCAGGAAATCACGCTATAATTCTACCAGGAAAGCATAAAAAAATATTGAGTGAATTTTTTAATCTTAATTGATTCAACAATGAAATATATCATGTCAAAACACATAAATTCAATACGTAAAACAATATTGTTAATATTAACAACAATTGTGTTACTAGGTGCTAATGAAGCATTCTCGCAACAAATTGATAATCTTGACCCAGTAATAATTAATGCCGTCTCCTCTATCTCTGCTGATAGTATTAAAAATTATGTCGCAGATCTTCTTAAGTTCCATACAAGACATAATCTTAGTTCAAAAAGTGATAAGAACAAAGGAATAGGAGCTGCATCAGATTATATTTTCAATAAAATCAACTCATTTACCAAAGAATCCGGGCCTGTAATATCTGTGGAAAGAATAGAATACAAAGCAGGAGGAAAAGGAAGCAGGCTGGGCAGAGAGATTGTATTATCCAACATAGTTGCTACGATAAAGGGTTCTTCTGCCAAAGATAAAAGAGTGATTGTTCTACTTGCCCATTACGACAACCGTATTGACAATAATAACGATTCAACCTCGTTTGCCCCCGGGGCTAACGACAACGGAAGCGGAGTATCTGCTCTGATTGAGATAGCGAGGGTATTATCTTCTTACAAACTACCAGTAACAATAAAACTTATTTTTTTGTCCGGAGAGGAACATGGCCTTCTGGGGGCAGACCATATGGCCCAGATTGCTATGGACGAAAAATGGGATATTGTCGCTGTCATTAATAATGATATGATAGGAAACTCGGCTGCAAGCGAAACAGACAGCAGGAATAATACCAGGGTGAGAATCTTTTCCGAAAATATTCCAGCCTTGGAAAGTGATGATATGAAAAAAGAGAGACTCTTCAATTCATCCGAAAACGACAGCCCTTCGCGTCAATTAGCAAGATATATTAAGGAAACAGGAGAAAGGTATGTATTGAACCTGAACATTAGCCTTATATACAGGAATGATAGGTTTGGCCGTGGTGGAGACCATACTCCATTCAGTAAGAGAGGTTTCACATCAGTTAGGATTTGCGAATACTATGAGAACTACAACAGAACACACCAACCAATTATTTTCAAAAATGGAATCCAATATGGTGACCTTATTGAAGGAGTCGACTTTGAATATGTAAGAAAGAATGCCTCGGTCAATCTTTCAACTGTGATGAACCTCTCTTTAGCTCCTTCAGTTCCTGCTGAAGTAAAAATTGACCTCTCCTCTTTGTCCGGTGAAAGCAAAATTACATGGAGGTCTCCTGAAACAGGGAAGAAACCAGATGCTTACTATTTGTTAATTAGGGAAACAGATAAATCTCAGTGGGAAAGAAAAATACTTGTTAAGACGAATAGTATTATTGTCCCTTTAAGCAGAGATAATTTTTTCTTCGGCATTCAATCTGTAGATAACATAGGGCATGAAAGCCTGCCGGTGCTTGCAACCGGCACCAGATAATATATGAAAAACATGTACAGAATATCCTTCTGCGGGTCAGGAAACGTAGCATACCGATTGTCAATGGCAATAAAAGCGGCAGGTTTTCCTGTTCCGTATATTTGCGGACGTAATTCAGAATCGTCTGAAAAACTGGTTCATATCCTTAACAAGACCGACAATAATCCCCACCATATAACTGAAAGCACAAAGTATACAAATGAGATAAAAATGCTTGCCGATTCAGATATTGTAATCATGGCAGTTTCAGATGACGCAATTGAAGTACTTGCAGACAATTTTGTCAAGGCTTTTACAGGGATTGTAAAGAAACCAATCTTACTTCATACCAGTGGTGCTTCTTCATTGAATCTGCTTTCCGGAAATGATTCATATGGAGTAATTTACCCATTAATGACTCTAAGTAAGATAAAACCGGTGGATTTCAGACAAATACCTTTTTTTATTGAATTTTCAGACGATGATGTTAAAAATATTCTTACTGAAATTATCTTCTCACTAGGTGCAGAATACAGAATTACGGACTCACAGGAGAGGCTAAAAATTCATCTTGCAGCTGTTTATGTCAGTAATTTTGTCAACTATCTGACAGGACTGGCATTCGACATAGCAAAACCAAACCACATGTTTCTCATGCCCCTTGCAATAGAGACTGTCAGAAAGGCATTTCTTTACGAACATCCATCTATTGTTCAAACCGGTCCAGCAAAAAGAGGAGATAAGAAAACCATTGAAAAGCACCTCTCTCTCCTCTCAACCATGAATGAACACAAAGAGATGTATGAGGTTATCTCAAAACTGATAGCAGGACAAAAAACAAAAAAAAACATATAACAACCATTTATGTCAAATTATAAAATCAAACTCTCTAAAATCAAAGCTTTTGCATTTGATGTAGACGGCGTATTCACCGATGGGACCGTACTTGCAACAGAGACTGGCGACCTTCTTAGATCACACAATGCAAAAGACGGCTTTGCTGTCAGAAAGGCAATTATTCAGGGTTTTCCTGTTGCAATTATTACTGGAGGAGCTTCAGAAAGTATTGTGAAACGATTCGCTCTCATTGGAATGGATAGAAATGACATCTACCTTAAATCAAATTATAAAATCCCTGACTTCATTGACTTTTGTGAAAGGCACAAATTGCAGCCCGATGAGGTTCTGTTTATGGGTGACGATATCCCAGATATAGGTGTGCTTAAGTTGTGCGGTCTGGCAACATGCCCAGCAGATGCTGTTTCTGAAGTAAAAGAGATAAGTGAATACATTTCACTTTATCCTGGAGGCAAAGGATGTGTTAGAGACGTAATAGAACAGACACTTAAAATCCATAATAAATGGAACACAGATCCCGAAACATATTCTGGTTAATTTCACTGCTTAAGAAAAACAAATGTTGCGAGATAAACTAAAAGGGTTTGATATTATCCTAGCCTCTGCTTCACCCAGGCGGAGACAGTTACTTGAAGGAATAGATCTGGATTTCACAATTGAAAATGGTGGGGATATCGAGGAGATATTTGATCCTACAATGAATGTAATGTTGGTCCCGGAATATCTGGCAGAACTAAAATCCAAAGAATTTGCCAGAGCGCTCAATCATAATGAAATTCTTATTACAGCCGACACTATGGTCCTGTGTGATAACGAAATACTTGGCAAACCCCTTGACAGGCAGGATGCTGTAGCAATGCTTGTTAAGCTTTCAGGAAAAAAACATAAGGTATTAACCGGAGTATTTATAAGAAGCAACTCTAAAAGCAGATCATTTACAGCAACTACAGATGTATATTTCAGAGATTTGTCAATGAAAGAAATTGAGTACTATGTAGACAAGTATAACCCTTATGATAAGGCTGGCGCATACGGAGCACAAGAGTGGATCGGTTATATAGCAATAAGCCGGATTGAGGGTTCATACTTCAATGTCATGGGGCTTCCTGTTCAACGACTGTACATAGAACTGGATAAATTCTTAAGTGACTAAAGAATATAGTTCGTTTTCTACTTTCACACCTTCTCTGTCAATAAGATCTCTCAGGATATGAATATACGTATCTGTCTCATCCTCCATTAATACAGAAATTTCATTTAATGACCTGGGAGCCAATGCCAAAAGTTCAATTAATTTTCTTTCTATCTCATATTCATAACTCCTCCCATCTCCAGCCTTTCGGTATTCAATGCAAACATCACAAAACCCACATTCAGGAGAATTGTCCTGACCAAAATATTTAAGTAACTGAATTGATCGACATTCTTCATTGTCAGAAACATAAGAAATAATGCCATCAATTCTTGTCTGATATGTATTCTTGCGTTCCTCGTACTTCTTTGTAGAAATAAAAAGGTTTTTATTATCCAGCCTCTCTTCGTTTAATATTAGCAAAGGGGACCTCACACTAGGTATATAATTAATTATGTGCATTCTGGAGAGCAAAATCAGGTTTGATGCAACAGATGCCTTGCTGTTTCTTGAAACTCGCGCAATGTACTCTTCATCAATAGGTACAAATGCGGAAAAAAGTCCTGTGTATATCCTTAGTATGACCTTAATAAACGAGTCAAGAGAGGTACTCTTCAATTGTATTTTATACAGCTCATCTCTGTTTACAGTAAACATGATCCTGCTTGGGTTATCAATATCTTCTGTCAGATACCAGTATCCCTCTGTCTGTATGTACTTGATGGCATGATAAGCCGACAGAGTATGCAATTTCATATTTTTGGCAAAATCAGCAAGATTGAATTTTATCACATCACCCTTTCCCGATCCATATGCAAGTCCAAGGTAGATAAACAGCTTTTGGTATATATCCTTTATATAGTCAATTTTCGGAAAAGTAAGATTAGTTATCTGACGAAGTCTGCTTATATCTGTCCTGTTCCATAGCAGAACCGCATATGCTCTCTCTTGGTCACGACCGGCTCTTCCTGCCTCCTGGAAATAGGCCTCAACAGACTCAGGCAGGTCATAATGGCACACGAATCTGACATCGCTCTTATCTATTCCCATCCCAAAAGCATTGGTTGATACGATTACTCTTGTCTCTCCTTTTTTCCACGCATCTTGTTTTTTTGACCTTTCTAAAGAGTTGAATCCAGCATGATAAGCCTCAGCATCTATTCCTTGAGAAAGGAGAAAAGCAGCAAGTTCTTCTGCCCGTTTTCGTTCTCGCACATAAATAATTCCTGACCCCGGAACAGAGTGTGCAATTTTTAGAATCTGTCCGTTTTTGTCTTCTACATTCCTTACAACATATGAAATATTGGGCCTTTCAAACCCTGATTTTATCTGGTTAGGTTTTTTGAAACCTAGCTGATTCATTATATCTTCAGCAACTAAAGGGGTTGCGGTAGCCGTAAGTGCAATAATTGGGACATCCCCTATTATCTCCTTAAATTCTTTTATCGAGAGATAGCTGGGTCTGAAGTCATACCCCCATTGCGAGATACAATGAGCTTCATCAACTACCAGATAATTAATTTTCATCTGGGCAACTCTCACTTTAAGCATTTCGTTATGCAGCCTCTCTGGAGATATGTACAAAAACTTATAATCTCCATAGACAGCATTATCCAGAGCAATGTCAATCTCATTTTTCGTCATGCCTGAATGCACTGCCAATGCTTTAATATTTTTATTTCTAAGTGTCTCCACCTGATCTTTCATTAAAGCAATAAGTGGAGAAACAACAATACAGACACCCTCGCGTATCAAAGCAGGAATCTGGAAACAAACAGATTTACCTCCTCCGGTAGGTAGAAGCGCCAAAGTGTCATAACCAGAAAGAGCAGAGTTTATAATCTCCTCCTGCATGGGCCTGAATGACTCATAGGACCAGTATTTTTCAAGTATTTCCAGAGGAGTGTTCATAGCATTTTGGTATAAGGCAAATTTAGTAAAAATCGGGTGTTTATGGCAAGATTTTTGCTGAATTATAATGCGTTTTTATCGAATGATAAGATAATAATATCGGTTTTAATAAAATTTTTATATATATGACAAATTTAGATCTAACCAAGTACGGCATTAAAAATGTTGAAAATGTTATCCACAACCCTTCTTACGAAGTTATGTTTCAAGCAGAAATGTCTGAGAAAAATGAAGGATTTGAAAAAGGCACCCTTACAAATACTGGAGCAGTAGCTGTTAAAACCGGAGTTTTCACAGGTAGGTCCCCCAAGGATAAGTTCATTGTTAAAGACTCAATAACCGAAAACACTATATGGTGGGATGGTACTATAAATAAACCTATTGAACAAAAAGCATGGGCAGATTGCAAAGAATTAGTTCAAAATCAACTTTCTGACAAAGAGACTATTTATGTAGTGGATGCATATTGCGGCACAAACGAAGATACCCGCATTAAGGTTCGTTTTATAATGGAAGTTGCCTGGCAGGCACATTTCGTAACGAATATGTTTATACGACCATCAAAGTACGAACTAACCAATTTCGGTGAACCAGATTTTGTTTTTTTGAATGGCTCAAAAGTTACAAATCCTAAATGGAAAGAACATAATCTGCATTCAGAAGTTTTCGTTCTATTTAATCTCACAGAGAAAATGTCTGTTTGTGGAGGCACCTGGTATGGAGGAGAGATGAAGAAAGGGATATTCTCTATGATGAACTATTATCTACCGCTTAAAGGAATAGCATCAATGCATTGTTCAGCAAATGTTGGAAATGATGGTGACGTTGCTGTATTCTTTGGCCTTTCAGGCACAGGAAAGACTACTCTTTCTGCTGACCCAAAAAGATATCTCATTGGTGACGACGAGCACGGCTGGGACGAACATGGTGTATTTAACTATGAAGGTGGATGTTATGCAAAAACAATCAATTTGAGTGAAGAAAACGAACCTGATATATGGGGAGCAATAAAGAGAGACGCCCTTTTGGAGAACGTAACTGTAAATCCTGACGGTTCAGTAGATTATGCAGATGGATCAATTACCGAAAATACTCGCGTATCATACCCAATCTATCATATCAACAAAATAGTACTCCCATCAAAAGCCGGTCATGCAAAGAAGATAATATATCTTTCAGCTGATGCTTTTGGCGTTTTGCCTCCTGTTTCTATTCTTGACAAAGATCAGGCACAGTATCATTTCCTTTGCGGGTATACATCAAAATTAGCCGGAACAGAAAGAGGTATAACAGAACCGGTTCCATCCTTCTCACCTGCATTTGGCGAAGCATTCCTTACTTTGCACCCAACAGTATACGCCCAGACTCTTGCTAAGAAAATGGATGAGCATGGTGCTAAAGCATATCTTGTAAACACCGGATGGAACGGTACAGGTAAAAGAATATCAATTAAAGATACACGTGCAATTATTGACTCGATTATTGAAGGTACGATTGATCAGGTTCCTACTGTTAAGATTCCTATACTCAACCTTACAGCTCCTGTAAAATTAAAGAATGTATCAGAGGGTATTCTTGATCCAAGAGATACTTATACCAACAAAGAGGAGTGGGCAGAAAAGGCTAAGTCACTAGCTGCAAAATACATAAAGAATTTTGAACAATATTGCGACAACGATGCGGCAAAGGCTCTTATAGCTTGCGGACCAAAGTTGTAGTAACTGACATATGGGTTACATATCGTGTGCCCGATAATTTTACCTGACAAACGGGAATTGACAGAAGTTGTACAACAACTCAATAATCTGCCAATTTCCGTTTTCTGTTTTTACTTAATGCAAATAGGAAAGAAAAATATTAATAACTTTAGAAAAAAATTAAAAATGAATAAAGCAACATTAATTTTTGCAGCATGCACGTTGTTTGTTAGCTGCACGAATCAGGACGAAATGAAGTTAAAAGAGATTATCAGTCAAACAGAGAGTATTGTAAGGCCATTAGCCAAAGAGGCGAATCTTGCATACTGGAATGGAACAATTACAGGAGATACAGCAGAATTCAAAAAGTATTCCGATGCAAACATTAAAATTACCCAGATTTTCTCTAATCCGGAAACTTTTGCATCTCTAAAACAAATTAAAGAGAGTGGAAAAATTAAAGATTCTCTTTTAATCAGACAACTTACCATCCTTTACAACTCATTTCTGGCAAATCAGACAGATACAACCCTTCTTAATGCCATAATCAACAAGACAGCAGCTTTGGAACAGAAGTATGCAGAATTCAGAGCCAGCTTTAAAGGCAAAGATATATCAGACAATGAGGTTGAACGCATTCTGCAATCATCAAATGACAGTAAGGAGCTAATGGAAGTATGGATGGCACATAAGAACATTGGACCACATGTTGCAACAGATGTTATAGAATTAGTTAAATTAAGAAACAGGGTTGCGGTTTCACTAGGGTTCGACAATTATCATACAATGTCATTGGAACTTTCCGGTCAGAATCCGGAAGAGATTTCTTCACTTTTTGATGAACTCGACTCTTTAACAAGAGGTACTTTTGATAAGTTGAAAGATGAGATGGATTCTGCTTTTGCAATAAGGTATAAAGTTAAAAAGGAGATGTTGATGCCTTGGCATTTTCAAGGAAGGTTCTTTCAGGAATCGCCTCAACTATATCCTGTCGATCTTGACAAGTATTACAAAGGGAAAAATCTTGAACAATTGACCAGCGATTTCTACATGAGCATTGGTCTTGATGTCACTAAAATCATGGCAAACAGTGATTTGTATGAAAAACCAAAGAAAAACCAACATGCCTATTGTACAGATATTGACTCTGATGGTGATATAAGAGTACTTTGCAACGTCAGCGACAATGAACAATGGATGGGAACAATGCTTCATGAATTCGGCCATGCCGTCTACTCACAGGGACATGATATACCGGAGAATCCGTATCTATTAAGAAATGCTGCACATACTTTCACAACAGAAGCAGTAGCAATGATTTTTGGCCGTCTGTCGCGCAACCCGCAATGGATGAAACAAAGCCTTGGAATTCCTCAGGAGGAGATTGACAAGATTGCAGATGATTGCAATAAGTCATTGAAATTGCAGCAATTGGTATTCAGTCGCTGGGTACAGGTGGTATACCGTTTCGAAAAAGCAATGTATGCCAACCCTGATCAGGATTTGAACAAACTATGGTGGGATCTTGTAGAACAGTATCAGATGCTCCATCGTCCTCAAAACCGCAACTCTCCTGATTGGGCAAGCAAGATTCACATTGCATTGTATCCTTGCTACTACCACAACTACCAGCTTGGAGAATTATTTGCATCTCAGATGCATTATTATATTGTCAACAATATTTCCAAAACCGGTGATTTCAAAAATGAATCATACATTGGGAATAAAGAGATTGGCACATGGATGACAAAGAATATATTTAATGCAGGAATGAAATTTGAGTGGAATGAAATGATTGAGAAAGCAACTGGCGAAAAACTAACAGCTAAGTATTTTGCCGGGCAATTTGTTGATTAGATATCAAACATAGCAAATCGGCAGGCGCTTCAATCTGAGGCGCCTTTTTTCTTATTATCACTAATAGAACAATGGAACATGCTTCTCCTTGGCAGGCAGCATAATCTGAGTTTATCTCCTGCCGTAATCCCTATTTCCGATAAGGAATCAAATGCTGCTTTATATGCAAGGTCAGGAGTATTGTTATTTTCACTCAAATGACACAAAAACAGCGATCTCAGGTCGGGATGATAAATCTCTTTCAATGCTTTTGCTGTTTCATTGTTGCAAAGATGTCCCTTTCCATTGCTGATTCTTTCAATTAGAACCTTTGGATAACTGCCACCAACAAGCATATCATAATCATAATTTGATTCCAGTATCAAATGGTTGGCTCTCTTTGCATAACTGATTATTTCATCAGTGATCTTTCCAGCATCGGTAATAAGAGTGAATTTTTCCCCAAAAAAATCAATATGAAAGCCAATAGTATCAGTAGCGTCATGTGAAATTTCAAAAGGAGTTATTTTGACCCCTTTATATTCATACTCCTGGTCTTTTACAATAATCCTGCGGCAATCAATCAATGTCCCCCTGGTGCAAGGGTGGTACAAAAGAGAATTATGGAGTTCTTCAGTTGCCCAGACAGGAATCCGGTAACGATCTGAAAATGAACCCAGATGTTTTACATGATCAATATGGTCATGTGTAACGAGTATCAGGTCAATAAGCCCAATCGGAATATTACATTCAGCGAGTCTCTTCTTTATTGTTCTTACTCCTACTCCCACATCAATCAAAATAGAAACATCTTCATTACCAATATAGTAACAATTTCCATTACTTCCGCTTGATAAGCTTATAAAGTTTATCATAGCATATTTCTTATTGCTGTTTCCAAATCACTCTCCTGTGTTGCCAGTAATGTTTTATATCCTAATAAAGATGCAGAAGCTAAATTTGCAGGTCCGTCATCAATAAAGAGAGTTTCATTAGCATCAATGGATGCATCCTCGAGAACTTTTGCGAAGATTCCCGCATCTGGTTTAGCCATTTTCATTTGGTATGACAGGAACATTCTATGGAAATAGTCTTCCATTTTCTTGCCTTCAGTTTCAAAGAATGGTTTGACTGCCTTCATTGCGATAGGGTTTGTATTGCTTAGCAAGAAAATATTGTATCTGTTTTTTAATCTACTTATTGTTTGAAGTTTCTTTGTGGGTATCTCAACAAGAAAATCAGAAGAGATAATATCAATTTCTGAATCGGTCACCTTATTTTTGATATTATCTCTTATAAATGACCTGAATTCATCTTCAGTTATTAGTCCTAACTCAAAATCCAGAAAGGGACCCTTTTGAACAAACTCATTAAGAATTCTTCCAAAATCATCAAATCCCAATTTTCTGAATGATTCTATGCAGGCATTTTTATCTAATCTTACAATTACACCACCTAAATCAAATATAATATTCTTTATCATTTCAACATTAAAAGTTATATGGGTATTTATAAATACCTTTTTCTGTAATTATACCGGTAATATTCTCTGACCGTGTAATGTCAAATGCTGGATTATATACCTTAACTCCTCTTGGAGCCACACTGGATTTAAACATCAGATCTGTCACTTCATATGAAGGTCTCTCCTCTATAATAATGTCGTCACCACATATGCAATTATCATCTATCGAAGAAGATGGTCCTAAAATATAGAATGGTATTCCCATATTTTTCGCTATAACGGCAAGGCCTGCTGTGCCAATCTTGTTGGCTACATCGCCATTTTTTGCTATCCTGTCACATCCTGTGAATACTATATCTATCCAGCCCTTGTCCATAACAGAATATGCCATGTTGTCGCAAATTAAGGTTACATCAATACCATATTTCATCAGTTCGAATGCAGTCAGCCTTGAACCCTGCAATAAAGGTCTTGTTTCGTCAGCATAGACTCGTATGTTATATCCGGCATCCTTTGCAAGATAAACAGGCCCTAATGCTGTTCCTAGTCTGGATACAGCAAGATGGCCTGCATTGCAGTGTGTAAGAACTCCCATACCTGGTTTCAAAAGTGTCAGACCATACTCCGAGATGGATCCGCACATCTCTACATCCTCTGCCTTTATAGCATTAGCCTCCTCAAACATACATTTTAATAACTCATCTGTTGTCCTATCTGGAAACTCCAATAACGATAATACCTTTTTTTTCATCCTCATCAGTGCCCATGAAAGATTTACAGCAGTGGGTCTGGATGAATTTAGTCTTGATATCACCTCCAGTGTTCTTGTTTTAAAACTATTTACATTCAATGACTTCTCTCTGTTCATAATAACACAGAGTCCAAATGCTGCAGCTATTCCAATTGCCGGTGCACCTCTTACTTTAAGAGTATATATCGCATCAAAAATTTCATTCTCTTCATTTAATTGAAGAAACACTTCTTTTGCCGGAAGTTGAGTTTGATCTAAAATGACCAGTAGAGAATTGTCCGAGGAGATATCGACCGAATCGTATGGAAATGACAATTCCATTACTTAAAAAATCTTTTTTTGAGTTCGAGTAGTTGAGTAAGTTGTTTGTAGGAAAATTGTCTGGGAACAGCTTTTCTTGAATCAATCAGGTGTGATATTTTGCAGTGAGTTTCAACAATTTCTGTCCTCCAGTATGCATCTCTTATACTTTCACCCCATGTAAGAAGACCATGATTTTGAAGTACGAGAACATTTTTCCCTCTTGAAAGAGTCTCTACCTGTGATGCCAATTCATCTGAACCAGGGAGTGAATATGGCGCAAATATCATATCACCAATCCAAATAATTGCCTCAGGGCTTAAAAGTTGTGTAGGAAAATGATCTGTATAGGCATATGAGCATGTGTAAGGCGGATGTGAATGTATTACTGACTGTGCCGATGGATTAGCCTTGTATACAGAAAGATGGGAAGATATTTCTGAAGTAACAATATTCTCTCCATAAAGCTGGACCCCGTTTTTGTCAATAATTGTAAGATCGTCAACTGTCAATCCTTTTTTTGAGTATAATGTTGGAGTAGCAACTATCAGAAATTCAGAGATCTTTAGCGTAACATTCCCCCCGTTTCCTTCAACAAAAGCTTTTTGCCATAGAAGATCTGAGTAGTAACATACACTCTCAGCTTCCGGATAATATTTTTTTGGTATTGGAGGCATAATTCTGATATTAATTATAAATTAGTGACCAAGTTAATAAATAATTGCGACATTTTTTCTGCAGCCTTGTTTGCAGCATCAATAACATCGTTTCCATCATTGACAAAGTCTTCTGCAAAGGAAAATGCCTCGTTGGTAATGACAGATACTCCAAAAACCGGAATATTTGAGTGTCTTGCAACAATAACTTCCGGTACAGTTGACATACCAACAGCGTCCGCTCCTATTTTTGAAAAGAATCCATACTCTGCCGGTGTCTCATAAGTTGGACCTGTACCAGCGAGATAAACACCCTTTTGCAAACTTATCTGAAGTTTAAGGGCAATTCCCTCAGCTTTTTTTATTAAACCAAGGTCATAAGGTCTTGTCATATCCGGGAACCTCGGACCAAAATCATCAAGATTTTTCCCAATTAGTGGATTAGGCATTAAATTAATGTGGTCCCTGATTATCATAAGGTCTCCTACTCTGAATGAAGGATTTACTCCACCAGCAGCATTTGAGACAAAAATATAGCTGACCCCGAGTTGCTTCATTACTCTGATTGGCAATGTTACCTGGTCCATACCATAACCCTCATAATAATGAAACCTACCTTGCATAGCCACAACAAACTTGCCTCCTATCTCTCCAGCGATAAGATTTCCTTTATGACCAATGGCTGTTGACTGTGAAAAATGGGGAATAGTTGAATAAGGGATAACAATTTTATTATCAATCTTTTCTGCAAGATCTCCAAGTCCACTGCCCAATACAATCCCTACAAATGGTATCTTTCCCGAAATTCTTTTTTTTATAAACTCAGTAGCTGAATTTATTTTTTCTACGTATTCCATAATTAAAAAATTTATAATAAATCCATATACAGTTTATTGGCCATACGAAGAATTTCTTGTTCTCCCTCAATTATTCTGTTTTCCATCAATATCTTACCATCACATATAACGGTATCGACACAAGAACTATTGGCAGAATAGATAAGGTTTGCCAGGAAATTTATGTTTGGAGTAAAAGCAACTGAATTTGTGTCTATTATTACCAAATCTGCCAGATAACCCTCTTCTATGACTCCGCATTTAATTCCAAGTGACTTACCTCCATTAACAGTTGCAAGTGAAATGAGTTCATCAAGAGGCAATTCTCTCGGATCTCCTCTCCACCCTTTCTGCACCAATGCAGTTGTTTTCATGGTCTCAATCATATCAAGATTATTCGATGATGCACAACCATCTGTCCCCAGAGAAACAGTTAAACCCGCATCTCTGAACTCGTTATATCTGAATTTATAGCCGGATGCAATTTTCAGGTTAGAATTGATATTGTGAACTATTTTCACGTCTCTTTTTGCAAGTAAGTCAATATCTGCATCATCCATCCAAAGGCAATGGGCTGCTATCATTTTTGAGTTAAGCACCCCTAACTGCTCAAGATAATACGTGGAACTAACTCCATGCATTGCTAATGACCTATCGTTTTCTCCTTTAGTCTCCGAAAGATGAATATGGACAAGCATATCTCTCTTCTGAGCGAATTCGCTGGCCCACACAATCATATTTCTTGAAACACTGTATGGTGCATGCAATCCAATTGCAAATTTGTTTCTACTGCTCCATTTACCAGACAGTTCATACATTTTTTCACACTCATACTTGATTTTTTCTGAATTCGATTCATCAAGAAGATCCAAAATTACATATGGCTGGAAAGATCTCATACCCATCTCGTCAGCAGCTTGTACTGCATATGGAAGACTCCAGTACTGATCATTAAAACATGTAGTTCCCGATTTTATCATCTCCAGACAGGCAAGTTTTGTTCCCCAATATACCATCTCGTCTGTAAGTTTTCTCTCTGTTGGCCATATTTTTGACTCAAGCCATTCCGTAAGCGATAAATCCTCACCAATACCTCTCATCAAAGTCATGGCAGCATGAGTATGCATATTTACCAACCCCGGTATCACCGATCGTCCATTTCCATTAATAATTCTATCAGCCTGAAAATCTATATCTTCCGAAATTTTGTCAATAAGATTGTCTTTTATCAGGATGTCTGTTAATTTGTTATTTAAGACTATATTTTTTATTAATATCGATTTCATACATTTTTCTTTAATCTTGTAAAAATAGTTAGATTTTTGTAGTAACTCAAATATTTTTTGCTAATATTGTTATCAAAACCAATTTAACGCTCTAAAAATATTATTATGAAATACATTTGCGTTGTATGCGACTATATCTATGATCCACAGCTAGGTGATCCTGATGGAGGAATAGCTCCAGGTACCGAATTCAAAGATATTCCTGATGACTGGGTATGTCCCCTGTGTGGAGTAGGAAAAGAGGATTTTGAGCCACTTCAATAATTGGAAACTAAAAACAAAGGAGATATATGAGGCTGATCTGGTTAGATATTAATGCCTCTTACTCACACTCTTCGCTGGCTCTTCCGGCACTCCATGCGCAACTAACAGATTATCAATCAGAAACTTTAGTATGGCATGTTGTATCAGGAACAATTAACAGTGATCCTTCACTATTATTGCTTGAAATATCAGATTTTAACCCCGATATAATTCTTTCTACTGCATGGCTGTTCAACCATACATTTATCCTTAATTTATTAGGGCGCTATAAAAGGTTGAACCCAAGTGCATCAATAATTATTGGAGGGCCAGAATTCTTTGGAGAAAACAAAGGTTATCTGACAACAAACAGATTTATAACTGCCGTTTTCAGAGGAGAGGGTGAAGAGTCCTTTCCGTTATTGGTTGACACCCATTTTAAACCTTCATTTTGGAACATAATACCAGGGATGTGCTGGATAAATGAGAGTGGGGACTATGTCGATAATGGAGAGGCGCTAGTTTCTCATTTTTCAATGCTCAAACCTCCTGAAACATCGCGCTTCTTTAGCTGGGGCAAGCATTTCGCTCAAATAGAAACATCAAGGGGTTGCTTTAACAGCTGTACTTTTTGTGTCAGTGGGGGGAGCAGAAAGGTACAAAATATTACTCCATCTAAAATTCGTGAAAGACTCAATTTTTTCTTTCTCAAAGGGATAAAGGAGATAAGGGTATTGGACAGAACATTCAATGCTAACGCTGAAAGAGCGGAAGAACTTCTTGATGTATTCAACGATTTCAAAGGGAAAATGAGATTCCATCTGGAAATCCACCCTGCACTACTGTCAGAAAATGTCAGAAGAAAACTCGCGATGGTAGAACCAGGATTATTGCACCTGGAGGCAGGACTGCAGAGTCTGGACAACAACGTTTTGATAGCATGTAAAAGAGCAGGCAGCAGCGAGAAATCTGTTGAAGGAGTGAAATTTCTTGTCTCATTAGATAAATTCGAGCTGCATGTCGACCTGATAGCGGGACTACCTTTTTATACTTATGCTGCAATAATTGAAGATGTCAAATTTTTACTAACACTTGGGGTAGAGGAGATTCAGATTGAGCTACTCAAGCTTCTTCCCGGAACTAAACTTAAAGAAGATGCTTATAAATATGAAATTGTCTACTCTCCCACTCCACCATATGAAGTTCTTAAAACCAGCACAATATCTGTTAATGAACTGCATAAAGTAACCATTCTCTCAAAAATGATAGACATTTGGTACAATAACACAATCTGGCGTGATACCTTCAAAAAACTGCATCAGGAAAATCCAACATTTTTAGAAGCATTTTTAGATAATGTGTTGACAAATAATTTGCTTTGTAACAGACTTAGTCAGGAAAACAACGGTATATTGCTTTACGAATTCTGTATAGAATATTATAAAAAAGCAGTTTTTGATGTAGCCTCAGCTTGGGTAATTGCAGGTTTTTCTCTCAAGAAAGGACCGGGTAAATTAGCAGAACCATGGATCAGAGGTATATCAAAGGAGAATAATCCATTATATAACAAGTCTGAAGAGCCAAATATGTTTAATTATTATTACATTCAAGGAGAAAATGAAAAACTTTGGTTTGCTATGGACAAGAAAGACAAAAAGGGCAAACCAGCAAAAATTTATTTATAAAACTAACTCATCTAATAATATTAACCTAAAATCAATTTTTTCGTTACTTATTATTATATTTGTGGCCAAAATTCTTTAAATATGATAACAAAACAGCTCATTTCGCCAAAAAGTATAGTTATTGTCGGTGGTTCAGACGACAAACAAAAGCCTGGAGGTAGCGTTCTTAATAATTTGATTGACACCGGATACAAAGGAAAATTATATGTTGTAAACCCTCGGTCAGAAATAGTACAAGGTGTTAAAAGTTACAATAACGTAGATGAACTGCCCCAGGTAGATCTGGCAATTCTGGCCATCCCTGCCCATCTTTGTCCGGATAGCGTTGACATACTATGCAACAAGAAAGACTGCAAGGCAATAATCATTTTATCTGCCGGGTTTCATGAAGATAGTAAGGAGGGTGCAATTTTAGAAGAGAAGATTGTCGAAATTGTCAACAACGCAAGAGCATCATTAATTGGTCCCAATTGTATAGGTGTCATGACTCCTGGCTATACAGGGATATTTACAAAACCTATTCCAAAACTTGTTGAAACCGGGGTCGACATCATTTCCGGATCAGGTGCGACAGTTGTATTTATTCTGGAGGCAGCAATGCAGCTGGGATTGCAATTTTCTTCTGTCTTTTCGGTTGGTAACAGTGCGCAGCTTGGCATAGAGGAGATTTTGAAGCATCTTGATGAAACATATATACATGGAAAAAGTGCTCCTGTCAAACTCTTGTATATTGAGAGTATAAGCAAACCTGAAATGCTGTTAAAGCACTCAATATCTCTTATTAAAAAAGGAGCAAGAATTGCAGCAATAAAATCAGGGTTCAGTGAGGCAGGAAGCAGAGCGGCTTCTTCTCATACCGGAGCAATGGCGAGTCCAGATAAAGCAGTTACAGCTCTTTTCAGAAAAGCGGGCATAATAAGATGCTACAGCCGTACTGAACTTGTAACAGTAGCCTCTGTGCTAATGCATCGTCATCCGGGAGGAAACAAAGTAGCTATTATCACTCATGCCGGTGGCCCTGCTGTCATGCTTACCGATGTACTATCAGAAAATGGAATAGACATTCCTCATATATCAGGACAAAAGGCAGACGAACTTCTTGCAAAACTATATCCTGGCTCATCAGTTTCAAACCCTATCGACTTTCTGGCCACAGGGACTGCTAATCAGCTGGAAAAAATAATCGATGCCTGCGAAAATGATTTTGATGTTGATTGTATGGCAGTAATTTTTGGCAGTCCTGGTCTGACTCAGGTATATGATGTTTATGAGAAGCTTATCGATAAGATAAAGAAATGCAAAAAGCCAATCTATGCCATTTTGCCCTCAACAGTAAATGCCAAAGATGAAATTGAAATGTTCAAGGAGAAGGGTGGCATCTGTTTTCCCGATGAAGTGCAGTTTGGCAAGGCTCTTTCTACTGTAATCAATACAAAGGAGGCGATAACAGACTGCCAGTTGCCACCAGTTGACTTTAAGATGATTCGTGATGTTATCAAATCAAGCGATAGCGGGTACCTTCACCCGGAACAGGTTCAGAAGTTATTGGATGCCGCAGGAATAAACAGAGCAAAAGAGGCTGTTGTAGACAATATACAAAGTTTGAAAAAGGCAGTTAAGGATATCGGCTACCCTTTGGTAATGAAAGTCGTTGGCCCAGTTCACAAATCCGATGTAGGAGGTGTCGTACTAAACGTTACCGAAGAAGAGACACTTATAATTGAGTTTAACAGGATGATGAATATCCCTCAGACAAAGGCAATTATGATACAACCAATGTTAAGCGGAACACAAATATTCATTGGGGCAAAAAGAGAAGATAAATTCGGACACCTTATTTTGTGTGGTCTTGGAGGCATTTTCGTAGAGGCACTTCATGATATAAATACCTCTTTATCTCCGGTTTCTAAAAGCGAAGCAGACGAAATGATCAAAAATTTGAGAGGTTATAAACTGATTCAGGGTACAAGAGGACAAGAGGGAGTGAATGAATCTCTTTTTAATGAAGCAATCAGAAGGGTGTCTGCTCTTTGCAGTGCCGCACCAGAAATATTTGAGATGGATCTTAACCCTCTTTTAGGTAACGCCAGGCAGGTTATTGCTGTTGATGCAAGGATCAGGATAGAAAAATAGCAAAATTAAATGTTTAAAAAAATATATAAAGCCTTTCAAGATTTAAACCCGAATGTTCAAGGGTTTATAATACTTATTGTTATTTTGATAATAGGAATTATTATACGGTGGGATTACATAATTGATAATATTATACGCGGTTTTAAATATTTTTCTAAATAATTGTCGTTTTTACATTACGATTTGTTGCTTTTTTAGAGAATTTTATTTACATTTGTAAAAATTTATAAATTAAACTATTAGTAAATATGGCATTAAAAGGAGCTATAGTAGTTGACAGAGAAAAATGCAAGGGATGTGGTGTATGTCTTGTAAACTGTCCTACAAATACCATTGCTTTAGCTAAAGAGGTTAACAGCAAAGGTTACAATTTTGCTTTTATGGCGTCACCGGAAAGTTGCACAGGATGTACCAATTGCGCAACGGTGTGCCCTGACACATGCATTACAGTTTATCGGGTTAAAGTATAACTGAATAATATTAAAAATTTCAATATGGCAGAGAAGATTTTAATGAAAGGGAACGAAGCAATCGCACATGCTGCAATTCGTTGCGGATGTGATGGTTACTTTGGATATCCTATAACTCCTCAATCAGAGATTATGGAAACCCTGATGGAAGAGCAACCGTGGGAAACCACTGGAATGGTGGTTTTACAAGCAGAAAGTGAAACATCATCAATAAACATGATATATGGCGGTGCCTGTTGTGGTAAGAAGGTGATGACATCTTCAAGCAGCCCGGGCGTTAGCCTTATGTGCGAAGGTCTCAGCTACCTGGCTGGTGCCGAACTACCATGTCTGGTAGTGAATGTAGTAAGAGGTGGTCCTGGTCTGGGAACAATACAACCTGGTCAGGGGGATTATTTTCAAGCTGTTAAGGGTGGAGGTCACGGCGACTACAAGATGGTTGTTCTTGCGCCATCTTCAGCTCAGGAGATGTACGATTTTGTTGACCTTTCATTCGAACTGGCATTCAAATACAGAACTCCGGCAATGATTCTTGCTGACGGAGTTGTTGGTCAGATGATGGAAACCGTTGAGTTACGTCCGATGAAGCCAAGGCTGACAAATGAGCAAATCATAGAAAAATACTCTTCATGGGCCACAACCGGAAAAACCCCGGGAAGAAAACAAAATGTGGTTACATCTTTGGCTTTGGATTCAATTATTCACGAACAGCTGAACAATACTCTTCAGGCAAAGTACAGAAAGATGGAAGAAGATGACGTACGCTTTGAAGAGATAATGTGTGACGATGCAGAACATGTAATAGTTGCATATGGTTGTATGGCAAGAATATGCGAGAGTACAGTAGAAATGGCCCGAAAAGAGGGAATCAAACTTGGTTTATTGAGGCCAATAACTCTTTTCCCTTTCCCTACAAATGAGATAAACAGGCTTGTACCCCAGCTTAAAACAATGATGTCGGTAGAACTTAGTGCCGGCCAGATGGTCGAGGATGTAAGACTTGCAGTGAACGGAAGAATTCCCGTAAATTTCTTTGGACGTCTAGGTGGTATTGTTCCATCTCCGGATGAGGTATTTGAGGCATTTAAAAAAGCTATTAACAAATAATCAAAATTGCAATCATGGATGTAAATGATATAATCAAACCAGAGAACATGGTGTATTCAAAGACACCTGTTCTTACAAGTACAACTATGCATTATTGCCCGGGTTGTTCTCACGGTACCGTACACAAATTAATAGCAGAGGTAATAGACGAGATGGGTATCCAGGAAAAGACCATTGGAGTCTCTCCAGTTGGATGTGCCGTGTTCGCTTACAATTATGTTGATATTGACTGGCAACAGGCAGCTCACGGAAGAGCACCCGCTGTGGCCACAGCAACAAAGAGACTTCATCCGGAGAAATATGTATTCACATATCAGGGTGACGGAGATCTGGCTTCAATTGGTACCGCTGAAATAATGCACGCATGTAACAGAGGTGAAAACATTGTTGTAATTTTCATCAACAATGCAATATATGGGATGACCGGGGGGCAGATGGCTCCTACTACCCTGCTTGGAATGAAGACAGCTACGACTCCTTATGGAAGGACAAAAGAGCTCCACGGATCACCACTCAGAATAACAGAACTTCTTGCACAGCTAGAAGGCACCTGTTATGTAACACGTCAATCGGTACATAATGCAGCTTCTGCCCGCAAAACTAAAAGAGCAATCAGAAAAGCATTTGAAAATTCAGCTTTGGGAAAAGGCACATCATTTGTAGAAGTTGTAAGTACATGTAATTCTGGCTGGAAACTTAGCCCTGTAAAGGCTAACGAATGGATGGTAGAAAATATGTTCCCAAAATACCCTGTTGGAGATATTAAAGATTTGTAAAAACAGAAAGTGATATGAAAGAAGAAATAATTATAGCTGGTTTTGGCGGACAAGGAGTATTGTCTATGGGCAAGATCTTAGCATATTCCGGAATCATGCAAGGACAGGAAGTTACATGGATGCCCTCTTACGGACCGGAGATGCGTGGCGGAACTGCCAATGTTACGGTAATTCTGAGCGATAAAAAAATCAGTTCTCCAATCTTAAGCAAATTTGATACTGCAATTATATTGAACCAGCAGTCGATGGATAAGTTTGAAGATGGTGTAAAACCCGGTGGATTACTTATATATGATCCAAATGGAATCACTCGTCATCCAAAAAGAAAAGATATTAACGTATGCACCATTGCTGCTGTTGATTTGTCTGCAGAATTAGGCAATTCCAAAGCATATAACATGGTAGTATTAGGTGCATTTCTCAGCAAAAAACCGATCGTAAACCTGGAAAATGTCATTAAAGGATTAAAGAAATCAATACCCGAGAGACATCACTCCCTTATTCCAATGAATGAACAAGCTATTAAGGTTGGAATGGAGAAGATTCAGGTTATTAACAGCCTGTAAGGGGTAAATAAATACTTATTAAGGCTGCCTGATTAGTTTTAGGCAGCTTTTTTGCTTAATACTTTTTAAATTTTATTATCTTTGTGACATTGCATAACAAAGTATGAGCAAAGAATATCAAATAGTCATAAACAATCTTAAACAGAAGATTGAACTTATAATATCGAGATATGAACAGGTTGTGACTGAAAATCAGAGATTATCTGCCGAGCTCCTCTACTGTAAAGATGCATTAAGCAGTAGTATTAACAACGTAAAAGAATTAGAAGAAAAAGTAAATAAATTACAGTTAGTTGAAGCTTTCAAGACATCCTCGCAGGATGTCAAGGAGGCAAAGCAGAAAATTGGCAGAATGGTGAAAGAGATAGACAAATGTATTGCACTTTTAAATGACTAAGTATTAATGGAACAACAATCAATACGGATCAGCATTGCAGACAGATACTATCCTCTCAAAATAGCTATTTCAGATGAGGAGAAGATAAGGGCCGCAGCTAAAATTATTAATGAAAAGGTAGATTTATATAAAAAAAGGTATATAAATCGCGATACACAGGATGCTCTTTCGATGGCTCTTCTTCAGTTCGTGATTCGTTTGATAGAATCTGAACAAAAAGAGGAGAGCAATCAGATAATTGACGAACTGCAAAATCTGGATACTCTTCTTGATGAGTACATCAAGGTCAATATTTCTTAAATTCAACTATAGTGCTTAGCCGTTGGTTTAGCTCTTTGCCAAAATCAAACACTAAAAATTACCGGGCGAAACTCGACAGTCAAAAACAGGCCTATTTACCCTCACGGGGATTCCATTCTGGGACGTTGGACGTTTGCGACACAAGTCGGTGCTCAAATCTTATTATTAAGGTTTTTGACTAAACAGCTCTTCCAACGGCTTTTTTGAAAATTACAACACTATATATATACACAAATGGAAATAATTTTAACAATTCTACTCCCCGCAATAGCCGGTTTTGGTATAGCGTACTATGTGGGCAACAATATTTTACTTAAGAAACGCAGAGAAGAGATAATTAAATGTGCAGAACAGGATGGTGAAAACATCAAGAAAGAGAAGATCTTTCAGGCGAAAGAGAAGTTTCTGCAACTAAAAAGTGACCATGAGCAACAAATACTTGAAAGGAGCAATCAGGTAGTCCAACAGGAAAACCGATTGAAACAGAGAGAGCTGGTTCTTAACCAGCAGGCATCTGAGATTCAGAAAAAGAACAAGGAGGCTGAGACAATAAAGGACAACCTTAAATTACAGTCTGACCATCTTGAGAAAAAGCAGGAGGAGTATGAAAAACTAAGGATAGAGGCAATTCAGAAGATTGAGAACTTAGCCGGAATGTCTGCTGTAGAAGCTAAAAACCAATTGGTCGAAACTATGAAGTCGGAGGCGAAATCAGAAGCAATGTCGTATATAAGCGAAGTTGTAGATGAAGCCAGGCTGACAGCAAGTAAAGAGGCTAAAAGAATAGTAATAAACACCATACAAAGAATTGCGCCGGAAACTGCAATTGAAAATGCGGTTACAGTGTTCAATATCGAAAGTGACGAAATCAAGGGAAGAATTATTGGAAGGGAAGGAAGAAACATTCGTGCACTGGAAGCTGCAACCGGTGTGGAGATTGTTGTGGACGATACACCTGAGGCAATTTTGTTGTCAGCATTTGACCCTGTAAGGAGAGAGGTTGCCAGATTGGCTCTTCATCAGCTTGTTACAGATGGAAGGATTCACCCTGCAAGAATCGAGGAGGTTGTTGCTAAGGTTCAGAAACAGCTCGATGATGAAATTATGGAGACCGGCAAGAGGACTTGCATAGACCTTGGTGTTCACGGACTTCATGTAGAACTTATTAGACTTATTGGAAGAATGAAGTACCGTTCTTCATATGGGCAGAATTTACTTCAACACTCAAGGGAAGTTGCGAATATTTGTGCCACAATGGCTTCTGAACTAGGGCTTAACACCAAGACAGCTAAACGTGCTGGTTTGCTCCATGATATAGGAAAGGTTTCAGATGAGGATCCTGAACTTCCACACGCTATTCTTGGTATGAAGCTCGCAGAAAAATACAAGGAAAAACCTGAGATTTGCAATGCAATTGGCTCTCACCACGAGGAGGTTGAGATGACCTCTCTCATTTCGCCTTTGGTTTTAGTGAGTGATGCAATATCAGGAGCAAGACCAGGAGCAAGAAGAGAGGTTATTGAGTCTTATATCAAGAGATTGAAGGAGATGGAAGATCTAGCATTGGCCTACCCTGGAGTGACTAAGACATATGCCATACAGGCAGGCAGGGAACTTAGGGTTATTGTTGGAAGCGAAATGGTTTCCGATAAAGACTCAGAACAATTGTCAATGGATATTGCAAAGAAGATTCAGGACGAAATGGTTTATCCCGGCCAGGTGAAAATTACGGTTATCCGGGAAACCCGGGCAGTAAGTTTTGCGAAATAAGAATTGGCCCTGTTGTTATTTGAATTTTATAAGCATCAGCACAGGATTGTCATTTTCGTTCATTTGGTCGGTTATCCGTTTTAAGGTATCGGACAGCTTATCATAATTATCTTTAAGGTTATGATAATATAACCTTTTTGCTAGATAATTTGGATTTAACGTTAGATAAAATCCGAAAATTTTCATATCTTCTGTATAGGATGAACTTGAGTCACCTCTAATTTTATAGATGCTATTCTTGGCTTTATCGTACACCAAAAATTTAACATTGCTGAAAACTGATTCTTTGTCGAGTGCAATAGCTGATGTCAAAAATATATATTTGTCTGTTTCCAGTACTGGAAATATGCACATTTCACCTCTATTCTGATATTTAGTAACATCTACAAATTTTGGAGTAATTTTAAGAGAATCATCCATAAAGAAAGTTGTGTCAGATCTGAATGAAAAAAAATAACAACCTTTACTAGTAGTAGTAATGGACATTCCTGAAGTTCCTATTTTGCTAGTATGTATCCTGGAGAAATTAATATCCGGAACATCAAGCAGCGTCAGGCTATCCTTGTCAATATAACTTAATGATCTTCTTCCAAAATTCATAACCTTATTTCCTTTGGCTATCCATTCAGGTTGGTAATAAATTGCCTTAGGGTTAAATCCAACCAGAGTTGTATTATTGATATTTTCAATGTTATTAAATGATAAACTCGAACCATAATCTTTTTTTGATTTTTTATATTGCCCCTCTAAGCTGAATACATATAATTGTTCTTCCCTGGTACCCCAAATATAGACCTCCTTTTTAATTGTGTCAACCGAGAAACAAAAAGATCCTGATACCAATTCGCCTGGTCCATTGCCCTTATCACCTATTCTGTATAAAGGTTCTCCTTTAAGACTATATACAACTATTTTAGGATCAATTGTATTAATATCTCCTAAAAATATTCTGTCGCTTGTTACAAACACTTGTCTTGGAAGCTCGCCAATAATAGTCATTGTATCTTTTCCAAATTTTAGCGGGATATATGAGATATCCGCAATATCGCTAAGTCTTAGATCGAGTTCTGGGTAGTTCTTGTTTGCATCAATTTCAATAATTTTATCATGGGGTTGCGTGCTACATGATAAAATTATGATAAAAATAGCAGTGCTTACAAAAAACCATTGATTTAATTTATTTGTCATCTTAATACCTGATTAAAATCATTCTTTAATATAAAATAGCACAGAATAAGATTGTTTTGTGTCGGATTCTCAGCAAGATAGGGAGGTAAATTAATTCCGGGAAGATTACTATTCATGACTTTGAAAAGCTTTCTCTCAATAGAATTAATATAAATCAAGTCGTATGCTCCAATACTGAAAACAGTTCCTGGAAGGTACCATTCCATGATGGTGGTATTATATGACACAGTATTATTGTAGACTTCCATTTGGTTATTACATATTGTAAATAACTTGATTGTAATCAGTTTCTCCTTATGTTTAAATTCGTGATTCCATCTTACAAGCCATTTATCTTCTGAAAGCTGCCATAAACCGGTAAGAGCCATTTGACCTGCTTTTGATTTGACCTTCTTTTTAATGAGTTTTGGTCTGTTGGCCTTATCGATATTCACTAAAATAACAGAATCCTTCGTGTCGAACTTATATCTGTATACAATGTCCTCGAAAAGATACTTTACCAAAACCCCACTGTCACTTTTAGTTATAATATTAACAGGTGCTATCTTGGAAAGAATTGTATCATATAGCTCTTTATCGGGAGTAAAGCTTTTTTTAGAAGGATAATCAATTTGTTTCACGTTCCCTTCTCTAAGGTCTGCTACAAACGTAACTGGAACCGGTAGACTGCAAGTTGTAAGAAGAAGATGAGTTTTATCAAGAAACACTAACTTATCGTACTTATATGCAGGATCTAATTTTATTTCATCGATTTGTTTTCCAAGAGTATCCTGACTTATGATTTTTGTGGATTTTGCTTCAAGGGCATATACTATCTTACTATCCCTATCTATATCAAACGAAATGAAATCATAATTGGCGTCTTGTGTTTGAAAGGTAACATCCAGTAACCCGGTAATTAAATTATATCTCCTTATTTTGTTTTTAACGAGAATGTATACTTCATTCTCTATACTGATAATCTGTTTTACATCATTTTGGGAGAAACTGTCGGTTTTTTCTAGAAAAACAGCTTTATATTCTTTAAAGTATTCATTATAACGGTCTTCTAACGATACAATTTTATCTTTGTTAAATTTTTGCAGATCTATGACTTTTAGGTTTTTCTTGTCGTCTGAACAATTATACAGAATAATTATCGATAGCAGCGAAAGGATGATTCCCAATTTTCTCATTTCATTCTAAATTTAATAATTAGTGGATTTTTGTCACTTTCTGTCTGACCTTTGATCACCAGTATATCTTTGGTAGAAGACCCTTGAAAAACTAAGTCCCGACTGCCTAAAGTTAGAAGACTATCTTTTTTATCTTTAATCTTTACATTCTGATTGTAGCTGCCGGATTCAATATTGTACAGTGATAAAAATGAATTTCTAACTTTTTCCTGAGCATTATTGACTTGGTAAAAAAAGAAAATGAAGTCTCCCCCCTGCACTATATTGCGCATATAGAGTTTATTTCCTTCTAATGCCTGCATATTTTCCATAGAAAGCTCTTCAAAATTTAATGTCATTTTATTTGTCTGGATCAGAAATTCAGGGTTAAGCTTTTTGTTTCGCAGACGGAATAATGTGTCATTAAAGTAATTATAAATGTATGGATTCTGTCTGTCCCCGAAAATAAAGACATTCCCAATTATTAGCTCACCTGGTTGCATTTCTCTGTCAATTTTTGAAAGTAAAACCGGGTTGTCTAAAGAATAATTGTATAAGAACAAATCCATTCCGGATGAGTTATTGGAAGTATAAAACAACAACGAATCTCTATATGGAAAAAATGATTTAAGGTATAAAAGAGTATCTTTAAAATCAGGTTTAAACGAAGAGAGAAAATTACCCTCTCTATCATATTTCAAAAGTTTCTGGCTGGGAAAATCAAATAGATTCACACTACTGTCTTTTTCATTGACAAAGATTTTTTTAACAAACAAGAATTCTCCAGGACCTCTGCCTTGAGTTCCTATTTGACGGACAAATTTTCCTGTTTTCTCATATTCATAAACATTTTTTTCGTCGGAAACAATGTAGTATGATTGATAAGATTCATAAAGATCAGAAATTACACCGATAATTGGAGCCTTTTCAGAATTATCCAGCTCAATGACTTCTGTGCTGCTTACTATGGAATCAAGGGGAATTGTGATACAGTCTGCTTTCTTTGACAAATCGTGCAGTGTAATTACTTTCAGGTTTTCATTCCTGGAACAAGATGCCAATATAAGTATAGAGAATACTAATAGTAATTTTTTCATATATATACTTTTATTAAGATTCTGAAAATCAATCCAAAACTAATAAAAAATATACAAATAAAAAATATTATCTGTCTTTAAATAGCAGGTTGTAGTCTCTTACTGCAGCCCTCTTTACGAATTTTTCAGGGACAAACTTCCATTGATTGAGTTTGGTTGCTTTGATTGTTCCGTTTTGCTTCAGTTTGTCGTATATCAATCCTCTGATATCGGTAGAACGGCTTATGACCCTTCCATCCAGTTCACTTCTTGGAATCTTTGCTCCTTGCTCCAGTATATCGCCTCCTCCGTTGGCCCTGTATGATGAGAGTGCCACCTTGTATTTTGATTCGGGATTAAACTCCATACCGTTGGACATCGATTTAATCGTAATCCTCTCTCCGTCTTCCTTTTGAACATCAACCTCGTATATTATACCTGCGGCAGAATCGAAATTGAAATTCATGTTTTTAAACCTGTACCGGCCGTCATCACCACGAATTTCTATGTTCAACAAATGGTCGTCAGCGCTTTTCATCTGATTTATCCATTTTGAATATGAATACTCCAGATAATCTTTTATCTCCTTGCCGGTCATCTCAATAACATACAATTGATTCTCGAAAGGGTAAAGGTTGAGCAGATCCTGGTAGTTCAATTCTCCGGCAGGTATGGTAATATCAAGAGAAAGTGGGGCTGCAAATGAGATATCGGCATTTGATTTTTCAAGCTGTATTGTATGTATCATATCTATATACTCAGATGACCCGAAATAGGAATCGCGTGATGTAACAGTATTTTCAAGCCTTCCAACAACAGTAATTGTAAATTTCTTGACAGCAAAGAATTCTTTATGAAACTTATTAGTATACTCTATATCTGCAGCAACACCCTTCATCGGAATTGTCTGCGGCTCGTATCTCTTTGAGACAACCTTGCCATCTTCAACTTTAAGATTCACTTTAACGAACGAAAGAGATGATGCCCTGCTGCCACCCTCTAATACCAGAACACTGTCTTGTCCATTCTTGACAAACTCTGCAACTGTTTTATGATCATGTGCAGCCATTACAATATCGATTCCCTTGACATTTTTTGCTACATACCTTGCCGGGTCTTCCATCTGGTAACTGTTCTCATCTCCCAGCCCAGCATGCAAAGCAGCAATAATCAAATGGGGCTTCTCTTTTCTTTGAATATTCACTACAAGATTATCCACCAAAGGGATTATCTCTTCAAATCGCATTCCGCTCCATAACTGCTGAGATAGCCATTTGCTGATATTAGGATTTGTCATTCCTATAACTGCAATTTTAATCCCCTGCCTTACTATTATTGTATATGGTTCGAAATATGGTTTACCGGTTTTTACATCTGTCGCATTAGCTGCAAGATATGGTGGATTGAGCTCTTTTACTATTTTGTCGTAAACAGGATGCCCTGCCTCAATATCATGATTTCCAACTACAACAGCATCATATTTAAGATAATTTGCCACTTTGCTGAAAATATGCTCACTTTTTGTATCAACATAGTTGTAGTAAAACACAGAATTGTCTCCTTGAAGGTGGTCCCCGATATCGAGAAGTACTACTGAGCCCTCTCCTGCCCTCTCACGTGCCCCATTTATGTACGTTGATACAGACGAAAGAGAGAATGCATGAGTTGTAGTATCTGTATATAATGAATCAAAAATACGCCCATGCAGGTCGTTTGTGGCATATATCTCTATTGAGTAGGTTCCATCTTTTATCTTTTCACCCGTGCATCCGGTAAGTGAAACAAAAAGAATTATTATTATATGAAAGAAATATCGTCTCATTAATAAATTATTTCAAAGTTGTCTGCATCCTGCCATGCCTTGAATTTTTGTCTGAATATCACAAGGTCATTAATGTCAAGATTATAGGTTTTGTAATTAAATTCATCAGAAAAAAGTTTGGGTGTCATTGGCTCTCCTTTATAATCCGATACGAATCCTACAGGATTGTAGCTGTTAAGAGGGTCATTGCCGGATCTATTTGTAAATGCATAATAGCTTAAGTTTTCAATAGCCCTTGCACGTACCATAGGCTCTATTACACTCTCCCGGGAAGAGGGCCAGTTTGCCATATTGATTACAAGGTCGTAAGAAAGGTTTTTATTTCTTGACCATACAGGGAACCTGAGATCATAGCAGACCTGCAGTAAAATATTGAAGCCTTTATAGTTCACTATTGTATTGGAATCGCCTCTGGTATATACCATATCTTCTCCTCCATAACTGAAAAGGTGCCTTTTATCGTAATGGTGTTCAGTTCCGTCCGGTTTAACAAAATATGCCCGATTGAACAGTCTGTCACCCTCTTTTATTGGAATAGTTGCAACAATGGCAACATTATACTGCATGCTTTTCTCTCTCATCCACGAAAGTGAAGGTCCGTTTATACCCTCCGCAATCTCTCTATTCATAGTGAAGCCGTATGTAAAAAACTCAGGAAGTATCACTATGTCCGTTCCTGAACTTTTAGTTGTGAATAAGTCTTCTAAAAGTCTTTCACAGTTGCTTATATTTTCTATTGCTTTTTCCCAGACTATCGGGATCTGACATAAAGTTATTCTCATATTAACAAATATTACCAAAGGTAGCTATTCAAATTGAAAAAAATAAATTAGGTTTGTTACAAAATTGTGTGACATGACGCTTCATTTCTCAGTACCTTATATAACGGATTTTGGGCAACAAATGTTCATGACAGGGTCTGTTCAGGAGCTCTTCTCGTTTGATACAAAAAATGGCATTCCTTTAACATTCAGAGACAATGAATGGACATGCACACTTGAAAAGGAGGAACTTGTAAGCTTTGAATATTCATATCAACTGATTAACCAAGATGGCAGTATTGAATTCGAGGCTGGTCCGGCAAGAAAATTCATATACTCTCCTAAATACAATGAATATTTCATAAAAGATGAATGGAAGCAGTTCAGCGATGAGTCTCCGTTTCTATCGATGGCATTTAAAAATGTCCTTTATTTCAATTCGGGGCATTCCCTCAATGAGGCTGGAGATATCACCATAAGATTATCAGCGAATAATATTGCCATTAATTCTGATATTGCAATTTGCGGGGATTGTCCTTTCCTTGGAAACTGGCAACCTGAGTTATCCAAAAAAATGCATTTGAATAGCGATGGTTTTTGGGAAATCATATTTAATAAAAACGAGATTCCGGAAGAAATTGAATACAGATTTATTCAGGTTGTAAACGATACGGATGTAAAATACCGATGGGAAGGTGGGACAAACCGAAAGACCAGTATTCCCCATCTGGATTCTTGCTCATCTCTGATTATTAATCATTTTTCAATTAATATGGCCGCTGTAAAAGCCAGAATTGCAGGGACAGCCGTACCTGTGTTTTCATTAAGAAGTGACGATAGTTGTGGTATCGGAGATTTTCTTGACCTTAAGAAAATGATAGATTTCCTGAAAGTTACAGGTCAGAATGTTTTACAGTTACTGCCGGTGAATGACACAACAATGACCCACACCTGGCATGATTCCTACCCATACGAAGCAATTTCTATTTATGCACTACACCCTATATATATAAATCCGGAAGCCGTTGGTAAAATTTCTGATGGTGAATTTTTAAAATCATTTTACTGTAAGGTTAGCAGGTTAAATAAACTGGAAAAGACAGATTACGATGCTGTTGAAAAAATAAAGTGGTCCTATCTGAAAAAGATATTTGAGCAGGAAGGCGATAAAACACTGGAAAGCGAAGGTTATAAATTATTTTTTGATCATAACAGTTATTGGCTTGAACCCTATTCGGCGTTCTGTTTCCTCAGAGACAAGTATAAAACGGCTGAATTCAAAAATTGGCCAGAATATTCAGTTTATTGTGACGAGGAAATTAAGAATCTACCGAATGAATCTGGTAATACATTCCGTTCTGTCTCATTACACCGCTTTGTGCAATATCATCTCCATAAACAACTATTATCTGTCCATGATTATGCCCGTCAGAATAAAATAATCCTCAAGGGAGATATACCTATTGGAGTAAACAGGAATTCTGTTGAAACGTGGGTGGAGCCATCTCTTTTTAATTTTTCAGGACAGGCCGGAGCTCCACCCGATGACTTTTCTGATAAAGGGCAAAATTGGGGATTTCCAACATATGATTGGGTAAAAATGGAAGCTGACGGTTACTCCTGGTGGAAGAGAAGGTTCAGGAAAATGGCTGAATATTTTGATGCATATAGAATTGACCATATTTTAGGGTTTTTTAGAATTTGGGAAATACCTGAGGATTCAATTGAGGGAGTAATGGGCCATTTCAACCCTTCATTGCCGTTGTCGTCTTATGAGATTCAAAGTATGGGATACATGTTTGACAATAATAGAGATTGCAAGCCAAATATTCAGGAATCCGTTCTTGATAAGTATTTTGGAATCAATAAGGACAAAATTAAAACGCTTTTTCTGGATTTTACAGAACGAGATAAATATGAACTAAAGGAGAGCTTCTGTTCGCAGAGGAAAATAGAAGATTACTTCTTAGCTAACCCAGTATCAGATCTTAAAGTTTTTAAAGAAGGATTATTATCACTATGTTCGGAGCTCTTGTTCCTGAAAGACCCTATAGATCAGAGTAAATACCATCCAAGAATCTCTGCTCAGTTCACAGAATCATACAGGGCTATGGACAATAATCAAAAAGAATGCTTCAACAGTATATACAATCACTATTATTATCATAGAAATGACTTTTTATGGTTCCACACAGCAATGAATAGACTTCCCCCTCTTATATCTGCTACCGGGATGCTTGTTTGTGGAGAGGATTTAGGGATGATCCCATCATGTGTCCCTTCTTTAATGCAATCTTTGAGAATAATGAGTCTGGAGATACAAAGAATGCCAAAAGCTCCTGAAGAGAAGTTTGCAAACACATCAAAATATCCTTATCTCTCTGTCTGCTCTACCGGAACTCACGATACGAGTACTCTAAGAGCATGGTGGGAAGAGGATTATGATTCAAGTAAAAGGTACTTCAAAGAGGTTCTGGGAGAGGAGGGTATTGCACCTGTCTCATGCGAACCATGGCTTTGCAGGAAAATCATTGAGTTGCACCTGAATTCGCCATCTATGCTTGCAATATTTCCGTTACAGGACTGGTTGTCTGTTTCCGGAAGATCAAGAAGATTCAATCCTAATGACGAGAGGATAAATGTACCATCAAATCCCAGACATTATTGGAGATACAGGATGCATTTATCTATTGAAGCTTTACTTAAAAATGAAGAGTTAATTAAAAATATCAGAACAATGGTTAAAAGTTCAGGAAGAGTATTTTAATAATTATTTACTCCTCTCTTTTGAATATATCTTGTCAATTACTAAAGCAATTGCACCATCCCCTGTAACATTGCAAGCTGTTCCGAAACTATCCATCGTTATATATAGAGCAATCATCAATCCTATTAAAGTTTCATCAAATCCCAGCATTGACTGTAGTATTCCAACAGCTGCCATTATTGCACCACCTGGCACACCCGGGGCTGCGACCATAATGATTCCCAGCATAAAGATAAATCCTGCAAAGAGATCTATTCCAACCGGCATGTTCATCATCCACATTATTGCAAAAGCACATGCAACTATTTTTAATGTGCTACCAGCCAGGTGTATTGTTGCACAAAGCGGTATTACAAAGTCTGCTATTTCAGGGTCAACTCCATTCTTCTTTGTCTGTGCCAATGTTACAGGAATTGTTGCTGCAGAGGATTGGGTCCCTAAGGCAGTCATGTATGCTGGTAACATATTTATAAGAGACTTAATTGGATTCCGGCCTGTAATTGCCCCCATCACAAAAAATTGAAAAAGCAATAATAATATGTGCATCACAAAGATTACTATTATAACCTTAAAGAAAAGCCCCATAATGAGTGAGACTTGTCCCTCTTCCGTTATTTTTAGGAAAATGCCATAAATATAGACAGGCAATACTGGAATTATTGCTTTCGTAATAACAATCGTTATAAGATCTCTGAATTCAAATAATGATCTCTTAATAAGATCGCCTTGAACGACCGCCAAACCTAAACCTATAATAAAAGCCAGTACTAGAGATGAAGTAACTCCCATAATTGGGGGCATATCTATGGAGAAAAATGGAGGAATCGCATTAGTAGTAAGATTTCCCAGATTCTCCAAAGACAATGACTTATCCATCAAAAGAGGGAGAGAAAACTTTGTTGTGAAATATGAAAAAAATCCCGCAAAAAGCGTTGAACCATATGCTATCAAGGCAGTTATACCAAGTAACTTCCCAGCTCCTTTACCCAGATCGGCTATTCCGGGGGCAACCAGTCCAAGAATTATCAATGGTATGACAAAGCCAAGAAAATTACTGAATATTGAATTAAATGTCACGAAAATCCGGACTATTGAGACAGGAAAAACAAATGATGAGAGAATACCAAGAATTATTGCAATTATAATCTTAGTCAGAAGCCCTGTTTTGAATTTAAACATACCGTTTGCGTTATTATCTTTATTATTATCTTATTTTAGAATGCCAACCCCATAGCCCCCTGATGCTTTTGCCCAAGCTCTATTCATCATTTGAGTATTGAATACCATTGATATATTTCCTGATTTGTCAACTGCAATTATTCCGCCACCGGATCCACCCATAGGATCAATTTTATTAAATATTACCTCTCTTGCAGCTTGCTCCAGTAAGAGCCCCTTGTACTCCATTAATGCAGAAATATCATATGCTACCACTCTACGAATCCATAATTCCCCATGACCAGTTCCGGAAACAGCAACAGTGTTGTTATTTGCATAGGTTCCAGCTCCTATAATTGGGACATCTCCTACCCTGCCCCATTTTTTTCCCGACATTCCACCCGTAGAAGTTGCTGCAGCAAGATTTCCTTTGCTGTCCAGTGCCACACAGCCTACTGTTCCCCTTGGATCTGGGTTTTCCTTCTGCTTTTTTATGCTATTGATTTGCTCAACCCTCTCTTTTGTTGAAAAATATGAGTTTTCTACAATCTCCTCTCCCATGGATTTTGCAAAGGCAGATGCCCCTTCACCTATCAGAAGTACATGTTGTGTACTATCCATGACTAGTCTTGCCGTCTTAATCGGGTTCTTTATATCTCTGACACCTGCAATTGCTCCTGCCTTAAGGTTGGAGCCATCCATTATTGCCGCGTCAAGTTCGTGAATACCTTCAATATTTAATACTGCTCCTTTACCCGCATTGAACAGTGGACAATCTTCCAGGTAGACAACCACCGCCTGAACAGCATTGAGACTACTCTCTCCGCTTGCGAGCATGTCAGTACCAATTTTAAGTGCAGCAAGCAGATGTTTTTCATACACTTTCTTCTTTTCATCAGTAAGAGATGCTGAGCTTCCTGCTCCCCCATGGATGGCAATAGCCCATTTTTCCTGCACTCTTTTTTCCTGACAAATAACTAATTGACTACTAATCATGGTCAATATCAATGACGTAATGAGCTTAACTTTCATAATTTCTTATTAAATTTATACGAAATTAGTTAAAAAAATGAAAAGTATTTATATTGTTTTGACACTCTGTTGTCTCACCGCTTTCCTGACATCAAATGCTCAGTCGGCATCTGGTAAGATGGTCGAACTATTTAACCCTTCTACGGTAAGGAATGTATACGAAATTGTAAAGTATGTTCCTCTGGGGGAGGCTAAGCAAATAGCATTAGCTAAGTTAATCGAAAAGGAGGACCTTTTCTTTGCAAAATGTCTCAAGGATGATCAAGTAATAAGTACCCGGAATAAAAATATTCTCTTAGCCATGAGGAAGGAAAGCCTTCAAAATGTTCTGTCAGAAAAGGAAATAGACCAGTATTACAGGGGAATAAGCGATTCTGAAGCAGAAGCGATGGCTATAGAAGTAAGAGAAAAAACGAAAATACAATTAGGGACATCATATCAAGAAGGTAAGTTCATTTTTGCCTCTTTTTACAAAATATTCCTTGAATCAAAAGTGGCTGAACTGAAATATGCTGACTCCCCAAAACAACGGGATTTAGTATTAAAGAAGATAAAAGATGATGAATTGAAGGTTTTACTTGAGAAAAGCGGTCTTTGGGTAGATGAAAACCTTATAGCCAAAAGAGTATGGAGATTCAAACCAAATACACCATTAAGATAGATAATAATAAAAGCCATTATGATGAATTCCAAAAGATTGACAAAATACGCAATTGGTATAGGATCTCTTGCTATTTCAGGGACGTTATTACCGATATCTGGCAATGCTCAGAATCCAAAAAATGCTAATAATCATTTGAAAAGACCCAACATACTTTTCATTGCTGTTGACGATCTCCGGCCGGTAATATCTGTCTATGGCGACAAGATGGCCCATACCCCAAATTTCGACCGTCTGGCAAGATATAGTGTTACTTTTACAAGTAACTACTGCCAGATGGCACTTAGTGGCCCAACAAGGGCTAGCCTGCTCACTGGTCTCCGTCCCGATCATATCGGTGTCTGGTCACTACAGGGCAATTTCCGTATAAACAATCCTCAAGCCATAACTCTTCCTGAGATTCTAAAGATTAATGGTTATGAAACAGTCGGTATAGGTAAGATATTCCACCCACTGGATAATAAAAAGTTCCGTGATGATCCTCAATCCTGGAGTCTGCCATATATAAAAACGCCCTCTCCCACATATTTGATTGCAGGTGGCAGAAAGGCAACAGAATGCGCAGATGTTCCCGACAACGCTTACGAAGATGGAATTATTGCTGAAAGGGGTATTGAACAGCTTAAGTCATTGTCAAAATCTGAAAAACCATTTTTTCTTGCGGTAGGGTTCAAAAAACCTCATGCTCCATATGTTGCTCCCAAGAAATATTGGGATATGTACGACAGGGACAAGATGCCAATTGCAGAATATCAGGGTATGTCATCTGATCCTGTTTTATATGCCTATCATCCTTCAAATGAACTTAAAGTATATTCCGATATCCCCCATTTCCATAGTTACGAGGACACAAAGCATCTTGATGAAGCAACTCAACGCAGAGTTATACATGCTTACTATGCATGTGTTTCCTATATTGATGCTCAGCTAGGAAAGATTCTGGATGAACTTGAAGGGCTAGGATTAGCAAACAACACAATTATAGTTTTGTGGAGTGATCATGGATATCATCTTGGAGACCATGGCCTTTGGAACAAGACAACAAATTTTGAAACATCTACACGTACTATCTTGATGATTTGCGCACCAGGAATGAAGAGGGATGTCTTCTCAAATTCAATCTCCGAATTTGTTGATGTATATCCTACAGTTTGTGATTTAGCAGGAGTAGATGCACCAGAAAATCTTGATGGAAAAAGTTTGGCGCCTGCACTTAAGAACCCTTCTATTAAGATAAACGAATATGCTTACGGTCAATATAACAGAGGAAATATTAACGGCTATTCATGCAGAAATTCTAAATATCGTATGGTTGAATGGATTAAAGACTTCAGGACATATGTCCCGTTTGAAGGAAAAGAGATGGTAGGGATTGAGCTGTATGACTATGAAAAAGATCCTCTTGAAACCAAAAACGTTGCTAAGGACCCTCACTATAGAAAAGTTTTCGATAAAATGCAAAAGGACCTTCACTCTTATTATCAGCAACATTTTGAGAAAAGCAAGAAGTATCGAATTGCAGAACTATTCCCAATGAATCAGAAAGCAAGAGATGATGAAGAGGAGTAAAATTTCGAAAAAAAAACCGGCTCAAAAGAAGGCCGGTTTTTTAATTGATATATAATTTCTTAGTTAGGTATCAGCACCTTAATGTCGTCGAGGAATATCCTATTTTTTCCTGCACCAACTCCTGACAAAGCGTAATCTCTGCCCAGGAACTTGATTTGAGTTTCAGATGTTGCTCCGGTAATTGTAAACGACCTTTCTGTGGCAATATCAGCCCAAATAGCAGTACATGTTGGGTCAGTTGTAAAATTAGGCCAGTTATCTATTGTAAATGTGCTGGTACCTATTGTACCTGGACCAATAATGCTTACAACAAGAATATTGTCATCTTTTGTACCTGCTGCAGTCATATATGGAACCGCCTTGAATTTAACCAATAGATTCTTTGTCCCTACAAGTGCTGTTAATTTTGGAGAGATTAAATCACCCCCATAACTGGTCAATCCCAATTTTACAAACCCTGGACGAGCATATAATGCAACTTTTGTGTAGAAAGGATTTACGGTAGTTGTCCACCCCCTGGTTTGCTCTGCAGTTGTCCAAGAATCGTATCTTGTTTCACCTGTTGTAGTATAGAATACTGCGCTACCGTATGTCAACCAGTTAAAGTCTTCAAACAATACAATTGTTCCTTCGCTCTTGCCTTCTTGTTTAACAACAAGTGTCACATTCAAATTTGGGAAAGCAGTGCAAACAAATGAAACATTAGCAGTTCTTGGAGCAGTTTGTGTATTTTCTGTTGCGGCAAAGGTCAGATCTGTGCCGGATGCTCCCAGAACAGAACTCTTTAGAGTCAGCCATGTAGCATCTGAACTGTAGGTGTATGTAACATTTGCTTTTACATTAACTTTCACGTCTTGGGCAAGTGTATTGATATTCTTGCCTGCAACAATATCAGATACAGTGAGGTATGGAGTAGCTTTATCCTGATTGACAGTGAATAAAACAGGTTGTTCCTTTCCATCAACAATAAATGTGAACTGCATCTGACGATCTACGAATGTATTGTTCTGCTGAACAATGACTTTCACTATACCATCATCATCACCCTCATTTGGGAAAAATTTCACCCAGTTGTTGGCGGTTTTTTCCACAATTTTCCAACTCTGATTTGAGCGGATAATATGCTTTAATCCAGTAAGGTTGCCCGCATAACCTACTGTGTACCCGGTTGGACTTGTTTGCTCTGTAGCATCTTTAAAAAGAAAATACGGGTCTCCTGTATTCTCTGTCAACTTTTTCTCACATGAAGTTAAGACAGCAACCACGAAGAGAAGCAGTATATAAATATTTTTTGTTTTCATACTTAAATAATTGTTTTTCATATTAATGGTAATATGCTAAATTCTATTTTATTGCTTGCTTACTCCACCAAACCGGTGTTTTCATATCATTTGCGCCACCCATATCAAGCAATGCTGCTTTGGCATTCTCTGCATTCGTAGACATTGTTGTATTCGGATATCCAAAACGTGTAGGAAGGATATTGTCATTGTAAACTGTACCGGCTCCTATTGTCAGGACAGGATAACCTGTTCTGCGATACTCGTGATAAGCTTCCATACCAACCCAGAATAGAGCCAGATATTTTTGATTACCAAGAAATTCTGCTTTGTTTGTTGCCAAATCCCATGAACCAAGTGGAGAAGCCAGATAAGTATCAACGTTTGCTGTAGTTATAGATACAGGAGGAACACAATATGCACCCTGTGCCGACCATTTCTCCATCGATGCCCTGACACCTGCCTCGTAATAAGTTTTAGCAGCAGCAGTACCTCCACTGATAAATCCTTTAAGTGCGGCTTCTGCAAAAATGAATTTTACCTCTGCATAATCCATATAGGTTGCAGGAGCGTCTTTCCTGCAGAAAACCAGATAGTTTAACCATGAAGTTCCAACATCTACTGTGCCTCTTTCCTGGTCAGTACAGCCAGATTTTGTTCCAATCCAGATATTAAAAGGATTGACAGCTACGGTAGGATTTTTCTTTCCAATTATTGGCAACCGTGGATCTACGTATGACTGACTTCCGTTTTGGTCAGTATAAACGGTCATTTTGATAAGTTGTGTAGTTAGTTTTCTTCCACTTGAAGTAAAACCGCTTTCCGTAGTTGTTCCAAAATTGCTTAAGTATGGATCAACCCCGGAAAATTTAACAGTAGCATTATCGCTATTAGATGTGAATATTGGATACTTGGTTGAATTGCCCAATATCTCTGTCATCTTGGTTCCTACATTCATCTCAGTACGTCCGCTCACCCTGCATAAAAGTCTTAGATATAAAGAGTTGTTGAATTTTCTCCATAAAGCCATATTGCCTCCGTACATACCATCCATAGAAGGTTTCTGTAATGTAGGATTTGTTGCATAAATTGTATTTGCTGCTTCAAGGTCGGCAAACATGAACTGGTATATCTCTTTTTGTGAGTTGAATTTTGGGGTAAGTGTACCGCCAAGTTTTCTCCCTGAGAATGCCTCTTCATAAGGAACACTGCCAAACATATCTGTCATATTAGAGAAGAAAAGAACTTTAAATGTCAAAGCAATAGCTTCTAACGATTTGTCTCCTTCCTCTACAGCCAATTCATGCATGTGGTCCACGTTTTTTCCGTAAGTAGCGTAATGATTCCAAAAACCGGCCCAATCCCTCGATTCCTCTAGAAAATAGAGATGCTCTCTACGTGTTATACCTCCAGTATGTGCCGTAAATTGAATAAGCTCATTGTTATAATACCAGGTGCGCTCAAGCCATTGATTGGCAGAATTGTATAAAATGGGTTCAAACATGTTGGATGCTTGTATCATACCAACTATTGTCCTGTTTGGATTTGTATTAGTCTCCTGGAAATTCTTCGTACAAGAACTAATTGTTCCTAGAACAAACCCACACAATATTATTAATTTCAGTTTTTTCATTTCTTATTAATATTTTAATTAAAATGACAGTTTTAAGTTTACTCCATAAGTGCGGGTCATTGGAAATGAACCTGCTTCAATACCATTGAATACATTTGTTCCAGTCATCATACCTCCTTCAGGATCATATTGCGGCCAATTGTCGATAGAGAAGATATTAGTTGCAAAAACAGCAATATTGGCTCCTTGAAGGAATCCGGTTCTTTTGCACAGCTTTTCAGGAATATTGTATTCCAGTCTTGCCTCTCTGAATTTCAGGAAGGATGTATCATAAGTATGCGCCTCTCCATTATATCTGTCTAGAGTAAGTGCTTGATAATAAGTGTAGATGTTTTCTGTTATTGTGTTGTTTACCTTGCATGTAGTAGTACCATCTGTATTAGTGGTAACCAGATTTACTCCCTCTGCAACTATACCATCATAACGTCCATTTAGTGAGTTTGTCAGTTTTCCCTGATAAGACAAAATTCCGTCGGTAACTGAGAATCTGTTACCACCCCACTGATAAGAGAAAGACATGTTCAGAGTAAGGTTTTTATATCTGAGAGATGTATTGAATCCCCCCCTCCAGTCAGGATTAACTTTTCCGAGATAATTATCAGCTGTGGAAACAACTGATGGTAGACCTGTTTGTTCGCTAAGAAGGACTTTTCCTGAGCAATCCACCTTGTTGCCAGATGCATCTAGATAAAATGAACCTTCGGGTGCTTTTTTCATTGCAAACCCATATAACTGATGCATCTCTTGTCCAATATATGAATATACATGCAACCTGCCACCAATTGTTGTACCCATGTCTGTTTCCAGCGGTTTGGTTGGATCCCAGCCATCTTGAAGACTTACAAGTTTGTTAATGTTTTTTGACCAGTTGGCATTAAATATCCATGTAAAATCTTTTGTTTTAACAGGAGTAGTATTCAAAGAGATTTCAATTCCTTTATTATTTATCTCGCCAGCATTGATTTTCATTGAAGATGCACCCACTATAGGATCAATGTCTACTGCAATAATTTGGTTTGTAGTTGTAGAGTTGTATACAGCTATATCAAGACCTAAACGGTTCTTGAAGAATTTTGTCTCAAGACCTAGTTCCCAGCTCTCAACATTTTCCGGTTTAATCATAGGGTCAGGAATAACTGATGGTAAAGTATATCCACCGCTTATTGCAGCAGCTGAATAATACTGGTCTAGTGAATACGGACCTGTGTCATTACCTACGTTTGCCCATGAAAGACGAAGCTTTGCAAATGAAATTACAGGAGCATTATTCTGAAAATCAAAAATCTTGTCTAGTAATATACTACCGGCAACTGAAGGATAGAAATACGACCAGTTACCTTTTGACAAAGTGCTTGACCAGTCATTACGGCCTGTAATATCTAGATAGTAAGTATCTTTCCAGCCAAGAGAGACCAGCCCGTATAAGCTGTTGATTATTTTGGAACTTCTGTAGTTAGTCGGAATCGGATTTATTCCTGTAGGCACATTGGATGTGTTGTATACTCCGTCAAGATTTAATTCATTCAGCTGAATATTATTCTTTAGATATTGTGTCGACATATTGTTTCCGCCAAATGCAGCAGTTAAAGAGAGGCGGTTGTCAAACATCTCTTTTTGATATTTCAACAGAAAGTCTGTATTGAATTCATAGTTGATAAGTGTCTCTTCCCTATAGAATCCGTTGTTCCATACAGCAGTTAATTTTGGTTTCCTTTGTGTTCTGAATTCAACACCCATATCCATCCCCGACTTAACATCAAGGGTAAGTCCTTTAGCAATATTGAATGTAAAACCTGCAGAACCGAAAACCCTGTCCTTATTTGTTGAGTTAAGTTCCTCGTAAAGAATACGGTAAGGGTTATACGAACCTGTCCCGGCAAAAACCAGGCTGTTCCCGTTTTCAGAAATAGTAGCATTTCTGTTTATTGCATTGAATCTTCCCTGAAAATACTCATCCCTCCAGTTACTCATCGAATTTGAATTATAGCCCCACATCAAGTCATACATAACCGTTGTCTCATGATAACCTGCCATTGGCATATTGTCGCTATCTGTACGATAATAGTTAACTTTTGAATTAAACTTTATCCATTTGTTAACCGGCGATTCAAATGAAAATGAATAAGATTGTTTCTTGTATCCGGTATTAGGTAATATCCACTCATTCTTTATGTCGGCCATCGAGAATCTTACATTTGTACCTTCTCCGTTGCTGCCGTTAATTGAAAATGAGTTGTTGTAAGTAACACCATTTCTAAAAATTCCTGTAAACCAGTCATCTTGATAAACAAATGGTGTCATTGAAATTTTTCCGGTTTCCCAGTTTTTACCTTCATATTGATAACGAAGTTTATTTGGATCAAATTTTTCTCCCCATGCATATCGTGAAATGTTTCTTGCAGGAAAATCAGATGTACCAACTAAATCGGAATTTAAAGTCCAGAAATTGTATGGATTAAGCCCCATATCTGATCCTGATCCATATTCAGTCTGAAAAGATGGCCAGTAACCTGCTCTTTCAACTACCACAGATGAGTTTACAGTTACACCAATCCCTTTATTCTTACGACCGGTTTTAGTTGTAATTACAATTGCTCCATTAGCTGCACGAGAACCATATAGTGCTGTTGCAGCAGGTCCTTTCAACACCGATACAGATTCTATGTCTTCCGGATTAAGGTCACTTGCACCATTTCCAAAATCTACAGGAAAATCTGCTCCAGAATTTGTATAGCTACTGCTTGAAGAAGTTGCTGTCGTTCCTGATCTGATAGGAACGCCGTCAACAACAAAAAGCGCTTCATTACTACCATAATTCAATGACTGATCACCTCTCAAGGTTACACGTTGTGAGGAAATCGGTCCTGAACTTGCTCCGTTAAAGGTAAGACCTGCGACTTTACCCGCCATACCATTTAGCCAGTTACCAGAAACAACCTGAGTAAGTTCCTCGCTTCCAACTTTTGTCACAGCATAACCAAGAGACTTCTGGTCACGAGTCAAACCTAACGCTGTTACTACAAGTCCTTCAAGCTGCCTTGTTGAAAATGCTAGTAATACATCAATTTGATTTTGCTTGGCAACAGTAACGCTTTTTGCATCATAACCAATACATGTGAATTCAAGTACCTGTCCTTCATTGGCTTTTATGCTATAAATTCCATTCAGATCTGTAACTGCTCCACGTGTAGTACCTTTAACCATGATGGCACACCCGATTACAGGCGTTTTTCCATCTGACTCATACACGGTTCCTTTAATTGTGGTCTGAGCCCATAGTTGCATAGCAAACAATGAGACTGTAACCAGAACCAAGAACTTTTTTAAGTAATTTTTTAGATTCATAGATTAAATAATTAGGATTAATATAAGAAATTTTATTGCATCGATGTTTTGAACTCCTTTGGACGTGTCATTGTTTCTGTAAAAACATTACCGTTCCGGTCGGTTAATTTAATTTCAAGTGTTGATGTTGCACTTGAGGCAGTTACTTCAAAAATATGAGATGAATTATTCGTAATAAAAGATGATGTTGGTTCAGCGTTATAATTAAGCCTTTGCATCTCATATGATATTATATGCAGTGGATCCTTTTTATACTTACGCGTCACAGTAAGTGGTAAACCATTCTCTTTAACTTCCAGACTACAGGAATTGTCGTAATTAAACACATTTATCATAACAATGTTTCCCTTGTTTTGTGTATTGTACTCTCCTGCATATGTTGGAACCATTGCTTTATAAGTATCACTAGCACTTGGGGTGAAATTTGCAGCATTAATCTCAATAGTATTTCTGTCGTAAGTCCGGAATTGCTTGTTTTTATTGTATCCGATGCCCTTAAACGTATACTTGACAACCTTGTCATTAACTTCAAAAATTCCATAACCTCCCGGAGAACCGTCTTTGCAGATATGATTTCCTGCATATCCGCTTTTTCCTGTCCACCACCATGTAGCACTAATTGCTGCAATATTATGTTCATACATATTGCTTGAAATTTCCACATTATAATTAATATGTGTGTGACCCGAAATGAACTTTACATTTGAAAATCCATTAAACACAGCCTTAAGTTCAGTTCCATTTGTCAAATCATTTCCAGTTACCTGCTGACCAGAGGAATTAACAGAAACTGAGTGAACAGGCGTGTGAAGTGCTACAATAACAGGTGTGGTTTTATCGGTTACTTCTGCCAGGTCCTTTCCCAGCCAATTTATTTGTTCTGCAGATACAACTTCAAGATAATCTCTGGCTCCTATGACACCTTGTGATCCACCTGCATTTATATACTGCACATCATCTAGTATTACATAATGTACCTTACCAATATTTATTGAATAATATGACGGACCTATAATTTGTTTAAATGGAGATTCTGCAGGAAAATCAAATGCTTTATATGGATCGTTATCATGATTTCCCATAATATTGAATATTTGAAATCCAATACCATCAATTTCATTAAGGTAATTACTAAGTGCATAAGAGTTTTCATACCAATAGGCATCCCAACTCATATCTCCCAACGCAATACCATAAACCTTAATACCGGAACTCTTAAGTTGACTAGCATAAGAAGAGGCTTCTGCATAGAAACCGCTTTTAAATTGAGAAATATCATTATTCCGGTTTGCCAGATGCATATCAGCCATCGCAATTATGACATGATTTTTGTTGTCGACTTCAGAAAGTTCAAAATTACGCTGGTCGACAACAGTTGTGCTGCTTGTTAAATATTCAAAGAATGCCGGTAGCTTATTCTTTGTTGCAACTTCGTAGTTTGATGGTATCGATATAAATACATAACCGTGTTTTTTGGCAGACTGCAGGTAGTATATTCCGTCTGCATTTGTTTTTGTCACTTCTATTCCGTCTGAAACAACAACATTTGCAATGCCTTTACCGTTGCAATAAACAATTCCTTTAATGTTTTTGCCGGCAATATCCGGGATATTTGTGTTTGACTGTATGCTTAATGTTGTAGATCCCAATGTAATTTCTTTTGTCCCTCTAACTGCCGAGATATTATACCTGCCTGAATTAATTGTTGCCCCTATATTAATAGTGACTCCGGTGCTTGTAACGTTACTAACAGTAAACTCATGTTTCACACTTGCATTGTCTACAGATGTGAATTTCAATTTATCCCCGGCAGCAAATCCGTTTCCAACAATGGGTATATCAGAATTCAGAGCAACCGAAATAGTGCCTGGTATTGATATACCTGTAAGTTTAAAAGTATCTGTCGGAATTGGTTCTGGTACTGTTGATTTTCCACATCCTACTATAAGCATAGTGCTTATTAACAGAAGATTCAGACTTAAAATATTTAGAACTAATTTTTTCATCAATAAAATTTTGTAATTTAATTACATAACAAGCTGAACCTATTAAAGTTCAAACATTTAACAAATATTGCACAGAGTGGCTTTCTCTCTCTTCCATGTAGTTGCGGAGAAGATTATTGCTAAGACACTGGCTGCTATAAATATCCAGAAGGTGGCATTCCATCCCAGATTTTGATTACTTGCAACTGCTCCTATTAATACTTTTGAGAGCAGAGCATCACCAATAAGATAACCAAATAACCCTACAAATCCAGCTGCTGTTCCGGCTGCATTTTTAGGCACCAGATTAACAGCCTGAACACCAATCAAAGCGACAGGGCCATATATAAAAAAGCCGATTGAGATTAGTGAACCGTATACAACAGCTACTCTTGTAGCTAAAAGTTCAGTTGAAAAAGTTTCAGAAACAAAAGCAGCGACAGGTGCTGCTTTCCAATATAAAATTACAGACAACAATACAAGCGCCATATAAATGACATTTGCCGGAGCACATCTGCCCTTAAACAATTTTGAAGAAATTAATCCACAAACAATTGTCCCTGGAACCCCAGCATAATTATGAAGTGAAAAAGCCATTTTACTTTGTTCACTATTCAACAAACCAGCCTCCTGACAATATGTGGGCGACCAGTCCCCTATGCCATAACGGACTAAATATACAAAAATGTTTGCCAGGGCTATGAGCCAAAGAACCTTGTTCTTGAATATGTATTTTACAAATAGTTCCGAGACAGGAATTTTGGCATCTGAAGTCATCTCCTTCTTAACAGTACAGTCATTTCTGTACTTATCGATAGCAGGCAATCCACATGCTTGAGGATTGTCTCTGAGTGCCCACCAGCAAAAAACTGCTACAATAAGCGCAACTGCAGCAGGAAATACAAAAACGGCTCTCCAACTCTGATCAACCATAGTTCCTCCTCCAATATCGACAAGAAAGAAACCGCCCATAACCACTGTGCCTACTGCTGCAAGATTACCCATCAAGCCACTTCCGAATGTATGCGATGTGTTCCATATAGACATTTTGAAACTTCGCTCATTGTGAGAGAACCAATATACCATCACTCTTCCGCAAGGGGGCCAGCCCATACCGGAGAGCCATCCTATTACCAGCATAAAGAAAAATATTATAGCTACAGAACTGGTTGCAAAAGAGAACAAGCCCACAGACATCATTATTGCTGACGACAGGATAAGTCCGATTACCAGAAATTTACGGGCATCGGACCTGTCGGAAAGGGCTCCCATTAAGAATTTGCTGAATGAATATGCTATTGCAATTGCAGACATGGCAATTCCCAATTCAAGCTTCGAATACCCCAAACCTCCATTTTCAACGGATTGTATCATCCCGGGAATAGCTAAGGCAAGATTTTTTCTAACCAGGTAATATGCTGCATATCCTAAAAATGCACCTAAAAAAACCTTAAGTCTCATTTTTTTGTACTCCGATGCAATTTTATCTTCCGGGAGTAGTGGTTTAGCGGCTGGAGGGTCTAAATATTTCAACATAAATCTTATTTTATTGATGGTAAAAATAGGTTTATAAAGTTACCATTTGATTACAAAATAATGAAAATTGAGCTAATCACAATATATATTACTTAATAATGTAATTATCTGCAATGCTATTAAAACTGGCAATCTGTAAATCTATCCATTTCTGGTCATATCCGAATTCCCTGGCCATAACTTCAGCTACCTTTGGCGCAGCCTCTACTGCTGCTCTTGCATCAATATATAATAATCTTACACGACGCGAAAGCACATCTTCTACATTTCTGGCCATCTCTTCTCGAACTGCCCAAACAACTTCTGCAACTGAATATCCATATTTTGGATGAATCTTAACCGCCATTTCAGGGTCTTGATTAATCATCATTTCTATGGCAGCCATGTCAGAACCATAAACATACATATGATTAGACAAATCCGGATCTTGTCTGTAACCATGAATCCTGAAATTCTTTGACACACATTTTTTAGGGCTAATCAATTGCATTTTAATCGCCTTATCAACTGTATCTTCTGCCATACGCCTATATGTTGTCCATTTCCCGCCGGTTATTGTTATCAGGTTATTATCCGAAACAATTATCTTATGACTTCTTGATATCTCCTTAGTACTTTTCCCTTCTTTCTTTGGGGCTGCGAGTGGTCGCTGTCCTGCAAACAATGAAAGGATGTCTTTTCTTTCAGGTTTACGTACCATATATAGTGCGGCTGTCTTCAGTATGAATTCTATCTCTTCTTCCATTGGTACAGGTTCAAGTTCTGCATGTTCCCTAACAATATCTGTTGTTCCTACAACCACTTTTTCATGCCAAGGGACGGCAAATAAAACCCGTCCGTCAGAAGTTGCAGGTATCATCAATGCATAATCACTGTTGAGAAAAGATTTGTCAAAAACCAAGTGTACTCCCTGACTTGGTTTGACCAATCTGTGGTTTGAAGGTTCATCCATTTGTATTATATCATCAACAAAGACGCCTGTGGCATTTATTACGGATTTTGACCTTACTGAATAAACTACCAGCGACTCTAAATCCTGAACTTTAACACCAGAAACATTTCCATAGTCGTCGTGGATGATTCCTGTTACTTTCATATGATTTATCGGGTTTCCGTCATTCTCAGCACAGGATTGGGCAAGATTGATTGCCAGTCGGGAGTCATCAAATTGACCGTCATGATATATAACCCCTCCCTTAAGGCCTTCAGTTTTTACTGTTGGCAAATATTTTGCAGTTTTGCTCTTATGTATAAACAAAGACCTGCCTAAACTCAGGCCTCCCCATGATAACATGTCGTAAAGTGTCAATCCGCAAGTATACATCAAATTGTCAAAATATGTGTAATTTGGTATTACAAATGATTGATCTTTCACAAGATGAGGTGCATTATGCTTTAAACGGCCTCTCTCTGTCAATGCTTCTCTAACTAATGCAACATCACCCTTCTGGAGGTAACGGACTCCTCCGTGTACCAGTTTTGTACTTCTGCTTGAGGTGCATTTTGCAAAGTCATCTTGTTCAAACATTGCTACTTTATATCCTCGTAATGCAGCATCCAAAGCAACACCTAATCCTGTTGCACCTCCACCAATTACAACCATATCCCAAATAGTTGTTTCATCGGCGACTCTCTTTAATAACTCTTCGCGTTTCATTAAGCAAATTTTATGAATATATATTTCTTTTCGTAAGGCTACATATTTGTATCGAAACAAATCTAAGCACTTATTTTAATATTTCAAAATTAATTATTGATTTTTACTTTCATTTCGACATTTTTCAGACAAATAATTAAATATAGATTTCGTTACAAAAGAAAAAAACAGCTATACTTGCGAGTTTTTGATAAAAATTTCTAATTGTAAAACAAAGTGGTATATTAGTATTCAAATTTAACTCTCAAAAGTTATGGTAAAAAATCTTCAAAACTCAAATATTAACATATTGAATGAAAGGCATGAATATATACTTGACACTCTTAGAAAGCAGAGTTCAGTTTCAGTTACATCTTTTGCCAGTCAGCTAAATGTTTCTGAAGTCACTATAAGAAAAGACCTTAGCTATCTTGAATCTTTAAATATGCTTTATAGGGCACATGGGTGCGCAATATTGATTAATCCATACATTAATGACAGGCATATTAACGAAAAGGAAAAAATCAACACAGAGAAGAAACGAGCAATCGGAATTAAAGCAGCCTCCTTAATTACTGACAATGATTCAATTATAATTGCTTCTGGAACCACTATGCTCTCTCTGGCTCGTGAGATTAAAACGAATACTCATTTAACCGTTGTTACTGCGGCAGTCAATGTTGCTTCAATTTTGTCCAGAGATAAAAATATTGATGTAATACAGCTGGGTGGAATTCTAAGAAACAGTTCAATATCTGCAGTTGGTTCATACGCAGAGATGATGATACAAGACTTTTCCTGCAGCAAACTTTTCATTGGTGTAGATGGTTTTGACACCAGCTTTGGTTTGACAACAACAAATCTGATGGAGGCAAATCTTAACAGATTGATGATGAATGCCGCACAAAAGATAATTGTTCTGGCAGACTCTTCAAAATTCGGGTTAAGAGGATTTAGTAAGATTTGTGATATTTCAGAAATTGATCAGGTTATAACAGATGATAAAGCTCCAAAGCATTTTATAGATAAATTAAACGACATGGGAATAGAAGTTTCCATCGTTTCCGAATAGGAGATGGATAAAATATCCAATGTTCTGAATTTCCTTGAAAGTTTGTCTATACCCTACACTCTTTTCAGACATCCTTCTCTACCTACAATAGATATTGCTATGGAGTATTGGAAAGAAATAACCGGCACTCATTGTAAAAACATTTTCCTAAGGAACCATAAAGGAGATAAGCATTATCTGGTAATTTTTGAATGTCACCATGAGCTCAACATTCATGATCTTGAAAAAAGACTCAGAGAGGGCAAGTTATCTTTTGCATCTCCTCAAAGACTAGAAGCAAACCTTGGCCTATCTCCGGGATCGGTCTCTCCTTTCGGTTTGGTTAATGATACAGAGCATAAGGTAAAGGTTTTTATAGATATTAATCTGCTTGCAAGTGAATATCTCTCTTTTCACCCAAACGACAATACTGCTACCTTGTTAATAAAAACAGACGATTTTAAAAATTTCTTGAAAATATGCAAAAATGAATGCCATTTTCAGGAACTTTATTGAAGATCATATGCATATTTAGCTGCCCTGTTTATCAAATTATTAAAGACCAAGGTTTTTTTAAATTCTTCTATAGTATTTTCCAGAAGATTATCCTTTAAAAGAAAGGCATCATCAACTCGTTGTGACAGAAAATAGTCTTTTAGTTTAAAGTACTCCACATATACAGAATCTGAAGGAAAGCCTGCGGGTACTCTCTTTAGGGAACTAGTGCTGTCAAGAGTGAATTTCCTTGCAATATTCACAGCCTCTGAAAAATTTTCCCCGTTTAGCATAATCTCCTCGCGTATACTTTTAATTACTTTTGGGTCCGGGCAGTAAATTCCAGTGCTAAGCAAATGACTTCCAATATAATTGGCATCTTGCGCCTCTATGTGAAAATAGTAACCAGAATAACCTCCGGATTTTCCATTAGGTGCTACAAATGCTCCCATATGAGTTTTGTAGGGTGTCTTGTCTTTTGAAAATCTTATATCCCTGTAAATTCTGTATGTGCAATCTTTTACTGAAAGGTTCTTTATCAAAGGGTCAAAGGATGCAATTCCTGAAATTAATTTCTCTACATATATATTGAAGACTGATTGTGCTTCTTTGTACTCTGCTCTGTGGTCTTCAAACCACTCTCTATGGTTATTGTTCTGAAGTTGATTCAAAAATTGGATAATATTTTTCATAATACTACTATGAAGTCCATAAAATTATAGTTCGTCACAAATATAACAAACAAAACCAGATTGAATCACTATTAACATATTTAGTCATATCGTTGATACTTTTTTTTATCTGCAAAATACCTTATACCCATCAAATCACTTTATAAACTTAGTTAGATAGGTTACAGAAACCTTTAATAAACAGAACACATTCAACATTTTTGGGAATAATATTCCTAGGTTAGGTCTCTTTACATTTTATTGATTCATTTATGAAGCTGCTCTGGCTATATGTGAACATACTGCCAGAATAAACTCCTATCCTGGATATTAACAAAATAATACTTAGTGTAATTCTGGCTTTGCTGTTTTATTGTCCACAGGTCCTCTTGACAGACGAGCCGGTGAGGGCATCTCAGCCGGAGGGAACGCAGCAAGGCGAAGTGACTGAGGATGGAAAATGCCCCCACTGTCTCGTCTGTCTGAGGTATAAACACAAAAAAAAAGGAGACTTAATCTTACGATTAAATCTCCTTTGAAAGATGGCGGCT
>Ga0209417_1000278_pt1 | contig 133335 bp, 108 predicted proteins | sample RifGroF2_FD_184002 | JGI IMG/M metagenome (GOLD analysis project Ga0209417, IMG submission 184002) | Groundwater microbial communities from Rifle, Colorado, USA - Groundwater F2 (SPAdes) (version 2) | ecosystem: Environmental > Aquatic > Deep subsurface > Groundwater | place: Rifle, Colorado... | reverse complement strand
AGACCGACTATGGTCAAGAGGAAATAGGGTTAACCTGATAGAGGCGGTTTTGGGAAACGACCGCGTAGATACGGTGGAGTAGTTTTCTAGAGATCATGCACATGACCTCAGTGAAGGATCTTCCCTCTCCTCGCTTCTTTTGATAATAGGCAAATAAATCGGGGTCATAGCGCCAAGCCGTCCTGGCAGCAAGGAAAAGAGCATAGCGTAAAAATGGAGATCCGCATTTAGTTAATTTCCCTCGGTGATTCATGCGTCCACTCTGAATAATTTTAGGATCTAATCCCGCATAAGCAACTAACGATGAGGCTTCTTTAAATCGTTTGATATCGCCACATTCCGTGGCAATCACTTGAGATAATTTTATAGAAAACCCAGGGATTGAATCTATTTTTTTAGCTTGCTCATCGATTTCTTTTAAGGCTGAGGAATCGATGCGTTCAATACTTTCACTCATTTGATCAATCAATGTTAATAATTCCTGAATTGATTCTGATCCTAGGATATTCTTTCGTTCTAGGCTTTGCGTTTTGAGTTTTAATTGACTACGTAATTGAGTTAAAAAATGAGATAAACGCAATAATTCCTTTTTGGGATTGATAAAGGATTCAAGGTTTAAATCCTCTCCTTCCCCTTTTAAGCCTAATTCCATAATTTTAACCGTATCCACTCGATCAGTCTTTAATTTGCGAATAGAGGCTTTCGTATAAACATTGGTTAAGATTGGATTGAGTAAGCGAACAGGGAATTTGTTTTGAAGAAAAAATTGAGCGGGAGTGTAATGATAATCTCCCGTAGATTCCATTATCACACGCGTGTTCTGGGGTGAAAGAGCCCAGGTGCTGAGAATCTCCTTTAACGCTCGTGGGTGATTCTCAATTTCGATGTATTGAGATTTTTCAGGATTATCTCCATACCGGAGAGCTAGTTTTTCCTTTCCAACGTCAATTGCTAGAATAGACATAGAATTTAGATTAGTGATATAAAGGGAGCGAGGAGAGGAAAGATCTACCGTTACGTGTCCTTATGGGCAATAGTTGTCTTTGAGACAAGGCCGACTGATTGACGTCAACGGCAGAGAACATCGTCTGAGGGAGAAGGCTTTAACCTTGGGGCGGGAGTGATGTCTCTCTCTTCACTTTTTAAATTCTACTCCTTCCCTACCTCTCTAGGATATATATAAGGGAGGGAGGGTTTTAGATTAGAGGCGGAGATTAGCTGTGTGTGACGAGTGGTTTATAATTGATTTTTAAATAAGTTCTGTTTATGCTAAAAACGATTTTTTAATATTAAATTTTTTTTAATATGCCTGATAATATAATTGGTTCAGCTACGCAAGCTCAAGGTAGTGTTACTTCTTACTCTTACGCGCACGGGATACTTCCGGAATTAGCAGAGCTAAATAAAGGAAATAATCCTAATTTACAGGTTCTCCCTTCTGGCTTTCACGTTGTTAATTTAAAAATGTTGCTTTCCGTTGCGGATCAACATAATTTTGGGGTGGTAGCGATTAATCAGCGGTCGCCGCAAATTATTAGAGCAACCTTAGAGGCAGCCTGGAAAATGAAATCACCAGTTATCTTGGAGGTGGCGGAAAGCGAAGTCGGTTATTGTAACATGACTCCATCTCGGCTATCCAGGTTGGCTCATGAGGTTATCCAAGAATTGATTGAGCGTTATGGATACGCGGTTCCGGTTGGATTGCATCACGATCATATCCAAAAGGATATTACGGGCTGTGTGCAACAATCAATAGAAGCCGGATTTAGTTCGGTTTTGGTTGATTTAAGTAAGCTTTCTCTGGATGAAAATATCGCTGGTTGTCAAGGAATTGCCCGATTAATTTATCCGATGGGAATAGCTTTAGAAGTCGAAGAAGGCGTGGTTCATTCGGTTGAATCATCAGCATCTGATCATATTTATGCAGAGGTTGAGAAGTATTATACTAAGGTAGAAGATATGGAAAAAATGATTAAGGAAACCATGGCTACCGGAGCTTCTTGTTTTATTGGAAATCAACATGGGGTTTATAAAGATGAAAATCCACGTATTGGGTATGGACGGCTTTTTGAAATTGCTGAGGTTATCCGTAAATATCAATCTTATCCTGTGATGCACGGCGGAAGCGGGCTTAAGCCGGATCAATTTAATCGAATTATTGAGGCTGGTGCTCGGAAAATAAATTATGCAACTTCGGTTTCGGATATTTGGTTTAAACATTTACCAGAGGAGCTTTTGGGACGGATGAATCAAAAAGTTGTGGAAACTGGTAAACCTTTGCGTAAGGTACTTCCATATTTTGAAGAAGAAGTGCAGTCATTGGATCACCGGGTAGCTATTTTGGAAATGACTGAACATATTGCGATGATGATGGATAAGGCTTTTAGTAGCGCTGGAATGGTTAAACATTATCAGGAATCAATGGAATTTTTAGGTGATGTTTAGGGATTATTAAAAATTTTGTTTATGATTAGAATTGGGATAAATGGTTATGGCCGGATTGGACGGGCTTTACATCGGCAAACTCTTGATGGTGAGGATATTCGAGTGGTGGCTATTAATAGTAGGGCTGAGGCTGATTCGCATGCTTTATTGCTTAAGCGTGATTCGATTTATGGAACTTTGGATGATTTGGTTGAGGTTAATGATGGTAATTTAAAAGTAAATGGAGAAAAAGTATTGATTTTTCAGGAATCTGACCATTCTAAGGTGCCTTGGGCTGATTGTGGGGTGGACGTGGTGATTGAATCGACTGGTAAATTTGTCACTCGTGAGCAAGTGTTGCCGCATTTTGAAGCTGGGGCTAAAAAGGTGTTGGTTACGGCCCCATGTAAAGATGAAAGAATTCAAACTTTAGTGATGGGAGTGAATCATCAAGATTATGATCCCAAAAATTTTCAAATAATTTCTAATGCTTCTTGTACAACTAATGCGTTGGCGCCAACGATGAAAGTTTTGGAGGAAGTTTTTGGCGTAGAATCTGCCCTTGTTTCGACAATTCATGCTTTTACCTATACCCAGAATTTGTTGGACAATTCGAATCCAGAAGATCTGAGGCGAGCCAGGGCAACCACGGAATCAATTATTCCGACTTCGACCGGAGCCATGTCCGCGATTGGGCAGGTTATCCCGTCTTTAAAGGGCAAGGTTAATGGAATGGCTTTTCGAGTGCCGGTTTCTTCGGTTTCTGTTTTGGATATGATGGTGCGGTTAAGGACTGAAGTTGAGATTGATGAAGTTAATGAGGCCTTTATGAAGGTCGAAGCTGAGGGATTAATGGGTATTTTAGGGACTTCAAGTGAGCCTTTGGTTTCCGTAGATTACCGAGGCGATAAACGGTCGGCAATTATTGATTTATTATCTACAAAGGTGGTTCTTGGTCGTAATGTGCAATTAGTAGTTTGGTATGATAATGAGTGGGGTTATGTGGCTAGAGTGGTGGATTTGATTAAGTGGGTGATGGCGAATGGATAGGTTGGATTTTTAGAATTTAAAAAAATTAAATATGGCTAATTTCTGTGAATATTTTAAGGGAATAGGTGTGAATGAGCCACTTTTTTCAGTTTTAGAAAGTATTAAAAAATCAGTTCGACTTATTTCGGAACAAATTAAGAAAGTTGACACCGGGAAGGCTGGGACAAAAAATGTTTACGGCGAAGATCAATTGGCTTTAGATGTTTTGGCGGATAAAATTATTCAGGATGAGTTTAAGCAAAATTTTTTAATTGGGTTAATAGCTTCTGAGGAGTTGCCGAATGAAATTAAATTGGGAGATGGTGAATATGCAGTTTGTTATGATCCCTTGGATGGGTCTTCTTTGGTGGATGTAAATTTAGCAGTGGGTAGTATTTTTGGGATTTATAAGGCGAATTCTTTTATTGGCAGAACAGGGAGGGAACAAGTAGCGGCCGTGATCGCGATTTATGGGCCAAGGACAACTTTACTGGTTACGACTGGGGATGGAGTAGTTGAATTTAGGCTTACTGATGAGCCGCGATTTATTTTATCCAAAAAAAATATTAGGATAGAAGAAGGCAAAATGTTCGCTCCTGGCAATTTGAGAGCAGTTAGGGAACGGAAGGATTATTTGGAATTGGTGCAGTGGTGGATGAATGAGGGTTATACGTTGCGTTATTCAGGGGGAATGGTGCCAGATGTTAATCAGATTTTTTTAAAGGGAAAAGGAATTTTTGCTTATCCTGGTTATTCTGAATGTCCGCAAGGTAAATTAAGGTTACTTTTTGAATGTGCGCCCATGGCTTTTTTAATGGAACAGGCTGGTGGCGCGGCTTCGGATGGAAGAATGTCTATTTTAGATCAGAAGGTTGAGCATCTGGAGCAAAGAACGCCAATTTATATTGGGGCAAAGAAGGAAGTTAAGAGATGTGAGCGAAAATTGGGGAATTGGGAGATGAGTTAGAAATTCGCAATTTTATTTGTTTTATGCTTCAATAATATTCGCGTTTATTATTTTTTTGTTTTCATTTTTTGGCCTGTTTTAGCCATTTTATGGTCTCTGTAAATCCTTTTAACTCACGGAAGCATTTTTTAAAGCCTGATGAGAAAAAAATCCAACAGCTAGTTTCTATTTGTCAAGATGGAGGAGTTGAGGCTTTTGGCGCTATTTATGATGCTTATGTAGATATGGTTTATCGTTACGTTTTTTACCGTATTGACAGGGAAGAAGTGGAGGATTTGGTGGAAACTGTTTTTGTAAAAGTTTGGGAAAATATTGATAAGTATCGACCCGGAGAATTTCCTTTTTCTTCTTGGCTTTTTAGGGTGGCGCACAATTTGATAGTGGATTATTATCGTTTTCATCGTAAGCATATTTCTTTAAATGAAAATTTGCCGGCGCACGTTAATCGATCAGAAGATGATCCTGCTGATTGGGCTGGGAAACAACTAAATCAAAGTTATCTTAGGAAAGGATTGGTGCAATTAAAGGAAAGTTATCAACAGGTTTTAGTTTTAAAATATTTAATGGGTTTTGATACGAAGGAAGTGGCTCAAATGATGCAACGTAATGTGGCTAATATTCGGATTTTGCAATATCGCGCCTTAAAAGCTTTACGGCAAGTTTTGCAGGGTCAGGGGATGGAAAGTAATGAATTTTAGATTTTTTCGTTTTAAATTGTATGAATATGTTTAGATGGTTATATCGACATTATGGGCTTGAAAAAATTGAGCATTTGCTCGGGGATTTTTCAAAGGAAGGCCTTCCTTTGAAAAATCCCCGAAAGAATCTCTTAAAAAAGCAGATAATGAGACATATTGATCAGGTAATGAGCCAGGAAACAGTCGAATTTTCTAGTTTAGCTAAACAATTGGGGCGACTTAATATGGACGTGGCCCCTTCCAAGGATTTTAAATTTAAGACCAGGGAAAGTTTATTGACTACTTTGGGGCTTCGACTTCAACGATTGGACTTGGGTGATTTATGGAATGGGGTTTGGGGACGAAGGCGTTATTGGTCTGCAGTAGTTGCTATTATGGTAGTTGTTATTGGGGTTTTTGGCTATACGGTTCATTTTCCAAACCAGGTTTTGGCTGCTCGTATTAATACTATTGAACAGATCTATGGTCAGGTTTTTATTGAGCGCGATGGGCAGCAGATTGTTGCCGGCGAGGGAATGCGTATTCAGGAGGGAGATCATATCTTAACTGAAGGGCAAGGTATGGCTTCGATAGGGTTTTTTGATGATACTCAAGTTACGATCGGGCTGCAGAGTGAAGTGGAAATTTTGCATTTATGGGTTGACCCTGCTAATTCAGCTTATACTATTATTCAGGTTGAGGTAATTACGGGACGGGTTTGGTCACAAATTGTTAATTTATCAAACGGGTCAACTTTTTCTGTGTCTTCGGGTAAAACGGTTTTTACCATTGATAAAAAAGCGACTTTTGATGTTTTTGTTTCTGAGGGAAAAGTGGAGGCAAGAGTTTTTGATTACTTGATTTATTTTGAGGTAACTCAGGGAAATGTTTTACGAAAAGGTACATTGGGTAGGCCGCTTTCCATTACAATTAATTCAGTTGAAGAAAATTTAAAAATTGAACCTATTTCGGATTTTTCCTTATTGAAGCAGGTTGATTTTTGGGTGCAATTTAATTTAGAAAGTAATCAAAAGCATCTTGATGAATTAGCTTTTTATTATCAAAATGAAATGGTTCAAATTGCCGGGGTATTGCCTGGTAATGTTTTATATCCAACTAAAAGAGTTGCTGAAGAAACACGTTTATTTTTAGCTTCAGACGAAGTAATAAAACGGAAATTACTTTTGGAATTTGCTCATATTCGGTTTTCGGAGATGGTCGCACTTTTTGCGAAAAATGATTTAAAATTGGGAGAGAAAGCGTTGAGTGACTACCGGGTTGCTTTTTTGAATTTAGCCAGAGAAAATGAGGCGGATGTTCAGATGCTTTTGCAGCAGCATAAAAAGATTTTACAGGGTTTGCCAATTAATTCTTTGGGTGAAGTTAGGAAAATGTTGGATGAGATGTTAGTGCAGATTGTGCATGACGAAAAAGCTCGTGGCTTAATTCAATTGGAAACCACAGCTGATCGGCTTGGTCTTGCCTTGGAATTAATGCAGTTGGGGGGTTATGATTTGGCAGCAAAGGCACTTGAAGATTATGAAAGTCAGTTTGAAGCCATGATTGATGGATTGGGTAATTTTGATATGGCACAACGCAAAGAATTAATTTTAGCTATTTTGGACCAAAAGTTAGAAGATTTACAATATCTTAAATTAATCCAAGCGGAATTAGGAAATTTAGCAGATGAGGATAGGCCTGAAGCAGATAGTGTTCAGCAGCAATTAATTGTGTTGCAAAAAGATACTCTTTTCCAGCTTAATGCCCTGGTTTTGAATTTAAAGGAACGGGCGGTTTTGTATCTTAGCTCCTTTTTGAAGGATGTAAAAAATGATGAGGAAATTCAAAAACAAATTTTAAGTAGATTAAAAAAGGGAACTCAGCCTTCGGTTGAAATTATGAAACTTATTAATGATTTAGAAGCTTTTTATGATGATAATGGGGAGAAGGTATATACTTTAAGTGAAGAATATCTTTAATTTCCCATGCCGATGAGTCCGATGATTAAGCCAAAAGCTGCGACAATACCTCCAACCATCCAAAAACGCATAGTAATTTGATGTTCTGGCCAACCTAGTTGTTCGAAATGATGATGTAGGGGAGCGATGTGGAATATTTTGCGGTGGAATATTTTTTTCGAAGTTAACTGAATAATGACGGAGAGAGTTTCAATAACAAAAATAAAACCGATAAAAGGTAAAATTAAAACAGAGTTAGTGAGCAGGGCGATGACTCCAAGAGTTGCTCCAAGTGCTAAAGACCCAGTATCGCCCATGTAAAATTTGGCTGGGGGGATGTTAAACCATAAAAAGGCTAAAGTTGCGCCGGAAATTATGGCGCAAAAGGCGGAAAGAATAAAAAGTCCTTTCATGTAAGCGATACCAGCGAAGGAGCTAAAAGCGATGATACTTAAACCAGCCGATAAACCATCTAGCCCATCGGTAATATTAACGGCATTGGCGGTTGCAATGATGATAAAAATAAATAAAGGAATATACCAGGCATTAATAATGAAATCGCCTATGCCGGGAATATGGATTTGATTATAACCAAGTTTAAAATAAAACCACCAAGCCCCTAAGCCAGCAAAAATAATAAGCCATAGTAATTTTGGTTTGGCGGCTAGGCCTTTGGTTTTGCCGAGGTTTTTGATGTTTAAATAATCGTCCAGGGCACCTAAAAGAGCGACGGTAATGAGGGTGAAAATGGGTAAATAAGTTTCTTTTCGGTTAATCAGAGAGTGGTCAATTATTCCGAAAAAAGAAAGTAGACGGGTCAAGATTATAACCAGGAGCGCTGTTCCCCAAATAAGTATTCCGCCCATGGTGGGAGTGCCTTGTTTTTTTTGATGCAGAGCATGGAAAAGGCTGGCAACTTTGCCGTCAATTGTTTCTTGACGAATTTGTTTACCAAGGCGCCATGTTTTTAATTTTTTGATAAAAAAAGGCGCAATGAGTACGGCAATTAAAAAGGAGAAACTAAAGGAAATGAAAATTAGGAAAAGATGACGGACAGTGTCGGTAATTGAGAAAAAATTAATCATTCAAGAAGATGGTAACTATTATTTAACCAATTTACAAGAAGCCGAGTGTCGTTAAAACGATCTGCGCTGCCTAAAACTATGGTTAAAATTTGTTTTCCGTTTGGGTAGATCGCATTGGTAATTAGGCATTCGCCAGCTTCTGGGGTGCTGCCGGTTTTCAGCCCCTTAATTTTTAGTCCTGCAATTCCTAGGTTGTCTCCAAGTAATTTATTAGTACTAATGTATTCGTGGTCAATGCCACTTTCGCTTTTAATGGTGTAAGTAGTATGGCTTGTGGCTTCAGTGATAAGTGGGATTTTTAAATCCAATAAACTTAGGATAGCAAGATCTCTAGCCGTAGAATAGTTATCGGCGGTATCAAAGCCCATTGGATTAGAAAAATGGGTATTTTTTAGGCCAAATTGGCTGGCTTTTTGGTTCATCTTTTTTACAAATTGTTCGATTGTCCCGCCGTTGAATTCGGCCAGGGCAATGGCCGCATCGTTGCCAGAGGAAATTAGCAGACCGTATAAAAGATCTTTTACGCTGATTTTTTCGTCTGTGCTTAGCCAAATTTGGGAACCTTCAATGTCGCTGGCGGTTTTGCTAACTTTAACAATGGTGTTTGGAGCTTCTTCTTGAGTAATAATTAAGCTAGTCATGAGTTTGGTTAAACTGGCAATGGGACGTTTTTCTTGCGAATTTTTTTCATAAAGAATTTTACCGGAATTAACTTCAATGGCGATAATTGATTGGGCAGTTGTTTCTGGCGGAGGAAGGTCTTCTTTTTTTTGGGGAAGATTCTCCACACTTAGAATTGGACGATTTTCCCAGATGGTTTTATAGGTAAAATCAGCATGATTCATGGAATTTGCATGAAGTGTGGAGGCCATGAGTAAGGCTAAGAAGGCTTTGAACATGAGGTGAAAATTAGATTAGAGAAAGAGAATGAGGAATTTTAATAATTTTGAAAGGTTTTGTTCACGGTGAATATGCTATAAGGGGTTTGCTGGTGGTTAGCCTCCTGGGTGGGAGGGGAATTGTTAATTTAAAGATACGTCAACTAAGTTTTTTGACAATTTCCCATTCGCCTATTTTAAGATTTTTCAGGTGATATTTTCCTATGGAAATTCTTTTTAAATATACCACGGGGTGGCCGATTTTTTGGAGCATTTTTCTTATTTGGCGTTTTCGGCCTTCATGTAAAGTAATTAGAAGGGTGGATTTTTTGGAATAATGGCTGATTATTTTACAGGGTAAAGTTTGATATTGGATTTTTTCTCCTTTAATTTCTTCTGTGATGGTAATTCCTTTTTCAAGGTAATTTAGTTGTTCTACTGAAGGTGTGCCTTTTACTTTAATTTCGTATGTTTTTTCGTTGTCGTGTTTTGGATGGGTCATTTGGTAGGTAAAGTCGCCGTCATCGGTTAAAAGAAGAAGTCCTTCGCTTTCTTTGTCCAGACGGCCTACTGGGTGGAGATGATGGAATTTAGAGGGGATTAGGGAATAGATTGTTTTTTCGGCATGGGGGTCGGAACGAGTAGTGGTGTAGCCAGTTGGTTTATTAAGAAGTAGATAGGTGAAATTTTGCGGAGGTTTTAAGGATTTTCCGTTGATAAAGATTTGGTCATTTTTTGGATCAATATTTTTCCCTAATTCTTGGCAAATTTCATTATTAAGCTGAATTTTACCGGCTTTAATAAGTTCATCGGCTTTGCGGCGAGAGCAATAACCGGACTGGGAAATAAATTTATTAAGACGCATATTTTATCAGATTTTAGTAAAATCTTTTTTTGTTTTCTTGCATCCATTGAACAAAATCATTACCTAATTCAATGATAACGTCGGCTTGGGTTTCCCATTGAGATGGCGAATATTTTTCAGAAAGGTTAGTGGCTAGATTCGATGCGGGGATAAAATTATTTTTTAGGTAATTAAGGGTTTTATCACTATTAATATTTTCAGTGGTTTGGCCGCTTAGGAGGGAAGTGCGGGGAATGATGGAGGTGGTTGCGATTGGTTTTTCGGGTGCATTGCCGTAGCGGACAACATCAAATCCAAATCTGTTTAAATAATAAAGAACTTCACTGGCCACGCCATTACTGCTTGTCCCGTTGAGAATTTGATAGGTTAAGTGAGTGGCGTGAATTTCCGGGTGAATTAACACTAAATTAGCAAAAGCTTGGATATCACTATAATCTTGGGTGTATGGGGTTAAGACAAAGGCTCCATTGTAGAGTTCGCGATCCGGGGTATAAAGGAATCCGCCAGTGGTTAGGGGATTATCGTTTAAAATCCAACTGGAAACATTTTGACGGTCAAATTTGGTGGAAATTTTGGCTAAATAAGTCATTTCAGCCCAGGTTAAATTGGTATTAAAATTGTTAGTTAAAGTGTCGTAAAGTTCTTTAAGTTTATTAGGTTTGGTAAGAATACCCAGGGAAAGTGCTTTTTCTTTGATAGCTTGTAAAACAAGTTGCTGGCGGGCTGCTCTGGCGTAATCACTGGTGGTTTTGCGGCTACGGACATATTTTAGAGCGGTTTCGCCATTCATGGTTTGGAGTCCCTTTTTGATATTGACGGTAATGTCAGTTAAAGAGCCGTCTTCGGCTGGATAGAAGGGATCGTATAAATCTTCGGGAACATTTATTTCAATCCCGTCCAGGGCGTTAACAATATCCTTAAAAGCCTGAAAATTAATGCGGGCGTAGTAATGAATAGGTATGCCTAAAATTTCCGAAACTGTTTTGGTAAGTACGTCGTAACTTTTTTGGTAAGCGGTTTTTTCATCAGTTCCGTTTAAGTACATGTCTTTTTCGGCATATAGTTCAAAAACGCTATTAATACGGTTTCCCTCCGGTAGTTCCGGGATTTTGATGTAAAGATCGCGGGGTATCGAAAGCATGGAGACGGATTTGAGATCGTGGTCAATGCTGGCGATCATAATTGTATCTGTTAGATTAGCGCCATCGTGGTCTTCGGTGCCGGTTCCCAGGAGTAAAATATTGGTGTGATTTTCGTCGTCAGTTTTAATTTTTTCGCTAAAAGCGGATAGAATTACTTCTTTGACCGAAAAATCTTCGGCTAAAGTTATGACGCGCCAGGTAATTTTACCCATGATAATTAGGCCGATTAAGATAATAGCGGTCCAAACAAAATGATGCGCGACAAAAGATTTTAAGGTTTTTTTGAATTTATTTTGGTTGGTTGTGACATTAGGTTTATTTGGTGCTGCTGATTTTGGGGTAGTTAGATTTGGAGGTAGATTTTTTGAGGGGTCTTTGGAGACAGGAAGTCCTTTGCGGATGCGTTTTAGTTGAAAATTCATAAGAGAAATGATGAAAATGAAATCATGATTAAAATACCCGAGATTAGGATGAAGGGAAAGGTGTAAAATTGAGCTTGACAGATTGGAGGGAAATGAATTAAAGTAATTTCTATTTTTAATTTTAAAATTAATTTTTTTATAAAAATGACAAGACTTGACCAACCAAGGTATAAAACATTTGACTTGATTCAATTTTCTCCTAGTAAGAATCCAGGAGTAGCTAGTGATGTGTTACAGAATCAGGCGTGGACTGCTTTTAGAGAGTGGGTACGGGAAGGTAATAATCCAGGTAGTGTCCCTTTTTGTGAAATGCCGGTCAATCTACAAGAAATTTTAGGTGATAGTGGTCAATTAGCTTTGCTTATAGCTCAATTTAGGCAAGCATTAGTCTGCGGTAGAATTAGCTTTCCTCAAACTAATAGTGAGGCAGGAAGAGATACCCCCTGGGGAAAGACTGTAGATGAGATTATGGCGTATTTGCGCAAGCAATTATTGGAGTTGTGGAGTTCTCAATCTGGTGCTCGAAATCGTTCTGGTGAGATGTAATACAACCTTGTTTCCTTTTTTTAGTTCACATTTTGTTTAGATTTTGTTCACGGAGAAAATGGCAAGATGGGAGATATGGATAAAAGCTTCTCTTTATTAAAGCAAAATGAGGGTGAATCTGGATGGAAAATTATTTCCCAACAGGAAAGAATTACTAAAAAAGATTTTGGGTTTTTTGAGCATCGGGAAATGGTGCTTGGAATTGGGGCTTTTTTGATTGGGGTTTGGTTCGCGGCCAAGGGAATGAATTTAGGGGGAATTATACTTGGCGGTATTTTGATTTTCGGGGTTAAAAAATTACGCGTGGGGTTAACCTTTTTTGGTGTTTTAATAGTGGCTTTTTTGATGGGCTGGTTTCGTTATGAGGTGGGATTGCCTTTTTATGACCCTGGGGATTTGGCTTATTATCACGATGAGTCAAAATCAGTAGTGCTTGAGGGCATAGTTGTGAATTATCCCGATGTGCGAGCGGATCAAACGAAGTTGACGATAAAAATTGATCAATTGATTAGGGATAAGGAGGTGATTGAGGTTAGTGGTATGGTTTTGGCCACCGTGGATCGTTATCCAGAATATTTTTACGGGGATCGATTGCGGATTACAGGTACGATAAAAGAGCCAGTTGAGTTTGATGAGTTTTCTTATAAACGTTATTTGCAGAGGTATGGCATTCACTCGGTAATGTATTACCCGCGAATAAAGATAGTGGAGAAAGAAGCGGTAAAAGATTGGAAATTTTATGTTTTTGGCTTTAAGGCAGCGATTGAGGATCGTTTTAATCAGCTCATGCCTGAGCCACAGGCCAGTTTTGCAGCAGGTTTATTGTTAGGTTCACGAAAAGGAATTCCAGCGGAGTTAATGCAGGATTTTAATACGAGCGGATTAACGCATATTATTGCTATTTCTGGGTACAATATTACTTTAATTATTGTTTTTGTTTCAGGGATGTTGAGATTTTTAGCTAAGCGGTGGCAAACAATTATTGCCAGTATAGTTATTATTGTTTTTGTGGTGTTGGTGGGAGGAACAGCGGCGGTAGTACGATCCGCGATTATGGGGGTTTTGAGTTTGTGGGCAATATGGTTTGGAAGGCAGGCTCAGGTGACTCGTCTTTTGGCTATTACGGCCGGGATGATGGTAATGTGGAATCCTTTTATTTTAGTTGATGATGTTGGGTTTCAGCTTTCTTTTGCAGCTACTTGTGGTTTGATTTATATGAGTTCTTTTGTGGAAAATGTTTTGAAAAAGCTGAAAATTTACGGATATTTACCGGAAATTTTTTCGATTCGAGAGGCTTTGTTGACTACTTTATCGGCGCAAACTTTAGCTGTACCAGTGATTATTTCGGCTTTTGGGCGATTTTCCTTGATTGCTCCTTTAGCTAATGTGGCCGCGGTTTCTTTTATCCCTTTAGCAATGTTGTTTAGTGCCTTAGCGCTTTTGGGTTCTTATTTTTGGATGGGTGGAGGGTATATGATTGCCTATGTGGCTTGGTTTTTTATGGAATTGATTTTGCAAATTGCGCATTGGTGTGCGGCTATTCCTGGAGCTTCAATCGATTTTTAATTTTTTTGCAAGGTTTTGTTCACGATGAATATGCTATGCTGGAGGTGGACGGTGGCCCCCGGGGAGAGGTGGGTTATGTTTTTTTACCCGTGTTTTATTTTCAGGGTTAAAATGATCAAGCTAGTGCAAACCGTAACACTGTTAGCCAGAATTATAGGCCAATTGTGTAGTAAGAGCCCATATATCAACCAAAGGATTACTCCGATTAAAAAAAAGCTATACATTAGCAGTGAAATGCTTTTAGTATTTTTGGTTTTAATGGTTTTGACAACTTGCGGGAATAAGGAAGATGTAGTGATGATGGCTGCGAGTGAGCCGATAAGAGTGGCAGAGGTCATAGAGGTTGTTTTTTTTGTGGTTTAACTGGGAATTTATAAACCCAAATTGGGCCAAAGGCTTTTTGGCGTTGACGCGGTGAGCGGTGGTTAGGGATCCAGGCTGTGACTGGAAAAGCATAGGAGATTACTTGTGCTTCTTTTTTTAGCTCTAGTTCAAGCTTTTTTTGAATTTTGCGCATGGAGTGCGGAAGTAAATAACAAACAACGACATCCGCATCATTTAAATTAACTTTGTAAAAATTACGAAATTTTATTTGAGCACGGGAGCCCTTAAGCCAATAATAGGGCTGGATTAGCTTAGCCATAGCGTAAATTAAAGGAGAAAATTCAAGGCCAATAGCTTTCGCTTTATAGTGAATGGAGGCAAGATGAACCAATCGGCCATCGCCACACCCCAGGTCATATATTTTTTGTCCAGGTTTAAGTTTAGCTAGTTGGAGCATTTTAAGAACTCGATTCATGGGAGTGGGGACCCAAGGTGCTCCCCAAATTAAGGTAATTAGGGTTGGAATTAAAATTAGGATTAGGAGGATTGTTTGCCATGGGCTAAGGGGCGGGAAAAGCTCCATGAAATGAATAAATTTTTCCATATTTTTAGGTCTGGGAAATTATTTAATTTTGTAGATATGTACGGTATTTGTTTTATTTTTTTTGTCTTTAGGAATGGTTTTATAGGGAGTTAGATCAGGTAAGTGAAAGCAATTACTGATAATAGTTGTTCCTTTTCGGCATTCTTTTTTGATTTTAGTGGTGAGATTTTTTTGAACTTCAGGGCTTAGGTAAAGAAAAATTATTTTGGCTTCGCTGAGTGAATCTTTGAAAAAATTTCTAAAAAGGATTTTTACATTAGATTTTCTGATCTTTTTAAGAATTTGTGCTACCAAGAAGGTAATTGGGGCATTTTCATATCCAATTCCAATTGTGCCGTATTTCTTTTCGGCTTGAATTAGGAGGCGGGCATCTCCGCAGCCAAGATCATAAATGACATCTCCCTTTTTAAGGTTGGCCACTTCAAGCATGAGCTTAATTGTATTTCGATTACTGGGGACTGAAACAGCACCGGAAAACAGGTTTACTACTGCTGTTATTAATAGCAGAATGGTAAAAGCAAGGATGAGAATTAAAATGATATTGGTGATGATATTCATGATTTTATAATAAGGGGAAGAAGGATTATCAGCAAAGGGTTTATAAAAAAAATCGCGAGACCTCTTTTGAGGTTCGCGATTTTTTATAGGTTTTAGTTGAAAATTATTTCTTGGCTTTGCGGAGCATTGGAAGACCAGTTCTTTTGTTTTCTACAACCTGGTATCCTTCTGGAAGACCTTCTAGGGCATCCTTCTTTTCTTCGCGAGCAAAGTAATAAATTTGTTGCTTGCGACCGCCGCGCAAAGTGACCATTTTCCCATGAAGGAAATAGGTTTGCCCTTTGCTATTCTTGTGACTGTAGGCCATATTAATTGGGTTAGGAATAAATCTGATCATAGGATAGTTTACTGGTTTGGCTTCTGTAAAGGCATTTTCTTGAATTTGGGATAGATTTTTTTAAACAGAGGTGTTTTTTAGGTAATTTAACAGGTTAAGATAAGGTTATGAGGATTTTATTGACAAATTTTATAAAACTTGCATAAAAAACGGTTTTTAGGCTTATTAGGGGGTTAGGTATGCCGGTATTTTTTACAGGTTGACATGGCTTTTTTACTCACTATACTAGCTTTGCTGTATTGTTTTGGGTGTTTTTTGGTAATTAAGTTATAGGTGTGTAGGGGTATATATTTTGGCGCCATCGTCTAGTGGTTAGGACATCGGGTTTTCATCCCGGCAACGGGGGTTCGATTCCCCCTGGCGCTACCAGTTTATTAACAGCATCGGGTGTTCTAGGATTTAAAAGAAGGATTAGTTTCTTTCTTTTTAGCTATTTTGGGGTAGTATTATTTTTTGGTGGATTATTAATTTTTAATTTTAATATTTTATGGTTTTACTTGAAAAATTTAAACATTATCCAGCGTGGGTTAGGTATGGTCTAGGGTTAATTTTGCTAGTAGTTGTTTTTGGTGGAGGAATTTGGTGGGGAAAGGATGCAACCTATTATTTTGAAGGATCTGTGTTTAAAGATAAGGTTAGACAGATGACAGTTACTGATCAAGAGGGTGCCATGATCCCATCTTTTGCACCGATGGAAAGCGCAGGCATGAATAGTTTGATTGCTGATGGGGATTATGTGGAGATGTTGCAAAAGGTTGTCAAAACCGGAACTTTGAACTTAGACGTAAAAAGTACAGCTGCTTTTATGGATCAGGCTATGGAAATTGCTCAAAAATATAGTGGATTCATTCAGGATTCTAACACTTGGTTACAAACGGATGAAACTACGGCTGGATCTCTTACTTTAAGGGTTCCGGTGGCGCAGTTTGAATTGGCCTTGAAGGATTTGAAATTATTAGCCACGGTGGTTACTAGTGAATCGATTAGCGGGCAGGATGTTACAGAGCAGTATATTGATCTTACGGCTCGTTTGGGTGCTAAGCAGGCGGAAGAAGCTCAATATTTAAAAATCCTTAGTCAGGCTACAACTGTTGAGGATTTATTGAAGGTTAATGTGGAATTGTCTCGGGTGCGTGCCGAAATTGAAGCTCTTACCGGACAAGTTAAGTACCTTGAAAATCGGACCGATCTTTCGACGATTATGGTTTATGTTTATGAGCAAACTTCAATTGTGGCGCCATCTCGTGATTGGAAGCCGGTTATTGTTTTTAGAGAGGCGGTTAATGCTTTAGTTATGATGTTTGAGTGGTTGATAAATGTGGTAATTTGGTTGTTTGTTTTAGGTTTACCAATTGGTGTTTTGGGAGGATTGGGTTGGCTGCTAATAAGGAGAATTAGGAGAAGATAAAAGGGTTATGTTTTTTTGCTGAATTAAAGCGAATAAGGCTAAACTATTTTTATTTAGTTTTTAACTAGCACTATGTTAGTATGAGTTTGTTATGTTTCAAATTAATCGCCAAATTGATTACGCTTTGCTTTTTATGGTTGCTCTTGCCGAGCGCTATAATCAGGGCTATACCTCTCTACGGTTGTTGGCTAGGGAGAGGAAATTACCGTATCGATTCTTGGCTAAGATTACGATTTCTTTGCGCAAGGAAAATTTAATTGTGGCTCAAGAAGGGGTTAATGGCGGGTATCGTTTAGTTAATTCTCCTGAGCGTATTTTTTTAAAGAAAATTTTTGAAGCTTTGGGGGGAAATTTGAGTTTGGTGCGATGTAATCATGATGAGGCATCTTGTCCTTCTTTTTGTCAGTGTAGTTCAAAAAGGTTTTGGCGTGAATTGCAGGAAGCTATAAATCAGATTGCTTCTAAATATTCATTGGCCGATTTAGTTGGCCATAGTCCAGGTGTAAATTTGCCGAATGTTAAGTCTTTTGGGGTAAAGAAGGTTAGAATTTTTAAATCCAAATTTTAATTTTTGACACTATGAAAAAGCAAAAAAAAATATTGTCATTACTTTCCATTAAAAATTTATCAGTAGAGGTTGGCTATAAAAAAATTATTAATGAGCTTAATTTAGAAATTAAGCCTGGAGAAATTCATGCCATAATGGGGCCGAATGGATCAGGAAAAAGTACTTTGGCTATGACTTTGGCGGGTCATCCTTTTTATAAAATTTCGCAGGGAGAGATTTTTTGGTTAGGCGAAGATTTGCAGTTAATGAAGCCAGAAACGCGACTTTTAAATGGTATTTTTTTGGCTTTTCAGTATCCTCGAGAAATTCCGGGGGTGAGTTTTATTTCTTTTTTACGGGTTTGTTATAATAATGTTAATAAATTGCGGGCTGAGCAACTTGGTAAAGAGTTTGTGCCAATTTCTTTATATGCTTTTAAGAGTTTGTTGTTGGCTAAAATGAAATCAATAGATTTTCCAGCTCATTTTATGAATCGAGCTATTAATGAAGGATTTTCCGGAGGAGAAAAAAAGAAATCGGAGATTATTCAAATGGCCTTATTTGAGCCTAAATTAACTATTCTTGATGAAATTGATTCTGGGGTAGATATTGATGCTTTGCGATTAATTGGTGGAGTAATTCAGGGTTTTAAAAAATCTGATCGTAGCCTTTTAATTATTACTCATTATCCTCGTATTTTGAATTATATTCAGCCAGATTATGTTCACGTTATGATGAATGGGAAAATTGTTTTAACTGGAGATTATAAATTGGCGAAAATTTTGGAGAAAAAGGGGTATGCTTATGTTGCTGGCGGGAAAGCGCAAGCTAATGTTAATGGTAAGGCCGGGTTAAAATTGCTTACAAATTTTTCATAAATTTTAAAACAAATGGGAGCTTTAGATTACATTAAAAATCTTGATCGCACTGTTTTTGATAGCCATAACGACTATGGTTATATTGCTAAAGCTGAAAAGGGGCTTTCAAAGTCATTAGTACGGCGTATTTCTAAGGAAAAGAAGGAACCGATTTGGATGCTTGAGCATCGGTTAAAAGCTTTAGGGATTTTTTATCAGAAAGAATTGCCAACCTGGGGAGTTGATTTAGGTGGGATTAATTTTGAGGAAATTATTTATTATGTCTCGCCTAAGGGAATGAAGGGTTATGCTACGAAATGGGAGGAAGTTCCAAAGGAAATTAAACAAACTTTCGAACGGTTAGGAATCCCAGAGGCGGAGCGTAAATTTTTGGCTGGAACTGGAGCTCAATATGATTCACTTAATGCTTACCATAAGCTAAAAGAGCAATGGGAGGGGAAGGGGGTGATTTTTGAGGATATGGATATGGCCTTGAAAAAGTACCCAGAATTGGTGAAGAAATATTTTATGAAATGTGTGCCATCTTCAGATCATAAATTCGCGGCTTTGCATGGGGCCGTGTGGTCAGGAGGAACTTTTCTTTATATTCCGAAAGGGGTGAATGTGACACAACCTTTGCAAGCTTATTTTCGAATGAACGCGAAATCCATGGGGCAATTTGAGCACACTTTAATTATTGTGGAAGAAGGGGCTAAAGGGCATTATATTGAGGGTTGTTCCGCTCCTAAGTATGGATCCACTTCATTGCATGCCGGGTGTGTGGAAATTTTTGTGGGATCAAATGCTCATTTTCGTTATTCAAGTGTGGAAAATTGGTCGCAAGATACTTATAATTTGAATACAAAAAGGGCGATTGTGGATACGTTGGCCACAATGGAATGGGTTGGTGGTAATCTTGGGAGTGGACACACGATGCTTTATCCTTGTTCTATCTTGAAAGGAAGGGGGGCGCGGGCAGATCATTTGGGAGTTGCTTTTGCCAACCGAGGTCAAATTCAGGATACCGGAGCAAAGGTAATTCATGTTGCCCCTGATACAAGCTCGACTGTTTTAGCAAAAGGGATTTCAAAAGGTGGTGGGGTTTCGGTTTATCGGGGGTTATTACAAATTAATAAAGGTGCAGTGCGAGCAAAGGCCAATATTCGTTGCGATGCTTTGATTTTAGATCAGGAATCTCGGAATGATACTTTTCCCAAAATGAAAATTTATGAAAGTGATGTTGCGATTGCTCATGAGGCCAGGGTAGGGAAAATTAGTGAGGAGCAATTGTTTTATTTGAGGAGTCGGGGTCTTTCTGAAAATGAAGCTTTGGGGATGATTGTTAATGGTTTTATTGAGCCGATTGTTAAAGCCTTGCCTCTAGAGTATGCAGTCGAAATGAATCGTTTAATTGAGATGGAAATGGAGGGAGTGATTGGATAGTAGAAAGATTTTTTTAAAAAATTTATAAATAGAATGGTAAAGATTATTAAAATTAAGGATTTAGGTAAAGATTTCATTTTAAAATTACCAACTGATGTTCCTGAGTTTAGGGTTGAACTTGGGGTTGGGGCTGTGGTTACAATTTTAGGTGTTAAAAGTGGGCAAAAAGTTGATTGTGTTTTAGAAGAAAGAGCGAAGCTTACTTTTTTGCAGTGTTATTTTGGGGAGGATTTTGAGGGAGATGTTTCTATAAAATTAAAGGGAAGAGAAAGTGTGGTTTTTTCAAAAATAATTTTTTTAGGGAAGGATATTAATTATCAAAGTATTAAATTTAAACATCAGCATTTTGGGGTTGAGACTAAATCAAAATTAGTGATTAGGGGGGTGCTTCTAGATAAGGCTCAGGGCTTTATTAATGGCACGATTAGGATGGAGCCGAAATGTTTGGGAGCCGATGGTAGGTTAGAGGAAAAAATATTACTTTTGAGCCCTACTGCTAGAATTGAGGCTGAACCTAATCTTGAAATTAGATGTCATGAGGTTATGGCCTCGCATGCGGCGTCTGTGGAAAGAATTGATGAGGAAAAATTATTTTACTTAGCTTCAAGGGGAATTGCAGGAGAGGTGGCAATTCCGTTAATAGTGGAAGGTTTTTTAGGTGAAGCTCTTGGAGATCTAGTGGATCAGAGTTTAAAGAAAAGAATGAATGAAATTGTTTTTAAAGGGGGCGTCGTGAATTGATTTTAACTTTTTATTTAAAATTTATTTTTATGAAAAATTTCAACATGGCAGAACTTAAATTACGATTTCCTTTTTTTCGATTGAATCCTAATTTGATTTATTTGGATAATGCAGCCACAACGCAACGGGTGGATAGAGCATTGGATGCTTCTTGGGATTATTATCATTTAGGGAATGCTAATGTTCATCGTGGACTTTATCCTTTGGCGGAAAAGGCCACGATTGCGTATGAAGGAGTTCGCGATATGGTAAAAGATTTTATTAATGCCCGGGAAAGGGAAGAAATTATTTTTACCAAGGGAACTACGGAGTCACTTAATTTGGTTGTTCAGTCTTGGGGGAGTAAATTTTTAAAATCAGGCGATGAGATTGTTTTAACCATCCTGGAGCATCATTCTAATCTTGTCCCTTGGCAAATGGTGGCGAAAAAAACTGGTGCAGTTTTGCGATTTTGTCCAATTAAAAAGAATGGGCAATTAGATTACGACGCATTAGCTGCTTTAATTACACCTAAAACAAAGATAGTAAGTATTACCGGGTTGTCTAATGTTTTAGGAACAGTGGTAGATATCAAGCAAGTAGTTAGATTGGCGCGTAAAGTTGGGGCATTAGTTTGTGTTGATGCAGCTCAATTTATTGCTCATTTCGCAATAGATGTTCAGCAGTTAGATGTTGATTTTTTGGCTTTCTCTTCTCATAAAATCTATGGGCCAACCGGATGCGGAGTTTTATATGCGAAAAAAGAGCATTTATTGGAAATGGAGCCGTGGATGGGGGGTGGTGATATGATTAAGGAAGTTTATTTGGACCACAGTATTTGGAATGATTTACCTTGGAAATTTGAGGCTGGTACCCCTGCTATTTCGCAGGTTATAGGTTTAGGGGGGGCACTTTCGTTTTTAACTGAATTGGGTTTTACATGGATTAAGCAGCATGACCAAGAGCTTCAGGATTATGCTTTGGTGCAAATGCGCAGCTTGTCTGGAGTAACTTTATTTGGATCAGGTGACTGGCAAACTCAAAGGGGGGCGATTTCTTTTGCTATTCAGGGAATTCATCCTCATGATGTGGCCGCTGTCTTGGGAGAAAAAGGTATTTGTGTTCGGGCTGGTCATCATTGTTGTATGCCGCTCATTAGTACCTTGGGGGTGCCGGCCACGGTGCGGATGAGTTTCGCTATTTATAATTCCAAGGAAGACGTTGATTTTTTGGTTGATGGGTTGAAGAGTATTCAGCGAAAATTTAGGTAATTCAAATTCGTAATAAAAATAGCAGGTATGTTTTTGGGGCTTTTTAAAAGGTAAAGCTACCGAGCGTTCTTATTGACCTTTATAGGCATCCATTTTATTTGCTACAAATTCAAAGGACTCTTCAGTGCGCCAAGTTAAATCAAAAAAGTGTAAAGCCTCCCCCCTTTTAGGGTATTTGGAGTAATGGCCTGCGTTTTGGGAATTGGGATAGTAGCTTATTTCAAAGTCTAAATTTAAGTCAGGATTTTTTTGCTCAGCTCGACGAAGAGATTCGTTTAAATATTTTGTATTTTCTTGTAAATAATATTCGTCTCGGTATCCTACTGCTTCTCCGTCAGCGTAAATATGGCTTTGTGCCCAGATGTCTGGGTTTTGAGAGATTTCATTAGAAACGTCTTGTTTAAGCCAGTCGTAGAGATTTTTAGGGCTAATAAGTCCAGATGGCCTAAGTACATAATTAATGCCTTTGCTATCCCAGGTACAAGCTTCATCGTTGGGGCGGAAAGAGCTTTTATCCACAGTAGCCGAAAGAGCAAATAAAAGATCGGTTAAGCGGTGAAGATTCCAGGTATACGTATTATCTCCATCCTCGGTAATGGTTTGTCCACGAAAAGAAGTATTATCAAAGGTGTATTCAACGGCGTTTGTTTTGGAATTACGATCATTTTCACTCGGTACTCGTAGCGCTAAACCAGTAGTGGCAATCCAAGAAGCAGCGGGATTATTGGCGGCGGCAATTCCGTAGGGGTAGATACTTACTTCTTGTTCATCAATAATGGTATATTCTCCTTTTTGAATGGTAGTGGGGCTGTAAAGTTGAGATAAGCGAAGTGCGCCATAGCCGCCCATTGAATGACCGACTAATGCTCGCAAATTTGGGTCTTTGGAAAAGGTGATGCCGAAGCGATCGTGAAATTTGGTTTCAATATAGTATGGAACCCCAACAGTAGCCCATTCGCCTAGTGAACCAGTATAATTTGAATCTATGTAAAAAGTACCATCTAAACAATTTCGACCATCAATCATCAGGACAACCCAATCTTTGGTGTGGCTATTTTTGACGCGTAAATCGGTAAGTGCATTATTGACGATTTTTACATAATTATTAGTTTCAGCGCTTTCTAGGTTGACTGATCCGTCTGCATTTAAGGCGACGTTATTGTTTTCTCCATAGCCATGGAAATAGAGTACAAGCGGATATTCTTTATTTGGGTCGATATTTTGAGGGGCAAACATCACCACCGGCCTGGTGCTGTAATCAGGATCATTTTTGGCTGAAGGAACATCTATTTTGTAGATTGCATAATCATCAGAGCTGTTTTCTTCTTGGGCATTAAGCGGTGTTTCGGAAATAAAAACATTTAGAAATAGATAAAAACTAATTATTGTTAGTGAAAATATTTTTTTCATATTTGTATAGTTGTTATAATTTTAAAAAATTGTTTGTCTAAAAATAAATTTTGATTTTGTCTTTGGCAAGCTAATTTGACAAATTTTTTAATCAGCTTACCTTAAAGGATGTTAGATTTAGGCTTTCTTATTTTTTTGTCCATGGTTTGATAATAATTTTATGGATCTTTATCGTGAGCAAATTATTGATTTAGCTAAAAATCCACTTAATCGTGGAGAGTTAGCGAACGCTACAGTTAAGTTTTCTGGAGTAAATACTACTTGCGGTGATTATGTTCGTCTTTATTTTAAAATTGAGGGTAAAGGGGAAAAAGCGCGTATTACTGATGTCGGTTGGCAGGGCGAGGGTTGTGTGATTAGTGTGGCCGCTGTTTCGTTGTTAACTGAGGAATTGAAGGGAAAGTATGTTAAGGAGGTTGAAAAAATTCCGCAAAAAAAGATTTTTGATTTATTGGGAGTGGAGTTAGGGCCAGCTCGAGTCAAATGTGGGACATTGTGTTTGGAAACTGCTAAGCAGGCCATGACTTCTTTTCTGACTTAGGGAGTTTTAATTATGGAGCTCTAGTTTTTCTAATACTTTTTGAACAATTGATTCACTAACACGTTCTTGGGCTTCTTGGGTTAAAGCTCCGAGGTGAGGAGTGGCTACGACATTGCTTAATTTTTGTAAAGGATTAGTTGTGTCTGGTTCTGTTTCCCAAACATCGATTCCGGCTCCGGCAATTTTTTTTTGCAGCAGGGCTGCGTAAAGATCTGATTCATTAACAACTCCTCCTCTGGCGCAATTGATTAAAATTGCGGATGATTTCATTTTTTGAAGCTCTTTTTCGGTAAGAAGATTAGTGGTTTCCGATGTTTTTTGGACATGAAGGCTAATAATATCGGCTTTTTGCAGGACTTCATCAATTTTTTCTTTTTTGCAGATTCCTTTTTCTTGGGCGCTTTCGGGTGTTAGGTACGGATCATAGCCAATGATTTTTAGGCCAAAGCCTTTGGCAATTTGTGCTACATGGGTGGCAATTCGGCCGCAACCAATTAGGCCTAAAGTTTTAGCATAAAGTTCAGTGCCAATAAATAATTCTCGATTCCAGATGCCTTTTTGTAAAGATTGATGAGCCGAGACAAGGTTGCGACTTACAGCCATAATTAGGGCAAAAGTATGTTCTGCGGCGGAAATAATGTTGGCGTCAGCGCTGTTTACTACTTCAATTTGTAGTTCGGAGGCTGCTTTTAGGTCAATATTATCTAAGCCAACTCCGGCTCGGCCAATTACTTTGAGGTTTTGGCCCATGAGGAGAATAGGTCGATTTAATTGAGGTTGGCTACGGACAATTAAGGCGTCATATTTGGCGATCAGTGGGAATAAATCTTCGGTTTTTAGCGCCTGGTAATAATCAAAGGTGTGACGTTTTTGATTGCGGAGGATTTTCAGGCCACTTTCGCCAAGTTTTTGAGCAATAAGGATTTTCATAGTGGTTGGGGTAAGGAATTTTCAACAAGGGGGGTAAGGGTAGTGATCATTAATTTAATGGTTTCAAGTGAATGATCTCCCATGTGTCCAATACGAAAAGTTTTATTTTTTAGATCGCCATAGCCGTTAGCTAATTCGAAACCTTGGTTTTGGCAAATTTTTAAAAAATGTTCGGTATTAAAATTGGACGGAGTTTTAAAGGTGGTTAAGGTGTTAACTAGGTAATTTTTATTTGTAAATAAGGAAAAGTAATTTTTACCCCAATCTCTAACCATTTTGGCCATTTGAGCGTGCCTTAGGAATCTTTTTTTGAGGGTTTCTTGATTAAGGATGTAATCAAGCTGGTGAATCGTGGCATAAAGAAGAGTAATTGGTGGAGTGACTGGTGTTTGTTGTTTATCTGCTGCTTTTTTAAGGGTTAAAAAGTCGAAATAAAAGCCGCGATTTTTGATAGTTTGAGCTTTTTCTAAAGCTTTTTCAGAAACACTCATGAAGGCAATTCCAGGGGGAAGGGCGAGAGCTTTTTGTGTCCCAAATAGGAAAACATCAATACCCCATTCGTCCACGTTGATTGGTTCTCCGCCGGTAATGCTTACGCCGTCTACGCAGAAGAGTGTTTTTGGATATTTTTTCATTATTGGAGCTAATTTTTCAATGGGGGCACGGGCACCGGTTGAGGTTTCGCTAAGCACAAGAGTAACAGCGTCGTAAGTTTTGGATTGTAATTTTTCTTTTAGCAGTTTAGGGGTGGGAGCTTTGCCTAGGGGGATTTCTAAGCGATCAACTTTTTTGCCGTTCATTGCTGCGATTTCGGCCCATCTTTCCGAAAAAGCGCCATTTACAAGGCAAAGAACATTTTGTTTGACCCCGTTTCTAATGGCTGCTTCCATGCAACCACTGGCTGAGCTTGGTAAAATAAAAATATCGGCTTTCGTGTTTAGAAAAAATCTAAGTTGTTCAACGATGCGCCGATGAAGATTTCTGTATTCTTGGCCACGGTGTCCAATTAGAGTTCCGGTTTGAGCTCTTAGGGTTTGTGGACGAACATAAGTTGGGCCAGGGATAAGTAGAACTTGGTTTTTCATAGTAATTTAATTTTAACAAATATACTTAAAAAGTAAATAAGCTTGTAAATCTGTTTATTTATATGTTATAACAGGTTTGAATTATAATTGTTATTTATTTTTAACAACACAACTATGATTGAAGATTTACTAAAAGACCTTGGGTTTTCCGAAAAGGAAGTTAAGGTTTATTTATTGGCTTTAAAATTAGGCATGCAGCCAGCGAGTATCTTAGCTAAGCATTTAAAGATGAATCGGGTCACAACTTATGTAATTTGTAAAAAATTGATTGAGAGAGGCGTAGCTAATGTGGTGACGCGTAATAATATTCAGTATTTTACGGTGGAAAATCCTGAAGCCTTAGTGCGTTACGCAGATCATCAAAGGCAGGAATGGGGGCGTCGCAAAAAAGATTTGGAAAATTATTTACCCGAATTTTCAAGTTATTTGCGAGACATGAGTGCTCTGCCTAAGGTGCGATTTTATGAAGGAGCGGAAGGAATTAAAACAGTTTATGAAGATACCTTAATGCAGGGGAATGAATATCCAATTAGGGCGTTTTTAGCAGTTGATACAATTCCCAAGGAATTACGTGGATTTTTAGTTCATGATTATATGGCACGCTTAGTGAAGCAGAAAATTAAATCGGAAATTATCGTGACTGATTCACCAGAGGCGCGGCGGTATTTAAGGCATGACAAAAAGTATTTAAGAAAAACCGTAATGGTTAGCCCGCAGAATTTTCCATTTGAAACCGAGGTCGCAATGTATGGACGTGATCGTGTGGCTTTTATTTCATTCCGAGCTGGTGATTTAACCGGGGTTATAATTGAAAATGAAGCAATTCATCGCACTCTTTGTGGGGTGTTTGAATTGATGTTTAAATAATTTCTCTGCGAATGCTTTGGTTGATTCGTGTTAGGAGTTCGTAAGGAAGTGTTTTGGCTAATTTAGCCATTTTGATAATGGAATTAGGGTTTTTGATATTTTGGGAATAAATAATTACGGCATCACCAATTTGGGGAATTTTTACTTTGCTTAAATCGATAATTGTGTAGTTCATGCAAATTTTCCCAATGATTGGACAGAGGACATTTTTAACTTCCATAAAGCCTTTATTTGCTAAGTTCCAAGGTAAGGCTTCGTAATATCCTACCGGGACGATGCCAATTGTCATTTTTCTGTTGGCCTTAAAAGTGCGGCCATAGCTGATGGTTTCATTTTTGTTAATTTTTCTGATTCCAACTAAGGTGGAAATTAATTCCAGGGCTGGTTTTAAATCAGATAGCTTTTGAAAAGCAGGGTCTGTTTTGTGAAAAGGATTAATTCCATAAAAGCCTATTCCTAGGCGCACCATGTTAATAAAATCTCCGGATTGCTTAAGGGATCCTGCGCTTTGGCCCGCATGAATCCATTTGGGTTTAAATCCGGTTTGATGTACTTGGGATACGATTTTTTTAAAAGAAGTTAGTTGCTTTTCTGTAAAGGAATTATCCTGGGGATTATCTGGGTCGGCTAAATGGGTCAAAACTCCTTTTACATCGAGGTTCCATTCTTTAAATTTTGGTAAAAAAGTGGCTAATTCCTGGGGAGTAAAACCCATGCGATTCATCCCGGTATCTATCTTAAGATGAACTTTTGCTTTTTTCTTTGCTAATATTTGAGCTGATTCGAAATCGCTGACTGCAAAATGAAAGGGTAAATGTTTGTATTTTATATTTTCTGTGATTGTGTAGCCTAGAATAAGAATTTTGGAATGGATATTTGCTTTTTTCAATTTGTAGGCTTCATAAAGGGAATCAACAATTAAAAATTCAGGATTTTCTTTTTTTAGCGTTTGAGCCACTTCGATTAGGCCGTGTCCGTAGGCATTTGCCTTTAGAACTGGACAAATTGTTTTGTTTGGTAAAAGTTGGCGATATAAGTTTAAATTATGGCGAAGGGCGGTGGCAGAAATTTGTATTTTATTTAAGGTGCGATATTTTCTTTTTGAAAAAAGTTTTAACATAAAAATAGTTGAGTTTGGTTAATAGACGCTTTTTAAATAGCAATTTTCACAATAGATTTTTTCGTGACAAGATACTTCATAAGGGGAGTTTAAGTTGAGGTGGCAGCAAGTGCAACTCCTGGGATATAGCGTTCGTGGATGACGGAAATAAGTTCTTTCTTTGTGACGTTGTTCAAAACATTTATGAGGGATCGGGATATTTAATTTGTGATAGAATTTTAATTCTGGGGGGATTATTTTGTAGGGCTTGTGGGTAATTTTACATTCTAAAATTTCATTACAAATAGTGTCGGGAGCAACCTTGATATTATCCGGAATAACAAATTTTTTTTGGTTAATTTGATTGGGAATTGGAGCTTCAAACCATTGTAAGCCACGTTTTAAAATTTCTTCTTTAGGTAGTGGCATAAAATCTTGAGCAACGGACTCGTTATAAGCAAAAGGTGAATATTCAGAAGGTAGAAATTCTCCCCATTGTTTATCCGTTTTCATTTGATTAATAATTCTTTCTTTAAGTGCAAGGTAGTCTTCTTTTGAGTATTGTTTGTTTAGTAGGCAATATTTTGCTCTCCGTAGCCCAATACATCCAAATAAATCATTGGAATTGTAGCAATAATCTGTGTAGTAAAGGTTATATCCTTCTTGTGAAACATGGCAGCCATAAGAAAATTTTAGATAGTTGCAGGCATAGCATTCGTATTGGCGTTCAGCTTCGAAAGCGCTTTCGTAGCAATCGTAAGCATCTTTGTGACCATATCCATCATAAATATATTTGGAATCTTCGCAGGCAATGGCGTAAAAAGAATCTTTGGTGTTTTTGGAGGAAAAAAGATAATTGCCGGTGCAATTTTCAGATTGATCAATAATAGTAGCACGATGAATAGCTTCGTTTTGAACTAATTTCAAAAAACGATTTTTGAAATTTTGATATGTTTGATAACTTCCTAAATCAAATTGGTTTATTTTTTGCTCATATTCTTCTTTGGTGTATTGTTTGTTTTCCAAACAGTATTTTTTATTTCGTAAATTCCAGCAAAGCAAACAGGATTCACACCCGCGGCAATCATATAAAAAAGAACTATCACGGCAATTTTTACAATTCACTAAATTAGTGCTCTTGTGACAATTTTCACAAAAAATAGAGTCGTATAAAAGTTCGCAGTGATTAATGGAGTAGCAATCGATACAGTCTCGTGAGGAAATTATATAATTAGTGCTATAGTGAACATCTTCGCAGTGCGTAGCATTAAATAGCATGTAGCAATTTTTATTGTACGTGGCGTGATTGGTATAGGCGATATTTTCTCCGCCTTTAGAATAGAGATTGATGCGAGGAACGATTTTTTGTAATTCTCTAAATTGTTCAAAAAAAGATTTAGAAAAATCGTACGATCGACCGTAACTAAAAGGATCCCATTGATTGCTCCACCAGACATCTTTATCGTAGACTTTGAAGGTTTTGGTTGGGGAGTAGTTGGAAATAATTTGTTGACCAGTTAGGTCGCATTTTCTGGAATAAAGATTGCGTTCGTTACGAAAAGTTAAGCGACGGCGTTGCCTTTCTGCTGGGCATAAAGTTGGCAAGGAAACATCAATTTTTTGGTAATAAGCTTGATCTTCTTCGTTAATAAGGAAGGTTTTTCCTGAAAGACGGCAGAGTTGTGTTATGATGGGCATTGAAAAAAGAGGATTAAGATGCTATAATTATAAGATATATTTTGTTTTTTTAGTATTTTTTTAAATAATTCTAAAATATTCCTCCCCTATGTTAAAACTTAAACCAAAAAGGATTGAGATTACAACTGGTAATAAATGGATTGCAGTTCTCCAACAAAATAACGCTGATAAACTTGATTTGCACCCTGGTGATCGAATTGAATTAACAGCGGGAAAGGGCAAAAATAAAAAAATAGTTAATGCGATTTTGGAAATTTCAGATGATGGTAACGGAATTGGCGATAAAAATATCGGGCTTTTTAGCGAAACGTGGAATCGTTTGGGCGTTAAAAAAGGGGATATTGTTAATGTTGGTTTATGCCCTAAGCCACTTTCTACTATTTATATAAGGGAAAAATTAACTGGTCAGCACCTTGATTATAAAAAGATTGATTTTATTATTAGGGATGTGGTTCAGGAGGATCTTTCGGATGTGGAAATCGCTTATTTTGTGGCTGGATGTTTTATTCATGGTTTGAACGATCAAGAAACAATTGATTTGACTAGATCGATTGTGCGTAACGGCAGTCGATTAAATTTTGGTAAAGGAAAGATTGTGCTTGATAAGCATTGTATTGGTGGGGTGCCTGGGAATCGGACAACCATGTTAATTATCCCAATTTGTACTTCTTTGGGATTAACCATGCCTAAAACTTCTTCACGGGCAATTACTTCGCCTTCGGGCACTGCGGATACTATGGAAACTTTAGCTGAAGTGGCTATCCCAGCGGATAAATTAATGAAGATTGCGAAGAAGGTTGGTGGATTTATAGCTTGGGGTGGTGGTGTTGATTTGGCAGCGGCAGATGATAAAATGATTAAAGCTCGTCATCCACTTAGCTTGGATCCTGAAGGAATGCTCTTGGCTTCGATTATGGCTAAGAAATTTTCAGCTGGGTCTAATCATGTTTTGATTGATATCCCGGTGGGAGAACAAGTTAAAATTAGTAATAAAAAAGATGGTGATTGTCTTAAGAAGAGGTTTGAACAAATTGGAAAAAAATTGGGAATGAAAGTGAAGGTTATTCTTACGGACGGAGAAGAGCCTATTGGCAAAGGAATAGGGCCTGCGCTTGAGGCAATTGATGTTATGAATAGTTTGCAAGGTACGCCCGATGCTTCTCGTGATTTAAGAGAAAAGGCTTGTGAAATGGCTGGTATGCTTTTGGAAATGTGCGGGAAGGCAAAGGTAGGTAAGGGCTATAATATGGCTAAAGAGCAACTTGAATCTGGCGCGGCGTATCGACAAATGGTTAAAATTATCGAGGCGCAAGGTAAGAAAACACTTTATCCAAAATTGTCTAAATTAAAGCACGCGGTTAAAGCTCTTAAGTCTGGCTCGGTGAAATATATTAATAATGCTTTAATTGCTCGGATTGCTAGGGTGGCTGGGGCGCCCAAAAATGCTGGCGCAGGAATGTGGTTGGATAAAAAACTTGGTGATAAAGTGAAAAAAGGAGAAGTGTTGTATACGGTTTATGCGGATGGCCAAGAAGCTCTTGAGCGAGCTTTAACTTTTACTAATGATGGGGTGTATAAAATAGGGTAAAGATTGTTATTTTATGATTTTTGGTTATGAAAAATTTTTCTTTTGAAGAAATTGTTCAGAAAATTAAAGCACTTGAAATTCAAGGAGCAGAACGTATTGCATTGGCTGCGGTGCAAGCGTGGGCATTAAGATTACAGGAGACAGAGGATCAGGCTAGGCTTGAAAAATATGCAGCGGAATTGATGGAGGCACGATCTACGGAACCAGCTTTGCGGAATGCTCTTTATTATTGTTTACAAAATTACAAAGCAACGCCCAATATTTCAGAAAAAGTAATTCAATATTTTAGGGATTCCAAAATTAAAATTGCGAAATATGGAGCTAAAAAAATTCACGATAAAATGATAGTAATGACTCATTGTCATTCTTCTACGGTTGAAGATATCCTTGTTAAGGCTTGGGAGGAGGGGCGAAGGTTCGTGGTTTATAATACTGAAACAAGACCTCGGTATCAGGGTAGAATTACGGCGACGAATATTGCGGCGCATGGAATTCCGGTTGAGCATTTTATTGATTCTGCTGGTCGAGTAGGGATGAAAAAAGCGGATTTATTTCTTTTTGGCTGTGATGCTATTTCTGCTGAGGGAAATATTATTAATAAAATTGGGACGCGAATGCTTTTGGAATTTGCTAAAAAATACGATGTGCCTGCTTATAGTTGCACTAATTCTTGGAAATTTAATCCAGATACGGTTTGGGGTGCGGATGAAGTTATTGAGGAACGCGATGCAGTTGAAGTTTGGGCTGAGGCACCACAGGGAATTAAGATTCACAACCCTGCTTTTGAAGTGTCTGCTGCTGATGATATTTCTGGGGTTATTTCAGAATTGGGAATTTTAAAGTCCGAAGCTTTAATTATTGAAATTCAGAAAAATTATCCCTGGATGATAAAAAAATAAAATAGTTTTTGTGGGCAGCAAGTTTATTTATGTAATAAAAAAACCGAAATTAATGGCTCTTAAAATTATTAATAATTTTGTTTTGAAGTCAGGGGTGAAGCTTTCTGATCATAAAATCTTAAAGCGGCTTCTTAAAATAGCAGGTCGCTCTACTTGTTTGCGAGCGAAAGTAGGTTGTATTTTGGTTAAAAAAAATAAGATTTTGTTGGAAACAAATAATAATACTTTGCCAAAATTTGATTGTTCGAAAATAGGATGTATTCGGGATATTAAAAAGGTTCCTTCTGGCTTAAATCGGGAGATTTGTTATGGTTTATGCGCTGAGCAATATCTTTTGTCTTATGCGGCTAAAAAGGGGATTAGTGTTAGGGGCGGTACAATTTATGTTACTACGCATCCGTGTCGAATTTGTGAATGTCTTATTGCGGCGGCCGGTATTAAACGAGTGGTTTATGTGCGCGGATATCCTGATGTTTTAGCGCAATTTGATCCTTTGAGGAAATATGGTATTGAGGTTATTGATGCTTCTGAATATGATATTTTGCCAAAACCAGGTGATGTTTAAAAAAGCGTGAGTGGAACGGCTTAGGAGAATTTATGCGGCTTGAATTTTTAGTAGCTTATTTCGTATACTTTAGTTTGCCCGACTACGTACACTTTGTTGGATTCTTTGTCTACGTAAAGGTTGTGAAGGGGTTCGGTGTTTTCCAGGATGAATTGTTTTGAATAAATTAAGTCTCCGGTTCGAGGATCTTTATTGAAAATCAGAATTTTATTTGTAGAAGGATCAAGAATAAATACTTGAAATCTTTCAAATTCAGCATCAATCAGAGTGGATCCGGTTAAATCCGTAGGGCCTTTCTGGATTTTTAGATTTTGGTCTTCTCCTCCATATAGTTTATTAATCGTGCCATCATTGTTGAGGATAAAAATTGAGCCATCAATAGTGAAAGAAGTGGCTTTACTTAAATCAATAGAGTCTGTGGGAAGATAGGCATTAGCGCCACTGAATCCATCGCGTTGCTTATTGTAGCGCCAGATTTGTTTTTGCGAAGGGTCCAAAAGATAAACGCGATTGTTATAGGTAGCTAAATCAATGGCGGAATGCCATGCCCCATCTTCTGTGTCCATGAATGAAAATTGGCCGTCTTTGTATTCTATAACTCGGTTAGATTTGGTTAAAAAGAGAAGCGCTTCATCTTCTTCGAAATAAGCGGCATCTCTAATCGTTTCATCGGTATCAATGTTCGTTGGATTTTGGATTTCGTTTAAAATTACTTCGTATAATTTATTACTGTCATAAACGTAGCGGCGATCGCCCATGGCGATCATCCCAAGTGCATTCATGGTTGGGTTGATTGTGGAAAAATCCAAATAAACAGTTGGATTTTCAAGGCGGCTAACATTATCTAGTTTGTCACGTTGATTTGCGATTTTAATTAGATCTTCATTGGCTTTTCCTCTTAAATATCCTGAATTTAGAACTTCTTTGGTTAAGGATTCGGCTTCGTCTAAAAGTTTGGTTGCGGTATCTCGATCGTAGCTTCCGGTGGTTTGAGCTGTGTTGATATTAAGTTCTGCTTGCGCTAACTTTGTCTCTAATTCTTTTAAATATTGTTGTTTCTCTCCTTGATTGCGAACAACATAAATTCCAGCAATCAGAATTATTACAACAGCAATTAGCATTAATAAAATTTTGTCTCTTTTGAGTTCTTTCCAGTTTTTTAAGAAATCTAAATTAGGGATAAGCTTTTTGGCTGGGATTGAGGAATGGTAATTTTCATTATTAGAAGGGTGTTTAGGATTATCCTGAAATTTTTCCCGGGGTTCAATCTCTGCATGAGCGGTAGTGTTGGCGGGAAATTTTTGGGGAAGTGCATTTTTAAATTTTCTTGTTAAAGGATTAATCCATTTAGTATATTTTTGAATTTTTGGCCAGTCGGTTTTCTGGGTTTTGTTACTTTCGTTTTCTTCAATCGTACCTTCTATAATTGTTTCTTTTCGGGGTTGGCCAATATAAATTCCCAAAAGATTGATTTGTTCAGGGCTTTCAAAGGAAATATTTTCGCGTATGGATTCAAGGCGAGTTTGAAGAGATTTTTCTTCGTTGAATAATTTGGCTAAATCAGGTTTCGTTAGGTAACGGAATAAACGTTTTGAGGAAAGAATAAGAGTATCATCTGTCATAAGAACGCCGTTGGCTATGTTGCTAAAAAGTTCGGCGGTTTCTTTGGTCTCAGATAGTCCTTCGCTAATGGTGCTGATGTAGTGTCGTCTAATTAGATAAGCTTCGGCGTCTCCTCTTTGCGAAAGATAGAGATGATCATTTTCAATAACTGCAATAATGACTTGCATTAGAGGGATTATATTGGTTTCTAATTCGTTTTCTTTTTCTTTTATTGCGTGGTTAATCTCTTTTAAGGTTTCTTCGAATCTTGTTTCCGGGGGGCTTTCAAGATCATTAAAAAAATGATTTTTCATGATCTTAAAAATAAGATCCCCAATTTCTTCACTAGGAATATTAAAATCTTCTATTTGCAGGGTTAAGAAGAGTTGTGAGGATGAACCCCCTAGGCTGTCATCCCATTCGTAGGTATAGTTTTTGGAAAATCCTTTGGATTCTTTCCCTAGTAGTAAAAAATCGTGTTGAATCCGATAAGTCATATTTTTTGATTTATAACAGGCTTCAGGATACTAAAAAACATTAAGGACGACAAGAGGTTCCTTGACTCTTATCCTTGTCGCAGTTACAATCGGCCTACTTTTTCGATTTTATTTATATATGCTTAAAAAACTTAGTAAACGAAAACACGCTCGTACTCATGGTTTTTTGCAACGCATGGCTACTAAAGATGGACAAAATGTTTTAAAGCGTCGCCGTGCTAAAGGAAGAAAGAAGTTAACTGTTTAGGAGTCATTTGGTGCTTCTGGGTGTTTTTTTAGTGTTTTAATTTCTTTTAATGCTTCCTAGGAATTGTCGTTTGACTAAAAAAGATAATTTTTCTGCCATTCTTCAGTATGGGCGATTTGTTAAACGAGATTATTTAGTGGCTCGCTATCGGTATAATCGTGGTACACAGCATCGTTTTAGCGTTGTGGTGAGTACTAAAATAGCGAGTAAGGCGGTTATTCGTAATAAAATCAGGCGACAAATTTATGAGGCAATTCGTCTTAATTTAATTTACTTCCCTACGGAACGATATTTCGATATTATCATTTTACCCCACAGGGCTATTTTAGTTGGCAGTTATCGTGATATTGTCAAAAGCCTTTCTGCTCTTATCCCCTTAATAAGATGAAAAATAGATTCTTTCTCTGGTTGCTTGTTTTTTTAGTGATTTTTACGCTCATGCAGCGTTTGGGTAAACCGGCCGAATCTCCAACGACTTTTGGTGATAGTAATTTGGGTATGGTGACACAGAAAACGGAATATCAATTAGGGAAAGAGATTATTTTAACAATGCAAAATAACACGGACTCGGTTTTGACTTTGCCTAGTGATTGTCCAGATGAACCTTTATTGGTGGAATTTTACAGTAATGGTGATTGGGTTGAGATTACGGCAAGGGATGAAATTGATTGTCCGGCGGTGTTGTCTTTTGAAATTCAACCTCGTCAGGATGTAAAAATTTCTTATAAGGATTGGGCTTATCGGGTGTTTGGAGAAATTGGACGTTATCGAATTGGAGTAAATGCAACTATAAACGGAGAGACCAAAATTTTTTATTCTAATGATTTTAGTGTAATTAGCCGTGGTTTTTTAAATAATGCGTGGCTTAATTTTATTTATCGGCCTATTTTAAATACTTTAGTTTTTTTAATCGAAATTTTGCCTGGGCATAGCTTGGGATTGGCTATTATTTTATTGACTTTAATTATCAGGACATTGCTTTTATTGCCTTCGCAGCGGGCAATGCGTTCTCAAAAAAAAATGCAGGAAATTCAAAGTAAGATCGAGGAAATCAAGAAAAAACATAAAAATAATCAGGAACGTTTAGCCATGGAAACTGTAAATCTTTGGAAAACCCATAAAGTTAATCCTTTTGGAAGTTGTCTTTTAATGTTTATTCAATTTCCAATTTTGATTGCGCTTTATTATGTGGTAAAGGAAGGTCTTAACCCTGATAAAGCGATTCTTTTGTACGGACAAATTGCTTCTCTCTTTTCTTTTAGTGGAATAAGTACCAATTTTCTTGGGATTTTAGAGCTTACTGAGGTTAATTTTTTTATATTACCGCTTATTGTGGGGGGGTTACAATTTGTGCAAATGCATTTAGCTTTAAGCCGTAAGGGCAAAAAGTCCGAATCTCATGCACAAAAGAAAGATAAGACTTTGGTTCAAAAGGCTCAAGGCAGTCAGGATATGCAGGATCAAATGGCCATGGCAAATAATATGATGAAATATTTTATGCCGGTGATGATTGCTTTTTTTACCGCTAGTTTGCCGGCCGGGGTTGGTTTATATTGGGGTGTGTCAACGAGCTATGGCATTTTGCAGCAATTTGTGATAAACAGAGAAAGTAGTCGTGAAGCTGATTTAGACGAACCTATGGTGAGAGTCATTGACAAGAAAAAGCCTTAAAATTACCGCTATTTATTTTTTTAGCTCCCTTTAATTTTTATCTTAATGGAAGAAATCATCCAAGAAACCCTCAAGCCGCTTTTAGAATTATTACATTTTAATTTTAGTAAAATCGACATTGAAGATCAGGGAAGTAATAATTATCGTATTAATATTGTAACGGATGAGGCAAATCATTTAATCGGGACACATGGAAATACCTTGATGGCGGTTCAGCATATTTTGAAAATTTTATTAAGAAAAAAAATGGAGCAAGAGTTTTCTCTGATGTTAGATGTTGATAATTATCGTAAACGTCAGGAGGAAAATGTAATTACGATGACGGAGCAAAAAGTGGATGAGGTTAGAAAACAGCAAAAACCTCAGAAATTACCCCCAATGTCTTCTTATTTTAGACGAATTGTCCATCTCCATTTAACTCATCCTAGATTTAAGGATGTCGCTACTGTAAGTGAAGGAGAAGGCCCTTATCGCGCTGTCATAATTTCTCCAGCATGGGAAACTGCAGGATCCGAGGATTAAAAAAAATTGGAATTTTAGGTCTTGGCCTTTTTTTGAGCTGCATGGTGGCGGTGAATTGGTTTACAGTTTATGCGGATGGTGTTGAATTTAATGATTTAGCAAAGGAGGATCATTATTATGAGGGGATTGTTAATTTGTTTGAGAAAAATATAATGACGGGATATGAGGATGGGACAGTGCGTCCTTATCAGGAATTAAATAGAGCTGAGACTGTAAAAATTATTGTAAGTAGTTTTGACTTAGGGGGTGAAGTGACTAGTGGTATTAGCGATGATGAAGCCGAGAGTGATTTAGCTCAAGATTTTCCGGATGTGGCTACAGATGCTTGGTATTATGATTGGATTAAGAAAGCATATCGGGCTGGAATTATTCAAGGATATCCTAATGGTTATTTTTATCCCGGTGCTTTGGTAAACAGGGCTGAGGTTTTAAAAATGATTTTTTTGGCTAATAGTAAGTCAGATTTTGGGCTACTGGAAATAGACCCAAGTAATGATGTTTCGGCTGAAGATTGGTATGCGATTTATTTACAGGAAGGTTTAGATAGAGGTTGTATTTATCAAGATTATCTTGGTAATCTTAATCCTGGTGCATCGGTTTTGAGGGGAGAATTAGCGGATATAATTTATCGATTGAAAAATCCTGGTATTTATTCTGGAATTGTGGAATATGGAAAAGCTACTTTTTATGGAAAAGCTGCGACCGGGAAAGGGACAGCTTCAGGTGAAATTTTTGATGATGAGGCCATGACCGCGGCTCATCGTACGCTTCCTTTTGGGACTTATGTTCGAGTAACAAACCGAGCCAATGGGAAATCAGTGGTGGTTAGAATTATTGATCGGGGTCCCTATGGTGAGGGGCGTATTATTGATTTGTCCGGCGGGGCATTTTCTAAAATTAGTGAATTATGGGTGGGAGTGATTGATGTTGAGGTTGAAATTGTTTATAAAGGAGATACTTATGAATGACCCCTATTATCGAAATAGGCTTAGGCAATCGGCTAAGGCTCGAACTAGCGCTAAACGTTTTCGGCCACTTTCCGAGGAAATTAGGATTGCTTCTCGGATGCTGATTTTTACGATTATAGGATTATTTGTTTTTAGTTTAGTGGGGTTTTTGTTGATAAATAGCTCACGAGCAGCCAAAGGCGCGGAATTAAGTCAGTTGCAGGCTGCTTATGAACAGTTATTGTTGGAAAATAGAAAATTGCAAAGGCAATTGACGGAAGCGCAATCTTTATCTTCGTTGGAGAATGCGGGTTCATTTAATGATCTGATTAGGCCGAATGATCAGTCAATAAATTATATGGGTAATGCAGATGATTTGGCGGACGCTAATTTGTAATTTTGAAAGGTTTCTTAAAAGGATAAGATAAGGCCATTTTTGATGATTTCAATTGCCATGGCAGTGAGGATGATTCCCATAAGGCGAGAGGCAACTTCTGATCCCTGATGGCCGATAATTTTATAAAGAAGATGGGCGTATCGGAAAACGAACCATAAAATAATTAGATTTAAGGCTGCGCTTAGGAGAATGGTTGAATAGCCGTAGGCGCTTACTAAAATAATTAGCGTGGTAATGGTGCCTGGTCCCACAATTAACGGCATGGCCATAGGGACAACTGTAAATTCGTATAATTCGGCTTGTTTTTTTTGGACACCGAAGCGCAGGCCAAGGATTATTTTTCCTCCTAGTAAAAATAAAATAAGACCACCGGCAATCTGAAAGCTGGAGATCGAAATACCAAAGAAGTTAAGGATTTGCAGGCCTGTGAAAGTAAAAATTACGATTAGAATTGTGGCCCAAATAATAGTTTTATTAGCCGCGGTTTCGCGTTGGCGTTTGGGTAATTTTTCAGAAAGTAGCAAAAAGATCGGCAAAAGGCCGATGGCATCCATGATGACAAATAATTTAAAGAAGGAGGTTAAAAATTGTTCCATGGTGATTTTTTAGGTTTTTGTTTTTTGAAAGCGAATTAAGCTTTTTTAAATTATACCTGTTTTAAAGGTTAAGCTCAAGGAGTTTTAGGGCAGTGAATTATTCAGCGTGATATAGGATGTTGGCAATTGTTAGCGCTCGGTGTGGCTCAGCACCATCTATTTCAATTTTAGCATAAGGTAAGAATTTGTTTTCCCCTGGTAGTGCGAAAGTGTTCAGTAAGATTCTCCCCCCCTTGTATTCATTTCTTGCAAGTAATTGGAAAAGGTCTTCTGGGCATCGAGGAGAGGGTTGCCATATAACAGCGTTACTTTGAAGTAGATCATTCCAGACTGGAGATTCTGGTAAGTCCGCGGGAATATCGTCAGTGTCTTTATCTCTCCCTGATAATAAATCTATAAATTCTAGGGTAATATTAAATTTTCTAGCTTGTGCTTCGATAATTGCCAGTAGGCTGTCAGGTCGTGGAGTTATGGCATAGGCGATAGTTTCAGTTGTGGCTTTAGGTGGTGAAATTGTTTCAGGTAAGTTTCTCATGGTTAGTTTGTTTGTGAATAAATAGGTGAATAAATTTAGCAATTTTGTGTTTTTAATGCAAGGTTATTTTTGATGAAAATTGGCTTGTAGCTCACTTAGCGGGGTAATAATTTTTTTGGTGCGGACTGGCCTTATTTTAAAATATCGTTAAAATAGCTCTATGGTGAGCCTTACCCCCATGATGAAGCAGTATTTTGAGCTCAAGGCTCAATATCCGGATTGTATTCTTTTTTTCCGTCTAGGAGATTTTTATGAATTATTTGCTGAGGATGCCAAAAAGGGGTCGAAAATTTTGGGAATAGTGCTTACTAATCGTAATGGAACACCCATGTGCGGGGTTCCTTATCATTCGGTAGAGCAATATTTGGCAAAGCTTACAACTGCAGGCGAAAGGGTGGCGATTTGTGAACAGGTGAGTGATCCCGCTTTGCCAGGGATTGTTAAAAGAGAGGTTATTCGAGTTATTACGCCTGGAACCACTTTTAGTGAAAGTCTTTTAGACAACAAGGCTAATAATTACGCGGTTTTTATTTATCCCAGGAAGGATTATTTTGGGCTGGCGGTGATTGACATTACGACCGGGGCTTTTTTGGTGACGGAATTGCACGGTTATGATCAATTGGCCATTGAGTTGCAGCGTTTAAATCCGCGCGAATGTGTTTTGCCGCAATATAATGAGGATCATCATTTGAGAACACTCCTGCGTGTTTTTGAAAATTGTCATCTCTATTTTTATTCTCTGGAAAAAGACGCTGAACAAATTCTTAAGAAGCATTTTTCAGTGGTAAATTTTGAGTCTTTTGGGATTGAAAAATGGGTTTTGGGGATTCAGGCTGCAGGATATCTTTTGGCTTATTTAAAGGAGACTCAAAAAACTGATTTAGCGCATTTAAATAATCTTAAATCTTATACCAGCGCGGAGTACATGCTTTTGGATGAGGCAACTTTTCGTAATTTGGAGCTAGTCGTAACTTTGCGTGATCAAAAAAAAGAAGGGTCATTACTAGGGGTTTTGGATTATACGCAAACCGCGATGGGAGGCAGGTTATTGCGTCATTGGCTTCTTCGTCCGCTTACCAATAAAGGAAAAATTGAGAATCGACTTGAAGCTGTAGAAGCTTTATATAATGATGATTTGCGGCGTGATAAACTTAAGGGTGAGATTGCGGAGATTTTGGATTTGGAACGGGTGTTGAGTCGTCTTTCTTTAGACCGGGGAACTCCTCGGGATTTGGTGGCTTTGAAAGTTTCTTTGCAGAAAATACCGGTAATTAAACAGGAGCTTTTTTCTCTTTTGGCAGTGCGGTTTTTTGAAAATCTTTTTAGTGATTTTGAGGATTTGCCCGAATTGATAGACTTGATTGAACGGTGCATAGTTGATGAACCTGTTTTAAATATCCGCGAGGGTGGTTTTATAAAAGATGGATTTGATGCAAATTTGGACGAGTTAAGGCTGCTTTCGCGTGAAGGTAAGGGTTTTATTAAACAATTACAAACTAGAGAGATTGAAAGAACTGGCATTCAAAGTTTAAAAGTAAAATACAATCGTGTTTTTGGTTATTACATTGAAATCAGTAAATCAAATTTGAAAAACGTGCCTGTGGATTATATGCGGAAGCAAACTTTGGTTAATGCAGAACGATTTATTACGCCGGAGCTAAAGGAATATGAGGAAAAAGTTTTAACAGCGGAGGATAAAGCAAAGGCTTTGGAATATGAGTTATTTAAGGAAGTAAGGCTTAAGGTTATAGCTAATTTGGGAGCAATTCAGGAAAATGCCAGAGCAGTGGCTTTATTGGATGTGGTACTTAGTTTTGCTTATGTGGCCAAGAAAAATTGTTATGTTAAGCCGGAATTAAGTGACGGCTCAATTTTGGAGATTTTGGAAGGGCGACACCCGGTGGTGGAAAACATGAATGTGGCCGGAGATTTTGTGCCGAATGATACTTATTTAGATGGGGATGGGCAGAAAATTATGTTGTTAACCGGTCCGAACATGAGCGGGAAATCAACTTTATTACGTCAGGTGGCGCTAATTGCTTTGATGGCTCATATTGGAAGTTATGTGCCAGCTAAAGTGGCTCGTTTAGGGGTTTTAGATCGAATTTTTACTCGGGTTGGGGCAAGCGATAACCTAGTTAAAGGGCAAAGTACTTTTATGGTGGAAATGCAGGAAACGGCTAATATTTTGAATAACGCTACGGGAAAAAGTTTAATTATTCTTGATGAAATTGGGCGAGGGACTAGTACTTATGATGGGGTAAGTATTGCTTGGGCGATTTTGGAATATTTACACGATCAGGTAGGGGCTAAAACTTTATTTGCTACTCATTACCATGAACTAATTGCCGTGGCGGAGCGACTTAGTGGGGCGCATAATTATTGTGTGGCTGTTCATGAAGATAAGGAAAACGGGGTTGTTTTTCTGCATAAAATTCAAAAAGGCGGAATTGATAAAAGTTACGGTATTGAGGTGGCTAAATTAGCGGGATTGCCAAGGGAGGTAATTGATAAATCGCAGCATATTTTACGTGATTTGGAGGAGGGGGTTTTGGAAAAAGGAATTCAGAATCAGCTTAAACAGGAGATCTTTAAGGAACAAAAAGAGATGCTTAAGGAAAGAGAGCCTCGTTCTTTGTTTAATCCGACTTTAGAAAGATTAAAGCAAATTGATGTTAATCACATGACTCCACTTGAGGCTTTGCAGGTTTTAGCCGAGTTGAAGAATTTATAATTTTTTGTTTTGACTTCTTGTTTTTTTATGATATTCTCCCGGTGCTTTCAAAGCTTTTCTGCTTACGAAATAATGATTCTCCGCTTAGGAGTGGGTCGTAAGCTTCTATCCATAGAAAAGTAACTATATATGGCTTCCAAAACTGTATCTAAATCAAAGAAAACTGTTAAATCAGAAGAATTTTTAGCCGAAGTAGAGTTGGTTAAATACGAGGTGATGTTAATTATTGATCCTGATCTTAATCAGGTTGATTATGCCAAACGGGTTGAGGATGTTCGGGCTCTTATCGTGAGTCATCAGGGGGTTATTTGGCATGAGCAAGAATGGGGAAAGAGAGAATTAGCTTATTCTATTAAAAGGAAAAGTTATGGATTTTATGTAATTTTTAATTTTGAAATGGATCCATCTCAGGCCAAAGAGCTTAATCAGCAGCTTAGAATCCTTAATTTTGTTTTGCGTTATCTTTTAATCAAAACTCCCAAGGATTATGTTCCCCAAGAATATAAATTGGATGAAGAGCCACGTGAATCTCAAATTAAGGAAGTGAAGCAAGTTTTGGAAAAAACTAAAATCATTACTCCTGTTCAGGAACAGAAGCTTATAGAAGATGAGGAAGAAGTTGCAGATGAAGATTTGGATGAATCGAGTGAAGAAGAACCAGAGGAGGATATTGAAATTGAGGAGAAAAAGGTTGATGGCGAGGAGGTAGTTCCCGAAAAAAAGGAAAAATCAAAAGATAAGGTAGAAATTGAGGACAAGGAAAGCGCGGATAAATTAAATAAATTGGATAAAAAATTAGAAGAATTATTAAGTGGGGAAGATAATTTTAATCTTTAAATATTTATGTCGCACAAAAGTAACCGTAAAAAATTCGATCACATTTGTTTACCGGGTACAACGTATGTTGATTACAAAAATTTACCGGTGATACGAAAATATATTACTATTTTTGGTAGAATTAAGCCGCGTTACTATACTAAAGTGCCCTTGGTGGTTCAGAAATCTTTAGCCCGAGCAATTAAAAATGCTCGTTTCATGGCTTTGGTTCCTTTTAAGCGCTAGTAGAATTTAATTTGGAGTTTTTTTCTTTAGAAAATCATGTCTCAAAAAGTCTTTATTTTTGATCTCGACGGGCTTTTAGTTGATAGTGAGCCAAGTCATTTTAAGGCTTATCGGGATATTTTAGCTTCTTATGGCGTATTTATTAATCGTTCTGAATTTATAGATGGTTGGCTTTCTGGTGAGCAATATGGAATGAAATTATATTTAGGAAAAGTGGGGATTTCTGATCCGGGGAAAATTGCCTTGATTCGCGCTAAAAAAAAAGAATATTTTTTGAAATTGGCTAAAGGTAAACTTAGAGCGATGTCTGGGGTAAAGGAATTTTTAGAAAAAGCCTTGGCAGATGGAATTAAGTGTGGGGTGGGAACTGGGGCTTATCATGAGGAATATAATTTTATGCTGGAGCAATGTGGTTTAGCTTCGTATTTTTCGAGATGTGTTGGTGGCGATGAGGTTATTTTTAATAAGCCTGCGCCGGATATTTTTTTAGGAGTAGCGGATTATTTTGGAGTTTGTCCTAGCGAGTGTTTGGTTTTTGAAAATTCGAGTATGGGATTAACAGCGGCAAAAAATGCTAAAATGAAATGTGTAATTATCCCAAGTGAATATACGAAGGAACAAAATTTCTTTGGTGCAGATCGAGTAGTAGCCAGTTTTAAGGAGTTGGAGGTAGGGCAATTAAGGGCTATGGTAGAATGCGATCATTAATCTTTTTTATCTATTCTAAGGTATGCGCTTTGTAGTCAAGATTGGCACTAATTTATTGACTGATGAGAAAAATTCTTTGAATACGGATTTTATTAGGAATATTGTTGGTCAAATTGCCTATTTGCAGGAGAAGGGGCATGATCCTTTAATCGTAACTTCTGGGGCCGTGGCTGCCGGTAGGAGCAGTGTAAAACTTAAAAAAGAGGGAAGAAATACTCCTTATCGACAATTGTTGGCTGCAGTTGGGCAGTCTTTTTTGCTTCAAACTTATGGCGAAAGTTTTAAGCCTTATGGGATTGTGATTGGACAGGTTCTTTTGACCATGGCGGATTTTGAGCGGAAAAAAAGTTTTTTAAGTACTAGGGATACAGTGGAATTAATGCTAAATCATAAAATTATTCCGATTATTAATGAAAATGATGTTACTACGTTCGATGAGTTGAAGTTTGGTGATAATGATAATCTCTCGGCTAGGTTGGGAGGTGCTGTAAATGCTGATACCTTAATTTTATTAACGGACGTGGAAGGTCTTTTTAATTTAAACCCGCATTTTCATCCTGATGCTAAGTTTATAGCTAGGGTTTCTAAAATTACACCGGAAATAAAAAAAATGGCGGAAATTGGGCATTCAAGCAAAAGCCGTGGTGGCATGGTTGGTAAAATTCAGGCCGCTGAATACGCAACTCAGGCCGGAATGAACGTTTGGGTTGTTAAGGGAACCACACCTAATGTTTTAATTGATTTGGTCCAGAATAAAAAAGCGAGGGGAACTTTATTTGAAAGACAATTTACTCCCCGTGAAGCACGTCGAAAATGGCTTCAAACTCAGCAAAATTTTTTAAATTTTTTAGTGTTGGATCAGGGAGCTTGTCAAGCTATTTTAGAGCGAGGTAAAAGCCTTTTGCCTTCTGGAATTAAACAAGTTAAAGGAGTTTTTAAGCGTGGTGAGGTGGTTGTAATTTTAAGGGAAAATGGTGAAAAGATTGGGTTTGGGCAGGTTAATTATTCCAGTAAAGAAATTAATTTGGTAAAGGGGCATCAATCCACTGAAATGGAGAAAATTTTGGGATATTGTTTGGATCCCGAAATTGTTCATCGTGATAATATGGTGAATCAGATTGCAAAAAGTTAGATTTTTTGCTAAAATATTAAGAATTTATTTAAGTTAGTCGAAACAAAAATCAAAATTAATCCAATTTGCTTTGGAAACCGAAAAAATAAAGGAAAATGTAGACACTATTTTGACTTGGAACGCGCCGGAGTTTATTAAGCATCCGCGTGGGATTTTGTGGTTTTGTGTAATGGGCTTGATGGTTTCGATTTTGATTTGGTATGCGGTTTCGACCAATTCTTTGACCATGGCCATTGCTTTTATTGTGTTGGCCGGAGTTTATGCGATTGCTCATCACCGTGAGCCGGCTTTGTTAAAAATTAGGGTTACATCTATTGGAATTGAGGCTGGAAAAAAGAAAATTCCATATAACCAGGTTAAGGCTTTTTGGATTGTTTACGATCCCCCCTTTGTACAGGTTTTAAAATTGCTTACAACCGATAAATTTATGCCTGAAATGACTTTACAACTTGATGGGCAAGCACCAGGTCAGCTGAGGGATTATTTGATTCGTAGAATCCCGGAATACGAAGGGAAAAGTGAGTCATTGGTTGATACAATTATTCGTATTGCTAAATTATAAAAATTTATGGTTTTTTCTGAAAAATCATCTGTGCGATCATTAGAATGTCCGCCTAAAGCCGTTGATTTTAGATCAGCTTTAGCACTTGCGGCCGGATATACAGAAGGAGAATTATCTCCAGGGATTGAAGCTTTATGGGATAATTTTCTTGAAGATAGTAATGAAATGGCTAGAGAACTTGCTCAAGATACTAGGGGAAAAGGTTCTCAAGATTTAGTAGCTGCTGATCTTGTTCATCAGGAAAAAGTTAAATATGGCATTATTCCCAGAATTGATGAAGCGATGTTGGCCAGGATGAAACCTTTGGCTCGTTTATTTTTGGAGAAGTTGAGGGTTATGGATAAGGAAAAGGAAATTTGGGAAAAACAAAGTCCTGGTAAAGAAAAGGAGGAGATGGAAAAGGAATATATAAAAAAATGTGATGGGATTGTAGCGGAAACTCACGGACAAATAGAAAAATTGGACGGACAGGTTCGCAATGTTTTAGAAGTGGCAGGGGGGGGAGATCAAATAATTAATACCCTTGAGGAAGTAGATCTTTTTAACCGAAATTTTTTACCTATTTTGATGGCGCAAATTGGAATTAAAGAAGAAATTACCAGGGAGCAGAATGAAGTTTTTTCGGAAAATATGGTTGAACTTCAAGATAAAACATTTGCGATAGTAACTCGACTACATGATGGGTTGCCTCTTACTAAGAATGATTATGAATTTATTATTCAACATTTAACAATTGCTTTTGAAAATGAGGGAGCTCTGGAAGGGAAAGGTTTGGCTAAAAAAAGTCCGGATAAAGCTAAGGATTTGGAAAAGACGCTGCGGGGGTTAGAGGCCACGAATTTATTTGGACTGGTTTATGCTATGAATCCGAAACAATGTTTGGAATTAGGAAGGACGATTTTGAATGATGCCAAATTATCATTAGAGCAAAAAGTGCAGGGTGTTAAATTTTTAACCGTAATGAATTTTTTGGATATCGGGCAGGCGCAATTTTTATTAGAAGAAGTTTTAGGGAAGAGGGCTCTTTTTAAGGAAGAAGAATTAAATAAAATTAGAGAAGCCCAAATAGCGGTTATGGAAATGAAGAAATCAGCAGGTAAATATTTAGCCGAGGAGTATCATGCTAATTTTATGTTTTCACACGCCACGGCTCCCAATTTTTTGATTTATGAGATAGTTGGACATGTTGCAATGATTGGTGCTGTTCTCCCCTTTTTATTGAATATAACGAAGCCTGATCAGTGGATACATTTAGCCATGAATCCGATGGTAGTAGCTTGTGCTGCTACCAGTGGATTAGCTTATAATTATGTTACTGAAGGTGGTTTGGCGAGATTCGCTGATCGATCTGTCCATGATTCAGATCAATCTATAGAGGAAATTGAGAAGAGGAATTGGCATCAGCTAGCGAAAATTTGTGGTAATAATCCGCAAATTATGGGAAAGTTGAGGGCTGATAATGATAAATTATTAAATATTATTGATCAAGTATCGCAAGAAAGTTTATTTGCGGGGCAGATATCAGAATTAAGTCAGTATGAATTTAATTTTCGAAATTTAGGTCTTTATTTAGCTTCAAAGGATCCAGGTGTAAAGGAAAATATGGAAAACCTTGATAATGATAGGTTAAGCGATTTATCTTTTGATGAATTGGAAATTAATTATGAATTAAGTGCTGATAGCCGTTTGGACGGTAAGTCTCTTATTGAAGCGGAGAAAATTATTACAGATATTTATCAATTTTTAGTTGCTAATATGGGTTGTACCTCGGTTGAGCAAATGGCAGAAATTTTAGATAAAGTTAATCAAGATCGTGGTCTTTCTTAAAAACTATTTTTATGGAACAAAATTTTATTTTAGAAAATCAGGTTTTAGACATTTTTAAGCAGTATAATTTTAATGCTTTAACTGATGAACAAGTTAAAAACTACCAATCATTAGCAAGGAATAATCGTTTGGCTTTGGTTGAGGTCGATGATGAGCGGAATGATCAGAATAATGATGCTGTTCAAAAATCAATTAAAAGTAAATATTTGCTGTCTGCTCAGGATTTGCAAGCATTAGCGCAGGATAGAGAATATGCGAATCGGGAAGTTTCTTTATTAAATTCTGCGCAAGTTGGTCTTGTTCTTTTGCCTTCGCAAAAGATTAGGTTAACTAATTTAGCTCAGCAATTTAAGGGTTTGGGGAATTTTGATGGGCAAAATGAGCCTAATGTTGCTGATAAAAATACTGATAATTATTTGAGGCAGGTAAAAGAAATGTTAGGTCAGAATTTTAATTTCGAGTTTACGCCTCATAAAGATAGATTTAATTTAGGTCGTTCTTCTAGGGGGTCTTACTTAAGTGAATCCCAAGGTGAGGGAACATTTATCCCTGGTAAAAGTTTATCGATTAAGCCCATTAGTCAAGCTTCTAGGCAGCCTGATCGGTCTTCTCCAAAATCAGAAAACGCTTTTTCTCAGGATAATCAGTTGCCTTTAAGAGGAGGTAATCCACAGGGGGTAAATCGATATGGAGCTGCTCCTTTAACGATTCCCAGAAAAAAGAGTTCTCTTTTGAAAAAAACTTTAGTCGGTTCCGGTGTAGGGATTGGTGGTCTTGGAGGAGGAATTGCTTATAGCTTGATTACCTGGGATGACGGAGAGGCTGTTTCTCTTTTGTTGAATCATTTCGAGAAGGTGCAATTTTGTTTAGCGCAATCTATCGATTTTTTTACTTAAAATATGAATTTTTTATTTAAACTTAAAATCAGATTAAACCAGATGGCCGCACGATATTGGTGGGTTCCGGTTTTAATGTTAATTATAGTGGCTTTATTTTTTTTATTGCTTCCGCATACGGCTTGGGCAGTTGAAGACACGAAGACCATGACAGATGTAAAAAGCAAGCTTTCCGCTTTTATGATTATTGCTTTTCAGATGCTTAATATCGTTTTGTATCCACTTTTAATAGTAATTAGTTCTTTGATGGACAATGAGATTTTGATTGGGCCAGCCATGGAAAGTAAGCTTTTGATGGTTTGGGTAGAAATTCGCAACTGGGTAAATATTGCGTTTGTTTTAATTTTAGTAGTTATCGCTCTTTATAATGTTGTAGGAATAGCCGATGAAGGTAGTAATTATGCTTTAAAATCAATTTTGCCTAAGATAGTAATTGGGTTGGTGGCAGTTAATTTTTCGTTTTTGGCAGTTAAGATTTTAATTGATGCAACGAACGTGGTGACCATAGCAGTTTATGCCTTGCCTACGGATTTAATCAAATGGCAAGATGAACGAATTGAGATTGAAAAACGTCTTTGTACCGTAATTACGCAGGATGCTTCAACTTCTTATGAAGAAGTGGTAACTCCGAGGCCAACTGATAACGCGTCGATTTTATCAAGTATGTTTTGTTCTCCAAAAGAAGGAGTTAATGATGATGGTGTCGAAGTTTTTAGTGGGAATTTTAATGGATTTGGGTCCACCTTTTTCGATAGTTTTGGTGGTCATAACGTGGCTTTTGCCATGATGGTGAATATGGGATTAGTAACAGATGTTGAGTTAATGACTACTTCCGGGACTTTGGATACTCTAAGCAGTATTACTTTTCATACGCTTTTTGGAGTATTGATGTTTTTACTTTTTGGATTTGCTTATGCTGCGTTGGGATTAGTTTTATTGGCTAGATTGGTTATTTTGTGGATTTGTTTGGCTCTTTCTCCTTTAATTGTTTTATTATTTGTTTTTCCTGATTTGGCTAGTGCTGGGGGTGGACAATTGGATTTGAAAGATAAATTTTTTAAACATTTATTGGCGCCCCTGATGATTGGAGTTGTTTTTTCAATTGGGTTTGCCATGTTGAAGGTTTTGAAAACTTCTACTTCGGGTAGTTGGATGGGGGCTATCTCTAATATGGACTTTGAAAGTTTAGGGGATACTAATAACATTGCTAATATGGTGAGTGCGTATGGAAAAGATATTACAAATTTTCAAGATTTATTAATTGCGGTATCAGCTGTGGCGATTATTTGGGTGGGGGTTTTTGCTGCGGCCGAAGGAACAATTGCTAGTACAATTACTGGTCAAATTAAAGCTGCAGGAGAAACTACCGGGAAATTTTTGGCCAAATTACCTACTTATGCAACTGTTATCCCTATTCCTGGAGCACATGCTGGCGGCGAAAAAACTTCTTTGGGAGCCATGCTTGGAATGTTGCCCACTTTTATAGGAGATATGCAGCAGAACTGGAGGTCAAAGCCACGGGATTTATTAAATCAGTTAGGGGTTAATACTAGTGGAAATTTGGGAGTTGAAACCGATGATGCAATTAAAGATATTCAGCGCGCTATCGGTGATTCTAAATTTCAAGCTCAGCATTTTAATCAGTATTTAACGCACAATCGGCACGCGATGAATAATCCGGAGCAGGTTAGAAGGGTGCTTCTGGAAGGATTTAAAGACAAGAGGATTGAGGCCGTGATACCTGAAGATGATAAGGAAATGATAAATCAATTAAATAATAGAGGCCGTCTTTATCAAGAAATATTCAAGGATTTTTCTCCTAAGGAAATGCCTGATCCCGGTAAGTGGGGAACGGGTGGGGGTGATAGTGTTGATCAGAATACTGGTAATGATGCGGAGAATCCATCGGCTGCCAGTAGTTCATCACAGGTTACAAATGCGCTTACAGTTCTTAGTAATTTGAGTGGGGCGGAAAATCTTGAAGGGAATGACGCTGTGGCCGGACAAATTCAAAAGGTTATTAATAATGAGCCAGCCGCAGCCACTCAATTATTTGTAACTCCGACTGATTCGGTTTTGGTTTCTTCAATTAAGGCGTTTAATGGTTTGCCAGTTTCTACTCAGCAAGAAATTTTAAGCAAGACCCCTCTTAATTCGGAAATGGAGAATCGATTAGATGAAACAGCATTTAGTCCGGCGGTGCAAAGCGCGGTTAGAGATTTGTCTTTTGGTTCAGGAAATACAGGAGCTATTGGTGGTGGTGGGACTGCTATTGGTGGCACTGGTGGTGGGGCTGTTGCTCCTGGCGCGGGAGGATCTGTTCCGGGTGCGCCTGTCCCGGGTGCGCCTGTTTCGGGTGCGCCTGTTTCGGGTGCGCCTGTCCCTCCTGCACACCCTTAGAATTGTTTTACAATTAACAAAAAATAATAATAAAAATGTTTACTTTCCTTTCTCAATTTTGCTTCAATCCTGAACCAGATTTACTTCTAGTACAACGATTGGTTTTTGCTAACGGGACTGGTAGTGGCTCAGGTTCTTCCGGTGGGAGAAGGCCAACTGTTGGAGGTCAAAATGAGCCCGAAGATCAGCAAGAGGCAGTAGATACAGATAGTTTGGAAGCAAGAATTAGAAGTCAACATAACGAGGAGTATGCCCATCAGATTCATGCCTTACGCGAAAGAACGACTATTAGCAATGAGGCTGCGGATACAGCACTTGAGGCTTTGGGGCGTGGAAATCAGCATGCGCAATCAGTGGCTCGCTTGTTAGCACAGGAGCGAATTGATGAAAATCTTTATGATTTGGTTAATGAATGTTTGGAAAGTGACGTTAGTGCTCGTAAGGCTTTGGGGCGTCAAATGGCGACTGGACGTTTGAATCAGCAACCCTTCGAGGATGCTTTGGATGATTTGGAAAGTGGTGATCATTATCGATTATCCTTAGCCAGGCGTTTGGCTCTTGGTCAAATTAATGCCCAGGAATTTATAGCGGCTCATAATGGTTTGAATAGTACTGACGTAGATGAATTAAGAGCTTCGCAGCAATTGGCTCTTTCTTATTTTTCCCCGCAACAGTTTAGGGAAGCTATGCACCTGGATCCTAGGGCTCAGCAGCGAACCGAATTTCGGGCTGAAGATCATCAAGATCCAGTTGGGTCAGCGCAAAAGGAGTTTCACGATCGAATTGTGGAATTATTAATGTCGACGAATTTGGTGATTGAGCAATTATCTGAACAGGAGCGAACAAGGCCGGTTTTAACTTTGCAGAAAAGTTTACAGACTTTAAATAATCGCGATAGCGCTAATCAGCGAGGTCTTATGGCCTATTTACGTCATTTGAATGAGGACGTAAATTTGTCTCCAGAAAATATTAGCAGGATTCGTAATTTTAATATTGAAAATAGGGCTTCTATTGAACAACTCAGACGGGAATTATCCTCTTATCATTTAGGTTCTAAAGCTATTAAAAATGTGATGCGCTATAAATTGGAAGAGAGGGATATTGAATTGCGATTTAACGAAAGAGCAAAAGCTGCTGCTGATATTATTAATGTGGCTGCTAATTCGATTCATTTGTCGCTTAAGGAAGCGAAGATGATTGAGGAGGCCGAGGAAGAATCGGGCATTACCCTTAAAGAAGGGTCTAAAATTCAATATGTTCATCCCGATATTGAATATGGGAACGTACGTACTCAGACCATTACTAAAGTTCGTCCAATTACCGAACCGATTACGGAAAAAAATGGAAATGTGATTGGTCGTCGTCCTGTGAATTTAGAGATTTATTTGGATAATGGCGAGGTTTATTCTTTAGGTAAATTTTTGAAATGGGTTAATGCCACGGATGCTTATGAAGTGATTGAAAACAAAAAGCAGGCTGAAGAAAAAATTGGGCTGCAGGCTATGGGGATGGCTTTGAACGATGGTCAACAAATTGAATTTACAACCGGTTATCAAAATCGTAATGGAGTAATTATTCCCCAGCGAGACCAAAATAGGATTGTGAGTATTGACGATAAGCGGGTAGTTTTGGAACAGGCAGTTCATACTTTTAATCCTGATGAAGATCCCCACGCTCGTCTTTTAGCTCCACGTGTGGCTAGAGAAATGAATTTGGGTGAATTTGTTAAATGGGCTCGTCGTCATCAAATGGTGCCGAATATTCCAACTTTAGAAGATTTACGAAATCATTTGCGGGAATATAATGATTTTTTAAATAGAACGGAAAATGTTAATGGCGAAGTTTATCCGCCAATTACCCTTGGGCCAGGAGAAATTTTACAATATGGAGACGATCACCGCTTGCCTATTAAGATTAAAAAAGCTGATGATAATGGAGTAACATTTCCTAATGGTGATCATTTAACTTTGCCGCAATTTTTAGGGTGGGTAAAACATAATAAGATGCGTCGTAGTAATCCTAGCGATGTTGCGGCCAGAGCTGCCGAAGCTGCGAAAAATTTAGGGGAAGAGGCAGTGGATGATATTAAGAAAAAAACTAAAAGAGATTTAAATCGCCGTAATGATAAATTGGGTAAGCCAGATCCTGAGGATCCTAAAAAGAAAAGTTTCTGGGAAAAAATAAGTCCCTATTTAACCAGTGATTCATCGGCGACAAATATTGGTTTAATTGATAGTGCTTTTGGTAATTATACTTTTATTTCGATGATGGATTTAATTAATATGGGTAAGGAATTACTTGAGTTTATTAAGCGTAAGCATGCTCGTCGATCAAAAGGTCGTTACGGTAATATTGGAACAAGTTTGCCTGCTTTTTTGGGAACAGAATTTGATCGTGTTAAACAGGCGGCTGAAAATGAGGAAGTGAATCAATACAAAGAGGCCATGTCAAATTGGGGTGTTTGGGATATTATGGCTCGTTTACATCAGGCTAATAGTACTGATGAAGCAAAGGCTTGTTTTATTGTGTTGCACGAAAAAGGCGAGCTTCGTTGGGATGATATGAATATGTGGAGAGCGCTCAATAAACTGATTGCTAAAAAACCAGGGGGTAGTTCAATGCAAATTCCCATTACTCCTGTTCCGCAACCGCATCCAGATGATCCATCCAGATTGGTGTCTGGAGAAGATCGGGTAAAGGAACCGATTGATGCTTTATGGGGGCAAGGACAATTTGCCGAGTGGTTTAGTGGAAATGTTAATAATTATAATAGTAAAAAAAGTGCTTATGAATATAAGGGTAAGCAGTTGGAGCATGACCCAAAAGGAACGGATGGTTTAACTGGAGAAATGACTCGTCTTTTAAAAGAATGGAAAAGTGGCAATTATGTGAATCCACAGGAATATGAAGAGTTGATCGATTTTGCCATTAAATATGGAAAAATGAACGCGGAATCTAAAATGTTTTTTTTAATGGAAGGCGTTTCAGCAAAATGTCCTTCTGGGCCAATGGAAGGGATGACTTTGCTGCACCTTGATCGTATTGGTGATTTGGATGGTCAATGGTTAAATCAATTCCCGATGCTTGATTTTTTTACCAATAAATTAAAGAAAAATTATCATCCTAAATATTTGGCCGGAGAATTAAAAGATCCTCCGGAAGGCGGTTATAAAATTGATGATTATAAGTTTTTTATTGAGCATTATTTCCCAGAGGAATCGGAGAAATGTTTGGCTGGTAAAAACTTTTCTAAATTTTTATGGGAGCAGATGATTGTGGATCCTTATTTTAGAATTCGGCTTTCCAAGGGTTTACGCCGCGCTGAAAATATGGATCATGACGATGCTCATATGTTTATTCCACCGGCTGGAATTGAAGAAATTGCCAACTTAACCGGCCCTTTTCAGGGGCATCAGAAATTTTTTACGCCAGCCGGTTATATGAATGGGTATGCAGGATTTAACCAGTTCATTGTTAGTTTAAGTAATCGCTATGAGGATTTAAAAGAGCAAAGAGATGGTGACATAGAAATAAAAGGTGAGTCAAGAGTTACGCAAAAAATGTTAGATGATACTTTAGGGCAAGTAATTGGAGCTTTACAGTCTTATGTTTTGTTTGATTCTTATATGTCCGGACGCAATGAGCAGACTAATCCTTCGCGGGCTCGTTTGGATGATAAGCATTATGACGATGTGGCCGTGGTTGATTTAAGTAATCCTGATTTTACGGTACGTGAGCATAAAGCGCAGTTGGATAATTTGGTCACAGCGGTGGCAAAAGAATATGAAATTCCAACTAATTTGCTTTACAAGAAAGTGGCTTTTAATGAAAAGACTAAGCAAAATGAGATTGCTTCTTTTATTGATAATTTTATTAAGCGTGATTTGCCTGATAAAATTAAAGCCAAGAGGGATAATGGAGCAGCGTTGTTGGATATTATTCACGAACGGAAAATACTTGCTCAGACGGAGGATAAAAATGTTAATGCTTTACGTGGTATTAAAAAATCTAATCGTCTTTTAAAGAGTGATGATGCTCTTAGTGAAGAAGAAGTTAAGGCTCTTGTGAAGCGGAAAGAAGCAGAGGACGAGGTTAGTGTTTTTGGTAAATCGGGGGAAAATTAGGTTTTGATTTAACTATTTAGGGGCAGGCGTTTCGATATTTTTCAATTAGTTGTTTTAAAGTGAGAATTTCTTGGGTTTTTTGTCCGTAATAGCGGATTGTTAAATTTTTTTCGTTTTCCTCTTTTTCTCCAACCACAATCATAACGGGTATTTTTTGCGTTTCAGCATTACGAATTTTTTTACCCAGAGTTTCGTTGCTATTGTCTATTTCAACTCGATATCCTTCTTTGAATAAATTATCCGCAGTGGTTTTGGCATACTGATTAAATTTTTCGCTGATTGGTAGTAGCCGCATTTGTTCAGGTGCTAACCAAAAAGGGAAGGCGCCAGCATAATGTTCGGTAAGAATAGCGATGAATCTTTCTAAAGAACCGAAAAGGGCTCGATGGACAACTACTGGGGTGTGCGAATTTCCATCTTGTCCTTCGTATTGTAGTTCAAAGCGCAAAGGCATTTGGAAATCAACTTGAATGGTGGCGCATTGCCATTCTCTTTTGAGGCAATCTTTAATTCGGAAATCTATTTTGGGGCCGTAAAAAGCGCCATCGCCAGCATTGATAGTGTAAGGTATTTTAAGTTTTTTGAGGGCTTTTTCTAAGGCAGATTCTGCTTTATGCCACTGGTCGTCTGTGCCCATGGATTTTTCTGGACGGGTTGAGAGCATTACGTCAAATTCGAATTGAAAAAGTTTATAAACGTGTTGGGTAAATTCAATACACCTTTCGATTTCATTTTCTAGTTCTTCAATTTGGATAAAAATATGGCAATCATCCATGGAGAATTTACGAACTCTGGTTAGGCCGCCAAGGGCGCCGCGTATTTCATTGCGATGGAGCATGGCAAAATCGGCTATGCGTAAGGGAAGGTCGCGATAACTTCTAGTGCGCATTTTATACATGAGCATGTGCGAAGGGCAATTCATTGGTTTGAGCGAAGCTTTTGACCCATCAACTTCCATTAAGAACATATTTTCTTTGTAGTGTTCCCAGTGTCCACTTTGTTCCCAAAGGCTTTTGTCATAAACAAGAGGAGTGACTACTTCCTGGTAATTTCTTTTGCGATATTCACGACGTAAAAAATTAGTTAATTCGTTAAAGATAATGGTTCCTTTGGGGTGATAAAAAGCAGCGCCTGGTGAAATGTCGTGAAATTGAAATAGATCGAGATCCATGCCTAGTTTGCGATGGTCTCTTTTTTTGGCTTCCTCAAGTTGGGTAAGGTAGTCGTTAAGTTCTTGTTGGGTATTAAAAGCGATGCCATAAATGCGTTGAAGCATGGGGCGTTTTTCATCTCCTTTCCAATAAGCTCCGGAAATTTTGGTTAATTTAAAGGTTTTTACTTGGCCTGTATGATCCAGGTGTCCACCTTTGCAAAGATCAGCGAAAATTATTTTTTCTCCGGCTTTATTAAGGTAAAAAGAAACTTTTTTTTCTCCGGATTGCTTAAGGTCTTTTACGAGTTCTATTTTGTAAATTTGATTAGATTTTTTGAGAAGGTCAATAGCTTCCTCGGGGCTAATTTCTTCGCGTTCAAATTTTTGTGATTGGCTAATTATTTTTTTCATTTTTTTCTCTAGGATTGGTAAATCTTCCGGAATTAAAGTGCGAGGGAGGTCGAAATCGTAATAAAATCCGTCTTCAATGGTAGGTCCAATTCCTAATTTTGCCTCTGGGAACATTTCTAAAACAGCTTGGGCCAAAATATGCGAGAGCGAATGGCGCATATTATCGATTGAGGAATTTGTATTTTTTTTGGTTGAGCGTTTTGCTTTTGCCATGGTAGGGAAATTTAAAAAATAAACAGCTCATGCTGCACTCGGGTCCCTTTGAAAGGACGGTTCCACCGAGTTTTCCTCATAGGATGAGGACACTCTTGAGATTAGTTTGTCTTTTAAAGGTGGTACTAGAGGTGGTTTTTACAGGGGGATTTCAGCCTCGTCCCGCCTTCTCTTTTGAAAAATTAACACCTTAGCATGTCCTTTACTTAATTTATATTAGCGGAGAATATGTTAAAGTCAATTTGTCATATAACTCATATTATGGTATAATAGCAAGATAGAGGTTTAAGGGCAGGTTGATCTTTTATTTTTACCTTATAATGATTGCTAAAATAATTTTTTCTTTTTTATTAGCTTGTTTCCCCGCGTATATTTGGGGATATATTTTTTATAAAAAGCAGCCAGAACCGCGAAAATGGGTTGCTAAGACTTTTATTGTTGGAATTTTATCGGTAGTACCAATTATGCTTTATAAATTTATGTGGCAATGGTTTCCAGCCCTTAATGTTTTTTTGTATACCGATGGTCTTAATCAGGATATTTTAGGTTTTACAAATTTAATTTATTTGCCACTTGGGGTGTTGCTGGCTTTTATGTTTGTGGGGGTGTTAGAAGAATATATGAAAAATGTGGTGGTTAGAGTTACTGATCGTAGTAATTTACGGCATATTGATGATGCAATTGAGTTTTGCGTGATTGCGGCTTTGGGGTTTGCTTTTGTGGAAAACATGATGTATTTTTTTTATATTTGGACATATCAAGGATTCAGTAGTTTATTTATTTCTTTTATTTTTAGATCGGTTTTTTCTACCTTTGCGCATATCTTTTTTTCAGGTATTTTTGGGTATTTTTACGGAGTTGCTCATTTTGCCAAGCCTATTTTACAAGAAGAAATGCGGCAAAATCGGCATCCTTTTTTGAAAATTTTTCATCGAATTGTTCATTTAAAGGCTACTCCTTTATTCGCGGAGGAAAAACTAGTCGAAGGTTTGATCGTGGCTATGGGTTTGCATGCCTTTTTTAATGTGTTTTTAGAAATGGGATGGACATTTATGATTTTACCTTATTTAGTAGGTGGTTATATGTTGTTGACGTATTTATTTCGAAAAAAAGAGAATCATAAGCGCTATGATTTGTTGTGGACATTGGAAGAAGAATAGTTTTCGAGGGGGGCAAATATTTTAGTATTGTTCTTCTTGTTTTTTAGTGATAAATTGACTAATGCGCTTAATTTAAGATATTTGATTGTTTAATTTAATATGTCTCTTAATAAACCTAGTTTTTCTACAAACATGCCTTCAAACATTATTGTGAAGGGGGCTAAGATTCATAATTTAAAGAATGTTGACGTTGAAATTCCTAGGAATAAATTAACGGTTATTACTGGTTTGTCTGGCTCTGGTAAATCTTCGTTAGCGTTTGATACTATTTATGCGGAGGGGCAGCGTCGTTATGTGGAAAGTTTATCGACTTATGCCAGGCAGTTTTTGCAGTTGATGGAAAAGCCAGACGTGGAATCGATAGAGGGTCTTTCGCCTGCTATTTCGATTGATCAAAAAACAACTAGTCGTAACCCGCGTTCCACGGTTGGTACTGTGACGGAAATTTATGATTATTTGCGGTTGCTTTTTGCCAGAGTTGGTAAGCCACATTGTTCAAAATGTGGAAAATTGATTAAAAGACAATCGGCAAGTAATATTGTAAATCACGTTGCTTCTATGCTTGAGGGGAAAAGAATTTTACTTTTGGCTCCAATGGTTCGTGACCGTAAGGGAAAGCACGAAAAAATATTTGAGCGTATTCAAAAAGAAGGGTTTGTAAGAGTGCGGGTAGATGGAGAGGTAATGAGTATTTTAGAGGTTCCGGCATTGGATGAGAATAAAAGGCATTCTATCGAAATCGTAGTTGACCGTTTAGTAATTAAAGATTTGGAAATAAAATTTGAGACTTTAAAATCAGGTGAAAAGCTGATGATCCCTAATTCAAGTCGTAGTCGTTTGGCTGATTCTGTGGAGATGGCTTTAAAGTTTGGAGAGGGAATAATGATGATTATGGATCATGAGACAGGGGAACAGGTTGTGTTTTCGGAAAATTTTGCGTGTGAGGAATGTGGGATTAGCTTGCCAGAAATTGAACCAAGGAGTTTTTCGTTTAATAGCCCGCATGGAGCTTGTGAGGCTTGTCACGGCTTAGGGACCAGGCTAGAAATTGATGCTGATTTAGTAATTCCCAATAGAAAATTAACTTTAAGTGAGGGGGCAATTATGCCTTGGGCTAGCACTACTTCTCATTTGGATTGGTATAATCGTATTTTAAAAACAGTTAGTAAGATTCATGGTTTTTCTATGGATGTGCCAGTGGAAGAATTAGCAGAAGCGGCTGTACGACTTGTTTTATATGGTACTGGCGATCGAGAATATGAAGTGCATTGGGACCGCGGCTATACTACGAAATATGAAGGAGTAATCCCTAATTTGGAACGGCGTTATCTTGAAACGGATTCTGATTATGTTCGCACAAAGATCGAGCAATATATGCGCATTTTAGATTGCCCGGTATGCTTGGGAAAGCGTCTAAAAAAAGAAATTTTAGGTATTACGATCGAAGGAAGATCGATTGCTGCGGTAAGTGCTTTATCTATTGAGAAGGCTTATGAATTTTTTAATAATTTGCAATTAACTGAAACAGAAAAGCAAATTGCGGAACCTATTCTTCGTGAAATCAGACAGCGGTTAATGTTTTTGAATAATGTTGGTATTTCTTATCTTACCCTTGAGCGAGCGGCAAATACTCTTTCTGGTGGAGAAGCTCAACGCATCCGGTTGGCTACCCAAATTGGGTCTCGATTATTAGGAGTACTGTATGTTTTGGACGAACCGACAATTGGACTTCATCAAAATGATAATGAAAAATTGATTAAGGCGCTTTTAGCCCTTAGAGATATTGGAAATACCGTCATCGTGGTTGAGCATGATGTGGATGTAATGTTAGCTTCTGATTACATTATTGATGTAGGTCCAGGCGCCGGGAAATATGGGGGAACAATTATTGCTTCCGGGACACCTGAGGAAATTATGAATGATCCAAAATCATTAACTGGGCAGTATCTTTCTGGTAAGAAGGAAATTACTATCCCGAAAAAGCGGAAGCAGGGAAACGGAACTTTTTTAAAGATTATTGAGGCCGAAGAGCATAATTTGAAGAAAATTTCAGTGGATATTCCATTAGAATGTTTTGTGGGAATTACTGGAGTTTCCGGTTCAGGAAAATCAACTCTAATTAATGATATCTTGGTAAAGACAGTTAGCGCTAAGTTGAATCGAACTAAGGTGGTGGCCGGAAAGCATAAGGCTATTTTAGGCATCGAATATCTTGATAAACTAATTAATATTGATCAGGCGCCGATTGGCCGAACTCCTCGTTCTAACCCGGCAACTTATACTAAGGTTTTTACTGATATTAGGGATTTATTTGCTGGATTGCCTGAATCTAAAGTGCGAGGATATACTTCTGGGCGTTTTAGCTTTAATGTGAAGGGTGGACGATGTGAAGCTTGTCAGGGAGATGGAATGAAGAAAATAGAAATGCATTTTTTGCCTGATATTTATGTGGCTTGCGAGGAATGTAAAGGACTTCGTTACAATCGGGAGGCATTGGAAATTACTTATCGCGGTAAGACGATCGCCGATGTTTTAGGTATGACTGTGGATGAAGCTTTAGATTTTTTTACAAATATTCCGGTTATTAAAGTAAAATTGCAGACTTTGGCGGCAGTGGGGTTGGGATATATTCATTTAGGGCAATCAGCGACGACTTTATCTGGAGGTGAAGCGCAACGAATTAAACTTTCAACAGAACTTTCTAAGCGAGCTACTGGTAGAACTCTTTATGTTCTTGATGAGCCAACTACGGGTTTGCATTTTGATGATGTTAAAAAATTATTGAGCGTGTTACAAGAATTGGTAAACAAGGGTAATACGGTTTTGGTGATTGAGCATAATTTAGATGTGATTAAATTTGTGGATTATGTGATTGATATGGGAATGGGAGGAGGGGAGGCTGGTGGTATGGTAGTGGCTATTGGAACTCCTGAACAACTTGCCAAAAATGAGCAATCTTATACCGGGAAATGGTTAAGGAAAATTGGTTTATAGAAAGTTTTTTAAGGATCTTTGCTCAATACCTTGTGGGTTGTCGTAGGTAGTTTTATTTGAGGGTGAATGGGGTGGTGTTTTGTTTAAGGGGGTCTGTACCATAGTGAAAAATTTCAACTCCATCAGGTAATTTGTCATTATCAGTATCTCTATTGTTAGGATTGGTGCCGTAAATATTGATTTCTTCGTTATCTTTTAATTGATCCCGATCTGAATCGGAATTTTGTGGATTAGTGTGCCATTGATTTTTTTCTTCATTATCACTGAGTCCATCGCCATCGGTGTCGCGTAAAATAGTGAGGGTGCTGGATATTTCTTCACTATATAAAGTAATGCTATTTATCTCTACTTTTAAGCGTACTTTAATTGTGTAGATAGCAGGAGATAGGTTGTCAGTATTAAAGGTATATAATTCTGTTTCTGAGTCGAAATTTCCGTCAATGGGTGAAGCATTTTTCCAGCTTAAGTCTTTTGAGGAGTTATTTTTATTGTTGCTGAGGTAATATTCTACGGCTTTAATGGGATTATTATTAAGCTCAGGATTTAGGCTGATGATGGTTGCTTTTCCTTTGATGTTTACTTTAGTTGCAGTTGTGGATTTGGGATTAGTATCGTCCAATTTTACTTCGAAACCGTTGATAGAATCTGGTAATCCATTTTGATCAGTGTCAAATTGGTTAGGGTCTGTTTGATATTTAAAGATTTCTTCGTCATCAGTAAGGGCATCTTGGTCGGAATCAATCAGCAGAGGATTTGTTTTGTAAACATTAATTTCTTCATAATCATTTAGGGTGTCTTGGTCGCTATCAATTTGTGATTGAGCGCATCCTTGATTATCGATGAGATCATCTTTAGATGAGGGGATAGTTTTTGGGCATAGATCTCCATTATCTCCGATTCCGTCTTGGTCTTCATCGGTCCATTCTGCAGAATCAAAAGGGAAAAGATCATCGTTATTTTTGACATAGTTTCCCCATAAAAAGTCTCCAAAACAGACTTGAATGCCAGGATTTTCTCCATATCCATCGCTATCCGCATCAAGGTAGTAGAGATCATAGGAACCTAAAGAGGAATCTTTATCATCACAATCTAAGTCTGAGTTAATGGTATCTCCGTCTTTATCATTGTCGCAAGCATCGCCAATAAGGTCTTGGTCAAGATCAATTTGACTGGAGTTGGACATGTTTGGACAATTATCATTTTTATCTTCAATGCTATCTTGATCTGTATCGACGTGAAATTTACTATACTTTCCAGTAGTTATTTTATGGGTAAGTTTATAGTTTTTGGCTGCTTCGAAAGTGTTGGTGGTTGTTGTGCCGTTGCCGTATTCAATTAGAGTTGGCTGTGACACAGGTGAATAATCGATGTTGGCGATGATGTTTTGTGATGAATCTTTTAGTATTTTTTCAATTTGGTTTGCAGAATTATATTGATAATTTGTGGTTAGTGCTTCCATCGGATAAGTGATTTTTTGAATTCTATTTAGTAAATCGTAATCAGTTTTTGTAATGTAGGTTTGATCTTCGATAATTTTAGTTTCTTGGTTTGTGTTACCAAGAGGGTTATAGGAATAAATTATAATTTCGTCTTGGGTATCAATTTGAGAAAGAAGCCCTATGCCGTTTGTGCTTTGGTCATAAGTGAATTTAATTTCAGGGTTGCCATCTTTATTCCAGTCTTCGTTTTGGATGCGATCTAAATCATCATAAGTCCAAGTAATAGTTTGGTTATTAGGATCAGTTTGAGTTAAGCGATTGTTGTTTGAGTCATAAGTATATGTCCATTTCCCAAATTCGGTACTTGAAGGGGAATGAAGATCTTCTTGATAGGTTAGTCGCGATAGCGAATCATAAATAAAATTCCTTTCATTGTTTTGGGCATCAGTTATTTTGGTAATTTTTCCAAGCGAATTGTATTGATAGTTGGTTGAATAAGTTTCGTCAGTATTATTTTCATCAATTTGAAGGAGTTGTTGATAAGCATCAAAGTGATTTGTTTTAGTATGATTATTGGCGTCAGTTAAAGTTTTAGACCAGAGAGAATAAGTATGTTTAATTGTTCCTTGTGGTGATTTTTCTTCAGTTAGCCTATTAAGGAGATCGTAGGTTTTTTGAATTTGATATTGATTTGGGTCGCGGTCTGTCCAACTGAAATTAGTATTTGGATAGGGTAAGGTTTGAGTTTTAGGGTTCCCGAAATTATCGTACCAATAATCAGTTTGAATGTAGCCATTTTCTACAGATTTTTTTTCTTGCACCAGGCGACCCCAGCCATCTTGGAAAAAACGATTTTCAATAGTAACTCCGTTTACAGAAGCGGATTTAGTTGTTGTATAGCTGGGGAAAGTAGTGTCAGTATAAGTTGTATTGGATACTTGAGTAGTAATCCCTGTTTGTGGATCAGGGTTCGATTGGGTAAGAATACGGCCGAATCCGTCATAGGTTGTGGAAAAAAGATAATTGTTAGCACTTTTTTGGGTTTTAATTTGGCTATTTAGATAATTGTATTCGTAAGTGGTGGTGTGTCCTAAAGTATTAGTTTTGCTTTGCGGATAGAGATTAAATTCGTCATAGCTAAAATTAGTTTTATAGCCACGGGGGTTGGTAATAAAATTAGTTAACCCATAGATATTAGCAGTAAGATCAAATTTGGTGGTTAGCCATTGATTTGTGGTATTTAGCCAATTGGAAATTTGAGTTAAATTTCCGCGGGAATCATATTGATAGGCAATGGCTTTGGTCTGTTGATTATTGGCGTCGTAATAAGTTTCTTGATCAAGGGTAATTATGTTGGAATTTGCTTGTTTGCTATAGGTAAAAGTAGTTGTTCGTTCATCCCCTTTTTTTAGATCAAGTTGATTTCCGTTAGATAAGTCTGCTTTAATTTCTCCGAGGTTCTTTATTTGAGTGAGTTTTCCTATGCTTGGGTCATAGTTATATTCCCAGCTTTTTTCTTGGTGATTTCCTTGGGTGTCAAAGGAAAATTCGGTTTTGCTTTTAAGGCTTGGGAAATAGCGTTGATTGCCTAAATCAGTTACTTCCCAGAGGGAATTTGTTTGAAGATATTTATTCCCGTTTGAGTCACTAATTGTTAGTTGAATAAGTTCGCCCTTTTTAGCATAGTTGGCTAAATTTACAGGATATTTAAAAGTGTCACGATCGCTATCCCATACTTCACCGGTGGGTAGTGAATTAATAATTGCTTGATCTACAACTTGAATTTTATACCAACTAAATCCGGTATTCTCAAATACTGAGCTAGATGTAACCCCACGTTTGTAATTTCCATCAACTATCCAAATAGTGTCATCAGTTGATGATTTAAGTGTTGTCCCGGGATAGTAAAAAGGGCTTGAGCAACTATCTCCAGCTTTACATCCCTGATCAAAATTATAGTTAGTAAGGCGGCCGTTAGTTTTTTCAGTAACTTGGGCAAAGCCAGCAAATTCGCTACGAAAAGTATCATAATGATAATAACGTCCGCCGGTATAGTTAAAAGTACTGGTTACGGTTTCGTCTAGACCATTGTTTTGAATTATTTGGGACACGGTTGCTATAGGAAGAGGCAGATGTGGATTAAGGAGGTTGCCATTAGTGTCTTTATATTGGGTGCTGAATTGGTAACTTATTTCGATGCTTCCTCCTTTTGTAGTGCGGATTGTTGATAAAAGATCAGGAACAGTGTGATTTTTGCTTGTTGTAATCGTGTCAGAGCTGGTTTCTGAAGTATCAAATTCGTCCATAATCCCATCACCATTTAGATCAGCAGTGCGATAGGCCGCGTATTTATCAATGCCTACGCTTCCTCCGCATTCTGGCGCATTAGAGGGAAAGGAATGTGGCCATCCAGTTACTCCATCGTTGACCCCTTTATTACCTTTCCAATCGATTAGGCCATCGCCATTAACGTCATAAAGACATTGGTTGGTTTTGGTGGAAGAGAGCCAGCCGGTTTTGCCACTTTGATAATATATTTTTGTAAAATATCCAGGCATTGACCAATTTGGTTCTTCAATCCATCCATCTTTTCCATTATTGAGATATAATTTTTGGATATATTCATTTACGTTTGCATCAGTGTCGCTGTTGTCATATTCAATGGCTACGATGATATCTGTTAGGCCGTCACCATTGGCATCTGCAAAACGCATGCCACTATCCTGGGTATAATTAATAGGACTCGAGAGCGCGGAATAAGCTGTCGCGGCCGGAAGTAGCCAGGGACTTCCGGCGTTTACCCATCCTAGTTTTCCATTGTTTAATTTTATGCTATTACCAGAAGTGTCTCCGGTGTAGGTTGTTCCTGTTTTCCTTAGTAGATCCACTAATCCGTCGCCATTGATATCAACTAGTCGATATCCTTCATCGCTGGTTGGTTCCATGTCAAAGCGATAGTAGTCAGCCCAGTAATTTCCTTCGTTGATAGTATAACTTTCATGGTTGCTAGCATCTTTTGAATAAGGGGGACGGTAAATATCAGGGAGTTCGTCTCCGTTAAGATCAATTAAATTGAGTTGATTTTCTAAAAATGTAAGATCGCTATCCCATTGTGAGGTTTCTTGCCAATGATTGGTGGTTGTATTTAGAAAACTCGCTGTTTCATTTTTAGTAATGCAAACATCGCCACAATCACAATTTGGGGAGCAACTGGTTTGGATTGAATTATCCGGAATTTCACTGGCAACTAAATCGACATAACAGTCACCGTTAATATCAGCTAAACGATTACCGGTATCGCTTCCCCCGTCACTAATAAATTCGACTGGAACAGGATCTTCTTGCCAGCTAGTTTCCTCCCAGGTCAAAGCGGTATCGGAATAAGTAAATTCTGTAGCTGGTAAGGTTACGGTTTCATTGTTTTCATTAGTTGCTTGTTCTGTAATGGTTTTGAGGAGTGAGCGAATGGTATTATCGCCGTTAATATAAGAAAATAGCCATTTTTTTTGAGACGGATCGTTTTTAATAGTTACGTTGATTTCTTTTATTCTTTTTTGATTTAGAACGCGGAAAGTGGGCCGATAGCTTAAGAAGGCATCTGATCTAATCTCGTAAGCAAAGTTAATGGTAAATAGGCCATTTTCATTTTCATGACCAGTATAGTTAATTGATAGGGGATAGATTTGATTTTGATCTTTGAAATATTCAAAATTAATATGGTTTCCATTTGGGTCTTTTATTTCTTTAAGCATCCATTTATAGGTGCGATTTGAATCATTTGGATCTGTTTGGCGTGTTTCGGCTGTTTGCCCAAAATTATAGTGAACTCCATCTGGTGTAATGACTTCCCAACTATTATTGCTTTGGTAATTATAGGTAAAAAAATTATTTTCAATTAGGCTGGCGTATTGCCCGTGAGTGCCGTCCGTTAGTGCTAAGGCTTTCAATTCTCCGGATGTACCATTGAGGTTAATTTGAAATTCATTGGTTTGATCGTAGAGATGATTAGTCCCTAAGCGATCACTACGCATAATGTAGTTTTGGGAAATATCCCAACCATAACCAATAATATTAGCATTATTTTTATTGGAACTATTGTAGGTCAAGTTCAGGAAGGGAGTGAGATTTTTTCGTCCTTCAGGAAGGATTAAGGGATAGGAGTAGGTAGCGGAACCAGTAAATGGATCAACATTAAATTTTGCGATTGGGGTTTGGTCGCTCGAGGTTTCATCGGGTGAATTATGTTGATTACTAAAGGGATTTTCTTTGATATCGGCATTATAAATGTAGCCTGAGCTGGCCTGGGCTGGCAGAATTGAATTAATAAGAAGGGCAAGGTTGATTAGTAATAAGGGTAAGGGATGAGGCTTTAAATGCATTTTAGAATGGTTAAGATGCCTCGAGCTTAGCAAAGGGAGATGAAATTTTTTTTGCAAAAAAATTAAATAAACATGAAATTGTTATTAACTGGTGATTATAATTGGGGAGTTTGGATTTAATAAAGTTTAATAAACTATAATAAATATCTATAAAAAGCTATTAAAATTTATAAAATTAAAAAAAATATAATTATCTATTATTAAAATAAGTTAAAGATAGTAAAACTTCAGAAAATATTTTTAAGCTTGCTAAAATATGGCACAGTATATTAAAATTGAAAAAATGGTTATCTGGCTTTTCAAAGGTTTTACCTTATGTCTCATTTATTAACGGCCGAACAGGTGGCGAGTAGGTTGCAAATCCACCATCTAACGGTTTTAAAACTGATTAAGGCCAAAAAGCTTAAAGCCGTTAAATTGGGACGTGTTTACCGGATTAGGGAAGAGGCTTTAGATGATTTTATTGAGAGGTATTCAACTTAGGTTTTGGAATATTTTTATTTTGTTTCCCCTCCTTATGATTTTTAATTGCCTTAACTGTTGTAAAGCAATTTCTTCTCTGCATAAATGTTGCCCATATTGTATGGTAGAGGTTCATGAGGCAGTTGAAAAAGTGGGGATTGAGGTAAAACCAATGACAATTCAAATGACTAAAGCTATTTCGCCTGAAGGTACGATTCGAGCTCGATTAACCGGAGCTATAACTAAACTTACTAGTATTACGCAGATATTACATCAGCGTAGAGGGTCAGTGAAATTATGATTCAAGGCTTATTTTGGTCAAGCGTTTGAAGTAAATTTGCGGCTTCAGTGCAGGTTTGTTGCGAGTGGGGATCGGCCGTTAATTGGCTTGTTCTGTTTAGGGTTTTTTTTGCCACAGCGGTTAGAGATTTTGTTAAGGATCCATCATGGTCTGCTATTCTTGTTTTTTTTTGTGCAGTGGGGTTGAACGAATCTCGTTGAGATGCATAAAGACTGCCATCTGGAGTGATCCAAAATTGAGCAGTGTCATAGTGATGACCATTAGGTATACTTCTCCATGCGCCTTGTCCGCTTAGTCCGTCTGGTCCAACAATGAAATTGCATCGATAAGTGTTAGATGGTTGTCTTTCGATGTCATTAAATTCACTACTAATTTCAAAAAAGGCGTGTCCAGGGGGACTGATGTTTGAATAGCCACATTCTGCGCCATTAGGTTCTGGATTTTGGACATCTGTTAAGGTGTGTTCACAAATTGCCAATAGGCGAGCTAACTCAGCTTTGATTTCTGGTGCTAATAATTCGCTGGGGTCTAAATATCCGTATGGATGGCCAGGAATTGTGGATTTAAGTTCTGGGGGTGGGATAAGCCAATTCCTAACGCTAGGCCAGATAAGCCAAGGTGAAGATTAGGGTGATCGCGCATTTGAGGATTTTTTTAAGTTTGATTTTTCATCAAATCACAAAATGCGTAGAAAGTGAATAGGTTTTGGTTTTAAATTGAAGGTTTCCCGGGAGATTTTAAGGATTTTCTCTTTAATATTTGGCGTCAAAGTGTTATAATTATAAGATTTAAAAATTATGTTATGGCGAAATCCGATACTTCTTTAGGAGAGAATTGCTTGCCTACTTTAGCTACTAGTGAAATTTTAAGAGATTTTGAGGTTTTTGAAGAACACCCAGATAAGCGGCTAACAGATATTATGGAAGAGTTTAAGAGAGATTGTGGCGCAGTTTTAAGTGATTTAGGGGAAAAAAATGCAAAGTCTGATTCTGGGATTTTTAAAGTAGAAGATCCGGTTGTATCCGCTCAATTGACATTGCCTGCTTTATTTAGGGGACTGCATAAATTAGATAAAGTTTGCGAATCTCCAAAGTCTGCCTTGGAAATGATTGATGCAACTTTATCTGATAAAACGCATAGCGTTTTTTCTAGATTAGCCAATATGCTAACTGATAATGAATGTTTTGAAAGCGCTAGAATATTAGCAACAATTAAGGCTGAATTAGAAAAAATATTAATAGAAAAAAAGAATTATTTAGTTTTTGAATCTTATCATCCTTCTAATGTAGCTAATGCTGTTTATAGGGCGTTAGAAGGTCTCACTTCTAGGAAGGATTTTGAGCAAATACAGAATTTATATTTGACATTGAAAAAGGGGAAATTCGATAAATTGTTTGATGCTTTTAGAGTAAAATTGGCTATTGAGATTAAGGAGAAAGAATCATCTGGTAAAAGATTAAGTTTACTTAAACCCCTAACCACTAAGGAAGGATTAAGGGCGGCATTATCGGCTGGTGAGATTTTTGAAAAGGGACGAGGAAGGAAAACAGTAAAATCTTTTTTTGAGTTAGGTCGTCAGGTCATAGAATGGAATGCTTACGAATTACAGCCAGTCAGCTTATATGATCGTAGGGATTTGACGGAAAAAATGAGCGGAGATGGGGTTATTCGTACGGATTACGGGAAAATTATTTACGTCGGTGATTGTGATTGTTGGGGGAGGGTGCCTTTCCCTGGTGAGTGGAAGGTTATTCTTGAGAGAAGGGAAGAAAAGTATGGGAAATCGGCGACTAAAGCATATGTCATTAACAAAGCGCATTCACCAATTTAGCTTTTTAGATCCCTTTGCCTTGTTTTTTCCAGATTGCCTTGGCTGCTTTTTGCCATCCGGGGAGATAATCAGCATTGGTAGCAGTGGTACTAATGATTTCAGAAAGATTTTTAATTTTGGCTACTAGTTCTGCGGTAATTTCCGCACTACCTTTTTTGTAGAGTAAGGTGTAGCGGGCACGTAAATCAGCTTCGCTTAAATCTTTTTGATAGCGTTCTTCTTCGGAATTAGTTAGAGAAAGAGCTTCTTTGGTACTAACAATTTTTCCTTGTTGTTTCATCTCATCGAGAATTTCGTGAAGACCTTTTTGTGGTTCAACTCCATTTAGGCGGGTTTGAATATGTTTTTGAATGAATTTTTTAATAGTTGCCCAGGGTGCATTTTTTTCACCACTAGTTCGAGGAACAGTTTCGTCTTTGTTTTGGGTGTTTAATTCATCAATTTCAGATGGGGCATTGTCATCTGTTTTTTTAAAAAGGTCGGTGATCTCTCGAAGAGTTTTACGAAAATTAGTCCATTCAGTGGCTAATTGTGCCCAGGCAGAATCTGGGCAACTGAGGTAGTTGTCTATCCGGTGTTCATAGGTGCTTTCCCATTTAGCAAAAAGTTGATCAAATTTTGTTGAAGAAATCCAATGTTTTTTTTCAACATAGATTTGCGTCATTTCTTTTTTGAGGTTGGTTTTAATGGATTGAAAATCATTTTTGAATTGATCAATATCGTTTTGATAATTAGTGTCCTCATCGAGGGGAACTAGGTAGCGGACAAAATGCAATTCCATTTTTTTTTCTCTAATTTCTTGTTTGTATTGATCGATTTCGGCACTGGAACAATGTTTAGTATATTCTTCTCTAAGACGTTTCATGAGGGCTTCGGTTTGGTCATCAAGAGAAAAAATATCAGCTTGTTGGCATTGGTTGCGGGTTAATAAATCATTCCAATAATCTTTTTGGCTATTAAAGCTAAGTAGGGAACTTATAAAATCGCTAAATTGGTTTAAACAGGTGGGATTGGTAATTGATGGGGTTTGGGAAGTGTTGGTTTGCGCTTCGCTTTTTGGCAGTAAAAGTAAGCTACTGAGCAGAATCCCGATTAGGGGAAGAAAGATTTTTTTCATTCGCAATATGTTATGTTGGAAGCTTCCGGTGGCCACCCTTTGGGAGTGGTGGATGTGGGTGAAGGGGAGTTTTACTCTACGAGTTTAAGATTTTTTTCCATTTCCGAGCTTAGAGCGCGTAGGGTATTAATAAGAATTTTGTAGCTTTCAAAATAGGCATTCATTTGATCCATTTCGTAACTCATAGCTTGGTAAAAATCCGTGGTGGAACTAGCCATTTGGGCTTGAGTTTGGAGGTCTCTGAAATTTTGTTTAGTGGCGGCGAGTTCAGCTTCTTGTGCGTTTAGAGCTTCTTCAAAAATAGATAAGGTTGAGGCACTTACCGGTGCGTTGCTGACTGCTTTTTGGGTTTTTTCGTTGAGGGTATTTTGGGTAAATTGGGCTAATTTTAGTCGTTCAGATTCACTGATGGTAGCTGGTTCTCCGGGATTTTCTTTATTACATAAAGAATCAAAAATTAGGCCGTAGAAAGTACCGCGGCTATCTTTGGCTAAATCTTTTAGTTCATTACAAAAGCTTAGTCCGATAACTAAATCATCAGCCGGAGGGGTGCGAATGGGCATAGGGACCGCAATGAAATTTAAGTTTATTTTGCTGCTAAATAAAGATTTTTTACAAAGAGCGGGTTCCATTAGGTTCCCGGATAATTTTCCAGGCGCAAGGCTAATGGAAACGGTATCTTTTAGTATTTTTAGAATATGTTCGACGTGGCATTGAATGCAATTGGTTGTTTTTTCGTAAGTAGTTTCCGGTTCATTTACAAAGCGAATTTTTAAGCAGAAGATTGAATCGCAGATTTGAGGGCTTTTCCAGCGAGATTCTTCGGTTGCAAGGTCAGAGGTGCCGAAATTATTGGTTTGATTCGTTGTTGAAGATTCGGTTGGGAGATTGTTAGAAGTTTGGGTGGTTGAGTTGGGGTTTGAGGAAGAATTTGAACTTGGGGGCGTTTGTGGGGAGGATGTGGAGTTTGTAGAATTAGAACTGGTTGGCTGATCTGTGTTTAAAAAGGAAGTTGCTTTGGTAAATGATGTTTGTAAATTTTCATCAGTAAGGCAAGAGGAAGGGTCGAGGCTGGGGAGAGTTGTATCGCTAATTGTTTCGTTGGTGGGTTCATCTTTTGTTTGGGAAGTAGATTGGCCCTGGTTTAAAGAATTTTCTTGGCTTGAAGATGGTGGTGTATCGGTGGAGGCGGTGGAATTTGAAGCGTTTTCTTGGGTGGTCGTTGGGGGTAGGGTGGTTAACTGATTGGGTAAATTTGAAGATTCTTGGGAAGAATCGTTTGCGGAGTTAAAACTTAAGGAACCGGTACTGGCGGTAGTTGCATTTGCGTTTTGGGTTGTAAACAAAATTGTTTCAATAGTGTTGAGATCATATAGAAGATCAAAGCCTGAATCGTTGGTGTTATTGTTAGCAAAAATTTCTTTAGGATAGGTATCTAAAATCATGGTTTGTTGTCTTTCCGCATCGTTAAAGGCTTCTTGGTATTCTTCTTGCATTTGTTGTGCAAGTTGAAAGGCGTCTTTATTTGAGACGGTATTATCTTGGGATTCATAGAGCACAGCTAAACTGCCGCTTAGGATAGCTTTAATTTCCTGCGGGGTGTATTGGTAGCGGTCAGCTATTTCTTTTAAGGCTTGATCTGCTGGTTCTTGTTGCAAAGATTTGTAAATTTGGAAATAGAGATTTTTAAATTTTGGTTTGTCTGTGTTTTCTTCAAAAACATTCGTGAAATTTTGATTAAGATCAGCTCCCATTTTATCTGCTATTTTTTCTGTTAAACACTTGAGTAGGCGATCATAGCCAGAACAATCTTCGTTATTTGGATTGGTTTGAGCCTTAACCGGTTGATCTTTTAAGTAGCCCCCAAGAAGGAGGAGAATAATCCCGAAAATAAGGATGATTTTATTTGGGAAAAAATTCATAGATTAAGACTAAGTGCATTTGGTAGTAGAAACATTTTGAAAGGTTTTGGGATATTTTTCGACTTCGCGTCGTACTTTACTTAATCCATCGCGGTATTTTTCTAATTGTTTAATTAATTTGGAGTATTCAAGATGGAGTGGGTAGAAAATTTGGATTTCATTATAGGTAGCCAGGGAAACACTGAGGACATTTTGGGCTATGGCTATTTGGCTATTTCTAAGATCTTCGCGTTGTCCTTGTTGATTAAGTGCTTCTTCGGTGCTTAGAGATTGATTAGCAGGGGATGTTTCATCCGTGAAATAATTTTGATGGCTTTTTAGGGCAATTAAAAAGCCATCGTATTCGTTTGTGGCGCGCATGGCTACGCAAAAGGTACTGACATTGTTATCAGGGCAGTCATCATTTGTTGGTGGATTCAGATCTCCACTACCAGAGGTCATTTTTTCTATACTTTTATTAAACAGGTCGTTCATGGTTTGATGATAAGTCAGGATGGCATCTTCCAGTGAAAGGTTAGAGCGAGAATATTTTTGGGTAATAGAATCGTTGGTTTCAGCAATAACGTTTGGTAAATGGAATAAAGAGGTAATAAGAAAGACCAAGCTAAAGCTAAAGAACCAGATTTTGAGCGGAATTTTTTTGAGGATCATATTAAAGGTTTAAGGGACAACTCCAGGAAGTTTATCGTTAAAAGTTTTGAATGCCCCGAAAATATCTCCTAATTGGCGATTCATTTCTCCTAATTTTTCGTTTATTGCTTTAAGCTTTTTGACCAAGGTATAGGTGGTTTTCCCTCCAGCGTTTCGCAAATTATGTTCTTCCATAATGGCTTCTATCGGTTCAAGGTGTTTTAGGGTAAATGTTTGGCAGGCTTCTAGTTCATTTAATTTTTCTTGAGAAATTTCGCCCCATTTTACTTTGCTATAGTCGGTAACTAGTTGGCGCATCTGTGCTCGATAGGTTTTAAATTTTTCATTGGCTTGTTCCGCTAATTGACTGGCCGGTTTTTCGGATAAATAAAGTTGTTCCATAAATTGAACAATGTCAGCGGTTAGGATTGCGATTTCATCGGCGATTTCAATGATGCATTCTTGATTCGTTGTTGTTTGGGATGGAATTGGGGATTCGTTGTTAAGGGTTTCAGCGGATGTTTCTTGTCCTAAAACTGTTTCCACTGGATGATTGGGTCTTATCCAAATTAAAATTCCTATTAGAAAGAAAATAGTACTAAGAAGATTTAGTTTGGAGAAATATTTAAAGAGAGGGCGCATAAGGTATTTCGTTACTGATGGATAAAATTTGCGAATTGGAGGCATCCATAATTGCAGCAAAAATCGAATCTCCTGGTAAAATATCTGCGGTATTGATAATGGTAGTGGGGCATGGGCAGGAAAGGCAGGGCAAGGTTACAATATAGATGCCAGGAGCTAAGCCTTCAATTATATTGTCTTCTTTTAAAATGCTTTCTTCAAGAGATGATGGGCTGGTTGAAGAATTAGGATAATCATCGTTTGGGGTTTTTATGGGTTCTGTTCCTTGGGTAATTTCTTGTCCGTCGTTTACGCCGCCATTGTCAGTGTCTGCTTTGTAGGGATCTGTGCCAAATTTTTCTACTTCATCGCTATTAAGTAGGCCATCTTGATCACTGTCATCATCGCGTGGATCAAGTGGATTATTGTTGGTGCTAATTTCTTGTCCATCATTAATTCCTCCTTTATCTGTATCGGCTTCGAAAGGATCAGTGAAATAAATGGTTACTTCTTCATAGTCAGATAAACCGTCTTGGTCACTATCTTGGGTTTCAAAACAATTGGTGAAATCGAGAACCCTTAAGGTCATTTTTACAAAATCATAACGAGTGAGCGCGGCAGTTGCCTGACTAGCTTCTTCTTTGGTGAGGATGAAATTTTCTTGTGAGCCATTGGTTTCAGTTAGTAAATAGGGGTCTAAATTTTGGGCTATTTTGAGATAGGGAAGATACCAAGGTTCTTCAGTCGAGACAGTGCCCATATCGATAATTTTCATTTTTTCTAGGGTTTCTAAAATTATTTTGGCTCCTTCGGCTCGACTAATGGTAACGTCGGGTTTAAAAGGGGATAAGCCTTGTTCGTTGACTTCTCCCAAATAGCCATTGATGAATTCTTGCAAAAAGGCTTCTTTGGTAATTGAGTAATACCAGGGTAAGTCTGGTCCATAAGGGATATCGGCGAAAACCGCAGGTGCTTCAAAGGCTTCTGACCTTGATTGAATACAAAGAATGCCCAATAAAATTTTGGTAAATTCGGCCCTGGTAATAAATTGTTCTGGTTTAAAGTAGATGCCATCCGGTTCTTCATATCCTTTTAGGATGCCTAAGGTAGAAAGATCAAGGATATCCTGGTAAAGGGGATCTTCGTAGGAGATATCTTCAAAGTAGCTATTTTTGACCAAGGGGTCTTGTCCTTGTTGAATTTCTTCGTAATCAGTTTGGTTGTCGTTGTCCGTATCTGAGCTATTGGGATTAGTGTGATATTGATTTTCTTCGAGGTTGGATAGGCCATCTTTATCCGCATCAGCTTTTGCGTCAGATGGGTCATAGGGGTTAAGACCAATTCTAATTTCTTCAAGGTCTGATAAATTATCGTTATCCGTATCTTTGTTGTTGTTATCAAGAGAAGAAGCAGGATCAGTAGTGGGGAGGTTTAATTCATTAGTTTGGCTAAACTGGATTGAGTTTGATTTTGAGGTTGCAATATAGATCTCCAGCCAGGCGGTATCTGCTGTGCCTAGAGTAAGAATTATGGGTGGGGCGTTTTCTTGGTTAGCTTGTTCCGTCACAGTGGAGGCATCGGAGACTTTTAGGTTAAGGTTGGTTAATTGATAAATATTGCCGTCAGTATCAATGATTGCCCAGCGTTGATCTTGGTCATCAACGATCATAGCTCCTCCGGTAAAAAGTGGTTCATTGGCTGCGATTGATTCTAGGTGAAGTGTGTCTGGTAGATTGATGTCTTTTAGATGGACACCGACCATGTTTGTAATTGTTTCTTGGTTATAAACAACCGAAGGAGAATCAACTTGCACATCGACATTAGAATCCGGAACTAAGAAAATATAGAATAATTCTTGGGAGGTTTTGATATTAATTAAGGCAACCCTGGTTGGCCACGGTAATTCCGCGCTTCTGACTACAACTTGGTATTGGTCGCTCGTGGTTGTTAATTGGCCAGTTTCAGCATTGATAGTGGCAATGGGCTGATTGGTGTTGTCTTCGACTACCCATTCTTCGTTAAGATCGAGATCATTAATGGAAAATTCGCCTTTTTCGTCAGTGTAATAGTGATTATTCTCATCGGCACTGGGCGTGGCAATAAGTTCAAAAATTCCGTTTCTTTTTTTAGCAAGAACAAAGGGGATATCGGATTCTTGAGGATTAATAAATCCTGATATTTCTCCTTTTTTCCCGGAGCTTGAGTTTAGTTGAATGGTCGGCGCAAAGACGTTGACAGTTAATTGGGTTCCAGCTTTATTGCCTGTTTCATCGGCGACCCACAACTTAAAGGTATGAGGCATTACGGTGTCAAAAGGGCCAATGGTTAGAATTGGATCATCTTTATCATTAGCTTTTTTGCGATCCCCATTGGAATCAATGAGCGGGTTGGTGTCTCGATAATAGTCTTGGTCATTAGTAGGGTCCCCATCTTGATCTTGATCGGTTTGTAAATCTTTATCCCAATAATATTCCATTATGTTACTGTTACTATCAAAAGAAGCGCTGCCATCTAGAGTTAGGGTTTTATAGACTGAAACTTGTTGAGTGGAACTGCCTAAATTAGGATATGGAGCTTGATTGTCAGCACAAATTTGTGGGGCAAGATGTGCTGGTGTACTCCAAGTGCTTTTAGTCCCATTATTTAAAATGGTTCTAATTTTTGAATAATAGTCACCATTTTCAAGATTAAGATCGAGTTTTGGTTCTTGTGGGTTATTAATAAAGTGCCAGGAATAGTCTTTGCTGCTGGAATAAGTGGCTTTAAATTCGGTTGAATCGGAGCGATAAGTGATTGTTAAGGATGATGGTTTTTTAAAGATAAGTCGCTCGTTTTCAAGAAGCAGCATGCCAGCATAAATTGGTTGAGTTTCAGGATTTAGTTCTTCTTTGATAATTTCAACGGTTCCTTGTTTTACTCTTAGATTTATGTCCCCTTGATAAAGGGTAGAAAGGGGAAGTATCATATTTTTAGCTAGTTCCAGGCGTTGGGTGCCTCCGGTGGCAAAATTTAGGTTGATGGTGCTTTTGGTTAAAGCGTGAATTAAATCCCCTGGATTTATTTGGATTGAACCTGATCTTTTCACTAAAATTCTTTGGCGGGTGTTTTCAGGGAGTGAGGCTTCTTTTTCTAGATTTTCAATTTGGAGGTTAGCATATTGTAAATCAGGGAGGACTAGAGGGGTTTTTTCTTCTGCTTCGATTAAGGCTTGGTCATAGGTAATTTTAGCGGATTGATTTTCTTCAGTAGTGGTAATGATTCCGGTAGTGATATTTGCTCCCTCGACGGAAAGTAAGGTTGGTCGCCGTGGGGTTATGCTCAGAAAAAGATTTTTAAAATGTGTTTCCGGTGTGTTTTCTTCAGCTAGGTTGTTAAGATTTTCGTGGTACATTAATTCGTAGCCGAGATTTTTTGTTTGGGTCGCTTTCCACGAGATAGAAGCTTGGGAGTTGTTTTCTCCGGTAGATTGGTAAAGATCAATAGCTGGGGCATTAGGGATAAGATCTTTTAAATTTAAAATTTGGGGCGAATTTTTATAATACTTGGGTGATTCATTGTTGGTAAAGTTTTCTTTGAGGTAAATATTCCCTCCGTAAGCATAAACGAGGTCTTCGTCTTGGTCGTTATCTTGGTCAAGGGAAACGAGATGCGATTCCAGGTCTGCTTCTCCGGTGTAGTTAATTAAGCGTTCATTTATTTGTTCTTCTTCATTAAAGATAAAGAGGCCATTATTAATGATGTCTGATTCGGTTCCAGTAGTCGTGGAATCAGTGCTGTCGCTCGTTTGATTTTCTTTGGTCGTGGTTTGGGTTAGATAGCGATTTTTGACGGAATTAAGTGTTTCAAGATCTGAGGCAAAAGGAGAAATTGGAGAGGGGATTGAGTTAGTTGTTGAATCGTTGACTGATGAGGAGAGGAGGGCGGAAATAGAATTTGTTTTTTGAGTTTGAGATTGATAAGCAATTTGGCGCCAAAATGAGTCAGCGTTTATATTTAGATTATTAGTTTCGGTTGTTTGTTTTTCCACATAAGCTAAAAGTTCATTTCGTAATTCATCTAAGGGGCTATTGGTTAGTGGCGTTAATTTCCCGGCGTAATAAGTTTTTTGAATTTCCGTAAAGCGTGATTGGATTTCTTCTGGGGTAAAGGTTACAAAATGTTGATCCGCCTTAAGTGAATATTCAGTAGGGGTTTCTTGAACGATTTTAGCTTGTTCTTGCGCAATTTGCTCTAGATTGTTTATTTGTTGATTCCATTGACTAAGGTATCCCTGAACAAGAGGATGGTTTTTCATAGTGAGGGCTTCTTCGGTAATGTCTTGATTTTCGCTTGGGAGGTAATTCCAGGATTGTTCTGCGTCAAGATTGACATCTACGGAATTAATAGTATCGGTCGCATCATTGGCGGACTCAGAGGGGATGTTAACTGCATCATGGAGAAGACTTCCGGTATCCTGTGCTTCTTGATTGGTCAGATTTACAAGATTCGTGATGAGGTCGTTGGTGCTGTTGGCCGCTGCTTCCACAATTTTTAAAATCCCATCAAAGCTCAGGCCTAAATTTAGATAAGCAATAACCTCAATGCGATCTACAAAATTGATACCAAGTGGAGTCCCTTGGAAAGTGGCGCTGAGATCAAGTGGAAGAATTGGGTTAAGAGGACGTTGAGTTAATTGCTCAATATGAGTTTTGAGCATGGTTTCCTGCACCGGAATAATACCTGATTGGATCAGGCATAAAATTTTCATAATGCCTTTGGCCACATTAAGAGTGGCACTAATACTTTGCGGTAATTTAGGAATAGTTGGAGGTGGAGGGATGTCAGGTAGATCAGGTACCGGGATGGCTGGTAAAACCGGTAAGTCAGGTAAGCTAGGTAGAGTGGGGAGAAGGGGAAGTGTTGGTAAGGAAAAATTAACCGTAGGGATTGAGGGAATGGTAATCCTAGGTAGGGATGGAATTTGTAAAGGTTCTGGTACGAAATTTAATTCTGGCCAAATAATAGTTAAGCCAGCTTGGATTTGAGAAAGATCAATGACAATATCAGGCCATTTGGGTATAGTGATCAGCGGTGGTTCGGGGATAAAGACAAAAAGTTTAGAGAGTAATTCAAAAAGGCTGAAACGAGCGGTTTTACATTGATCGCAAGATTCTTGATAATTTAGAGCTAAGCTAAAAATTGCCTGCCAATCTTTGAAGCTGGATTTAGCCTCTAAAAAAGCTTTTTTCCAGAGTTCAATTCTTTTTTCGTTTTTTAAAGCCCATCCACCTAGATTATTGACGATGGTATCGAGATAGCAAATTATTTGTTTAATATAAAAAGCTTCTACTTGGCGCCATTTTAAAAGTTGCCTGGGAAAATCTTTATAATCTTCTAGGGTTTCTAAATTTTGTTCCACATTATCCATAAGGTGATTAATTTCAGCGACAACTTCTTTATATTGGGGATCTTTCCAGTTATTTTTTTTAGCGTCCCATTGATTTTGCATGTCATCCAGCCATTGTCTCCCGTCGTTTTTTAATTTTTCAATTTCATCAGCACTGAGGGCTGGGAAGCGCAAATCTACTTTTTGGGTTTCGATTCGGATAAGAGGAAATTCATTTAAAGTACTTAATATTTTTTCCAAGCCGCGCAAGTCGGCATCTTGAATTTCGGGCGGATTTTTTAGTTGAAAAGCGCCGGCGATTGATTGAGGAGAGGGATAATAAAAATAAATATCCGGTAAATCTGTTAGTTTATTAACTACCTCTTCGATTTGTTTACGAAGCCAACCGGCAAAGGGTTTAGGGAATCCTTCCACTCTTTGCTTCCCGCCAGAATCTGCGGCTACTAAATAATTACCCAAGTTGTAATTAACCAGGCCTCCACTTTCGGTTCGTCCAGTGGTGTTGATTTGGCTAGGTTCAATTTTTTGTGGGAGTGACATGATTTTATTTTTTCCGACTTCGATAAAGGATGAAGCTTTGGACATGGCATCACTTACGGCTCCGTTAATGGCATCGCATACGCCCAGCATTTGGAAAAGAGGAATGGCAAATGACCAGCATTGAGCAGCTAAATAAGGACCTGCGCAAACAGAAATAGTTGTCCCCAAAGTTAAAGTTAGGGAAACATAAACTCTAACTGCGGTTGTTCCCTGGAATGGGAAAGGTGGCCAAATAGGCGGGATACCAGGGACCGGTGCGCCAAAAACTGGGACATGGGCCATGTCCATAGGAAGCAAGAGAATCCCTTTTTGATTAATTGGGCCAGGAACCAAGAAAGCATAATTAATTGGAGAAGCCACACATCCGCCGGAACATAAAAATTGAGTCATAATAGTTTCCAAGGTGTCTCCCACCATTTGGCTAACTTGATCGACTAGGACTGCACCTTTGGCCACATTAACCATGAGGTCTTTTGGGTTGTTGACTTTGCCAAAATAATCATCCCAGAGATTGGCTAATCCATCTTGATCGTCATCGGAAATAGTTTGATCCGCGTAAAGTTGATCGGCTAAATCCGGCGGGGCGTTTTTGCTGCCTTCTAGCGAATCTGGGGTGCCGTCTTCATCCGAATCTTTGTTTAGATCAATGCCCAAAACATCTTTAAAAGGATCAACTGTTGGTGGGGTGGTTGGGGTTGAGGTTTCTTTAAGGTAATTTATTTTAGTTAGGTCGTTTTCTTGATAAGTCCCATTGGAGTAGAAATAGATGATTTGGCCAGAAGGATTATCAACGGGGCTGGCGGCAATATCCGGATAATCATCTTTGGGAAAAGTGGAGTTAAGGTCTTGGCTAACAAAAAGTTGGACAGTAGGTAAATTTGTCCCGGTAATTATTCCCGAATAGGTAATTGTTATTGATTCATTGGTATCTAGGCTTAAGCCCTTGATGAGAAATGGTCTATTATTTTGCGGCAAGGAAATTAATGATAGGGAAGAACAATTTCCCCCTTCACTTTCACAGGTAAAACTATCAGGAGAGAGTTTAATTTTTTCCGAGATAACATCGCTCAAGTAAATATCATTTATTTTTTGGGAATTGGAATTAGTGATTTGGAGGGAATATTTAATAACATCATTATTTTCTAAAGTCCCTTCATTTAGGTCTTGTACTGTTTTCGTGGAAGTTGCAAAAGGAGTAGCAAGATCAGCATAAATAAAGGATTGAGAATCGTTAATTTCTGGTTGGCTTAATTCATAAATTAGGGAATCTTGATTTGATTCAGTGAGAGGAATAATTTCGTCATTGATAAAATTGGGATTAAAACCGGAAGATGGGAAACCCGGATCAATTATTGAGAATTGGTCAGCGGTTTGGGTATAACCATTTTCAGTAGGGAGGGAAAGATTATAATAATTAGCATCATCATTTGGGTCAGAGGGGTCTTCAGTTGGCATCCCGGGATATTTGATCAGTATTTCACTAAGGAGATTTTTATTCTGATCTGCTTTTAATCCCACATTGCCAATTAGGTCTCCAGAAGTAAGAAAAGTGCCATGGTCATTGTAAAAAAGAACAATGGAGCCGTTTAAATCTGAGATTAAGAGGTCAGGATACTTGTCTTTATTAACATCACTGAGGATGAGTTGCTTGATGGTTAAATCTTCGATATTAAGGTTTAGATTTTGACGAATGAAATTACCCTGATGATTTTCATAAAGATAAACGCAGGTTTCACCTTTGATGCAAGCATCTTTGGTGGCAACAATAAGATCGGTTTGTTTGTCTTTATTAACATCCCCTTCAGTCATATCTATAAGGCCATTGCTTAAATTTAGAATTTCTCCTTTGTTTTCAAAGCGGGGATAAGCCTCTTGGTTTTCGAGTAGGGTAATTTGTCCGTTTTCCGAAGCAGCAAATAAATCCGTAAGGTTGTCGGAATTATAATCAATGGGAATGAGATCCTGAATTGTTTCATCTCCGGAGAGAATTAAATGACCGATTCCGCGACTAAAACCAGTTGAAGATATTTGGTTTTTTTTAATTGTAGTTAAACTAATGGTTGGGTCACCTAAAACCACGCCAATATCTGATGGATAGAGGCGATTAGCTTCTCCAATGCTTAGGCCATCAGCTAATGCTAGCATAAATTTATTATCTCCATCAAATCCAATGCCGGATTCGTTTTGGGCAGATTCTAAGGATTTTTTAGCTAACCCTGGTTTTTGCCCTGAAGCTAAATTTTGCGTTTTATCCACAATAAAAATTCCGTTTGGGTTAGCAGTGGAATTCCCACTGTAAGCTATTTCAAAATCATGGGTCTTGGATGCTTCGCCCATAAAATAAACGCCCGGGCCGAGGATACCCCAATCTTCCCACTTAAAATGAGTGTCCAGGTGGGTAACATTTTCAGTAAAATTTTGTTTCCAAATTACTTTTGTAATGGCAAGATCACCTTTTTTTACATCAAAAGAAAAATAAGGTAAATCTTGATTAGGGTGAAGACTGTAATTCGAGTCTAAAATTTGCACTTGTCCGTTAGCTTGGAATTTGATGATTTCATTGCCGTTTTCTAAAAGGCTAACGTCTTTGCGTATAGATTGGAAAGTGTATTTTCCGTTTTCAAGCAAGGGTTTAAGATAGAGTCCTTCTTTTTGGATGGTAGATGTTAGATCCTGGTTAGGGGTTAGAATATAAAAATCTGATTTTTGAGGAATGATCATCCCTTGAGCCAGGCTTAGATTGGTTTGCGCGTCTTTAAGTTCAAAGCGAGTTGGTAAACGTTTACTATTGGCGGGAAGCAAGGTTAGCTCAACTGAATTTGAGTCTAGTACGCTGATTTTCCCACTAGATTCAATGGCAGCTAAGCGGAGGTGGGGATCAGGATTACCGAGTAAACTTAAGACGGATTCAGTTTTTCCTTTAAAAGTAAACCAGCCAGCTAGGTAATTTTTTTGCGTTACTTCTCCAAAAGGTCCTCCCAGTAAAGCAGCAAAAAGAACTTGAGGATTTAGATTTCCAAGATCTTGTCCGCTGATTTCCAGAGTGTTATCGAGGGTTAATGTTCCAGAAATAAGACCTTCGGATGAAGCGACCAGGTCGATTGGGCCTGTTAAATCTTTAGAGTTAACAGTAAAAGTAGCGCTTCCCCCGGTAATAGTTTCATGCGAATTTAGGGTACTGCCAAAATTTGATCCTAATTCCGTGGTACGCAAATCCACTTTGGTTGAAGAATCTGTGTAAACGAAATTGTTGTTTTGGTCATAGACTTTTACTGTTATTTTTTTGGTATCACCAGTGGTAATTTGGTCTGAATCAGCAAATATTTTTAAAGAATACGGTTGTGCGGGAAGAAGAGTGAGGGCTAAGGTGGCTGGGTCAAAGCCGAGCATATTGGCTGTAAGATAAGCTGTCCCAGCTTGTGCTCCGGTTATAAACTCAGTGCTAGCTTGGCCATCTTGCATCGGGACAGTTAAGGGGCTTGATAGTGTCCCATAAAGGGGATCAGTGATTCCAAAAGTTACTGCTCCGTTAAAGCCAATTAATGGTTCTTGGTTGTTTCCGAGAATGGCTTTGGCAGTGATCGAGGTAAGAGATGTTTCGTCAGCAATGAGGGATTCATTAGTTAAAGAAAGTTGGATTTGAATATTTTCATAAACACCTATTTTTAAACTAGATTCGATTTTATCGATATTGGCTAGCACAATAACGGTGCCTTCATTTTCTCCGGAAGTAAGATCCAGAGAGATAACTCCTTCATAAGCGGTAATTTGAATTCCAATTTGTTCGGGGTCTTCGTCTAAATTGGAATCTAAATTACCTGGGCCTTCGGTGGTAAGTGTAAGGCGGTGGGGTTCAAAGTTAGCCAAATTCCCGTATTGATCATAAAGCGCGATGGTTAATTTAGTTTTATTGAGACCGCCAGCTTTTAAAAAGGCGGAATCACTGTTGATTTTTAGGCTGGTTGGTTGGCCAGGATAGACATACACTTCAGTGTCAACTGGAGGCAGGGGAATGGGGCTTATTTGAGCGGAAACAGCAAAATAGCCAGAAATTGAATTTGCTAAGATTTCGGTTTCGGCAATGCCAGCGGTTGTTTTCACTTGACTACGTAGGATTTCCGCATAAGGAGCATTAGGATCGACGGCAATAAATTCAATGATACTACTATTGTCTTGAGTCACGATGTTATTGGTTTCGTCGAGAATTTCGGCTTTTAGAAAAAGTTTTGAATTGGCGTCGGCTGGTATTTCTTTGGTGTAAAAAATAGTTTCCGCGCTGGAATTATTTATGTTTTCAGTTGTTTGATAAGCAGTGGCTCTGGTTAAATATTGGCCTTGAAGATAGGCTCCAGATTGTTGGTTATTTGTACTTAAATTGTCATCCGCTGGATTTAAAGGATCAAGGGTTTTGAGAATTTCTTCAAAATCATTAACTCCTCCTGTGTCAGAATCAGTGTTAAAAGGATCGGTTTTATAAAAGGCTTCTTCGGCGTCACTTAATCCATCTTTATCCGAATCGGTTTGGAGATTAGCAGGCGCGACTAAAGGCGGTACAGGATTTGAGGGTTTTTGGTCTCCTGGATTGGTGTTGTCATCCATGGGATCATCAACGGGGTTTTGTTTTTTGATAATTTCGGTATAGTCATCAACTCCTCCCTGGTCGGTATCTTTAGCTTTAGGATCAGTTTCATATTGGTAGATTTCGGTTTGGTCGTTTAAGCCATCACCGTCTTGATCTTGATTTTGGCAATTTTGGATTTTAGTTAAATTTCCCACCATTATAGCAAATTCTCCTCTAGTAATTGGGGAGTCCAGCCAGGTTTTAATGGAGCCATTATTTTTCAATTCTTGTTTGAGCCAGGGGTCAAATTGAGCTAAAGAATAAGTGTCTAACTCTTTAAAGCGATTTTTGGGATAGAGAGTTTTTCCTTGGGCTGAAATTATATAATTAGTGTACCAGGGTAGGGTGGAGTCGGTTGTGAGCGGGGTGGAAATTTCGGAGGTTTCCAAAAGGACTTTAGTGGCTTCGGCTCGACTAATGGCGTTTTTGGGCAAATAGTAGGATGCATATGGCTCGCTTTGGTATCCGGAAATAAGGTTTTCGTTTTTGCTATAAGCGATACAGTAATTAAGGTTTGGATTTATATCTTGATCCGGAAAGGGGTTTTTAGAATAAACATTATTAATTTCTGTTTGGCGTGAAATGGGAAAATTAGTGCAATTAAGGCAAATTGCTCCGAGGTTTAGCTTGGTGAATTCTTCTCTGGTAATTGATTGGTTTGGACGAAAAGAACCGTCTGAATAACCTTTTATTATGCCGTTAAGGTAAAGTGAAAGCACGTCTTGAAAGGACTCGTCATTTTTGGAAAGATCAGTAAATAGGGGTTGATTTGGCGACAAGGGGGAATATCCGTTTTCTAGTTCGTGACCATCTAAAAAAGTGTCTTGGTCAGTGTCAGGATTATTGAGATCGGTACCAATTGTTAATTCTTCAAGGTCTCTTAATCGGTCGTTGTCCGTGTCAAAAGTATTAGTTGCGGCCAGGATTTTTTCGATCAATAAGTGATTGATGGTTTTTTTAAGCTGATTGAAAAAGAAAGTTTCTTTTGGTTTATTTTTTGCCGAAGATAAATTAGGGGTGGTTTCAATATTTAGATTTTCTTTTTCTGTCCCAATGATTACGTCAAATAAGCGAATTTCTCCTTTGCTGATGGTGAGGTGTAAATGGGGATTATTAATTGCCGAATAGGAGTTACCCCATCCTAATTTTAGGTCACTGTTGGCTTTAAAATAAATATTTCCATTTGGTTCGAGAAGGCCAATTTTTTGATCTTTTATTTTAAGTTCAACATTATTTTTGCTACCTTCGCTTGAAGAAAAATCGGGGATCCAATCGTCATTTGGATTGGCATCAAGTATTTTTACATTATTCACAAGGCCGCTTATGGGCGTTGAGGGGTTTTGGATGGTGATCGTTGGGTTATCGGGAGTAATGGAATAAAATGCTAATTGTTGGTTAGTTTTATTTTCGTAAATTCCAATTCCAAGTGGTGTGGTAGTTGGCAAAAGGGCATCAGCGTGATAAGCATCTGGTTTTAGGATTTCTAATTGACCATTAGAGGCATGAACCACGGCCACATTTTCATCCTCGGAATTTTTAATTAGAACGTCTTCGAGGCTTGCGGTGGTGTAATTTTGGGTTTGGCCAGATGTTTGCTTTAAATAGGTTGATAATTTTAGATGATTTGTTTTGCTTTCCAGACTAAGATTGTTGGAATAAATAGGGTTACCTTCTTTTTGGCTAACAGCCTGCAAAATAAAAGTTCCTGGTAGAGTGGTGGTTATCACATTAAGAGTGGCTTCGCCGTTGATTAACTCTGCGCCATTTGTGCTGAGAATTTTAACGTAATCTTCGCCTTGAATAATAGTGAGATCTACGTGGGTAAAATTATCTTGATTATTAAAATTTCCAGTTGCATCGAGAGCTTTGATTTTTATTAGGGCACTGGTTTCCCCGTTGGCGTAAAGGATTTGTTCTAAAAGGGGCTCCAAGGATAAATTGGTCGTTTTATCTGCTCCGTCCGGAATATTATTTTCATTGTTATCAATGGAATTGGGATCTGAGTCGGAGGAGTCCGGAATTCCGTCATTATCCGTATCTTGTTCTTCAATGGAAACGTTAATATTCCCGCTGCCGCAACTTAAGGAAAGTCCAAGAGTATTAAATTGATCAGTGGCTTTGTTTAAGGTATCAAGTCCAGCTATCCCGGCTTTGTACGAGACAGTGGTGCCGAGGGCTTTAGCCCAATTAACAATATCTTTCATCCACATAAAAGGGAACCAGGAGGGTTGTTCTGCGGAATTGGATTCAGTAGGAGTAGGAGTTTCTGGGGTGGTGGTTGAAGCGGATGATTCAGGTTTTAATTCTTCTTCTGGGTAATTTCCATCTGGATAATTGAATTCTAAGTCCGGATCTGATTCAACGGCATTAGCATTGAAACTCATATTGAGTCGATCAGCTTGGCCGTTTGCAACTAAATACATGCTTTCATATCCATTTTCAGGTTTGGCTACAAAGGTAATTGCTTCCGGATTGAGATAATTTTCTATAACCCATTGGTGTTTTTGGTCAATATTGAGGTTTTTCCATTGTAGGGCATCAGAAAATTGTTCCTGGAAAATTTCAGTCCCAAGGAGAGCGGTAAGGGAAGAAGGATAGTTAGTGGCTCCAGGTATGGTTTGGCGCAGATGTTCGTCTTCATTTTTAAACATGGTTACTAATTCATCCCAACTATTTACGGAATAAACATCCGGATAGTCAATCCGTTGGTAATTTAATTTAGTGTCTTGGAAAGTGGTATGTCTTGGTCGGTCGACAGGTAATGTCTCACTGAAGCCAGCTTCTAATTGTTCATTGATGGTGGAGTCAATTGGCTCTACATGCTTTAAAACACTCGGTAGGCGAAGGGCATCAGCGATATCTTCACTTAATTTTCCTAATTTTTTAGTGATGTAATTTTTTTGTAGATTGAGCGTTACCTCCATGTCTTTATCAAAGGAAAATCCTTTGATGGTGATACTGTCTTGGTTGCCAGAAAAAAGTTCACCAATTTCGATTTGGTTGTTTTTATTAATACCCAAAGCTTCTAGGACCGCGCCAAAAGTAAGGTAGTGAATATCGCCTTTTTTGCCAAAAAGATAAATCGTCCCCGGGTCCCTGACCGGTACATCATAGGCTCCTTTAGCATTGAGATCTTTAATAATATTCTGTACTTCTAGGTCAAAATCATCTTGATCATAATCACCATCTTGATCTTGGTCATCGTTTTCGTCCTTTTTGCCTTTATCGAGTTTTTCGCTAAGATTAGCGTATTCTTTAATAAATTTGTCTGCAAAATACCAATAACCTTTTTCGTTTGAAGTGCCATTGTCTCCGCCTCCCAGCAGGCCTTCTTTTTCTTTGAAATCATAACAAGAACGATAATCTACGGAAAGTAGGGGGTCTTCTACTTTCCTGGTACCGGCTTGGTCGCGGATTGGATTTTGAGATACTTCTGGAAAACAATATTCTGGGGTTTCATAAAAACCACCGTAACAACCACCGTAATCGGCTCCTTGTTCATTAAATTCTCCAGCGGTTTGATAATTAAAAACGCGTAATCCTTCGACCATTTGGGCGTCACTTCCTTGCTCAAAGGATCCTCGGTAAATTGAACATTCGCCGACACTGGTAATTTCGTTAGACGGAATCCCGTTAAGGTAAATTTTGTCTTTGCCTAGCCCGGAATCATTTTCGACCGAATGATTTATAAAGGTGAATTCTTCTAATTTTCCTTCTTTAGTTTCGCCATTTTCTTTATAGTGAATGGTGCCTGAAATTTCTATTTCCCCGATTAAAGGAAAATCATTGGCAAATTTATTAGCAAATTTATCTATTGATTCTTCGATAAGGTCATTAATTGCTTTAAGGAAAAGTTGGACATAGGCATCTCTTTTTCCAATAAGGCCTTGGATAGTTTCGCGGTCACTTAAGGTATTACCATTGTCATCGGTATAACTTGATTGGTAGCGTCCGGTATAGTCAGTCCATAAATTACTGTCTGCTAGATATTTTTTAAAAAGTTCGGGATATTTTTTGAAAAAACTATCAATTATTTTTTTAGATTGAATATCTGGTAAACCTTCAAAAATATCACCACCATCATTTTTGTCACCGGAGCGATCTTCATCCACTAATCCATCTTGGTCTTTATCATTGTCGTCATTGGTATCTTCTTCGCAAAGTCCATCTTCGTCATCGTCATTTTTAATATTGTTATTACAACGTGGATCTTGGCATAGATTGCCATTCTGATCTTTGAATTCGGGATGAAATTTAAAGGTGCCATTAAAATAATAGGAGGGAAGTGGCGGATCTTCGAGATCTTCTTTGGATGAGGTATAGCAGAGGGGATCATAGGTTGGGTATTTTTCATCGAGGTACATTTTGTTAAGAATGTCTTGTTCGTTTTGGGGTAGGCGACTTGGTTTTTGCCAGAAAGGACTGCGGCGTTTGGTTATTTTGGTGTCTAATACTTCAATTTCCCAGCCATTTGGCCAGCCGTCTCCATCCCAGTCAGCTTGATCCCCGTCGTCATCAGTGTTGCATAATCCGCTGCAGCCATCGTTATTAAGATCGCCAATCGGATCTTCATTCCATAAAAGATCGTTATCGTTATTATTGTCATCCGTACCATCTTCATCCACTAAATTGTCCCCAAAATAGCAAGCTCGGCCATCATTATTACTGTCTTGCGTGGATGGGTCTTGTGCCCAGCAGTCACGATCATTGTCAACTCCGTAGTATTGATTTCCGTCATCTTCGTCGATCAGGCCGTCGCCATCATCGTCATAGCTATTGAGCGGGTCTTCATCAATTAAATTGTCGCCATCATTATCTTTACCATCTCCTCCTTCGATTGAACCATTAACTTCTAGGAATAAATCACGAGCTAAATCACTGGTGTACCAATGATAGGAATTTTCTTCCCAGTGATCGAGAAAGCGTTGATAAGCATCAACACCGGTATCGGTTAAAGCTTTTTTTTCGGCTATAGTGTCAGCGAAAAGTAGTTTTTGCTCAAATTCTGTAAATTCGGAGTAACCTTGTCTATAGAGAGTGTTTTTATCAAAGTATTCGGCCAGTAATTGATTTCCTTCTTCGCCTGAGGAAGGAGGACGAATTATCCCATGCCAAATTTCGGGCTCTGGATTATTGACTTGGGGGCTGGGTTCAAAATCGGTGTTAGTTTGGTTAAAAAGATAAACCGGATCTTTAAAATCCACATAGGGGAGCATGCTGATATAACGATTATCGTTCTTGTTTACTACTGGAAGCGGGATATTCCCAATTAGCACTATGCCCTGGAGTTGGGTATAAGCATCTTCGCTGCCATCTCCTTCTAGGTATAATTTTTGGAGCGCGTTTTTAATATTTTCCGGTTTTTCGTTTGATTGGGTGCGAATAATTAAGGATTTGGTGAGAGGGAGGGTTTCCTGAATTTGTTCTGCATAGCGATCAACGCGAGCTTTAAGGGTGGTTGCGGGTAGACCACTGTATTGATCACTCAGGCCTGCAAAGGTGGTGGAATTGGTATATAAATTTTCATCAACTAAAATTGCCACTAAGCCTAGATGGTCTTTTTTTGGGGCTCCTTTGGTGATGTTAATTGGCAGAATTTGGGTTCCCAAAAGGCCAATAAGAATCACGATTGTTAAAAGTTGTTTTTTAGGGAGGGGAAAGTGCATTTTTAGACGCAAAAAGAGCCAACGTTATTATAGGGATGTTGGCTCTTAAAAACAACGAAATAAGCCTAGGAAGAACGGCTTAAATTTAGTGGGTTGTTACGTAAAAGGCATTGCTATTAGTAGGCGTGGAACTGCCACTGCAAGCGGCTAGGGAATCTAAATCTTGCTGAGCGGCTGGTAGATTTGCCCAGTTCGTAGCTGATAGGTTATTACTTCCACTGGTGCAGTAGTATCCATCCTGAGGAGAGGTGGCATCGGTTTCCAAGTCCGCAACTAGCATTACGCCTGAAGCAGTGCTAGAACTGGCAGTGGCTGGTAAGGCACGGTAATAATAATAACCAGTACAAGTTATAGCGGTCGCTCCATTGGGGTCTGCTGGAATTTTTTCTCCTGCTAAATAAGGCTTAATAGCGTCATCAAGCCAGGCGGTGCCGTCTCCGATACAGCCTTCAGAAGGAATATTGTTGCCAGTATCAATAGGATAGCTGCCATTGTCCGAGTAATACAGCGAGAGAGCGGTGATGATGTTTTGCAAATCGGCTTTTCGTTTGACGTCTCTGGCTCGAGGTGCTCCTCCCATAATCCTAGGCACTAGGGCCACTGCTAAAATTCCAATGATCGTGATGACAATTAGTAGCTCTATTAAAGTGAAGCTTTTTTTGTGATGTTGAGAAGGGGTCTTAACCATGGGAGGTGGGGTTAGATAACATTTTTTTTAGAATTTATGCTATTATAGCTCTGTTCTTAAAAAAGGCAATTAAAAATTGAAAATTTAAAGATATGATTTATTGGAGCATAATTAAGTATAGTGTTTGTTAATTTTATTTAGATTTTGTTTATGCGTTTAGAAAAATATTTTATCCCGGCTTTCACCCTTATTGAATTAATGATAGTCATGATTATGATTGGCATTGTATTCACGATTTCCATGTCTAGTCTTAAAGGGGTTAAAAGTCGGACTCAATTTAAGGATGCGGTAGTGACCACGGTTGACTTTATTCAAGGAGCGCGTAGTCGAGCTTTAAGCAGTTTGGAAATTAATGGGCAAGTGGCCACGTCTTATTATGTGCAGTTTTCTGGTGCTAACAATAACGAGCTTAATTTTTATGCCCGTTTGGGGAATGGCCAGGATTTATTACTTGATCAGCAAATTTTAAATGCCGATATCCAAATTATTAAAAATCCAGTTGAGTTGGATAAAATCGTTTATACTGCTCCTTTAGGAGAACTTACTTTTGAATTTTCGTCAGTTGTATCTGCTTCGGAAATTATATTAACAGTGCAATCACTTAATTCTCCTTCGGTGCAAAAAATTGCGCTTTCGCAGGTAGCAAGAATCCCGGAATTAGTAAAATAATAGTATGCGTTTTTTAGATATTCCCAACCACATCCATAAGGCTAAAGATCGGTTGCATGACAGCTACGATTAATCCCCCTACAACGACACTCATGGCCACCATAATTAATGGCTCTAATAATTTAGATATATTAGCCGCCATTTGATCGACTTGATCTTCGTAATAATCAGCGATTTTGTCGCATACATTAGCTAATTCGGCTGCTTGTTCGCCAATGGAAATCATGGAAACCACCATTTCAGGAAAAAGGAAACGACTATCAGTTAAATTTTCGGCTAGCGGGATTCCGCGCGAAACATCTTCGGCAGCCAGGAGAATACGTTTCTTGTAGACTTCATTACCCACAGCATCGCCATCGATTTGGAGGCTTTTAACAATGGTAATTCCACTATTCATTAAACTTGCTAGGGTGCGAGTAAATCGAGATAAAGCAACCTGTCTTAAAAGTTTACCCATGATCGGGAGATATAATAGGGCATGGTGCCATTGGTATTTACCATTATCTGTTTTTTTCCAAACATAAAATATCCCGATAATTATTACAACGATTCCAATTAAGAATTTATAGGAATTGATTACAAAATCACTCAGGAAAATTAAGATTTTAGTTGAGGTGGGGAGGGTAGAACCAGCTTGGGTGAATAACTCCGTTAATTGTGGGACCACAAAGCCGAGGATGACTAGGACGGAACAAGCCATGATAGTTAAAACAATAGCAGGGTAAATCATGGCGCCTTTAATTTTGGAGGTTATGGCGGCATTTTTTTCTTCTTGTTTGGCAACTTGTTTTAAAATTTCATTGAGTTTTCCGGAAGCTTCTCCAGCATGAATCATACCAATTTGAGTGTCATTGAAAACACCATAAAAATCTTGCATGGCACTGGAGAAGGATTTTCCAGTTTCTACTTTTTGAGCAATTGTGGCAATAGTATGGCGTAAGCGAATATTATTATTTTGGTCAGCTAAAACATAAAGTGCTTTAACCAACGGAACTCCGGCTTCTAGCATGACGGCTAATAATTGGAAAAAAGTAACTTTTTCTTTGACTTTAATTGGAGTGAACGATTGCACCTTTTCGTTTATGCGCGCATAAAATCCGGTCAATCCTTTATTTGAATTGGTTGATTTTTCAATAATTTCTTCTTTTTCTTCGCCAATGTTAAGGATGCTAGCGATGTCGTTTGGGAGATTTTTTTGGGGAAAATTGGTTGTTTGAAGCTGGGATGAGGGGAAAGTATTCATAAAATTTATTTAATTATCATCGGGACGGGCGACACGATAAACTTCGCTTAGGGTGGTTAATCCTTGTAGAGCTTTGAGTAAGCCGCTTTGCTCAAGGGTAGTCATACCTCCTTTGATGGCTGCTTCTTCAATGTCTAAAGTGGAAGTTCCTTTAACAAGGAGATGACGGAGTTCATTATTCATTTGTAAAACCTCATAAAGTCCGACTCGCCCGTGATAACCGATTTGATCGCATTGATCACAGCCACCAGGTTCGTAAAATTGTAATTCAGTTAAAACTTGGGGAGCAAATCCCTTTTTTTCAACTTCATTTAATCTATCTATGGCCTTTTTTGCCGTAATTTTATTAACTTCGTTTGTTTGAGCTGGTTTTTTGCAGTGTTGACAGAGTTGCCTAACTAAACGTTGGGCAATAATAGTATTTATAGTGGCCGTCATTAAAAAGGCAGGGACACCCATATTAGCAATACGAGTCAAGGTTTCTACAGCGCTATTAGTGTGAATAGTTGATAAAACCAAATGTCCGGTTAGAGAAGCTTCAATAGCCACATCAATGGTTTCCCGATCTCGAATTTCTCCGACCATCATAATGTCTGGGTCCTGGCGTAGCGCAGCGCGTAATCCTCTGGCAAAATCATATTCAATATCAGGGTGAACTTGGCTTTGGTTTAGGCCATTCATTTGAATTTCCACCGGATCTTCAAAGGTTAAAATATTAACTTCTGTTTTATTAAGGAGTTGTAAACACGAATAAAGAGTAGTGGTTTTCCCTGATCCAGTAGGGCCGGTGGTTAGGATAATGCCGTTGGGTAGTGCTAAACTCTTTTTAAGATTTTCTAGTCCCATACCGGTTAATCCTAAATCTTCGAGGGCTGGAATTTGACGAGTTCGTTCTTGGATACGCATTACTACTTTTTCTCCATTGACTGTGGGCAAAGTGGAAACGCGCAGATCCATTTCTCTACCTTCCGGAGTAGTGACTTGAGCCCGTCCGTCTTGAGGAATTCGTTGTTCATCTATTTTTAGATTAGACATAATTTTGATTCGCGACACTACCGCCGGGTGGATATTAGGTGGATATTCCACAATTTCGCGTAAAACTCCATCAACTCTAAATCTGATGCGAATAGTGTTATCTTTAGGTTCAATATGGACATCACTGGATCTTAAGCCAATGGCATAAGTAAGGCAGCTAGTAACTAGTTGAGGAATATTGGCTGAAATAATGGAATTTTGCAAAAGGGTGAGTTGATTTTGAGCAGCAGATTGTTCCGGGGATTGATTCGGTGTTGATGGCGTTTGTGCTTGATTGGCTATAATAGGTGGGTTTTGATTTTGGGGTGGTTGATCAGGGGTTTTTTCAGCTTTGGTTTCTAAATTTGGGAAAAGCGGGCAGCCTAAATTCGAAGGATCTGGAGTAGGAAAAGAGGTAATCGGCAATGGATTAGAAGGAGATACAGCCATTTTATTTATGAATTTTGAATAAAGGCAGAAGCGGAAAGTTGAACCCGTAGAGTATTTTCTTCATCTTGTAATTGGAGTGAAATAGCATTGATAGCCATTAGGGGTACGCCGGTTTCTAGTGATCCAGAAGTTTCAATGTATTCCAGGAATTTTGCGAAATTATATTCTGAAGTATCAATGGTCATGGTGATTGGTAAAATTTGGTAACCTTTTTCTGGGATATCTTTAATTTCACTATAAGTTAATTGGTTAATAAAAAAGGGGTTTCCGGAATAGTGATTTTTAGAGGCAAAATCATCAAGCATACGGGTTAAATCCGTAATTTTTTCTTGTTGGGGGAAGATGGTTTTTATTTTTTGTTCATTGGTAATGATATTGTCGATCGCTGTTTTCATGGTGGTTTGATATTCTTGAGTTACAGCGCTATTTTCAGTTTCTAAATTTTGGAGAATTTCGTCTGCTTGGGCTAAATCTGTTTTGATGGTGGCTAGAGTTGTGTATTTGGAATAGCCATACCAGCCGGTTACGGAAAACAGGATTAGGGCAGCGATAAATGGGATTGAGGATGTAGGTGAAGATTTCATGGGTTTGACAATAAAAAGATGGGATGAGAATTTACTGACGAGGAATCCTACTAGGAGAGCTGGTACTTTGAATGGGGGTATTAAACGCGTCCGTCAGTAGGCCGAAAATGTCTAGGAAATTAACTGAGCCGATTGAAGAAAAAGGATCAACTGGTTCGATATTTATGGGTGTTGAAGGTTGTTCTTGTTCGGTGTCAGGGTTAGTTTCAGATAGATTAAGGTCACTAGTTTTGTCTTCAAAATTTAAGGAAATGGGGGTGGTGTTATCGCGATCATCAGCTTCATATTGAAGATTTAGAGATATATTAAAGGAAGCGCTAAATCCTTTGTCTGTATTTTCAATTTTGTTAAAGCTACGGTCATTAACATTCATAAACATGGTGGAATGTTCTAGTTTATCAACTAAATCCGAGATAAGGGAAAAATTTTTCGTGTCGTCGGTATTGGTTAATCCTTTTAAATTAATAGTTTGATCTGAGGCATTTACTGTTAAGGTGGAATAAGTAATATTACTTTTAATGCCACTTCCGTAAAGCGGGTCTACTTCTTGAGTAACTCGATTTAATTCATCCAGGATATTTGACCAGTGAATGCGTTCACTTTTGATACTGAGAATAGTAGAAAATTCGTTTTTGCTTATTTGCGTGGAGCCTTGAAAGAGGTGTTGGACAATGCTTGTTTCTAAATCTTTGTTAAGATCTAGTCCTTTAATTTCAGTTTGAAAATCTTTGGCATTGATTAAGGCTAAGGCACTTTCGAGATTTTTTTGTTGAATTTCCGTATCTGGATCTTTGCTGGAATTAAGGGTTTGTTGGCGTTTATTAATTTCTCCTTTGAGTGCTAAAGAATATTCATTTTCCAGGGTTGAGATTTCAGTTTTAAAGGCTAGAGCCTTTGGATAGGTGGTGTGGGATAATTTATCCTTAACAAGAGTTAGGGATTTTTTCATATCTGCTTGTAATAGAGTTAAATCTTCTTCAAGGTCATTTCTAATGTTGTCAGGGGTGTAAGCGGATTCGTATTGGCTTATCTTAATAAGATAATTATCGGCACTAATTGCAAAATCATCTAACGCAAATTTAGCAATCATGAAGTTGTAAAAATTGATGTCTGTTTGATCGGTTTTTAGTCCTTCTTCGAAGGTGTTGAGTCGCTGAATTGGATTTTGTCCTAATAATTGAAAATCAGGGTTAAGTTGAGTGTAGAAAAATCCAAAGGTGACAATTAAAATTAGAATTGACATCTTAAAAAGGTAATTACCTAGAGGAAATTTTTCATGTGAAATATCTAAACCAGATGAGGTTTTTGGCTTTGGACCAAGAATTTTTTCGTTTTTTCCTTTGGTAATAACGGCATTGACCAGGGTTGAATTGCTTGAGCCCGCATTAACTGATTTTGGGATTTCTCTAAAAAGATCAGGAGTGGCTGTGGCAGTGAGAGTGGGAGTTAATTCAGGGAATAGGGGACTGGTAGCCATTTTGATGTAGGTTTAGGTGTTGATTTTTGTTTTTTAATCTAGTTATTTTATCAGAAATTTTAGGTAAATGCAATCTTAACAGGGGGAAAATGGTATTTATCTAAACGTCAAAAGACCAAATTGGGAAAAATTTGGTCTTTTGGTTGTGTGGGTTTTTTTAAGAAAAAATTAAACTAGCTCAACTTTAGCGCCGGCGGCTTCTAGCTTTTTCTTTATTTCCTCAGCTTCTTCTTTCTTGATTCCTTCTTTGACTTTTTTAGGAGCTCCATCGACAAGGTCTTTGGCTTCCTTAAGCCCTAATTGGGTAATTTCACGAACAGCTTTGATTACGGCAATTTTTTGGGCACCTGCGTCTTTAAGCTCTACGTCGTAAAATGATTTTTCTTCAGCAGCTTCTCCGGCGGCAGCACCTCCTCCGGCGGCAGGAGCAGCAGCGACCGGGGCAGCGGCGCTAACGCCAAATTTTTCCTCCATAGCCTTAACAAGGTTTGCCAAGTCAAGGATGGAAAGTTTTTCAACCATTTCAAGGACTTTTTCAGCCTCTTTACTAAGTTGCGGGGTTGGGGATTTTTCAGACATGTTTTAAGGGGTTAGGTGGATAATAAATAGAAATAAATTAAGCTTCTGGAGTCTGGCTATCATCTTTTGGGGAGGATTCTTCAGGTGAAGGCTCTGTGTTGGATTCTTTGGGAATAGTTTCGGGTGTGTCTTCTGTTTTTGGTGTTTGGTCTTGAATTGCAATTTCTTTGACTGGCGGGATACCTTCGGTTTCATTTTTTTTCTCCTGATAGGCATTAACTACCCGGACAAACGAGCCTACAACATTATTGAGGAGGCTAACAAATCCGTTTAAAGGTGAGAGGGTGGATCCCATAAATTTGGCTAATAAAACTTCCCGAGATGGGATTGAAGCTAAGGTTTTAACAGTAGCAGCATCAATGATTTTTCCTTCCACGATTCCACCCATAAGCTCAAAATTTTCAAATTTTTTGGCAAAATCAGCTATTCTTTGAGCTGCTACAATTTCGTCATCAAATCCAAAGGCAACACCAATGGGGCCAGCGATAATTTCATCGGTTAGGTCGATTCCTTTTCGTTTAGCGGCAAGCTTAAGAAGGGTTTTTTTAGCGACTTTATAATCTACGTTGGCTTTTTTTAGGGATCGTCTTAAATCTTGGGCATCCATAACACTTAATCCGCTATAACGTGCGAAAACTATGCCTTTTGCTCTGTCGAATTGATCATTGAGCTCAGTGAGCATGTCAGTTTTTTGAGCTTTTGTAATGGCCATGGGAATAAAATTAGGTAGAAGTAAAAAACTCGAGCTTTAGACTCGAGGCACAAAATAGAAATAAGGTGTTTTCTATAATTGTAAGTGCGCCTCGGTAGGTCTTATTAGTTAGTTTGAAAACTAGCGTTGCCTACTGTCTTAAGCTTGCTCATTTTAGCCATTAGGGATTGAAAGTCAAGAGCATCTAAGATAGAGTAGCGATTATGAATTTTTGTACTCTTTGCCCTTTTCAATGCGGAGTGGATCGTGTTCATCGTTTTGGCGTATGCCAATTGCCCAATAAATTGTTGGTTTCTCATGTGCAGCAGCATTTTTTTGAAGAACCGTTCATCAGTGGTGAATGTAATAATGAGGGAACTGGAGGATCTGGGGCTGTATTTTTCACAGGGTGTAATGGCCGATGTGTTTATTGTCAGAATTATAAAATTTCCCAGGGAGAATATTGGAAAAAGGCGCCGCTTCATGTGGTCATGGCCAAGGAATTGTTTGAAATTTGTCGTGAGTTGGTTTGTGAGCAAAAAGTTCACAACATCAATTTCGTCAGTCCCACTTCTTATACTGCGCTCCTCATTCCTTTTTTAAAGAAGTATAAATCAAAATTAGGTGTTCCCATCATTTGGAACAGCAATGGATACGAAAAACGTGAAACCCTTCAGGCTCTTAAGGGTTTGGTTGATGTTTATTTGCCTGATTTTAAGTATTTTGACGATGCAATGGCTGTGCGTTATTCCAAAATGCCGAATTATTTAAAATGGGTCACGGAGGCTTTAATGGAAATGTTTGACCAGGTTGGCTATCCTCAATTGTCAGCTGATGGATTTATTGAAAAAGGATTAGTGATTCGTCATTTGGTTCTTCCTGGGCATCTTGAAAATAGCAAAAAAGTCCTTACTTGGATTCGGAAAACGTTTGGATCAAAAGCTTATGTGGCGCTTATGGCTCAATATTATCCCATTCATCGATCGATCGATTTTCCTGAAATTCATCGAAAACTCATTGGGGAGGAATATCGTGAAATTAAAGAATATTTTTTAAAGTTGGGTTTTGAGGATGGACTTTTTCAGGATTTGGATGCGGCGGATTCGTGTTATACGCCAGAGTTTTGATTATTTGTTATAATGTTTCCATTATGCCTATCATTGAACAAGTTCGTCGTTTTCTTATTGAAAGTGAAAAAAGCGATAAAAAACCGTTGGTCGTTATTTTAGGACCGACTGCTTCGGGGAAAACAGCGCTTAGTTTGAAGCTCTCTCTTGAAGTAGATGGCGAAGTGATTTCAGCGGATTCTAGACAAGTGTATCGTGAAATGAATATTGGCACGGATAAAATCGAGGCAGGGATCCGTGCTCAAATTCCTCATCATATGATCGATATTCGCGATCCGGATCAACCTTATAATTTGGCGGAGTTTCAACGCGATGCGAAAAGGATTATTGAGGATCTCCATTTTCGCAAAAAGGTTCCCCTTTTGGTTGGGGGGACGGGTTTGTACATCAGTGCTATTGTTAATGATTATCAACTCCCTCAGGTTTTGCCGGATTTGAACTTGCGTAAAGAGCTTGAACAAGAACTTGCTGAGCAGGGGAGCGAAAGTCTTTACGCGATGCTCACGGAATTGGACCCTTTGGCCGCGAGTAAAATTCATCCCAATAATCATCGTTATTTGATTCGTGCTCTTGAGATTATTTTGTCTACTCAAAAACCGATCCATCGTACGAAAGGAGAGTGCCCTTATGAAGTTTTTCAGGTGGGGATTGATTGGCCAAATGAGATTTTGTATGAGCGAATTGATCGGAGAGTGGAGGAGCAGTTTGAGCGCGGTCTTGTTGAAGAAACCAGGTGGTTATTGGAGCGATATGATTTTAATTTACCTTCAATGACCGGGTTGGGATATAAACAAGTAATCCAATATTTGCGTCGGGAAATTGCCTTGGACGAGGCGGTGCTTTTAATAAAATCAGAAACGCGAAGTTATGCTCGTCGTCAGAAAACTTGGTTTAAGCGTGATGCTTCGATTTATTGGATTGATGGGGAGGTTTTGGCAAAAGAGTTGGTGAAATGATTGGAGAATGAATTTTTTAATTATTTTTATGCTCAATTCATTTAAAGAATTGGTTCAGATCGCGCAAAAATTGCGGGGGCCGAATGGTTGTCCTTGGGACCGATCGCGCACTTTGATTTCTTTGGAGAAAGATTTCATGGAAGAAGCACAGGAGGTGCGACAAGCTTTGCAAAAAGAGGATTTTGCCAATCTTAAAGAAGAATTGGGTGACACGTTGTTTACGATTATTTTAATGAGCTTGATTGCCGAGGACGACGGCCATTTCACGTTGAAAGACGTTTTTAAGGGGATTCAGGAAAAAATTATTCGTCGTCACACTTGGGTATTTGGGAAAGATAAAGTTTCGACTCCAGAAGAAGCGTTGGTGCAGTGGAAAAAAAATAAAGCCAAGGAAAAGAGGAAAAAGTGATTATTGTCCCAATGAGTTCATCAAGTCACGACGGTGTTCTTCTTCTTGCATGAGGATGTCTTCTAGTATGCGTGAGATTCCATATTCCGATAGCTCTCTCGCTTGTGCGATGCGTTCTTTGTAGCGTTTAATGGCTAAATTTTCTCCGGCTAAATCTTGTTCCAACATGGTTTTCGATTTTGTGGAAACATTGCGTTTTTCAACATCAATGGTGGGTATACCTCCCAAATCAGTGATGGCTGTGGCGACCATAACCGCATGAGCCATTTCTTCATTCGAATGGACAATAAGTTCTTTGGCAATCGTGTCGTATTCTGGCCCAGTGATGACGGCAGCGTGTTGGATGTATTGAATGGCGGCTGCAAATTCCCATTCTAAATCTTTATTGAGTTCTGTGATGAATTTGGTTTTAGTGATTGGCATAGGATTGAAAATTAAAATATTGAGGATTTTATTATATTCTAGTTTTTCTCTAAATATAAGTATTTATTTGAATGTGTGCTTTGGTGCGTTATAATTCAATTAATTTTTTCATCCATCATGGCTTTGACTCAACGAATTTGTCGGAATTGTGAAATGCCTTTTCCTATCACGGAATCTGATTTTACATTTTATAAAAAGATTGATGTTCCGGAGCCAACCCAGTGTCCTGATTGCCGCAGTCAGCGGAGGTGGGCATTTCGTAATGAACGTTATTTGTTTCAAAGAACATGCGATTTATGCCAAAAAAACATGCTTTCTTTTTTTGATGCAGAGGTTTCTTTTCCGGTCTATTGCCCGACGTGTTGGTGGTCGGATCATTGGGATCCTTTTGCCTATGGTCGCGATTTTGATTTTTCGAAGTCCTTTTTTGAGCAATTTGCGCAGTTGATAACTGTTGTTCCTAAAATGGGTATGCTTCAATTGAATAATGAAAATTCCGAGTACAATACTTTATTGGCTTACAGCAAAAACACCTACATGAGCCCAGGTAGTTATTTTATGGAAGATTGCTATTATGTGCGTAAAAGTCAGTATTGTAAGGATTCTTTGGACAGTCTTTTTATCGATCATTGCGAGCTCGTGAAGGATTGTGTGAATTCAAGAAATTGCTATCAATCGCACCACCTCATCAATTGTAAAACATGTACGGACTCTGCTTATATGGCCGATTGCATCGGGTGTCAGAATTGTTTTCTGTGTGCCAATATTTCCAATCAACAATTTTGTATTAAAAATGTTGCTTATTCCAAAGAAGAGTACCAGAAGTTGAAAGCGAACTATGAACAGCGAGGTTTTGAAGATTTGATGAAAGAATTTTTCAATTTTAGCCAAACGTTTCCTAAAAAATATCAAAATCAGATCAACTGCGAAGCGTCGTCAGGTGATTACATCCAAAATTGCAACAATGCTTTAGAGTGTTACGACTGTTTTGATATAGAAGATTCAAAATATTTGATTGAATGTGTGACCGTGAAGGATTCCATGGATTTGACGTGTCATGATAAGGATATTGAGCGGTGTTACGAAGTCTGTAGTGCTGGAGAGAGTAACAGCAATCTTAAGTTTTCTTTTTGTACAGCGGCCAGTCCTAACTCTGAATATTGCCAATATTGTTTTTATCTTGCGGATAGCTTTGGTTGTGATGGATTTCATGCCCGGCAGTCTCATTGTATTTTGAATAAAAAATACGATAAACCGACTTATGATCAACTCAGGGCGAAGATTATTGAACACATGAAAAAGACTGGAGAATATGGTGAATTTTTTCCGATTGCACTTTCGCTTCATCCTTATAATGAGACGATGGCTCAAGATTATTATCCTTTAACGCGCGAGCAAGCTTTGGCAAAGGGTTATCGATGGCGCGATAAAAATCCCAAGCAATGCTTGCCTGCGACTGCGGTTTTGGCTTCGCGAATTCAAGAAATTCCTGAAACAATTGTTGATGAACTTTTGGCGTGTGAAGGCTGTGGGAAAAACTATAAGGTGATTCGGCAGGAACTTAAGTTGTGCCATCGTTTGGGGGTCACGCCGTCGCGTCTTTGCGCGGATTGTCGTTCTTTGCAGCTTTTGAAGTTAAAAAATCCTCGTAAACTTTGGAATCGGAATTGTGCCCAGTGTGGAGTAGCGATTTCAACAACTTATGAGCCCAATCGTTCTGAAAAAGTTTTTTGCGAAAAATGTTATTTGGGGACGCTTTAAATAGAAACTTTGATTTTTTAATTTGGTTTTATGCGTATATGTTCTATGGATTTTGGCGGGTCAACGGTTGATGTGCTGGAGTGGGAAAATGGGCAAATTCAATCGATTGAATCTTACGAAAGTGTTGAAATTTCTACGCAACGTTTTCAGGATTTTATGCGCACTTTGCGATTAAAAATTGAGACCATCGATGCCTTTAGGGTGACGGGCGGTAAGAGTCATTTTTTTGCCGATGAATTTCAAGGAATTCCACTAGTGAGGGTTGATGAAATCCAGGCGATTGGTGCGGGTGGGCAATGGCTTTTGAAAGAAACTTTGGGGAATCGAGTGCCGCAGGAGGCGCTGACCGTCAGTATGGGGACCGGGACTTGTATGGTCGCTTCTCGATCGTTGAAGCATGTTCATTTGGGTGGGACTGGAGTTGGGGGCGGGTGGGACTGGAGTTTGTGCCGATTGCTTTTACAGGAATCCGAGCCGGAGCGATTGATTGAACTTTTTAATCAAGGAGATCGTAAAAAAGTTGACTTGAGTGTGCGCGATATTGTGGGGCGTGATATTGGACGGATTTCGGCGGATATGACGGCTTCTAATTTAGGAAAACTCGCTTATTCAAAAGAGATTGATTTTTCTAAAGCGGATTTGGCAGCTGGGATTACGAATTTGATTGGACAAACTATTGCAATAGCATCTGTTTTTGCGGCACAAGCTGAACATTTAAATACCATCGTTTTAACGGGTAAGCTCACACGGATTAAGTCTATTGTGGATATTATTTTTGAGGTGGGAAAAGTGTATGGACTTAAGATGATTTTGCCGAAAAATGCGGATTACGTAGGAGCGATTGGTGCTTTTTGTAAATCATAATTTTTTCTCCTTTAATATAAACTTCTTTAATGACTGAATTATTGCCGCGATAAATTAACTTTGATAAAAGTTGAATGGGGTTTTGGTAAGGACTTTTGTCTCTCATCGGGTCAATTGATATCGGGTCAGTGATTAAAAAATCAGCTTGTTTCCCTTTTTCCAGGCTGCCGATTTGGGATTGGAGCGAAAGATTTTTGGCTCCCCCTAAGGTCGCTAAGTAAAAAGCTTCTGTTATTGTCATGGGTGGAATATTTTTTTTGCCTTGAAAAAGAATCACGGTTTTTGAATTTTCAATTGCTTCTCTCATTTCGTTAAGCATGGAAAGGCTATACCCGCCGGCTACATCTGTGCCTAGGCTCATTTGCAAATTGAGGTTTTGATATTTACGAAATGGCATAATCCCACTCATTAGAAATCGATTTGAGGTGGGACAATGAGCTATTTTGCTTTGTGTTTTTTTAATAAGCTGAATTTCAGTCGATGTTAGGTGAATGCAATGTGCCAAAATGGTGCGTGGGCAGAGTAATCCGGTTTGGTAATAAATATCGGTGTAGCTTTTATATTGGGGGAATAATTTTTGCGTGATTTGGATTTCTTGGTGATTTTCTGAAAGATGCGTTTGGACGTAAACATTTTTTTCTTGGGCAATTTTCCCGATGTCTTGCATTAATTTTCTGGAGCAAGTTATAGCAAAGCGTGGGGTGAGAGCATAAAATAAACGCCCATCTTTGTTATGCCATTTGTCGATTAATTCAAGAGAATCTTTTAGGGATTGAGCTGTTTTTTCAATTAAGAAGCGAGGACTATTTTGGTCCATCATTACTTTGCCGATAATGGCACGTATTTTTGATTTTTGAGCTTGTTGAAAAGCGATATCAGTCGCAATTTTGTGAGTGGTAATGTAGGTTAAGGTGGTAGTAGTGCCGTTGCGAATTAATTCTTGAAAGAAGTTTTGAGCTGCAATTTGAGCGATTTTTTGGTCTTTAAATTTTTTTTCTTCGGGGAAGGCGTAGGTTTTTAGCCAGGTGAGTAATTCTTGGCCTTCTAAGCCCGCAAAAGAGTATTGGGAGAGGTGATTGTGAGTATCAATAAATCCAGGACAAATTAGAAACCCAGAATAATCGTGAAAAGAGTAGTTTTTTAATTTTTTTCTAGGATCTTTTTTGCTTATATTTTCAATGATTCCTTCCGGGGAAATTACTAAAAAACCGGGATTATAGATTTTTAATTTTTTAGGGCTTTTGGCTGAAATGAGGAGAGCTTTGTAAATCGCACCGGATTTTTTCACAAGGGGGGAATTTAAAATTTTTTATATTTATGGCGTAACTGTTTTATTATAGCAGATTTTTTTACTCTAAATATACACCTTGGCTTTTATAATTTTGGATGATACTTCGATAAGCCTAAGTATTTTTGGGCTCGCGTTAGCCGAAATTATTTAGGAGTATATTTCGTTAGTAAGGCAATGGTATGAGCCACCGGCAAAACGAAAATATGTTAATGGTGAAATATATCGCTGAATTTCCATTTTTTTAAGTTTTTGTTCGATATGTTTAGTTTGAAATTTTGAACAATTGGCCATAATGCCAGGGGCTAGTAAAGTATTAATGGCGTAGTCTCCTAATTGGCCATCTTCTCCAGAGGAATCAATTGGATCAACAGTGATTAAGTCTACTTGGAATAAAGCTAATTTTTTTAGGCTTTCTGGGAAGATCATATTTTTAGCGATTAAAAAGGCAGTTAATACGTTGTTTTTATTTAAAATTGGGCTAAAAACCGTATCTAGATGATAGCCATTAGATTTAATTAAACAGTATTGATCTGGATTTATAATGGATTTTACGAAATCATGTCCTTTTTTATTTGAACGGGATAGTCCACCGAAATAGATGGTTCTATTTTTTGTTTTTAAATAAAAAACTTCGCCAAATTCTAGGTAGGCACCTTTGGGAAGATTAACGATTTTTTTAGCGAATTTTTCGGAAATAATTTTTGCATGAACATCAGCTTCTATCTGTCGATCTTTAGCGCTGAAGCGTGCTTTTATCCACATATCTTTAAAAAGCAAACCAGCATCTCGTATAAAAACGGCATCGTGATGGAGATTATTTATTTGATTTAATTCTTCTGGGAAAGGAAGAATGTGAAGTTTGAAGCCTGCTTTTTTTAAGATTTTTTTAAAATTAGCAAAATCTGTACGAAGTTTTTTTTGGTCAGGGATGATTTTATTTTGATTGGCGTAGAGGGTGGCATAATTTAGGCTTTCTTTGGTTTGGCCGGAATGGATAGGATAGCCGTTGTACCAGCAGCCTTTAATTTTACCATGTGGTTTTGGCAGGTCGATGATGATTATTTCTGACATAAATATAGTTTAATAATTTGAGCCTAGTTAAAAAATATCCGAATAAAAATTACAGATTTAGATTCACGGAATTTTTTATTTACTACTAATTAAAAAGGCGACATATCCTACGTAGATGCTTATCATTAGAATACCTTGCCATCTTTCAATGGTGTGTTTTTTGCCGATAAACATTGTAAAAAATAAAATAGAGCTCGCAAAAATAGTCATTATTATATCTAAATTGGAATTTGTACTAAACGGTAAAGGGCGAATTAAAGCACTAAAGCCTAATATCCAAAATATGTTGAAAATGTTCGATCCGACGATATTGCCAATGGCAATGTCGGTTTGTTTTTTATAAGCGGCAATTGCCGATGTCGCTAATTCTGGCAATGATGTACCGACGGCGACCACTGTTAGTCCGATTAATGATTGGCTTACGTTAAAATGTTCTGCCAATTTTACTGCTCCATCTACGATCCATTTGCCTCCAAGGATAAGTCCTAGGAGTCCTCCCAGAATGAATAGCGAGGATTTAAGGTAACTTAATTGTTTGATGTTAAGATCAGGGGTTTCGCCTGTAATTTTTGAAATTTCGAAAGTATAGTATAAAAATATAATAAAAAAAGAGAGCAGAACAAGGCCATCAATTCTGGTTAGACCTGAGGAAATACCGTTATCAATTAGAGTGTCGTTTGCTAAAATCCCGAGTAAAATTGCGGCTAGTAAACTTAAAGGGATTTCTTTCCAGATAGTATTTTTTTTTGCAACTAGGGGATAAATAATTGCGGATATTCCAAGAATTAACAAAATATTTGCAATGTTACTTCCCAGAATGTTGCCAATGGCGATTTCGGTGTTTCCATTTAAGCTGGCAAAAATATTGACAATAAATTCCGGGGTTGATGTGCCAAAAGCGACGATTGTTAGGCCAATAACAATCGGTGAAATTTTGCGTTTTTTGGCAATTGAGGCAGACCCATCGACTAGAAGATCTGCTCCTTTAATGAGGAAAAAAAAGCCAATAACAAATAAAATATAGGTAATCATAGACAGTAATTATAATTTGAATTTATCCTAAGTTACTCTCCTCCTTTGAAAAAGCAAAACAAAATCATTTTTTATTAAATCGTTGCGTTTTTAGTAAACTTCTCTTAGGTAGCAATTCTCGCAGTAAATAATTTGAGGATTCTCGGGTGCATACGTTGTTTGAATGTCTGCAGCGCATTTAGCGCATTTTGTGCTCCAAAGTTTATAGGAATTATGAAATTTGAGCCGGTCGTAATGTCGTTGATCCGGGTGAATCCTGGGAATCGGTAATTTCATTTTTTGGTAGAATTTTAATTCTTGCGAGGTTATTTTATATTTTTTCCCTGTGATTTTACATTGTAACATTCGATCACAAATGTGGTAAATTACTTTTCTGATGTCGTCGGGTGGGAAAAAAGTAATTTCCTCAGTTATTAATGGGTCAGGTTCATCTTTCCAGCTCGATTTTATTTTTTCAGTTTGTTCCTTAGTCAGTGGAAAATATTCTTGAGCGATTGTTTCGTTGTACGCGAACGGTGAAATATTAAAAGGGAAATAATCTCCCCATTCATTTGTTTTTTGCATGTGAGTAATGATTTTTGTGACGGTTTTTTCGTATTCTTCTTTAGAATAGGGTTTGTTTAAAATGCAATATTTTTTATTTCTTAGCCCGATACACGCGAAAATGTCGTTGTTATAGTGACAGTTCATCGAATAATAAATATTTTTTCCATACCACACAAAGAAACACGCCATTGAAGTTTCTAGGCCAACGGCAGAGCATAAATTGTAGCAAAACCTGTTTCCATCTGGAGCAGAAAATGTGTTGTCCTGCGTAAAAACAGTTTTCGGCGAAAAATATATATTTTTGCAATCTTCACAATCTTTACAATCGAATGCGTTGAAGCAGTTTTTTGAGTTATAAATATTTTCGCCTGTGCAATTTTCGCTTGAGTAAATGTGCGACTGAATGTGTGGAAGATTCTGTTTTAACTCATCCAAGTTTTGTTTTAGGAAGGTGATTTTTTCGGGTGTGAGGTATTCGTATTTTTGTTTTAAATTTTTATATTCCTCTTTTGAATATTGGTGATTGAAAATGCAATGATGTTTATTTCGAAGTCCAAAACAGCCGATACAATCGCTGCACGCAGAACAATCTTCGATCATCGTGCAATCATTACAGCTTCGGCAATGCACAAAGAATTTACAATTGTAGCATCGTTCTGACGCTACGCCTTCGTAGCACAATTCCGAAGAATAGACCGCAAGGCAATCTACGACATCTTTGCAATAAACAATGAATTTTCCGTATAGGCAGTCTTCATCATTTCCGCCTCCAAATATGAGATAACTATTTTTTTGGTTGAGTGCGTAGTTGGTGTATTGGCTGTTCTCAATGTTGATGTTGTATAAAGCAACGTGGGGTACATCTTCATAAAGATTTTTCAGTTGTTCACTCAGCGTTTTTGAAAAATTAAAATCGCGTCCATATTTTAACGCATCCCATTTATCGCTCCACCACGCGTCTCGTTCATATACTTTATATGGTTTATCGGGTGAATAAATTGAAAGGATTGGTTTCCTTGTTAAATCACAAGTTCGCTGATAAAGTTTGCGTTCATTTCGAAAAGCCAGATGCCTTTGGTGTCGGCATTCGGGGCAGAATTGCGGCGCAGGAATGCGAAACTTTTCCCCATTGAAGATGGGAGAAATTTTATCATAAAAATTTAAGTCATCTTGAGTGATTTCGAATGGGTGTTGGCATTGCTTGCAGGTATTCATAAGCCTTTCATGGTTTCTTTTTTAAGACATCTTCGGGCTCAATATGAATTAGAACATCGGTGATCCGTGGATTTGCTAGGCAAATGGCTTTTTTTACAGCATGGCCAATGGCATGACCATGCCGAACCGTGATTTCCGCATTGACGACCACATGTAAATCTACAAAATAGTCGAAACCCATTTTGCGCACATAGCATTTATCGAGGCCGATGACCTCGTCAACACTCATAGCGACTTTTCGTACCTCTTCAGCAATGTGTGGGGGAGGAGCAACGTCCATGATTTCATTCAGGGCTGGTTTGAGCAATTTATAGGCATTGAAGATGATGATCGCTGATGCGAACAGGGCGGCCCAATCGTCCGCCTTTTCCCATCCTGGCCCTCCGATCAGCGCAATTGAAATTCCGACAAAAGCTGCGGCTGAGGTGATGGCATCGCTGCGATGATGCCAGGCATCTGTTTTAACCGCAGTGCTTTGCACTTCATGACCTACACGGAATACGAAGCGGAATAGCGTTTCTTTTATCACAACAACTCCGATGAGTACGATTAGGGTGAAAGGAGCGGGTGCATCGTGCCGGGTAGTGATTTCATTTAAGCTTTGCACAGCGATGGTTATAGCCGCTCCGATGAGAGCGAGTGCGACAAAGACCGCTGCAAGGGGTTCAGCTTTCCCGTGTCCATAAGGATGGTTTTCATCGCGCGGTTTAGAGGCGATTTTGAGGCCACTTAAAACGATAATGGAGCTGACGACGTCGGAGGTTGATTCAATGGCGTCGGCGATGAGCGCGTAGGAATTACCGAAAAAACCGGCAGCGCCTTTACATGTAGCCAGTAGGGCATTGGCAAAAATTCCAATGATTGTGGATTGCATTCCTTTATGGGCAGGATGTTCTTGTACCGATTTAGTCGTGGTCATGATTATTTCAATGTTTATTAAGGACATCATATGCTGGAGGCCTATGGTCGTCAAACTGGTTGATGTCAATCCATTGATGTTAATTTGCGAAAAAGAGATCGAGTTTTTGAATAAAAGTTTTCATAGGATTATTCCTTGTTCAAAAATTAAGTTTCAAGATAAGTCTAAAAATTAGGTTGTTAGTTCGGGGTGAGTACATAGAAAACTTGTGAATTGAGGATTGGGCCAAGAAAACTAAGAGGAGAAAATTTTCTGGTTTCAATTTTAAGATTTTGAATTGCAAGAAGTTTTTCGAGATCTTTATATCTGAATCCAACATGGGAATAGATGTAGTTATTTACGATTGTCCTTTTTATTTTTATCCCCAATAGGGACAAGAAAATCTCCTTTAAATTTTTGGCATGAGATTGTCGAATTAAGTATCTGAAAATATTTTTTAAAAAACCTGATATACCAGTTTCTATCGGAACAGATATAATAATTCTACCTTTTTTTGCTAAAAGTTTTTGGCATTCTTGGATAACTTTTATTTGGTTTTCGGTAGTTAAATGTTCCATTACTTCTAAGCAGGTGATAAAGGTAAATTTTTTTGAAAAATTTATGTGATTGATAATTTTGATATTTTTATATTTGCTTGTCTCTTTAGCTGCTTTTAGGTGCATATTATGGACCGGTTCATATCCTACTATTTCAAGATTAGGGTTAGCATTTGAAAGAAGCCTAGGAAAATATCCAGACCCGGTACCATAATCAAAAACATTGCTTGCTTCCTTACACAAACTTAGGGCTATTTTGTATCTTGAATTATGGGCATAACTTTTAATTTTTGAGCTACTTTTATAAGTCATTTCATTATAGTCCATATTTGATGTCAATTAATGTTTATAAAGAGAGCGTTATCTAAATTATTTGGGAAATAATAACGCTGAGCATATCTTGGAAAATCGTTGCGACAGGTTCGGTGCTGGCTGGAATTTTTTTGCGTTGATCGCAAGGAGAGAAGTAATTAAAACACTGAGGGAAAGCAAAAAGTATATAGTTGTTTTTATTGCGAATTGGTATGATAAGTCTATCATTATAACTGCGGTGGGACAATTAGGTGTGCGTGGATTTTGTTTTTCGTTTTGGTTTTGATCAGGGTTGAATAATTTGTTCTAAACAAATGATATCTTCCCCATTAGGTACGTTGTCGATGTTGCTTGTTTTTGTGCATTTTTTTATTTGAAATTTTAGCTTATAATAGAAAGGGATGGCTCTCGCATTTGACCAGTGTACCCAAAGCGTTATTTTTTTTATCCCCTCTTTTTTAAATTCTTTAATTAATCGTTTCAATAATTTAGAGCCAATAGTTTGTCCGCGATATTTTTTTTGAATTGCAATGTCATTTATTTCGACTTTCCCTTTTGAAAGTAAAATAGCTGAAATCGCTCCTATGATTTTTTCGTTTTTTTTGTAGACCAAATTAAAATTTGGGAATTTCATTAATCCTTCTTTCGTCCATTCAAAAATGTCTTTTTTCTTTGCAAATGAATTTGCATCCTGATATAGGGTCGCCACCTTATCCAGATCAGGAAAAGTCATTTTTTGGATGAGCATCGTGGGTTTATTGTGATGAGTTAATAAGCTTGTTGTCAGTATTTTGTTGTCAGTTTTATTGCAAATAGGTTGGTACGCATTTTAGTCTTTGTTATTAGTATTGCTTAGCTCATGTTTGCCAGAGTTCGACAATCATCAATGACTTTTTTTGGAATCATTTTTAAGGCAAGGATTATTAAGAAAGGCACAATGATAACATCATCAAGATGGCCTAAGATTGGTATAAAATCCGGAATAATATCAAACGGAAGTAGTGTATATCCAATTGCGGCAGCTAGTAAAAATTTGGCTAATTTAGGCGTTTGGGGGTTTTTCCTTATAAGTTGATAGACTTTAATTTCTCGTTTTAATTTTATGCCTGTTGATTTTAATATTTTAAGCATATTCGGATTTATTGAGGCGAAGAAGTTAAATTTCAATTTCTTTTTGTGCCCTATTTAAAACATGGGTTAGTATTTTTCCTCCACAAAAATTCCTGACTAATTGTTCTAATTCCGTAACTATGGATTGGACATCTTCTTTAGTCACAGGCGCAAGTCCCTCCACGACAAGCGTCACGTTTTTGGTTTGCTCTGTCATTTTGGATTTATCACATTCACGCCAATTCCATCTGCGACACAACACCTCTTTGTTGTCGGCGTATATAACCTCGCCTGTTTTGGGATAATCGATTTCATCAGAGTTTAGCCGAATGAATGGTTCTTTACCTGTAGCAAAACGTAAAGTAATGTCACCGTCCACTTTATCGATGTCATCGCCACCGACAGGTACCATGTGTTTAAGGGAGATATAGTTGTAGATGTCAACGATTTTATTGATGTGCTTTAAGTGGATATCTTCTAGAATCATGCGATAAAGATTTTCGACGGAGCAGGTGTACTTTTTAGGCTTGGCTCCGAATGCGCTATACGCTTCTCTCCAGGCGTGAATTTTAGGAACTTCTTTCAATGTTTCAAGATCATACTTGGATTTTATCGAATTTGATTGTTCTACCAGCATGGCGAGGACGTCGGTATTTTCGCCTGTGTTGTTTATCCCTTTTGCAACAACGACTCCGATGTTTAGAGATGGATATTGTTCAAAGATTTTGTCGTCAATTTTGAATTGCATAGGCATTTTTTTATAAAAATTTTATCATTTTTAATCGTCCTTTACAAATGCCAGTGATTAAAATGATATTTAGGAGAACCAGGTATATTGGGAACGCTAGTTCTGAAATACTAAAGGTTTTTAGGGCAAAAAAGCTGGTCAGTGAGTTCAATAATCCAGCGGTGTAAGCCCCAAGAGATTCTGTCTCAGGATGTTTCCATGATTTAATGATCGTTGGGATCGCTGCAAATCCATCACTCGTTAGGGCAAAAATAATCGCGATCAATGGGTCTTTTGTAATTCCCCAGAGGACTAACGCTAACATCGAAAAAGCGCCGCAAATGTAATCAAAAATTTCCAATTTCCAATACGATTTTTTGTTTACAAAAGAAGCAATAAAAACTAAGAGTGACAGAAACCCAGCCATAAAAACTGGAAGCACTGCTAAGCGAACACCGGCTGAAAATGCTGCTGCTGATGCGATAAGTGGCGCTATGGCCCACAGCAACCAAGTGACTTTGTTCGGTTTTGTTTTTCCAAGTACAGTTTTTTTAATATAAGAAAATACCCCCATCAAATTAATGACTGCTCCGATTAAGACTATATATTGGGACATGTTTTTATAAAAAGTAAGCTCCTGAGAAATTATTTTGTAGTTTTTGAACAATTTTTAAAAGCGAAAATTTCGTTTGTTATTGTATTCGGTATGTTTTTTATTTTTACTCAGTCTTCGATTGCCTCGATACCTTGTTTTTCAAGTTTCGCCAATCCGTCTTTCATCGCTTTGACTTGTTCATTTGAGTGTCCCCGCCAATCTGTAACTTCACCGACAACCTTAAAAGGATGTTTTGAACGATAAGACATTGTTGGATTACCTGGGAATTTTTTGTCAGTTAAATTAGGGTCATCTTCTATTGGACCTGTCGGCTCTACCAGGTATATCCTTTCACGTCCTTCGCCTAAAGCAAGTTCGGCTCCCCAAATAGCAGCATCTAAGGTGGCTGTCAGATAAATATATTTTGCTTTTTTATTTTTTCCATAGTGTGAGTTAAAGCCAATTTCGATAAAATCACAAGTCTTTAGGTCGGACTTTGTGCCGTGAAAATACGTCTGAGAAAATGGATTTGGACTTGTTTTATTTAATTTGTTATCACTGCTGTTTGTATTTTTTACATCCATAGAGAGAATTTTTTGGTCAGCTCATCCAGATCGCTTTTTTCTCCGAGTAGACAAATACCATAATACTCAAGCTCCGCTTCTGAAGTAGCTTTTGATCTTTCAACTTGCTCTTCCCAGCCACCGACAGTCATGCAATTTGTAAATGAAGCAAAAGGAATATTTTTTTCAATGCATGCGTTTCTTAAAGTTCTGATTTTGTTAGAGTTGTCTGCTCGGAGAATTATGTACGGAAATTTTGATGCCATGTGAGCACCACCATCTTTGTCTGCGTAATTTATCACGCCGAAGTTTTGATTTGGATATGAACTGATCAATCCTACTGTCATGTGTGCGAGGGCATTCATAACTTTTCCAGTTTCGATTTTCTTATTAAGAACTGCGACAAGTTTTTTAGTTTCCATAGATTTTGATTATAACGTAAAATTTTGGCTGAATAAATAACAAAAAAGTGTTTTCACAGCGAAGCGGAGAAAACAACCTTTTTTCCCCTCTATAAAAAAGAAAATCCAATTTGTCTATTATTGAAAAGTAAATCCGCCTTTGGCGGATAAAAGGAAAGTATATCTCGTCCAACGCGCTGTTAGTCGTTGTTGCGCTAATTTTTATTTAAATTTCACAATATTTTTTGGCCTTTAATCACTCTCACAAGCACTATGATAATAGCTATCACGAGTAGAATATGGATGAAACCTCCGATTGTGTAGGATGTAACGACTCCGAGTAACCATAAAACGATGAGAATAGTGGCGATAGTCCATAGCATATAATATAAAATTAGAAAATAAAATTTTTGGGCAGGCAGTTATTGAAATTTTATTGTAACCTACAATAAAATTTAGCGCAATTGCAATTGCGCTAAAATGCCGAGCCAGATATGCGTTATTAAGTGATGTAACAATAGGGTCACTTTGTTAAAAGCTCAATCGCTTTTTTCAGTTGTCCGCCAAAATTTTTGTCCATGTTGAGGATTTTGAATCCGTATTTTTTCGCTTCTTTGTCAAAAAATTGTCCATAATAATTGATCATCTCGGCGATCTTGTTGAGCGTTTCTTTTTTTTGTGTTTTAGCCAGAATCCAGTCGTTTGGTGTAGAGCTTTTCTTTACATCATTAACAAATTTTTCCATATCAGACTTTACAAGAAAAAGAACTTGGAAATGCTTACGTCCATATTTTTTAATAAGCTGAGCTGCAAGTTGTGGCGTTACGTGGTAGCCCTCGATGACATAATCATTGCCGTCTTTGATTTCGCAGATTGAAAACATGTCGATTGCCGCATAGCTCGTCTTTGCCTGTTTGATATAGTTTTTTGCAATTAGCTTCGACGAAATCAAAGTGTAGGTTTCATCATTTGTCTCGCCTTTCATGGCGTTATGCGGATACAACTCATTAAACTTTTTCGGAGCATATTTCCATACATAATCCATAGTCACAACTTGCAGCGTATCAGAAGCAACCCACTGAATGCCGAGATGTTTGGATAAATTTTTGGCTAACGTTGTTTTACCGCATTTTGGCGGGCCACCGATTAGATAAATCATAGTTTCATTTTAGTAAGATCCTATTGTTATTTCACATAACGTCACAGGATATGCGATGTTTGACAGCGGTATAATATCGCCCGCAGGGCGTTACCGCCAGTGAATATGGGCGGAAGTTTGTGGAGTGAAACGGAGCAAGCTGTAGCCATATATGCCGTGTTAAATGATGTATGTTTTTTTATTTTCTGAAAGAAAATTGTTTTTCAATAATGAAAAGTAAATTGGATTTTGTTTGGGCGAGCCAAAACTCCTTTTGCTTTACTTTTTCATTTCAATATTATAGGGTTAATTCCTTTTTGTTAATATATGACTGAAAAACTTCGTAAAGATGGGCAAACCCTGGAAGATGTTGCTTTAAAAACTGGAGCGGATCAGCAAGAAAATGGGCCGGAAATAGATGGCACCGCTTCTGTCGTTCAACAACGCTTGATTGCAGTATTGCAAGAAGATTTTGGTGGCGTTTCAAGAGCGGCTTTTGAATTGCAAGCAAATGAGAGAGCTTCTCACGGAGATGCTATAGAAACGATGGGATATGCAATGGCTTTATCTGATTTAAGGCTAGATGAGGAGGGAAGGTTTGTTTGGTATGATGGTCGGGAAGGTTTTATGTCTGAAAATCCAATTGGGAAACCAGAAGATTATTTGGAAATTAGGGATGACCAAAAAGCTTTGAGAAATTTTGTTGGCAAAATTTTAGATCGAGGCCGAGTGCATGCAGGTGGTGGAACTCGTGGTGATATTCCTCGCGAAACGAATTGTGCAGACTACGTAACTTGGTTACACAAATATAACGACAATCAAGCTTTTAGAATAAATTTGGAGCTAGCTGTTTTTGAGCTTCTTGGTGAAGAATTTGATAGAAAATTTGTTCCTCTGGATGTGAATTTTGAGGTCGAGAGCGCACAAAAGGAATATTTGGTACCATATTTTGGTAGTGTATGTTCTGTCGAGGAGGCGCAGCGACGAATGGGGTTAGATCATAATGGTCTTGACGAAGAAGATAGAGAATTTAAAGATTTGTTTGTTGAGGAAATGAAAAAAACAGAAAGACCGATTACGAGAGAAGAATATATCGCTGGGTTTGAAGGAAGCGAAGAAGATAAGATTAAACAATTTGAGACTGGTGAACCAGCGCAAAGATATCGAATAGTGCACTTCGAAGAAACTTCTCCGGAATTCAAGGCTCTTTTAAAAGATCGGCAAATAAAAAAATGTGCGCAAGAAGCGGCTGTTCGCAAATTTAGCCCACAATTCAACAGATTGATTGGGTTACTAGACGTTGTTGCTTCTGTTGGTGAGCACGATCCGAAATTTGCAGAAGTTTATGCTCTATTAAAACAAAAAGCGGAGGGTAAATTTATGATGGATTCTCCTACCATTGCTCATAATTATAGTGCGACTGATATTTACAGAAGTGTTTTGATCGCTCTAAGTTCTGTTCAGCAAGGTGATGAATTGCAATCTTTTTGGTTAGACAATGTTAAAAACGATCCAAAAGCTCAAAGGGTGATTGTGTCTGTTCATGGTTTGTTGACTACTATTGAAGATCAAGATGCGCGCAGAAGACAAATCCCGGCTCTGTTAGCTCAGCTTAAAGAACGAAAGTTCGATATGGATGAGGGATATAGGAATTTTTCCGGAATGGGAATCGGTTTTTATTTCGATGAAAATTTTTTAAGTGATGTGCTTAGATATATAACTGCACTTTGTTATTCAGGAGATACCTTCCATCATTTGGACAAAGAGGTCGGCGCTCTCGATTTCTTGCAAGGCAGACAGATTGGAGTTGGCAATTACGACTTTGGATTTGTTCGATTTACGCCAGAAGGGGAGCGTGAATTATCCGCCTCTTTTGATTTGGCTGATGATTCGGTTAGCGGAAATGTCGAATTGGAAAAAACAATCAGAGCTTATTTTGATAGGAACGGTTATGAATTACCAAACGGCGTCCAAGTAACTTCGCTAGAAGGTCATAAAATCAGTAGTGGAGAAACACGAATCGTGGATGCAGGAGAAGTGAATGTCGATGGATTACATGAAGGATTTATTGGTTTGAATCATACGCATTTTGCTTTTCTTTATGATGAGATGAGTGGCACTGTGCTTTTAGCTGAACCTAAAGATTCACATTCTGTCATGTTTGGCGTGAGAGGTGGTTGGACAGAAAGAAGGAAAGGATTGGATAAAGTTAAAGGTAAGATACCGCATGTGCAATTCCAAGATTTAGCCAGTTTGCGTGAAAGAGTCGATGTGGAAATTGCAAAGAAAAGAGAAGGCGGATGGATGGGGGATTCTTTGTATAGTTTAGATGGGAAATTGTCGGATGATCTCGCGCCACAATTAGTTTCTGTAATTCAAGGACGTTTGATTCAAAATGGTGATGGTTTGGTTGAATAAATAACAAAAATTAAATCCAAAAGGAAAAGCATATTTCACTTAACGTTCCAGAATATGCGATATTTGTCAGTGGTATAATATGCCCGAAGGGCGGGCGAAGGGTATCTTCATTCCGTTATTAAAAAGGGCGACAAAAACATCCTATTTTTTACTTTTATTTTCTTTCTGGATCGTTTTTTGATTATACCAGGGATTGCCTGCGGCAGTTGAAATTAACTCTCTCGATTCGTAATCGTAATATACTCCGAGGAAATAACTCACATACTGGATAAATTGCAGAGTTGAAAAAAATTGCTTGAAAAAATTGCCCTGATTAAGCTCGGTAATGGCGATGGCGACGTTCTTATTTTGTGGCACTTTGGCAGTGAGAAGTTTAATGAGGTTGTCCATTTTCTTTTTAGTGTAATCATCTTCGTTTTTATCACTAAAAAACCAAAGTCCGTGCTTTTCTTTTGGGTCAGTTAAAATGGCAACCTCGCTATGTCCAAACTCATGAAAATAATTTCTGTGACAAGGAGCCATGGCCATTTCATTGACGTGCATTTTTATTAGTTTTAGGAGAGACAAATACCATTTAGGAGAAGCGAGCAAGATTATATCTTTGTCTTGTAGTTGCTTTGCTACTTTTTTGGCTTCATCGATTTTTTTATCAGAAAATTCACGTTCAATAAATTTTGCCGCTTCGCCGATATCTTTTTGAAAATTTGTCTTGAGTAAACCGAGCTTATGAAAAATGTCGAGCAAAATACTGAAATATTGAGGGGCGTGAAATAGCGGATATTCTCTATCGGGATTTGTGATACGCCAATAAATTAGCGAGACATTTTCCTCTTGGGCAATTTTTTCAAGTTTACCGCCAGAAGTAAGAAAAACGATGTCGTTAGTGTATTCTTTAATTTTGTGATACGCATTGATTGGTTCTTGCGAATGTCCTGAATAGGAACTGATGATGACCAGCGTTTTTCTTTTTTTCAACTCTGCAATATTCAAAAGAAAATCTATCTCGTAATCGTTGATGACCTCTACATAAATTGGGATTTGTTGAACTGCAAAAAAGCCTTTGATAATATTTGAAACGATGGCTGAGCATCCCATGCCGGTAAACAAAATACGCTCGTATTGACCAGACGAGATTTTCTTTTGAATCTTTTTGCCCAGTTTTTCGAGAGAGTACTCGTCATGCCGCAGCAATCCCTGAACATATTGGGTTTCTATAAATTGTTTGTATCTTTTTAGTCTTGGTTGCATATCATAAGAAATAAAATAAAAGTTTATATGAATGTTGTTTTTGTCGTCATTTCTATTTTACGGAATGCAGGTATTTCGCACAACGTTCGCGTGTATGCGATGTTTGTTGGCGGTATAATATGCTCGAAGGGCGACCGCTGGCAAATATGGGTGTAGCGATGAGGTACGAGGAGCGTAGCCGCATATGCCGTGTTAAATGATGTATGTTTTTTTTATTTTCTGAAAGAAAATTGTTTTTCAATAATGAAAAGTAAATTGGATTTTGTTTGGGCGAGCAAAAGAGGGGAATTAAAGGGGTAAATTTTGTGAGCCAAAACTTTTAAAGCATGGCTTCTAACCTTTGTATATGCTATAATCATTAGATTAAATAACTAAAACAGGCAGTATGGCAGATTTGGACGAAAAAGAAACGGGTTCCAGAAGTTGACTTGTCGTAGATAAATAATGAAGGATAGCATAGCTAACTCAAAAAAATATCATGGACAATCCCAGCGAAGATGTACCAGATACACACATCCCAACATCGGAAGTTCAAATGACTAAAATTGTAAATAATATTGACTTAGCAATTGAAGTTACAATTTCTGATGTTGAAAAAATTCTTGCCACACGACATCCATTAATTCACGTTACTGGAAAATCCGGTGCCGGGAAATCTGTTTATGCGAGACAATTGAAAGAAAAGTTAGAACAAGCTGGTCATCTATGCTCTGTTATAAGCACCGATGATTATGTGGAAAGAATTCCTGTTCTGAATGAACATAAGCACAATATGGCTAAACTTTTGGCAGATATAGAACAATTTCGAGGAGAGGGCAAGGTAGTAGTGGTTGAAGGAATTATCCCAGAATCATCAGGCAGAATGTCAGTTAACGCGGATTATAAAGTGTTTTTTGACGCTCCTTTTTCAAATAGAGTTGCAATGAGAATACAAAGAGAATCTATGCAAGGCAGAGACCCAAAAGAAATAATGATGGGAATAGCAATGACAGCAGGAAATAACTTAAGTTTTTTTGCGAAATATGAGGGTATTGAACCAGATCACAGTACAAATTTGATAGTTAATAATGAATACCAAATGTCAGGAAACCCGCAGTTACAAATAAGTGGGGATAATTTAATTTTCGATTCAGTGAGTTTTAGAAAAATTATTCTTCTTACAAAAAAGCAAATCGACGGTTTGCGCCAATTGGGTATTTATTCTAGAATTGAGTAAATTGAGTTTGACTTTAATAATATTTTCATCCGTTTATAAAAAAATGTTTTCGGAGCGATGGCGGAGAAAACAACCTTGTTTCCCCTCTATCAAAAAACTCCTTATTTTTGATAAATTGTAGGATTTACTTGCATAATTTGATTTATGTGCTATATTTGCTTCTCTTAATCATATTATATGGGAGTTCGTGAAGACTCTGAACGTCGTGAAAGCTATGATGCTTCATTTAGAAGGAAAGCCATTTCTGATGACCCGTCCCTCCAGGATGGCAGATTTGTAGGGCAAGAATTTCCATTGAGTGTGAAGTTAACAGTTCATCCTAGTGATAACGGAATAATAGTTATTAATTATCCTGGCGCCCTTGGTGATATTGATGGATACAACAATAAATATGCTACTCTTGGAAATCACGTTCAGCAAAATGTTGGGGCTGTGATTAGAACCGATAATCCTGTTTATGCAGGTTTCAAATATGATGTTTCAGTTCGTGAGCATTTAAAGGTCGTGATTGATTATGCACTCAAAAATGCAGTGGAAATTTCTGGCGTAAAAACCGATGACGTAGTGATTTATCTAGTTGGATTTTCTGCAGGATCAAGTGCAATTGCGGCAGTGGCTCATGAATATCCGCAGGTGAAGAAAATTTTATTGATGGCACCATCAGGTGATGCTGGTCAAGAAGCGATAACTGAGGGTCTACGAAAATACACTGGGGAATGTCATATCGTGATTGGCGAAAATGATGAAGTTGTTGGGAAAGATGCTGGATCATTCTTTGCATCGTTAGCTACTGGAGCCTCTGTGGTAAGAAGTGTTGTTATTCCGAATTGTGATCATCAGTTTCGAGGTGAGAGAAACGGTAGAATAATGAGTGCGGCACCTTTGTGGGCATTTTCTGATCCTGATTCCGAAAATCCATCTCCTGAGAAAGGGGTTAAACTTTACGATTGAGATTAAAATCGTTTTCCCCTCTATCAAAAAAAGGAAATCCAATTTGCCTATTATTGAAAAGCAAAGGGCTTTAGCCCTAAAAGGAAAAGTATATTTCGTACAACGTCCGCGCGTTGACGAAGTTTGATCGCGGTACAATTTTGCCCGAAGGGCGCACCGCGGTCAAACTTGGGTGAGCCACAGCGAACCGCTAACGCGCTGTTGTCAGATATCAAAAAAGGAATTGATTATTTATTTTTTCTCATAAACATGAGATTTTCACCGAACATGTTTGGAACCATGTCTATATCGTGTCTAAATATATGCCCTTGATTAAATTTTGAAACAACTTGACCTTTGTTAAAGATTCCGAAGTGATTAACAGTAGAAGGTTTGTCTAGTTCTTTCCCGCGTTTGTAGAGTACTATGTCTCCATCTTCAGGTTGATCAACTTTAATGTACCCTCTTAGCTTTTAGAAATTTTCAGTGTCATCCCAAAATTCTAAAGTTAAATCATTTTCCCTAGTCCACCAATCTTCGTCTTTAAATACAAACCATGCACATCTATATTTGTCATCTTTTTGATAGTCTCTTCGTTCTACAATTCTGATACCGTCTAGGCTACCAACTTGATCAAAAAGGGGATTTGCATCTCTTCCGTAAATTGCTTCGGCACAAATTAACCTATCAATAGATTCCCTTCTTTCCGATTTTGGGATGATCGGATTAATTGGTACATTTTCTGTTGGATCTGAAGATGGAGCTCCTAACATTTCATTTAAATTACGTGGATTCTGTCTTTTTTGATTTCTGACAACGTTTCGGCGTATACGACGCCCCGACTGAACGCAGGGGGTAAACTATCAGCGGAGCTGTACCCCCGAAGAGAACGAGGGATGTCGTATACGCCGTGTTAGGCGATGGCGAAAAAATCATCTTCGTCTTGCAGGATAGAGCTGTTCACCTAATTCTTGTTCTCTTGAGCGTAGTCGTTCTCTAATTTCCTCAATTAATTCTTCAGTTCCTTCAGGCATTTCTCTTGCTAATTTTAAACCGAGCTCGAAAAGTGGTATCGCTCCTTGGTGTTTATGTAATATTTCAACGGCTGTTCTGGGACCCTCTGGATCAAGTGCTTTTAGAGCGTCTTCGTATTCAGTCCTTAATTGAGCCAATCTATCCGGTGTTGGTTCGTTTTCTGGCATAAGTTATTAATTAGCAAGTAATTTTTTCGCTTTCGCCTAACGTCCATGAATAACTGAAGTTTGGTGGCGGTATAATTTAGAGCGGAGCGACATACCGCCACCAAACTTGGGAGAGCGAACGGAGTGAGTGAACCAGTTATTCATTGTTAGGCGTTGTAATTTAAGAAAATTTATTCTCAATATTCTTTACATCTTCAAGATCTGTTGGCCTTCTTATTTTCTTTTTATAAGCAACTAGATTTTGCCAAGCGATTATTGGAACTTTTGCTCCATAGACTTCTTGCTCAACGGCTTTAGTAATATCAGTTCCACACGATTCCCACTCTTTCGTTTCTTGGTTGAACAATAAATCTGAGTCACAACCACAGATATCAATTTCTTGACCATCATATTTGAGAGTCATGAGTAAAAGTTCAAAAGTTTCATCTTTGTATCTGTCAGGACCATATATAATTTTTTCTTTAACAAAAGGTAATAGCTTGGCAAAATCTTCATCATGTATTTCGATGTCTATATCATATAATGGTCTGTCTGAACCATATAGCCGTGCTGCAAATCCTCCAGATATTTGAAAAGGAATATTGTCTTGATGGAGAAGGCCAACAATCCATTTATATGCCTCTTCTGTATTTTGCATAAGTGAATTTTCTTAAATTATTTCGTCTAACGTTACGAGTATCCGAAGTTTTTCTGTAGCGGAGCGGAAGAAAAATTTGGGTGGAGGCTTTTGGATAAAAGCCGTAACCGGATACTCGTTGTTAGCTGATGTATTCCTTTTCTTTTTTCCGACAGTAGTCGGAATTGTTTTAAAAAATTTTCAAATTTCTTTTTCTGTTTTGGGCGAAGGGCAGAGGGGATTAAGGGGTGAATGCCCGTAGTCCAAAACACCATATTGTGTTTTTTCTATTTTACCATTACTACCGTCGATTTGCACGGGATCGCCTAATTTTAAAATACTATTTGATAATGAAAATCCAGTTATAACTGGGATGTTATTTTCACGAGCTACGATTGCTAAATGCGATAATAAACCTCCATTTTCTGAAACAATTCCCGAAATCCTGTCAAAATATTTTGTTAAGTTCGGCGATAATATTTCAGTATACAAAATAATTTTTGAGTCATCTGATTTTTCCGAATCTAGGTATTTGTGATTTTGCAAAATACCTTGCGCTAATCCTGCGGAAACGCCTAAAATTTCTGTTCTCTTTTGGATAAATGATGAAGTAATTGAGTTTGGCAACCTATAATCATTGTATTGGTCGTAAATATTTTTTCTTTTTTTGCAAACTATTTCATCGGCATGATCATCAAGAATTTCATTGATATTGGCAAAATAAATATTCCGTAAGTCGTTAAATCCTTGAGTTTTCGTTAATAAAAAATTCCTTATTGCGTTTATATTTTTAATAGTTAACCACCTTCCCAATTCTCTTAACCGATTATAGATTATGGCTTCCTTAATTTTGTCTTGAAGTATTTTTTTCTTGAAATCGGACATTTGCTCCAACCATTGTGATGCTTTATCGCTTGATTGGCTTTCTGTTTTTTCAGTAGCTAAGAAATCTGATTCGTCGGAAATTTCTAAAGAATTACCTTTGAAATTTTGCGGTAGTGCTACTTTATATTTGTTTAAATCAACAAAAAGACTGCTTTCATTTAAAATATCCGGTAATTTTATGGATTCATTCTTAAGTAGAGAATTTAGTTTTTTTATAGCCAAACCAGATAAAAGGTTGGTTTCAAAAATCAATTTATAATCCGTTAAAAAATTCTTCAAAATTACTTCTTGTAAATCATGTACTTGGCTGGGTGTCTCTATTTTTGTTTTTAAATTAGAAAATATTTTCTCGTAGCAACTTGTTTTAATTTTATTCAGTGAAAAAAGATTTTTTATTGTTGGAACTATTTTGGAATAGTAGCTGAATTTGGGAATAAAATTTTGATTTTGTAAATAACTATAAGCCGGGAGCAAACCTTTAATTTCTTTTTCTTTATCAATAAAAAGCTCGTTTCCTATAATGTGCAAAAAGTTGGTATCGTTAAAATTAACGTCGTATTTTTTATAAACCTCGCTTACTGGTCCATTTTGGGAATAAATAAGCTTTAAAAGACTAAGAGTAAATTCTGTTGGTCGTGGTGCAATTTCTGAAATTTCTGTTTTTTCAAAAAAATATTTTTCACTTTCTGGTAGCTGTTTTTCTAAAAAATTAATTTGCTTGCACTGTTTATCAGAAATAGTGGTAATAGGTCTTGTTTGCAGTAGATAAAATTGATTGTCTTTAATACACCATTCAATGTCTTGTGGAAATTTACTTTTATTTTCAATATCTTTAAATTTTTCAATTACTTGGTTTGTTGAAAATTGCTTGGGTAATTTAATATTGTTTTCATTCCAATAAAAAGAGATTTTTTCGGGTTTTATTTCTCCGTTGACTATTTTTTCTCCTTCGCAAAACCCATATTCAACTATCATTTCTCGGCCACCATTTGGATTTCTCGTAAAAGTAACTCCCGAAATATCGGGTACAATATATTCCTGAATAATTATTGAGAATTTATCAAGTTCACCATAAAAAAAATCATTGGCCTGCTTCAACACCTCGTTTATCCCTCCGATTAGCTCGTTGCTGGATAAGTTGAGTTTGGTGGTGAATTGTCCGGCAAATGACTTGTTCCCACCGTCTTCAATCAAGGCACTTGATCTCACTGCGTATTTTTTACATTGCAAAATTCTTATTACCTCTTGGACTATTTCTTTTTTCAGATTGTCATCCGAGTATAAATTATTGGAGATATACGAAGGTACTGCAACAAATTTTGGAACATTAAAACCCCAAGCTATAAGCTTCTTTAGATTGAGTGTTTTATTGCCTAGAAATTGTTTATTTTGATCAATTTCTTGCGGTTGAATAATATTATTTCTCATACTCCCAAGGTTTGTTATATCTGCCTAAAAATTGATGTCCTCGTCGTTCCAGTTCAACACCCGTAATTTTAGCATCAAAACAATTAACGTATCCGTCGCAAACTGTAATGATTTTGCTATTTTCTGGAACTTGGCTAAATGTCTTTTCAAGAGTGATAGTTGGAGTGTACATTATTGGGATATTCACACTTCCAGCAATATGCGATTGGTTGAATTTATATGGTTCTCTCGTATCAACAAGAATCACGCCTTCTGTTACTTTCTTTTTAACATCATCCGTACTAAAAACAATTTGATATTTTGGATCTGTATATTTTTCACCGAATTTGATTTCTCCAATCCATTTGCCGCCAAATTCAACCCAGCCATTAGCGCCATTCTCCAAATAAGAAGACACAATTTTTTTGGTTCTCAAAAATTCGGCTACTTCTTTGCCTCGTATCCCAGACCAGCAAATTACATAAACAAACTTATCTTTTGGTAATTCAATCCAACGGCCTGCTTTTAAGTCGGCAAACCGAATGTGTAAACTTTCAGGGAAATAGCCATTTTCGTATTCGATATCTTCTCTTGCGTCTAAAATAATATAATCGCTTTGCGGGCTGTCTGTGATATTTTTAAAATCCTGATTTGTAACAAGTATGTTTGTATTTTCATTTTTGCCAAAAAAATCATATTCTTGGGCAGTTTTACTTTCATCAACGGAAACATTTTGATTATCAATCAATCCTTGAGCCAAAATTTTAACTTCCGATTTCTCAACTCTTACTGGCACCTCACCTTGCAAAGTTAAGGTCATTAAAACGCCATATCTTGTAAATGTTTCGTCTTCATATAAAGTTAATTCTATGGATGATTTTTTTTCATCAATCCTAACCAACTTATCCAATGTTATTTTAGAGGTTTTTAGATACCAACCTTTGAAAGTGTTAAGGCCAACAGTTTTTTTTGACATTTCATAGGCTTGTTCTAAATTACCATTGGCGATATTTCCATAGTACTCGCTAATAAACTTAGATGAACTGTCATTTAAATTTACATTTGAAATAAATTTTTCGGTAGATATGTCAATGTTTTTGTTGCTTTCAGCTCCAATATTTAATTGGTCATTTTCATCTTCATTAACTGTACCCTCTTCAAGTTTTTCTGGACCATTTGGGTTATAACCATTTTTTACTTCTTCACCGTCCGAATATCCGTCGCTATCCGTATTCGGATTATTTGGATCGGTGCCTAAATTTGTTTCTTCTAAATCAGTTAGTCCGTCATTATCTGAATCTAAATTTATATTTTGATCAACAGTATATTTTTGACTTTCTTCGAGCCACTTTTGATATTCCGCTTTTTGCTTGTATGTCGCGTAAAAATAAGACGAAACAAGAGATACTACTATAATTGTGAGAATGGTTAAACTTAGAACGATTTTTTTATGTTTAATAGCATAATATCTTGTCTTAAAAAATTGAAAAAATGTTCCAAGAATGGCGGTAGCGAATATAGCGATTATTGAAAAGAATTGAACGATCTGAGTTCCAATATTAAAAATAAAATCTGGTGGGATTACTGCATGGGCGGTTTGAGGGAAGACAAAAAAATGCCCGATAAGCAGAAAGACTGATAATTTTATGATTTTTTTGTTCATGTTGTTATTGTATTTTATTTCCCCTTATAAATAAATCGTTTTCGGAGCGAAGCGGAGAAAACTCCTTATATCCCCTCTAAAAATAAAGAAAAAGAAATTTGAAAATTTTTTAAAACAATTGGGCGATAGCCCAGAAAAGAAAAGGAATATTTCAGCTAACGTCCGCGACTAAAAGAAGTTTAGCCGAGGAGCGAGTGTGATACAATCTTTTCATCACACGAGCGAAGATGGCTAAATTTGCGTGAGCGACTGAGCAAAGCGAAAGAGCGAACCTTTTAGGCGCTGTTATATGCTGTTTATTTAAGCGTCTTTTTCATTGAGTAAATTGCCATTCCCTGAAATCTTCTTTGCCCCGTTGTTTTCTTAAATCCAATTTTCTGATAAAAAGATGTTGCGAACAATGATGCTCTAACTTTAATTGATTTTGAACCTTGTTTTATTGCCTCTTTCTGAAAAAATTCAAACAATTTCTTACCTATACCTTGTTTGTGGTATTTGCCTTCTACAAAAAGACTAGTAAGACTATCGGGCATACCTCTAATAATTCCGATTATTTTACCTTTTTCTGTTGCGACGAAAAATAGAGGTCGTTTAATTTTTTTCAGTAGTTCTTTGTTTGAATTTTTTTTGGGATCCATAGAATCAGAAAATTCCTGAATCTTTTCAGGTGAAGCTTCTTTATTGTTGAACTCTTTGTAAACTCTTGGCATGAGTCGAGCAACATCTTTTACGTCTTTATCAGAAAATTTTCGGTACTTGATCATATTAGCTTAAATAAATGGCATATAACGTCTCGCACTTTGCGATGTTTGGCGCTGGTACAATTTTAGCACGCAGTGCTACACCAGCGCCAAATATGGGCGTAGTGACCGCAGGGAGCGGAGCCGCAAAGTGCGTGTTAAGTGATGTTAATTTTAAAATTTTTAGTAACTAAATTCCTTAAGATTATCGGCATTCGGCTCTAATTTTGTATCGGGATGACAGGACTTTCTCATTGCGTATAAGAAATTTTTGGCCAAATCTGCAAAGCTGCTCTTAGTATTAAGTGCATTTTTTAGATTTTGATAACTTTCTTCTTTTAGAAAAATGTAGCTCTTCGCAACAAATTCGTTTGCAGTATCGATAAATTCAAAAAATGCATCCTTCAGAGCAGCATCAGCTAAAATTACTTCTTTTGTTGCCAAATTGGGCTTGTGCTCATATTCGTATTTTTTGAGTTTGGCCAAAAATTTGTAAATGGTTTTTGCCATCTCTTCATAAAACTCTCTTTCTGTTTTTGAGAGATCATACTGATCCTTAAATACAGTTTTTACTTTTTCAATCTCGTTCGTAATTTTCCCTATGTCTTCTTTGGTTGCTAGATTTTCACCTTTCTTTGAAAAATAGGATGGCAAAAACCTGTCCACGATTAGGCCGATGATGAATGCCGATAATCCGATTATGATTTCCATAAAAATTTTGAAATTAATTTCACTTAACGTTTCGGCATGTGCGAACTGTGGCCACGGTAAACTATAGCACGCAGTGCTTGACCGTGGCCACAGTTGGGCGAGGCGTACCCTGCCGACGCTTCTCCTCTATTTTTGTATTAAAATAAGAGAAGTGGAGGCAATAGGAAGCCGAGCCGCATATGCCGTGTTATGTGATGTTGCGCTGATTGTTATAACACAACAAAGGTTGATTCAACTTTTTCAAAGATGGCTTTTGCTTCTTCTGTTAATTCGCCATTGCCGCCCATTAGAAGTTCTATTTTATACCAATTACCTTCACTATTGGTGACATAATTTTCTGTAGCTACTCCTTCGGTTGCGCCACTATTCGATGTTTCTTTTAAAGAGGGTGTAAAATTAATCCAGATTTCACCCTGAGACATACCGAGAGGTGCTAAGGAATCACTATTCGTCAAGTAAGCATTTTCTCCCTGTTCTTTTACTACAAATCCTTCTGGATAACTGAATTTGATGTTTTTATTTTCGAATTCTAACCAATTTTCACTCTCAGGGAGAAAATAGGTTTCAGTGATTGTTGTATCTGCTGTAGCAGCAGTAGTTTGCGAAGTGTTTGTAATTTGTGATTCCTCAGTTTGAAGTGACTGTGAACAGCCACTGAAAGTTAGAGCGGCAATGGCCAAGATGAATAACATTTTCATAGTTTTTTGAAATATTGATAAATTTAAATTAATCCTACAGGAAAATCAGCGCAATGTCACCTAACGTTCCGCACTTTGCGATGTTTTTGCCTGTTATAATTTAGCACAAAGTGCTCAAACAGGCCAAAATATGGGCGTAGCGACCATCGGGAGCGAAGCCGCAAAGTGCGTGTTGTACGATAGTTGAAAAATATGCGGTCCTTTACGATTCGCTTGGGGGATTCGCCCAAATTCTTCGCATGTCGTCTGCAGGATTTTCTACAATAAAGGCTTTAATATCGGCAGCCCGCAACTCATTTACGGCCTCAAATGATCTTTGCTGGCTGTCAGCGCCTGAATATACCCAAACGCATTCATAGCCTTTATTTTTGTAGGAACGATCGATATCAGTCAATCCTTTATCGGCGATCTTTATTGGAGCAAAAATATTTTTGGGCGAATCGGGATATGGCGAATTTCCAAATTTGTCGATACTCATAAGTCTATTAGTTTAAGAAGTAATACGCATATTGTAGCATATTTTTCAATTTCGTGCAACGTCCGCGCCCATACGAAGTTTTGTGGCGGTACAATATGGAGCGGAGCGACTCACCGCTATAAAATTTGGGTGAGTGGCTGGTTTTCTGAAAGCATTTTAGGCTGAAGTAAGCTTTGTGAAAGATCAATTTTTTAGATTCGCAAAAGCAAACGAACCGTATGGGCGCTGTTGTGTGCTGTAACAAAAAATGCTTTAACTTGCGATTTTAATATCATCAACTGTAGCAATTCCCCAGAAATCTGCATCACTATTGCCGGTTTTGCCTTTTATAAAAATTTGATCTCCTGTTCCAAGAGATGCAACCCCTGCTTTTTCAGATAAAAAATCTCTACTAACTTCTATACCTACCCTAGATTCTTCAAACTCAAGGCTCAAAGCCTGTCCATCTTTAATAGGTTTTGCTCCTTTAATTGTTAATAATCTGTATCCTGGCATTTCTGGGGGATTGCTACGTGGTTGCATGATTAATTTGTTAGGAAATTATTAAATTATAGCATTTTTTGTTATTTCACACAACGTTCCGCACTTTGCGATGTTTTGGCCTGTTATAATTTAGCACGAAGTGCTTAAACAGGCCAAAATATGGGCGTAGCGACCGAAGGGAGCGGAGCCGCAAAGTGCGTGTTAGATGCTGTTATTTGGCCGTTTTATTCTCTTAGCATTCTTTTGAGCTTAGCCCTTGTTGCTTTTGCTGCAGCAGCTAATTCTTGATTTGGCGCTAAAGCATTGACCATTGCGTCATATCCCATGTCGATAATTCCTAGCTCCATTGGTGACATTTCTCTAACAACTGCGTCTTTTGCTCTTTCCCATCGCATATTTGTTCCTGCATCATTAAAAGGTTTACCGGCCATTGCTGCAGCAAAAGCATTAAAAAATTTATCTGCAGTTGGATCAGCACCAGCTATATTAGCGGCTTTTAGCTTAGCCATGATTTCTTGTTGATCTCCTAATGGTTGTGTTTCCATAAATTTTTTAAATAATAAATCTTTTAATTATATCATTTTTTGCTCCGCAAAACTAGGCCAAATAATGGCATATAACGTTCCAGCATAACAGAAGTTGCGAAGTGAGCGTGGCGGTAAAATTTTTGCGGAGCAAACCGCCTAAGCGAACGAGCAATTTGGGTGAGGCTCTGTAAGAGCCGAACCTGTTATGCTGTGTTAGCCGACCCGAGCGTAACGCAGTGGAGCGAGAGCGTAGCGCAGTGGAGCGAGAGCGTAGCGTGGTCGGAGGGAGCGTAGCGACCGACGAAGTACATTTTTACTATTCCCGATGCCGCGACCGCTTTTCACTTATTTATAAAGGGCGAATTGATTACGTTTTGGCGAGGGCAAGAGGGGCCGGGGGTGAATTGCCCGAGCCAAAACACTTTATTGTTCTTGATCCTTTGCAATATCCTTGAACTTTTGATCTAGCACTGGTCTTATTTCTTCTCCGACTTTTTCATAAATATCAATTAATTCCTCATAAGCTCCGTTTCCACCTAAAAAGTCCCAAAACTCTTTGCCAATAAGAAAGTCATTTCCTTTATCAAAGAATTTTATACATGTCCATCTTTGGTACTCTTCGGGATAATATGGGTTGTAGTACATGCCTAAATAAATTTTTACTTTCTTGCCTTCCGCTGATCTCATTGCATATATTTCTAGCAAATCTCTTTTTGCTGCTCTCATTTCGTTTTTATTTGGCTTAGGTCCCTTTATTTCAAAATAAATTTCTTCACCGTCTTTTGTTTCTAGGTAGAGATCAACAGTTTGTATTCTGTCCTCTGTTTGTTCGAGGTTTTGGCTAGCATTAAAAATTTCTTCTGACTCTGACTTGTGATTTGGTTCTCTCTTAACGCTATCAAGATCACTTAAAATATTTTCATATGTTCTTTGTGCCTCTCTTGTGATTTTACCTTTTAATTTGTTTTGTCCTTGTAATTTATTTGCAGTTGCAAAATTTTCAGTGGCAATAATTTTCGCTATGGTTTCGTGCCAATTTCCAAGTGCTGTTTCACATCCATGAATAAATCCTTTAGCCAAGTAACCCTTTTTTGTAAAAAGAGCATATTGAAAAGGTTTTGATGAGTCTTCATCGCTCAAGTTGTATTCATCAATTTTTTTGAGGATTTTCCCCTTTAGAAATTCATAAACCTTCTGTTGTAAATCTTTTGATAGTGCCATATTAATTATTTTTTAAGTGAAAAATTATCTCGCAGTACGCTCCTTTGTCTTTTTCGGTACGGTTTAAAACGGGTCTTTTAAATTCTTCAACAATTTTTAGTCCTGCTTTTTTAGCAATTTCAGGATACATACCCCATTTATCATTGGCTACTAAAAATATGGAGAAATCATCTGCTAGAAATTTTTTGCAATTTAGCAGTACAGATGAAATCCCTTCAATATAGCTTTTTCTTGCTTCTAATCCTTGTCCTCGAAAAAGCGGGCCTATTTCAGATTCGTCTTTGCGCTTAAATCCGAAGAGATCATAGGCGTAGGCATGTTGTTCGTGATAATCAATCAATCCAACATAAGGAGGTGAAGAAAAAATACCTTTAATCTTTTGAGTTTTTGCGATTTTAGCAAAATCGGGATAACGGTTATCTAGTTCTCCAAAAATATCTATTTCTCTTGAATCACCTGTTAAGCAAATTTGTTTTGTATCAGTTCGTAATTTTTTGAATTGTTTAAACCTATACATTGTGTCTTGAGCATATCGCTTCCACCAGCTCAAAATTGAAAAAAGAGGTTTGCACATTTTCCCGTGCTTTTTGCAATAATAAGTTGTTATTTGTGGCTCTTTGAGCGTTGCTAAATCTGAATGGGTTGTTGCACGGCAAGATCTGATAGTACGGCTTAAAATAACACTTATTACTTTCTTGATGTCTGGATTTTTGATTTGTTTAATTTGCTCAAACATGAAATTTATTTCATCTCTGATTGCTTGTAGATACCATTTATCTAAAAATGTTTCATTTCTTTGTTGTTTTAATTTAATTCCATACTTTTTGACCAATGTATCGTAAATTTTCAGAAATTCTTTTTCTTTTTCGCTTCCAAATTTTCTTTCATCAACCTGTCCTTGGCGTATTTTGTACTTAAATTCCGGAGAGGGGAAATTTTTTGAATTGAATTGATTTAGCTCTTTTAATAGTTCTGATTCAGAATCTATTGCGTGTGCGTCCTTTAAAAATTTTTCCAAGTTGTTAGTAATTTGCTTAATTACCAGGGTGAGTTCTTCAAAATCATGTTTTCCAATTTTAATGTTTGAAATTAAGGAATTGAAAGCGGAAATATCTATCCCGATTGAGTGCATACCCAATTCATTTGCTTGCACAAGCGTTGTTCCACTTCCACAAAATGGATCAAGAATGATGTCACCCTTTTTAAAATAAGTTTGTTTCTTAAAATTATCCGTGTGATCGTCTAAAAAATACTCAACAAGTTGAGGAATGTATTTTCCTTTGTATGGATGTAACCGATGAACATGCTTTGTGGTTTCAGATTCTCTATATTGCTCAAAAGATAAAGACCAATTTAAGTCATCTCCAAGCGTTTTTTTCCATGATATTTCACGGCTAGGGCGACTTTTTTCGTAATATCTAAGTAAATCTGCTTTTATTATTTGAGTAGTGCCATTTTCTCCAATTTTTCTAACTCTGCCATACTGAATTAGATATGAAATGTTACTTTCTGTAACAACGCGCTTCAAAAATGAGCTAGCCCATGTGCTTGCTTCTTGAATACTTAATAATTCGTTTTGTGCTGTTGTGTTCATATTTACTCTGATTTATTTAAAATTTCGTAGTGATTATATCATGCAATTATTAAATTTTTCTAAAATAATTCTAAATTTTTCGTAGCGACCGAAGGGAGCGAGAAAATACCTTACTGGCTGCCAAAGGCAGACAGCCCCCCCCCTTATAAAAAAGAATCAATTCGCCCCTCCTTATAAAAAGTCCGAAAAGCGGAGCGGCAAAAAGGAATAGGTAAAAATGTATTTCGGCTAACGTCCGCGTGTATGCGATGTTTGCTGGTGATACAATAGCGAACGAAGTGAGCCATCACCAGCAAATATGGGTGAAGTGAGTAGGAGGTACGACGACGAACGGAACCGCATACACGCTGTTAAGTGATGTGCCGTTAAATTTTCTCACCTGTAAGTGTTTCGTAATTATCTTTTGCAAATTGAGCACAGCGCATTAGGAGCGCTAATGAGGTATACGACTCGTTTTCCGAAATGTTAGATTTTCGGCCATGAGCTGCTTCGTCACGCCAGTACTTGAGAAGTCCAAAACAAATTTCGAAGTCGTTTTTGATTCCGCCTTTTTGTTGGCTAATAATCATATTTTCTAATTTTTTTCTTCCATTGGCGGCGCGGTATTCTTTGAGTATTTTTTCTTCATCACCATCTTTTGTGATTGCAAGATGCAATAAAATAGATTCGGCCGCAGCGCCGCACATAACGCAACACGCTAAATAGGTATGAGAACCGTAGCAGCGAATGGCTTGTTGTGCTCTTTCATGAAAACCGGGTCCAAAGATATCTGAATATGGTGCTAACATTTCGGAAAACCTTCCTGGCTCAGTCGGTACAAAGTTATCTCTGTCGGTTTCCGCAAGCCATTGTTTGCCGAATGGGGTAATTGAATAACCATTACCAGCGCTACCATCATCTGTTAATTGTTTTCCGTAGTTTTGTATGCCTGGTCTCAAAACTCCCATTCGGCATAATTCCCATGAAGCTTCATAGAAATATGGAGAAATTGCTGGAAGATGCTGCTCTGGATTTGTGCTAGCTCCTAATGCGCTACTGTTTTCTTGGCACCATTTGCGCATTACATTTGGCAGATATAAATCATAACCATAAGTAGCGAATCCTTGGTCATCTTTAAATTCCAAATAATTGATGATGTACCTGATTGCGTCTTCTTGGTTTAGCATTTTTGATATATCGGGATTCATAAGGATAAAAATTTAACGGCATTTCACTTAACGTCCGTGCCTAACCGAAGTTTTTTGCATTGGTATAATATGCCCGGAGGGCGACCAATGCAAAAAACTTGGGTG
>Ga0209417_1000277_pt1 | contig 133383 bp, 127 predicted proteins | sample RifGroF2_FD_184002 | JGI IMG/M metagenome (GOLD analysis project Ga0209417, IMG submission 184002) | Groundwater microbial communities from Rifle, Colorado, USA - Groundwater F2 (SPAdes) (version 2) | ecosystem: Environmental > Aquatic > Deep subsurface > Groundwater | place: Rifle, Colorado... | reverse complement strand
TATTCAGGAAGAATGTTTAGATGGATTAGTTAAAACTCCAAAAGTTCTAAATATCGCGATACAAAAATATTTAAAATATTACAATGAAAAACGACTGCATTTTGGAATTAATTTGCAGTCGCCAATACAGTTTTTAAAGTCAAAGTGTTTCCAAGCTATTGATTAGAAAACGGGGGTAACGACGATAGAAATTTCCTCTGATTCCGGATCAACTATCTACTACACAACAGATGGAAGTGATCCAACAACAGGAAGTTTACACATAAACTCAGGAGAAACGATTACCCTCTCGTCTGTTGCTAACCAAATAAAAGCCTATGCTGTAAAAGCTGATTATCCTGACAGTGCTATTGGTACTTCGGGAGTATACACACAAGACGCTACGTCTAATCTCTCAGCTCTCGCTCTTTCCGACGTAACTCTTTCTCCTACATTTGCCGGAGGAACATACACATACACTTCTACAGCAGTTGCTAATGCAATATCTACAACTAAAGTCACAGCTACAGGTTTGGGAACTCTACAAATGTCAGTTGATTATGGAGCTTCAACGACGATCACAACTTCTGTTCAATCGGGCGCTCTTTCTCTAACTGCTGGTGCTACCTCAACTATTCTCGTATCTGCCTTAGAAATAGGTAAGACGGGTAAGACCTATCTCGTAAATGTATACAGAAACAATGTTGCACAAGCCACTCCAACTTTCAGTCCTGTTGCAGGGGCCTTGTCGTTTGGTGATACTGTCACAATCACTTCAGCCGGAGCCGATCGTATTCACTACACAACAAATGGAATAGATCCTACAACAAGCGATCCCTCAGTGGTGTCTGGAGGAACAGTTACCATCTCCTCGGCTGTTACCTTGAAAGCCTTGGCTGTGAAATCTGGTTCCGATAACAGTGTTGTCGGAAGTGCCGCATACACTCAATCTCAATCAGCCAATCTCTCATCCCTCGCTCTGTCTGATGTAACTCTTTCTCCTTCATTTGCCGGAGGAACATACACATACACTTCTACAGCAGTTGCTAATGCAATATCTACAACTAAAGTCACAGCTACAGGCGCAGGAGTACTCCAGATGTCAATTAATGGAGGAGCTTCAACGACTATCTCAAGCGGTGTTCAATCAGGAACTCTCTCGTTAACAGCAGGAGCTACTTCAACAGTACTTGTATCTCTAACAGAAACAGGAAAGGCGACAACGACTTATGCAGTTGGTGTTTACAGGAATTATGCCCAGTTAACTACCCCAACTTTCACTCCTAACTCAGGTGCTATCGCTCTAGGAGTAACAACAATACAAATTGATTCCGATGTCGGATCAACTATTTACTATACGACCGATGGTTCTACTCCAGACACAGGAGATCTGTCTATCTCAACAGGAGCCACTATTGCTCTCTCATCCGTTGCCAATCCAATAAAAGCAATAGCGGTAAAATCCGGTTATGAAAATAGCTCTGTCGGAACTTCTGGTACATACACTCAATCTCAATCAGCCAATCTCTCATCCCTCGCTCTTTCCGACGTAACTCTTTCTCCTACATTTGCCGGAGGAACATACACATACACTTCTACAGCAGTTGCTAATGCAATATCTACAACTAAAGTCACAGCTACAGGCGCAGGAGTACTCCAGATGTCAATTAATGGAGGAGCTTCAACGACTATCTCAAGCGGTGTTCAATCAGGAACTCTCTCGTTAACAGCAGGAGCTACTTCAACAGTACTTGTATCTCTAACAGAAACAGGAAAGGCGACAACGACTTATGCAGTTGGTGTTTACAGGAATTATGCCCAGTTAACTACCCCAACTTTCACTCCTAACTCAGGTGCTATCGCCTTTGGAAGTACCGTTACAATAACTTCGGGAGGAGCAGATGCTATTTATTACACAACAAACGGATCAGATCCTACAATTGCAAGTACACTATACACAGGCCCTGTAACAATCTCCTCAGCTCTTACCCTAAAAGCTTTGGCGGTAAAAGCTGGGTATGAAAATAGCGCAATAGGAAGTGCAGCATATACACAAGCCCAATCAGCCAATCTTTCAGCCCTCGCTCTTCTTGATGTAACCCTTTCCCCGGTATTCGCAGCTGGAACACGCACATATACATCTCCTGTGGTATTTTATTCTGTATCTACAACCAGAGTCACAGCCACAGGCGCAGGAGTACTCCAGATGTCAATTAATGGAGGAGCTTCAACGACTATCTCAAGCGGTGTTCAATCAGGAACTCTCTCGTTAACAGCAGGAGCTACTTCAACAGTACTTGTATCTCTAACAGAAACAGGAAAGGCGACAACGACTTATCGTGTTGGGGTGTACAGAAATAGTTCTTTGGTTTCTGGAGAAACTTATCAGGGTGGTTTTATTGCCTATGTTTTACAATCGGGCGATCCCGGTTATGTTGCCGGACAAACTCACGGTTTAATCATAGCACCAAGCGATCAGGCGGATGGTATCACTGGTATTATTTGGCATTCTTCAATGTATGATCCTGCTGTTGGTGGAACTTCTCAAAATTTTGGCACTGGAAATGCAAACACAAATGCTATTGTGACTGCTTATGGATCGGAGAGTAATGCCGCCAAGTTATGCTACGACCTATCTCTGAATAGTTATACTGATTGGTATTTGCCAAGCAAAGAAGAATTAAATAAAATCTATTTAAATAAAGATGTCTTAAATTTTAGTTCCGGTGGATATTGGAGCTCTTCTGAACATGAGGTTGCCTCTGACGCTTATTTCCGATATATGGATCACGACGAACAAGCTAATGGATATAAAACAAGCTACGCAGTCGTTCGTTGTACTAGATCTTTCTAAATATTTGATCATTGGTTAATTAAGTGGACGTGCTGTTCCATTATTATTGGGCTTTATCTTTAGCCTTTTTTGAAATATAATAAGAGGGCTTATATTTCACCCTGTTAAGTAAAATCTTTTTTAAAAAGATTTAAAATTTGTTTATTATGGTAAGATTTGTCAGGGCAATATAAGAGTCGAAAATATTAAGAATTTTGGATAATATTAAGTAAAAACAAATTTTTACTTAACAGGGTAAATGGCTGAAAATAATAAAGATATCACGTATTTTGCAGAAACTGATTACAGAAACAAGAAGACACCTTTTGGAATAAAGGCTCTTGATAGAACAAAACACGTTTATGTTATCGGAAAGACGGGAATGGGAAAATCAACCATGCTCGAGAATTTGGCTGTTCAGGATATTCAGAATGGCAACGGAATGACATTTATTGATCCCCACGGAGGGACAGCAGAGAAGTTGCTCGATTATGTTCCAAAAGAGAGAATAAAAGATGTTATTTATTTCGCCCCGCATGACATCGACTACCCGGTCTCTTTCAACGTAATGGAGGACGTTGGCAAAGATCAAAGACACCTTGTTGCGAATGGACTCATGGCATCTTTTAAAAAGATATGGCCGGACGTCTGGTCTGCAAGAATGGAATATATTTCTATGAACATTATTTTAGCGCTTCTTGAATATCCCGGTTCCACACTTCTTGGTATAAACAGAATGCTTTCAGATAAAGATTACAGAAAGAAGGTTGTAGATAATGTTACGGATCCTTCAGTAAAAGGTTTTTGGGTAAATGAATTCGCAAAGTATAGCGATAAAATTATGGTGGAGGCTGGTGCATCTATTCAAAATAAATTTGGACAATTTTCTTCTAATCCGCTTATCAGAAATATTATCGGTCAACCTACATCGTCATTCAACCTCCGTGAAGTAATGGATAATAAAAAGATATTTATTGCGAATCTTTCTAAGGGAAGAATGGGGGAGATAAACACCAATCTTATTGGAGGAATGCTCATTACGAAAATATATTTGGCGGCGATGAGTCGTGCGAATATGGCCCCCGAGGAACTTAAGGAGCTTCCAAATTTCTATGTATATGTAGATGAGTTCCAGTCATTCGTGAACGATTCTTTTGCCGATATTCTTTCTGAGGCGAGAAAATATAAATTAAATTTAACGATTGCTCATCAGTATATAGAGCAAATGCCGGAAACTGTCAGAAATGCGGTTTTCGGAAATGTTGGTACGACTATTGCTTTTAGGGTAGGACCATTTGATGCTGAAGTTCTGGAGAAAATATTTGCTCCCAAGTTTACTGCTGAAGATATTGTTAATCTCGGTTTTGCTCAGATATATTTGACTCTTATGATAGATGGGGTGGGCTCTCAACCTTTTTCTGCTAAAACTCTTCCGCCGGTTAAGATGCCTGAAATAAAATACACACAAGATATCATAGATAACTCCAGAGCTATTTATGCTAAACCGCGAGATGTCGTGGAGGCGGAGATAAGTAAGTGGCATGAAGCAATCCCTGTGGAGAGTAAAGGCGAAAAGTTTGACAAGGGAGCCGTTAAACAGGAATTAGAATTTATTAAAAAAGAGCATAATATAAAAGATTTTCCACCGAAGAAAACTTATGAGGCAAGGACATATCCACCAGTCCAGACAGTTACTTCTGCTAGGCCATTATCTACTGTTCCTGCAAAACCGACAACAACTCAATCTGTTACTCCATTAAGGAATACCGAGATAAGGCCTATTTTAAAAACTGTTTCTCAGCCAATCGCAAGGCCTATTTCACCGTCTGTAGCAGTAAAACAGACACTGATACAACCTCCCGCAAAGTCACCTGAGAAGGTTTCTTTGAGTTCTCTTAATAAAGCCCCCCAAGACAACAAACATGCCACAGGAGAGAACATGAATGATCTTAAAAATATATTAGCAAAGGCGATGGGGGCAAAGAGTAAAGATTTTAATTTAGGAAAAATAGATAACAAAAAAGACACTTCAGCTCCTGAGACTACAAAAAAGATAACAGAGGAGCCTTTAGTTAAAAAAGGTGAGTCGGTAAATGATACAGAAGAAGTGTCTGAAAATGTTAAAAAAGACCTGCCTACCATGCCTGCGTATGCAGGGCAGACGGGAGAAAAAACAATTAAAGAAATTCCTGAGGACGTGTTAAAAAAAATTCTGGAAGAAAAACAAAATGGAGAAAAATAAAAAAACAATACTAATCACCGGTGGCGCCGGATTTATCGGTTCACATTTATGTAAAAAATACCTAGACGAAGGACACAATGTTATTTGTGTTGATAATTTACAGACAACGATAGATCCTAAAAATATTAAGGACTTTTTTGATAATGAAAATTTTACTTTTATAAAACACGACATAATTAAACCGATAAAATTTAATCAAAAAATAGATTGGATATTTAACCTAGCTTGTTCTGGTTCTTATACTGTTTATCAATATGATCCAGTCCATACAGTAGAGACTAATACCGTTGGGGTTATAAATATGCTCGAATTAGCCAGGAATAATAAAGCCAGAATAATGCAGTTTTCAACTTCCGAAATATACGGCGACCCCCTTGAGTCTCCCCAAAAAGAAACATACAAAGGAAACGTTAATACTCTCGGTCCTCGTGCTTGTTATGATGAGGGAAAAAGATGTGCTGAAACTTTGTTTATGGATTATTACAGGGAATTCGATTTAGATATTAAGATAATAAGAATATTCAATACTTATGGTCCAAATATGGACATGAATGACGGACGAGCTGTAAGTAACTTCGTCTCTAATGCCCTGGCGGGTAAAGATCTTGCTATCTATGGTGATGGTACTTATACAAGAAGTTTTCAATACATAGATGATCTTGTTTCGGGAATAGATAAAATGATGGTAAAAGATGGTTTTATCGGCCCTGTTAATTTGGGTAATCCGGGAGAGGTTACAATGAAAGATATCGCGGGGATTATAATAAAAAAAATCGGCTCTAATTCTAAAATTATTTTTGAAAGGGGTGTTTCAGATGATCCGAAGAGAAGGTGTCCCGATATTTCTTTGGCAAACAAAGAGCTTGATTGGGAACCAAAAATTTCGTTAAGCGAGGGTCTTGATAAAACCATAGAGTATTTTAGGGGTGTAGCAAGACCGGAAAATAAAATAGTTGTTTTTGCTAATACTTTTTATCCCGATTGTGGCCCAGCTGAGGACTCTCTGCTTTCTTTGGCCAGAGAAATGAAAGATACTGAATTTCATGTAATTACTACGAGGTTTAAGAAAGACAGAAAAAATTTCGAAAGTATGGGCAATGTTTCCATTTATAGAATTGGTTTCGGTTTTAAATTAGATAAATATCTTCTTCCTGTTTTGGGTGCAATAAAGGCTTATTATCTTGATAAGAAATATGATTTTAAATTTGCTTGGTCTGTTATGGCAAGTTATTCTGGTTTGGCGGTGCTTTTTACTAAAATGCTGATTGGTAACAAGATAAATTTCTTAATATCTCTAGAACCAAAAGAGACTGAAAATGTAAACATTATTAAGAGAACTGTATTCAAACCACTATTAAGGGCAATATTAAAAAATGCGGAGTCTGTTCACATCTTGGATAAGGATGAGGAAAAATATTTTAAAAAAATAGATTCTAGCATTAATATATCACATCGTTCTGCTGATACGGGAACTTTTGTAAAACAGTTAAGAAGTGCTCATTCCGACATATTGAACAAAAAGCAGAAAAAACTTTCAAGACCAAAATAAAAATGAAGAAGAGAATTTTAATTTTTTCACTTGCTTATTATCCGAATTTTGTTGGGGGGGCTGAAGTGGCCATTAAGGAAATTACTGACAGAATTTCCCCCGTCGATTTTGAGTTTGATATGATCACGCCTCGTTTTGATAGAAAACTTCCGAAGTTTGAAAAGATTGGAAATGTGAACGTGCACAGGATTGGTTTTACCGCTAAGTCTCCAAAAATTGCGGATCTAGTAAAATTCCCTCTAAATTTAAATAAATACTTATTTCCCTTTACCTCTTGTATAAAGGCGAGTCAGCTTCATAGGGAGAGAAAATATGATTCTGTCTGGGCCATGATGGCTAATTATGCAGGTTTTGGTGCTATGTTTTTTAAGACCTTTCACCCTTCGATAAAATATTTACTGACTCTTCAAGAAGGAGACCCTATTGATTATATAAAAAAGAGAGTGAGATTTGTATATCCTTTGTTTGTGAAAATTTTTGCAAAAGCCGATCGAATTCAAGCTATTTCTACTTATTTGGCATGGTTTGCCAGGGATATGGGGTATAAGGGAAAACTAGACGTTGTATCAAATGGTGTGGACATATCTCTCTTTACTAAAAAATACAGTGATAAGGAACTTGGCGATTTAAAAATAAAATTAGGTAAAAAAGAGGGTGATAAATATATAATTACCACATCTCGTTTAGTATTAAAAAATGCAGTAGATGATGTTATAAAGTCCCTTGTATTTTTGCCTTCCAATTTTAAATTTATAATCTTGGGCATGGGACCAGATCAGGAGATTCTTCAGCGACTCGCCAAACAAGAAGGTGTCTCTGATAGGGTTATTTTCTTGGGTCAAATTAATTATTCGGAAATACCAAAATATTTAAAAATTTCGGATGTATTTATAAGGCCGTCTCTTTCAGAGGGTATGGGTAATTCTTTTATAGAGGCAATGGCAGCTGAAATTCCCGTTATAGCGACTGCGGTTGGTGGTATTACTGATTTTTTGTTTGATCCTATTAAAAATATAGACAAGGAACCAACTGGATTATTTTGTGATGTTAGAGACCCTCAGAACATTGCTGAACAAATAAAAATGATTGAAGAAAATCATGAACTTCGTAAAAGGATAACAAAAAATGGGAAAGAATTGGCGGTGACAAAATATGACTGGAATCTTATTGCGGATAATATGAGAGAAATATTCAATAAAATATGATAAAGAGAGTTTATAAAAAAATAAACGAAAAAGCAGAAGAAAAATTTCCTATAGCATATAAGTCACTTTTTAAGAATAGAATTTTTATTAAATATATTTTGGTGGGATTTATTGCTGCAATTGTTGATCTGGGGTCTCTTTATGTTTTTGTTGAATACATTTTTTATCACAGATATTTAATAGCTACAGCCTCGGCTTTTATTTTTGCTTTTGTTTTTGGTGCCACACTCCAAAAATTTTGGACATTTCAAGACAAGAATACTTCTGGTATGGGATTTCAAATTTTTATCTACACAATTCTAGCTGTTGTTAATCTTTTCTTAAATTTATTTTTAGTATTCTTTTTTGTTGAAGCACTCGATGTTTGGTATCTTTTAGCCCAATTGATCGCCATGGCTATTTTAGCCAACATGAATTTTGTTTTATACAGTCGCTTTGTTTTTAAAAGTTCAATGATGATACCTGGAAGCGTTTTGTTGTCTGCCGGTATATTTCCTCCTGATATTGGTGGTCCCGCAACTCATGCTTTTAGGTTCTTAAAGAGTTTTAAAGAGAAGGGAATAAAGACCGGGGTTATCGCTTACTCAGATGTAAAAAGCGACTTAATAATTGACGATGGTTTTGAGATTGAGAGGGTATCTAGAAAATTACCTTTTGGGATTAGGCATTTTGTGTATTTAATAAAGCTTTTTGCTGCTTCACTCAGATATGAAATAATTTATGCTCAAGATATATCAGCTGCAGGCTTACCGGCGGCCTTTATTGCCAGATTGGTGGGAAGAAGATTTATGGTTAGGGTTGGGGGAGACCTTCTTTGGGAGAGGTTGGCAGAGAAAGGAAAGATAAAAATTTCTGTAATAAATTTTTATAATTTGGAAAAATATAAGAAATATTTTTTGTATCATGTTGGCCAGACAGTATTAATGAGTGCAGAAAAGATAATTGTACCGACAGATTTACTTGCGAATATTTATAAAAATTATTATGGAATATCAAAAGATAATATTGTAGTTTTACCAAACCCGATTCCATCTGCATGTGAGGCAGGTCTTCAGGATAGACCAGCAAAGATAGGAAAAAATATTTTATTTGCAGGAAGGTTTGTTAAATACAAAAATCTTGAACGACTTATTATTGCTTTCGCTAATATTTATACAGAGATATCACCCGCTAAATTGATATTAATAGGTGATGGTCCGGAAAAAAGAGAACTTGTTAGATTGATAAAGAGGTTAAATATTAGGAATCAAGTTATTTTTAAGGCAAAAGTTCCACACGATGAGTTAATGAGAGAGATAAAAGAGTGTTCTGTTTGCGTTGCCCCAGCTCTTACGGAATTTAATCCTAATTTTATTTTAGAGTGTCTTTCCTGCGCTAGGCCGGTTATAATAACGAAGGAAAATGGTCTTTCTATTAAGTTACCTGAACGTTTTACTTGGAATGCGATAGATATAAAAGATATAGAAAATAAATTAATAGATATTATAAATTCCGGCATCGTCGCAGAGGAAGAAATTTTAGATGTGATACAAAAAAACAAAAACACGACGTGGAATGATATAATAAATGAACATTTAAATATTTTTAAAAAATAATTAAAAAAGGATGGATAAAATAACCAAAGGCATAAATGTTTTAATGATAGGCAGTGATATGGAAATATTGCACCCTAATAGTGACTCCTGGAAAAGAATGAAAGAATACGGTTCTCTTGTTAATCGACTAGACATCGTTATTTTTAATGGCAATTTTAGAGGTGGAAACGAAGATGATGTATATCAAGTGTCTGACAATGTTTTTGCTCACCCTAGGTCATTTTTGGGTCTGTTGGGTCTGTTTAAAGTTAGCCCAAGAAAACTTTCTTTTGTTCTCAATCACAAGATAGATCTTGTGACCACACAAGACCCCTTTGTTTTGGGTCTTATTGGTAGAAGACTTGCAAAGTGGCTTAGGGCCGGTTTTCAGGTTCAAATTCACACTGATTTTATGAGTCCTTATTTTAGGAAAGAATCATTTTATAATAGAATCAAGGTTTATATTGCCAAGTCCGTTTTAAAGAGCGCGACGGGAATACGAGTCGTATCTTCTAGGATCTTTGACTCTATTAAGGGGCTCAGACTAAAAGTTAAACCAATAATTCTTCCCATCTGGACAGATGTTTCGGCAATAAAAAATTCTCCGATAAGTGTTGATCTGAAGAAAAAATACCCACAATTTAAAAAAATATTTTTAATGGCCTCAAGGATAACAATTGAGAAAAACATATTTTTGGCAATACACGCAATGAGACATGTTTTGAAAGATCGTTCGGAGATTGGTCTTATTATTGTGGGTAGCGGTCCGTTTAGAAAATTAGCAGAAGGACTTGTTCGAGGAGAAGGTTTGCAGAAAAGTATTATATTTGAAGATTGGTCCGATCATTTGTCTTCTTATTATAAAACCTGTGATGTCTTTTTAAATACTTCTAACTACGAGGGTTATGGTAGGACAATTGTTGAAGCTCTATCTGTGGGTACTCCTGTTATAACGACAGATGTCGGGGTTTCTGAACAATTAATAAAAAATGATCAGAATGGGATCGTTGTTCCTGTCGGTTCAAAGAAGGAGTTAGAGATAGCCATGCTGAAGATTGCTAATGATGATTCTTATCTCTCTGAATTGAAAGATGGCGCAAAAAATATCATTTTTGAAATGGGAAATAGAGATGAATATCTAGAGAAGTACGCTAGAAGCTGGGAGGAATCTATAAAATAATTCAGATAAAAAATATATTTAAGGAATGTTTTTAATATATTAAAAATCCGCTCTATTGAAAGGGCGGATAATTTTTTGAAAGGAAGATTAAACTTCTGCGAAGAATTTTTCGATAACGGCTTTAATGGCATCGATGATCGGTTGACCAAAGAGACCGAATACGACGATGTTGGAAAGCTTGTGAAGCGTGAGACCAAGGGGCACGGAAATACCGTAGCCGATAAGGATCATGAATAAGATCGCTATCTTAACGATGAAGGGCAGGGCCTTCAGGATAAAATCGAGACCGTTGTTGATAACCTCAAGAAGCTGTTTTAACATAATAGAGCACCTCCTTTCTGTTTAAATTGTTAATGTACCATTAACCTAATATAATTATACCACTTCCATTATCATGAAAATTGGTGTGTGTGGATAACTTTTTATAAGATACATAAGCCGGTTTTATGTCAAAAACAGTTGGACTTAATTGTTCTTTTCGGTTATATTGTTTTTACGTTATCGTATACAAGGAGGGTTCGCATAGTGGTCTAGTGCGCGTCCCTGGAAAGGACGTAGGTCTTAACGGGCCTCGAGAGTTCAAATCTCTCACCCTCCGCAAACGACCCGCCAAAATGTGAAAACATTTTGGCGGTTTGTCGTTTCGCGAGGGTGAGAGATTTGAAGGCCACAGTCGGGCCCCTTGCTGAAAGCAAGGGAGACGAGGCGGGGTCGCGACCTTTTGCGAAGCAAAAGAGTTGTGACCAAATCTCTCCTTACGACCCGCCAAAATGTGAAAACATTTTGGCGGTTTGTCGTTTCGCGAGGGTGAGAGATTTGAAGGCCACAGTCCGTCTACAGGTGTCGCCTATATCTCGGCGACCGGTAACCCTTGTTGAAAACAAGGGAGAAGAGGCGGGGTTGCACAAAATTTTCAAAGAAAATTTATGTGTGACCAAATCTCTCCTTATGACCCACCCAGACGCGTAAGCGTCTGGGTGGTTTGTCGTTTTGCAAAAACAAGAGCTCTAAAATCTATTTTATTGTATAATTTCATTATATGAAAAAAGTTATTGTAAACGACTTAATGCAAAATGGGTATACGTACGAACTTACGGAGCCTGTTGGTAAAAATTTTGCAAAAGATTTTAAGCCTCAGCTCACACCCAAAGAGATGCTTTCTCTTGGGGTTTTCGGTGGTAAGTATATGACCGACTGTAAAAAAGAATTTCCTGATGATTGGTATAAAAAGGCGAAGTTGTGTCACAAAAAGCACGACCCGGAATTGAATTATTTTGGCGTTAATGCAAGTCAGCCACTTTCTGTTTGGCGTGAAAAAGGCTGGATAAACGAAAAGCATGACCCGCGAGGATGGTTTCAGTGGTACTGTAGATATTACATGGGGAGGCGTTTGCCGGAGGAGGATCTGAAACAAATAAAGAGATGGAAAGCTATTGCCCGTCATATCGCACAAGTAAAGAAAAATTGCAGAGCGGGGGATCTTAATTGCAGACGTAAACAAAGGCAGTCGCTTTTGCACTGGGCTGTAGATGGCAGAAAATTATAATAATAATAAATTAAATTAATATGAAAAATATCATTTGGATAAAAGAATACAGTGTTGAAATAAAAGAAATAGATGAACAGCATCAGCATTTTTTCAGCGTATTAAATGAATTGAATACTGCTATTTATGCAGGAAAAGAAAAAGAGTGGATGGGACACGTTTTTGACCAGTTGGATGGATATGCTAGATTTCATTTTGCAACAGAAGAGAAGCTTTTTGATTCTGTTAAGTATGAATATACCGATGCTCACATAGAGAAACATGATGAATTTAGAAAAAAACTCGAAGAATTTAGGAGGGGTTTTGAAATTAGCAAAGAAGGTATCAGTGGGGAACTTGTTAAGTTTTTGGAAGAGTGGTTTGTGGAGCATATTATGAAAGTTGATAAAATGTACACAAAAACTTTCCACGATCACGGAATATTCTAGCTAGATTTTTTGGGGATATATAAAAGGGGAGCGTTGTGGCACTCCCCAATGAGACATGTTTATTGTCTTGTCTCGAAGACTAAGTTATCTACCTTGGCAACAATGCGCTATTCTCGGAATCAGAAATCTCTTCATCTTTCATCACCTCCTTTTTACTTTTGCTTTTCTGGTCACAAGCTACTACTTCTCATAAAAAAAGCAAGATATTTTTTATTTTTTCGAAACCACAGCCATCCACCGGAGTTGCATATCGGAACTTTTTGTCGGATATTTGAAATCCTTATAATTGTGCCACATCTTTAAGAAAAAATGTTTTTTTGCCCAATCTATCTTACCAAGGTAAGGATCGGCGTAATATATTCTCTTCTCTGTAACTTTTTCTAATACACTATAGTGCTCGATATATCCGTTATACATCCATAGTAAAATAATCACGTTTTCAGGTGTGTTCTTATTGTTAAGATTATCCCAGGAATTTCCGTGCTTGGCTTGTACCCTAAGCCCCATTTTTTCTATTGTTCGTATCATTTTGTCTGTAGTCATGCCTTCTTCTCTCGTATAATTGGACATTTTGGCTAGTTCTTTATAAGAATAGCCAAGGTTAAAATAGTCCGAGAGCATTTTTAGGGAAGTCGGTCCACAGTCGGCACAATTCTTTTGTTTGGCTGTCTTTATTTTCATTCGCACCTTATAACATACTTTATAAATATAGTAAAGCCTGACAATGCTATTTCCCTTTATTTTTAACTCAAGAATGGGGTATAATTAAAAGACGATGAAAATATTTGATAATAAAAAGCTGTTTATATTTATTTTAACCCTTATTTCAGTTGGTTTTGTGTATGGGAATTTTGTTTACCAGCTAGATTTTGGTTTTGATAATTTGTTGAGCGGTATCAGAACACCCGCCCTTTTGAGCTTTTTTGGCTACATTACGCTTCTTGGAGATAAATATTTTATAGTTATTCTGGGTGTTATCTTGTCGTATCTTATTTATAGGTTTTGGACTAAAGATACATTTTTATTGAAAATATTTTGGGTCGCACTCATCTTGAATATGATTTCCGGATTTTTGATTAAATATTTTGTTGGTAGGGACAGGCCATTAGGTGCGGAGATCTACGAAGGATATACTTATTCTTTTCCAAGTGGACACTCTTTGGCAGCCTTATTTGTTTATGGTTTTATCGCTGTTCTTGTTTTAAAGACACGGGAGATTAACATTAAGAAAAGGTATGCGTCTGCTATTTTTTCTGCATTGATAATTTTATTGATTGGATTTAGTCGTCTTTACTTGGGAGTTCATTATTTGAGTGATGTTGTGGGGGGGTATTTTGTTGGTTGGTTTTGGTTAAATTTTCTAGTCTCTTTTCTAAAAGATATTGAAAGGGAGAAAGACTTAAATACAGTCAAAGTTGCCTCTTAGTTTTTTATCATCATTTAATCCTTTAAATACTTGATATTCTAACACCCTCTTTTACTCAAAAAAAAATTTGTTTTACAACGGTTATCCACACCGTTGTTTTTATTTTTTTGGAATAAAATGAAACTATTATTAGTAGTTTTATTTTTATCCGCCAAAATTTTTCGCCCAGCAAAAAAGGAAAAGGTCGGGCGAATTGTAATTAAATATAATCGAGTTGATTATATTTTAATTAACAAGAAAACTTAAGAGAATATCTAAAAAATAAAATGCCAGAAGAAAAGAAAATCAATAAAAAGAAGCCGACTAAGATGCCAACGAAGATGGTTAAAAGAGACGGAACCGTCGTCGAATTTGATATAAATAGAATTACTAATGCTGTTTCAAAAGCGATGGAGGTTGCTAAGGAGGGCAAAGAGGAAGACGCTCGTTTTGTGGCTCATTCAGTGGTAAAAGAGCTTGCTACCATGATAGCTGACGATAGGAGCTATATACCAACCGTTGAAGACACCCAAGATATAATAGAGAACGAACTCATTATGATGAGTTATCCGAAGACAGCTAAAGCATTCATTATATACAGAGAGAAAAGGGCAGAGTTAAGAAGACAGACCGGGGCTGTTGTGCATGAGGAGGTTCGTAGACTAGTAAATGAAAGCAAAAAATATTTTAGAAATCCTTTGTCTGAGTTTGTCTTTTACAGCTCATATTCCAAATGGATACCAGAAAAAGGAAGGAGGGAGACTTGGCTTGAGACTGTGGGTAGATATGTCGATTTTATGAAAGAAAATCTCGGCAAGAAAATGTCAGAAGAAGAATATGAAGAAGTAAGGTCTTATATGTTGTCAATGAAGACCTTGGGTTCTATGAGATTACTGTGGGCTGCTGGTAAGGCGACAAGATCTACTAATGTTGCTGCTTATAACTGTGCATTTGTCGCTCCCAAATGTTGGCAGGATTTTGGCGAGATAATGTATGTTTTGATGTGTGGTACTGGTATTGGTTTTTCTGTTGAGAGACAAAACGTTGAAATGTTGCCAATAATAAAAAGACAGACTGGAAAGAAATTACCAAAGCATTTTGTAGAAGATAGCAAAGAGGGTTGGGCTAATGCGTTCGTATTAGGACTAAATACGTGGGCCGAAGGAGGTGATGTAGAATTTGATTATTCTAAAGTAAGGCCACAGGGTGCGAGACTTGCTACTATGGGAGGTAGAGCATCCGGTCCCGAGCCACTCAAGGCGTTGCTTGATTTTTCTCGAAGTAAAATTATGTCTAGGCAAGGGAGGCATCTAACGACCCTTGATGTTCACGATATTGTATGTAAAACAGGAGAAGTTGTAGTTATGGGTGGGGTTAGGAGAAGTGCCCTTATATCTCTTTCTGAGTTAGATGATCCCGAAATGCGCGATGCAAAAAGTGGACAATTTTATTTGGCTCACCCAGAGAGAAGCATGGCCAATAATTCAGTTGTATACAACGAAAAGCCCACCGTGGTTCAATTTTTGGAGGAGTGGATAAGCTTAATGAAGTCCGGTTCTGGTGAGAGGGGTATATTTAACAGAGGAAGCCTTTTTAAGCAAATGCCAGAGAGAAGGTGGAAATTATTCGAGAAAGATTCTTATGATAGTGGTATAAATCCATGCGGAGAGATAATTTTAAGATCAAAACAATTTTGTAATCTCAGTGAGATCGTTGCTAGAAAAGAGGACACAGAAAAAACGCTTATCGAAAAAGCCAGAATCGCTGCCATTTTGGGAACTTATCAGGCAACACTGACTAAATTCCCCTACCTCTCTAAAGAGTGGAAGAGGAATTGTGAAGAAGAAGCGCTTCTCGGAGTATCAATAACTGGACAGTGGGACTGTAAAGCTGTGCGTGATCCAAAGACACTTGAAAAAATGAAGACTATGGTTATTGAAACAAATAAAAAATATGCAAAGAAGTTTGGTATTAATCCTGCGACCGCGGCCACTTGTGTTAAGCCGTCTGGAAATGGTTCTCAATTATTTGATTCCTCGTCCGGTTGTCATCCAAGACATTCTAAATATTATTTAAGAAGAGTTAGGGTAGAGAATCACAATCCGTTATTTATGATGCTTAAAGATATGGGCGTTCCATATTCTCCCGAGGTTGGACAGGATGAAAATAATGCCAAAACATATGTTTTAGAATTTCCAATAAAATCTCCCGATGGCGCAATTGTTAAAAATGATCTTTCTGCAATCGACCAGCTTGAATATTGGAAAATTCTGAAATTGAATTTTACAGAGCATAATCCTTCTGTAACAATATCCGTAAGTAATGGAGAATGGTTGAAGGTTGGAAGTGCTGTTTATGACAATTGGGATATTGTTGGTGGTTTATCTTTCTTACCTAGAGATGAGCATGTGTACAGATTGGCGCCATATGAAACCATTACTGAAGAGGAATATAAAAAAAGGGCAGCAGTATTTCCAGAGATAGATTTTTCTAAGTTGGTTCTGTATGAATATGATGATCAGACCAAAGGTTCTAAAGAGTTAGCCTGTACCGCCGGTCTTTGTGAAATAGAACCATTGCCGGACGGAAATAAAAAATAATAAATTAATCGGCGTTATATCAAATAAAATTTAAAAAAGTGCAGAGAAAAACCCGCAGTTTAGTGCGGGTTTTTCATTTGTCTGTGCCTATAAGCCGAATTCTGTTTAGATAATTATTTATCTGGTCCTGATATTACTATCAGGATCTAGCGGCACTTCCCCTATCAGTTCTTTGAACTGATGGGGGATACGGCCTTGCACTCTGGTAAGGATTTTGCCGTTTCACTTCCTCTGTCTCTAGAGGATTGCACCTCCGAAAATTACTCGCGTAACCTTTGGGGTGGATATTGATTTTCATCAAGATCCGTCACTGTTCGCACCTCGGCGATTACTCGCGGTGGGGATTACCCACTACCATTAAATGAGCGTTCGGACTTTCCTACCCGCTCCAGTTTTTTCTGATTTTCGAGCAAAGGAGGCTCAACCTCTTTTTCAGGAGGTTGAGCCTCCACGAAAATAAGAAAGAACTGGAGCGGATCAATTATCCGGCACAGGCGAACATATATTAACAACAAAAATACGGTCTGTCTAGTTTGTGTTAGTGTCTTTAAATATTAAAATTAAGTTTGTTAGTTTTAAATTATTAATTTTTTTAAAAAATGATGGACAAAAATATCATAGACGGTACCCCTTCTTCTTCTGGTGAACAGGGAATGAAAGTAGATTCTCATTATGGAGATCAGATTACTCCCAGGGTTTTGTCCTTAATGGAAAAAATTTCTTTTTGGTTATTGATGGCCACTTGTTTTTTGCTACCAATTTTTATTTATAATCCATTTCCCGGTTTTTCTATGGATTTTGGTAAAAAGGCCATATTATTTTCTGGGGCTATTATTTCTTTAATGTTTTGGCTTCTTGCAAGATTTGAAGATGGAAAGTTGTCTATTCCTGGGGGAATGTTTGCTAAGAGTTCAACCTTATTACTTTTTTCTTTTATTTTATCTTCTTTTTTGTCTCCAGGAATCGGTAAAAATTTTTATAATTCGTTGTTTGGAATGGGGCTTGATACAGACACCCTTTCTGTTTTTATAGCGGTTTTTATCTTGATGTTTTTGTCGTCCATATATTTTCAAAATATGAAGAGGTTGTCTTATTTTTACACAAGTTTATTCTTATCTTTTGTAATAGTTTTTGTTGCTGAAGTTGTTCAGTTTTATTACGCCGGAAGTTTTATGCCTGGGTCAGGGGTTACCTCAAATATGATTGGCAAGTGGAATGATCTTGGAATATTTTTTGGTCTTTGCGTTGTGATGTCTTTGGCTACTATTGAGTTAATGCACTTAAATTTTTATTCGAGAATGTTTATTTGGTCTGTCCTTGTATTATCTGTCTTTTCTGTCGCTGTGGTTAACTATTCAGCTGTTTGGGTTACTGTTGGTGCTGTTTCTCTTTTGGTATTTGTTTATGTTATGTTTTTTAACATAGACAAGACTCATTCTGGACATTCAAAAATAAAAATACTTTATCGTCCTTCTTTTGTTGTTATTCTGCTTTGCGTTATTATGTTTTTTGCTCAGACAAAGATTGGTGAGATACTCGCTAAGTACAGTGTAGTCAACCTAGATGTTAGACCATCCTTGTCTGCAACTCTTAATATCGCCCAAAATACCTACAGAGAAGGATGGAGAAGTATGTTGTTTGGGTCGGGGCCAAATAATTTTTCTGGACAGTGGCTTAAATTTAAACCTAACGTTGTTAACGATACTATTTTTTGGAATGTTGATTTTAATATGGGGGTGGGGAAAATACCTTCTTATTTTGTTACGCTTGGGTTAGTGGGGGTATTAGCTTGGATATTATTTTTGTGTACTATTTTATATTATGGATTTAGAACTGTTTTATACTCTAATATCCCAAGATCTTCCAGGTTTATGGTATTTCTTTCTTTAGTGTCGGCTGTTTATCTCTGGTTGTTTTCTTTTGTTTATGTTTCTGAAGTCGTTGTATTCACTCTGACTTTTTTGGCAACCGGTGTCCTTGTTGCTTCGCTTATATATGTAGGAACCATAAAAAGCTTTGAATTTTCTTTCTTAAAAGACCCAAGATTAGGTTTTGTTTCTGTTTTGATATTGGTTGTTCTTGTGGTGTTTGGAATATCTAGTGGTTATTCTATTTATAATAAGTTTGCGTCCAACTATTTGTTCCAAAAGAGTATGTATTCTTTAAATTCATCCGGTGACTTTGATGCCGCATTAGAAAATATTAAATCAGCTGTTTCTTATAATGAACAGGATGTTTATTATAGAACAATATCTGAAATAAATTTAAATAAATTGAGTAAATTTATTTCTAATAACAAAATGGACAAAGATGACGTTTCTCTGATTAGGCAAATGATAACTGATGCTTATGCTGCGGCCAATACCGCGATAAAATTAGACAGTTTAAATTATTTGAATTGGGTCGCACTTGGTAGGGTTGGCGAGGCGGTTGTTCCTTTGGGGGTCGTTGATGGTTCTTATGGTCGTGCATCTGATTCTTATAAAAAAGCATTAGAACTTAACCCAAAAAATCCTACTATATTGTTAGATATGGCTCGTCTAGAAATAGCAAGTAATAATATTCCTAAGGCAAAAGAATATTTAACATCAGCCATATCTCTTAAGAGTAATTTTACAGCTGCGATATATCTTCTTTCTCAAATAGAGGCTAGTGAGGGTAATCTCGTTGGTGCTATAGCTAAGGCTGAACAGGCATATTTGTTTGCTCCAGATGATTTGGGGATCCTCTTTCAACTCGGATTCTTAAAATTTTCAAATCGTGACTATGAGGGGGCCATTATTGCACTAGAAAGAGCGGAGTCTATAAATCCTCAATACTCTAATGCGAAATATTTTTTGGGATTAAGCTATTCTAAGATTGGGAAAAATAGTCAAGCGATAAAGCAGTTTAGAGATATTAGTGCGCTGAATCCTGATAATCAGGAGATTAAGAACATTATTAATAATCTTTTACAAGGCAAGGAACCTTTTGCCACTGCGATATCTGCGGAAATCAATCCGATTAAAAAAGGAAAATTACCTATTAAAGAAACTGAGTAAAAGATTACAGGTAGATGGTCAAAAAAATATTAAAAATTCTTAATTGGGAAGTCAGCGGTCTCCATGAGGCCGCTTTTCTTCTTGGGGTATCCGCTCTTTCTTCTCAGTTTTTAGCTTTATTTAGAGACAGGCTTTTGGCTAGTAATTTTGGTGCAAGTCGCTCGTTGGATATTTATTATGCATCATTTAGAGTGCCGGACCTTCTTTTTATATCCGTTGGTTCTTTTTTGGCTGTAACGGTTATGATACCGATGATAATTTCCAAAATAGAAACAGGAGGAGATGAGGGGCTTTGTAAAGCTCAGGGTTTTTTGAGTCAAATTCTCACAGTTTTCTCAGTAACGATGGTGTTTTTTAGTTTTATCGCATTTATTTTTATGCCTCAAATATCATCAATAATAACACCGGGGTTTGATGTTGAATCTAAAGAGATGGTTGTTTTGTTGAGTCGTATTCTGCTCCTGTCCCCATTTTTCCTGGGCTTATCAAATCTACTCGGAAGCGTTACCCAGTCTTTTAAAAAGTTTTTAGTTTATGCGTTAAGTCCAATTTTTTATAATCTAGGTATAATTTTTGGTATTTTATTTTTGTACCCAATGTTTGGATTATCGGGGTTGGCGATGGGAGTAGTATTGGGTGCTTTTGTGCATTTTGCTATTCAGATACCTATTGTATTCAAGATGGGAATGCTTCCGTCTCTAACTTTTAATATTGATTTTAAAGAAATAAAAAAGGTTTCCGTTCTGTCTTTTCCTCGAACTTTAGCCCTGGGAATAAATCAACTCGCCATAATGTTTCTTATCGCCGAGGGGTCATTTATGAAAGATGGTTCCATTTCTATTTTTAATTTTTCATATAATTTACAATCAGTTCCTCTGGCTGTTATCGGTGTAAGCTATTCCGTAGCTGCGCTTCCGGAATTGAGTCGTATTTTTTCTAAAAATAATGTATCAGAATTTGTAAAATATATTGAGGGAGCTTTTAATCATATAGTTTTTTGGTCTATTCCGATAACTGTTCTTTTTATTGTACTTCGAGCTCAGATAGTGAGAACTATTTTGGGGGCAGGAATGTTTAGCTGGAATGATACAAAGCTGACTATCGCCGCACTCGCTATTTTTTCCGTTTCAGTGATCGCACAAAATCTTATTCAGCTTTTGGACCGTGTTTATTATGCTACTGGGCATACAACCAAACCTGTTTTGACCAAGATAGCATCATCGGTACTAATAGTTGTTTTGGCATATTTTTTTGTTGATGTATTTTCTTCTAATAATTTTTTTAGAAAAACATTGGAGTTTGTTTTAAGGGTTGATGATGTTCCCGGTACTGAAATATTAATGTTGCCATTGGCCTTTTCTCTTGGAACCATGTTTAATCTTGTATCTCTCTTTATTATGTTTACTTTTGATTTTGATTCATTTTCAAAAAGGTTCAGAACAACAATTCTACAGGTGGGAAGTGCTTCTTTATCCATGGGCGCGGTCTCTTATTGGATACTTGGTCACATGTCTCTTGTTTTTGAGATAGATACTCTTTGGGAAATATTCTTGCAAGGGTTTGTTGCCGGTATTACTGGTATTTTAGTTAATATAATAATACTTAAGTTGATAAAGAGCTCAGAGTATCTAGAAATAGAAAATTCCCTGGGAAAGAAGTTCTGGAAATCAGAAACGGTTTTGCCAAGCCCGGAGGAAATATAGGGAATAATTAAGAACCCCAGGAGGAAAGTTCGCATAACTTATTGCTTTATATTACCAATACTACTCAGTAGTCGCCTACGGCTACTTCCTCTATAATATTAACTTTATCTATAAACTTCCTACGGGGCAGGTTAGGAATTAAGAATTACGAATTAAAACCCCACTACCGTTATCCGCCAATTGAACGTCTTTGCGAAGGCTTTAGTCCGTGGCAATCCAGTTTTTGTGTGTTATTCCGATCTTATCGAGGGTCGCCGAGACATAGGCGACATCTGTAGACGAAATCCCTTATGCTCTCGCCGTCTTTGCGAGAGCGAAGCTCGCGGTAATCCGGAGTGAATATTCTTCGGGAGCTTGTCCTTCCGCCTTTTAACATATATATTATATGGACAATACATGCAAAATAATTCGTCAAAAAACAATATAATTGTGGAAATGAGAAATATAAGAAATTTCTCTATTATTGCTCATATCGATCATGGCAAAAGCACCCTGGCTGATAGAATACTTGAAGTTACAAATACCATAGAAAAGCGAAAAATGATGGCTCAGGTGCTAGATAGTATGGAGCTTGAAAGAGAGAGGGGTATCACTATAAAGATGCAACCTGTACGCATAAATTACGCTTTAGAAGGGGTTGATTATACTTTGAACCTAATAGACACCCCAGGGCACATAGACTTCTCCTACGAGGTTTCTAGGGCTTTAAAGGCTGTAGAAGGGGCATTACTTCTCGTTGATGCCACACAGGGAGTTCAGGCACAGACTCTTTCTACTCTTGAAATAGCCAGGGAGTCTGGACTTAAAATAATACCCGTTATTAATAAAGTAGATCTTCCGTCGGCAAATGTTGAGGAGGTAACGGATGAAATAATACAGATACTTGGGTGTAATGAAGAAGATATAATCAAGGTTTCAGGAAAAACAGGCGAAGGGGTTGCCGGATTACTTGAAGAAATAATAAAAAAAGTTCCACCTCCAAAAGAATTACATGAAAATAGTGGAAGTGCCAGTGCTCTTATTTTTGACTTCGAATATTCTAATCATCAGGGAATAATTGTTTACGTTAGAGTTTTTGACGGCTCACTAAAGGCTGGAGATGATTTAGTTTTTTCTTTTAGCGAAGAGAGATTTACTGCAAATGAAGTCGGGTTTTTTATTCCAGGCAAAAAGGCTTCTGATGAAATAAAAGCGGGGGAGATCGGCTATGTGGTTACCGGAATAAAGAGTTTAAGCAGGGCAACCGTTGGAGACACAATAACGAAGTTTAATAAAAAACTCCCTGCACTAACTGGCTATATGCAACCAAGGTCTGTTGTTTGGGCTTCTATCTATCCTGAGAGCCAAGATGATTTCGGCCTATTAAAGCATTCTTTGGAAAAATTGAAACTCTCAGACTCTTCTCTTGATTTCGAAGAAGAATCATCAATGTCGTTGGGTAGGGGATTTAAGTGTGGTTTTCTCGGAATGCTTCACCTGGAGATTATAACCGAGAGATTAAAGAGGGAATATGGAATAAATATCATAATTGCCGCACCTACTGTGGGATACGAAGTTCAAATGAAGGGATCAGATAAAAGGGAGCTTATATATTCTGCTGCACGTTTTCCGGAAAGAGATAAAATGGATAAAGTTTTTGAGCCTTGGATAGAAGCGAGAATAATTATGCCTCCCAAATATGTCGGAGATATTATGCAAATGCTTTATGATCATGAAGCAATTGTCGGTAATACAGAAATTTTTGGAGACAATAGAAATGATTTAATTGTTGAGATGCCGCTACGAGAGCTCATGCGCAATTTCTTTGATGAGCTCAAGAGCGTGTCTTCCGGCTTTGCTTCGCTTTCTTACAAGATGATTGGTATGAGAGAGGCAGATGTAGCTAGGATGGATGTACTACTCGCGGACGAGCCTGTTACCGCTTTCTCTAGGATCATCTCGCGCAGAAAGATAGAAACCGAGGCAAACGATATTGTTGAAAGACTTAAAGAAATTCTCCCCAGACAGATGTTTGATTTTAAGATACAGGCAAAAATAGATGGAAGAATAGTTGCGTCTCGTTCAATGTCTGGTATGAAGAAGGACGTCGCCGGATACTTGTATGGAGGAGATATCACCAGAAAAATGAAGCTGAGAGAGAAGCAGAAAAAAGGAAAGAAGAAAATGAAAAAGCATGGATCTGTTAATATCCCGCCCGATGTCTTCCTAAGGGTAATGAAAGGTAAGGAATAGTTAGTAGTTAAAAAAGCCTGGTAGATACATTAATACCATGCTTACTATAACCGCTAAACAGATAAATGCCCAAATGACGCTAACTGCTTTTTTGTTCTTTTTCATCAACATAATATATGTAATAATAGTATGTAAATGAGAGATTTTCAAGGGAGAAAAAAATGGCACAAAATATTTAGGTCAGATGTATTTTCATTTATCCTTCTTGTTGCCACGATACTTTTATTAAAAAGTGTTTGGGGCGTTTACAAAAAGGATTCTATGGCTAGAATAAACATGAAAGAAGCCGAGATAACGTTGGCCAATTTAGAGAAAAAGAAGGTTGGTTTGGAAAAAGAAATAGCTAAATTAAATACAGAGAGGGGAATTGAAGAAGAGCTTAGAAGGAGGTTTCAAGTAGTTAAACCCGGGGAGCAGGTATTGGTAGTTGTAGATAAGGCCGAAGGAAATATTCCTGTTATTAAAGCAAAGGAGGGCCCTATGTCGTCTATGTGGAATAAGTTGGTGGGTCTAGTTTTGTTTTGGAAATAAAATATCGCGGGTATGGTTTAGTGGTAGAATGCGACCTTCCCAAGGTTGAGACGCGGTTTCGATTACCGCTACCCGCACAATAAAAACATGTCACAAACATTTCAAAAAAGAAAAGAAGATTTTACATGTGAGAAGTGTGGTAATTTTGTTATTGGTACAGGATATACAAATCACTGCCCAAAATGTCTTTGGGGAAAGCACGTTGATATTTTTCCTGGAGATAGGATAAATAAATGTCAGGGAATGATGAAGCCGATATCTATCATAAATGAAAAAGGAGAGTTCGTGTTAATTCATAAATGTGAAAAATGCGGGGTGGAAAAGAGAAACAGAACATCAACGAACGATGATTTATCTTGTATTTTACACTAGATTTTGAGCTGAAAGTGTGGTACTTTTTACACGTTACGCCTCCATAGCTCAACGGATAGAGCAATCCCGTCCTAAGGGAGAGATATGGGTTCAATTCCTGTTGGAGGCACAAAATAAACACTCCAAATGCGAAAGCGCTTGGGTGTTTTTTATTTTATGCCTCCAACAGGAATTGAAAGACGGAGTCGGGCCCCTTGCCGAAAGCAAGGGAGACGAGTCGGGGTAGCGCAAAATTTTTGAAGAAAATTTATGCGTGACCTATTCCTGTTGGATTTTTTATAGAAAATTATTTGTGGCCTATTCCTGTTGGAGGCACTAAGTTTTTTTAGTGGGGCGGCTCGGCCACGAGTTACTAAGTCTACTCATGTTGCTTCGCCTGCCTACGCAGGCGGGCAACATTGCGTGGACTAAGTACTCTCGGCCCCAGCTCGTTTGTTCCTCGCTCCACTCGGAACATGACTGCGCTTTTCGGGGCGGCTCGGTCACAAGTTACTAAGCTTTTTAAAAAATGAGGGCTCGGCCACGAGTTACTAAGTCTACTCATGTTGCTTCGCAACATTGCGTGGACTAAGTACTCTCGGCCCCAGCTCGTCTGTTCCTCGCTCTGCTCGGAACATGACTGCGCTTTTCGGGGCGGCTCGGTCACTAATCTAAATGAGGGCTCGGTCACGAATAAATTTGCTGACGCAAATTTTTCTCGACCCCAGCTCGCCATTTTTGCCTTTGCTTCGCAAAACAAAAATAAGGCTGCGCTTTTCGAGCCCGCACGAAAGCCAAGCAGTTGGCTTTCTCCCTCGGCACCAATAAAAAAGACGCACTATAAAGTGCGCTTTTTTCTGGTGCCGAGGGGCGGGCTCGAACCGCCGACCCCATCCTCTTCAGGGATATGCTCTACCAACTGAGCTACCTCGGCATAATTTCTGTGTAGTATAAATCTACCAGAAATTATATAAAAATCAATATTATTAGAGATTAAGCGTTTTTTTAACCTGATTCAGCATTTCAGGGGAGACATTGATATCTTTTATACCATTAGCACCGCCTTGAACCCCGGACATTATACTTTGATACGATTGTAATGCTGTATCTATATAGGGTTGTAGGTAGTAATAAGATCCAACCACCGAACCAATAATTAAGAAATAATAAACAAAATTAAAAAAACTATTCCATCTCTGAGAACTTCTCATTCCCCTAAGAATCTTATTATTTTCTTTTGTTAGTTCAAGTATTTCCTTTAGTTCTCCTTCCATTAGATTGATTTTATTTTGAGACTCTTGGTTTTGTCTTTTGCTATTTTAGGCAACTTGATTGTTAGTAGTCCGTGTTTTTCTATTGCTTCTGCGTTATCAGCATCAACTTCGGCTGGTAGCATCATTGTTCTCGTAAAAGAACCCCAATATAGCTCTCTGGCAAAGAAATCTTTTTCACTTATTTCATGTTGCATACTCCTGGAACCTTTTAACGTAATCATATCTCTCCCTATAGACACCTGTAAATCTTCAGGTTTTACTCCAGCCACCATGGTTCTGATAATAATATCTGTCGGGGTCTGGTACATGTCTATCGCAAGTTCCGCTTCGTCGTCTTGTTTTGTGGCAATTATTTTTTCTTCTTCCAAAAAATCTATAGATTCATCTATTTCTATTTTGTTTCTGGCGTCTGCACTACCTGTTAATCTCTCAAAAAAAGATGATTTCGTATTTTTCATAGATTTACCCGGTTAAATAAAATTGACTGATAATATTTTTTTAGATTATTTAAAATATTTATTGTTTATTTTAGTATAAATATTTTTTAATTCACTTTAGTCAATTTTAATTTTTTATATTTTAAAAAAATTATATTTAACCGGGTGAATTATTTTTTTAAACTTTTAACCTTCTCACACAAAACTAGCAACGCGATGGTCAACATCCAGAGAATGGAGAAAACTAAAAAGATATTTTCACCACTACCTTTAATTATAAAAATATTAAAGAGACTATGCAATACGGTGGCTGTGAGTAAACCCAAAATAACAGCTATTTTCCTGTGTGTTTTGTCTTTATAAAAATTCAATGCAATGAATGAACCGATTGTGGCAGAAGTAAGCAGATGAAGTAGTGTTGCGCCAATGAATCTCATGTTTGCTGTAATGAGTGATAATACAGAAAAAGTTGGTTTTACTAAAAAGAAGAAATTTTCAGCAGCCGCAAAACCGAGGGCAGCTGTTATGAGATAGATTATTGCATCGATTGGTTCATCAAAGTATTTAGTACGAAGTGCGATAAAATAAGCAGTAAGGTATTTTGCTATTTCCTCGGTAAACGGCCAGACGAATATTAGTAAATATTCGTAGTCTATATTTCCTGTGACCGCTTGTTGTGCTATATAGGTAGGGAACACAGAAAACATACCCGCAAGGAAGGTGGCAAGAATAATTCCACGTGGTTCAGGGCTTCTTTTATCTTCACGTAACCAAAACCATAACCAGAACAATGCCGGTAAAATACCCGCGAGCAGAGACCAAAAAACGTTGTCGGCTGTTATACTTCCGGCCATTCACTTACCATTATAAGATTTTTTGTCTTATTTCCAAAATGGTTATTCACAATCCCCCAAACTTCCTCGGTAACAAAAGGCATAAATGGGTGTATTAATTTAAGAGAAGTTTCCAAGATGGTTTTAATTACCCATCTTCTCTCTACTCCCATTTCATTGTTACCGTTTAATTTTTCTTTAGAATCTTCTATTATTTTGTCGGCAAAGACATGCCAGAAATATTGATATATTTCTTCTGCCGCAATATGAAGTCTATCATTCTCAATATTCGCGGTAGCTTGTTTAACTACTTCTTTAAGTTCATTTAAAAGCGCTTCGTTCTCGGGAGAATATTTTTTCGGTTGAGTGCCGAGATTATCATTGTTTACATTTGTGAGTATGAAACGAGTGACATTCCAGATCTTGTTTGCAAAGTGTTTTTGTCCTTTTATTTTGTCCTCGTAAATTCTTGTATCTGTACCCGGCCCTGCGCCAATAACGAGAGATATTCTCGCTGCGTCTGCTCCATATTTTTGTGCAATGTCTATGGGGTCAATGCCATTTCCGAGAGACTTACTCATTTTTCTCCCCTGAGAATCTCTAACTGTTCCATGAAGATAAACTTTTTTGAAAGGAATATCCCCTAAAATATAGCCAGTCATTAAAATCATCCTGGCTACCCAGAAGAAAAGTATTTCGTATCCTGTCTCGAGTATGTTCGTAGGATGATATATTTTTAGGTCTTCAGTCTTTTCTGGCCAACCAAGAACGCTAAAAGTCCAGAGTCCGGAAGAGAACCATGTGTCTAGCGTGTCTGGATCTTGTACCCAGCCTTCTCCTTCAGGCGCATTAATTCCGCAATATATTTCGTCTTCTTTATACCAGACAGGTATTCTGTGACCAAACCATATTTGTCTACTTATACACCAGTCACGTAAATTTTCTATCCAGTGAAAATATGTTTTTTTGAAGTGGTCCGGAACAATGTTTATTTGTCCGTTTTCAACCGTCTTCTTCATTATCTCTTTAAGTGTCGTATCAGAACCGGAAGGTATTCCATCAATTTTGGAATCAACCAGAGTGAATTCTTTGTTTACATTCAAAAACCACTGAAGTTTTGGTAATGGTTCTATTATTCCACCTGTTCTCTCTGCTGTGGAAATATTTTGAGAAACCTCCTCTTCTTTTTCCAAGAGTCCTTCTTTCTTAAGCCATTCAACTATTATTTCCCTAGCTTCGGTTGTTTTCTTGCCCTTTAGCTCCGGAGTATCAACCATCATCTTTGCATACTCATTTATGACCTGTGGGCGGGGGAGATTGTGTCTTTCGGCTATATCCCAGTCTGCAATACTGTGCGCAGGAGTTACCCCAAGTGCTCCAGTACCAAATTCTTTATCGACTGATTCATCTGCAACTATTTTTATATGAATGGGAACTCCGGCAAAATTTGCGTCAAATTCTTTTCCTACAAAATTTTTATATCTTGGATCATCGGGGTGTACCGCGACAGCTGTATCACCAACTTTTGTCTCGGGCCTGGTAGTGGATATGGAAATAGGGAAATCTTTTGAATATTTGAAAGTATAAAATTTTGCTTTTCTCTCTTCGTACACCACCTCATCATCAGAAACAGTAGTCTGTCCTTTTGGGTCCCAATTAACTATTCTGTGCCCTCTGTAAATCAAACCTTCGTCATACATTTTTTTGAAAGCGGTTTTAACGGCTAGATTTCTTTTTTCATCCAGAGTATAAGCTTCGCGACTCCAGTCAACAGAAACACCCATAGTTTTCATTTGATTGACTATGGTGTCGTGGCTGTCTTGTGCGAATTTTTTAACACGATTTAAAAATTCCTCTCGTCCAAGGTCATGTCTATTCTTACCTTCTTCTTTGTATATTATTTTTTCTACCTTTGATTGCGTTGCAATAGCTGCGTGGTCTGTACCCGGTACCCATAAGGTTCTCTTGCCTCTCATTCTATTGAATCTGACCATTATGTCTTCGATAGTGAGCATAAGAGCGTGTCCCATGTGTAGTGTTCCTGTGACGTTGGGTGGGGGGAGGACCATGGAGAAAACAGGAGCATCAGCTTTTGTGACACCATTTTTAATACACACATCAGGATTAAAAAGTCCGCTTTCTTCCCAGACTTTATATATTTTGGATTCGGTATTGTTTGGCTCGTACGGCTTTAAAAGTCGTTCGTCGATGTTTGGTTGATTGTTTTGATTTTGAGATTGCATGGGTTAAATAATATCAAAAATGACTCTACTTAAGAAGCAGGTTACCCTCCGCTTTTATTTTTTTAATAGCTGATAGGCTGAAGACAGGCTTTTTCTTGATGGACCTGAAGTATCCTGCGACCCCTATCATTCCCGCATTATCTGCAGACAGTGAGATTTCTGGTATCAATAATTCTGTTTCTGGAAAATATTTCTGTACTATTTCTGTTGTGGAAATTCTCAGTTTCTTATTGGCAGAAACACCACCTCCTAAAATAAGAGACTTAGCTTTAAATTTAATTAAAGCTTTTTTTGTTTTTGAGACGAGGGTATCAACGACAGCTTGTTCAAACTCATAAGCAATCTCTTTTTTTAATTCTTCTGTAAGTTGACCGAGCTCCTTTGCTTTATATAGAACAGCCGTTTTAAGTCCGGAAAAAGAGAAATCAAAATCATCAGAATTTATCATCGGGCGAGGGAATTTTATTCCCGTTCCATTTTTGGGGTCAAAAGATTCCGCGAGTTTAGATATCTGTGGACCTCCCGGATAGGTAAGCCCAATTATTCTTGCAACCTTATCAAATGCTTCTCCCGATGCGTCGTCTCTAGTACTGCCTATAATTTTATATTTTAGCCAATCTTTCATTAAGACAAGTTCGGTGTGTCCGCCACTTACAAGTAATGCTATGGCAGGGAACTTTATAACTTTATAACTTTTAACTTTTGACTTGCTTTCGAGTAAGCTCGAAAGTGCATGTCCCTCCATATGATTTACAGGAATGATCGGTTTTTTCCAACAGATAGAAAGTGCTTTAGCCAAACTTACGCCAACCCAAAGTGCAGGTTCGAGGCCTGGGCCATATGTTACGGCAATAGCATCTATTTTGGGTGTTTTTATTTTAGGTAAAAGTATTTCAAGATTTTCTAGTAGTTCAGGTTCTCTCTCTAGTATGGTTTTTAATTCCTCTGGTATGGGCGCCTTGCTTTTTGTCTCTTTCAAAAGACCCGCTTTTTGCAAAGAAGTCTCAAGCAGGGGGGTTAGATTTATAGAATGTTCTCTTTTTGCGAGAGAGGGGACAACTCCTTGCCATTTCGCATGAAGTTCTATTTGGGAGTGGGTAAGACTTGATAGTACTTTGAAAGAAGGCTTCTTAAAGCCTCCCTTGGCCTCTATTATAGCTATGGCGGTGTCGTCACAGCTTGTTTCGATAGATAGTATTATCATTTTACCCTCCTAAATTTTTACCCCCTTAAAATAATGGAATAAAGTAAACACCATATTATATTAAATGTTTATATTTTTCCACTATAATTAGTATTTAATAAAAATTTTGGCGGGTACAATAAGGCTGTTGGTGGCAATGAAAAACCCACCATATTGGTGGGTTAATAACGATCACAATTCTTCTTTTGTTTTTTCTAGTTTCTTCTTTAATTCTTCCAATTCTTCAAACTCGTTTGTTACATAAATTACTCCCGGGCGGAGGATTATCTTGTATAAGGCTATTAAAGCCAAATAAAGAGAAGCAGATATTCTCAATAGTTTTTTTTCAATCACTGTTTTAGGTTTATCTTTTTCTAACTCATCCAAAAAATCTTTAACCTCGGAAATGAGTTTTGCGAGATCGGTATTTCCTGACATATTTTACCTCCTTTTTGGGTTGCGTAGTTTTATTATTTTAATTCAAACATATAAGCGACTCTAGGTTTTCTGGCCTGTTCGCAGCCACCCTCAATGATTCGCCATATTTCTTTTGCTTCCGATCTTGCCCGTTTTTCATTCCTAGCCTTGAGTTTACGTTCTCGAAGTACCGTGTTGCTCCATCCCGGAGTGCCGTCTTCGTTGCATGGGTTCTCGAGCCATATCAGATACCAACCCTTTTTTATCATTAAATATCCCTCCCTTTTGTAAATGAACTTTTTCAAGGTAAAACTAACATTTAAAGGCGGGGTTGTAAAGGGTAAAAGAAAACCCACCGAAGTGGGTTTGTTTGGGGATTAAACTGTTTTTTGTATCAACTCTTCACAAACATCTTCCAGGCTGGAATGTATTGTAATTTCGGGACAGTCTTGCTCTATTCTTTTTTTCAGATATCTTTCTCCGGAAAATCCGGATTCAATACCAATAAAAAGTTTTATACCTTTATTGAAGGTGTACTTTGTTATCCATTCAGCAAGTTCAAATCTGGTTGTTTGAGCGTAAGCTCTATGACAGAAGTGCTCTTTTTCTTTCGCCAACCAGAATAGAATACCTCCCGATTCTGAAGCTAGAGAAAGATGGTAGCTCTCCCAGTCAACTTGAATATCGTAATCAAATTTTTTGTTTGAGTAATCTCCTCTTGGTGTTGCAATATTAAGGGAAGGGGATTTCTTTTGAATAATCTCTATTGCTGTTTTTTGCCAATCTTCCGCTCCCTGTATTGGACCAGCCAAGAAAACTAGTTGATTATGTATTTCCTTAAAATCAGGCACAACTACGAGCATATTAGAACTCCTTTGCAGATTTTAGACCAGCCAGAGCTAAAACAATTTGCTCGTATCTTTCAAATCTCGGTAAAGCTTTTATCATATTGTCCTCAATATCCTTCTTTAGTGCGTCCGGAATTGTTGGGATTGTTTTGATCCTTTCAATTATTTCCCTTGCTCTTTCTTTTATTGCAACCGGCTCTCCAATGCGTACGCTCATGTCGCAATAAGTTAAAATGATACCTTCGATTCCCACTGGAAAATATTGGCGAACGTTTCCTTCTTTTTCTCCGAATTGTTCTGCTAGTTGACCGTGCATAGCCTTCTTTGCTATTTCAGGATCTAAACCCTCTTTCTTCAGAAGTTCGATTGTGTGAATCTCGTGTTTTTCCGGAGATATAAAATATCCGATATCGTGGCAATATCCAAGAAACTCGCACAAATCGACATTAATATTGAGTTCAGGATTATTTTGTGCAATTCTCTTTGCTACCTTCGAAGATAGATCTCCAACAGATATACTGTGTTCAAGCCTTGTTGCTAATTTTGGATTATTTCCGAGATATTTTGTCGCTAAAAGTTTTCCGGTTTGGGTGTTTGTTTCCATATCTTTCCCTCCTTTTTGTTTTCAAAAATCTATTTTGTTTCAGTGATAAGATACCATGAGGTAGGGGTGGGCGTAAAGGGTGGGGGAGAGGCTCTTTAACCACTTGGAAGCGAAGCTTCCAAGTGGTGGCGATTGGTCTCAGGACTCGGTTACGAGTTACAAAACAAAAGAATGGAAGGACTCGGTCACCAAGGTGTAGGCGACACAGGACTCTTTCGCTACGCGAACAGTATAGGTTTCCGATATTTTAGAAATGAATATTTCTAAAATATAACGGAGAACCTTTTCGAGTCCTGGACGTAAGCAAAGCAGTTTGCTTACTCATGCGCAAAAAATCGCCCGAAGGCGATTTTTTCTGTGCGCATGCCAGGACTCGAACCTGGGGCCTCAACAATGTCAATGTTGCGCTCTAGCCACCTGAGCTACACGCGCTTGATACCCGACTAGACTTAGACATTTAACTATTTTTTTAGTTTTTTCGCAAGTCTATTTTTTCGCTTTCTTTGTTAGCTTTTTCTCCCTCGTATACCACATAGTCTACAGAGTTGAGTATTGCGCTGTCTATATCTTCTATTCTTCTCATATAGGAGTGCCCACTTTTATTTACCGAGGTCGTTATAAATGGAACATTTGCCTTGGAAATTATTTTTGTGAACCAATGTTTCGGTATTCGGACACCTAGGGAGTCGTCTGTGGGATTAACCTCGTCGCTGACACAGGAAAGTTCTTTTTTGTCTAAAAACAAAGTTATATTTCCAGGTAGCTTTCCTATCCATTGTTTTATTTTATTATCAATAAGAAAATTATCTTTTATCCACTTCTTGCTCGGTGCAATTACCGAGAATGGTTTTGTTTCTCTTTCTTTGATTTCTCTTATTTTATTTACTGCAGTATCTTTTTTGGCATTAGCACCTATCCCATATATGGTATCTGTGGGGTAGATGAAGACCTTGCCGGAGATTATTTCCCGGATTATTTTAGCCTCATTATTTTTTATGTACAGTTTATTTATTATTTTCATCCGTGTTTAAAAAATAACACACACAAGGCCATCTCGCAATGTTTAGATACAAGATATTTTTTGTGTTAGAATAGATAGAATTAAATATAGATATGAAAGTTCTAATAGTAGAAGATGATTCTTTGCTTGTGGAAATGGTTCGTGCAAAGTTAAAAAAAGACGGTTACGATGTTTTTTCGGCTTGTAATGGCGAAGAAGGTCTTTCTCGTGTTGAAGAGTGTGTTCCTGAGATTGTTTTGCTGGATATAAATATGCCAATAATGAATGGTTTTGAATTTTTGAAAATAATAAAGAATAGCGACAGATTTAAAGATATCCCCGTAATTATGTTTTCAAGTCTCGGAGAAGAAGAGGATAATATAGAGAAGGGTCGGGCACTTGGTGCGAGTGGTTTTTTGATAAAGTCGCAATTGTCTCTTAATGATATTCATATTAAAATAAAGGAAGTATTAAATTCTAGATAATAATAAAAATAAAATGGGAGAAAGTATTTATGGAGTAGACAAGCAAGGTGATTATGGGCCCAAGGATGTTTTAAGGGCCATAGAGAATTGTTTTGTTGATGCCCACAAAGATGTTATAGATTCTTTTTTGTCCGAAGGATCAGGGGGTCTGAGCGAAGAAGAAAAGGATAAGATGAGGAAATTAGATGTTCACTATCTTGTTAAGGGTATCATAGAAAAAGATGGAGGCGATTATGAAAATCCCACAAAAAAGAATCTTCAGTATTTAATAGATCAGCTAAAAAATTTTTCTAAAAATTTTAGAAATCCTGAAATTGTAGAGAAACATTATTTTGCAATAAAAGGTCTTATTGATATTCTGAAATAAGATAATATTTAAAAAAACACCGCGCGAGGCGGTGTTTTTTAATAGTTAGAAAATTAAAGCAGAGCAACAGAATATACGGAAAGGGCAAAAGCTATCGTGAAAAACATTGCTCCCCAGAAGCACTTTGACCAGAAAATGCTACCGCCTTCGGGGTTGCAGGTTGAGCATTTATTTTTAATTTCAAGATAGACATTATACCAGGCAAACAATACCCCAGAGAGCAAGACACCTGTTAAAATATATAAAACAGTACTCAGTTCCATTTTTATTTGAATTAAATGATAAACGACTTATCGATATTATAACAGAAATTTTGGGGAGAATTTACTGTGTATGTTTATTTAATGTTTCCAATATTGTTGAATATATTATCAATGTCGTTTTTATTCCAGCCACCACCCGACATTAATTCCTGTTCAATTTGTTCTTTAGAAAATCTCTCTGATTGTCTTTTTAAAATAAAATCGTTCAATTCGTTATTTGGACCAGGTAGAATAGTTTTATATTTATTTATTCTAAAATAAATAAATCTTAAAATTATTAAGAATATTAAAATAAAGCTACCATCAAGCAGGAAAAGTCGTAATGGTACAACCTTAGTACCATAACCAGTAAACATTGGAGGAAGTGCTATGGCGCTGAAAATAATTGTATAAGATGGCAACACGAATAACATTAAGGCCGATGACATAGCAACGGTAAATACCCACATTCTTATTTTATCATTTGCGATTATGGATAGGGTTTCCTTCTTCAGTATAATCTCAAGGAATGTAACATGTTTTTGGGTTAGGTCTATTTTTTCGGGGTTTCTGTGTGATATTTTTTTATATACGTAAAGAGAAATAAAAAAATCTAGCAAAATAACCACCTGAATTAAAAGTGCATTATATAACTCATCTGAACCAGGACCAATTAATGGAAAACCTACCGAGCCCAAGACTAATACCACAGAAGGAATAAATATTATTGTACAGAGAACAAAAATACTTAAAAATCCTAAAAAGTTTAATATTTTTTGCATCTTTAAATTTTAACATCATTTGTTTTGTAAACAAAATAAAATCACCGAATGCCTTCGCACCCGGTTTATTTATTTTATGACCCTACAGAGTTCGGTCACAGCTCTCGCTCCGCTCGGTCGCGACCCCGACTCGCATCCTCGTTCCACTCGGATATGCTCCGTCTTTCGATTCTCTGGCGTAAGCAAAGAAGTTTGCTTACTTATGGTCAAAAATACGCTTCGCTTAATTTTTGACCCTACAGAGAATCGAACTCTGATTACCGCCTTGAAAAGGCGATGTCCTAACCGTTAGACGATAGGGCCAATAAACTCTAAATTTTCAATAAATCTTCGAACTCTGATCCTCCTTACAGGAGCGGTACACCTGTTCTGTTTTCTGCTTCGCGAATCTCGCATAAAACTATCACAGGTCTTGCGAAAGCTCCAATCCTTCGCTTTCTCACCTCTCAAAGGCGATGTCCTAACCGTTACCCGCCCGACCAGAACGACTGGTCGTTCGGGCGGGGACGATAGGGCCTTGTTAAATTAAAATTATCAAAACTTTAACAATTGGTATGATAAACTATTTTTGACTTTAAGTCCATAGCTGTTAGAATGCTAAATAATTGAATAAATATAGGGAGGGGTCGCATAGTGGTCTAGTGCGCTGCATTCGAAACGCAGTAGGCTCGCAAGAGTCTCGAGAGTTCAAATCTCTCCCCCTCCGTAGAAACAAATAAAAATGGAAAAGTTAAATAACCCCAAAATAGAAAATATTGAAGGTTTAAAAAAACACAAGGTTTTGAAGGTGTCTGAAATGGCTTTGTCTTTAGACGGAGAGTATTTGGGGGAGATAGGAAACCCAAGCTATAGAGAAAAGTCTGATATGTTTGAATATGATTCTGATATAGGATTGTTGATAAAAGGAACAAAGAATGAGGCTTTTGTTGATAAAAATGATTTAGTTAAAGTTCCTCATGATTTGGGACAAGTTACGGTAGATAGACTTTTGTCGGGTAAGGATGGGATATATTCCGGAATAGAATTTCATTCGAAAATAGGGGAGATATACAGAAATATAAAAGACAAGATAGATAAGATATCGTTTCTGGCGGAAATTATGGATATAGAATTTGATCAGTACGATGTTGATTTTGCTATAAAAAAAGTAGCGAAGGAGAACAATGAATTCACGCCGGAAGATTTAATCGAAAAGGTAGTAGAAGTATTAAAAGAAAAATCTAATAACTCAGAAAAAGTTTCAGAGGCTCTTGATAAATTAAAGAATTCCGGAGTTTTAGATAGCGAATTGGCTAAAAATCGAGACGGTATAATAAATTATTTTTATTTATATTTAAATATAAAGGGAATCGACGCTTCAAATAGCGAGGAAATTTTAAAAAATGGTTTTGAAAAATTCCGTTTTCTGGACCAGCTTATAAGCGAATACAAATCACGCCCTGATGGTAGATTCGGCGATGCACTCCTCGTCGCTTGTTCAGAACAAGAAAAAGAGTGGAAAAAAATTAGCTAAAATATTATGAAATCTCAAAAAATTAAACTTACAGAAGGAATTGATAGAGATTTTTTTAATTTACTTTTTAATCTTTATTACCCGATGTTATCAAAAGGTCATTTAAAAGACCGTTTTCAGTACACTATTAAAAGTGACAAACGTCTTTTTCCTATTGGTTTTATTTCTGTAACAAAGAAAGGAAACTCTTTTATGCAGTTTGCTCTAATTCCAGAAGTTCGTGGGCAAGGTATTGCCATAGAAGCACTAAAACAAATATTAAAATACACAAAAACAGACAAGCTTGGTTGGAGTTGTAATAAGGCGAATTATCCTTCTTTAAAATTCCTCAGTAATCTTGAAGGTGGTATTTTTGAAGGTTACGGCAAGGTGAGTGGTAAAAATTATGAGGGCTTTTGTCGACCTGGAAAAAAAATAACTAATAAAAAGATGAGCAAGGCATTAATGGAAGCTTTGCCAAAATGTAAGGAAAAATATTCTGAGTGGCTTAAAAAAGATTATCTTATAAGAAAAAAGGAGTTAAAAGACCTAAATACTTATTTATCAAGTTTTAATAAAAAATAAGGTTTCTTACAATCAACCTATCAAAAAAGGTTAACCTATGATAACCTAATAGTGATTTTGTACTTTTAAAAAACAACAACATGGTAAAAAATAGCTTCTGATTTTTTTCAGAAAAAAGGAGGGTATTCTTATGAAAAGTAAGGTATTGGCGATTTTGGTCTTTTTACTATTCATCTCTCTAATAACACCTGTTTTTGCCGGGGGACAAAGGGGGTATAGGGTAGTGGTGGATCAGAATAAAACGATTACAGAACTTATAAAAGAAGCAAAATTTGACGAAACAACATTACCTAACGACGACATAGATGGATGTTTCCAAAATGACGAATTTCCGGTCAGTACCAAAGAAGTGACAATCAAATTTATTCTTTTTGGAGAGATTGGTTCAAAAGAAGTTTTGGAAAGAATAAAAAAGATGGGCTATCGTCCCGCAACCCCCAAAGAAATACTAACGTTTGCTATTAAGTATCCGAACAAACAGAGATTCTATCCGATCGCGATAGCAAACCCTAATTGGAAAGGGTGTCGCTGTCCGCATTATATGTTCATATTGTCGGGTGATCTTAAAACAAGAATACTCAATATGAAAATGTTTGGATATAGCGAATACCCGGATGATTATAGGTGGGCGGTTGTTCCCTTGAAATAAGCTTATATTTAAGAATTTAGGGCTAATAATATTTTTGCCAAAACACGGAGCAAATTTAATAAGTTTGCTCCTTTTTATATTTATAAAAAATCCCGCTCAATTAGCAGGATTTTTTTATTAAAATTTGATATCCAGATTATTTTTTTCTTCTCAAGAAGGCCGGAACAGATGACCACTTATCATCTTCTGATTCTACTTCCTCTTCTTCTTTTTCTTCAACTTCTTCCACTTCAATTTTTTCTTCCTTCTTTTGTGTGTGTTTGGTCTCTTCGGGCTGTTTTACGGTCTCTTCTTTTTCCTCTTCTTTTTCAAATATGGGGGCTGATTTATACTCGGACACAACCTCTCTTCTCGGAGTTGGTCTTTTATCATCAGGGAAACCTGTAGCAATAACAGTTACCTTTATCTCATCTTTATTAAGTTTGTTATCTTTAATCGTACCAAATATAACTTTAGCATCTGGGTCTATTGATTCGGTAATTATTTTGGCGGCTTCTTGTATTTCAAACATTGTTAAGTCTTCTCCTCCTGCTATGGCAAAAAGAACACCCCTTGCACCGGAAATAGAAATATCCAAAAGAGGGGAGTTTATAGCAGCTTTTGCGGCCACCTCCGCCCTATTCTCTCCTGTGGCTGAACCTATACCCATAAGAGCAGATCCGGCATTTTGCATAACTGCTTTAATATCGGCAAAATCGACGTTTATGATACCTGGAGTGGTAATAAGGTCTGATATACCTTCTACTGCCTGTCTCAGTATCTCATCACACATAGCGAACGCCGAGGTGCATGTTGTGGTTTTATCAATAATGCTAAGAAGTCTGTCGTTTGGGATAACGATGAGGGCATCAACTTCATCTCTGAGTCGATCCAACCCTTCGTTTGCGAGTTTCATTCTCTGGGAACCTTCAAAGAAGAAAGGTTTTGTTACAACAGCCACAGTAAGCGAACCTTGCTCTTTTGCAGTTTTTGCTATTACAGGAGCGGCACCTGTACCAGTTCCTCCACCCATACCTCCGGCGATGAATACCATCTCAGCTCCTTTTGTTATACCCTGAACCTCCTCGATAGTTTCTTCTGCGGCCCTCTTTCCAATCTCAGGATTCATTCCTGTTCCCAGTCCTCTTGTTAAGTTTTTTCCTATATGAACCTTTTTATTTGCTAGAGATTTGTGCAAGTCTTGAGCATCGGTATTCATCGCAATGAATTCAACCCCGTCAATCTTTGAATTAACCATATGGTTAATGGCGTTTCCTCCAGAACCCCCAACTCCAATTACTTTAATTCTCGCGAATGACTCAATCTCAGGATTTATCTTAGGCATAAAATTAGTATAAGTTATTAATTTAATATGATAATGCCCCAAACGCTTTTGTTAAAATAAACAGAAAATAATGTAACAAACTTCAGCTTATAGCTGAAATTGTGTCACTAAGCGAGTGCTTAAAAGTGACGGGGTAAACTTTATACTATCAGAACGAGAAATTAAGGCAAGAATTGTTGAAGCCAAGATTTGAGGCTGTTTTTTGTTTGTTTTACAAAACGACTTCCGAGAGATTCTTCAATTTCTGTGTCATTAAAAATAGTACATAGCCCATAAGACACCGCCCAGGACGAGTCTATGACTTTTTTGTTAACTATTCCGTCGTTGGGTGCTCCCGGAGCATAAGAGATCATTGGAACAACTAAAGAAGATGCTTTAGCAGAGAGTCCCAAATATTCTTTTGCGAAATGGTCTATCGTTTCAAGATTAGCACCTCCTCCTATTATTATTGCTCCAGCCGGAAGTAAGCCATTCTTGCCTAGTTTTTTTAAGTGGTTTTGTACTAGTTCAAAGATATCGGAAAGTCTAGCATTTATTATCTCATCAAGTTTCTTTTTTGTTGTTCCTATGTCTCTTCTTTGTACTTTTAGTATTTCCGCTTCTTCAATCGGGATTTTAAAACCCAGAGCAATATCGTTTGTGATATCTGTTGATCCGATAGAAAATACCTCAAGAGATATTGGTATACCGTCTTCAAAGACCGCAATAGATACTGTCTCTGCTCCAATGTCTACAAGTACACAACCGGCGGTTTTTTGTATTTTTGTTAGTGTTACAAAACTGGCAGCAATAGGGGATGCGACAATATCCTCAAGGATGATTCCCGCGTTTTCTACGGAGGTTACAAGTGACCGAAGGTGCTGTTCAAGGCAGGTTATAAATAGAGTTTTAACCTCAAGGGTGGAACCCTTCATCCCGAGTGGCCTACCAAGAGTTTTTTTGCCATCTATTTTGTAATTTATTGGAAATGTTTGCAGGACATGTCTGTTAACGGTTCTTCTGAGATTTGTTTCGCTTACTTCAGATGCTTTTTTAATATCATCTGCACGTATCTCCTTATCTTCGTGCTCAATATCTACGGAGCCATTCGCCATAGAAGACTCAAGACTTATTCCACCAATACCGGCATACGCATATTCTATTTTTACTTTAGCGACTTTTTCAGCTTCCGCCACAGCTTCTTTGATAGATTTGGTGGCTTCTTCAATGTTTGTTATATAACCATGTCTGACTCCTCTTGAGCCCTTGTTTATCATAGCTAAAATCCTTGGAAGTTCTTCTCCCTTAATATGTTCAGAAACAGTAATTCTAACAGATGATGTTCCGACGTCGATGCCGGTGGTGATTATTTTTTTCACGCTCCGGTTATTTGATAATTAATAAAAGAGAGGGCTTTATAAAGAGAATCTTTTTTTTAAAAATTTTCTTCTTATTTTTTCCTCTTCTCTCTCCATTTTACTACCATGATCAAAACCTTTCAAATGAGTTATCCCATGTATGAATAAATACTTGATATATTCATCGAGCGGTTTTTCTACTATCTTAATTTCTTTTTTTGCTACGGCAGGACAAATGAAAATTTCTCCTTCATTTTTAGATAATGGAAAAGATAGAATATTTGTCGGTTTATCCTTTTGTCTGAATTTTAAATTAAGATCATGTATTTTCTTTTTTCCAACAAACACAAGACTTAATTCAAAATTTTTCCCCAAAGCAAAATCGGCTATTTTTTCATAGCCGATTTTTGATATCTTTATTTTGGTTTTAAAATCTCTTACGAGGAGCATCTTTTAATTTGCCAAGCTTCTTCAGCTTCTCTGTTTTTTGTCTATTATCCAATCTTTTTAGAGCTGCTACTTTTCTTTTATATTCGGAAAGTTTTCTCTGGTTATATCGAAGACTTTTGGCTTTTCTAATAACACCAGATTCCTGCACTCTCTTACTGAACCTTCTAATGAGGCCAGTTGGGCTTTCGCTACCACTTTTTGTTACTTGGATTAGAATCATATAAAAATTAGACTAACATAAATCCTTTTTTGCTTCAAGTCCCTATTTAAGTTTCTTTATATAATCTCCAAGTTTTTCGACTTTTATCTCCTCTTGTGATCTGTTGTCCATGTTTCTAACAATAACTGTTCCGTCCATAACTTCTCTCTGTCCAAGAATTATGGCATAAGGAATTTTCATTTTTTCGGCTATAGCAAGTTGCGCAGAGAGGCTGTCTTTTGATAAGGAATGCATTACTCCTATTTTGGCCTTTCTTAATACCTCTATAATAGATAAACTTTTTAATTTGGCGCTAAATCCAAGTTGTATGAAGTAGAACTTCGGTTTTTTAATAATTCTGGGCATTGTAGATTCAAATCCTTTTGACATCGTAACCCTGTCTACACCGATTGCTAGACCAACAGCAGGAACATCTTTTTTATTTCCGAGCGATTTTGCCAAATAATCATACCTACCACCTCCGCAAACAGTTAGCCCGATTTCTTTTACTTCCCCTTCCTCTGTATTTTCCTCCATTGTTTTTTTCTCCTCATCTTTTCTCGCTTCCGGTTTAGATATTATTTCAAAAACAGTTCTCGTATAATAGTCGAGACCACGAACAAGATTGTTGTTGATTGTGTATTCAATCCCCAAGATTTCAAGATACTCTAAAACCTCTTTGAAGTGTTGTTTACATGGGTCACAAAGATAACTAACGGCTTGGGGTACCTTTTCTTTTGTTGCCTGACATTTTGGATCTTTACAATCTAAGAGGCGAAGGGGGTTGGTTTTTATTCTTTGTTTACAGTCTTTACAAACCTCATTGATGTGTTTCTTATAATAAGAAACAAGGTCTCTTTTGTATGCACCCCTACAGGATTTGTCGCCTATGCTATTTATCTGTACCGAAAGATTTTTTAACCCAGCTTCTTCCAGAGCTGTCATTGCGGTTTTAATTATTATGGCATCAGCAATACTCTTTTCTGTTCCAAGTATTTCAAGACCAAATTGTCTCATTTCTCGTAAGCGCCCTCTTTGTGGTTTTTCGTGTCTAAACATCGGGCCATAGTAATAAAGCATTACCGGTTGAGGCATACTTTGCATACCATGTTCAATATAAGCTCGCATTACAGGCGCTGTGCCCTCTGGTCTCAATGTCAAAGAATCTCCCCCTTTAGTTTTTAAAGAAAACATTTCTTTTTCTACAATATCAGTACCTTCTCCTACACCTGAAGTAAAAAGGTCTGTGTCTTCAAGTATCGGTGTTTCTATTGGTTTAAAACCATAATATTCTGCTATCTCGGCAGACTTTTCAAAGAAACCCAAATAGTTGTAAAAATCTTCTCCCATAAGGTCTCTCATTCCTTTTGGTGCTTGCGGAGCAACTTTCTTTATGGTTGATTTTTTCTTTTCCATTTTTTATTTATTTACCCTCCTAAATTTTTTTAATAATTTCGATATATCTAAATAAATTGATCTATCGTAATTGTTTATATTTTGACTAAAAATATTTTTTGAAAAATTTTGGTGGGCGAACTTCTAATTTTTTATTAATTTTTTTTAAAATTATTCTGTAACTTTTTCAGGATACAGGGAGACTTTATTAAAGGGGAGTAGCCTTACAAAAACATGCCCGGTAATAAGTTTTTTATCTAAAGGACCCCAGTCGCGCGAGTCAGAACTTGCAGCACGATTGTCTCCCATTACAAAATATTGTTCACCAGAAAGCTTCATCTCGATACTCCTCTCTTGAAAGTCTTGATTTTTAACGTATATTTCGTTTAATTTTAAACCAGTTGGATTGTCTTTGTTTTTTATTGTAACCTCATTATTTTTTATAATTATGGTTTCCCCAGGAAGTCCGATGATTCTTTTTATAAAATACTTAGAGGGGTTGTTTGGGTATCTAAAAACGATAACCTCGTTTCTTTGTGGGTTGTTGAAATAATATGAAAGCTCGTCAATGATTAGGTATTGACCGTCTGCAAAGGTGGGGTCCATAGAACCACCGCTTACTAAAAATGGTTGAGCAATAAAGAATCTTACAGGTAGAACGATTATTAAAGAAAGAATTGTAAAACGGACAATTTCTTTTATAAAATCCCACCAAGACTCTTGCTTCTCAACACATACGATTGGAGGCGTAACTTCAGGGGTAGAGCAAGGCTCATTACAGGACACAACCTCCTTTTCAGCGTTATTTTCCAATATCATTTTGCAATTATACTACAAAATCAAAGCATTTGCAACATAAAAGAATAAAGCCCGCCCGACCGAATGATTTCGGTCATTCGGGCGGGAAGCAAGAATTAGGAATCGACGCTTTTGCGTCGTTGCGAGACGAGACCTTGTCGAGACATGGCAATCTGTGAGGATAATCTAAAATTAAATCTGGATTACCACGGGCTTCGCCCTCGTAATGACGTGATGATGGGGTAATGTTGACATATTTGAATTAATCTTGTAATATCAATCGAAGTTATTTGTTTTTTGAAAATTGCCGTGGCGAAAGCACGTTGCTTAGCCCTACAGCAAGGGTGTTCTGTAAAAACGGTCATATCTGCAAATAGCAGAAAAGGAGGAAATTATGACTGAATCACAGATTCCCAAATTACTCGCGGTTCTCGTAGAACATCAGAAGCAATTCGGGGGACTTTCCGCAGAAGAAGCCCAGTGGATTATTAAGAATCCAAAGGAAGCTATCGGTCTTTTGACGGAGGTTGTAAAAAAAAGATTTCATCATGCTAGGTATTTTTTTCCGATTATTTTTACTTACGAAACCGACAAGCGTCGCGACATGAATAAGATACTTACGAATCTTGGCCGCAAGATCTGTGATCGGGCTATCGATATCATGAAGCAAAAAGACTACAAAGAATCAATCAAAACTAAGACAGAAAAGGTTGAGATCTGTGCGGCCACTATTTATGATCTTACTGGAAAAAATGTTGCCACAACAAAAGAAATTTATGCCGCGATCTTGGCAAAAGATCACACTCTTTGTAAGCCAGAGGATGGTCCTTATATTTGTGAAGTCTATAGTGGCGATAACACGGTATTTTTAGCCATGAAGCCCATTCACGATTCCAGTGGCGAACCACTTGGTTTCTTTGTGTGTCGTCATCACGATATTATTTGCCTTTCTGCGGATCATCTTGACCCTGAGGGCCAGTGGGATGGTTATCATTATATTGTTTTTCGCCGTTAAGTATGAATAAACTTTTAAAATATCCTAAGTAGTAATATCTGCCCCGTTCCTTTTTGGAATCGGGGCTTTTTTATTTCTCTAAATAATTGTAAACTTATTCTTAATTCCCGCCCGAACAATAGAAATCGTTCATTCGGGCAGGTATTATTCATTATTCTTAATTCATTTTTTATTTATGTCATATATTATCGTCGGTTTAGGTAACCCGGGGGAGGAATACGAAGATACAAGACACAATATGGGACGCATCGTTCTTGAGAATATGAGGAAGATATTTTCTAAGGATGCGGATTTTTCAGATTGGGAGTTTGATAAAAAACTCCGCGCACTTTTCAGCGAAGGAAAAGTTGCTAAGCAAAAAATAATGTTGATTGAACCGGACAACTATATGAATAATTCCGGAGGAAGCGTGAAGCCTCTCATTACAAGCAAGAAAAAAGCCGAGGAGCTTATTGTAATTCACGACGATCTCGACCTGCCCATCGGTAAATATAAAATAACTTTCAATCGTGGTTCCGGGGGTCACAAGGGGGTGGAATCAATAATCAAAAATATTAAGACAGAGGGGTTTGTCAGATTCCGAATGGGGATCAGCCCAGTAACTCCTAGCGGTAAATTAAAAAAGCCGAGTGGGGAAGAGGCTGTTACAAAAATGATAATGGGTAAGTTCAAGGAGTCTGAAATGGCAGAGATAAAGAAGATGTCCAAGAGACTTGCCGAAGCCACAGAGATGATGATTGCTGAGGGGCGCGACAAAGCAATGAGTTTGTTTAGTTGCTAAACTCTGACATTAAATGGGATAAAATAAAAAACACCCCACGAATGAGGTGTTTTTTATTTTATTTAAATTATAGACTTGCTGGTACTTCAGCTGATGTTGTAGCTGTTGTTTCAACTGTAGTTGTAGCAACAACATTCTCAGCAACCGGAGTTTCAACAGCAGGAGTAGCTGTCTTTGTCATCATAAGGTAACCACCATAGATAGCCAAGGCAACAATAACTGTCCAAACTAATTTAGAGTTCATTTTTTGTATTTAAATTTAAAAATTCTTTCCTCGACCTTTGTCTTGAGACATCGATATTAGCACCTTTCTTTAAAAAAGCAATCCCATTCTAGTGATTTTATGAAATATGCCCTTACTTTATAATCCCGGGCAATTTGTTGCTTTTGTATAACCGGCCGATTCGGCTTCTTCTCTGGATGTAAATTCCACTATATTTTTGGGGCTTATTTTCTTAACTCCCTCACACCAAGGGGAGTAGTAGCGAGTACCGTTCTTAGAGGCAACATAAATTTCGGTGGAAGTGCTTGTGTTTATATTAGAAAGGCCTATTTCTTTACCTATTTTGGGCATTTCTATTGTTATTGGGGTCTTTTTATCAGCTATTTTTGATAATCTACCTAGCCCAAATCCTATTAATAAACAGAGGGTTATAATAAGCACAATAAATATCTCTTCCTTGTAGCCCTTGATTTTTTCTTTAATATCATTTAATATCGTCATATCATTGTTTGGAAATAATATACTATATATATTTTTCAAGCAATTCTTAATTCATTATTCTTTATTCTTAATTAATAAGTTATGGCACATACAAAAGCTGGTGGAACCGCGAAAAACCTGAGAGACTCACAACCAAAGTATTTGGGAACAAAGCTTTATGGTGGAGAGACTGCCAAGGCCGGTTCAATAATCATAAGACAAAGAGGAACAGTTATCTTGCCTGGAGCGAATGTTAAGCTCGGTAAGGACCACACAATTTTTGCTCTTAAGGCAGGAAAAGTTAAATTCGGCAAAAAGAGAAAAGTTCATTTTGACGGAACTACTAAGAACAAGGTTACTGTCTCCGTAGAGTAAATACTAAAATAAAAAAACAGCATCCACTCGGATGCTGTTTTTGTTTATCTTTGAAATAAATTTTTTAAAACATGCGGTCAATAGAAAGGGTAGTGATATTTTGTCTATAAAATATTATTTTACATACCATCTACGCCATGGCGTAGATGAGGGAAAGGTGTATAATACAAAACAAATGTCCCAACAAAGAAAAATCTATTATAAAGGCGTTAAGGTTAATTCGTTTGGTGTGCCCTTTTTAAATCCAAATGATGAAATAAAAGATAAAAAACATTTTCAGAATAAAGCCCATTATCATGCTTCTTTTATATCTTCGTTTAAATATGATTCCCCAAAGAACTTAATCGTTATGTACGATATTCCACATGAGAAGAAAAGGGAGCGTGATTGGTTTCGTCGGCATTTAAAGAAATTTGATTATATAATGATTCAAAAAAGTGTTTGGGTTGGCCCTTCCCCATTACCCATAAGCTTTCTCGAATATGTGAAATCAATTGGTCTGAAAGATCAGCTTAAAGTTTTTAAACTCGCAAAACCATACACAGGGAAGGATAATGATTTATATCTATAACACAGACTCCAGAAAATTAACTCAATCTACGCCATGGCGTAGATTGAGTTAGTTAAGGAGATTATCAGATCTATTATTTTTTTGCCGTTACCTCAAGTCTTATTTTTGCAGTTTTGCCACTTATTTTTATTGTGACCTCGTGTGACCCAGTCTCTTTTATCGGTTTATCCATCTCAAGCTCTTCTGGTTTTATATCAGCTCCTTTGTTTTTGATTAGTTTTAATATTTCTTCTTTTTTAATACCCGCAAAAAGGTGTCCCTCCTCATTTGCTTTTGAATATACGATAATTGGTTCCTTCGAAATATTGGTAATTTGCTCATTTATTTTTGCCTCTCTGTTTGCCTTGTCGGCATTCATTTTCTTTTTTTCATCTTCCGCTTTTTTTATGACGGCATCTGTCGCTATTTCTCCTAGCTTATTTTTTATCAAAAAATTTCTTGCATAACCGTCAGATACCTCTTTAATCTCATACCTTCTTCCGATTTTTGGTACGTCTTTAAGTAATATTATCTTCATGGTGTTTATACAGCAGAACTAGTAATTAATTTTAATATACTTGTTTTTAAATATTAAAGCGAAAAACGTAAAATGAAAAGCGTAAAATAACAACTTAACCTGAGTTTTACACTTTGCGTTTAAAGTTTTACGCTCTCGCTATTTACCATCAATTAATAATTTAGCGGCTCTATCTAATTGAGGATCTTTTCCTGCGATTACATCCTCTTTGGTTATCGGGATTACAATGTCTGGCGTAAGTCCAAAATCAGAAATAGAGTGTCCATTCGGGGTCATCCATTTCGCAACTGTGATTTTAAGGAAGGTGTCTCCTGTTACTGGAACGAGTTCTTGAACAGAACCTTTTCCAAAAGATTTTTCTCCGACAAGTTTAGCAACACCATGTTCACTTAGTGCACCAGCTAGAATTTCTGATGCTGATGCTGAACCCCTATCAATAAGAATCGCCATTTTTAAAACTTTTGGATCAAAAATATCATACCCCTTACTTCTGTGAACGTTGCTTATTTTATTGCTATTTTTTCCAAATTCTTCTGAGACCACCACTTTTCCTGATGGAAGGAACCAGCTTGCCATATCTACAGAGGCCTCTAAATATCCGCCGGGATTTCCCCGAAGGTCCAAAATCAATTTATCTGATCCGGATAATATAAATTTTCTAAGGGCATCTCGGAACAGATCTGCTGATGGGGCCGAGAAGTTAAAGAGTCTAATTACAAATACTCCGTCGTTACGAAGTCCATCGCCGGCATTATTTCCCCGAAGCAAATCACCGTTTTTGGTTTTTCCGGTACCAAGTTGAATAGTAGGAATATCTATCGTGGCTCTTGTTATTTTAATTTCTATTGGCTCAGGCTCTCCATCTCTTACGAATGTTAATTTGACCTCGGTTCCTTTCTTGCCCCTGATAAGAGAAACTGCCTCCTCTACACTCATTCCGAAGGTTGTTTTATCCTCAATAGATACTACCTTATCTCCAGATTTAACACCTGCTTTTTTGGCAGGAGTACCTTCTAGTGGTGCCACCACAGTTATAACTCCTTCTTTAATTCCAAGCTCCATACCGACTCCTTCAAAAGTGCCACTTATTTCATTTTGAAAATTTTTTGCTTGTTCTGGTGCCATGAAAACTGAGTATGGATCACCTAAAGAACTGACAAGTCCTGATATTGCTCCGTAAACTTTTTCTTCGTCGGTCGGAATCTTTTTTGTTGTTGTGCTACTACCACTTTCTATATGGCCATTAACATATTTTTCATTTATTAGGTTCCACGTGACCCAGAAGGGGGTAAAGTCAGTTTGTGCGACATGTTGCGGTTGTTCTTTGTTTTTTAATTCAGATACTTTTTCTATTTGAGGACGCGAGTCAAAACCAACCCCCATTCCAAGAATAAAAGAGACACCTATTGTTAAAACATAGAGTGCTATGGAACTAATTTTTTTATCTTTAGTCATTTACGGGTAATTATGACAAATTTTCTTTTTACTTTCAAACTGAGTTATTCAGTTTTTTAAATTAAAAAATAGCCCCATGCATTGTGTGCATGGGGTAATTATTTTAAAACCTTACTCAGCATGATTATTTAATTGTTCTTTTATGTTCTTTGTCTTGCATTAACTCAGCAAATAAAAGTCAAGAAACCTAAGGCGGCTTCTGTTCTCCAAAGGTTTATTTTAGAGACCCAGTCTTGTGGAAAAGGTAGTATCTCTATTCTTTCATGAATAGACACCATTCTTTCCCAGATAGCTCCACGAGACCCCCACCATTTAGGAAGAAAAAATGTCTTTTTTATTAGGCCAGATCTCAAGATTTTTCCGTAAAATATCTCAAGTAGCTCACGGCAATAAACTGGAGGGTAGTCTGATTTTACTATTCGATGCATTGCTTCCTCAAAGGCAATCTGATTAAAGACACTAAAGCCTTTTATGCGAAGAAATTTTATGGAGTTCTCAAAAAATTCCATATTTTCTTTGAAGCTTTTTCCGCCGGTTGTCATTGGCCCACAAACCTGAACTACTGGTTGAGGCATACGCTTGATAACCCTTATAGCTATATCGGCGAGCTCCTCAAAGGTTTTGGCTTTTTCTAGATCCTCTAAGTCTGAGCTTTTCCAGTATTTTTCCATAAAAACCTCCTTTTTGTATTTTTATTGAATTAAATAATATTTTAAATTTTCAAAGAATTTTTTAAAACAATAGCAGTAAATAGATTATCTATCAAGTCAATCTTATTTTTTTTAATTTTTTTGAGTGAATTTTAAAAAACAGCTTTACAAATAATCATTTTTCGTTATACTGTGCCCTATTATAAGTAACACCGTTTGGAGAGAGGAATCGAACCGACGGGAACCCCCGAACCCATGTAGAAGGGGTAAAATTGGGAATAAAAATGACAACAATAGAAAAAACAGTATTGTCCAAAACCGTGTTGATGGACAAGGTGATGAAAGATTCACCACTTCCACCTCAGGAAGGACAGCTCGTAGAAGGTAAGGTTATAGGTCACGATAAACTCAGACTCTATATAGATGTTAAGCCATTTGGTACAGCTCTTATTTACGGAAGAGAATACCTTAACGCAAGAGATGTAATTAAAAATATTCACGACGGTGATAGCGTTACCGCTAAGGTAGTTGAGCCCGAGACAGAAGAAGGATACATCGGACTTTCTCTAAAGGAAGCCAGACAGGCAGCCACATGGAGCGATGCAGAAGAGGCTATTAAGAATAAGACAATATTTGAACTCTTGGTTAAAGATGCCAACAAGGGCGGTCTTATTATTGACTGGCAGAATGTATCAGGATTCCTTCCCGCTTCACAGCTCAAGGAGGAACACTATCCTAGGGTTACGGATGGTAACAAGGACAGAATAATGGAGGAACTGAAGAAACTCATTGGAAAGAAAATTGCAGTTACAATTATCGGTGCCACACCAAAGGAGGACAAACTTATTTTCTCCGAGAAGACAGTTGGAGAGAAAGACAGAACAGAATTGGTTGAGAAGTACAAGGTGGGGGATGTCCTCGACGGAGAGGTTACGGGCGCAGTTGACTTCGGTATCTTCGTTAAGGTTGAGAGTGGTCTCGAGGGACTCGTTCACATTTCCGAGCTTGATTGGTCACTCGTTGAAAATCCAAGAAAATTGTTCAATGTTGGCGATAAAGTAAAGGCTAAGGTTATTGAGATAAAGGACGGAAAGGTTTCACTTTCCATAAAAGCTCTCAAGGATAACCCATGGAAATCTGCTGAGGCTAAATACAAGAAAGGAATGAAAGTAAGCGGTGTTCCTATCAAATACAACAAGCACGGTGTGCTCGTAAGTATTGAAGAGGGAGTAGCCGGTTTGGTTCACATTTCTAACTACGGCACAGAGGATAAGATGAAACAGGCACTTGAGCTCGGAAAGAATTATGACTTCGTTATGAATCTATTTGAGCCTAAAGAGCAGAAAATGACTCTTGTCCCGGCTGATATTGCCGAGAAGAAAGCCGCAGAAGCTGCTACAGCTCCCGCAACAGAAGAGAAGAAATAATTCACCCGCCAAAATTTTTCAATTTAAGTTAATTAAATCAGAAAATAAAATTTTTTGATTAAAAAATAATTGAAAGAGAAATCTTAACTTTATAAAAAAATTAGGAGGGTAAATTTTAAAAACAAAAACCACTTCGACATTAATCGAGGTGGTTTTTGACAATATTTATGATGGGTTGTAGTATGTCTCGGTCCATGTTAGAAAAGAAATTCAAACTAAAAAGCGAATTTAAGCCAGAAGGCGACCAGCCTGAGGCTATAAAAAAGCTCATGGAAGGTATTAAAAAAGGTATGCCACACCAGACGCTTCTTGGAGTAACCGGCTCGGGTAAGACCTTCACAGCGGCAAATATCATAAAACAGGTTAATAAGCCTGTCCTTGTCATTGCGCACAATAAGACTCTCGCAGCACAACTTGCCGAGGAGTATCGCCAATTTTTCCCCGAGAATGCTGTTCACTACTTCGTTTCTTACTACGACTACTACCAGCCGGAGGCATATATGCCGATAACTGATACATATATAGAGAAAGATGCGAAAATAAATGAGGAGATAGACAGATTGCGACATGCTTCTACTCAGGCGCTTCTTTCGAGACGCGATGTTATTATCGTCGCTTCCGTTTCTTGTATTTATGGTCTTGGTAATCCGAAAGAATATCAGGAAGAGAATTTGAAACTCAATAAAGGAATGGAAATAGACAGAACGGAACTTCTCAAGAAACTTATTCATATTCACTTCGAGCGAACGAATGCTGATTTAACGCCGGGTACTTTTAGAGCGATTGGTAACACTGTCGAGATAATGCCGTCATCCGAGAAGAATATTTGGACGCTACATCTCTCTGGTGGTACGAAACAGAAAATAGAAAAAATACATCTAGTCGACGCAATATCAAGAAAGATGATGGGGGAGGAGGAAACTATTTTTATTTTCCCCGCCAAACACTTCCTTATTCCACAAGAAGAGAGAGAACGAGCGATAAAAGATATCGCAGATGAGCTTGTTGTCGCTCTCAAGAATTTAAAAAAGGAGGGAAAAAATCTTGAAGCGGAGAGACTAAAAAGAAGGACTAATTATGATCTCGCCATGATAAAAGAGGTCGGCTATTGTAGTGGTATCGAAAATTATTCGAGACATTTGTCGGGAAGAAAGCCTGGCGAAGCCCCCGACACACTTCTTTCTTATTTTCCAAAAGATAAAGACGGTAAACCTGATTTTCTTACAATAGTTGATGAATCGCACGTTACTATTCCACAGATAGGTGGTATGTGTGCAGGTGATCAGTCCAGAAAAAAGACCCTAGTGGAATTTGGTTTTCGTCTTCCTTCTGCGAAGGACAATAGACCGCTTAGATTTAATGAATTTTCTGAGAGGGTTGGACAGATAATATATACAACGGCGACTCCCGCTGACTATGAAAGAGAGGTTTCGGGACAAATTGTGGAACAGATAATCAGACCGACGGGACTTATCGATCCACAGATAGATGTGCGACCGATAATAGAGGGAGAGGGTTATAAGGGACAGGTTTTTGACCTCATTCAAGAAGCCGAAAAAACTATAAAGAGTGGTGAACGAGTGCTCGTTACGACACTTACAAAAAAGATGGCCGAAGAATTTAGCGAATATTTAAAAGAAAAAGGTATTAAGGCTGAGTATCTCCATAGTGATGTGAAGACGATAGAGAGAATAAAAATATTGACTGAATTTAGAAGGGGTAAATTTGATTGTATTGTCGGAGTAAACTTACTTAGAGAGGGGCTCGACCTGCCGGAAGTATCTCTTATTGGAATCCTCGATGCCGACAAGGAGGGATTTTTGAGGTCCGAAACTGCACTCATACAGACAATAGGAAGAGCTGCTAGAAATGTCAACGGAAGAGTTATCCTTTATGCCGATAATATTACAGGCTCAATGAAAAGGGCTATAGACGAGACAAATAGAAGAAGAGGAATCCAGCTTGAATATAATAAAAAGCACGGTATCACTCCTAAAACTATTTTGAAAAATATTAGCGACATCACTGACACTCTCGAGATGAAACACAAGAAAGCTGTCGGTAAATTGCTCGTGATAGATAGAGAGCTTTTTATGAAGAATCCTAAGGCACTTATAAAAGAGAAGGAGAGACAAATGAGTGAGGCGGTAAAGATACTTGATTTTGAAACGGCTGCAATATTAAGAGATGAGATCAAGGAGCTCAGGTCTGAGTTTTAAAAAATAAATGAAAAGGCCGTCCAATTAAGGACGGCTTTTTACTTGTAATATAGAGAGACCTACTTTTCCGAATGGCGGAGCTTCTTTGCTCTTCCGGAGAATGATTTTTCGCATACTTTTTTAAGAGCGAATTTCAGTCTCTTCAACGATAGCTTAATATCTAGCCTGAGAAAGTCCATGACTTTTTTTACTATTTCGGTGGAGTCATATTTTTCTCTTTCAAGCCTTTCTATCATGATCGACGACAGCAATGATTGGTAGGGGTGGAACAGGAGTTTTTTTAACAATCTGTTTTGTTTTTTTGCCATTCTTTGTTACCCCCTTTTTATTTTCGGCTTTTTCTGTTTCGGATTCGCTTTCGTTCGTCTTTTTGTGTTCAAAGGTTCGCCATTTTTTTCTTTCTTTACGGCCGATAATCATTTTGTTTCCGGAAAGAAGCCCTTTAACTTTTTCATATACAAATGATTTAAGTTCGGGAGGAACTTTGTTCAATTTAATCAAAATTTGTCCTCCGACCTCATTTCGCTGAAGAGAATCATCTGAAACAATACTTTCTATGAGCGAAAGCCTTTTTTCTGTTGTTCCGAACAAGGCCATTCTATAAGTGAAGAGGAGATAATTTGCTACGGCCTTAATTAGGTGAACGGTTTTTCTCTTTCTTGTTCTCACACAACCAACTCCTCTCTATATTAATTTTTGAAGTACTAATTTCTCTAGTAAGTGTATCATAATTAAGTAATTTTGTCAATTACCTTGTCTTTTATTTTAAAAATGGTACTATCTTGTGACATTAGTTCTTTCAAAAAATAAAGAAAAAAGGAGGGGGGTAGTTCTGATGAATGAACACAAAGAAGTTTATTTTCCTGGAATATTTCCGGAAATACCGACAAAAAAAGAAATGGAAGATTTTCTGAATGAAGACGCAAAAGAGGAAAAAAATAACCCTAAAGAGAAAATCATAGAGATTTTCCTCGAAAGGCTTCACAATGTCCCCTTTAAATTGGGGTTCTAAAAAATAAAACCCGAACTTTAAGTTCGGGTTTTAATCTTAATGTGATTAATTTAATTTACCCCCACCTTCCTGTAATATTAATTTATTATAAATAAGCTTATTGTATGTTGTAATTTTAAAAAATATTGACCTTATTCTATAAATAATGATAATTAAAGTATTGTCTCGTTATTAGATTCAAATTATTTTTATGGAAGAAAAAAGAAAGGTGTTTTTGGCCCTTATGGTGCCAGATGAGATTAAGCATGAGGTAGCAGAATTGAAGAATAAATACCACAATTTTCCTGTAAGATGGATAGGGGACAAAGATTTGCATATTACAGTAATAGCCCCATGGTTAGAGGAAGATTTACCGGCACTTTTAGAAAAACTTAACAATCTAGAAGGAAAAATAGGACGCATTAACGTACTTTTTGATACTGTCGCTTATGGTCCTAATAATTTTTCCCCAAGACTTATTTGGACGACAGGGGATGTTCCACAGAAGATTTTAGACCTAAGGGTAATGTTGAAAGATATTCTTGCTATAACAAATTTTAGAAATGATTTCTTTACTCACCTGACTTTGGCTAGATTCGAACCTGCCGATATAGAGAGAATGCCAATGAGAAGAATAAGGGAAGAGGTTAAGTGGAGAGGGGTAACAGACACACTTCTTTTGATTGAATCTAAGCCAGGAACAGGCGGTCCAGACTATGAAGTTCTTAAAGAAATAAAACTCTAAATAGTGCATTCTCCTTATTCGTCATTGCGAGGGCGAGGCGTCCTAGCCGAAGCACGTGGCAATCCAGAAATAAGAATAAAGAATAAGAAATAAAAAAAGCTCTGGCAGATACCAGAGCTTTTTGTTTTATATACTTTTAGTGACTTGTCAATTTATCTTTTTCTGTTCGTAGCTTTTCTAACGCTAAGTCTTTGGCCTTATCCATGGAAGACATCAGACTGTCACCATAAGCCTTTACTCTCGAGTCTATTCCTCTAACTGTGAAATTTATTTCAGTAAAAAATATTTCCCCATTTTTTTGTTTGTTTGTCGTTTTTCCTATCTCTACATTTGCACAAGCACCAGTATCATCATCTGTAACAAATTTCCCAAGGGCAGATAACTTCTTGCTTAAATAATTGTAGATCTCGGGAATGAGTTCTATGCCAGTTCCTTTAATATTTATGTTCATAAAAAATATTATCTGATAACAGATAAATTTTAACAGATTTTGCTATAATTTAACAATCATGAAATTTTTACAAATTCCGCAGAGAAGTTATCTTCTGGGAGCCACACTAACCCTGTTGTTATTTTTATCTCTTTTTGGTTTTGAGGTAACACTTCCTTTATTGTTTTTTGCCATTGTAGGTTCTCTTCCTGTTTTAATAAAGGCAACAAAAGATGTTTTTAGTTTTAAAATAAGCATAGAAGTATTTAATACGTTTGTGCTTATTGTTGCTTTTTTAATAGCTGATTCAGATTCGGCAGCCTTTATTGTGTTAATGCTCACGTTTGCGGATTACCTTGATTTTATAACAGCAACTCGCGCCCATGGTGCAGTGGAAGAGCTTTTGAAATTGAATCCCGTTAAGGCTACGATAGAAAAGGGTGGAATTTTAAAAGAAATAGATATCAATAAAATTATTGAAGGAGATATTATTTTTGTAAAAAAGGGGGATAGGGTGCCTGTGGACGGTGTGGTTATTTCTGGTAAGGCGTTCTTGAATGAAGCCTCTGTTAGTGGAGAATCGATGCCTGTCGAAAAGATCACTGGAGATACTGTTTTTAGTTCTACTTTAAATGAGGTCGGGTTTATAAAAATCAAAGCCACGGGTGTTGGAAAAAATTCCACGATAGAAAGAATTGCGGGGCTTATACAAAAAGCATCACTCCATAAATCTAAGCAGGAAAAGATGGCGGATAGTTTTGCTGAAATATTTTTACCGTCACTCTTAATATTGGGTGGAGTTACTTATTATTTTACCCAAGATCTTAGCGTTGTCGTTTCTCTCTTTCTGGTTGCTTGTGCCGATGATATGGCTGTTGCAATACCTTTAGCCATGACAGCCTCGCTTGGTAGAGCTGCTAGGAGGGGTGTCATAATAAAGGGTGGAGAATGGCTTGATGCTTTGGCAAATACAAAAACCATTGTTTTTGACAAGACAGGGACTCTTACCTACGGTACTTTGGCTATACAGAGCGTACACGTTGAGTCTGGTTTTGAAGAGTCGTTTTTTTGGGAGAGGGTTGGGGTGGCCGAAAAATACTCAGAACATTCCATCGGTAGGGCGATTTTTAGAGAGGCCAATAAAAGGATAAAAGAAATAAATGATCCTGATTTTTTTGAGAGTTATAATAGTAAGGGGGTAATGGTTTCTTATAAAGGGGATGTCGTGGCTGTTGGTAATGAAGATCTCTTCGCCGACATCAGTATAACTTTAAATGAAAATGCACTTTCTGTTTTAGAAAGAGAAAGAAAAGAACACAAAAATACAACTTCGCTTGTCTATATAAACAAAAAATTTGCCGGAGTTATAACCGTTGCAGATGTTGTGCACCCTGAAGCAAAGAAAAGCATAGAATCGTTGCGTATTTTAGGGATTGAAACTATAAAAATGTTTACAGGAGATAGTGGAGAAATCGCTAGAACTGTATCAGGTAATCTGGGCATAACGGATATTAATTTTAAAATGACACCAGAAACTAAATTACTGGAGTTGGAAAAAATAAGTAAAGAAAATGTTGTGGCTATGGTGGGGGATGGTATAAATGACGCTCCTTCTTTGGCGAGGGCTGATGTCGGTATCGTTATGGGTAATGGGTCTTCGGCCGTAGCAGTGGAGGCCGCGGATGTAATCGTATTAACAAATAATCTAAATAGAATTCCCGAAATGATAGAGTTAGGAAGAAAAACGCAGTCGATTATAAAGGTGGACATAATTATTTGGGTGGTTACCAATTTAGTTGGTTTTGCTCTGGTTTTTACTGGGGTAATCGGTCCGGTTCTTGCTGCATTTTATAATTTTGCGACCGACTTTTTCCCGCTCATAAATTCCTCTAGGCTATTTAGGGAAAAGATATAATAGGATTTATACAATAATCTATTTTTTAAAAATTACTACCACTGAAGATAGGAAGAGGAACTTATGTTTGAATATATTATATAATCCGCCACCCCCATCTGAGTCCGATTTTATTTCAGTATTAATTATTTTTTATTGGCTATTAAAACACACCCCCGTGGGGTGTGTTTCTAATTTGTTTATCTTTGCTAGACTTTATTTGGCAATTTCTTCGATGTTTCCATGAAGGTTTGTGGCGTCTCCTTCTATACCATTTACATTTCCAAATATGTTACTGACGTTTCCTTTTAGATTTGTTGCATTTCCAAATATGTTACCGACGTTTCCAGATATGTTTGTTATATTTCCCGACAATTTACTAACGTCTCCTGATATATCTGATACGTCTCCGATTATTCTACTTACGTCTCCAGATAGCTTACTTACATCTCCACGAATATTTGTAACATTACCCCTTATGTTATTAATGTTGCCTATTATACCGCTCACATCTCCTCTAATATTAGTAACTTCTCCTGACAGATTCGATACATCCCCTATAATACTAGTAACATCTCCAGAGATATTGCTAACGTCTCCTTGTACTCCACCCACATCACCTTTTATATTTGATACATCTCCTTTTATTTTGTGTATACGAAGATCTCCGTAAATATTTTTTACATTTCCCTTTATTTCGCTGAAATCCCCCCATATGTTGTTATGCAGATCGGTTACACTATCTGTTCCGGTTTGCTCCCTGTTTACAATTCTTTTTAGCATAATATTTATATTCAACTAATTATTAAAAATTATGTTTATAAATATATCACAATGCCAAAAACCATTCAAAGTGGGGATTATAAGATGGAAACTATCTAGTGATGGGGATATAATATATAGGTATAACTTTATAAAATTAAAAATTATGAATAAAAAAATAATTTACGCTGTTTTGGTCGCTATAACAATGTTTCTTTTGGTTTATTTTTATTTTTTTGGACAAGGAAATGATGTTTATGAGTACGTGGTTGTTGATGTTAGAGATATCGTTCAAGAGGTTAGTGTAACGGGTAAGGTTAAACCTATTTCTAGTGCCTCCCTCGCGTTTGATAGGGTGGGTAGAATATCTAAGTTTAATGTCGAAGTTGGAAGTCGTGTGTCAGTAGGAGAAACCCTTGCTTCTCTGGATAGCGCCGAACTTGTCGCAAGTCTTCTGCAGTCAGAGGCGAATGTGAGGGTGCAGGAAGCAAAATTAGATGAATTGAAAAGAGGAACCCGGGTTGAGGATATTCAAGTTAGCCAAGCACAGGTGGATAGTGCAACGGTCGCACTTGCAGATGCAAAAAGGGGGCTTATTGAAAAAATAAACGATGCTTATACAAAATCTGATGATGCGATAAGAAGCAGAATAGACAGAATGTTTAGCAACCCCAAAAGCTCACATCCGGAGTTGATTTTTGTTGCTAGTGATACTTCTTTATCAGATCAAATTGAGTTCGAAAGATTTATCATAGAGGGTCTTTTGAACGACTGGGGAAAATCTCTGATCTCCCTCTCCGTTTCCAGTGATCTTGATAAATATGTTTTGGGGGTCAGTGAAAATCTTGAAAAGATTAAATATTTTCTGGATAAAGTTTCCACGGCAGTTAGTGGTTTGGTTGCTAATTCATCTTTGACCCAAACAACACTAGATACTTATAAGACAGAGACAGCAACAGCCAGAACTAATATTAATTCTTCTATTTCAGCTGTTAATACTGCAAATGAAAAATTAAGAACTGAAAGATCTGATTTAAATATAGCAGAGCAACAGTTGACTCTTAAAAAATCGGGAACCCCTGAAGAGCAGTTAAGAGCACAGGAAGCTGTTCTCGAAGAAGCACGTGCCAATGTAAGCAATATAAGGGCACAGCTTGGTAAAACGGTTTTAAAATCTCCTATTGCGGGAATTGTTACTAAAAAGGATTTTGAGGTTGGGGAAATTGTTTCCGCGAATACCCCGGTGCTTTATATAATCTCTGATAATAAGTTTGAGATAGAGGCCAATGTTTCTGAGGCTGATATTGCGAAGGTTAATATTGGAGATAGTGCTAGAGTTACGCTCGATGCTTATGGATCGGATATCATTTTTCCCTCTATCGTTACAAAAATAGATCCAGCTGAAACGATGATAGAAGGTGTAGCCACCTACAAGACCACTTTTAATTTTTTAGATAATGATAATCGTATAAAGTCTGGTATGACAGCAAACATAGACATAATGACAGATAAAAAGGAGGGGGTTTTGGCTGTTCCACAAAGAGCCGTTAGCTCAAGGAATGGTGATCGTTTTGTGATGTTATATGTTGGAAAAGATGTTCCAGAGGAGAAGAAAATAACAACAGGTCTTAGAGGGTCAGATGGTTTTATCGAGGTGCTTTCTGGACTTGTTATTCGTGATAAAATAATTAGTTTAGCCGAGTAATACAAATGAAAATATTTGATGATAATAATATCCTGATCAAGGCAGAAGATCTTGTGAAGATATATAGGGATGACGGTTCAGAGACTACAGCTCTTCAGGGTGTTTCTGTTGATATAAAAAGGGGGGAATTTGTGGCGATTATGGGACCTTCTGGCTCCGGTAAATCTACGCTTTTACACATTCTTGGTTTTTTGGATAGGCAATCGGGAGGAAAATATTATTTTGACGGAAAATCAATGGATGAACTTTCTGATGACGAAATCGCCAGAATTAGAAATAAAAAAATGGGATTTATTTTTCAGGCATTCAATCTTTTGCCCAGGACTTCTGTTTTGGAAAACGTTAAACTTCCCTTATTGTATTCTGGAATAAAAGAATCAGAGTGGGACAGGTTGGCCTTGAAAGCAATAGAAGGTGTCGGTCTTTCACATAGAATACATCATGAATCTTCACAACTTTCCGGAGGAGAGAAACAACGTGTCGCTATTGCAAGGGCGCTTGTATTAGAACCACAAGTCATCTTTGCAGATGAGCCGACAGGAAATCTTGACTCTAAATCTGGGCAGATGGTAATGGAAATAATTCAGCGCTTACATGAGGAGGAAGGTCATACGATTGTCTTGATAACCCACGAAACTTATACAGCCGAACATGCAGAGAGAATACTACATTTACTTGATGGTAGATTAGCGACAGATCGCGCTGTAGAAAACAGAAAGAGGGCCAATAATGGCGATTTTAAAAAATAAAATGGTTTTTTCTCATTTGGTTAAAACCGCAGCTCATGGGGTTGCTAGAAATAAAAGCCGTTCCTTCTTAACTATTTTGGGTATAGTGATAGGAATTACATCAATAATGATGGTAATGTCTCTTGGGGAAGGAGCACAAAACCTGATCTTAGGACAGATACAGTCACTGGGTTCTAAAACTATTGCGATTCTTCCAGGAAGAGAACCAACTGGACCAGCCTCAGCCGCTCAGATGATGAGCGACTCACTAAAATTAAAAGATGTTAATCTTTTGAAAAATAAATCTAATCTACCTTTTGCTAAGGCAGTTGAGCCTATAATTGTAGGCGGAGGAACAGCTTCTTTGGGCAATGAAACTTATCAAGTAGGTATATTTGGTTCTTCTCAATTTATTCAGGGGATTTGGGACATGACTTTAGATGAGGGTCGTTTTATTGACGATTATGACGTGTCTAATAATTTATTTTCAGTTGTAATAGGATCTAGGGTAAAAGAGGAGCTTTTTGGTAATGAAAATGCAATAGGTCAAAAAATAAAATTAAAAGGGATTAGTTTTAAGGTGATCGGAGTTCTTTCAAAAGAGGGCCAAGGAATAATTAATTTTGACGAGGCAGCTGTTGTTCCATGGACAACAGCACAACAATATGTTTTTGGTATTAAACATTTCCACAGGGTAATAGTAGAGGTTAATGATGAATCTCATATTAATGCGACAGTAAAAGATATCGAAGAAACCTTAAGAAATTCTCATAACATTTCCGGAGATGATAAAGATGATTTTTATACTGTAACTCAAGAAGGCGCCAAAGAACAAGTGGAAACAATTTTGAATATATTTACCTTATTCCTTGCCGCAATCGCAGCAATCTCTCTTGTGGTGGGTGGTGTAGGTATTATGAATATTATGTTGGTATCTGTTACAGAAAGAACAAGAGAGATAGGTTTGAGAAAAGCACTTGGAGCAACAGGGGAAGATATAATGACGCAGTTTTTGCTTGAGGCTGTTATGTTAACTGCTCTTGGAGGGATTATCGGAATTATTCTCGGTACGGGCCTATCATTTGTTGCATCTTTTATCTTAAGTAACTATGCCGGACTTGAATGGGCTTTTTCTTTTCCAGTTACTGCAGCTCTTATGGGAATAGGGGTATCTGCAGCTGTTGGTTTGGTTTTTGGTCTTTATCCTGCAAGACAGGCTTCGCTTAAGAGTCCTATTGAGGCGCTTAGGTATGAGTAGCAATTAATATATGGTTTTTACACATCTTACAAAAACTGCTTTAAATGGAATTCTTAGAAATAAGGTACGTTCCTCCCTTACCATTCTCGGTGTGGTCATAGGGATTACGTCGATAATGATGGTAATGTCTCTTGGGGAAGGAGCACAAAATTTAATATTGGGGCAGATACAATCTATGGGTGCAAAAACGATAGTCGTGGAACCTGGTAGAGAGCCAACTGGTCCGGCTTCTTTCGCACAAATGATGGGGGATTCTTTGACACACAAAGATTTGGATGCCCTCAAGAATAAATTTAATGTTCCTTATGCAGTTAACATTGAACCTCTTAATGTTAGCGGGGGAGTTGCTTCTTATAGAAATGAAACCTATCAGGCAAGTATCTTTGGATCTTCTGGATTGATTCAAGATATGTACGACATGAAGCTACAAGACGGCCGTTTTATTGATGATTATGATATACAGAACAAGTCCTACGTCACCGTTATCGGTTCTAAGGTAAAAGAAGAGCTTTTTGGGAGCGATGAAGCCGTTGGTCAAAAGATAAAATTAAAAGGTATTAATTTTAAGGTTATTGGGGTTTTGTCTAAAAAAGGACAGGGTTTTATTAATTTTGATGAAGTGATTGTTGTCCCTTGGTCAGTTGCCCAACAATATATTTTTGGCATAAAGTATTTTCATCATATTATTATAGAAGCTGATACAGAAAAAAATGTAAATTCTACGGTGCGTGATGTTGTTGCAACTTTGCGCAACTCACACGACATTACAGATCCCGATAAAGATGATTTTAGGGTTACGACTCAAGAAGGCGCCAAAGAACAAGTGGAAACAATTTTGAATATATTTACCTTATTCCTTGCCGCAATCGCAGCAATCTCTCTTGTGGTGGGTGGTGTAGGTATTATGAATATTATGTTGGTATCTGTTACAGAAAGAACAAGAGAGATAGGTTTGAGAAAAGCACTTGGAGCAACAGGGGAAGATATAATGACGCAGTTTTTGCTTGAGGCTGTTATGTTAACTGCTCTTGGAGGGATTATCGGAATTATTCTCGGTACGGGCCTATCATTTGTTGCATCTTTTATCTTAAGTAACTATGCCGGACTTGAATGGGCTTTTTCTTTTCCAGTTACTGCAGCTCTTGTGGGAATAGGGGTATCTGCAGCTGTTGGTTTGGTTTTTGGTCTTTATCCTGCAAGACAGGCTTCGCTTAAGAGTCCTATTGAGGCTTTGCGATACGAATAAACTCGCTTGTTGTTATATTTTTTGCTATCTTAATCTTTATGAAAAACGAAATTTATCCCGTTGAAGTTTTGACGGGTTAATATCAACGATGCTTTAATTTAATCATGAGAAACTTATTTTTATATATATAACTATGAATAAAACTTCTATTGGGACTTCGTGGGGAGGTGTAGCCTCCTGGTATGACAGTCTTGTGGTGGGCGAAGGAAGTTACCAAAAAGATTTAATTCTTCCAAACCTTCTTCGTCTTATGAATATAGAAAAAGGAGATATCGTTTTAGATCTCGCTTGTGGTCAAGGTTTTTTTTCCGGTGAATTTGCAAAAAATGGCGCAAAGGTTTTCGCTTCTGATATTTCTCCTGAGCTCATTGCTCTCGCAAAAAAGAATGAAAATAATAAGGGGGTGGAATTCCACGTATCTTCAGCTGAAAAAATAGATTTTTTAAAAGATAAAAGTGTAGATAAAATATCTATTATTCTCGCAATTCAAAATATAGAAAAAGTACCGGTCGTTTTCAAAGAGGCGAGTAGAGTTCTTAGGGATGGTGGAAAAATGTTTTTAGTTTTGAACCATCCTGCTTTTAGAATTCCAAAAGAAAGTTCTTGGGGATATGATGATGAAAAAGATATACAATTTCGTATGGTGGATAAATATTTGTCGGAATCAAAGATAGGTATAGATATGAATCCAGGTGAAACTGAAGGTGCTAAAAAAATGACCGTCTCTTTTCATAGACCGCTTCAGTTTTATTTTAAACTGTTAAAAAATAATGGATTTTGTGTTGGCGCGTTAGAGGAATGGATTTCTAACAAAACAAGCGAAGAAGGACCAAAGAAAAAAGCTGAAGATAAGTCACGAAAAGAATTCCCTCTATTTATGGCATTAGAATGTATTAAGAAATAGGGTGTTAAAGATATTTATCAAAACAAAACCCCAATCCAAGAACGTCGGTGTTGAAAAAATAGATGACACTCATTTTGTCGTATCTGTAAAAGAAGCGCCAGAAAGGGGGAAGGCTAATGATGGGGTTAGACGTGCCCTCGCGGATCATTTTGGAGTATCTCGATCCTCCGTTGTAATTTTGGCTGGACATACAGCCAGAAACAAAATAGTGGAAATCAGTTAGCTCCTATTTATTTAAATTGTTATAATGTATCTTATGAGCAAGATACGTGTAGCCGTTCTACGTGGCGGTCCGAGTACCGAATATGATGTCTCTTTAATAACAGGAGGCAGTGTTTTGAGCGCGTTACAAAATAAATACAGAATCAAGGATATTTTAATTGATAAAGAGGGCGTATGGCACATGGATGGTATTCCTACTCATCCAGAAAAAATTTGTAGACACGCAGATGTTGTTTTCAATGCTTTGCATGGTCAGTATGGAGAAGATGGAAAAGTTCAGCAAATACTTAATCTTGTTTCCGTGCCTTATACTGGTTCTGGCGCGATGGCATCTGCTGTGGCAATGAATAAAGCGATAGCTAAACAAGCATTTTCTAGATATGGTATTAAAACACCAATGGGTATCTCTTTTGATTATGGTTCGAGCGCTTCCGATGTCGCTAACTCAACTTTTAGAAAAATATCTCCACCTTGGATAGTGAAGCCGACAATTGGCGGTTCATCTGTGGGTGCGTCTGTTGCGAGAACTTTTAAAGAATTAGAGAGGGCTATAATGTATGCGTTCGGTTATGGAGATAATATATTGGTTGAGGAATTTATTCAGGGCAGGGAAGCGACTTGCGGGGTTATAGATAACTTTAGGGGTCAGAAATATTACGCTCTTTTGCCTGTTGAGATAGTTAATCAAAATAATAAAGTTTTTTTTGATTGTGAAAGTAAATATGATAGCAATACGAAAAAGATATGCCCGGGTAATTTTGTAAACGACATAAAAGCCGAGATTCAGGATCTCGCTATAAAAATTCATGATAGCATGGGATTACGACATTACTCGAGGTCTGATTTTATTGTCACACCAAAAAGGGGAATATATGCCCTGGAAGTAAATACTTTGCCCGGATTAACCCCAGAATGTACCTTCTCTAAATCTCTTACTGCTGTGGGCTGTAAGTATGAACATTTCTTGGATCACCTCATAGACCTTGCACTCAATAAGAAATAATGTTTAAATAGACCATCTGAAGAGGGGCCGTTAGCTCATCTGTCCCGATAATTCCAAAATTGAAAATTTTGTTGAATTATCGAGGATCCTCGATTTTGTAATTTTGCAAAGCAAAAACAAAATCGGGAGTAGAGCACCACATTTGTTTATAGGAATAAAATGTATTTTGTTTATATACTTGCATCCTTAAAAAATAATTCATACTATGTCGGTTCCTGTGAAGATATTGAAGAGAGGTTATCTAGACATAATAATGGGTATGTAAGATCAACAAAAGTATTTACCCCATGGAAATTGGTGTATAAGGAAAAATATGATACCTTATCACTAGCAAGAAAAAGGGAATTGCAGATAAAATTATGGAAAAGTAGGGAAGCAATTGAGCGATTGATATTAAAATAATGGGCCGTTAGCTCATCTGTCCCGATATTTTGTAAAAATATCGAGGATCCTCGACCTTATAGGTCGGGAGTAGAGCATTATGGTGATGAAAGTGATAGAATAGTTGTTGTTGAAATATATATTGGGCCGTTAGCTCATCTGGTAGAGCACCACATTTGCAATGTGGGGGTGGCAGGTTCGAGTCCTGTACGGTCCACTGTAGAAGACTTAAGAGGCAGAAATGCCTCTTTTGCTTTGAAAAATAAGCACATTTCGGTGGTTCCAAAAAAATTATTTTCAAAGGTCAAACCTAAGGGGAATTGGAACCATTGCAATTTTGTTTTTACACCTATTTTTGCATCTTTCCATACAGCACTTGGGTTTTTTAAGTATTCCTCAAGGAACTCTACGGCTTCCTCGTAGTTGGTCTCTGTATTAGGCATAACAGCAAGTGAGGCATTCGCATTAAGTAACTCTTTATCAATCATTGCCAGTTGTTGCTTCAAAACATTGTCTGGGATAATACCGTCCAAGTTTTTCTTAATTATGCCTGTCTGCTTCTCTGTGAGCTCATTGATGTATTTTTTCAAGCGGTCCGCCTCTTTGTGTTGGTCAAATGTTGCTTTCACTAGGTTCTCTCGCACGAGCTCTTTCAGTCGCTTGATTTTTGTATCATCAAATTTATATTTATTTACATACTTCATAAACTCCTCCTCAAACTTGTCTCTATTATGGTTAGATTTATTACCACCAAAACGATAAGATGGGTATCGTTTAGAACGCCCTTTGGTCCAGCTACCCGTGAGCTTCTTGCCATTTGCATTTATTATGAACTTGCGTAAAGGAAAATCTGGGTGGTCTGTGATATATGCTGAGTGTTTTCTTCCTTTGTGTTTTAATACCCTTTGCACTTGGCTGAAAAGCTCATCGGGAATAATCGGGGCAAATGTTCCACGATGTCTTTCTCCGAACTTCACAATCCATCCTGCAAAAAGTTCATTAGTAAGCATCGCATAAAAATATCCTTTTGAAAAAGGTTTACCTTTTTTGTTTAGCAACCCCTCTTTTGTCATTATCCGTCTGACTTCTTCTGTTGGGTATACGTTTGAAGCTATAAGTTCAAAAGTTCGCAGTATGAGTGGGGCCATTATTTCGTCTTGCTCAATAGTAGCTCTGCCTGCGATTTTTACATTTCTATAACCTATGGTAGCCATCCACACATAGCGACCATCTCGCATAGCGTCTCTCATTCCTCCTGCACAGCGTTCGGAGCGGATGTCATTATCAAATTGTGCGATGTTTGCCATCGTGTTCTCCATAAAACGACCCACGGGATTATTTTCAAAGTGTTCAGAGGTGGATTTTATTTCTACTCCATAGCGTTTAAGAAGTAAGCGAAGCTGACTGTAGTCATCCGTGTTACGAGATAGACGGTCCAATTTATAAATGATGACTGCCTTTACCCCATTCTTTTTCTCGGCACAATAAGTGAGCAATTTTTGAAGTTCTGTGCGGTCTGCTGTTTTCGCACTTTCGCCTTGCTCAATAAAAGTTTCGGCAATTTCGTATTCGTTCTTGATTGCGTAATCATTACAGATTTTTTGTTGCGTGCCCAAGCTATTTCCCTCGTCCACTTGTTCTTTTGTGGATACTCGGACATATATCACTGCTCGTTTTTGATTTGTGTAATTGATTGTATTCATATTCTTTTTTATTTATAAATGCTTCTACTAAAATACCTGCAAAATAATCTAAGGCTACATCCTCTAAGACATCGTTAGGGTTTTTAATACCCAAAGAGGGACAACGAAGCGACTTTTTGTTGCTACACAATAAGTCTCGTTGTCCCTCTTTGGGCACAAAAATGTTGTCGTTTATTGTCTTATTGTGTAGCTTGTTCATAATATCATTTTTTCTTCTTTGTCGCCCTCAAGATACGCTTAGCTTTTCCACTTAATAACCTAGCTATTCCTATAAAAGATTGCTCTGCACGCTCATCCATCTTCAAATATCGCAAATATTTTTTTGTTGGCTTTCCTTTGTAATTGGTCCGTTTAACCTTCTCTCTCATTTTTTCAATCTCTCGGATATTGATAACTCTGCCAAACGGCTTTGCTAGACCGCTTATATTTCTGCTTGAATAAGTAAGGTTGTAACAATGCCGACAGCCAAACAAATCACCATTTTTATAAAGGACACCGACACGCCTTCCACAATAGACACCATTCTTGTAAAGTAAGCACCTGAACCAATATCTACTTCCTCCGTATCGGCACGGAGTTGTGGTGAGGGGCACCTTGTAATCAAAGTCCTCTTTCTCACTAGTATCTCTGCTTGTTTGTGCGTAGTAAAATCTAACAAACTTCTCATCGCCCCAAAGATTTACTTCACAGCCAATACTTCCTTTGTCCCCATTAGTTCCCCATAAAATAGTCGTATCTTTATATTTACTATTTTTCATATCACGCAGTAGCCACCATATTTCTATTTTCTTACACCAATCTGCTTCTGTTTTACTCATAATTTTTTATAGTTGCCGAAATCAATAGAGATTAGGAGTCATCTAACCTAATTTGATTATCTGATAATGTTTCAACCCCACACTCGTCATCACTATTGTTTTGCATTTGTTGTGGATTGAAAAAAGTAGACGGAGAAATAAGTATTTTTCTCTTGTCATTTGGGTCTTGTTCTTGATAAATAAGCCCTGAGGTTTCAAGAATGGGAATAATCTGCTGTCGGAGCTGTTGAGCATCTAACATGCGTCCATAAGCCTTGTAGTGCTTCTCTAGGATGTCTTGGCGAGTGATACCTAGCTTTGGTGTCTCATTGAATACTTGCGACTGAAGCTCATTTTTTTCTTTGTATACAGGAACAATGATTTGAGTATAAATGTCGTAGATAAATGGAGGCAGATTGAGCTCTTGGCTGATTGATATTTTTTCCCAAAGTTTGAAAGCTTGCTCTATATCATCATCGTTCGCTGTGATAGTGGACCCGTTTCGTTCTCTCCACCATAGATTAAGTAATGCGAACGACTTCACAAGCGAAATAAGTCTCTTTATGTCTCGTTGGTGGCGAGGTTGTAATTTCTTATCCTGCTTGAAAAATCTCTCAAAGATTTTTTCTTGATTTGATATCTTGATGTCATCAATGTGTTCTTGTCTGATTGCTTGGATACGGAGCTTGAGTTGTTTTCTCTTTGGGTCGTTATCAAGCCATGCTTTGTATTTTTCATTGTCTGCTTCTTTGCGGATTGTGTTTGAAATACCTGCGTGAATTTTTTCTTGATTGACTTCGGGGGAAAGTAAGATGAAGCGTGTTTGTTCTTGTGGGTCCATACGAAGCCCTGCCGTGCAGAATATAACTGATGGATAGCCCTTGAGTGCGATTGTCTTTGTGCGGTTTCCACCTTTCTGGTTCTTGTCTGTTATCTTGGAATACATTATCTTTTCATCGTGTGAAAGAAATGAACGGAGCCCCTCTAGCAATCCTGTATGTGGCATATCTGTGAATATGAGTATCTTTCGTGAAAGGTCTACGGTAATTTCATTCGTTTCTTTGTTGTAGCTTCCTTGCTCGTGGAAGAAAGCCGTCTTTGAACAGTTGCCGAGCTTTATAACATCCTCATTCGGGAAAAGTTTTGATACTTCCAAAGCAATGTAGCTTTTACCCGTGCTTGAAGGACTATTAAATGAGACATTGAATTGAGCATCTTCCGTATAAGCCGAGAGCTGACAGAGAAAAGTAACGATTTTATTTTCATTGTCATTTTTAATTGTGAGCTCAAGTGCTTTTGATAGTTCCTCTGGTGTGAGGGATTGAAATTGAGATGGGTCAATGCGTTCAGGATATTCCTTTGCATATTTATCAAATAGGTCTGGGATTAAAAGGTTAAGTTTTGTTAAGTAGTCTGTTATGTCTCCGCCATCTCCGACTTCTTCGGGAAGCGTGATGTGATAGAGGTTCCGTAATCCAACATTTTCCAATATTTTAAGCACCTTTATGGACCCTTTTTTACCTGCCCCATCGTTATCAAAACAAATATAGATTTTCTGACATTTTCTGATGTCCGCATCAATCCATTCTTCCTTAAATGTGCCTGCCCCGTGCGTAGAAGTAAGAGCAAAGCACCCCTCTGAGATGAGAGCTAGTGCATCAAGTTCTCCTTCGCAGATAATTTGATTTTCTTCTGATGGTGCATACATTCCAAATAATTGTGCCTCTGCACCTTTTGGATATGTGATTTTTCCGTCGCCGTCTTTTGGGTCCTGTCGTAGTTTGAAGAATTTATAGCCATCATCGTCCATTACTGGAATAGTGATGTAATTCTTGCCGTAGAATGTGCCATAGCCGAGCCTGTAGCTGTCTACAATGCCATTTATGATGCCTCGTTCGTTGAGATATGTTCGTATACGGTCTGGCATTTGCTCGTGGCATTTCTGCACGAGTTCATCTGTAAATCTTGGTCCACGATATGATGATGCACGCTGTGGGGTAGTTTTATCTCCGAAGTGTTTTTGTAGCGTGATAATGTTTCCTTTCTCTCCGCATTTTTTGCACTCGTATTGCGAAGTGTCTTTGTTGAAGTAGAGATGTGCTTCGCTTCCAGTGCTGTTTTTATCGCAGTCATTAAAAATACATTTGGCGATAAGTTCCTGTCCGTTCTCATGATGGGTGATACCTTTTTGTGAGAGATATTCTGCTATGTTTATTTTCGTCATATATTGTAATTTATTAGTGATGAATGATGATTGGTATGTCTTTCGCAAATGAATTGTTTGCGAGGCTGTTTTACCCTATTTTTCGGTCGTCCTCAATGGGTCTGAGAGATTGTCCAAGTGTGCCAACACAGCCCTTTTTTCTTTTTTTACATAATCATCTTTATCAACTAACTTTTGAAACCAGCGATGAGTTGTTTGTTTGTTAAAACGCTGTCCTTTTATGGTTCTGACAAAATAAGCGTAAGAGCTCAAATTTGGATTTTTTTCTGCAATGTTATTGAATCTTCTTTGAAGTGATTTCATATATTTGTAATTTATTGATGAGTAATTTATTCGGAAGAATGGATACGATTTTTTAACATTCTTAAGGCATCAAAATAAACTAAAGATTTTATTTCTAGTCTTCCATTCCAGTGGTCATCAATATCTTGTTCAATTCCGACCTCTCGTTTGAATATGAATAAAACTTTTCGCTGGTCTTGCTTATCTAAGGCGACTAGCTCAAACCCACGAGAAACTAACGAACTGCTCAAACCCAAATCTTGAGTCTGAAAATACTCTTTTGAGTTTTCCAAAGAGGTATATTCAAAATTATTTTTTTCTTTTTTTGTGTTTTGCATATAGTTTTGCTTAATAATTTGTAATATTGAGAGTGTTCCTGCTCTCAACCTATGTGCTGAAAAAACAGTGAAAAAGAAAAAACCGCTATATTTCAAGCAGTTTTTGTCTTTATTTGTCGCTGAAAACTTCAGTCAATCAATCAAACTTCAGTGAGGTATTGCATTGCTCTCGTATCTTGGATTTCAAGATTTCTCAACTCTTTTTCTGGGGTGATTTTCAACAAAGGATTGTATCCTCGCACTGTCTTATCAAAAGGTATTGGTTCTTCTGTTATTTCAAAATACTCACACAATGCTTTTGAGAGAGCTGACTTGTATGTTTGAAATAAACCTTTCTTTTCCTTGCTCCTTGAAAAAGCATTTTTACAGAAATTGAACATATTATCCGGGGTCAAATAAAAATCTGTATTGCCTTGTCTTTTAGTTTTAGTAAATGAGAGTGCTTGCAGTATTTTCCAAGAGACATTATCTGATTTTTTGAAGCCGAAGATTTCGTAATCTCCTTTGTTTTTTAGTTTTCCTTTTACAAGTATTTCAATGTTGTTGTCATCTGTGAACTTAATTTCAATATCGGACCAGCTCAATTTTGGTTTTTGAGCCGTATCGGCTTTATTGTTTTTGTGAAGATTACTTTTCTTTACAGAAAACATCCTTTCTTTGTTTCTGTTTATGAGCTCTTGTTTTTCATCAGTTAGCTCAAAAGCTCTAGTGATGGTTTCTTTTGCTTTTTTCACATCTCCTTTTTCTTCATAAATCAAAGCAAGATTGTTCAATATTGAAGAACTCGTGTCCTCAATGCTCTCGTATACTTTTTGAGCTTCGTCCACTCTTTCTACCTCGTTGAGAGAGTAGGCAACCTCAAACCTTCTGTCAAAGAAAGTGTATCCGTCCTCAAGTTCTTCTGGTGCAAAGAAAAGCTCCAGCGTTTGGCCTTCAAGCAAGGAATAAATATCAGAGATTGTGTTGTGTTGTTTTTTCTTGAAAAGTTCTTCAATATCCTTGCTGAACATTTCCTTGAAATATCTTTCTGCCCGCACATCACGGCTTGGCGGTTTTGCTATTTCTTCTTTGATAGTTGTTGCGTAATTATACAAGAAATCGTCACTACATTCTGCAATGTCTGTATAAATCCACTCCTTTCCTCCAGAGAGAACATATTTGAGCTTGTAGACAACGGCATTGTCATACTGTTTTATACGATAATACCCGTGAGCCAACAGATACAGGTCAAAGAGAGTTTCTTTTGTATTTTTCTTTATTTCGTTGAGTAGTCCTTCAATCTCTTTTTTGTTATTTTCTGACAATACAGTTTCGTCTTGGTAAAGAAACTTCTTGAAAAGATAAATTGCCGTTAATTTCGTTTTATCGCTGATATTATTTTTGATTGCATACTGGATTTCATCAAGGAAGAATTGTTTTGTAGGTAGCTCCATTTGGAATACAAAATAATCATTCATTGATATGCTCTCAATTTGTTTACACATCTGGGATAGGGTGTTTTCTATGCCGACATCGTCCTTGAGTTTCAGATAGATAGAAAACATATAAATATGGCATCCCAAGAGCAATTCTGTGTCGCCGATATTTTCTATAGTTTCCTTGAAATATTTCAAACTCTCACTATATTTTTCTTGCTCGTAATAAAGAACGCCTCGCAAATATGAGTTGATGTTGTCGTTCAAATAGTTCCACGGAGTATGTATTTCTGGTTCGTTCTGTAGTATCTCCTTACACATATCAAACTGTTTGCTTTTCAAGAAAAAGACAAAAGATAGGCGAACAAAGTCGTTTGAGTAGATAGCTCTTTTTAATTCTTCATAGTTCTCCTTATAAAATTTTTTGAAGTTCTCAACCTCTTGATTATCTGATTTTGTGTAGTAATCAAAAGTTGCCCTGAGAGCTGGCTCGTATTTGGAGTTTTTAGTCAAAACTTTCTTTGCAAGATTGAACCTTTTGAGTAGACTGGTTTCTTTTTCAAAATAAAGCCCAATGTATTCTTGTTTTGCGAGCATCAAGTTTTCTGGCTTTTCGTCGTAAAGGTTTGAGAGTTTTCTGAGAGCAAATGACTTGTGCCAGTAGTTATCATCGTAGTTCGTGAGCGTATCATCAAGGTTATTTTTCATTAAAATAAATAAAAGATTTCCTTCTATTTTTTGAGTTGAAACTTTGAGAAAATCTGAACCAGTCAAGAAACGTAAAATCTCTGATTGAGGAGATTGGATACTTTCAACATAGATATGAAATAGGGTTTCTTCGTAATCTTTTTTTATTTCTTCAATAGAAATTGTTTTTGTTTTTTGGATATGAAAATTACCGTTCAGTAGGTCCAGTGTTGTCATCGTGTGTGTGATTTCAAACTTGTTATTTTTATCTTTTTTATATTCTTGTTTTGTAACGTCTATGAGTAAATAATCTATATCATCTTTTCGGAGCTTCTCTATTTCTTTTTTGTCTAAGACTCCGATTCTTCCCAAGAAATCAATAGAAAACCAAAGCATGTTTTGGTCGTTTGAGAAATTTATTTCATCAAAGAATGATTTATCATCATTCTTGTCTATTGTTTTATCTACTGGTTTTATTTTGGGCATAGTGTAATTGTAATTTATCTTTAAGCATCCTAGCATCTTTTACTATGAAAATTAAGTATTTTTTGTTACACTAGAACAGTCTTAAAAGACACACAATTTAGTTACCTAAGGTCTACTCAAAATAGATACGGTACAAATAAACCCCATCCCTGATACTGAACCCCGTGTTCAGCTACTCAGGGATGGGTCATTGTCGGGAAACTGATAATGGAGTCGCAAGGCTCAAGCTGGCACGGGGTTCTGTGCTTTCTCGGTCCAGCTTTATTAGACAAAACCCATCCCTTTTATGTCTACAAACAAATTACAATCAATAGAAAAAGCTAAAGGTAGAGCTATGCTCGTATGGGCTGGCAAGAAGCCTTTAGAGAGCATTGAATACTATCCTGCTCAAGAGAAAGAAATATACGGCAACAAGAAGTCGCAAGATTTTAATAAATTATTTTGGGGAGATAATCTCCAAGTTCTCGCACACTTACTAAAAGAGTATCGTGGTAAAGTTGATTTGATATATATAGACCCTCCGTTTGATAGCAAGGCGGATTATGTTAAATCAGTAAAAATGAAAGGTGAAAAGGTTGAGGGGGTTGAGCAAGGACTGCTTGAAGAAAAACAGTATGGCGATATTTGGGAAAAGGATGAGTATCTTCAATTTATGTATGAGCGTTTTTTAATTTTGAAAGAACTTTTGTCTGAAAATGGAAGTATATATTTACATTGTGATTGGCATAAAAACTCCCATCTTCGCTTGTTAATGGATGAAGTATTCAGTGAAGATAATTTTAGAAATGAAATTATCTGGCATTATTTTGTATCTGGAAAATATCCAAGTGAGTTTGCAAAAGACCACGATAATATCTATGTATATTCAAAAAGTAAAAACTCCACATTTAACTATGAGAAACAAGTAGACAAATATCTATATTATGAAAAGTTTTACAATAAACAAATTGTTAAAGGAAAGGATGGAAAAGAATACTATGAATATAATGGAGAATTAAGAACGTTTGAAAAACAGGTTTCTGAAACTTGGAATATAAATAAAATTAAAAGAGACGGCAAAGAAATTGTTGGCTATCCTACACAAAAACCAGAAGAATTACTAGAAAGAATAATTAAAGCATCTTCAAATGAGGGCGATGTGGTCCTTGATTGTTTTTGTGGCTCTGGAACCACGATGGTTACCGCTCAAAAATTAGGTCGCCGATGGATTGGATGCGACATAAATCTCGGAGCGATACAAACCTCCACAAAACGCCTCAATCAGATTATTGAGGAGCAGAAAAATGCTCTCGGTTTCAAAGTGCTCAATGTGAATGAATATACAGCGTTCAAAAATGAACTTGAAGCGAAAGATATTGTGATGGAAATGTATGGCGTGGAGCCAATGAAGCGAAGTTATTTTGACGGAGTGCTTGATACTTCGTATGTGAAAGTGATGCCAATGAACAGGGTCCTCAACAAGCTAGATATGAAAACCTTGCTCAAGAATGTGAATGACAAGCTCGCTGATTTTACAGTCAAAAAGAAGTCCAAATCTGGCGAGGCGGTGTATGACGAGGGTGTGCTTGTCATCTGCTCTGGTATGGACCTTGAAGTTGCCGACTATCTCAAAAAAGAGAACAAGACGGGCGTGAAGATTGATGTCCGAGACATTGCCACAGACAAGAAAAATCTCGTCTTTAAGAAACCACCAGAGGCAAATATTGAGGTGAAAGTAAAAGACAAAAATCTCTCCGTGTCGCTCAAAGAGTTCTATTCGCCTATAATGATGCGAAAATTAGAGATTGAAAACAGTAAAGCTCTCAAGAAAGAATACCAAGCAAAAGTTGAAGATTTCCGCCAGATTATTGATAGCGTGGCTATTGATGTGGATTATACAGGCGACCTTTTTAATGCCGAGATTATGGACCTGCCGACAAAGCGTGAGCTCATCAAAGCTGACTACTCTTGGGGATATCCAAAGAAAGGCAAATACACTGTGGCAGTCAAAATCGTGGATGTGCTTGGCGAGGAATACTTTGAAACTTTTAGAGTAAATGTATAAATATGCAAAACGACACTATAAAAATAAGCAAACAACTCTTACACCAAGCCGAGCTGATGGGTGGAAATAGCGAATACGCTAAGGCTATTACAAAACTCAACGAAGCAATCAACCATCTTGTCTATTTTTCACCACCAGAAGAGCAACAACACGAAAAAATATCGTTGTTACACCAGTGTTTCTTTGACGCAGGACGGTATCATTCTGAATTAAAACATTTTGCCACTGCGATAGAAAATTTCATTACAGCAAAGCTATTTGCTGTGTCAAAAGATAACACAGACCAATTAGATAGATGGATTGACGGGTCTTTAGATGAGTATGAATTTTTGATACAGGAGCCAGCCACGAAAGATATCGCACTTTCTGAATTGGATGAATTGCAAGACAAATTGTTTAAAAATAACATACCCGTTCTACCTCGTATTGAGAAATTGTTAAAACAATAATGGAAAATCTATTTTTACAGAGTATAAAAGTCAAAGTATCCGAGTGGCGAGAAAACGGGTATCAAGGAGGCTTCAAGGAGAGCATAAACATTTTGAACTATGTGAAGCGTGTCGGCTTTTTACACGAGCCACAAATTGAAGCTCTTGAAACTTATATCTATATCAAGGAGGTTTTGGAAAATAAGCCAACGGGTGAAATTTTCAAAGACGCTTTTTCAAAGAAATCCGATTTGCTTCGTTCTCTTGGTGTGCCAGAGAGAAATATTTCGGACATTATGGAAGCCGATAATCGTGACGAGCAAATAACTGAAATCATTAAGGAAAAGTTTGGTTCTCAAGATTACGCAAATCAAGTTTATGCTCTTACAATGGGTTCGGGTAAGACAATTTTAATGGCGACTTTTTTAATATACGATTTCGTTCTTTCATACTATCATCCAGACGATGCACGCTTTGCAAAGAATGCTCTAGTCTTTGCTCCCGATACGACCATTATAGAGAGCTTAAAAGAGATAAAAACTTTTGATTATTCAAGGGTCTTGCCAAAGGAATATCAGAATATTTTGCTTAACATTAAGTATCACTACCTAGAGAGCACGGAAACAGGGCTCTCTCCGATTGGTAATTACAATGTCATCGTTTCAAACTCGCAAAAGATAATTCTCAAAACAAGAAATAGTGATACGGACAATGGGGTAAAAAAGTTATTTGGAGATAAGGGGGAACTAGCAAAGCGTGAAGTAGAAAATGCCCGTCTGCGTGCTATCCGAGAGCTCAATAACCTCATTATATTTGTAGATGAAGCTCATCACTCTTATGGTGTGAACCTTGAGGGTGCTTTGAAAAAGACACGCCAAACAATTGATTACTTGCACGGCAATACTCCGCTTGTGGGTGTTGTAAATCTCACAGGAACACCATATCTCAATAACAGGATGATAGACGATGTTGTATATCACTTTGGGCTCAAACAAGGTATAGAAAAAGGCATCTTGAAACAAGTGAAGATATTGGATTTCGGAGAGGTCCGCTCGGAGATTTTCATTGAAGAAGTGCTCTCTACATTCTGGTCCGAGTATGGAGAAAATCGCCTCGAAGGTCGTCTGCCTAAAATGGCTTTCTATGCTCCTAATATTGATAATTTACAAAATGAACTCAAGCCTCGTATTGAGAGAATTCTCGCTGAGATGGATATACCTATTGATAAAGTCCTTGAGTATCACACCGAAGCAGAAGACAGTAAAGATGAGTTTCGAATACTTGATACTATAGATAGTAAGAAACAGTTTGTGCTTCTTGTTGGTAAGGGGACCGAAGGATGGAACTGTCGCTCATTGGTTGCTTGTGCTCTCTATCGTAAGCCATCTAGCTCAATTTTTGTGCTCCAAGCATCTACACGCTGTATGAGGTCCATTGGAGATAATTCTACACGAGCCCATATATTCCTCTCAAAAGAAAACTATAAGGTATTAGATAAAGAGCTTAAGAACAACTTTGCTTCAAGCATTCAAGACATCAACAACCAAGAGCAAAAGAGCTTCGAGTTTGAAATTAAAGTTGAAAAGAAAAAGACCATCAAGGTAAAAAAGCTCATCCGAGATATTATTTCCACACAGGCAACAAATACAGACGATATCAAGATTGATATTAAGAAATATAAACCAGAGAAATACGAGCACTATATCTTGGGTTCAGAACTTGTTGTAGATACTTCTGGCAAGGCAATTTTTAAGCACGATACGCTTGGCTCAAAGAAAATAAAAGAGAGTAATTCATATACCTATTATGAAATCGTAGAGCTTATCAATCGCTACACACATTTGCCATGTTTAGCGATAGGTAAATTATTGGAAAATATCGGATTGTCTAGGAATGAGCTAGCAAGTAAAGTGAATACGAGTGTGGGGTTTTTACCCTTCATTATTCAATCTGTTCTTGAAACTGTTTATCAGTATACGGAAACAGAAACAGCTACCGAAGAAGAAATTGAACTTACTAAAGAATACCCGTTTAAGATGAGCCGAGAGGAGGGTAAAAAAGCCCTTGTTGTATTTAAAGAAAAAGAGGAAGCAGACGGAGCTACAAGTCGTATCGGTTTTCATATCAACCCTTATAATTTTGACAGTAGCGATGAACGGGACCTGTTCCGACAATTCCGACAGCTTCTGGTAGATAAAGAGACGATTAAGGATGTTTACTTTAATGGTGGAGTTACTACCATTGCTCACAATGATTTTTATGTTGAATATTGGAACCCTACAGAACAGCGTATATCCAAGTATTTTCCAGACTTTTTGATAGAAACTGATAAGGGTCGTTTCTTGGTTGTAGAGGTAAAATCTGGGTCCGAAAAGACAGAGTATGAAGCAAACAAGAAACGCTACAATGGGACCAACACATCACTCTTTAATGAGGTATATGCTAAAGAGGTTGGCTTCCTAGATTTTCAAAAAGTGAATAAGGATTTTGAATACAAAGTCATCTTTGACGCTCACTTGCAAGAAAGACAGCGAGAGCTCTTTGAGATGATTAGAACTCTGTAAAAATATGCAAATATCAGACAAACATTTCTTGGAGTTTAAGAAGTTAATGAGAGATAAGGTGGGGGAGGAAAAATACAATAAAATGACAGAACAAGAACTCCTTGCAAGTGCAATCGCCTTAATAACTATGATGAAAGCGGTCTATAAACCAATCACAAAAGAGGCTTATGAAAAATACAAGAAAGCAAATTGAAGATAAAATGCCACAGTGTAAGGAGGCAGATTGCAATGAGCTATTAGTTGCTGATAATGACGGATATTGTCTTCGCCATATTTGTCCGCCTCCCATACCTTTGATACTTCAGTATCTTAATGAACAAGATACAAAGAAAAAAGAAAAGAATGAGGAAGTAAAATAAAAAAACTATGGTCCATATATCTCCAGATACTGTTGAGAGGTTCAAACAGATATTCAAAAGAGAATATGGTGTTGAATATTCTGATAGTGAAGCGTGGGAAGCTACTCATAATCTACTAGGGGCTTTTAATATTTTATTAAAAGAAGACAAAAAACAACATCCAGAGAATTATAAGAAGAAAATATATAGTGATGACGGAGGTGGGGTGATTATACAGACAAAATCTGATAAAATAATCTCGGAGTAGCCAGAGTTGATATTTTATAGCTTCGGTTATAAACGGGGGTTGTGAATTAAGTCCGTCATCCGCCTCGTGCGGTGGATTTGTCCGAAAGGGCAGAGGGTAGCGGTGAAAAGCGATAACTGGCTTACGGGTGTATCAAGAGTGTTACTCTGACAAAGAACTTCCATCTGTGGGAGTTTTTTGTTTTATAATTACTTTGTTTTATCCGCTTCATACTCTCGCATAATGTGCATTAAGTAATCACACTCCTTCGCAAATTGGTTCCAAAATTGGCACCCTAAGTCCACAAACAAAATCCGCTTTAGCGGATTTTTTAGTGGGCCGTAAGTAAGCAAACTTCTTTGCTTACGTCAGGACTCGAAAAGGCTCTCCCTTATTTCTGAAGATTTTTTAATCTGAAGAAATGGGAAGCCTATACCGTCCCCGTAGGGGAAGAGTCCTACCGTACAGGACTCGAAAGCCGCAGTCGGGCCCCTTGCTGAAAGCAAGGGAGACGAGGCGGGGTCGCGAGTACTTTGATTTATGTAAGGCGAAGCCGATACAGAAAGCTTAGTAACTCGTGACCGAGTCCTGTTAAAAAATCAATCGATGTCAGCATAAATAACTTTTTCAGTTCCCCTTGATTTTAAAATATCGTCTTAGTATTAAAACAACTCCCAAAGTAAAAAGCATGATGCCTAACACTTTATAATTAGTATGGTAATCAGTATACCCACCATAATTATCAAAGGGGTTGCATAGTCCCGAGCAGACATAATTAGCGGGGCGTAAAAAATTATATGAGAAAATTAAAACACCAAAGAGCACTAAACCATCTGGCAAATATTTTTTTATAATTGAAGGTAAGTTTTTCATATCTTTATTATTGTACATTAATACGTGGCATAAGCCCAGGGTTGTTTGTTGTGTAATAAAACCCCCTGCCTTTTCCCTTCCCTCAAAACTTTTGCTATACTATTAAAATTAATTATTAGATAAAAGATATATATGGAGGTAGAAAAAACAAATAATAAAAACAAGATTATTGTCGCGGTGATTTTGGTTATTTTGGTGATAGGAGGCTATTTTTATTTTGGAGGCAATGATATGGGTGATAACGTGGCTGTTGTAAATGGTGAGAGTATATCCATGTCGACATACAATACTCAGTTAGACAGCGCTATTGCTCTATATAAATCGCAGGGCCTTGATATTACAAATGCGGACAATGTTTCTAGAATCAAAACAGAAGTTTTGGGTGGTCTTATAGATAATGAATTAGTATCACAAAAAATATTAGAGGCTGGAATAAAAATAAATTCAGAAGAAATAGAGAGACAATTCCAGTCAATTTTAACACAAACAGGTGGAATTGAGGGACTTAATGCTGAATTAGCTAAAAATAATATTACAGAGGAGCAGTTGCGAGAAAATATATCTAAACAACTTGCTGCTCAGGCATATCTGACACAAAATGTTGATATGAAATCAATAACCGTTAGCGACGATGAAGTTGTGCAATTTTACTCAAATTATAGTAAGACCCAGGAGTCTGTACCGACACTAGAAGAAATCGGTGCTCAGATAAAACAGCAGATTGTTTTAAATAAACAACAGGCAATGGTCAAAGAGTTTATTGCTTCTCTTAGGACAGGTGCAAAAATAGAAACAATAGCTATTTAAATATCTTTTTAGGAAAATTTATATTTTATTTTAAAAACCGTCCAAAAATTTTGACGGTTTTTAAAAACACTCTTTATTTAGATGAATTTTCTTTTTTTAATGATAATATAAGTATATGAACCTTTTCTTGATGGTGTTGGGAATAATTGCGGGTATCATTGGAATAATTGGCAGTGTGTTACCAGCTCTTCCTGGACCATTACTAACTTATTCAACCCTCTTTATTCTCTACTATATAGGCGGAGAGAATTTAATGCCTTCTTATAACTTGATATATATAGGTGTAATTGCTGGTCTTTTGGTAATAATTAGCAATCTTATTCCTGTGGCTGCTACGAAAATAAGCGGTGCTTCTAAGAGTGGGGTTTATGGTTCTATCATTGGCTCAATTGTCGGTTTAATAATGTTCCCACCACTGGGTGTTTTCTTGGGTGCAGTAATAGGTGCTACGCTAGGGGAATATTATGCCTTCAGTGATGTTAAGAGGTCTATCAGCGCAGGTGTAGGTTCCACGCTTGGCACTATCGCTGTTCTGTTTATTCAATTTATTTTTTCTATCTCCGTTTTTGTCTATTTTCTAATTAAAGCACTCTCTTTACTGTAAAAAAACCATAAAAAATAAGGGTTAAAAAACCGCACATAAGCGGTTTTTTACTTAATTCGAGCTCCTCTATTGCAACAATCTTAAAATAATTGTATAATGCATCGCTTTAATAAAATACCATGAAAAACGACAATTTACCCGCCAAAATTTTTTAAAGACAAAAAATCATCGCAATAAAAAATAAGGTCGAATAAAAATAACTTAAACTTAAAAATAATATGGATAAAAATTTAGGAGGGCAAGACAAAATAAGAATTAAGGGGGCTCGAACACATAATCTAAAAGATATCGATCTCGAGATTCCTCGTGGTAAAATGATTGCTTTTACGGGTCTTTCTGGATCAGGAAAGTCATCCCTTGCTTTTGATACCATTTTTGCCGAGGGACAGAGACGCTATGTAGAATCATTGTCTTCTTATGCAAGACAGTTTTTGAAGCAATTTCAGAAGCCTGATGTGGATGAAATTACAGGTTTGTCTCCAGCTATTTCTATTGACCAAAAGTCACATTCTGCTAATCCACGTTCTACGGTCGCAACTATCACAGAAATATATGACTACCTCCGTGTTCTCTTCGCAAGGATAGGGTTACCTCACTGTCTTATTTGTAATGAGCCGATAAAGAAGCTTTCTACCGATGAAATCATTCAGTTTATAATGGAGAAAATAAATAATTCCGACCGAAAGGATGAGTTATCTCGTGTTCTCATTTTCTCACCAGTTGTTCGTGGTAGAAAAGGAGAATATTATCAGATGCTTTATGACTTTCTCGGTAAGGGTTTTTATAAGGCGAGGGTTGACGGTACGTTATGTCACCTCCGAGAACAAATAGTTTTAGACAAAAATAAAAAACACGATATTGATATTTTGGTTGATGAGATACCTGTCAGCGATTTTGGAGTTGATAATCAGAAGGTTAGAGACCGTCTCGCCGAGTCTGTTCCTCTAGCACTCTCTCACGCAGAAGATACGGTAAGGGTTATTTTTTCATATGATGGAGGTAAACTTCGTCTCACTGACCTTGGTAAAAAGTGGGAGGAATTCGCGATGTCTGCCAAATATACTTGTCCCAACGACGGATTTTCTTTTATTGAAATAGAGCCGAGACTTTTTTCTTTTAACTCTCCATACGGAGCGTGTCCCGAGTGTCATGGTATTGGTACTGAGTCTCTTTGGAGTGATGAGGTCTGTAAAGAATGTAATGGTCTCAGATTAAGAAAAGAGGCGCTACAGGTGCGAGTCGGTGGTAAAAATATAGTAGAACTTTCGTCTCTTTCCATAGAGGAAGCTTTTAGATTTTTTAATGAAATCAAGATGACACCAAGAGAGGTGGAGATCTCAAAAGTTTTGACTCGAGAAATAAATTCAAGACTTAAATTTATGTTAGATGTTGGACTTAGCTACCTTTCTCTTGATAGACGTGCTGGTACTCTTTCTGGTGGAGAAGCTCAGAGAATCCGTTTGGCTTCACAGCTCGGTTCGCATCTTGTAGGAGCGCTCTATGTGCTTGATGAACCAACTATCGGTCTGCACTCTCGCGACAACGAACAGCTTATAAAAACTCTTAAGAGATTGAGGGACCTCGGAAATACAATAATCGTTGTTGAGCACGATGAGGATACTATTTTTTCTTCCGACCACTTAGTAGATATTGGACCTGGTGCGGGGATTCATGGCGGTAAAGTTGTTATTTCGGGTGATACAGATGAACTTATAACAAATAGGAAATTAGCCCCCGTCGGCAAGTCTCTTACTCTAGATTATTTAAGGGGAGATAAGAAAGTACCTGTTCCGGAAAAAAGAAGAAATAAAGAAAAGGGTTCACTAAAGATATTGGGTGGTCATGCAAATAGCATAAGCGGATTAAATTTAGATATTCCTCTTGGAAGACTTACTTGCTTTACAGGTGTTTCTGGTTCTGGAAAGTCTACTCTTATGTACGACATCATTCACAAGAATCTTGATGCGCGTCTAGAGAGGTGGAGAGGTTCTAAAGATCCGATAAATTGTAAAAACTTTATGGGCGCAGAGTATCTTTCTAGAATGGTGCTTATAGACCAGTCACCAATAGGTAGAACACCTAGGTCAAATCCGGCTACTTACACGGGCACATGGACCCACATTCGAGACATGTTCGCGGAGACGGTTGATGCTAAGGTTCGCGGTTGGAAACCTAGCCGATTTTCTTTTAACGTGAAAGGAGGTAGGTGCGAGACCTGCCAGGGTAATGGAATGATAGGAGTAGAAATGCACTTTTTGCCGACAGTATATGTGCCATGTGATGTCTGTCTCGGTAAGAGATTTGATAAAGAAACTCTTCAGGTAAAATATAAGGGCAAAAATATTCACGATGTTCTCAAGACAACCATTGAGGAAGCAGCTGTTTTCTTTAAAGATATTCCTGCGATTTCAGACAGATTGGAGTGTTTGGTTGATGTCGGTTTAGGTTATCTTGAGCTTGGACAATCCGCGACTACTCTTTCTGGAGGAGAATCACAGAGGGTAAAAATTGCTTCTGAATTTTATAGACCACACACAGAGAAAACAATATATCTTTTAGATGAGCCTACTATTGGTTTGCATTATGAAGATGTTGGTAACTTGATCGGAATACTTCATCGACTAGTAAATAGGGGAAACTCCGTAATTGTTATTGAACACAATATGGATGTTATTAAAAGCGCCGACTATATAGTAGATATGGGTCCTGAAGGAGGGGATAATGGTGGGCAAGTGATTGCGACAGGTACTCCTGAGGATGTGGCAAAAAATCTTAAATCCCATACGGGTAGATACCTTAAAAAGGCTCTTAAATAAAAGTTCTTTCTTGTGTATTGATAAATCGTTAAATACGTGGTAGCTTTACATTTATTAAGTTTTTTGAAAATTAAAAAATAGAAAGGGGTGAGGGGGATATGTCGCAAGGAAATTGGAGTTTTGTTGATCTCGTCAAAAAAATGAATGACGAATTAGAAACAAAGGAAAATAAAACTAAGAAAGCAAAACGTTGCTATCTTTTTAAGGGAGATATTCTTTCCTATAAAGGCAAGAAAGTTTCTGGAGTAAAGATAGAGAATGAAGAAAGTTTTGTGATCATCTTTGACGAGGATATTCTTGTGGTGGAGTTGGATCAGGAATACGAGAAAACGAATAGACCTCCGAGATACAGCCTTTTTACATCTCTTATAGATAATTTGAGAGGCAAGAAGGTTGTGGATACAGAATTGCTGTCAAAAGACAGTTTCAAGCTTGTTTTTGATGATGGAGATTCTTTTATTGTCAGAACAAAATTGATCAACGAAAAGTCAAAGGACAAAAATAGGACGCTTGAAGCCGTTTTAATTTCAAAAGACGGAAACAAAATAGTGCTGTTTTAAATAAAAAAGGAGGTTTTTTATGTTTTATTATCGTGAGACAAGACCCTGCCTTTGCAAAAAATGTGGTTCTGTTGTTTATGTGAATCAGGAATGTTGCAAAAAATGTAATAAAAAAATTGATGGCAACGAAAGATTGTTTACCCCAGAAAATAAAAGAAATTTTAATTCGCTTCCAAAAGACCCGACGCTCACAGAAGAAATAACAGAGCTTTTAAAAATGATTATTTGAAAATAAAGGAAGTGGATAATCTATTAAACTTTGAAGTAGGGAGGAAAATAAATGTTTATAATCTTCATGAGAATAATGTACGGCATTGGTTGCCTGTTATTTTTAACAGGTATTTCAATCCAGACATATAGAGCGCTGAACGGATACATCAAATTCGAAACCAATCAAGTGGAGGTTGGTGAAAAGATAATGATAACTGGCGCACTTATTTGTTTACTGGTTATACTTATCGCCTTACCCGGTATTTTGTTTGGGTTTGTTTAATGTTTTTTAAGGAGTAGGAAAAACATCATTGGTTCGGCGTCTCTCACAAGGAGGCGCCTTTTTATTTAGAAACAAACTTCCTACGGGGTAAATGGTATTGGTTTTATATCTTTCTGAAAAATTGATATACTTAATACGTGAACCTGAAACGACTCGAACTATTAGGTTTTAAATCTTTTGCAAAAAAGACGGTTTTGGATTTTGAGTCTTCTATTACCTCTATTGTTGGTCCAAATGGTTCCGGTAAATCAAATGTTGCCGAGGCTTTCCGTTGGGCGCTTGGTGAACAATCTTTAAAATCGCTCAGAGGAAAAAGGGGCGAAGACCTTATTTTTAACGGATCCGCAGGACATCCAAAATTAAATCACGCTAGTGTGGAAGTAGTTTTTGATAATAAGCAAAGACAGTTTGCACTCGATTTTGATGAGGTTGCCGTGTCTCGTCATATTTACAGAGACGGAACAAATGAGTATTTTATAAATGGCACAAAGGTGCGATTGAAGGATGTTATCGAGCTTCTTTCCGCAGTTTCTCTCGGTGTTTCAAGTCATCATATAATCAGCCAAGGTGAGGCGGATAGAATACTTAATGCCAATATGTACGAGAGGAGAGAGATGATAGAAGATGCTCTCGGATTAAAAGTTTTTCAATATAAAAAAGAAGAATCAGAGAAGAAGTTGGAGAAGACACGTGAGAATATAAAAGAAGTAGAATCGTTAAGGAGAGAGATTGCTCCGCACCTCAGATTTTTACGAAAACAAATTGAACAAGTAAAGAAGGCTGAAGAGATGAGGGCTGAGCTCGTAGCAATTTACAAGGAATATTTTAAAAGAGAAGAAAATTATTTAACTCAATTTAAACAGCTTCTTATCAAGGAAAAAGGAGATCCCGAAACAAAGCTTCAGACTATAGAGACTGAAATTTCAAGACTTTCTGCTATTTTGTCATCTGCCAACACAGCTGATCCATCCAAGATATCTCGTCTCAGGGAATTGGATTCTAACATTTTTGAAATAAGAAATAAGAAGAATAACCTTGAAAGAGAGATTGGTAAGCTAGACGCGCTTATAGAGATTAAATCTGTTTCAGACGACAAAGGTAGGAATGATAGAAATATTAGGGTTAATGAAAAGGGAGAGAGGATTTGTCTTTATTGCGCACAGGTTGTTCCAAGGGTAGTAGATGAAGTCCGTGAGGATGAGCTCCGTCAGGCTAGAGAAAAAGAAGTATCTGAGATAAGAATAAGAAGAGATGAAGTAGAAAAGATGATACATTCTCTACATGAGAGTGAGGCCCGTGTACTTGCAGAGATGGACACTGTTCGTGCCGGTATAGAATCCAAAAAAGATGAGTTCCGTGATTCAGAGAGGATGCTTTATGAACTTCGTGCTGAGAAAAGTAATTTAATGTCACTCCTTAACTCCGCCAGAACAAAGGAAGAAAAGTTTAATATGGAAGAGGGGGCTTTCAAGATGGAACAAACCGAAGCCGTTGTTCTTGCGGGAAGAGAAGCTGTAAATTTCCGCGACTTTATTATTCCAGCCGGAACAGAGAACGAGCCTCGCGTAATACAGGAAGAAAGACGACGCAAAATAGAGAGAATAAAAATAAGATTGGAAGATATGGGTAACTCCGGCGAGGATGTTTTGAAAGAATATAATGAGACAGAAGAACGAGACAGATTCCTTGAGAAAGAAATCGCCGACTTGATGAGTAGCGCTGAAGGACTTGAAAGTCTCATGGTTGAACTTTCTGAAAAAGTTAATACCGAATTTAAAAAAGGAGTTGAAAAGATAAATAAGCAGTTTCAGGAATATTTCTCCCTTATGTTCGGAGGTGGTTCAGCCGAGCTTGTACTCGTTTTACCTATGAAGAAGAAGTCAGCAGAAGAGGTTGCTCTTGGTGTATCTATTCCAGATGAAGATGAAAATAAAGAAGAAGGAGTAGACATAAATGTTAATTTGCCTAGAAAGAAAATAAAAGGACTTCAAATGCTTTCCGGAGGAGAGAGGGCGCTTACTTCTATTGCACTTTTGTTTGCCGTATCACAGGTTAACCCCCCGCCATTCCTTATTTTGGATGAGACAGATGCAGCACTTGATGAATCAAACTCAAAGAAGTATGGAGATATGATTGAGAATTTATCAAAAATATCACAGCTTATTGTTGTGACACACAACAGAGAGACAATGTCTCGTGCGGGTATTCTTTATGGGGTGACAATGGGTGGCGATGGCGTGTCCAGGCTTCTTTCGATTAAATTTGATGAAGCAGTGAGAATAGCAAAATAGAATTAAATTTGATTTGACCGCCAAAATTTTTTCTTTTAAAAAATTTAGGATGACGAAGCAGTAAAAATCGCAAAATAATTTTTATTAATTAGTAAAAATTTATGTTTAAAGTAAATGAAAGCATAATAGATAGATTGTTGAGATTAACTTTTGGAGAGATATTTTTTGTTTCGGCAGCACTTAATGGGGAAATAATTTTAACTTACACTTTTTATTTCCTGTCTTTTGCCATGGTATTAACAGCTATTACTGGACACTCTTTTGTATATCAATTTGGAAAAATAAATACCAAAGCAAAAACTCTTCCAATTTTTCATAAACTGCCATTATTGTTGTATATATGTTTGCCACTTATAATTCCTCTTGTGTTTTGGTATGTATTAACACAAAAATAGTTAAAATATTAAAAACACCACACTTATCGTGTGGTGTTTTTAGTAAAGTGACCATTCAAGCAATACTTATAAATGCCGTCATTGCGAAGCCGAAGGCTTGGCCGTCCACAGGTGTCGACGACGATTCCGTCGACCAATCCAGATTTATTTATGTTGAATTACTGGATTGCCACACCGAAGCTAAGACGCTTCGACTCGCAATGACGAGCGGATTAATTAGGGATGGTATTAGGGACAAGTCTGAAGTCTATTGATCTTCTCCTTAAATTTGCAGATATAAGTTCTATTTTGATTCTGTCGCCTATTCGATATTCTTTCTTCGTTTTTTGTCCTACAAGCTTCATTCCTTTTGAGTCGGGTGCGAAGTAATCTTCCTTTATGTCTCTTAGTGCCACCATTCCTTCGCAGAGTATTTCTTCGGCCTCTACATACATACCCCAATCGGTTACGCTTGTGATGATTCCTGTAAATATTTGTCCTATTTTATCCATAACATATTCAACTTGTTTGAATTTTATTGATTCTCTTTCGGCGTTCATTGCGCGACGTTCCATATCCGAGCAATGATTACATAATTTTTCATATTCTTTTTTGTCTTCTATTACCATTTTACCGGATAAATGTGATTCAAGGAGGCGGTGTACCATTACATCAGGATATCTTCTTATTGGGGAGGTAAAATGAGTGTATGAGTCATACGCGAGACCAAAATGTCCGATATTATCGGTAGAATAAACCGCCTTGGCCATTGATCTTAATATGATCCACATAATAAGAGATCTTTCGCTTTTGCCCTCAAATGCATCAATTACAGCATTTATCTCTTGACCTGTGAGCCCAGTACCGGCCCCACGTGGCTTATATCCGAAGTTTACAAGGACTTCTTTTAGGTCGCTTATTTTGTCGCTGTTTGGTAACTCATGATTTCTGTAGATGAAAATTTTACCTCCATCTTCTCCACGTTTGAATATTTTCTCAGCCACTTTCTTGTTGGCGAGGAGCATATATTCTTCAACTAATTTATTTGCGTCTTTTTGTTCTTTTTTATAGATTGAAATCGGTTTTCCTTTTTCGTCTAATTTAAATTTTATTTCAGCTGAATCAAGATATATAGAGCCTTTGGCGAATCTTGTAGCTCTCATTTTTTTGGCTATTTTATCGAGAGTATGAATTTCTTTCTCATATTTATTACCCTCTCCTTCTATAACTTTTTGGACATCCTCATACGTAAATCTCTTGTCGGAATGAATAACAGTTTTTCCGAACCATTCATCTGTTACGTGTCCGTTATTGTCTATCGTGAAAACGGCTGAGAAGGTGAGTCGGTCTTGATTTGGGAGAAGACTGCAAAGATTATTTGAAAGTATTTCTGGTAGCATTGGTATAACTCTATCTACAAGGTAGACCGAAGTGGCTCTCTTTCTCGCTTCTTTGTCTAAGGCACTTCCTGGTTTCAAATAATGTGAGACATCTGCTATGTGTATACCTATCTCAAATTTATCTCCAACAGGACGAATAGAAATAGCATCATCAAAATCTTTTGCATCCTCAGGGTCAATGGTAAATGTTGTTATATCTCTGAAATCTCGTCTACCGCTTATATCACTTTCTCTTATACCTGTTTCGTTTAAATTTTTGGCTTCAGTCGTGACCACATTTTCATGTGAGGTACGGAATCCGTGCTCTTCAGAGATCGCTTCCATTTCTGTATCGTTTTCTCCGACCTTGCCGATAACTCGGATTATTTCTCCTTTTGTTTCTTCTTTGCCATTACTCCAGTTTGTTATTTTTACAAGAACTACATCATCTTCTTTTGCCCTAAAAGTATTTTCTCCCACAATCATTATTCCGGCAGTTGGGGCCTTAAGGTCCTTCGGTGTTATCCAAAGAGAGTTTTTCTCTTCGTGTATTGTTCCTACAAATTGTTCTTTGGCACGGGTTTCAATCCGCGTAACTCGTCCTTCAAAATATTTTTCATTTTCTATTTTTACCCATGCAGTGTCTCCATGGAAGGCACCTCCCAGTTTATCTGAAGCTATAAAAATATCCTTTTTTAATCCTTCCGCCATACCAAATCCCTCTCCTTTTTTGGTTAAGGATATAGTACAAAGAAATTCTCCGTTAGTAGGGCGAAGTTCGTTGCCGGATTTTACCTTTCTTTCTTTTCCTCTTTTTTTGTTGTTTGATCTTTTTTTATTCATTGAATGTTTTTCTGGCCTGTTATATATTTATATTATATTAGCATTAAAGCAATAAACATGGATACAACCAATAAATATTCTTATTTAGCAGTATCGGTTTTAATTGTCGGACTCGCTTTTATGATGTTTGAGGGAAGGACACCCACCGCAGAAGAGCCGAAGGTAGAGATTAACACTAATGAGGTAAAAATAGAAGATAAAACTATGTATCAAGCAACAATGAAGACAAATATGGGGGATATCGTTCTTGAGCTTTACAAAGACAAAGCTCCTGTGACAGTAGAGAATTTTGTGAAATTAGCTAACGAAGGATTCTATAATGGAACAAAATTTCACAGAGTTATTAAGGATTTTATGATCCAGGGAGGAGATCCAAACAGTAAGCTTGAGGATTGGTCTACACACGGAATGGGTGGTCCTGGATATCAATTTCAGGATGAAATAAACGACGTTAAGCTTGTCGCAGGAGTTCTTGCGATGGCGAATTCCGGACCAAATACAAATGGAAGTCAGTTTTTTATTGTTACTGCTGAGTCTACTCCATGGTTGGATGGTAGGCACACTGCTTTCGGAAGAGTCGTTGGTGGAATGGATATTGTTAATAAAATTGAGGCTGTTAAGGTGGGTGCTAATGACCATCCGGTTGATGACGTAGTCGTTCTTGGTGTGGAAATAAAATAAATAGATTTACAACTAGCTACTTTTTAAAACACGGCTTCCGACATAAATCATTGGCCGTGTTTGCTTTTTTTAAAAAATATTGTAATATTTCTATTTGAAAAGAGTTTTTTGAAAAATATACATATTTCACGGAAGTTAACCGTAGTTAGTGTAAAGTAATAAGGAGGGGTTGTGTATGAGAATTAATAATTTACCATTAATTTCCTTATTCGTTTTGGTTCTCGTTTCTTTTTCCTTGTTTTTGGGTGGTTGTGCTTATGCCGACAATGAAACCATTAATAAAAACAAATTAGCTGAAATTACAAACGATACCACTTCTAGTTTTTTAAATGAACCCTTTGACCTAGAACTTCTTGTAGAGGTTATTGTTGTTGCTTACACGAACCATGTAAATCGTAAAAATTTTGACAAGAACAAGATAACCAAAGGTATCGTTCGTGGTTTTATGCAAAGCTTGGATAAACATTCTAATTTTCTTGATCCGGAAGAGGCGGCAAATCGGTTAGAATCTTCATCAGGTAAAATTGATGGGGGAATTGGTATTGTTTTTAGCGCTCAAAAAAGAAGTCTTCTTGTGGATGAGGTTAATAAAGACTCTCCGGCAGAAAAAGCTGGCATCAAGGCTAGAGATAGAATAATAGCTATTGATGGTGTTTCTGTTAAAAATATTCAATTAATAGAAATAACAAAAAAGATTCGCGGTGAAATCGGAACGAATGTTGTTCTTAAAATAGTTCGCCGTGGAGAAAAAAAACCGATTGATATAACCGTCACTCGTGGAATAATAACAGTTCAGAGTGTTTCTTGTGATGTCGTAAAAAAAGAAAACAAGATTATTGGCATCATTAAAATTACTGGTTTTCGAGAAAATACATATGCTCAATTTTTGTCAGAAACTTCTAAGTTGATGGATAAAAAACCTGATTATATCATATTTGATCTTCGTGAAAATCCGGGTGGATATGTAAATAGTGTACGTGACATTATGAGTGAAATAGTGGGTCCTGGCCATGTTCTTTTTCAAGAAGAATTTTGGGATGGAAGAGTGACTAAAATATCTTCCAATCTATTGACTACAAGCAGTATATTCTATAAAGATTCTTCTATTAACAAATTCGCTTGTCTTGTGAATGAAAATACGGCTTCTGCTGCTGAAATTATGTCGTCCGGGCTTCGCGATATTCTTGGAACAAAGATAATTGGAGAGGCTACGTACGGTAAGGGTACTGGATGGGTTCCTATTGACCTTAAGTCTGGTAAGGGAACTTGCAATGTTACCTGTTTCAGGTGGTTGACCCCAAGGGGAAATTCTATAGAAGAGGTAGGCGTTGAACCAGATATTGAGGTTTTTATGGAGGAAGAAGATGTGTTCTTGAAAAAAGATCCGCAAATGGACGTAGCTTTTGAGGAATTGTTGAAAAAATAATAAATTTAAGCGGCACTGACAGGTGCCGCTTTTTATATTGACCCGAACGAGAGGTGTGCTATATTTCGAAGTAGATAAGTTATTTGAAAACTCGCCCGCCAAAATTTTCGGATACAACTTATATTGCCAATAAAATTATATTTTAATCAAATATTAATACATTTTGTGGTTAAGGTTAGTTTGGTAAAAAATTTAGGAGGGTAAAGGAAGGTGTAGTATGGATGAAAAGTTTAGAAAAATTTTGAGAGAAATTTTTGAGAATCCGCCCTTGAGAGAAGCTATTAGAAGAGGAAAAGAAGAAGGAGATCGTTTTCGTTCTGACCGAGAGTATCCTGGCGTATTAACAAAATGTTTGGGTGTTCCTGTCAAAACCAAAATTGTTTCCGATGAGGTGGATGAAAAATCAGAGGTTCCAAAAATCGAAATAATAGAGACTCTGATAACCCTTAACGTCAGTTGATTGTGCGTTACGTCGAGGAGGCGATTTATGAAAAGATTTTTGTTTGTTCTCATTCTGCTCGTTTTTTTAATGTCGGGCGGCATCGTGTTTGGTGAAAACGAACGCTTTATTTTACCGGGAGATAGACCAATCGATTCTGTGGCAGATGGAATTGCTTATATTAAAGTAAGCGATTACTTTGAATGCGGATTTTCTCGCTTTCACGATGTAGTATCAGAAATAAAAAGGAAGAAATTAAACAGTAAGATTATTCTTGATTTTCGTGGAAGTTCCGCTGTTGATCTTAAAGGAGCCATAGAGGTAATTGAGACTTTTATTGGTCCAGGAAAAGTCGCCTATATTAAAGAGAACAAAGAAGACGGAGTCAGAGAAAAAACAATGACGGGCTATCCAAAGGAAAATATAAAGATTGGCAAAATTGTTTGTCTTGCGGACACAGATACAAATGTGCCATCAGAGATAATTGTTTTAGCCTTAAAATATCATTTGTTTAACTTTACCACTGTCGGCAAACAGACAACCGGTAATCTTGAGTGTTACAGATACTTTCCATCAGGCATAGCAAGGTTGCCTTATGGGTTTAATTGGCTTTCTTCTTCGGGGGTTAAGATAACCAATACCGGTATTACTCCTGCTTATGAAGTTGTAGAAGATGAGCCGGGTAGGGATTTGGCGACAGAAAAGGCAATAGAACTTTTAAATAGAGAATAGTTTTTATAAACGACCCATAATCATGGGCCGTTTTTCTTACTCTGTAGGAATTTTTTCCCATGAATTTATTTCCTCTCAAGAAGTCTTCCCAGCCCATTTCTTTCTTTCCTTCGGGGGTTACTTTTTCGGGTACAAACGTATCACTTTTCTTTCGTTTGATTAATCCGTGTTGTGATTTTTAAAGAAATGTATTTTGTGGTCTGTTTTTGGTATTATTTGTTATATATTTAAATAATTACCATGGAGACGTTACCAATAAGAGAAAAAAATAAGAAGGAAGAAATCGGGGATATACGAGATATACACCCCAATGGATTGAATGATTTTTTTGAGAAACAATATAATTCCGGTGATTTGGAAAAATATCTTGATAAGATTGCCGAAGAACCTTCCGTTATTGCACACATAAGTTATTGGGAAAAATACCTCAATCCAAAGTACAAAAATCTTTTTGAAGAAATGTATAAGGAAAAAGTGTTGCCAGAGATTAAAAATTCAGAACTCCCCCTTGCTCTAGAGAAAAGGTTTTCCGAAAAAGAATTAAAAATGATTTTTGAAGACATCCAGACAATCCAATTGACATTTGGTTGTTCGAAAGGATGTAAGTTTTGCGGATTAGATGCCGTGCCGGGCGTTAGTGATCACATACCATTTGAACAATTAAAAAATTTTTTTTCAAAATACGGCAAAGAGCTTTCTGTATCCGAGCCATTTTTATATTATGCATCTGAGCCGGCCGACTACAGGTCTGAGGATAAGGAAGGAAGGGTTGTTGCTTATAAAGATGTTGAGGCACTTGCTCATGACAACTCGGGATATATTCCCACTATCACGACGAGGGAGATCAATGACGAATCGTGGTTAAATTTTTTGGGCGAAAGAACAAACAAGGAAGATGTTAGGGTAAGCGTTTATGGTAAGTTTAAGGATGTCGATATTCCCGATCAAATAGATGCGTCCAAAACTTTAATATACAAACATGACAAGATACCTCTCGGTAAGGATATTACCAGGGAAAATCAAGAGGGTTCATTGGTGGGAATAGGCTGTTTTGATGGGATTCTTGTGACCCCGCGGGGCATCTATAATGTTATGCAGATCCCTGTATCCATTGAATATCCCCAGGGACAAATGATCGTCCCTCTTCGGGAAATATCAAAAGAGCCGATATGCATAGGGCAGAGTTTTGAATCAGTTTTGTCGTGTGCAGTCCTACAGAATAATGTCGAATTATATGTTGATCGTTTTTTGATTAAGCCATATGTAACGGTTGAGACAGGGGCAGGGATGTTTGATATTGTTCTGGATAATGAACTTAATGTGAAAAATGTCATTCCTAGCGATGAAAAAGTTGAAGAGCTTATGGGCAGGATGGAACGCTTTAGGAAATTACGCAGAATTATTATTTCTAAGGACAAACAAATATTAGTTGATTATCTAGGATCGTTAGAAGAAGGAGATGGGGAAGTTCTTGTCGAGATTTGTCACCAAATAAGCGGTATGGAGATAGTTGATATTGAAGACAAGAATAAATTAGCTGAAAATTTAATTAGTTTGAGACGATTGGCATTCAATCGCATTAATATAAAAATTGGAGAATTTGAAGACGAAATTGGGGAATATTCTAAAAAACAAAAGGACAAATTGGGCCCAGGTTGGTTTGATAGTAGAGATTTCGTTTTGGGACCAAATAGTAATTTTTATGTGAATGCATCTCGCTCAATGATTCAAGTAGACAGCGATGGTAAAAAATATTTTAGATTAGAGCGACCTGGCGATGTAAATACAGCTGAAATACTCATTTATCCCCCAGAAGGATTTAAATGGGAAAATGCAGGGGATTTTTGGAATATCAGGTTACTGTACGGGTCTAGAGTAAAGGTCAGGCTAATTGATAGCCAGAAAGATAAATAAAAATAGTTTTAACTAAATTATTGTAGAGGGATTTTATTTCCCCTCAAGAAGTCTTCCCAACCCATTTCTTTCTTTCCTTCAGGAGTTACTTTTTCGGGAATGAATCTGTCGTTCTCTATTTTTGCTTTAGTTATTTTTACGCGCATTTCCTTGTCGCGAATATTTAAAATTGTGAAAGTCCCTGGGTCTGGATTTAGCGCCCTGACCTTTCTTTCTGCCTCAATAATTTTTTCTCTAGAAACATTATCTGAAGTTATAATTTCAGATTCTATGAAGCCGTCTTTTTTGTCTATTTTTTTACAGTAGGTAGCCGCCCCGTGGTCTTGTTGTTTGGGTTCTATCTCACCATTTATATAAGAGGGAATAGACTCACAAAGAATTTTTCCTCCGACTTCGCCGAGTTTTTCTTCTAGTTCACTGTAGGATAAATTTTCTGAATTTATTTTTTCTGTCTTTAAGATTGGCCCATGGTCCATTTCTTCGTCTAGGAGCATTATCGAAACACCCGTCTCTTTTGCGCCTTCTAATATTGCCGATTGTATTGGGCTAGGACCTCGTAAGTGTGGAAGAAGCGAAGGATGTACATTAAGGATGCCATATTTTGGAATATTCAATATTCTTTTTGGGACAAGTTTTCCGTATGCGGCTAAAATGAATATTTCATAATCGCCGTCAATTTCAAAATCCTTTAAACTTTTTGGTTGGAACACCTCAATGCCTCTTTTAACCGCCCATTCTTTAACTGGCGGAGGAGTAAGGACGAGATGCCTTCCTTTTGGCTTATCTGGCGAAGTTACGATTTTGTCTGGTAGGAAACCACATGCTTCAAGTTGGTCTAAAATAATAACCGCAAAGTGCGGTGTTCCAAAAAAGACGAATTTTGGTTTAGTGTTCATTTTTTATTTATTCTTGCTCTTTTTCTCCGGAACTTCATTTTCTTGTGTGAGCTGATATAGGTCTGTGGCTTTGTCTACAAACAAGATGCCGTCGAGGTGATCTGTTTCGTGTTGAAATATTTCCGCCAGAAGACCGCTTGCCCCACGTGATATTTTTTTACCGGTTTCGTCAATAGCTTCTATCGTAGCTTTTTCAGATCTTCGTATTTTTCCAAAAATTCCACGTACGCTGAGACACCCCTCATCTAATCTTACTGTTTTGGTAGAAAGTTTAGTAATTTTAGGATTTATAAAAATGAGATGTTTGAATTTCTTTAATTTCTCATCCGTTATTTCTTCGTCTGGGGGTATGAATGCTTTTGGTGATACCATGAATATTCTAAGCGATTTTCCTATTTGAGGAGCTGCAATAGCCACGCCATCATAACAGGCGTCCATTGCTTTTTTCATGTCGTCTATAATTTTGTTTAATTGTGGAGTTCCTATCTCTTCTGGGGCGACTTCTCTAGCTTTTTGCCTTAGTACAGGATTATCCAATTGAACGACTTTAACCATGTGGTTTATGATACTGAATTACCGATTATGTGTCAAAGAATACTTTCGGCATCTACTTTGACGGCAAAGCGGGGAGGCAATATTTTTAATATTTCAGGTAGAGACATTTTTTCAGGATCTTCACTGCCAGATGATTTTTCCGGCCAATTTACGGGATTAACTTTGATTAGGAGGTTCATTCTCGCTTTTCCTCCCGGAAGATTACTGGAGGATCGGAATTTTTCCGGATTCCATTTTTTTAGGAATATCGCAAGTTCATCAAATTCTTTTGTAACCACTTCTTCTTTTCCTTCGCCGGTTATCTTGATAAAAAGCCTGAAGGGCGGATAATTGAAATTTTTTCGGAGTAGTATTTCCTCTTTGTAGAACTGAAGAGCATCACCCCTTACGATTTTTTCAAAGATCGGATTATCCGCACATCTAGTTTGAATAATAAAATTATTTTCCGCCATTAATTTTGCGCTTACTAGAAAGTTGAATACTCTTTCATTTATTTTGAAATCAGGCACAAAGAATAAACTGTCGGTGGATACTATTGCGATATTTTCTATGGGTTTAGTTAAATAAAACAGTGCCATCTCTGTCCCAATCATCACAGAACCCTTATTCTCCTCGAAGCTAGTCATCATTTCTTTGCTTTGCCTGTGGGTTTTTACCGACTCCCCATCCATTCTTAAAATATTTGCATCTGGGAAATTATCTCTTAATTCATCTTCTACTCGTTCTGTGCCGAATCCGACCGGTCTTAGATTCCAGCTTCGGCATTTATTGCAAAGTACATTTGTATTTTGGCCTGTTCCGCATTTGTGACAGAAAAATACATTTGAACTGTCTCTTCGATGTAGAGTTGTTGTACTTCCACAATTTTTGCAGGATACGATTGTTTTACAGTCTCCACAGATAGTAGCGCTAGAAAGACCTTTTTTGGTGGTTAATAGAAGAGTATTCTTTTTTGCTTCAATAGAGTTCCTTACAACATCTAGTAAATCTTCGGATATAGCTTTAGTGTCAAAATTATTTTTGTCTTTCTTTGTATCTAATATTTTTGGTATCACTCTACTTATCAGGCGGTATTTAAAAAGTAAGGACGGGGAGTATTCATCTATTTCTTTTTTGTGCAGGGTTTCAAGACGAAGCACGGTGTCTCCTAAAATTAATCTAAGGGACAATTTTTTGGCTAACTTTTCTATAAATAATCTTGAGTCTATAAAAGGTCGAGAGAGAGTCTTGTGTGCATTAGAGCTTTCTTTTTCTATAATAACTGTTTCAAAGCTATCGTCTAAAAAACACGAGAATATCGGCGTAGCAATAATGAGGAGTGGGTGAGATTTATCTCTGGCTGTCTGCCTTGCGTTCACTAATTTCTTCGGAGAGTCTTCGGGTCTTAATAGTAAGGTGTAATCTTCTATCCCTTTTTTAAGATTGTCCGCAAAAACATTTACTTCGTGCGTGGTCGGTAGACACAGGAAGACTGAAGACTTTCTGGCAAAATTTTCCCTTATAAGACTTTTATAAAAAGCGATTCTGTCTTCTATTGGAGCTTGGACGAGTTCCACGATATGTTTTTTTTCTTCGGCAATTTCTTTGACCGCAGTATCTTTTGCCTTTATTTTTACCTTTTGTATATTTTTCTCGTATCCTTTAAAAAGATTGTTTGGTACATAGCAACTTATAACTTGGCCCAGATTAGTGCCAAAATAATCAGCCATCTCTTCAGCTGTCTCCATAAATTCTTTTGAAAAGAATTTTTCATCTCCGGCCTTGTCTATTTTTTTAAGCTCAAAGTCTGATCTTTTTATTTCTGTCTTTGCGTCTTTGATCGATCTTGTAGAAATAAGTATTGCGGGTATCCTTCTTTTCCTTATAGGCACAAAAACAAGCGAACCTGGTTCGATATCTTTCATTGTGAAATAGGAGAGTGATTCTTTGAAGATGGAATCTCCTATTGGTATAACTGTCGCCATTTTTATTTCGGCCATGCCCCTATTCTGTCAAAAAGGAACACAAGGGACACTATTGACCTGGTTAGATTTAATATGTTACTTTCTGTTGATGGTAAGTCTTTCTAAGTCCAAAAAAGATAATAAAGAAAAGCCCCCAAAGAGGGTTTTTGTCGGAATGTCCGGAGGAGTAGATTCTTCTGTGTCCGCAGCTCTTTTAAAAGAGGCTGGTTTCGAAGTGATAGGCGTTTTTATTAAAGTTTGGTCTCCTGACTGGCTTCCATGTGATTGGCGAGAAGAGAGACGTGATGCTATGAGATGTGCAGCTATACTTGAAATACCCCTACTTACTTTAAATTTAGAAAAAGAATACAAAGAGGAGGTTGTGGATTATATGATTCGCGAATACAAGGCGGGTCGTGTTCCAAACCCGGATGTTATGTGTAATCGAACTGTTAAGTTTGGCGGTTTTTTTAAAGAAGCGATGAATATGGGAGCTGATTTTGTGGCGACCGGTCATTATGCGAGAACAAGGGGGGTTGATGGTAAAAGTATTGATAGTGCATCCTCCTTATCGTCATCCGCCCGGATGAATGCGTTCATCCATTCGGACGGGTTGCGAGGGCGAGGCGTCCTAGCCGAAGACCGTGGCAATCAAATTAAAAATTCAAAAGTTAAATACAATTTACTTGCAGGGGTTGATGGTAACAAAGACCAGTCATATTTCTTATGGACACTCAAGCAGGAGCAATTATCAAAAACACTATTTCCTGTCGGTCATTTTAAAAAAGAAGAAGTGAGAGTCGTTGCGGAGAAATTCGGACTTCCGACAGCAACAAAGAAAGATAGTCAGGGATTATGCTTCTTGGGAAAGATAGATGTTAAAGACTTTTTGAAAAGATATATAAATGTTAAAAGCGGGAAAGTTCTTAATGAAAAAGGGGAAACAGTAGGAGTGCATGACGGTGCCGTGCTATATGCGATAGGAGAGAGACACGGTTTTTCTATTGAGAACAAAAAACCAGATGACGCACCTTATTATATTGTGGGTAAGGATATTAAGAAAAATACTTTAGTTGTTTCTAATAATAAGAGTTTTGGAAAGTCGGCTCAAAAAGAAATAGAAATAGGGGATTTGAATTGGATCAAAGGTGTCTCCCCTCTTAAAAATAAAAAATATTCAGCCAGGATCAGATATAGAGAAGAACTCAAGAATTGTAAAATAAAAAATATATCGCCTAAAAAGGCAACTATTGTTTTTGATGAACCAGAAGAATCCGTCTCGTTCGGGCAATCTCTCGTCCTTTATGACGGAGATGTGTGTCTCGGCGGGGGCGTAATAAATAAATAGGTAATAAAAAATCCGGCGAAAAGCCGGATTTATCCTAAAATTTAATAGGATAATTATTTCTTAACCAATAAAGGCCTTCCTGAGTGGAAAGCTCAAAGTAGTCTACTTTTAGGTGTGTTAAGAGAAAATCCATTTCTTTTTTCATGTTTTTGTCCATAGGTAAGTCGCTAAAATATCTCTCGACAAAACTCCCTATACTTAATATTTCCGAAACACTACCTTTAAGGAAAAATCTTTTGATATCGTTATCAAAATTTTCTGCCAGTTGTCTATATCCTTTAATAATCACTTAAAACACCTCCCCGTCACTTAATTTCAGTTAAATGGTAATTTTAAAGAACTTAAGATGTTTCCATATTTATAATAATCAAAAATCGATATAATACAAATGTTTTTCATGAATATTCAGTGCAGGTAACCAAGGCGGTTGATTTTAAAAAAGTTTTTAGTTAATATAGAAAAACAAATTTAAGAGGGCCGTTAGCTCACTTGTCCCGATATTTTGTAAAAATATCGAGGATCCTCGACCCGAGGGGTCGGGAGTAGAGCATTGTAGTGGTGGAAGTGATAGTATCATTTATATTGATATATATTGGGCCGTTAGCTCACTTGGTAGAGCGCATCCATGGCATGGATGAGGTAGCAGGTTCGATCCCTGTACGGTCCACTGGTAAAAATATTAGCGCCCTAAAAGGCGCTTTTATTTTTTCAGTGGACCGTAAGCAAAGCATTTTAAATGCTTTGCGTCAGGGATCGAAAAGCTTTTGAGCATTTTTTGGAGTGCTTTTGCACGAATAAAAAATCCAAAAGGTATACTGCCGCCGTAGGCGGAGATCCCTAAGATCGAAAGCCGGAAGCGGGACCCATTCTGTAAGAATGGGAGCTGAGGCGGGGTCGCGCAAAATTTTCGAAGAAAATTTATGCGTGACCGATCCCCATATGCCTCCACAAAATAATAGAACAACCGCACGGGGGTTGACCCCGTAGTAGAATTTTGGCTCAAAAAATATTTACAATATTTTTTATGATTACGGGGTAATCAAGCCGAAATTTCACTACGGGGTTGACTCATAAAAGGCTTTTTGTTAGTATGTCCTTCATGTTAATGATTAGATTACAGCGAGTTGGCAAGAAGCACGATCCATCTTTTCGTGTACTTTTGACTGATTCCAAAAACAGCACAAAGAGCGGTAAGTTTATTGAAGTACTTGGTCACTATGATGCTAGAGGCGGAAAGGCTGAGCTTAAGAAAGATAGGATAAAGCACTGGCTCTCTGTTGGCGCAAAGACATCTATAACACTTCACAATATATTAAAAAACAACAAAGTAGTTGAGGGCAAGAAAATCAACGCTTTACCTAAGAAGAAGAAAGGTAAGGAAGAAGCAGCTAAACCAGTTGCAGCCGCAACTCCAGCCCCAGCACCTGCAGTATAAAATATTAAACATAAGAATCCCTGATTAAAATCGGGGATTTTTTGTATTTCACCATACACAAATAACTTAGCGACCACTAAGTTATTTGTGTATGGGAGTGGCAGAATATTTTTCCACAATCACCTAAGTTGCTAGTTTTATCTTGTTTGTGCTATAAATATATCCAGCAGTACGAGGTCGAATGACTGCATTTTACAAAAGATTAGAATTGCAAAATGGAAAAAGATCAGGAATTTCTAGAATTGGTTGCAAAGTCTTTAGTTGATAATCCTCAGGATATCAAAGTAAAGAGAGTTGTAGACGAGATGGGAGTCCTCCTTACGCTCGATGTAAATCCAGCGGATATGGGAAAGATCATTGGACGAAGCGGTAATACCGCAAAGGCCATGCGAACTCTTCTTCGTGTTGTAGGAATGAAGCACAACGCAAGAGTTAATCTCAAGATTAACGAACCAGAGGGAAGCACAAGACCAATGAGTCCTATGAGCTCTATGAGCCCACAGTCAGCTTCTAAGACAGTTGACGAGGCTATGCAGGATCTCAAGCTCTAAATTTAATTTAGAATAAAAACAGCTCCGAGTAATATCGGGGCTGTTTTGCTTTTCGAAAGTTTTGTGATTGAATGAGGCGGAAATAGGTAATTAGTACCTTGAAAATAAAAGGAGGGGTTTGTATGGGAAAGATCAAACAAACAGTCAGACAGGACGGTCTTCGTATAATTACAAAAAAATTGACCTATACTCAAAAAGTAATGTTCTCCGTTACTTCTCTTATGGGTAGCGCTAATGATTCAGAAGAAAGTTTAGGACTAGCCCATTATTTTGAGCATATGGTTTTTCAGGGGACAAAGAATCGGGACAAAGATGAACTCGAACGTCTACTCGCTCTTTATTGCATAACACACAATGCTGATACCTCACACCTTCGTACTCGCTATTATGGTGAGTCCGCTAAGATCAATTACAAAAAGATGGTTGAGGTCATTCTGGATATGTATTGTAATCCAATTTTTCCGGAAGATAGAATCGAGAATGAAAGAGGCGTTATTAATAATGAGATTATTATGAGACACAGTAGTGATGATATTACCGTTTCAGAAAATATCATCACAGCTCTTTATGGCGACAAGAGTCTTGCCGGAAGAGGTGTCATCGGTTCGAAAGAAACTATTGCCACTGTAAACCGCGAAGTTCTTCTTAAGATGCATAAAGAATATTATTCCCCGGCAAATTCTGTAATTGTTGTGACGGGGGATGTGTCTCATTCCGAAGTCGTTAAGATGGTCAACCGCTTTTTTCCAAGAATTGTCGGTAATTACAAGAGTCAAAAGATTGAATGGAATAATGATTCCTGCTCATTGCCCAGCTCTCAAATTATTCAAGAGGAGAGGCCCGGCAGAGAATGTGCTCTTTTGTGTCTTGGTGTGAAGTTGAAAAATTTTGATTTCAAAGAAAGGGTAATACTAAGTATTCTTGTAAAATATTTCAGGAAGATAGTTTTCGATGAACTTCGCCAAAAGAGAGGGCTTGTCTATACGGCTGGTGCATATCTAAATAGCGAAAGACCTTTGTATAATACCTTTTGCCTTTACGCAGAGACAGCCGTCGCTAATTTAGACGAGATTAAGAAATTAATGACGGAGATAATTCTCAATAAAGTGTGTCTTGAAAAATATATCGAAGATATTAAACAGAGAATATTGGCTGAGTCCTCAGTATCTCTTGAGACCACGGGGGATTGGAATAGGGCAATTCTCGGTCGAGTTGTATTGGGAGAAGATGATGTTTCCTCCTTGGACAATTATTTTAAGAATATTTCAGAGGCTCTTAACAGTATCGATCTTGGTATGGTCGAGCGAATTTTCTACGAAAATTTGAACCATAAAGACAACCTCGCATTTTCTATAGTCACAAATAAAATATAATAGTTATTTATTTATCCGCTCCAATATTGGAGCGGATTTTTTATAAAAAAAACCTTAAGTGTAAACACTTAAGGTCAAGGCTTCTTTTTAATCATAGGAGAATTCAATTTTCAGTTTTTTGTTTCTTTTTTCGTAAATTTTTCCCAGTTTCAATTTTCTTCTTTCTTTTTCTCTCCAGGTTTTTACTTCTTTTGTATTGTTGGATTCTCTGCCCTGAATATCTTTTTCAAGTTCGGCGATAATTTTTCCCGCGTCGATTTCGTCAATATTTTCGAGAAGTTCTTTTATGATTTTTTCATCCGAAGCGAGAGGAGCTTCGTCCATGATACAGACGATATCCCCATTTAGCAGATCCACTGCTAAGCGATAATACTGTTGATTGGGTCGGCAGTAATTTAAAATCCAATATCCGTCGGTGTAGGCTGCGCTATATAGGCTTAAATAACCACCTCTGCCGTCGGCTTCAAGGGCCAGATTTGGCACTAATTGCCATAAATCTTTTTGGCTTCGGCAAAATTCTCTGATGGTTTCCGCAAGTTCCCTGCTTAGCTTTTTGGTCTTTTTCTCAACTTCTTTCTTATTTGTTTCCGGAAAATTATTTTTCACTAAACACCATCTCCTTTTTTTTAATTTTTTAAAAATACTAATTATCTACCACTAAGCTAACATATAAGATAAAAATAATCAAAAGATTAGTTAAGACAAAATATGCAAGAAGAAGTGTCCTTGCATTTTTAATGAAATAATGTAATATTCTTCCCATATGGTAGTAAGAATGAGACATACGCGGGCTCACACCGCGAACAGGAGATCCCATCACGCTCTTAAAGGAGCGGGCCTTACAAAGTGCGTTAAGTGCGGGGCGATGACAAAGATGCATCAGGTTTGCCCGGCTTGCGGATACTATAAGGGTTCAGAAAAAGTGAACACGATGGCGAAGATCCAGAAGAAAAATAAGAAGGAGACAAAGAAGTCTAAGTAATTTTAATTTTACGTAGAACTTTGTAGTCTGCCGGATTTTATTTGTATTGGGATTACCGGCACCCTGTAATTTTGAAATATTATGGCCAATAGGCACCTAGCGAGAAGTATAGTTTTACAAACCCTTTTTGAGTGGGACTTCAATGGCTGTGATAATTCTAAATTAAGAGAAATTCTTCATAAAAATGTAGAGGAGTTCGGTCCTGGGTTGACCGACTTTTCTTTTATCGAATCACTTCTAGAGAGTGTTATTAATAAAATAGAGGCGATGGATTCTATTATTGTTAAAGCTGCTCCTGAGTGGCCAATAGATAGGATTTCAATAATAGATAGAAATGTTCTTAGAATGGGTCTCTATGAGCTTATTTTTGTTGATAAGGAAGAAGTACCTGCAAAAGTAGCCATAAATGAAGCGATTGAACTCGCAAAGACTTTTGGAGGGGAAAGTAGCGGTAAATTTATAAATGGAGTTTTGGGAACTATATATAAGGAAATGGGTGAACCGGGTAAGGATGAAGTTTCCAGACCAAAGAAAAATAGCGCAGGTGTTGATGTCTCTAAGCTCCCAGTAGATAAATTGGGTGGCGCTGTTGTTTATGCGGTTAAGGATAATAAAATATATCTCGCATTGGTTCATGATGTGTTTGGATATTGGACCCTCTCCAAGGGGCATATAGAAGATGGAGAATCAGAGGAGGATGGTACGAAGAGGGAAATTATGGAAGAGATAGGATTAGAAATAGAAATAGGAAAAAAGATTGGAGAGAATGAATATGTAGCGAATGACCCAGAGAGAGGTAAAATAAGAAAGAGTGTTTCTTATTTTTTGGGAAAAACAGATAAGGAGGAATTGAAACTCAGAGAATCTGGTGGGGGTTTGGATGATGCAAAATGGTTTGAGGCAGAAGAAATACTGGATCTTAAAATTTATAATGATATTGTTCCAATAATCACTGAGGCGATAAAAGAGATCTCTCTATTATAAATAAATTTAGATAGATGAAATTTATGAATATTCCGGATTTTTCTAAATTTGAAAAAAAATTAGCGATAGATTTTAAGAATAAATCTCTGCTTAAGCAGGCTTTTACCCATCGTTCATATATAAACGAAAACAAAGGCAGTGGTCTTTTTCATAATGAGAGACTAGAATTTCTTGGTGACGCCGTATTAGAGCTCGTTATAACTGAATTTTTGTTTAATAAGTTTCCAGATAAACAGGAGGGTGAGCTTACTAGCTTACGCGCCGCTCTCGTAAATACTGTTACAATATCAAAAGTGGCGGGGGATATTGGTATGAATGATTTCTTGCTTTTATCCAAGGGAGAATCTAAAGATACGGGCAGAGCAAGGCAAGTTATTTTGGCGAACACCTTTGAAGCCTTTATTGGTGCAATATATTTGGATCAGGGGTATGAATTAGCAAAGAAATTTGTTTCTGATAATCTTTTTCCAGAATTAAATATTATTGTTGAGAAGTCTCTTTGGAAAGACTCCAAAAGCGCCTTTCAAGAAAAGGCCCAAGAGCTACTGAGTATTACCCCTGTGTATAAGACTATTAACGAGACAGGACCTGATCATAATAAAATATTTACAGTAGGCTTATTTCTTGGAGAAGAGCAGTTGTCTGAAGGAAAAGGACACTCTAAACAAGAAGCACAAGAAGATGCTGCTAAGATTGGTTTAAAAAAACGGGGTTGGCAGTAAAGATTAACGGTTGGATTTGTGTTGTAATATAAAAACAAAGACCAATTACTTGAAGTGGCTTTCTTTAATTTATCACTGTTTTATATGATTAACTTCTCGTTAAATTCCAATATATTTTTCTTGGAGGTGGGTTGCTTGACTTATTCTCTTATCTAAGTAGAATGACGTTATTGACGATTTTAATAATATATTATCACCTATAAAAGAATCATGTCTAAGCAACACAAACTAACGTTTAATCCAAAGAAAGTAACCAAAGATCTGTTGGGAGTTTTGCCGATAAGGGCCAGAGACATAATAAAGAAAAGATATGGACTTGACTCTGTTTCTGGTGGAATGACTTTGGAGGCTATTGGAGAGACATACGGTATTACCAGGGAGAGGGTTAGACAGATTGAAAATTTTGCTCTGAATTCCATTAGAAAATCTGATGCTTACACAACGAACGTTGTTTCTTTCGACGAATTAAGGAAGCATATGGATGAATACGGCGGAGTTGTTCATGAGCAGGATTTCTTGGATCATCTTACCTCTGACAAAGAACTTCAAAATCATGTCAGTTTCTATTTAGAACTTGGAAATGATTTTATTAAATTAAAAGAAGATGAAGAATTCTCTCACAGATGGACCATTGATGAAGGGCTGAGTAAAAAGGTTCATGACTCATTAAAAAAACTTTACGAAAGTCTTTCAGAAGATGATCTTATTTCAGAGAGTGAGATGATAATAAAATTCCTCGATCATTTGGAGGATACTGTTAAGGATATAAGAAACGAAGAACTTGCTAAGAGGTGGATTAAGATGTCTAAAAAGATAGGAAAGAATGCTCTCGGAGAGTGGGGTGTCGCTCACTCACCAAATATTAGAGTGAGGGGGATTAGAGATCTTGCTTATTTAGTTTTGAGGAAGCATGGTTCCCCAATGCATTTTAGAGAGGTTGCCAAGGCAATAAAGCAGATATTCGGCAAGAATGCTAACGAAGCAACATGTCATAATGAGCTTATAAAAGACAAGAGATTTGTGTTGGTTGGACGAGGCCTTTATGCGCTTTCTAAGTGGGGATATAGTCAAGGAACAGTTCGTGATATAATAAAGACTATAATAAAAGATAAGGGCCCACAGTCCAGAGATGAAATATTAAAGAAGGTTTTAAGGGAGAGGTACATAAAGGAAAATACTGTTTTGGTAAATCTCCAAAATAAAAAATATTTCAAGAAGGACAAAAACGGCAAATATTTGATCGTATGATCCCAGAAATTTTGATTCAATTTTTTAAACCTGTAGGCGGGGTGCTGATTCAGGCTTTTTCTTTCGCTCTACCGTTTCTCACTATTATTTTAGCTTGGAGCTCGTGGCGCCATTATATTGTTAAAAGTTTTATTTCTAAGGCGGAATGGGTAATGCTTGAAATAAGACTACCAAAGGAACACCAAAAAACACCACTAGCAATGGAGGTGGTTTTGGGGGCTTTTCATCAATTTCCAACACCGCCCACTTGGTATGACTATTGGTGGTTAGGTAAAGTTCCGCTTTGGTTTTCTCTTGAACTCGTTTCAATAAATGGCAAAGTACATTTTTTCTTGAGGATACAGAAAGGACAAAAAAGTATAATTGAAAATCATATATATTCTCAATATCCACAAGTTGAATTACACCAAGTTCCAGATTATGTCGGAGCTGTTAATTTTGATGCTCCCGAATCTGACTGGAAAATGTTTGGAATGGAGCATGTCTTAGTAAGAGAGGATGCTTATCCTATAAAGACTTATATTGATTATGGATTAGATAGAGAACTTCTAAAAGAGGAACAAAAAGTTGATCCAATAACTTCAACTATTGAATTTCTGGGTTCCCTTGGGGAAGGTGAGCAGGCTTGGATACAAATAATCATAATGGCTGCCCAGGCAAGATTTCCAAAGCCGGGTACATGGTTTCAAAAAGAGGATTGGAAGGGAAATGCAAAAGAGCTTATCAAAAAGATAATGAAGCGAGATGCGCCTGGCTCTGGTCCCAGCGCACTGTCTCCAGGAGAAAGATCCACTGTGGAAGCTATAGAGAGAAGTATGTCTAAGCTCGGTTTTGATTGTGGAATAAGAACGCTTTATCTTGCAAGTGGAAAGGATAAAGAAGGAAAACATAGGTTTAATCCGGGAAATATATCATCTCTTTTTGCTACATTTAGACAATATGGTTCCGTGACTTTGAATAGTTTTAAGCCAACAAGAATCACTCAATTTAATTGGTGGGTTGATCCTTTCGGCTGGAGAGTGGCTAGGATAAAGAGAGAATTATTTGAGGCCTATGTTAATAGGGGTTATTTTTATAGACCACACAATAAAGTCCCGCCATTTGTTTTAAGTACCGAAGAATTGGCTACGATATATCACTTCCCAGGAGCGGTATCTGTCACTCCGACATTTAGTAGAATTGAGTCAAAGAGGTCTGAAGCTCCTGTTAATCTTCCTATTTAATCCCATTAGTTTTCTTGTCATTGCGAACGAAGTGAAGCAATCCAGATTGTGTTGTAAAAAAAGCTAGATTGCCACGTGCTTCGGCTAAGACGCCTCGCCCTCGCAATGACGATAAGGAGAATACGCTATTTATAATTTTTAATTCTTAAAAAGTGCACCCTAATTTATCTAATATCTTAATGTTAAGAATGGAGCTCGAAGAACCTGGTGGGTTTAGGGGCGAGAATGTTTCTATGCCCCAAAATAAATTTCATTTTGAAGATAAAAAGAGAAAATTTTTATTATTTATCATAACTATTTTTATCGCACTTTATGCGATAAATTATTTTTTATTTTCCGCACCGTTTGAACATCCGAGAGGTACTAAGTTTACTATTTCCTCCGGTATGACAATTTCTGAAGCAGGTGAGTATCTGAAGAAGCATGACATAATTAGGTCTCCAATCGCCTTTAAGGCCCTCGTTTATATAATAGGAGGGAGAAGTGGGGTGATTGCCGGAAGCTACTTTATAGAGAATCCTGTCTCTGTCGCTAGAATAGCTATGATGGTAACGACAAACGGATATGGAATAAAAATGTATAAGGTTACTATTCCTGAAGGTCTTTCAAATAAACAAATAGGGGATTTACTTGAGAAAAATTTAGATAATTTTGATAAGGCGAAGTTTTTGAAATTGGCAAAAGATAAAGAAGGTTATCTATTCCCTGATTCTTATTTCTTTGAGCCTGATTCAACGCCAGAGAAGGTTATACAGATGATGAACGATAATTTTAAAGAGAGAATTAAACTGATAAATATTGATCTCGCTTTCTTTAATAAACCGCTGAAGGATGTGATAATAATGGCGTCAATTTTGGAAGAAGAAGCTCGTACGGAGAATACCAGGAGAATGATAGCTGATATATTGTGGAGGAGAATTGAAAAGGGGATGCCACTTCAAGTAGATGCTTCTTTCGTATATTTACTTGGTAAGGGTAGTGCGGAATTAACATTGGACGAGCTTAAAATGGACTCCCCATACAACACATATAAATATAAGGGATTACCTCCAGGTCCCATAACAAATCCCGGTCTTGCCTCTATTTTGGCCGCTACAAAGCCTCTAAGGAACAAATACTGGTTCTATCTTTCTGATAAAGAAGGAAATATGCATTACGCTGTGACTTTTGAGGAGCACAAGGCAAATAAGGCGAAATACATAGACTAATTTTTATCGCTTCTTTTTGCCGTCATTGCGAGATCGACGGAGATTAACGTCGACAGCCGATGGGGATTAACATCGGCACTTGTAGACAGCCCGTAGACGGCCGAGGCGTCCTAGCCGAGTTGTGGCAATCCAGTTTTTAAAGTAATAATCATTTTGTTTTTATCACCATATGAAGTAAAATATCCTCATAGTCATTAGGAGAATATTTTTATATATGAAAATTGCAATAAATGGTTTTGGAAGAATTGGAAGACAGTTTTTAAAAATTGCTCTTAACGATCCGACATTGGAAATCGTCGCAATAAACGACCTCGGTGAACTTTCCAATCTCGCTTACCTTTTGGAATTTGATAGCGTTTATCGCGGATATGATAAAAAAGTTGAAACGAAAGATGGTAATTTAGTTGTTGATGGAAAAATAATAAAATTCCTTCAAGAGCCAGAGCCGATGAAACTTCCTTGGAGAGATTTGGGAATTGATGTTGTTGTTGAGTGTACCGGCAGGTTTACATCTTCCGACACAGCTAAAGTGCATTTAGATGCCGGAGCAAAGAGAGTTGTGATATCGGCTCCCGCAAAAGATGACGCGACACCAACCTGTACACCAAATGTAAATGTAAGTGCGCTTACTGGTTCAAAGATAACCTCAAATGCTTCTTGTACAAGTAACTCTATAATTCCTATAGCCTCAATACTTGGCGCTAAGCCTGGAATAAAATATTCCCTTATAAATACTGTTCATGGATATACAGCCGAGCAGTCTCTCGTAGATGGTCCGATGCCGAAGCTCCATAAAGATTTTAGAAGAGGAAGAGCTGCTGCTCAGAATATAGTGCCGACAACAAGCGGTGCTGCTAGTGCAGTTGGCAAGACAATACCTTCTATGGTGGGAAAGTTCGATGGTATGGCTCTTCGTGTACCTGTTCCTGCTGGTTCAATTCTTGATTTTACATTTATTGCCGAGAACAAAACTTCCGTCGAAGAGATAAACGCTATTTTGATAGAAGCTTCAGGAAAGCCAGAGTGGCAGGGTATATTTACTGTCACAGATAAGCCGATCGTATCATCTGATATCCTCGGTAGTCCATACGGTTCTATTGTAGATTTGAATCTAACGAAAGTGGTGGGAGGGGAGTTGGTGAAAGTGATGGCGTGGTATGACAATGAATGGGGATACGCAAGTATGCTCGTAAAGCATGTATTGTCATTAAAGGACTTGCTTGATTAGTAAAAAAAATAAAAAATCCCCACTTATTGTGGGGATTTTTTCTCTGTCCCGTAGTGTAATTTGGCAATTTTTTGGCGATAGCCGTTGCCAAATTCTACTACCGGGATTATTTAGCTGTGATTTTCTTATAGCATGACCAATGATTTTCTTTATCGTTGGCGAGAGCCCAAATGGCTAATTTGATATTGTCTTCAGGGTTGTAGTAGTCCAATTTTTCTCCCTTGAGCCTTGAGAACATTTCAAAGGTTGGTTTGTGGAATTGATAAACTCCATAAGCCTTACCATTGTCTCCACGGGCGTTTGGTACGTAGTTTGATTCACAGTACGCAATAGCCCTTGCCATCTTCTCGGAATAATTAAATTCTTTTGAATATTTTTTTATTAGGCTTAATACACATTCTTTTTCTTTTGCATCACATTCTACCACTACCATATCTACAGGGGAGATGGCATCGCTTTCAATTATCTTCAACATATCCGTAGTTACCGGAACAGTTGTAGAAGATATCAAAAACATAGTACCGACTACAGTGTTTGTGAATAATGCTGTTAACATAATTTATTGTTAATTGATTTTCATCCTTGTTCTCTAAAGAGGTTTTGGACGACTAGCCCTCTAACCCTCTTTTGCCTTTCAGCCCTAAAATTAATACTATTTAAAGAAAAAATCCGTACTTTCGTATGAATTTTCTCGTTCTATGATTCTATCATATCAAGGATTAAATGTCAAGCTTTTTATTGGTAAAAAGGACATAAAAGGGTGGCTTAGGTTAAGTTAAAATACCCTTAAAAATCAAGTTAATAATAGGATAAAACCACCCGATTGGGGGTGGTCTTTATAAACTAAAAATTTAGAACCTATTTTCTATCTTGGGCCAGTTTAGATTTGAGAGATAGGCTTCAATATACTCTTTTCTTTGTGAGGGCAAATAATCAAAAAGAAAGGCGTGTTCCCAGACGTCTAGTGCAATGAGAATCTTGAGTCCTGCGAGGTGTCCGATCTCGTGACTGCTTACCCAAACACTAAAGAATCTTTTTATTTCTTCGTCGTAGTAGAGAATGGCCCATCCGGTACCTCGCATCATCGCTGTCGCCTTGAAGTCTTTTAGCCAATTTTCAAAGCTCCCATACTGAGAAGCAAGGGCGGATTTTAATTTTCCATCTTCTGTAATGACGCCGTTTCCTCCAAGATCGCCAAAATAGAAGTCGTGTAATCTCATCCCGTTAAACTCAAATCCAATTCTTCTCTTTAGCTCGGCTATTATGTATGCATCAGCGTTTGCGTCCATCCGCATCTTCTCTAGCTTTTCGTTGAGACTGTTAATATTTTTAACATATCCTGCGTACAGTTTAATGTGCTCGGAAATCTGTTTTTCAGATAATCCCGGTAGGCTTGTTAGTCCAAAATTTTTTTCTGGATATATCATATTTTTCTGTTTAGTTATATTTTAATAATGTTTAAATATTATCATATCTAAACATTATTAAAATATAAAAATACCCACTTTTGAAAGTGGGTATTTTGAATTGGTAAAGATTGTTTGTTTATTTATTTGGGAAACAGCTTCTACATGCGTCTTGGGCTTGTCCGGCCGGTACATAAGAACAGCTAGGGACAGAGCTAAACATAGAGCAATCTACACTAGGCGCACCGGAAGGTGCTGATCCGACCCCTGTTTCAGGTGGCACGACGCCAGTGCTCGGAGGTGCGGAGATTTCACCCATATCAGTAGGTGCACCTGTCTGCGTAGGTATTGTTGGGATAGTGATATTCGGAGGAATGCTTCCGCCGGTCGGGATGGAGGGAATGGAGATTTGTGGCATCATGTTTGAGAGGTTTGGTGTACCAAGATTTATATTACTTGCTTTTACAACAGATACTTCGGTGTTGAAGTTAGTATTAAAGTCTCCAAGCTTAGGAGTGGCAATTTCTGGCATACGGAGGTTAAGCGCATTTAATTCAAGTTTTGGGAGAGGCGATACTGACACGTCAAAATCAGTACTTTCTATTGAGAGATTATCTAGCGCCTCCTCTTTTGTTTCTCCGCCGAGTATATTTTCTCTGACAGAATCTACGCTAATAGGTTTACCCTTAACCGCTAAATATGTTACCCCTCCGCCTCCTGCCAACAGCGCCACAATGAGGATAATTATAAGCGGAGCAATACCCCTCTTTAGATTATCTGTTTTCACTCTCCCAAATTTTTCTTTGTTAATTTTTGTGTTCATATGATTATTTTTTCCGTTATTTAGTTTTTACTCGTCCAATATCTTTTTATAAAAATTTAGGCGGGTAAATTTTATTTTTCATTATTTTGGTGTTGAAAATTATCTCTCTGGTGGAACCTCGTTTCCGCTTGTAATATAGAAAGCGTCCAAAATGGCCGCTCCGGCTGTTGTTGCTTCCTTTTCGACTTTTAATGTATTTGCGCCACCACTGATCTTTATCGGACCAGCTATCTTGTGCCAACCGAATATTCCTTTGGCAGGATCTATTTTTCTACTTGAAGCTGATAACTCCGCGAGGGAAATTTCCGGCGCTGTAACTATTTTGTTTCCATTAATATAGTACGTAGCTCTTCTGATTCCCTTTGCTTGGAAATTGTCTACATAGTCCCTAACCCAGATGTAATAGTGTGTAGAAATTGGTAATTCGAACCTATAAGAAAGGCTTTCTTTGCCACGCGATAGATACCATACTCCGCTACCGTAATATGGTGGCCTCCAGCTTGGGTTCGTTTCCTCTCTAGAGTGCCAATCAGCTGTCTTCGGGAGGAGGCTCTTTGCGATCTCATCTTCGGCTTCTATCTTTACACCCTTAGGGGAGAAGAGAGATGCTTTTGTCTGTAGTTCTTCCATTTCTCGAACAAGCTTCTTTATTGCCTCGCCTTCTTCTTTGAGGCCACTCGTTTCGATAGCTTTCAGGAATGCGCCACTTGGTTTCTCTGATTTTGCGGAGTCACAAGTGTTTTTGATGTTTCCGAATTTGTTAATTATATTTTCCGATTTTGTTTTTATCTCGTCGAATTTTGTCTGAAGTTTTTGTATCGCTACACACTTTTCATCATTCTTTCCGTTGCAGGCGTTTTGGGTATCGGAGATCTTTTTGATACCAACACTTATATCAGCCTTAGCGCTTTCTGTCTGTGGAAGAACGGCTTTACAGATGGCGCGCTCACTTATTGTTGTCGCTTGTTCCTCCTGCAATTCTTTCGCCATAAGCTTCAATTTTTCCCCATCTTCTTTCAGTGTGTTAAATGAGGTACCTATCTTCTCAAAATCTTCTTCTCTTGGATTACTACAAAAAGCCGATACATCTTTCGCCCTTGTTGAAAAGGCGCTCATTTCGCGATTCAGTGCTTCATACTTGGTGCGTGTCTTATTTATGAGATCGCAGTCCTCGGATGTATTACCAACACACTTTGCAAGATTATTTTTTAAAACAGAAAGATCGTTCTTGGTAACTTCAGTCTCGTATGCATTAAGCTGGGGGAGTACTTTACCACAAATAGCCTCTGCGCTGTCTGCTATGGCTTTGGATTTCTCAACTTCAAGCGCTTCCCCAAATACTTTCAGATCCTCACCATCACTTTGGATCTTTCTCATCAGAGAGATGAGTGTCTGGATATCGGCTTTTTCTTCATCCTTGCACATATTCTCGGCCATATTCATACCCGCGAGAAGTTCACTCATTTTAGAACTAAGCGTCTCAAATCTGCCCGAGAATTGGTTCACTTTCAAACAGTCGTCGGAGGCGCTTCCCGCGCACTTCGCCTGAATATCATCTACTTTTTTAATATTCGTTTGCATTTGAGCTCTTGCTCCTTGGAACTTAGCGAGAGCTGTGGTGCAGACCTTGGAGACCGACTGTTGCATTGCTTTTTCTCCTTCCGCTCTCATTGTTTCCCACTTCATTTTGAATTCGTTGATCGCGTTCTGGAAGGCATTCTCATCTCCGGCCTCAAGCGCAACGTCCAGCCTGTCTGCAAGTACTTTTTTGTCCTGATTCAATTCCGCTTTTATGCTCGCAACATTTTTAATCGTTGGATCATCTTTTCTGGCGGCCTCAATGTCTTTTTCCGAGGCATCGAGTTTCTTTAGTCCATCTTCAAGATTCTTGTCTAGTACTTTCATCACCATCTCTCTTCTTAGATTGAATGCTTCTTCTTTGTATTTGTCATATGCACCAAGACCCGCATTTATGTCCGCTTGTATTTTGCCGTCTATTCCTTCGAAAAGTTTACCGAGCTCAATGAATTTACCTGCTTCACCTTGCTTCACTTCTTCAATTTTCGCTTGTACTTTCTGGGTAATCTCTTGTTTTTTGGCTTCAATGATAGGTTTTAGTCTTTCTTCTATCTGTGCCCTCATCGCAGCTATGTCGGCATCTGTGGGTTGTTTTGTAAATTTGAACGTGCCGGCAATTCTTCTTGCTTCGGCGTCGATTTCTGGTTCCATCTTCTTGCTTTCTTCGTCTATTGTTGGCTGAATACTGTCCTCAATCTTCTTTCTAAGTTCATCTCCTTTTTCTTTCATCTTCTTTTCAAATTCCGACATGAAAGTGCCGATGTATTTTGAGTCTATCTCTTCTCCCCATATTGAAAATTCTTCCGTTACTTTTTCAGCATCAGCAACAGTTTTGGCGTTACAAATATCATCAATTTTTCTTTGGCCTTCCGCCTGGATATCGTCAAAACTTGGGATGTTTGTGGTTATGCCAAGGATACTCTTAGCTTGTTCCATTTTTGGTGCCAAATTATTCTTGAGAGAATTCATTGCGCTGAAAAACATTCCTGTTTTCCATTTTGCCATCGCACAGTATATTGGCACGATTTCCGCATCAGTTAAATATTTTCTGGCCTCTTCTGGAACCTTACCAGGTTTTTCTATTTGGGGTTTTTGTGGTTTGTGTTCCTGATATGCTTCCGGTGGAGCGCCAAATTCACTTTCAAATTGAGCTCTAGCTGCAGCGGCTTCTGATTGGGCTCTTGCTGATGCTTCACTTTTTGCTTGACCCTCTACTTGTGCTTTGTCGGCGTCAGATGGACCTTGTTGTTCAGGAGATACTCCTGTCGGACCGCCGTTTGGAGATAGGTCGGCTAATGCTTTGTTGCCTGAAAGCAAAAAGCTAAAAAGAGCTAAAATTGCAATTGATAAAATATATATATTTTTTCTCTTCATTTCTTTTTTATGACTAATATTAACTTTTAATTTATTCGTTAATTATAACCTTACAAAAACGACAAAGCAACGTTATTTTATAAAATAAAAATCCCAAAGGTTTGTCCTTTGGGATCTGATTTTTTATTTGCGATATTAGGAATTTATTTTCTCGGGTTTTGGTTTGTGATCTATCCAGATTCCATTTCTCCAGAGATAGAGATAGGAACCTTGAACTCTTGGTCTCTCAAAGCGCCAATGGGTAATTTCTAGATTAGGGTTATCGTCTTCAAATTTCTTAAGAGCCAACAGTACGGATTTGGCGATTTCCTCTCCCAAACCATATCCTAGCTCTATCTCAACAAAAGAATGATTACCAATTGTGATTATTTTTTCTACTTCAATCTTACTATCGTCCTCGTCGTCACCATCTGTCTCATTTTCTTCTGTTTCCTCACCGTCTTCTTCGTTTTCGGTTTCATTTTCTTCATCTTCATTGTTATCGTTGTCGCTTTCTTCTTCTGTCGTATTATTGTCGCTATCGTTTTCTGTATTATTGGTATTTCCTTCCTCTTCTTTGTCGTTATTGAAAACATCGTCACGATTCTCTCCGAGTGGAACCGATTTTATGAGCCAGTCGGGTTCTTTGGGTTTCAAGGTGACTTTACTGCATTTAAACAAGATAAGGATTACCACCACTATTATCGCGAGAATGAGTAAAAAAAATGTTGAAAAATTCATTTATACCGCCTCCTTTTAAAGTTCTGATTTTCTGAGGTTATAATACAGATTTGTTTGATTGTTGTCAAACAAAAACGGGAGTGCTTATATAAAAAAATGACCCCATAAAAATGAGGTCAATTTAACCATGTAGCTATTTACTATTTAGTTGCTTTGGGGGTGGTCCATCAAGATAATCTTTGCTATTTTTTTAATCATTTTTCCATTCTCGGGACTCTCGTATTCAACGGTCACCATATCCCCAGCTTTTTTGTTGGAGTAAAGTAAAACCATTCTTATGTCGGCCCCACTTTTGACGGTCTTGTTGTCGATTTTAAGTATTAAGTCGCCCTTTTTAAGTTTAGTGGTATGACCGAGAAGTGAGACTGTCTGAAAAACATTAAATTGGTTATACTCATAAACGACAATAGCTCCTCTTTCGAAGCTCCCTTTTGCCAGTGCTATTAAATTTTTAATTTCTGTAATTTTTGTAATTTCCCTTAGTATTTCAATATCTTCTTTGTTTACAATTATTTCTTTACCGAGTCTCGTGCTGCTACGCGGAAAGTCTTTAAGCATGGCTTCAACACCGAGACAAGGAACTTCTTTTTGTCCTTTCGCATTCTTGAGTGTCTTGAAAAGATTTATGGGAATTACGAAATTAAGATCATCGCTTGGTCCACCTTTTAACATGGCAATAACCTCACCCTTGTAATTAAAAATAGGTGAACCACTATTGCCGGGATAAAGTGGAGCCATTGTTTGTATGAAGTCTTCTAAATAACCAAAACCGATAACCCTGTGTGTTTGACTGACTATTCCAGTCGAAAGCGTTTGTGAAAATTCGCCATAGGAATTTCCGATAGCCCATATCAAGTCGCCGGTTTTTACCAAATCAGAATTTCCAATTTTAACACCGCCATGATCTTCTTTTTTTATTCCAATACACCTTACGATTGCTGCATCAATATCATGACTGAAAGAGATAACCTCGCCTCTATACACCTTACCATTTAAAATTATTTTGTTTGTGTATTTTTTTATCTTTATCGTTTCGGGAGGAATACCCATTAAAAAACTCATGATATCATTAGTCACGATTTCGTCGTTTTCAACTCTGACCATGTGGGCGTTCGTGTAGAGGATATTTTCTTCACCTTCAATAAAATATCCTGTTCCACGAAATCTTTGGGTTACTGCGCTGGAGACGCCATTATCATCGGTCTCCTTTTTGTCTAATTCAATGACCGTTTCAATGTCGCATATAGCGGACACATTTTCTTTAAATATCTTATTCCCAATATTTTGTAATTCGGGAGTTGCTAAACATGGGGTTACTCCCATAGAGAAAGATACTGCCAAAATGATGGACAAACAAAGTAAAAATCTTTTACCCATAACCACACCTCCTCAGTGAGTCTTGTTGTATGTTTTTGTTTTTGATGTTTGTTAAAGGTGCTCTTCTATAAGAATTTACATATTTTTTAATGATGTCCAAAACCCCCTCCTTTTTAATTATTTTGTTTTCAATGTTCCTTATGTTTTTAGACTATCATGTGTTAAAAATTTATGCTAGGAGGTAAAGTTTGGAGGGGAATTGGTCATGAGTAAATTTGCTGACGCAAATTTTTGATACGGGAAGAGAATCGATCACAACTCTTTTGCTTCGCAAAAGGTCGCAGCCCCGCCTCAGCTCCCATTCTTGCAGATAGCCGCGGGAGGAATCGGTCACAAACAAATCAGTTTGTGCCACGGAGAAGAATCGGTCACAGATATTTTGCTTCGCAAAATTCCGCGACCCTGCCTACCGGCAGGCAGGCCCGCCTCAGCTCCCGTTCTTGCAGAACGGGTCCCGCTTCCGGCTTTCGATTCTGATTTTTGCACTACAAAAATCATGTCGTAAGATTTAGCGCAACGAAGTTGTACTAAATTTACGACGCGTCCCGCTGGGCCGTGGGTATGTCGCGGGAGGTAATCGGTCACGAGTAGACTTGCTCCGCAAATCTCTCTCGGCCCCAGCTCAGCTCCCATTCAGCCGCGGGAGGAACCGGTCACAAGTTCCGCCTTTGGCGGACTCGCGACCCCAGCCTCGCATTCTGCTACGCAGAATATGCTCCGGCTTTTCGATTCTCTCACGCAAGGTGTGCAGACACCTTGCTCCGCGGCACAAATTAAAAAACCCAGCAGAAGCTGGATTTTTTAATTTGTGCCGCGGGAGAGAATCGAACTCTCATGACCTTGCGATCGATAGATTTTGAGTCTATTGCGTCTACCAATTCCGCCACCGCGGCATTTTTATGTTAAAGATTTTAAAAATTCCTTACCACATCCCGTCTTTAAATACTTCTCATGATTTCTTGCCTCTTGCCTTGTTATAAACTCTTTTGTGAATATTACCCTAAATGGTCGATAACTTCTAGTGGTTTTTTCTTTGCCTGTGTTGTGCTGATCGAAACGCCTTTTTAAATTATTAGTAAGACCAACATAAATATAATTTTTACTTTCACTTTTAAGTGCATATATAAAAAACATAATTATGAGTCTATTGCGCCTGTCTGCCGGTAGGCAGGTCTACCAATTCCGCCACCGCGGCATTATTCAGTTGTTTAGACAATATACAAGAAAGGGGTAATTTTTGCAAAAATAGAATACTTTTAAACTATTTTTAAATTTGGATACTTTTTTCTGAGTTCTTTTCCTTCGTTATAAGGGATTTGGTCGAGAAAAATATATCCACCCGCTGTTTCAGGTAGTTTCAACCCCTCAGAGGACTGGAGACTGCTAAGATTAAGATTACCACCCACTGTTTTAGGTAGCTTCAATCCTTCTGCTGATAGGAGATTGCTGAGATAAAGATTACCACCCACTGCTTCAGGTAGCTTTAACCCTTCGGCGGATTGGAGGCTACTGAGGTAAATATCACCATTTATTGTTTCTGTTAGTTTCAACCCTTCAGCGGATTCTAGACTACTGAGATTAAGATTACCGCCCACTGTTTCCGGTAGTTCCAATCCTTCAGCGGATTCTAGACTACGGAGATCAAGAGATCCACCCACTGCTTCAGGTAACTTCAATCCTTCGGCGGATTGAAGATCGTTTAGATTAAGATTACCACCCACTGTTTCCGGTAGTTCCAATCCTTCAGCGGATTCTAGACTACGGAGATCAAGAGATCCACCCACTGCTTCAGGTAACTTCAATCCTTCTGCTGATAGGAGATTGCTGAGATAAAGATTACCACCCACTGCTTCAGGTAGCCTCAATCCTTCGGCAGATTTTAGACTACTGAGATCAAGGCTAGTACCCACTGCTTCAGGTAGCTTCAATCCTTCGGCAGATTTTAGACTACTGAGATCAAGGTGTTCGCCTATTTTTTCTGGAAGTTCCAATCCTTCTGCAAAACGGAGGCCACGAAGAGACAACCCTCTACCGATTATTTTCGGTAATTTCAAATCTTTGGCAGATTCTAGCCCATCAAGACTAAGACTACCACTTATTCTTTCTATAAATTTCAATCTGTTAATCGACTCAATTTTATAAAGACGAAGACCGCCGTAATGAAACTTAATTCCTTCACACATAGCTTCCTTTTCTGTGCCTATACTAATTTCTTCTTCAAGATAACCGGTTATCGAAGAGAGGTCTGCTTTAATTTTCCTACCTTTCGTTATCTCCTCAGTCCTTGGATCTTCTCCATATCCAAACCCTTCAATCCTTGAATCTAGCTGATACAAAAAGGTAAGATCGTCTTTCGTCAGTTCTTCTCCTTTTGCTTTTTTCTTGTCTATCTCGGTAAGCTTCTTCATATCTCTCTCTTTCTTTTCATACTTCGCGCCGTCGGGAAATTCCTTAAGCTTACTCTTTACAACCTCACCAATATATGGATCGAGATTTTGTTCTTTAGCGATACCTCTCACTTCTCCAATTTTTGAATCACTCATACGAATAGCAACCCTGGGGATAGTGGGCTTACCTTGTTTATCGTTGGAGTAATAGACATAGAAGTCTCCGCCTTCAAGTTGAATTTTGGCTGTTGATTCTCCTGCAGTACACCATCCGGTACCATGACCTTGGAGTGATTCTACGAGTGGCATGTGATCAGATTTCTGAGGATATTTAATCCACCTTCCTTCAGTGTTCAGTAATTCATTCTCTTCTGTCGGTGTTACTTTTTCGATAGCATAGGCGTAGAGTTTACCGAAGTTTGAACCTTCAAGAAGTTTCTTAAATTCAGGATTATTTTCTATGTCCGGTATTTCTTCATTACCGGCTTTTTTGACAATGGCATCTACTACATAGGCGAGTGCTTCGCGATTGAGATCGGGAAATGGAGCGACAGTACCTTTATCTCTCTTACCAAAGGCATGTTTCTCTTTGTCGAAGGTAGATAGCTTGAGCATATTATTAAATGCCCAGTATTTAGCCCACATAGGATAACTATCTGAATCAGGAGAGGAGAGGTAATTGACCCAATTGTCTAATGTAGAGTTTTGGTCATTGATGATTACTTCGCTCAGCTGTTCTTTTGTCTCGTCGGTAATCTCAATATCGCCGTGTCCTTGTTCACGAGCTAATCTTTTTTGATTGTCATAATAGCTTTCAGGAATGTCTTCTGGTTTAATGACATATTCTTTGTGATAATGTTCCTTGATTCTTTCTAATACTCTAGGGTCATCTCTATGTCCTGTGTGAGTTCTTTTGATGACTTCTAGGAAGTCAGAGATCTTGTCTATCGGTTTTTTGTGAGATTTCTTCACCCGCTATTTTCTTCCTTTTCATTTCGTGCTCTACCTCTTGGGTTTTGTGAAGATTTGAGTCTTTTTGATGTAAAAATTGTTCACCTGGATTTTTCATCAATTTATTATATATTTTTCAATGTTGAAAGCAAACTGATATTTTTTTGCAAAAAGCTAAGTTGATGATAAAATCAGAGCATCACTAGTTAATTTTCTCATCATATGGAACCACTCGAAAGTAAAAACAATATAAGCAATTCTATATTCTGGATTGAGACGAGTAAAATCAATCCAAATCCTTATCAACCGAGAAAAGAATTTGATGAAAAGGCCCTCAGAGAACTTGCCGACTCTATAAAACAATACGGAATTTTACAGCCACTTGTCGCTACAAGAAGGGAGATAGAGAAGCCTGATGGTGGACTTGCTGTTGAGTATGAACTTATTTCAGGAGAAAGAAGGCTTCGTGCCTCTAAACTCGCAGGACTTGCACAGGTGCCTGTCGTTATAAGAACAGGGGAACAGTCCGATGTTCTTAAATTTGAATTAGCCATTATTGAGAACCTCCAAAGAGAAGACTTAAATGTAATAGACAGGGCTAAGGCATTTCAGCAACTCGCCGAGAAATTCAATTACAAACATGTGGAAATTGCCGCTAAGGTGGGTAAAAGTCGTGAATATGTTTCGAACAGTATCAGGGTTCTCGCATTACCAGCCGATATTCAAGACGCTCTTACAAATCGCAAAATAACAGAAGGACACTGCCGACCGCTCCTCATGCTTTGTGATAAACCAGCCGAGCAAATGACCTTGTATAAGGAAATTGTTTACAAAAAGCTCACAGTAAGAGAGGCGGAATCTATTTCTAGGCATATTGCGACCGATAAGGTACGAAAGAAAGAGTATATTATGGATCCTGATATTCTTGATATGGAATCTAAGCTTACAGAGAAGCTGGGTACACGTGTTCATATTGAGAAGAAAGATTTTGGCGGTAAGGTCACAATAGACTTTTTCTCTAAGGAAGATTTAAGGAGTTTGCTTGACATGGTCTCAAAAGGAAAGATTGCGTTGCCTAAAAATACAGTCATTACGGTAGAAGAGACATCCGCTGTTGCAGAGAATGGAGTTCCTGTAGATGACAGTACACCGGAAGATACTGTAGACGATTCCGAACTATATTCAATAAAAAATTTCTCACTTTAATTATCATATAATTTTCCGATAAATATTATATATGGTGTGGTTTTTGTCTTGTTAATAACTTTTTTGACAAGATTATTTGTAAAAGAGATAATCAAACAAAACTATTTGATATTTGAAAAATAAAACAAATTATATTTTCCAAGAAAAGGAGGTTTTTATTATGACCGAAAAAGAAGTCATTGATTTAATGAGAAGTAGTAAGTCTCTGAAGCAATGGAATGCAAATTGCGATAAGGTAAAAAATGCGCATGGCGGTTTTTATCCTCCGTTTTGGTTTAGTACTATTGTTCAATCAGGTTTCGCCGCCGAGGTAATTTCTAAATTTGTTGATTTGGCTTAACTTGTTCTTCGTTAAAACGGAGAAAAACCCACAATATCGTGGGTTTTTATTTTGGTTTTTTATCTCTCCAATCTTTCTTTGTTCTTTTTTGTATTACCCAGTGATATACGAATCCTTTTTATTGCTTCAGAAGTTTTTGCATACTCAAGCCACTTTGGACTAGGGGTACTTTTTTCTCTGGTTATTATTTCAACAATATCACCATTTTTTAGAGCAGTATCAAATGATGCCATTTTGCCATTTACCTTAGCTCCAAAAGCATGACTACCTATGTCTGTATGAATCAAATATGCGAAATCGAGAGGACTTGCGCCCTCGGGAAGTTCTACAACGTCGCCCTTTGGGGTAAAGACGAATATTTGATTATTGAAAAAATCCGTTTTTAGATTGTCTAAAAAGCTTTCAGACTCGTGGACTCCTTTTTGCCACTCAATAAGTTGGGTTATCCATTTTAATTTTTTACTAAGTTCGCCTCCCGTTTTTTTCTTTCCTGATTCATCGTATGCGAGGTGCGCAGCTATACCATATTCTGCTTCGTTGTGCATTTGTTCGCTTCTTATCTGTATCTCCACAATTCCGCCATCTCCTGTGAAAATGACTGTATGAATGCTTTGGTATCCGTTTGGCTTTGGCACCGCGATATAGTCTTTTAGGCGCTCAGGAAGGGGTCTCCATGTGTTGTGAATAATACCTAACACTCGGTAACAGTCTTCTGTCGTGGGTACCATTATTCGCAAAGCAGAAAGATCATATATCTTGTCGATATCCATATTTTTCTTTTGAAGCTTTAAGAAAAGGGAATATATATGTTTTACACGGAAGTCGGTTTTAAATTTTGTGATACCTGCTTTAGCCAACCTCTTGCACAAGAGGCGGTTTATTTTTTCCAATCTCTTCATGATTTCTTTCGACTTTTTCTGTCTCAGACGAACAGTTTCCTTGTATTCATTCGGTAATATATAAGGAAAGGCGAGGTCTTCAAGTTCTCCTTTTATGTGTCCCATCCCAAGTCGGTTTGCAAGTGGCGCATATATTTCCAGTGTCTCCAAAGCTATCCTCCTGCTTTTTTCCGGTCGCACTTTATGGAGACTTTCTAGTGTGGCAGCGTTATTGAGCCTGTCGGCTAGTTTAATCAAAAGAACACGTATGTCTCTCGCTGTCGCAATAAAAAGTTTTCGCAGACTTTCAGCATGTCTCTCTACTCCGTGATATTTTATTTTTCCGAGCTTTGTGACACCTTCTATCATAAATGTAATATCATCACCAAACTCTCTTACGACATCTTCTTTTTTTGTTGTGGTGTCTTCGAGTACGTCATGAAGTAGTCCCGCTGCGATGGTCTCAGCATCGGCTTTTATCTCCGCCAGGTTTTTCGCTGTTCCTACCAGGTGAACAATATATGGATCACCGGAAAGTCTCTCGAAATTTTTGTGAGCTTCTTTTGCGAATTTGTATGCTTTAGTGATCAGTTTTTCGTCTTCTTCGGAATGTTTCTGCATTAAATCAAAAATCGCACGAAGGTCATTTGTGTTATCTTCTGTTTCTTTTTTAATAATTTCCTCGGGCATTTTTGAGTATTTGAACTTACTACAATTATAACACAATAAAATTGATAAAAGATTCTACTTAGACCCCAGGGGTCTAAGTAGAAAAGGTAGTAAATATGTTGTGCGAGTTTTATTCTTTGGCGAGGGTCCTCTTGTTTGGCAAATCAGGTCTATTATTCTCACACTCTTTACGGCTACATCTCTCGGGAATAGTCTTCGTACCTTCCATCATAAGTGCACCACATTTGTCACAGACGCGTCCGGTCGGCTTGGATTTCATTATGAACTTACATTTAGGGTAATTATTACAGCTAAAGAATGTTCCAAATCTTCCTTTTCTTTCAGATATCTCTCCCTCTTTACATTCAGGACATTTTACGCCGGTTGAGTTTGCCTTCTTGGCTTCTTCTGATTCGTCTTTTTTAATGTACTTACATTTCGGATATCTTCCACAAGCGACGAATTTTCCGAATTTTCCCGTTCTCTCTACGAGTTTGCCTTCTTTACATTCAGGACAATCTTCACCAGTTTCTTTTGGGGCTTCCATAATTTCTCCGTCTATTGTTCTCGCTCCTGTACAGTCGGGGAATTTATCACAGCTCAAGAATTTTCCGGTTCTTCCAAGTTTTATAACCATTCCACTTCCGCACTCAGGACACTTTATATCCTTAGGCGCATCTCCTAATGTTGTAACTTTAGGAACTTTATTTTTTGATTCAACTTCTTTTTTGAACGGTCCGTAAAATTCTTTCAGTATTTTTCCGTAATCTTTTGTACCATTTGCGATTTCGTCCAAATCTTCCTCCATCTGTGCCGTAAAGGTATCGCTTATGATATTTGCAAAATGCTCCTCAAGGAAATTGCTAACTACCTCGCCGGTATCTGTTGGCTTGAGTGCTTTACCGTCTTTTTCCACATATCCTCTTGTTATAATCGTATGGATGATAGCGGCATAGGTACTTGGTCTTCCAATACCTCTTTTTTCAAGCTCTTTTACCAGTCCCGCTTCTGAGTATCTTCCCAGTGGCTCTGTTTGTTTGCCCTCAGAGTTTATTTCGGTAATCTTTAATTTTTCTCCCTTTTTAACTTCCGGAAGTATGGTATCTTCTCCTTTTGCGTATTCGTCGCACAAGAGCCAACCAGGATTAATAAGACGAGAACCATTGGCGTGATAAGGTTTTACTGTACTGTCGCCTGTCTCAGCCACTATTTTCGTTCTTATGAAATTTGCGTCAGGCATCTGACTAGAAACAGTTCTTCTCCATATGAGGTCATAAAGTTTACTGTCCTCTCCACCACCTGGAATATTTCTTTTTTCAAAGTGTGTTGGTCTTATTGCTTCGTGCGCTTCTTGGGCATTTTTGACCTTAGTCTTATATTCTCTATATGACCAAAATTTTTCCCCATACTCTTTTGTGATGACATTTTTTATCGCATCCATCGCATCCTGAGAGAGTGTCGTGCTGTCGGTTCTCATATATGTGATATGTCCGCTTTCGTAGAGCTTCTGCGCAATCTTCATTGTACGAGCAGGGGAGAAACCGAGCCCGGAACTTGCAGCTTGTTGGAGTGTGGAAGTTGTGAATGGGGATTTTGGTTTTCTTGTATAATCGCTTTCTTCAATATCTGTAATTTCTAGATTTGAAATTTTTGAAAGAGCGACAACGCGGTCGGCTTCTTCTTGCGTTTTTGGTTCTTCAGAATAAGCAAATTCAATCGCACTATTTTTAGGCGATTGAGTCTGTGCTTTTATAACCCAGTAACCCTCCGGAATGAATGCACGTATCTCTCTTTCTCTTTCCATTAAGATACGAAGAGCGGGGGACTGTACACGACCCGCAGATAGTCCATACCTTACTTTTTTCCAGATAAGTCCGGAGAGGTCGTATCCCACAAGTCTGTCTAATACACGCCTTGCTTCCTGAGCTTTTCTTAGGTTTTGATCTATCTCGCGTGGGTGTTTTACGGCTTCTTTTACGGCTTTTTCCGTAATTTCATGGAAAGTGACTCTTTTTGGATTTTTAATTTTTAGAGCTTCGGCCACGTGCCAGGCGATCGCTTCTCCTTCTCGGTCGGGGTCAGTTGCGAGTAAAATTTCACTGGATTTTTTTGCCAACTCTTTTAGTTCGGAAACAACTTTTTCTTTGCCTTTAGAAATTTCATATTTGGGAATAAAACCGCCATCTATATCGATGGCTTCTTTGTTACTTTTTGGCAGATCTCGAATGTGTCCCACACTCGCTTTTACCGTATATTCGTTATCCAAATATTTGGATATCGTCTTCGCCTTTGCAGGTGACTCTACTATTAATAATCGCATAAATTTAAAAAATTATTTATTGAGTATTTAACTATAGTAATGCGATTTTTGAGAGAATGTCAAATTTTATGACTAAATTTTGCCAATAAAATCCCGATTTAGCTTGACATAATCTATTAAATATGTATATAGTGTAAGTAGATTCTAGATAAAGTTCTTTTACAAAATCTGCCAATTGGTGGCGGATAATATAAGTGTAAAAGAGAAAGGATGGAAATGCCTATGAAAAACAGGAATGTCCAAAATCACGGGAGTGGTTTAACACGTGAGGCTGATTGTGCGGTATTGAAAGCCCTCTCCGTCGTCTATGAAGAGATAACCCCCGAGGAGCTTCAGGCCTTCATCGGACTGAAACAACCCGAGAGAATCGACAGACTTCGCGGAGCAGTGTTGGGTAGAGCGGTGCTGGGTAAATCAAAAAAGAGTTATGTTTCTCTGAAAGCATCAAACCTTCTCGGAGGGAAAGAAGTTTCTTACGATATCTTGGAGTTCACCGCTATCTGGTCAAATTTCTACAAAGAGGTCTTGGGCATCACGCTCGAACATCCGATAAGTATTCCGGGACACAAAGACGGTTTCGACTTCTTAATAATCATGGCTAAGGGTCTGACCCATAAAATGATTTCGAATGTCGAAGTCAATCTTTATTCGACATACAAGTATCAGAGCGACCTCGACAACGCCACTGACCAGACCAAAGAAGAAAGAACGACCAAGAAATCATACGCTATCTGGATCCAGGACTCGATCGAAGCTCCTGAAGACCTTAAAAACGTTTCCGCATCTGAAATAGAGAGAAGAAAACTAAAGACAATGACACTCCTCGAACGCCGTCTTCTCGAGCTGTTCTACTACTGGACGACTAAAAAACATCTGGATATCGATAACTGGACACTCTGCGCCGGCTCCCGTTATTCCGATGGCTACGTCCCGCGCACGTGCTGGTTTCCGTCGGATGGCAGGTTCCACGTCGGTTGGTGCTACGCCAGTTACTCGTACTCCTACTTGCGGGCTCGCACAGTAGTTTCCTACTAAACCTTTTACCTTATATCTTTTACCCTGTTGAGTAAAATTTTAAGTCGTTAGGCTTAAAATTTAGATTTGAAATCAAATCCTCAACAGTGTGAATCTTTGAAGAAAGGAGAAAACTGGTTTTTAAAAAGGTATTTCGTCGTAAAGGAGGACGTTTAATGAAAGAAAAAAAGACAGAAAAGACTCCGAAAAAATCCACAGAGGCGACTAAAAAAGTTTTTGTGGTTGATTTGAATGGGGTTACCACCGTAGTTGTTTCTGACACTGATAACAAGGAAAAAGATTATCGCCCCATAGACTTTCTCGGTTTCTGATCATTAACATAATATTTAGTCATTGTTCATGTACCCCCAAGCTTAAATGCTTGGGGATTTTTTTTATAAAAATGTGTTAAAATCATCTCTATGAATAATGTAGTGAAAAATATTGAAATAAGCCAACATCTTAATTTTGGGGTTGGGGGTAAGGTAAGTCATTTTGTTACGGCTTCAAATAAAGAGGATATTTTGTCGGCTGTGGCATACGCCAAAAAAGAAAAAATACCATATTTAATATTGGGAGGTGGAAATAATATTGTTTCTTGTGATAAAAAGATAAAATGTCTCGTTATTAAGATTTCGAGTGAGCCTGATAGTGTGGGCGGAGAAATAAAAATAAAAGATAATAAAATTTATACTGATGCCGGTATTCTTCTGTCTGATTTAGTTAGTACTACGGTAAAAAATGGTTTTGTTGGATTAGAGACTCTTTCTGGTATACCAGGCACGGTTGGCGGTTCTATATATGGTAATGCCGGTGCATACGGTCACTCTATTTCGGAATTTATTTCTTCGGTCACCATTTTTGACGGAAAAAAAATAATAAAAACAGGAAACAAGGACTGTCATTTTGGGTATCGCGAAAGTGTTTTCAAAAAAAAGAAATGGATAATTATCGGTGCGGAATTTAAATTTAAAAAAGGAGACGCAAAAGAGCTCACAAAAATATCTGAAGATATAATTGAAACAAGGTGGAAAAAATTCGGTCCTAAACCAAAATGTCCGGGAAGTTATTTTAAGAACATTATCGTGAAAGATATTTCTAAAAAATCTCTCGCCTTTATTGATCCTTCCAAAATAAAAGACGGGAAAATTCCCGTGGGTTATTTATTGGAAGAAGTTGGCGCAAAAGGTATGAGGGAAGGGGGTATATATGTGTCTGATTTTCATGGGAATATAATATTGAATGATGGAACAGGAAAGTATAACGACCTAACGAAATTGGTTAAAAAATTAAAATCGCTTGTAAAAAAGAAATTTGGAATAGAAATTGAGGAAGAAGTGCAATATTTGCATGAAAAGATATTAAATTCTCGATAAAAACATACCTTGATTTTAATTAGATTGTGTGTTTTTTGCAGATAAGGCTTCTTTAATTTAGGGAGTTTTTTTGCTATATTTATTAAGTTATACTTATAAAATAATTAAAATGATCATTACATATTACGGAAATTTATGTACTAAGGCGCAAATAGGAGACATGTCGGTTTCTTTTAATCCGCCACTTAGGGCTGATGGTAAGACACCTCGATTTACTTCAAACATCGCTCTTTTTAGTACGAAAGAAAAAGACCAGAACTTTTCCCACTCATCTCCCGAAAAAGATGTTTTTATAATTGATGGTCCGGGAGAATATGAAGTTGGTGGTATTTTTATAAAAGGAGTTCTTGTTGAAAAGGAGATAGACGGAAAGAAAAAAATGAACACCGTTTATTCAGTTTTATTTGATGATATTAATTTGTGTCATTTGGGCGCCATTTCATCAGCCGATCTTAAGCCGACAGTTCTCGAGACCCTTGGTTCCGTAGATATTTTATTTGTTCCTGTTACTGGTGGCGACGTTGCCACACCTGCAGTAGCTAGTAAGTTAGCCACTGCTTTTCAGTCACACGTCGTTATACCTCTTTATGGTACAGATAAGGGCGCAAGTGCAGACTCGTTGAAAATGTTCTTAAAAGAAGAAGGTGCTGAAGGTGCACAGCCAACTGACAAATTAACGATTAAAAAGAAAGATATAGAGGGTAAAGACGGGGAAATAATAGTTTTATCTCCGACAGCTTAATTTATAATGTTAAGATTTATTGAAAAATTAAGAAGTAGACCGGAGTCAGATAGAGAGAAAATGCTGATCGTTCTTGTAGTTTTATTTATGATGTCGGTTGTATTTTTGTGGATAACGAATTTAGATAAAATTTTCCCTGTTGCTTCTGTTGAAAATAATGATGCCAAAATTTCCAGTGTTTCTCCGTTCAAAATATTTTCAGACAAGATATTGTATATGAAGGATGCTATTTTAGAATAATTTAATGCAGTTACAGGCGGGGGACAATAAAAAGAGGACTTTATAACATTATAACTTTTAACTTTATAACCAGTTCAAATGGCTAAGGAAAAGAAAAATAAAAAAGGGAAGGATGCACATTTTCATGGTGACATGCCCCCAGATGTAGTTAAGGTAGAGCCAAAGATCGTGAAAATAGACATTGTGCCGGAGATGAAGACATCTTATTTAGACTATGCTATGTCCGTTATTGTTTCTCGTGCTTTGCCCGATGTCAGAGACGGTCTTAAGCCTGTGCACAGAAGAATTCTTTTTTCTATGTATGATTTAGGCTTGACCGCTTCCGCTAAGTTCAGAAAATCCGCTATGATCGTCGGAGATGTGCTTGGTAAATATCATCCACACGGTGACTCTGCTGTTTATGATGCGATGGTTAACTTGGCTCAGAATTTCAAAACCAGATATCCTCTCGTCTTTGGTCAAGGAAACTTCGGTTCTATTGACGGAGACAGCGCCGCTGCTTACAGATACACAGAGGCCAAAATGGCTAAAATTACTTCGGAGATATTGGGTGACCTTGAAAAGGATACCGTGGATTTCATTCCAAACTTCGATAACACCAGAAAAGAGCCGAGTGTTTTTCCTTCTGCAATACCAACACTTCTTCTTAATGGAACATTGGGTATCGCTGTAGGTATGGCCACAAAGATTCCTCCTCATAACTTAGGAGAGATAATGGATGCATTGATACATCTAGCCGACAATGGAGATGCTACAACCGAAGATTTATTTAAATTTATAAAAGGTCCGGACTTTCCGACGGGAGGAATTGTTTTCAATGAGAAAGATATTTTAAGAGCTTCTGCTACAGGAAGAGGCGGAGTGGTTGTCCGCGGTGAAGCGGAGATAGTTGAGGCCAAGTCCGGTTCCGCACAAATTATTATTTCCTCAATACCATATCAGGTAAACAAGTCAGAGATGATCATAAAGATGGCTGATCTTGTTAAGGAAAAGAAGATTGAGGGTATCAGGGATATTCGCGATGAATCCACTGAGGATATCAGAATTGTTATTGACCTCAAGTCTGGAACTTATCCTGAGCAGATATTAAATGCTTTATACAAATATACAGACCTCGAACAGACATTCAATTACAATATGTTGGCTCTTGTTGAAGGTATTCCAAAAACTTTGTCGGTAAAAAATATCCTCGAAGAGTTTATTGCGCACAGAAAAATAGTTGTTAAGAGGAGAACGCAATTCGATCTCAGAAAAGCAGAGGAGAGAGAGCATATCTTACTCGGATTGAGCAAAGCGCTCGACCATATAGATGAGGTTATTAAAATTATAAAGAAATCAAAGGATACAGCAGATGCAGCTTTGAACCTTATCAAGACGTTCAAATTTTCCGAGATACAGGCGGCCGCTATTTTGGACATGAAGCTCCAGAAACTTGCTGGTCTCGAAAGAAAGAAAATAGAAGACGAATTGAACGCTATTCAGGCGCTTATTAAGGAGTTGAAGGCGCTTTTAGCAAGTAATGCTAAAATTTTACAGGTAATAAAGAATGAATTTTCCGCTATTAAGGAAAAATATGCAGATGAAAGAAAGACGAAAGTAATGAAGAGGGGGGTAACAGATATAAGCGTCGAGGATCTTATTCCTGATGATGAAAATGTTCTCGTACTTACTTCTGGCGGATATATAAAGAGAACAGATCCAGGGGAATACCGTGCACAGAGAAGGGGTGGGGTTGGAGTTGTAGATTTAAACACAAAAGAAGAAGATTTTATTACAATATTCCTCACCGCATCCAATCATAGCGATCTTCTTTTCTTCACAGACAAAGGTAAGGCGTACCAGATAAAGATGTACGATATTCCGGAGGGTAAAAGAGCGACCAGGGGTAAGTCGATAATGAACTTCCTTTCTTTGGCAGACGATGAGAGAGTCACTTCTGTTTTGGCTATGCCAAAAGAAGTGAAAAATCAGAAATCCTCACTCCTCATGATTACAAAAATGGGAGTTGTGAAAAAAGTTTCTACTGACAGTTTCAAAGATGTCAGAAGAAGTGGAATTATTGCCATCAAACTTCAAGACGGTGACGAGCTTATGACGACTAAATTCGTAGAGACAGGAGATTCTATCATACTTATAACCGCTGGAGGACAATCTGTAAGATTTAAGGAATCTGACGCCAGAGAGATGGGTCGCGCAGCTGCCGGAGTACGTGCTGTTAAGTTGAAGAAAAAGGACGCTGTGGTGGGTGCGGATGTGATAAAGAAAGATGACAAAGAATCAAAACTTCTTGTAATGTCTGAACACGGATTTGGTAAGATGACCAAAATAAAAGAATATAAAATACAAAAAAGAGGCGGTTCTGGTATCAAGACAGCGAAAGTTACCGCAAAAACTGGACAGCTCATGGTGGGAAAAGTTATCACGGAAGCAGAGGAAGAACTCATTGCTATCTCAAAGAATGCTCAGGTTATCAGAATAAATATCGGCGAGGTCCCTGTTCTCGGAAGACAAACACAAGGAGTTAGAATAATGAGACTAAGAGAAGATGATAGTATCGCTTCGCTAACTTGCTTATAGTTTATAGTGTAGACTTATTTTAAATTTTATCACGATACTCTAGTTACCGTCATTGCGAGCCGAGACCCTGTCGAGGCGCGGCCATCTACAGGTGTCGATATCAATCTTCACCGACCAATCTAAAATATTTTTGTAAAAGCTAATAAAAAATAAAAATTTTCTCAACCCAAAAACACTCCCACCGGAGTGTTTTTGTTAATTGCCAAAACCCCGCCCGGAGCTTCCCCACAACTACCCAGTTTATCTACTTCGGAGGGCGGGGACTGAATGCACCACTTTGTTCCCAGAACATATTAGTGGATGTTCATGAGAATGCGTAATTAAAATCATTCTACTTATTTAGATAGAATTCTCATGCCGGTAAGGGAAACCCCGGGTGTAGCGGAGCGGAACCTGGGGAGGGGGTCATTTTACCCATATCTACCAACAATATTTCGCTAAAAGTTATCCACACTTTTTTGTTATTTTCACATATCTTTAATCCTTCTCAAGTGTTAAAATTTATAAGTGTCGCAGACTCTTTTAGTTTGCGTCTGTCTGCTGGTAGGTAGGTACATATTTTAAATTATATTTTCTTTTGAACACTTCTCTCTATTACA